>Ga0307474_10000006_pt1 | contig 217115 bp, 200 predicted proteins | sample atmos_gasesECM1C_2_FD_203312 | JGI IMG/M metagenome (GOLD analysis project Ga0307474, IMG submission 203312) | Hardwood forest soil microbial communities from Morgan-Monroe State Forest, Indiana, United States - atmos_gasesECM1C_05 | ecosystem: Environmental > Terrestrial > Soil > Temperate...
AGCAAGGGCGGCGAGGAGACCGTACTTTACAGCTTACTTTACAGCTTCACGGGGGGGGCGGACGGGAGGTATCCCTCCTATGGGAGTTTGATTTTGGACGCGAAGGGAAACCTTTATGGCACCACCCAGTTCGGCGGCGATCTATCGGGCTGCGGAGGAAACGGGTGCGGGGTGGTATTCAAGCTGAGTAGCAAAGGCGTCGAGGAGACCGTATTACACCGGTTCACGGGGCGCAGAGACGGGGGAAATCCCGAGTCTGGGTTGCTCCTAGATTCATCAGGCAATCTATTCGGCACCACTTTCGACGGCGGGAACGATAGCGGATGCGGCTCCGGTTACGGTTGTGGCACCGTTTTTGAGCTTGTCCGAAGTCAGCCAAATTAGGAACGGTTTGCGACGGGAAAATTAAAGCGACGTATTTGAATGTTCGGGTGCACCCGAAACAGGGTGCGAACTGACGGTGTCGGTTAGGGTTCCAGCGGGTCATCGTCTTGGCTGGCTGGGGTACTGCCTTGGCATGGTCTAACCGAGCGCCCTCAGCAAGGGCATCGAGAGGGTAGACATACCGGAGAAAAAAAGAAGCCAGAAAGTAATCCTACTTGAAAAGGCGAGCTCGGGCCGCCTTGCCGAACCCGCCCCGCGCTCTGATCAGCCCATCAACCTCACACGTGCCAAACGGAAACCGGCTAGTTGCCACTGTCCACCTTCCTTCTCATAGGAGGCTTTCAGGGACTATCTGCAAGCGCCGCAGATTGGCGGTTCAACTCTCTCTTTACTAGCTCTGCATTTTTCGATGCGTATCGCGCGTAAATGTAATCGTAGTTTTCTCAAACAGAACTGAATGGCCATTGCCATCCATCCGTGATAAAAACCTTACCGCGTTGACATTTGTTCAGGGTGGATACTCCGCTCATGTTCAAAAGGAAGTGAGTACGCTGGCCTCCTCCTAAGGCGCAGTCAGGTAACCGAGGTTGAAAGGAAAAGTTTATGAAGAGCATTGTAAAGTCTATTGTCGCAGTGACTCTGCTTGGGTTTCTGCTCAGCTTCGGTTGCCTGGCTGTTATTTCTTTTGCGCAAGGTGATCCGCGGAACAACATCCCGGCACAATCGTCATTTTCACTGATCAAGCTCAGCAGTGACATGTTCCACAACTCTGACAGTGAGCATCGGACCGAAGTGGAGCCTGACACATTCGCATGGGGCTCGACTATCGTGAGCACCTTTCAGGTGGCGCGGGTTTATGCGCATGGAGGTGCGGACATTGGGTTCGCCACTTCCACTGATGGCGGCAAAACATGGACCAGCGGCTATCTTCCAGGTTTGACCGTCAATTACAAGGGCGGAACCTTAGCTTCAGCGAGTGACCCGGCTGTTGTTTATGATGCAAAGCGCACCCAGTGGATGATTTCGGCTCTTGCCATCCCCCCCAACCCAGATTACGGAATGGCGGTGAGCATCAGCCGCTCGACCGACGGAATCCATTGGAGCAAGCCCGTCATTGCCGATGATCTGCACGATCGGGACGACAAGCCTTGGATTACCTGCGACAACACTGCTAGCAGCCCGCACTATGGCAATTGCTACACGGAGTGGGACGATCCGAACGCGAACGATCTCATCTACATGAGCACTTCCACTGACGGTGGACTCACGTGGGGGCCATTCAAGAATACGGCCGACCAAGCCATCGGTCTCGGAGGCCAGCCCCTGGTTCAGCCCAATGGCACAGTCGTAGTGCCGATCGAGGGTTTAAGTGGCAATGGAGGTATAGTCGCGTTCAGTTCGTCGAACGGCGGCAAGAGTTGGAGTAGCACCGTGACCGTCGCAGACATTAACTTTCGCACGGAAGATGGTAACTTGCGTAGTAGCCCGTTACCGTCGGCACAAATCGACGGTGCGGGCAAGGTTTACGTCGTCTGGCCCGATTGCCGGTTTCGTAAGGGTTGCAGTTCGAACGATATGGTTTTGAGCACATCCACCAATGGGAAGACTTGGACCAAGCCCGCCCGCATTCCGATTGACCCGATAAGTAGCACAGTGGATCATTTCATCCCCGGATTGGGGATTGATCTCGCGACTTCGGGAAACAAAGCTCAACTCGCGCTCACCTATTATTACTATCCAGTATCGAATTGTGGAAACTCTTGCGAGTTGGAAGTAGGTTTCACGATTTCGCAAGATGGAGGCAAGACCTGGACGGCCGGAAAACATCTGGCAGGGCCGATGAAGCTAGCCTGGCTAGCCCCATCGCAAAACGGACAAATGGTGGCTGATTACCTCGCGGCGGCGTACGCCAACGGGAAACCGTTTGGCGTATTCGCGGTGGCCACGCCGCCTTCCGGTGGCCTGCTTAATGAGGCCATGTACACGACGAAGGATCCTCTTCTGGCATCGGCTGACGAGCCTCGATTCAGCTCGAAAGGCGAGAAACCTGTCGCGAGATCGCACTACGTGAGGAAGTACTACGACGATGATGGAGAGCGCCCTATCCCTCCATCGAACTAGCCACGGACGCGTATTCCATTATTGAAGCAGTAGCGCAAGAACGTAGGCGGCTACCTTGGCAGAACCTATGGAATTGAAGGAACTGCAGATTCTGGTAGCCGTCGCTGAGGAAGGTAGGCTGCAGAAAGCAGCGGTGCGATTGCGTTGCACAATCCCAGCGGTCAGGGTTGCATTCGTAAGTTGGAGGAGGAAGTCGGGACGCCTCTGTTTGAGCGGTCCAAGAATCACGAGTTGTACTTGACTGCGGCTGGAGAGTCTCTCGTCGATTATGCAAAGCGTTTGCTTTTGCTTCAGGACGAAGCTCTGGCAGCCGTTGAGCAAGTCGGGATTGAGAAGGCCTGTCGTCCGAAAAGTCTGGCTCAGGCCAAGTGATTACGGACATAAGGTTTTCTGATGTACGAAACTTCGGCTTTCGGCCGGTGATGGAGGATTACGTGTGAAACTCAGTTTGTTCGACGGCTTTGCACAGACGCTGGTCGTCGCTGCCCAGCAAGGGTCTCCCTGTTCGGAGAACTCACTTGACGAGTCTGGCGAGCGTCGACAAGCAGCGGCGCATACGATGGCGAATCACTTTTTCCCCTCGACCACATTCCCGCATAGTAATTGCTGAAGCTAGCCCAAGGCCGATTTCAAGCGACCGCTCGAATTCTGAAGGTCCCACTCGACGGAGCCGACTGCAAATTCCCAATCAAGTGCAAGCAAGGGCATTTGAGTTGAGGATTCTAAGCGGAACTGAATGGTCATCACGACCTGTCCTTGATGAAGGTCCGCCTGCGGGCGGGCTCTGGTTTGCCATGCTGGACAGCGAAAGCGACTCCACGGTGGCGGGGAGCAACGCGCCCGCGGCTGTAACAGCGGAATTGGATACACGTTAAATAAAATTTGGTGGCCTTTTCCGACCTTCCGTGATTAAGTTCTCTCCCAGCGGTTGAAACTTTAGACAACCCGATTGAAATAAGGAGGCAGTAAATGACTGGCACAGTTCCACATAGAAAGGTTACCGAGATCTTCCTGCGGGCGGCAAGTCCTTCGCTGGCGTTCGTGCTTGGGCTCGTCACGATCGTTGGAACCTCATCGGCGGCTCCCGCGCAAACTTACAAGGAGACCGTACTTCACACCTTTACGGGCAATGCGGACGGGGCGAACCCCGGTGCACCTTTTATTTTCGACGCGAAGGGAAATCTTTATAGCACGGCCCCTCTTGGCGGCAACAGCGGGAACGGAGTGGTGTTCAAACTGGACCCGACGACCCGCAAGGAGACCGTACTTCACAGCTTCACTGGGGGCGCGGACGGGGCGCTGCCCACTTCAGGTTTTATTTTCGACGCGAAGGGAAACCTTTATGGCACCACGAGCGCCGGCGGCGGCGGAGACGGACCTAATTGTAATGGGACATTAGTAAAGGGCTGCGGAACAGTGTTCAAGGTGAGTAGCGAAGGCCAGGAGACCGTACTTTACCGCTTTACTGGGACGGGGGACGACGGGGCGTATCCCTATTATGCAGGCGTGATTATGGACGCGAAGGGAGATCTTTATGGCACGACCCAGAATGGCGGCTATTCCGACAACGGAACGGTGTTCAAGGTAGACCCGACGACCGGCACGGAGACCACGCTTCACAGCTTTACTAACGGGGCGGACGGGGGGTGGCCCTATGGAGGTTTGATTATGGACGCGAAGGGAAACCTTTACGGTACCACCTGGTTTGGCGGCAAACTATCGGCCTGCGGCGGGGAGGGGTGCGGAGTGGTGTTCAAGATTGACCCGACGACCGGCCAGGAGACCGTACTTCACAGCTTTACTGGGGGGGCGGACGGGGCGTGGCCCGTGGGGGAAAGTTTGATTTTCGATGCGAAGGGAAACCTTTATGGAGAAGCCGGGGGTGGCGGCGGCACGGGTGGCATCTGTGGTGACTACTACCTCGGCGGCTGCGGAGTAGTGTTCAAACTGGACCCGACGACTCGCAAGGAGACCGTACTTTACCGCTTCACTGGGGCGGACGGGAACCATCCCACTGGAGGTTTGATTTTCGACGCGAAGGGAAACCTTTATGGCACCACCTGGAACGGCGGGTGCTGCGGCGGAGTAGCGTTCAAGGTGAGTAGCAAAGGCCACGAGACCGTACTTTACAACTTCAACGGCGATTATTATGGGCCCCTGGGAGGTTTGATTTTAGACGCGAAGGGAAATCTTTATGGCACGGCCCAGTATGGCGGCGCTGACTACAGCGGAGTAGTGTTCAAGTTAACCCCTTGATTACGATTCGCGGGACGGAGTGTTCGGGTTATATACTCGAACACTCTTGTTCAAATTAGGTTTTGAGCGGCGGGGGTAGAACTCCGCTACGGTTTGCGCCACCATAGACAACCTCCGAAATAATGACATGGTCTCCGCTCTTCAGAGGCGAGAGACACAGCGTCGTAATGGCAGCCATTCCCGAACGAAAACACAGGGCTGCCAGGGTGAGGAGGTTGGACTGGAAGCGCAAGGCGTTGATCTCCTACTGTTCCCGATTGTTTGCCCCAGTCGTCATCGGGGGATGACGTTCTTTTCGCTCTCCAGCTGCATCTACAGGGGCGGCCATGGATGGGACGGCCCGGGACAGACCAAATTGAATACCGCAGTTGACCATTGGGGGCCAGTTGAGCGCAACTCACGTACTGTATATGCTCTTTTTCTCAATTGATGGTTCGCTGAGCAACTCCAAAGCAGATGCCCAAGAACTTTCCTGCCCGCTGGGAACACGAATTTTGAAACAAAGGCAAGAATAAACTGAGGTTTTGTTTCCGCTGGCACTCTGCATATTGAACGGTACGGCGTTTTTCTTGCGCCAGGTCTTCTCGGCTCGCGTGATGTAATCCCGGATGGTTTGATTGCGCAGAAAAATCCAGGCTTCGTCCAGAATGAATGCCTTAAAACGTGGCGGTCAGCTCCACGTGCTCGATCTGGTTCGAGGCCCGATGCAGGACGTAAAAGAGGAGCGGCTCCAGCACGTCCGGGTACTGTTGCATGCCATCGAAGTTGAAGGTTTGGAAGCGACTGAAGGTCAGCGTGTCCTGCGCGTTGTCGAATACGTAGCCGAACTGCCGGCGCGGCTCCAGCGGTGCAGCCGCTCCCCGAGCGGACCGATCATCGAGGCGAAGTTGGTCAGGGTCCGACTGTCCGGCTCCAGCTTGTACATGCGTTCGACGCCCGCATACAGGGCCTTTTCATCGTGGCCCATCAGTTCGTATTTGCCATTGCCCTGAATCAGCACTTTGGCAAACAAATACAGGAAATTGAGGTTCTCTCGCGTTGGTTCCAGGCAAAACGGGTTAATCGTGAAAGCATGCGATTCAAGACCCACGTTGAGGTACGATCCGGTGAAAATCTGGGTCAGACTTTCATAGCTCCCGCGGAGATCGAAAATGTAGGTCAGAGGCTCATATTTCTGCAGGTTTTGGATCAGGAAGTTCAGTAGGAAAGACTTGCCGGAACCGGTGTACCGAGAATCAGGGTATGGGCAACGTCCTGATCGTGCAGGTTTATATAATAAGGAGTGGAGTGTATTCGCTGTTCAGGTGATCGTTCCATGGCCGTCCCCTGGTCAATCGTGAACAGGAAGGACAAATCGGTGTAGTTGGTATTCAGAATCTCCTGTTTGCGGAGATTGAAGGCAGTCCCCAGTCCCCCGTTTCCCGTGTAACAAGCCCACGCGGGTTCATCAGCGTAATTGGATATAAGTTAAACAGAATCTGATGGCCCTTGACCGACCTTCCGTGATAAACAGCCCAAGTTAGAGAAAATGTGAAGACTATAAGCAACGCCGAGGTTCCTCAAAAGGAAAAGTACCGAAGAAAAGGGGACAACAAATGAACGTCACGGTTCCACATAGAAACGGAAATAGAAATCCGGTCGCCGAGATCTGGCGACAGGGTCAAACGGTTGTGCTGACGTTGGTAGTCGCGGTTGGGTTAGGGGTAGTCACAGCCCAATCGGCGCAAGCGCAAACTTACAAAGAGAGCGTCCTTTACAGCTTCACTGGGGCGGACGGGAAGAATCCCCTTGCGGGTTTGATTTTGGACGCGAAGGGAAACCTTTATGGCACCACCAGCGCACTGGGCGCTTCCGGCTACGGAACGGTGTTCAAGGTGAGTAGCAAAGGCAAGGAGACCGTACTCTACAGCTTCACTGGGGGGGTGGACGGGGCCAATCCCTATGCAGGTTTGATTATGGACGCGAAGGGGAACCTGTATGGTACCACCTTCTACGGTGGCGATCTGAAGTGCGGCTCCGGACAAGGCTGCGGAGTAGTGTTCAAGCTGGACCCGGCGACCCGCGAGGAGACTGTGCTTTACAGATTCATTGGGACGGACGGGGCGAATCCCGATGCAGGTTTGATTTTCGACGCGAAAGGAAACCTTTATGGCACCACCAGCGCACGGGGCGCTTCCGGCTACGGAACGGTGTTCAAGGTGACCAGCAAAGGCAAGGAGACGGTACTCTACAGCTTCACTGGGGGGGCGGACGGGGGCGAGCCGGCTGCAGGTTTGATTTTCGACGCGAAGGGAAACATTTATGGTACCACCTTGTCCGGGGGTGCCGGCTACGGCGTAGTGTTCGAGGTGAGCAAAGGCAAGGAAACCGTACTCTACAGCTTCACTGGGGGGGCGGACGGGAAGAATCCCTTTGCTGGTTTGATTTTCGACGCGAAGGGAAACATTTATGGTACCACCGTGTCCGGGGGCGCCGGCTACGGCGTAGTGTTCGAGGTGAGCAAAGGTAAGGAAACCGTACTCCACAGCTTCAAAGGGAGCCCGGACGGGGCGAATCCGGCTGCAGGTTTGATTTTCGACGCGAAGAGAAACCTTTATGGCACAACCACCTCCGGCGGCGGCGCTGATGGCCCGGGAACAGTGTTCAAGGTGAGTAGCACGGGCCACGAGACCGTGCTGTACAGCTTCAAAGGGACGCCGGACGGGGATGCTCCCTATGCAGGTCTGATTTTCGACGCGAAGGGGAACCTTTATGGTACTACCTATGGCGGCGGCGCTTCGGGCAGCATCGGGACGGTATTCAAACTAACCCGTTGATTAAGGATTCCGTCCTGGGCAGATTCAACGGTAGGGGAGGGCAAAATCTCTCTGCAGGTTTGGCAGTGGCTGGGGAAAGTGGGGACGCAGACGCTGTACATAGAACGCGCGAGTCCGCGGGAGAACGGATACTGCGAATGCTTCAACGGGAAGTTGCGGAGACGAGTGCTTCAACGGTGAGATCTTTTACTCGCTGGTAAGGAGGCACAGATTCTGATCGAGCCTTGCCGGCTGGAATACAACACGGAACGACCGCCCTCGGCGCACTGGACTGGTGGCTGGGCGAAAGGCCGTTCGATCATGCACGCCGGTCTTGGCCGCGAGCATTAACGCTACCATAACCGCTCCGACCCTTGTCGCACACATTAAGATCCCCACCCCCCGCACCCCATAACGGAAGATACGATCTGCAAAGACGGGCATGGCCACCAAAGCCAACGAGACCCACCAGAAGCCGGACGGCGCGGATCGCACCGGTCTGACAGTTTGCAGGCATCGGTTTCGGCCAACAGTGAAAAAAATGCTCATTCTCATAGCCCCGTTAGCCGTTTCGGGTGCCGAAACGGTATCGGGCAATGAAACATTAGTTTGCCCTGCGTGAAAAGAATTGAATGGGAGTTTGACCTGTGCGGGTGTTACTAATGCGGGTGTTACTAAGTGGTAAGGTGAGGACGTTGGCTGGAAGCGGCAAGGGTGTGAGTTCCTCCGTGTTACCGCTTGTTTTGCCCAGTTGCCTCACAGCGAGCAAAGGGCGTCGTCGGTGGACGACGCCCCTTTCGCCTTCTAGCTGCACCTGCACAGCGGCCATGGCGGAAACGGCCCAGGACAGACCAAATTTGAATGCCGCAGTTGACTTTCGGAGGCTGGCTGAACGCAATCTAATCATGGTGCTTGTTGCTGCTCTCAATTGCTGTTTGTTGAACGCTGCTAAAATCAGATACCCAAGAATATCCCCGCTCGCGGGGGGGCACACCAGGACCAATTAGGGAACGCAGCACCCGCCTCGGTGTCTGCAAGCCGTGAAAAGCAAGAAATCGTGGCACGGAAAGAAAAAGAATCGGGTTGTGGTCACTGGCACATTTGCTCCCGTGTCCGCACAGGATATTGATCGGTTGATTACTGTTCAGGAGAGTGTGCGCTACTACCATTTATGGCGCTGCTTCCCGCGCCTAATGGCGAGCCGTCGGAACTGGGCAGAGAGGTATGTGTTCTTGGTCGTACAGCTGCCCACGCAGATTGGCACGCCATCCGCCGTAGCCATAGACTAACTTTGCGCATCGTACCTGCGAGTCTTTTGTCTGCACTCTCGTGATTACCCGGGCAGACACGTGCCCAGCTCGCCCAGTGAGCCGCGGTGGGAAACTGGGCCATGTTCACACCCATCTCAGTCACCAAGCTCTAAGCTGCCACTCGATCGATCCCCGGTACAGTCACCCAGCGAGCAATGGCCGCCGCGAGTTCTGGTTGCGACCCTGCTTGCTCCGCGGACCACGATTGGAGCCCATGGCTTCCGATCCCTCACCGGCACCGGGCGCCGCGAAAAAGTTGCCCCAAGCCGTGAGCGTCGGCCCGCAGCCGGCGCGGATGCGCTTTTGATCGAAGTGGACCATGATGACCCCGACAAAGCTTTGTCGGAGCGCAATGGCTCTATCCCCGAGCAGTTTCCGAGCTGATGGATCAGTTGCGGGTCATTGCTCCCGCAGTCGGCCGCAAGATCGCTTAATTCCATCGAGGATCCTGCTTACATGTACGTAATCTTCCGTCGTCATGGATCTGAGCGACAGGACGACCGCGTTCAACTAATACTTGTTCTTGCGAAAATAATATTGTATTGCCGCTCAGCAATAGCCGCATTAATATCTCCGTGCCGAGGTGAGCCCTACGGAGGATGAAATGATTAGGAAAGCGGAGCGGTCTACACTGACTTGCCTAGTGGTTTTGCGGGGGAAGCCTTACTTGTTATCCGTCTGTCTGCTTGTGTTGATGGTTCCCGGTTCCGCTGCGAGTCAAGCGAAGGGCCCTTTTGTCGTGAACGAAGTCAAACATGACGTTTCGGCGCCGCTCAGAGAGCTCGCTGAGCCGATTCCGCCGACCAATCATTTCGTCGAAATGAAGGATCACGAGGAGTTCGGCTCGCCCAAGCTGTCTTTCCACGTTTTTCCAGGACCCGATCCAGTCCTGCAATTTGATGGTGACATTGGCCACGAGCTTCGCGTGACCCAGGGTTTTAATTTCGATGGCATGAATGCTGTTCAGGCTGGATACCCTTCGCGGCCGGACACCAATGGGTCGGTTGGAGACAAGCAGTTCGTCATGATCACCAACAATGCCTACTCGGTTTACGACAAGACTAGCGGTAAAAAAACGCTGGGCCCCATTTTCAATAATAGTATCTGGAGGGGATTTGGCGGCCAGTGCGAAGAGATCCCCGGCTTCGATCCCGTTGTGCTCTATGACAAGCTTGCTAACCGGTGGTTTGTGGAGCAGCTCGAGAACTCCAGCAGCTTCGAGGCCTGCATTGCGGTATCCACTACCGATGATGCCACCAGTGCCTATAATCGCTACGCCTATACCTCCGCGGTTGGTACCTCCCGTGATTATCCCAAGGTCGGAATCTGGCCCGACGCTTACTACATTTCGTTTGCCACGCTCTCCAAAAATACCCTCTTTGGCCAGCCCTGCGCCATCGACCGCACTAGCATGTTGGCCGGCAAGACTGCGAACATGATCTGCTTCGATATCGGCGCCACTCATGTCTATTTCCTGCCGTCCGACCTCGATGGAAGCACGCTTCCTCCCAAGGGAGCCCCCAACCACTTCGTAGAAATGGGACCCTCGAATAATATGACGTTGAGCGAGTTCGAGTTCCATGTGGACTTCGTTCACCCGAAGAAGTCTACCTTTAAAGGTCCGAACACCATTACCGTCCCGCTGTATACCCCAGTGTGCGGCGCGGTAGGATGCATCCCACAACCCAATCCAGGGTCGTTGCTGTGGGCGCTCGGTGACCGTCTCATGTTCCGCAATGCCTATCGCAACTTTGGAGAGCACGAGTCCATGGTGTTTTCTCATGCCGTAGCTGCGGGAGGAGACTCGAAAGCCGTGTCCGCGGAGCGCTGGTACGAATTGCGGGCTACCCCTTCGGGAAGCGCCTTTAAGCTCTACCAGGCGGGTACGTTCCAGAACAAGAAGGACAACTATTGGATGGGCAGCATGGCCATGGACAAGGACGGCAACATTGCACTGGGCTTCAGCGTGGACAACAGCACGAACCTGGATCCCAGCATCTGGTACACCGGACGCGTACCGACCGATCCTTTGGGCAAAATGGAAGCTTCCAAATCGGCTGTCAAGGGAACGTACGCAAAGACCGGTGGCAACAACAACGCTGGCTGGGGCGATTACAGCAGCATGAGTGTGGATCCCACCGACGATTGCACCTTCTGGTACTCCCAGGAGTACGGCAAGAACCCCGGGTACAACTGGCAGACCCACGTAGTGTCATTCAAGTTCAACAGCTGCCAGTAGAGAAAAACGTGAGGACCATCATGAGTAACACACTGCAACAACGCATTGCGAAGATGCGTCTGGGGGCGGCAAGTGCCGCGCTGACGTTAGTTGCCGTGTCTGGGTTAGGGGTAATTACAACCCAATCGGCGCAAGCGCAGACCTTCACGGTACTTTACAACTTCACTGGGTCGCCGGACGGGGAGTCTCCCTTCGGCGGGGTAGTCCGGGACACCGCGGGGAATCTCTACGGCACCACCCAACTTGGTGGCGCTTCGGGCTACGGAACGGTGTTCAAGACGGATGCTAGCGGCAAGGAGACCGTGCTGTACAGCTTCACTGGGGGGGGCGATGGGGGATATCCCGTAGGAGGTTTGGTCCGCGACACAGCGAGCAATCTCTATGGCACCACCTACGAAGGGGGCGCTTCCGGCTACGGAACGGTGTTCAAGGTGAGTAGGAAAGGCAAGGAGACCGTGCTGCACAGCTTCACTGGGGGACCGTCGGACGGGGCAATTCCCTTCGGAGGTTTGATTCGGGACAAAACGGGTAATCTCTACGGTACCACTTACGGAGGCGGCGCCGACCCCTTCTGCTTCTGCCTCGGAGTAGTGTTCAAGGTGGATACCAGCGGCACCGAGACCGTGCTGCACAGCTTCACTGGGTCGGACGGGGACGGGGCGTTCCCCTCCTACACGAGTTTGCTCATGGACGCGGCAGGCAACTTCTACGGGGTCACTTCGGAGGGCGGCAGTTATGCTGTTTTAGGATTAGCGTACAAACTGAGTAGGAGCGGCAAGGAGACCGCACTGCACAGCTTCGCCGGGGGAACGATGGACGGGTGCTTTCCCTACGGAACTCCGGCTATGGACCTGAAGGGCAATCTCTACGGTACTACTAACGGATGCGGTTCCACAAGCGTGGGAATCGTGTGGAAGGTGAGCGAGAAGGGCACGTTCACCGTGCTGCACAACTTTGCCGGGGGAGCGACAGACGGGGCATATCCCTACGCGGGTGTGATTCTGGACGCGAAGGGCAACCTCTACGGCGCCACCGAGACGGGCGGCACTTCCGACACGGGCACGGTGTACAAGCTGAGTAAGACCGGCACGCTGACGCTGCTGCACAGCTTCGCTGGGTCGGACGGGGCATATCCGGACGGAGGTTTGATCTGGGACGCGAAGGGCGATCTCTACGGCACCGCCGTGGAGGGTGGAAGCGGCGGCTACGGAACGGTGTGGAAGCTCACAAAGTAGTTGGGATGGCAAGAGCGCAGTATCAGCCTCTCGCACCTTTGGGGATCACGAGTTCATGGTGTTTTCTCATTCCATTGCTCCGGGAGGAAACTCGAAAGCCGTGTCCGCGGAGCGCTGGTACGAATTGCGGGCTACCCTTTCCGGGAAGCTGTCCCTACCAATAACTCGATCATGCTGAAAAAGGGACGATGATCTTCTAAAGGAACTAGAACTTCAGTTTGCGAGCAGCAGAATGCGCTCGCCGTTGCCCGGTTCTTAGCAAACCAACCCAAGGTAACGAATGTTTACTACCTGGTTCTGCCGGAAGCTCCTGGATTCCATCTTGCACCATCGCCGGCGCGAGGTGCTGGAGCCTTGCTCAGCTTCACCACAGGTTCTTTCGAGTTTTCACGCGATCTGGTAGAAGCAGTTCGTATATTCCGCATTTTGTGTAAGCTTCGGAAGTGTGCACTCCTCCATTCCTCGATTAGCCTTCCGGGTTGTATGTCCCATGGCCCCGCTTTGTTCAGCCTGGCGATTTGGTGAATCGTCACAAGTTTCTGCTGGCACCAAGAAATTGCGAACAGCCACACTTGCAAGGTCGTTCTCGTCGACAAACACGATCGATGCTTGAGGCCTCGTCATTCAGCACACGGCGCGGCAGATCGAGCAACTGGGAGTTACGGCTGGAAGATCTGCAAATCGAAAACAGCGGAGAGCGCAAGCCAGCCGGAGAGTAAGTCTGCGGCCACGACACCTCCCCTCCTGATTAATACTCCTGCGAAACCGACGCGTCGGTCGTTACCCGAGCATCTGCCCAGCAAACGCAAACCCATGCGCCGAAGGAATCGGCTTGTCCGGATTGCGGCGGTGCGTTGCGCAAGCTGGGCGAAGACCTCTCCGAGATGCTGGAGTACGTGCCGGCGAGCTTCTTCGTGGTTCGTCATGTGCCGCCCAAGTTGAGCTGCACGAAGTGTGATCTTGGTGCCCGGTGAGCGCTCCAGTTGGTCATCAGCTCGGTCCGCCTCCCCGAGTAGACACACCGCGCGCCTAGCGGGCCACTCCTTCTACATTATGTTCTTGTTGTGCCTTGGCTAGCGCGGGTGCCACATCTTCGAACGCCGCGACATGCTTTTCAATATCCGATTCTGTGTGCTGCACGGAGATAGTCCACTGCTCGTCCCACCAGTGCGGTTGCGGCATCACATCACGGTTCACCATGCCGAACCAGTAGTGGCGCCAGAGATCCTCGTCGATCGTGATCCAATCGCGGTAATTGTGAATCTCTTTCGGATAGAGCATGAGCGCACCATTGGCACCGGCCGTGGCGACGTAAGCTTGCAGTCCGACCTTTGCAATTGTCTTGCGGTAGCCATCGACGAGCGTTCTGCCGAGCCGCTCGACGTGAGTATAGTTTTCACGAGTGAGTACTGTACGGAACGTGGCAAGGCCTGCAGCCATGGAAACAGGATTTGTATTTGGCGTGCCACCGTGGAACACTTTGCGTTGCGAAATAAGCTCCATCACCGATCTGCTCGCGCCGAATGCGGAAAGAGGCAAGCCTCCACCAATTGATTTGGCGAGGCAGATCATATCGGGGGCTACACCGAAATGCTCGGAAGCACCGCCCCAGCAAAGCTTAGCCCCGGTTTTGACTTCGTCGAAAATCAGCAATGTGTCGTTCTGGCTGCAAAGCGCGCGCAAGCCGCGGAGGAATCCCGGTTGCGGCATGCAGAGACCGACATTCATCATAATCGGTTCAATAATGACGGCAGCGATTTCGCCAGAATTCTGTCTAAAGCGCAACGCGACGCTGTTAAGGTCGTTGAACGTAGCCACCGCAACATTGTTAATGGCTGCCTTGGGCACGCCCAGACCGCCAGGAACAGATTCGGGTGCCCCCACGTCGCCGAACTCTGGAGCGTGCGGCTTCACGCTAACAAGCGCGGAATCATGGGCTCCATGATATGCGCCTTCAAATTTTATGATCTTCTCGCGACCTGTGGCGGCACGGGCTAACCGAATTGCGTGCATTGTAGCTTCCGTGCCGGTCGACCCGAAGCGAATCATTTCGACCGGAAATCGATCGCAGATTTCTTCCGCCAGCTGCCATTCGATATCGTGCGGCATTCCGAAGATCGTTCCGGTCGTCGAACACCCCGTCATCGCCTTCATGACCGCAGGATGACAATGGCCGGCGATGTTTGCGCCGAAACAGAGATTGTGGTCGATGTAATCATTGCCGTCGAGGTCGCGAAAATGCGAGCCCTGGCCCTCCTTCACAAAGATCGGATAAGGATCGTAGGCTCGATAGTTGCTGGCGACACCGAGAGGGATGCGCTTCAGATTGCGCTTGTGTGATTCCGCCGATTTTGGTGTCCGTCGTTCGTAAGTCGCGATTTCCTTTTGCAACTCAGGATACATTTTGGGCTTACCTCCACCACACTTAGTCGATTAGCGGATTTTGGTTAGAATCACCCGGAGAGCGATATCAATGTGCAAACGCATCTCGCGTTCCGCCCCATCCGGATCGCGCTTAAGCAGCGCACGCACGATTGAATCATGGCCAGCCAGGGCAGTCTCGGCCTCCTCATCGCTGTAGAGTTCGGCGATCCTGTAGTTAAAGTAATAGGTTCGATTCCTGCGGATCATGCTCGATAAGCGTTCATTTTCAGCTGCAGAAATAATCGCATCATGGAAGTGATCGTTGACGTTAACCAGGCGGTCGCGCCGGGCTGACGTCGTAAGCCCGGCGGTGTTATCTCGATGAAGCGAGGCGATTGTCTTCAGCTGGTTTTCGCTCGCCCGCACAGCCGCCAGGCGGGCGCAGTAGCCCTCAAGCGCAGCCCGCGCCTCGTAGATTTCGCGGATCTGATCCCCTCTGTGTTCGCGCACAACCCAGCCGTGGCGTTGGCTTGCTACCAGGCCTTCAGTAGCCAGTCGTTGCAAGCTCTCCCGTATGGGCGTACGGCTTACCGCAAGCTTCTCGGCTAGCTCGACCTCAATGAGCCGCTCGTTGGGGCGTGCTCGTCCGGTTACGATCGCTTCTTTCAGGCGCTCGTAAACGCTATCCGAAGTGCTACCTTCGTCTCGCTTGAGGCGCGATACGGGCATGATTGATTCCTCCACTGTCTTTTGGGGATGGGTTCATGGTATCCGACTCTGGGCCCTGCTCCATAGGGCAATTCAACTTCGCGCGACCCATGACACCCGCGTTGTACCAAGCATTCCTCCGTTGCTTTCCTTTGTATCCGCTCCCACAGGTTGCTCTGTGCTCTTTCAGGCAGTGCGTCTTGACTGCCCGAGGTTGGCGTCGACGATCCCTGCCAACTGCTTTGCCAGCTCTTTGCAGTGGAACGAATCGTGTTCGCGCACCATGGCAAGTTTCTCGGCCTCAATCGAGCCTTCGGCATGAATCGCCAAAACTGCTTGATAACCAGCGAAGTCCGTCGCCGTGAGTTCCTTAACTAGGTTGATCGCCCGAAGGCGATTTTCGGTCGTAACATCCGCACGTGCTCCCAGATAGTTGCGAACGTACTTGCCGATGTCTGGATTCTCAAGATCTGCCTTGCTCGGTCCGGTAACAATGAGGCCGCCTGTGATGTCTTGCACGTACGCCAACATCTGATGAAAAGTCGTTGCGAAGTGCAACTTCGCCATGTTCACCAGCAATGTCCTGGGGATCGCCATACCGAGCTCCCCGGATTCGCAATCGAGTGCTGCCAAGCGCACCAGAGCACGCAGAGTTTCCGCATAGCTGATAAGCTTGGCGAGCTTTTCCTGCACGTGTTTCGCCCGCTCCAGCCCGTTATATTCCGTCATGAGCAGAGCAGCTCCTACCAGCGCATCTACCAGAGGCAGCTTGTAGGAGATGGCCGTGAATCGATGAAACTCGACGAAGGTTCTCGCTAGCTCACCGGCAAACTCCCATTCTCCTTTCAGAAATACTCGTTCATGCGGCACTAGCACGTTGTCAAAGACAGTGAGTGTCTCGATCATCCGATGCCTGGAAGCCAGTGGGAAATCAAACTGGCTATCTTCGTGATGCGCTCCATAAGAACTGGCAATCAGTTTCAGTCCCTTCGTGTTCGCAGGGATCGCAAAGGCCACCGCGTAGGCAGCCTCATCCTGCCTCATAGCGCGGGTCGGAAGAACGATGATCTCATTGGAATTGACGGAAACGGAAGTGTGTGCCTTGGCTCCGCGGACGATGATTCCCTCTGATGTTTCTCCGACAATTCGGAGGTAGTAATCGGGGTGCTCCTGCTCCAGCGGACCTTTGCTGCGATCACCCTTCACATCGGTTTGCGCAACCGATAGAGCAAGATCGTCGGCACGAGCATACTCGTAGAATTTTCGTACGCGATTGAGATATGCGGTGCCCTTGTTTTCATCAACCTCATGCGCCACGAGATGCAAAGCAAAGAGGGCGTCGGTCCCTATCTCCTTAATTAGAACGACAAGCGTACCGCCTAGTGTGGTAGCGGTCTCGATCAATTGGCTGCGCATTGAAAGGTCTACGGGCGTACGGGGAAGTTTGAAATAGCGGCTGAATTCTTCGCCGTTCTCTTCATACACCGCGAGGGCGCGATACTCCTCGCGCTCGGCCATATCAAAATCGATGGCTGCGTGGTCGATAGCCAGCCGGATCTCAGGGTGCTCGGTGACATCTGGAACGCGCTGGCCTTTGAAGTACACCTCACGGCCATCGCATAGGCTCTCAATGTATTGCTTGTTGGTTCGCATGGCTTCCTTCTACTGCGTGTTGCGCAAAATCCTCTCTTGTGTCGACGTCCAGTTACCTGATAACAAACAGTTTGACTTTGCACTCTGAAGTGTATACATTAAAGAATACTATACAGAATGCAGTTTTGTCGAGGAGAAAGATCCGTGTCAGGCACTCGACCAGAAGCGCAGTTTCCCTATCGAGGCGATCCGACCCCTCCCTTCCGTTTCCTGGAGCCGAATGGAACATTGCTCGAGGGCAGCGTTTCGCCACTAGACGACGAACAGACATTGAGTGCTCTGCGGCTGATGATGTTGTCACGGGCGTTTGATCAAAGAGGCATCAGCCTCCATCGCCAAGGTCGTTTTGGAACCTTCTCACCCGTGATGGGACAGGAAGCCTCCGTCGTAGGCTCTGCTTTTGCACTCGATCCGAGTCGAGATTGGATTGTGCCGCAATATCGAGAGCTGCCTGCGTACCTCCATCAAGGTCTGCCGCTCGAACAGTTCATTCTTTATTTCAATGGGCACCCGGCTGGCGGGACAATTCCGGACGGAGTGCGGCTGCTGCCGATTCAGATCTCTTTGGCGGCACAGTTGCCGCACGCGGTCGGTCTTGCCTGGGGTCTTCAATTACAGAATATTGACGGGGTGGTGCTGACCTACTTTGGTGATGGTGCATCTTCAGAGGGCGACTTTCATGAGGCTTGCAATCTGGCCGGGATAGTCAAGGCACCGGTCATATTCTTTCTGCAGAACAATGGCTGGGCGATTTCTATACCACGGGCGAAGCAGTCGGGCGCCAGAACATTGGCCGAGCGCGCTCCCGGATATGGATTCGACGGTGTCGTCGTCGACGGGAACGATTTGCTTGCGGTTTATGAAGTAACGAAGACTGCTGTCGATCGCGCCCGCCGAGGCCTGGGCCCTACGCTCATTGAGTCTCAGACCTATCGTCTAGGGGCGCATAACACGTCCGACGATCCGACGCGCTATGTCGCCTCGGATGTTGTCAATACCTGGAAAGAGTTCGATCCCATTCTTAGGGTGCAGCGGTACCTCGCTGTCAGGGGACGCTGGAATGAAGACACGGCGTCAGATTTCCAAAGCGAGATTTCGGGCGTTATCGATCAGGCGCTGATTGCTGCCAACTCTGTCCCAGCGCCGACTACCAAGGATCTGTTCAAACACACCTATGCTGAACTGACAGAAAGACAAGTCAGACAGCTGCGCGCGCACGCGTCGTCGGCGAAGCAACCGGAGATAGCGTAACCGATGAGTTTGATGAACATGCTCGAAGCGATACGAGACGCGATTGGGACAGCGATGAGCGCCGACGATAGAGTGATGGTCCTGGGTCAGGATGTAGGGAAATTCGGCGGAATCTTCCGCGCCACTGACGGGCTTCTCGCGAAGTTTGGAGAGAAACGAGTGGTCGATATGCCCCTGGCTGAAGGAGTGATCGTCGGGTCAGCCCTCGGCCTGGCGCTTTCGGGATTGAGGCCTATCGCTGAGATTCAGTTCCTGGGCTTCGCCCAACAAGCTTTTCATCAGATTGTGCAGCAGGTGGCACGAATGCGTTACCGTTCACGCGGCCGCTTCGCGGCAAGCATGGTTATCCGTGCGCCGTTCGGTGGTGGCGGCAGAACTCCCGAGCTGCACTCAGACGCAATTGAAGCCCTGTTCACGCAGGCGCAAGGACTGAAAGTCATCGCTCCCTCAAATCCACATGACGCCAAAGGCATGCTTCTGCGAGCCATACGGGATCCTGATCCTGTTCTGTTTTGTGAGCCACTGCGCGGATACCGGCTGGCCAGAGGCGAGGTATCCTCGGGTCCCTACGAGGTTGATATCGATAAAGCGAAGGTCGTCCGCGATGGAAAAGATGTGACGCTGATCGCCTGGAGTGCTGCGGTCAATCTGGCACTTCAAGCTGCCGACGTTCTCTTGACCGAGGGTACCGAGGCGACTGTCGTTGATGTTCGATCGCTGCTGCCCTTAGACGTCGACACCCTGGTTGCCGCGGTTAAACGAACCGGACGCTGTGTCGTCATTCACGAAGCTCCGCTTACGGCAGGATTCGGAGCAGAGATCGTGGCGACTCTAGCCAACGAGGCGTTCTATTCGTTAGAGGCTCCAATCGAGCGCGTTACTGCTCCGGATGCGCCGTACCCATTGTCGGCTGCTGAGCTGATGTTTATCCCCAACGTCGAGCGGGTGGTCGCCGCCACCCGCCAGACCTTGGAGGCCCAATGAGAGCGATTGTGTTCGTCGAACCTAAATGGAGGTTCTATTGATGGTGGGTGTCAGTTCGGTTGCAAAACTGTTCGACTTATCGAATCGAGTTGCGATCGTCACAGGCTCGGGACGGGGGTTGGGAGCTGCTATCGCTCGTGGCCTCGCGTCCGTCGGTGCGTCCGTCATGCTTTGTTCCAGGACGAAGGTTGAAGTCGAACGCACGGCGGCAGAGATTATTTGTTGTGGGGGCAAGGCGGCCGCTATCGTCGCGGACACTAGTGCCCGCACAAGTTGCCAGCGTCTGATTGATCAGACTGTTTCTCGATTTGGAAGGCTGGATGTGCTCGTCAACAATGCTGGCATTGATTCCATTGGTCCAGCCGAGGACTTAACGGACGATGCGTGGGAGCGCGTCGTAAACACCAATCTCAAGGGCTACTTTATGTGTTCTCAGATAGCAGCCCGCCAAATGCTGGTACAGGGAACCGGCGGTTCCATCATCAATAACTCTTCCATTTGTTCAGTTATCGGCGTCAACGGCCTCACGGTTTATTCGGCAACGAAAGGTGGTGTCAATCAGCTCACCCGCGTGATGGCGGTCGAGTGGGCAAAGCGCGGCATTCGCGTCAACGCAATTGCACCAGGATACTTCGACAACATCATGCAGGACGCAACTGCTGAACACGCGAACTCGGAGAAGCAAAAACAGGTCATAGCTTTCACTCCCATGGGAAGACGGGGGGAACCTGATGAACTGATCGGTCCCGTCATCTTTCTCGCTTCGGAAGCTTCATCGTATGTAACCGGTGTCATCCTTTTCGTCGACGGTGGCTACACCGCCCAATAATAACTTTGTCACAGATGGGTGTGTGGGAAGCGAGAACGCGCTGTTAGCGATCAAGAATCGGAGAGTTCAATGTCCGCCAGTATTCTCGACTACATGCGCAAATACGGCTACAAAAAGGTCGTTCTCTGTAACGATACGCAAACTGGCTTGCGCGCAATTATTGCCATTCACTCGACGGATCTTGGTCCCGCGACCGGTGGTCTTCGCATGTGGCCATATGCGAGCGAGGAGGAGGCCATTTTCGATGCGCTGCGTCTGGCTCGCGGTATGACGTACAAATACGCGGCTGCAGGCATCAACCTCGGAGGCGGCAAGGGAGTCATCATTGGGGACCCGAAGCGCGAAAAGACCGAGGCACTTCTCCGGGCATATGGGCGTTTCGTCGATCAGCTCGGCGGAGAGTACATCACGGGGGAGGACGTTGGCACGACGCTAGCGGACATGGAGGTCATCTTCAGTGAAACCAATCATGTCGTGACCTTGCCCACCCATTGTGGCGGAGCCGGAGACATCGCGCCTGCGACGGCACGGGGCGCCATTGCAGCGACCCAAGCGTGCGCAAAGCGCGTCTGGGGGACAGACAGTCTCAAAGGGCGCAAAATCGCGCTCCAAGGTTTAGGCGCAGTAGGCTCCAATGCTCTTCGCATGCTTGTCGAGGAAGGCGCCGAAGTTGTAGTAGCAGATATTGATCAGCAGAAAGCCGATTCCGCAGTCGCGGAATTTGGCGTTTCATCGGTGTCATCCGCGGAGATCTACCGGCAAGACGTTGACATCTTTGCGCCGTACGCGTTGGGTGCAGTGATTAACGATGAGACTATTCCCCAGTTGCGGGCCAAGGTTGTTGCTGGTTCGGCGAACAACATCCTTGCAGAAGAGCGACATGGAGATGAACTGGAACGACGTGGCATTGTTTACGCCGTTGACTACATCGCGAACTCCGGAGGCACAATCTACGACACGGATCGCTTGCGCAAGGGCGGTTTCCAGCCAGAGCGGGCGTTGGCCAATGTCAAGAAGATCTATGACAGGATCGAAGAGGTGTTCCGCATATCTGAACGCGAGCATGTTCCCTACTACGTTGCTGCTGATCGTCTCGCTGAGGAACGGATTGCAGCGCTGCGAAGTGTTCGCTTACTCGCACCTGCGACGCTTCCTAGTTGAGGGTATCGACTTGCTCGCCTGATGTCTTGCGCCGTTCGTTGGAGGCACACGCGCTTCTTATGGAAATGATGCAACTGCAAATGCTGGTAGCAGTAGCCGAAGAGCGTACTCTTCAGAAGGCAGCAGTCCGAGTCTATCGGACCCCCCAGGCGATCAGTACCGCAATCAGCAAACTGAATGAGGAGATCGGCACGCCGCTGTTCGATCGCTCCCTGGCTCGTGATTTCAGGCTGACTCCTGCAGGGGAGGCGCTCGTCGATTATGCTCGGCGACTGCTTTCCCTAAGAGATGAAGCTTTGGCAACCATGGACGGGATTCGAAATGCACGAAGCGGTCACTTGCGCATTGGGGCGAACCAGAGCGTCGGCGAATACCTATTACCGGAATTTACCAAGGCATTTCAGGCTCGATATCCGGGGATCAAGCTCAAGGTTGTAATAGGCTACTCGGATGCAATGGTCTCTGCATTGAAGCATCACGAACTCGACATCGCGCTTGTGGCCAGTCAGACTCGAGACGAGGATCTCCGTTCTCAGTTGCTCATACGCGACCGGTTGATCGCTGTTATGAGTCCTCGGCATCCTCTCGCCGGTCGAGATGTGATCCATATCCAGGAATTGAGTGGCGAACCGCTGATCACGCTGACTGCGAAATCGGAGCTGCGAGAACGAGTAGTCGAAATCTTTAAACGCTTCCGCGTTCCACTGAATGTGCAGGTGGAAACAGGAACCTTAGAGTCGATTAAGAACATGGCGGCGCAGGACATGGGAATGGGAATTGTGCCACTCCTTTGCATCAAACAAGAAGAAGCGCGCGGAGAATTGGTAACGAAGACGATCGCAGAGCTCGGGGAAGAGCGCAGCCTCTGGCTGGTGTGCCGCCACAGCACTACGCTAGCGCCTGCATGCCGAGCTTTTATCAAGATAATCCAATCAGAAGTGGCTCGTCGGACGCGAGGGCCGGATAAAGCCCACTGACCTATCGCCTCGTCGGAAAAACACAGTTTTGTCTAGCGCAAAAACAATTGAATGGTAAATGCTGACGAGCCTGTGACAGCTGCCTATCCCGACCGAGTCGATGTATCGCAACCAATCGGCTGTCTATTACTGGAATCTTCGAGTCACGGGGTCAGGCAGCTGTTCTTCGAGTCTCCGCGCCAGCCATGCCTGTAGTTCGGAACTTAGGTTGGAAGGCAGGAATAGAAACAACAGGCCGGAGTGACCTTTGTCATTGTGCCAGCACACCTTGCAGTCCGCTGTGATAGCGAGTTGAGGGTTAGTTAGTGTGAACTGGATGCTCACCTCGGTGCCAGGCATTAGCGGTGTCGAGGCGCTCAAGGCGACGCCGCGTTCGCTAATGTTTACCGTCCTACCGAAGACGTCTGATTCCCCCTTTCTGCTTGCGGCTGCCGGGACGGAGACAAGATAACGGAAGTAACGGCGACGCTCTCGTACAATCAGTCCGTAGGCAGCTTTGAGAGTGTTTCGGATCGAATCGGGAGTCAGCGGCTTTTCTAGTGCAAAGCTTGAGCCTGCTTTCAGGGCATAAGCGGTTTCGGCGCTGCTGCTCGTGATCGCGAACGTGATCGCAGTTCGGTTGGAGGCTGAGCCGCGCATTTGTTGAAGGAAGAGTGTGGCTTGGTTCCCGAGCGAAAAGTCAATAACAGCGACCTCAAGTTTGCTACGGTTCACCCGGTCTAGGACATCTGAGACTTTGATGCAGACCTCGACAGATAACGCAAGTTCTTGCATGGCCTCGGTAAGCTGCCGGGTAGCGACTGCGTCTTCGGAGACGATCAGGGCTGTGCCGATGAGTTTCGCGTGGGAGGTGTCGGTCATTGATGGCTACTTCGTTAGGCGGACCTGCGCTTGTCCGGTTTGCGACATCCTTCTTCCGTTCGGGAATTGTTGTGTGCCGCTTCAAGCAGGTTCTTGAGCTGACGAATCTGCTTAACATACAGCGCTGCCGTGGTCAGCGCTCCGGCCCCAGCACCTAGCAAGAAAATTCCGAAGGTCATCAACGGATCCATGCGTGCGCGTATCCTGTGTTTGTTTTCGTTCGGCAAGAGCCCCTCTGTCGAAAAAGATAATGACCTCCGCGCCCCTCCAGTAGTGATACTGTGCGCCAACAAACGCTGCGCTGAACCAGGGATACTATTCAAGACCTGAGATTGTCTCGTGCTCGTATCCGATGGATCTCCGCTGAATTATCCAAACCCGCAGAGGCACCCAACGGAAAAGTCTCCTGTCTCGTTAACGGCTTCATAGCGATCATCCTCGCCTGAACCCGACCATCGTAGCGTTGCTGTTACGCGGAGACAATGAAACATTAGTTCGCCCAGCGTAAAAAAAATTGAATGGGGTTTCAACCCGTGGATGTGGTACTACAAGAGGCGAGGATGTTGCGCTGGAGGCGGTAAGAGCGGTGATCTCCTCTCCTCCCTTCCGCTGGTTTGACCCAGTTGCCTCATAGCGACCAGAAGGGCGTCATCGGCGGATGACACCCTTCTCGCTTTCTGGTGGCTACATCTACAGGGCGACTATGGCGGAGACGGCCCAGAACAGATCAAATTGACTACTACAGTTGACCATTGGAGGCTAGTTGAGCGCAATTTTACATACTGTACTTGCTCTTTTTCTCAACTGCTGTTTGCTGAACAACTCTAAAGCAGAAGCTCAAGAACCTGGCTCCCCGCGGAGGGCACAGTCCAAGGATCAATCACGAAACGCGCTGGCCACCCCGTCGGCTGCGAGCTGTGAAAAGCAAGAAATCGTGGCCCGGAAAGAAACAGTGGTAGTCACCGGCACATTTACTCCTGTGCCCGCGCAAGATATCGATCGGTCGATTACCGTTGTGGACACGCGGGAACAACCCACGCTCTACACGCATTGGGTGAATTACTTGCAACTTGCTCCCTCCATCGACTTGCAAGAACGCGCCCCCGATGGCGTGCAGGCGGACCTCTCTATTCGCGGCTCTACTTTCGAGCAAACACTGGTCCTGCTCAATGGTCTGCGCATGAATGATGTGCAGACTAGCCATCATGATCTCGACCTACCTTTGCCAACGGGTTCATTGCAGCGGATCGAAATCCTCCCGGGAGCAGGCTCCATGTTTTATGGATCCGATGCCATAGGCGGAACTATCAATTTCATCACTGGACCACCCCAATACTCAGAAGTTCGGGTTGGCGCTGCGGTTGGCAATTTCGGCGTCAACCAGGAGACGATGTCGGTCGGTTTTGTGGCCCGCCGGCTGGATGAGCAATTAAGTGTCGCCCGAGATTTTTCCGGCGGTTTCATGCCAGACCGCGATTACCGCAGCCTGACGATCTTTTCCAACAGCGGCGCTCAGTCCGTACTGGGCCATACCTTGATTATGCTGGGATATGGCGACAAACCATTCGGAGCAAATCAGTTCTATGGAGATTTCGATTCCTGGGAACGAACGAAATCATGGTTCGCCGGCTTGAAGCAGGACTTGGGCAGCAAGACAGAGTTCGATCTCGGTTTTCGCCGGCACACGGACGAATTTGTTCTCCTTCGGGACGACCCCTCGTTTTACGCGAACAACCATATCGATGAAAGCTGGCAAGCGGCGCTCCGGCGAACTCAGACGCTGGGGCAGAACTCCACATTGTTCTATGGCGGTGAAGGGTCCTATGAATCGATCCAAAGCAACAACCTGGGCGACCATGCTCGCAGCCATGGTGCGGTATACGCTGATTATGATGTACGTGCATTGGGACGATTCTCGTTCTCCTTAGGAGCGCGTGAAGAAGTGTTTGACACGGGCCGAACCGAGTTTAGTCCCACCCTGGCTGCGGGTGTTTGGCTCAAACCAGGCTGGAAGTTAAAAGGGAGCGCGAGCCGTGCCTTCCGCCTGCCCACCTATACGGATCTCTATTATCACGATCCCGCAACCCTCGGAAACCCGAACCTGTTGCCGGAAACGGCGTGGAGTTATGAGGGAGGCTTGCTATGGGATCACGGAGGTCAGTGCAAAGCAGCGATAACAGTCTTCGAACGGCGGGTCGAGAACGACATTGATTATGTCAGGGCTTCATCGGCCGATCTCTGGCACGCGGAAAATCTTGGACGCGTTGATTTCACGGGCGTGGAGACATCTTTTGAGTTACGCCTTCCCCATCGACAACGTCTGGGCGTCTCCTACACTGGACTGCACGGCGCACAGAGTGCGTTCAACGGGCTGGAGTCAGAATATGTGTTCAACCATCCAGTGAATGACGCAGTGATTAGCTGGCAAGGAGGATTACCAGGAAATCTGGTTGCACGCAGCCAAATCGGAGTGACGGAACGTTATGCCCGCGATCAGTACGCACTTTGGGGTGCGAGCATCGGACGCGATTTCCGCCATGTAGATGTGCATCTGGCGTTCTCCAATTTGACTAACAGCCAATATCAAGAGGTCGAGGGCGTGGCCATGCCCGGGCGCAGCGTCGTTTTCGGAATGGATTTATTCACGACCGGGAAGAAGCATTGACTACGAGCAGTCGTAAAGACCTCGTTTTCGTCGCCGTAAATGCCATTGAATTCCGTTCTCCGGGGTCTCGTTATATAAGTTTACCCTCGTGAACGTCGGTACGGTGTCTAAGACACTCGAATCGTAGAGATTGTGCAATTGAAGGGAGCGATAAAATGAAGAGCGTAGCTCAAGGTCGAAATTTGGTTTTCAGTGGTAGGTCGACGAGCAGCAACTGTCTTCGCTCGCGTTGGCTGTCGTGCTTGCGTCAATTAGTCGCTGGAAGCTCATCGGTGCACGCGCAAACTTACAAGGAAAACGTACTTCACAGCTTCAATGGGGTGGACGGGGCGAAGCCCGAAGGAGGTTTGATTATGCACGCGAAGGGACACCTTTATGGCACCACGAGCCGGGGCCGGCGCTTCCAGCGACGGAACGGTGCTCAAGCTGAGTAGCAAAGGCAAGTTCGCCGTCCTTTGCAGCGTAACTGGGGCGTACGGGGCGAACCCCGGAGCAGGTTTGATTTTCGACGCGAAGGGAAACCTCTACGGCACCACTAGCGGCGGCGGTTCTGGTGCCGGAGTAGTGTTCAAGGTGAGTAAAGGCAAGGAGACCGTACTTTGCAGCTTCACTGGGGCGGCGGACGGGGGCATCCCGAGGCAGGTTGATTATGGACGCGAAGGGAAACCTTTATGGCACCACAAGCCAGGGCGGCGCTTTCAACGACGGAGGAGTGTTCAAGTTAACCCCTTGATTGCGATTCGCGGGAAGGAGTTTTCCGGTTAAATATCCTCGCGCTGTGGGCAGCCGAAGGCGGGGCGGTATTTTACCAAATTTGGATTGGATCACCGCGAACTACGAAACCCCAGGCATGTGGTCAGGAACGGGGACTTAAAACCTTGCCGCGAGTGCCTGACACAACGGAGCCTAGGCTGCACATGGCCATCGACATTCGAGAGTGATTTAGCAGAGCCATCTGGAACATAACGGGGGAACGGAACCGTACATTCTCTAGCACATCTTTGCTCTTACCGAACGCACAGTAGATTGTACGATGGCTTTTGCATCATAGCCACCTCACGAAAAGCCATTAAATTCCGCTTACGGCACGTGAAACAGAACTTGATAGCGCTGCAGCGAGTTTCCTGATATTAGCTACTGCCAGTTCAAGGGTGGACTCTCATCGAGGCACACCCGTCAGGCAACCGCAAATGATTGTGCAAGTCTCATCCGTCGCCGTCCCGGAATCTCTGGTTAGCGTGCAGATAGAGGACATGCGGAGCCGAACGATTCCAGCCTATCAGGCTTCAGAAGGATTCGTTTCGCTCTGCTTGTTGCAGAGGCCGTTCGTCGCATACGTCGAGTTACTGATGATTTCGATCTGGGATTCGGAACCGGCATTGAACCGATTCACAGCAACCCAACTGGCAGTGGATGTGGCCGAGAGAGGTCACGATATCATTCGACTGGGTCTGCGCACTTATGAGCTTCTTGTGTCAGCTGAAAGCAAGGCGCAGGGCGCGCAGAACTTGTTTGGCTTCGTCCAATCTGCGCGTTGACTCTCTGCTGCCCACCTACAAGCCAGCCCCGTGAAAAAGACCTGACAAGACTTAGTCGGTCAGAAGAATCTGGCAATTCTTAAAGATGCGGTAGATCGCATCAATGAAACCGCAGGAAGGATTAACTCAACAATATGGGAGTTAGTGAGGGCATTCATACGATTCCCTGTGAGACCAACCTCGATCCAAGGAATCCAGCCTATCGCTGTGGTGAGCCCGCAGAGCTGGTCATTTTGGAGGGTACTCTCGGACCAGTACAGACCTGGATGTGTCCAGAATGCCAAATCTTGTTCCGGGCGCACGGGTATTTAGTCGTACCGTTTCTGGGTGCTACGAAAATAGCAAACTGATGCCGCAGAATGGCTCGCACCGGCGTTAATGGGGCCTCTACCAGACGTCAACCCAATCAACCGCCGGTTATACAAATTCTTCCTCGACCATGATGTGCTGCTGCGCCCGCTGGGCAATGTCATTTATGTACTGCGTCCTTACAGCATCATCCGCAAAGAGCTTTATTACGTCTATGAGGTGATTGAAGAGGCGCTGGAAGCGATGGCTCACAACTAGGCTGCGTCAAGAACCCCTAGACGTTTCGTCGATCAGCTCGGCGGAGATTAGATCACCGGCGAGGACCGTTGGCACGACAACAAACGGGGCACCTCAAACCGATCTGCAACGATCATCCTCATCTGCGCCCGAAGGAGAGCACGAGCGTCGTAGTGTTGTTGTTAGGTTGGGGCAATGAAGTATTAGTTGGCCTGACGTAAAAAGAATTGAATGGGATTTCATGCTGTACATGTGTTACTGACTGAGTAGGTTGGACTGGAAGCGCAGGGGGTTGATCTCGTCCTGTTCCCGCTTGTTTGCCTCAGCTTCTTTACAGCGACCAGAAGGGTCGTCATCAGGGGATGACGCCGTTTTCGTTTTCCAGCTCGCATCTACAGGGCGACCATGGCTCGGACGGCCTAGGACAGACCAAATTAAATACCGCAGTTGACCCATTGGAGGCTCGTTGAACGCAATCTTACGTACTGTACAAGTTCTTTTTTCTCAATTTGCTGTTCGCTGAGCAACTCCAAAGCAGATGCCCAAGAACCTTCCTGCCCGCGGGGAGCACGAATTTTGAAACAAAGGCAAGAATAAATTGAGGTTTTGTGTCCGCTGGCACTCTGCATATAGAACGGTACTGAAGGCCGCACCGGGACGCTTACCTGTTTCCGACCGGGTTGGGGTGTATTCGACGCGGTGAATTAGTATGACCGGTCAGGCAGGTCAAAACGGTGTATTACGTGTCAGCCCGACGGATCGACGTGGGCGGCCAATCAGCCCTCTTGTGCTCTGCGCGGCAGAAGAAGTCAGTCGTCGCGCAATCCAGCATGCCGAAAGGCTGCTCGTCGATCCGGCAATAGCGGCCAACCTGCTCGAAGAGGCGGCAGTAACGGTTTCCCGGGTCGTAAAGGCGAAGAACGCCGATGAGGATTCTGTGCGAGATCTCGAATCATACCTCTTTCGTGCATTCCTTCGACGCTTAAACAGAACCAAGAAACGGCAATCGCTCTTAGAGAAAGCGGCTGACCTCCAAGCTTTTCTTTCGCGCGTTTCACGGGATCCCAGGAAAGCGCTCGAAATGAAGATTCTTATTGATGAATTCCTGATGCATTGTGATCCGGCAATACGTGACATGCTCTGTCGGCGCATAGAGGGTTATTCGTGGAAAGAGATCGGCTGGGCCTATCGCATATCGAGTCATGCCGCGGAGTCTAAGTTCAGCCAGGCACTTCAGAAGGTCAGGAGCAAGCTTGGTCTGAAATGAGCCGGCAAAATGGTCGGCGACAGTTTTGGGAATGGTAACCGACACTAAAAAACGTCGAGTCTTGGGGAGAGAACAGGATCTCCTTGAGTTTGCCCGTTCCTATCTCTCTGAGGATTTTCCTAATCCCGAGCGTAAAGGCTGCCCGCCGAATAATGCGCTCAGGGTTTTGGCAAGCCGGCCGACGGACACCGACGAATCGATAAGTAACCATTTGACGTGCTGTTCGCCATGCTTCAACGCGTATATGGCTCATCTCGCACATGCAAGAGCCGAACTGATTGAGTCGCAGAAAATTCGTCGAGCCACTCGGGTTACGCGTTCTCTCGTTACTGCTGGCGTTCTCGCTATATTGATGATCGCCCTTTATGTCTTCTTCAACAGACGACACATGGAGCCCACTGTCGCACCCCGTACGCCGGAGCCAGTTGGCAAACCCGCGACTCCCGATCAAATGCCGGCAACTGCGATGTACGTTCCAGTGGTGGTCGATCTGAGTAATGCCTCCCCAGTACGCGGACACGACCACAGTGAGGCCAGTCCTTCACCGCAAGTAATTCCTTCAAGCCTACTCATAAATTTGAATCTGCTCCTACCCCTTGGGAGCGAGGAGAGGCGGTACTCGGTAAGGCTGAGTTCCAGCCGAGATGTAGTTTGGTCGAGCTTGGCACTAGCGCATCTGGAGAATGGTCAAATGGTTCTACACACGCACGCCGACTTCAGTCATGTTTCCGCTGGAAACTACGATCTGGTGGTTGTGTCAAAGGGGTTCCACCTCACTGTACCCGTCCTTGTGAAGAGCGCTTCGTCTGGAAGGATCCAATAGTCATGATAATCACTCGAGTTACCTTTGGCGTAATGATCTTTGGGATTCTCTGCGCAAATGCGGCTGCGCAGGAATCGAAGTCGAGGCACGAACCTGATCCTCTGCGGAAGCAAGCCGCAGCGTCGGCCAATGATGAGGCCGAAGCTCCGCTGCAGCGAGCGCTCTATTTCGCTGATTTGTACAACTGGCACGCTTCTCGCCCGTACTTCACCAAGGCTCAGCAATTATTCGAGGCTGCTGGCGACAAACGGAACGCGCTATACGCGCACTTTGGTGCGATCAGAGCCGGAGCAGATCCGGCACCAATAACGGAGCTCTCGTACAGGCTTGCGCAGGAACTCGCTACGAATCCGATTCTGCAATCCGACAGAGAACTTCGTATGTTCTGCCTTATTGTGAGAGGGGATTTCGACGGAGAAATCGACGTGCCGGCGATGCGGCGCGATTGGAGCGAAGTGACGGCCCTTGCGAGAGAAATGGGGAATACGAAGTGGCAGTATCGCGCACAAGGGCAGTTGGGTTTCGCAGATTTTTATGATGGTGACCTTGCATCTGCTCAGCGAAATGTCGGGGCCGCGTTAATCGCGGCAACAAACGCTGGAGATGTCGGTGCTCAAATCTTCTATTTGTCAGCGACAGCAGACGGCCTGTTGAGCCAGCAGATGAACGATCAAGCGATCATATACGCTGAGCGGGCAATCACGATCGCCGAAGCAAACCCTGACACAGGATACCCCATACTCGCACAGCACGCGAGATTGCTGGCAATGCTTCAAGCCGGCCGAACTGAGGGGGTACGAACAGAATTGAACACCTTGCTGCTTCGCGCTAAAGCTCAGGACGATCCTTACCAAATTGCCGACATTTACTCGACAGCGTCATTAATCTCTCGAACACAGAAGGACATCCCCGGAGCGATTGCTTACCTCAACGAAGCCCTCCGATACGCAGAGGCCGGATACGGGAATCCAACCTCCGAGATCCAGAGTGATCTCTCGAACCTGTATAGACTAGACGGAAACCTGTCAAAAGCGGAAGAGCTTGCTCGCAATGCTGCCGAGTCTGCTCAGGCCTCGGGAAACATCTCTCGCATACCCCCTGCCCTTCATACATTGGCCCAGGTGCAGATTAGCCAGCACAAGTACGAGGAAGCCGACCGTACATATGACCGGGCGGCTATGATTCAGGACATGATGATCGGGAATGCCGACAGCACCCTCGGAAAAACTGCTCTCATAAAAGCATCGAGCGACTTGTACGCAAAGCACTTCGCGTTAATCGCGGAGCATCTCGGTGATACCGAAAAGGCTTTTGCGATCATCGAGCAAGTTCGTGGACGCGTGATGACAGATCTCCTGGTGGCTGGAGTCAAAACCTCGCCTGAATCACTCGAAGCTGAAAAGAAAATCTCGCACTTGCGTCTTAAACTGATGAGCGCGCGCTCGGATCGCGATATTCGAGAGCTCCGCGACGAGATCTTCTTGGCCGAACAATTCAGATCGATTACACCTGAAATCAGCATTCTGAGGTCAAACGCGCACCGGGCCATCACATTGAAAGAACTCCAGGCCAGCCTCTCGGTTTCGGAGGCTGTCCTCGAATACGTAATTGATGAGCCCGCGTCGTATTGTGTCGTTATCACTCGCGAAAACGCGCGTATAGTGAACGTGCCCGGAAAGCATGTAATCTCACCTCTTGTGAGCGCCTACTTGAGCGAAGTAAAAGCTAAACACTCTGCTCAAGATCAGGCTCATCGTTTACATGATGTCCTGCTGGATTCAATCCCCGAAGCGCAGAGCAAAGAACAGCTCGTGATCATTCGCGATGGACGGCTTCACCTTGTTCCGTTCGATGCGCTGCTCGACCATGATAACCATTACCTTGTTGAATCACGGACAATTGTTTACTCGCCTTCCGCAACCAGTTTTTTCTTGTTGCGCACGGCAGCGCAGCCCAAAGACTCCGACCGTACAGTTCTGGCCGTTGGAGGCGTTCCATACGACCACAGTAATTTGACACAATCCGGTGTAACTCGCGGCTACAGCTCAGGAGCGTTATCAAACCTCCCCGGCTCGCGGGAGGAGGCGCTTGCCGCAGCGGCTGCGTTCCCGAGCCGCTCGAGAACCTTGCTGCTGGGCGACAATGCGACTGAAAGCGCGTTTAAGAAAGAGAGTAACCAGCGAGTCATTCACCTGGCGGTGCACGCTATTGCGAACGAGACACAACCCGAGCGCGCTGCTCTTGTACTGCTCAGCGATCCAGCGCACGACGAAGATGGATTTCTACAAGCTTCGGAGATAGTACAGCTACCACTTAATGCCGACCTGGTTGTCCTTTCAGCGTGCGACACGGCAGTTGGACCACTGGAGGGGCAAGAGGGAATCTCGACGCTTTCCCGAGCTTTCCTCCTGGCAGGGGCGCGCACAGTCGTATCAACCCTGTGGTCTGTAGAAGACGAAACAACGCTGTATTTGATGAAGACCTTCTATAGCGAGCTGAATCGCAAAAAACGAGTTCCAGACGCATTGGCAACCGCCAAACGGAAAATGCTGAAGACGTTTGATGCAAAAGCGGTTCCATACTACTGGGCAGGGTTTACCGTCGAGGGAGTAGCTGAACCTCCGATTAAACACTGAGGACCTATGCTCGAACCAGCAGCTCGCCGCAAAGTCATTTCGCTTATCAAGACTTTGGTGGTCAAGCACCACTTCAACATTGGCAATGTCGACTACGCGGATTGGTCTAGAGCAGTCGACGAGCAGATCCCCGCTCTGCTACCGGCAGATAACGACGTTTTCGAGGAAGGCGTCCGCGGTCTTCTGTGCCAGCTTAAGTCCAGCCATACGAATTTTTACTGCTCCGATACGCATCCGACTATGCCACAGCACGCCATTGGCGCTACCCTCCGTTCAGTGACCCGTGACGGTGCTCCGCGGTGGATGTTTTTAGACGTGTTCGAAGATGGTCCCGCCGCATGCGCCGGCGTCAGTCCCGGACACCGCCTTATTAGCGTAAATGGAACGCCGGCGGTACCCCCTAGTCTTCCGTTATTTCGCTTTGGCCACGAACACCATGTGGTTGTAGAGATCCCCCACGAGAAGGAAAACAGGACCGTCGTCGTGACTGTTCCACCCAGGACACCAAAAGGACGACGACAGCCACTCGTAGAGCCAAAAAGCATCAGTTACCGCATGTTACGGAATATTGGGATATTGAAGATTCCATTCTTTCCGGGGGCGTTTGGAATTCGCTTCTCAAGGCTTCTCGACGCTGCGGTTGAGTCACTCAAAGCACAAGGTTGCGACCGTCTCATCATTGATTTACGGGGATGTCTTGGCGGAAGCCTCGGCTTTGCCCGTCTTGCAAGCTATTTGTGTCCTGGTCGAATTCCTATCGGCTTCGATATCACCCGAAAACGACTGGAACGAGGGTACAACGTGGAGCAATTGCCGCGAGTTCCAATGCCCAGGACTAAACTCGGGCTTTTGTTTTGTCTTACGCGCTTTTCGGTCCAGGACAAGTCTTTGGTACTGCTCACACAAGGTCTAGGTAAACAGCCCTTCCACGGTCGGGTGGTGGTGCTGGTGAACGAATGGACCAATAGCGCTGGGGAAATGGCTGCCCAGTTCGCGAAGGACACAAAACTTGCGACTGTCGTAGGCATACAGACCAGGGGCAATGTCCTTGGGTCGACCATGTTCAACGTTGGGCACGGGTACCAGCTCTATTTGCCGATATTTGGCTGGTACAGTCCTAGTGGAAACTGCGGAGAAGGTTCAGGTGTGCAACCGGACGTACCGGTCGAGATTGATCCAGACAGACTCGCTTACGGAGACGACGCCCAAGTCAAGAAGGCACTAGAACTGCTCCAATAACCGGCTGGGGAAGCGCCCTCATCCATCCAGCAGATTACCTCCGTTATGCACAAATGCATCGCTATCACGGCCGAAATTGTCATCTGAATACCCTGTTCAGATTCTGGAATCTGTCTGCTCCTTCTTGCTTGAGCTTTTGACGAATCGTGGCCTCATATAGAGTATGGAGGATTCCGACTTGACCGTCCGACCGAAATCGCATTTCGGCGACTAGGTGGCCTCTCCACGACAACTTCGCCTAGTGCCATCGAATTCGTTCCTCAAGAGTGGCCTGCGAGCTTCGGTCCAGGGCATTCCCGTCAAGCTTCAGACCAACGCGCTGTTGCGCCCATGATGGGGGTCGCTGACGAAGGAAGAGTAATTCGAAAGTCCAAAACAACTAGCCTCTGGGTAAGTTGTAGTGAGTCTGTTTTATGTATCCGGGGATAGAACTTCGCACCATGCGCTATATCGTCGCCGTTGGGGACGAACTCCATTTTACCCGGGCGGCGGAAAGTGTCCGTGTTGCACAACCCTCCCTCAGCAAACAGATTCGCAACGTGGAGCAAGAGCTGGGCCTGGAATTGTTCAGACGCACTCACAAGAAAGTAGAAATCACTGAGCCGGGGCGAGCTTTTGTAGAGAACGCGAAACAGGCTCTCCTCTATGCGGAGCGCGCTGCTTCCGCGGCGCGAGCGGCCAACGTCGGGCAGCAAGGGAAGTTATTTCTGGGTGTTTCTCCGTCTGTTAATCTTGACCTGTTTCTCCGGCTAAGGAATGCTTTCGAGAGGAGGCATCGCGACGTTCCGTTGCAATACGTTTCCGGTTTTGCTCGTGACCAAGCAGAATCCATAATGCGTAGTGATCTTCATGCCGGGCTGGTCGAGCTACCGATACGATACCGCGGCCTATCGATTCTAACTGTGCTTCGGGAATCGATCGCACTGGCCATCTCCCGCGATGACAGCCTTGCTTCACACAAAACTGTCGTCCCGGAGGAACTGATCAAACGCCCTCTCGTGCTGCTCTCGGACCAGGCTGATCTAGCCCATGACAAAATCCTGATTGCAATTCAAGATTGGGGCTACCGACCAAAGAAAGTATTTCACGTGCTCAGTCTGGTGCAAGCGTTGGATTTCGTGGAGGCGGGCGAAGCGGTAGGCGCGCTAAGAGGAAACTTGGGACGGTTCGGTTCACGGAAGGTTGTGACGAAATCGATTCCGGGAATGCCTACCGTGGATACCGGAATTGTGTATCGTCGGCAGATCCGCAGCCCGCTGGTTCGGAATCTCCTGCGGACTGCACGGGACGTGTTCACTGAGGAACGAACTCGTATGATTGAGAGCAGGTAGACTCGGATTTGTTTTTGGGCCGCCGCACAGACCTTGAATTGCCGGGGCACTAACTATTACGGCGCATGGAGGTCAACGCCCGATTTCCCAGCTGTACATTCAAGAATCTCTTGCACGTGTCGGCGCCCGCCTTCGCGGCTAAGATGAACCACCTGATTTATGCCAGAGTGAATTTCTTTCTCAATTTGGCTCCTGTCCTGGTGGGCTGAACCGCGAAGAGCCAAGTTTGCAAGACGGCGAAACGCTCCACACGCACTGTTGGCGTGGATTGTAGCCAGCATTCCAGTATGTCCTGTATTGAGAGCGTCTACAAGGGTGCGGGCTTCCGCTCCTCGAACCTCGCCGATAATGATGCGGTCTGGACGGTGACGGAGGACGGCTTTGAGGAGATCGTCGAAAGTTATCGTGCTCTTGTGAGTATCTAACTGAGCCTCGGCCGAGACGACGTGTGGCTTGCGGAGGGCGAGCTCCGCAGTGTCCTCAATAATCAGAATGCGGTCCTCATCAGGAATCGAATTGGCGAGGATGTTGGCCAGTGTCGTCTTGCCAGTGCCAGTGCCACCAGAAATAAGAGTGTTGTCACCGCGTTGGACGGCATCGTGGAGCAGCTCAGCGGATTTTTCACTGATGAACCCTCGGGCGACTAGATCCCCCATCGTGAGCTTGCGAGAGGTAAATTTCCGGATTGTCAGCAAAGGCCGCGGGTTTACCACCGGAGGAATGATCGCTGCGAGACGGCTACCATCAGGCAGACGGAGGTTCATGATGGGGCTGTCCGCGTCTAGTTTCTTCCCGAAACGGTTGGCGATTACTTCGAGGCCGGCGTCAAGTGCGCCTTCTTCAAAGCGAATCCTGTGCAGACGGACCTTCTGTCCATCCTCCTCGATCCACACAGATGAGTCAGGATTGACCATGATTTCACTCACTGTGTCACTTAAGAGCAGGTGCTCAATAGGGCGGAAGAACGGTAGGATCAAGTCGAAGCTCATCTGTGCCTATTCCTCTCTATCAGTTCGGGATTGAAACTGATACGCTCTTGTTCAAACCACGTCATGTGCGTCGGCAGGAAGTCCAGCTTGAGGTAGCAGTATGTCGCCGGCAGCGGATGAATGCCGTCGAAGGCGACCACGATGGACTGCGCGTTCTTGAGCTCGAAGAAAGCGCGCGCGTCGAAGAGTGGCTCCTTAGATTTCTGGTAGTGCTTGGAAGCCGATACGCTGCCCTTGTTGGACGACGTCCGCCCACTCAGCCAACCAACCTGCGCATTGTTGCTAGATTCCGAGACGCTGTAGCTGATCTGCGTCTTGTCGGCCTTGCCGCAGATTTCGGATGCGAAACGAGCGGTGTCAGGATCAGAAGTTGTCAGAAAGACCTTTGTCCGGAAGGTCTGCATCAACGTCTTGAAACCGTCGTTGGGCAGTGCGTCCTTCAAGGAACTCACGCTCTGGGAGGCAACAATGGGAATGCATTTCGGTTGGCGCGAGATCGAAAAGAACCGCTCGTCGCCGACCGGATTGTCGCCGCCGACGGTGGCAAAGTTCTGGAACTCATCACAGATAAAAACCGTCGGCCGATAGTGCCGATCTCGCTTGGCTTCCATCCTAGGTATGCGGAGCTGGACAGCACGCTGGTAGTCGATCTTCATCATCGTTGCAATGGTCTTTGCCAGAGCTGGGTTGAGAGCTACGGGGAAATCGAGGCCGATGACCTTGCCTGCTTCGATGAGCTCATCAAACGGTGGCAGGACACGTCCGTCCGGATCGGATTCAATTTGCTTCCCTTCATAAAGCTCTTTGGGAGGGCAGAAGACGCGGCGTACATCAGGGTCGGCTTCAAAGAGCGACAGGAATACAGCGATGCCCTGGATGATCGAGGTTTTAACCTCGTGGCGAAAGAACTTCCAGTGTTCCCAATACCAGTAGTTGACGCTGTCGAATTGCATGCACTGGCGCGTATTGGGCGGCTTGGGGAGGTAGACAGCCGCAGTGATTGACGTCTCGTCTCTCAGGAACTTCTCCAGGTCCTCTGAGTATTCCGCCACATACTGGTCTGAATCGCGATGCAACGTGAATCCAAACTGAGCAAGCAGCTTGGCGTGGATCGAGTAGTCTTCCTTCGGAATCACCACGTAGCCGCCGTTGCTGACCTGGCAACTTGTGTCAGCGAGCAGTTCTTCCAATCTCCCAGAAGAAATTACTGTCCGGAAGATGTCGACGAGCGTGACGTATCCGGATTGAAGGCGGTGAAGGATGATGACGTAGCGCACCAAGTCGGTATAAGACTGTTGCCAGAACGGTTCCTTCCCTTTGCCCCAGATGGAGGTGATGATCGAAGCAATGTTGAAAGCCTGCGCGTAGGGATCGAGGTCGTTGTTCAAGGGGTTGTAACGAATGTTCGAATCCAAGCTAACGCCGATGTAATCCTGTTCACGACCATATCCCTTCAAGATTCGAGCCGCCTGACGGCAGAGATCGCCTTTCACTTCAAGAACAATGCCGGACAGTTTCTTTTGGGGGTCATCAGCCTTGTATCCGAAGAGTTGGCGCATGGTCGGCAGGATCAGGCCACGTGTCTTCCCGGAGCCAATAGCTCCTAGAGCGGCAACCCCTGTGTAGAGTCCCTTCTCTGGGATGCTCAGCCATTGCGGGTGTGAGGCCGGAGTAGCTTCGAGCTGATGATGCAGCTCACCCAAGATGAGGAACAAGTCTTGGCGATCCTGAGGCTCTGGGAACTCAGGCAGGTTCCCCCAGGTCTGCGCCGTTTCCTCCTCATAGAAATGGATGTACACAAGGGAGAAGCACACCGAGAGCAAGAGGAATGGTGTTGTGAACAAAAAGGCGACGTAGGTCCACACAAATGCGTTATAGATACTGGGTCGCTGAAGCGCAGCGTAGCGAAACACTGGATTCGTAACCGGAAGCAGGACGACCGATCTAAGGATGATGCCGGCTGCCGCGCTCAACCCCGCCGAAAACAAGAACCGATGCCGCACGAGAATCCTACAGAGTGTTTTCAACCGTTCGACCACGTTCCCTCCGTTATGTCCGAGGACGAGAACCCGACTCTGTTGCGAGCGGGTCGGCCTTACCTGCCGATGACGGTCGCGGCTGCACGGACGGAGATGCCACTGGCGCTCCGGGTTCTGGGCGCGAGGAGCCAACGGACTCTTTGTAAGCCTGAAACTCGCTGTCCTGTGACAGCGCAAAGCGCAGAAGTTCGTTCACGATGTAGTTCTTGTCGTTGTTTGACCATTCGCCCAGCAGCGCAAGGTCAGCAGCGATTGATTCTTCTATTGTTGCTTGCAACTTCACGCGGGTAATTCGGCTGATACCTTTTTCGATCTTGAACTTGCTCATCCAAATCTCCCATTGACTCTGCGCATATCTGATCCCGATCAGTTCGGGATCTCGAACTGATCTGGTTTTGATCCTGCTGTGCTCCACCGACTGCACTCAAAGGGCGGGAACGACCAACGCGTCCGACAACGCGCGGCAGCCGAAGGCGGGGTCGTTCCCGCCCTTTTGCCGATTGTGCCTAGACCGCATCATTTTGTACCTCACTGGAAAACAAGGGTGTTTGGACGTATTGCCGCCGCACATCATGGACCGCGCTATGGACCGGGTCCGAGTTTAGAAAAGATGGGTAGGCTTCCTCGATTAGCTCCGTCACCAGGCCGGCACGTGGGCACGCTGCCGATAATTGGCCGCCAATCGGCGATGGGGTTTCCAAGTTTGTGGCTGGCATTGCGGGAAAGGCTCGTTTGAACAGATGCCGGACCTGATGAAACTGCTCCGGGGTAGTCGCGACGTAAACCACCTCGAAACTCCGGAGGGAGCACAGAAGTTTGTCATGTGTTGATAGAAAACGTTCGAACTTGGCGGTGGACCTTTGCCCCTCGTTGATGAATGGGAAGCGAACGGTAAGGTTCCCATCTGGGCGCCATACGGAGATGGGCAGCGACTCCGCAAACTGTTTTGCAGAGGCGATAGCGTCTGCTTTTACGCCGAACTGGGCGAAAAACTTTTGCCGCGAGAGTTCCGAGTCTAGAAAGTCCTCCTTCTCAAGGTGACTCAGGACGTAGTCGAGCACGATGAGTCTGCGGCGGATTTCGGTCGAGCTTTTTGCACGTCGGTTTTGCGAATCGTTTTGTCCGACAAGTTGGTAAAGCCGCTTGGCATAGAGTTGATAGAGAAGCCGGCCTGGTTCACATTGGATTTCCCTAACATGTCCAGCGCGTTTTGCTTTAGCCAAGAAGCCTGCTGCGGCCGAACCCCGGTGCCGCTTCACCGCGAAACTGAACTGGCGGCGGAGGAAATAGCCGGAATGAAGGGCGATCACATACAAAAAGGTCGCCTCTCGCTCGGAATAGCCCAAGCAGCTCAAGGTATCGATCGAATCGTATTGAACGGTGCGTGTGGTCATAAGTCTAGTACCCAATCGAGCGTGTGATGTTCCTCTTCGATCCGGGCCGACAGAGCCGCTCGATCCGAGGAAGAAGCGTAGGTGCGGAATCCCGCTTGTTCTTTGGCGCGGAGATGTTTTGGACGATAGGCGGCAGTTACGACTTCGATGTCGGAAAAGGCTGCCTGCGATCCCTGGTCGGGCTCGTAGTGGATTCGAGCATCTGGAATTTCAATCTTATTGCGAAGATACGGAAGGTCGAGCCGCTGGGCAACTTCCCGCCTGATCTCTCCAAGGTTGCGGTCAGGTTCAGCCTTCCGGGCGCCATAGATTGCCTTTTGAACCTTGTGTTTCAGTTCAAAATCAAGCTCGACTCGGAAGTTCTTACCTCCACCGCGCTCGATGCGCTCAGCCTCTTTGAGGAAGGCGCGGTAAATCTGCGTATCGTGCTCCACTTCACGTGGCTTGACGAGGCCGTGGTACAGCCTCTGATCCAGAGGAAACTTGCCAGTCTCACTGGCGAGCTGCTTGCCGTATTTGGTGAGGGTTACGACTTCGATCCGCTCGGGACGAACCCAGCGTCCGTCATTTCTCGCCGGCACAGTATTGACTCTGACCAAGTCCCGCTCTGCCAAATATCGAAGGTCCGTCTGCAACGCTTGCGTGTCGCCGCCGTAGATTGTCCGGGCAACGTCTTTCACCGCGAGAACCCGGAAACGACCAGTTTCGGCGAGCAATGTTTGTTCTTCTGGGCGAAGCCGGAGTCCTCGAATGCTGAGCGCTACGCCATCCCGGGTGCGGCGAGGACGATGCTCTACTTGACGCGGCTTCTCGATAGGATCGCGGTCGGGTTCGATCGAACGATTTCGACATGGCTGCGCAATGTTGTGGCCACGGTTTTCGCGGGCGCGTTCCTGAAGCCTTTCTAAGCGCCGCGTTAGTGGAGAGGCCGGAATGCGTGGTTGTGTCGGTTCAACTTCTCTTGACACCGACGGTGGCGGCGGGAGGACCGGTTCATGACTCCCGATGTATCGGTGCTCATCGTGAGGAATGTCGAATCTCATGAGCCGCCCTTGTCGTCGGAGTGGTCGTTGCCCGTGGCCGGCTGATCGTTTGTGTCAGCGGTTGCAGACGCCTTCTGCGCTTGTCGGTGAGAGGCCCACCATGAGGATGTTTGATCGGCGGTTGTCGCCTGCGCATTTTCCGGCACATCGTTCTGGTGCGAAGACACGGGCGTAGTTTCGCTGCCACTGGGAGCGACGGCCGAATCGGCTTGGGCCTGCGCCGCCAGTACATCTTCTTTCTTCTTCTTGCCCACGATGACGCGTTTGTCGTAATGGGGCCAATCGGGTCCTTGGAAAGCATTGGCCTTCTTGTCAAAAGCTTCCCTGGCTCGCCGGATCCGTTCGACCATATCGTCGGAATCGTCGTAATACCTGCCATTGCGGCTTCTGGACATGGATAATTTTCCTCGTGGATCTACTCGTCGCCGAAGCGAGCGAGGATTTCGTTTGATAGTTCGTTTTGTCCGCTGTGAATCTCCTGGTCGAGGTGTCTGAGTTTTCGTCCGGTGTCCCGCAGCCAGAGCTTGCGCTCAACCCAGATGGTCAGGCCGAGAATGTTGGCGAAGAGCAGAAAGCAATAAAGGAGGATGCCGCGCCAGTATTCGTGCCAGAGCAGTGCGCGCCAGGGAATCAGGAAGCGAAGCTGGCCCATCAAGGTGAAGGCCAGACCCAGGAAGATCACCGTCGCCACAAAGAATGCATTCGCAAGCATGTTGAAAACTTTCGCTGCGCCGTCCTAGTTTGTGAGTGGGGAAAAAATGGAGAGGCCGCCGGCGGCGGGTGCAGCCTCTCCGAAAGGGAGCCGTCCGCTAGAACGGCTCCTCATCCTCGGCCGGCCCGGCATCGAGCTGGTCCTCGGGCGGGGCCTGTTCGGCGCGGTCGAGCTTTAGGATCGAATCAGCCCGCACGTCCCACACGCGGCGCTTTACGTCCGGATGTTTCTTGTCGGCGTACTCGCGGCTGCGCAGCTCGCCCTCAACGAGCAGATGCGTGCCCTTCTTGAGCGAGCGGGCGAACTCGCCGAGTTTTCCCCAAACGACAACGCGGTGCCACTCGGTTTGCGAGACGTATTCGCCGGACTTCTTGTCCTTGTAGGAACTCTTCGTGGCCAAAGAGAGAATGGCGTAGGCCGTCTGGTTCGTGGTTGTCCGCGCTTCCGCGTCTTTGCCGGTGAAGCCGATGAGTGAAATTCTATTCTGGTACATACGATTGAATCCTCCGTTTCTATCTCCCGATCTACTCGGGGCATTCAGCCGAACGGACGCGAGGGATGGCTGCTCCCAAGCGCCAAGGGCTGCGTTCTGGGAAGGGGACCCACACTGGCTTTGGGGAAGGAGTCCGGGAAAGCAGAAGCCCGCTGTGCCGCCGGGCGCGGCCTGGTTCTCCCTTCGCGGTGCCCGAGGAGAGACGGGTAGAGAGACGGGGATGCCTGTGCCGGAACACGAAGTCTCCGGGGAACCGTGCAAGAGCGAAGTGCGGTCGGACCGGGCCCGAACGGGCTCGCAGACCCTTTCCTGGCAATCGAGAGTGCGATACAAGACATGACGGCTATTCCTGGAACGCTTGGTCTTCGCGGAAATAGGTGATCGTCAGCCCTAGCGGATTCAGGGGCAACATCTCGTTGCGAACCTGGTCGCGGAAGGCGTAAACGACATTGGCCGTCCACAGCTGACGTTTTTGCTCCGTGTGATCGAGCGGGCTGGTGAAGATCTTGTAGAACTCGATGCGCGCCCTGAACGGCGGCTGGCGCAGATCTTCTATCACGACGTTCTTGACCTCGATGTCGATATTGGGCTGGCTGGGATCGAGCAGGAAGGAGTCGATAACCTTCTCTTTCTTGTATTTCTCAAGAATGGCATTCTGCAGATCACCGTTGAGGAAATAGAGGGCGTTCGTAAAGTCCTTGCGGATCGTGTAATGATTCCGGCTGTAGTAATCCCTCGCCCACTCTGAGAGGAAGTAGCGGTTCTCAGCCTCCTGGGGCCGATAGGCGAAGTTCTCATAGTCAATGGCCTCGGCGCGCCCTACATCATTAATGCGAATGACGAGAGGTTTCATCGTGCTCAATGCAATCTGAGCGCGATAGAACAGCGAGAGCGTCACCAAGCTAACAATGGCAAGAATAAGGATGGTCAGCTTCAGATAGGTGTTCGTAACAATCGGGTCGCCGTACTGTTCTAGGTATTTCTGGGCAGCCTCGGAGGACCGGAAACTGGTCTCGGAGATTTGTTTTTCAGTGTTTTGCATTTATGACCCCAGTGGATTCACCCAGCTCCCAGCTCGCCCGCCCAAGATCGACGCGGTGAGCTCGGGAATCTTAAGCAATCCGTAAACGCAGACTGCAAGCGTGACAAAGAGGGCCGGCAGGATCATGTAGGCATTCGAAATCGATAACGGCCCAATTACCGCAAACAAACCGAGGAGAACTTTGGCGAAGATAAATAGAAAAGCGGCGGCCACGACCTGATAAAAGGCAAAACCCAGGAACGCTTTGAACCAACCCCAAAACAGCCAATCGAGTTTGGGCACAATCAGGAACGGTACGAAAATCGGGCCGAGTAGAACGCAAACCGCTGTCGCCACTAGGCCGTACGCAATCACGGCGAAGGCGACTCCTTGCGCAATTGCCAAGGCGATATAGACGGCAAAGAAGGTCAGAGCTTCATGAAACGAAAAGATTCCGGGAGGGCTGCCCAACTGCTCTTCTGCGGTGGTAATCGCGTTTGCAATCTGGTCGGCCTGGTTGCTTTCGATTTGATTCGAGAGAAACTGCGCTTCTCGGGTTACCAAATCGCTGAAGCTGTATCCCATGCCGGGCAAGGGCGTCGAGTAGTAGGTTTCCATCGCCAGTCCGAAGGCAATCAGCAACACGAGGTCGGTGAATTTCGCGAAGTTGAATCCTGGACCGCCCTGAGCGCTGCTCAAAGCGGCCTTGATTCCAAACCAAGCAAGAAGAATGACCGCGAGCCCGCGGAACAGACTGAGGCCCGTGGACTCGAACAGTCCGAGGTTCGAGGTCAACAGATCACTGATGGCTTGCGCCAGGAACGAAAACGGATTTACAGGCACCATGTTTAGTGTCCGCCAGTGCTGAAGGAAATGCTCTGAATGCTTTGGCTCACGCCGTTGTTAATCTTTTGCATGGTGGAGGGGAAGTTCTGCTGAAAGTAGATCGCCTGGTTCATCGTGCGGTTCTGGGCATCGATGACCTGCTTCTGCGCAACCATCTGTTGTTGGATACCGGCGGCGAGCAACTGGTTCGTGTCCTGCTGCGAATGCAGTTGAATCAGGTTCGCGGCGTTGACCTTCCCAAGGACTGCCATCTCGGATTGCTCAGTGGGGTCATTGGAATATGAATCCGCTTCGAGGTTGGAGATCTGTTGATTGAGAGACTCGGAGTGTGAGCGTATTTGGCCAAGAGTGGTCAGGGCGCTGGTTGTCGTGCCGAGCGCCAGATCTGAAGTTGCGTATTGATTCTCGATTGTCGCTTGAGTTGCAGGGTCGAGCTGCTCGAAACCGGGCGCAGGATAAGGATTAACCTGGACGACAGCGGCTGCGTAGCCAGCCACTGATTGTTGCGGGAATCCGGTGTTCAAGGCAGTGATCCAGGCGCCGGTGTTGCCATAGGTATTCGGTGCGTTGAGGTTCGTCCATAAGGCAAACTGTGCCTTGTAGCGTTGATACATGTCCTGCGGCATCTGGGACATGTAGTGAGCGAGGTTGTAAGCCTGGACTATTTGATCTCTGGTCTGGTTTGCGGTCGTGTACATTTGCTGAAGCTGGTCTAATTCGTTGACGGCTTCGGCAAAATTGCTGGCATCAAACACCGGCCACTGCGCATAAGAGGGCACGGCTGCAAGGCACAGGGCCGAAAAGAGAAAGCAATACCTGGCCAGTCTCATGTGGGTTCTCCTTTCGTGATTGTTGAAGCGAGTTGCTAGTGTTTATTGTCGGGAGCGCCCTCGGTCGTTCCCTCTACGGATGCCGGACGGGCGCTCAGCGCATTCATCGCCTGGTTGATGGAGTTCTCCTGCAGGCAATTCTTTTTTTGAACAGCGGTAGCTGTCTTGAGCCACTCGGCTGAACACGGCATCTGCTTTTCGCGTGTCGTTCCATGTCGATCGCTTGCGCGTCCGAGGGCGCAGACCTCGTCGTAACAGGAGCCGGCTTCTGGGGCTGGCTGGGTTGCGAGGCGAAACCGAGCAACAGAGACATGGTCAGGGGCAAGAGCTTCGACAAAGTCATCAGCATCCTTAAATGTTCGGTGAAACTGTGTGGTTCTCATACGCCGGCAAAAGCAGGTCCTGGGTGAAATAAACCTTCACCCGGTGGCCTTCGCGGATCGTGATGGTCGGCGCGATATTCAGGAAGCGGTCCAGAACCTGAGCGGCGGACTGCGAAAGACTGGCGGCAACGCCCGATTGGTATGCTTCGCTTCCAGAGGCGTAGAGGCCGGCATTGGCGTTGCTGCTCTCCGCAGCTCCGGCAATGATGCCCAGAGCGATAGAGGAACCAAAGACTTGAAGATAGTGATTGTTTACCTGGTCCTTGAGACCGGTTTCGCCAATCTGGTCCAGACCACGAAACTGGTCGAGGTCTACCGTGTATCCATCCGGCATAATCAACCGATGGAAAACTACGGCTAATCTGCGCTGACCGAAACCCTGGACCTTACTGATTTCGCCCAGCACGAAGGTGCCTTCGGGAACTAAGACATGCTGGCGGTCATGCGAGTAGACAGGGTTGGTCACCATGACTTTCACCGGCCCGGAGAAATCGCCATCCAATCGGTTGACCAGGGCGGTCTCCAGTTGTGTCCCCTCAAACACCACGTAGGGCTGGCCCTGCGCGGAGTTCAAGTTCACAGCCACGGAGTGCTTTGCGGGATGGGCATCGGTCGCCGTCGCGGACGGCGTAGCGCTCTGCGCACTGCCAAGAACATTCTCAGACCAGGCTGAGGGAGCAGCAGTGTGCGAAATCGTTGGGGGATTGTTGGCCTCCGCAGAAAGATGGTCCGCAGAAAACGCAAAGTTAGAGGCGAAGCGCGAGTTGTAAGCCAATTCCCGCTCGTGCTGGACAATCGGGTCCGGAGGCGGTGCTGTCTGCTGCGTGTCTCGCATGGATGCGACCTGCGGGAGATTAGCGGATGGCATCTGCGGAGAGGTGGATTCGAGACTACGCGCCTGGGCATGCATCTGCTTTTCGAGCTGCGCCTTTTGCGCCGCGCGCTGCTCGTTGGTCATTTCCTGTCCGAAGTCGATGATCTTCTTGTCGTTGCCTTCGGTAATCACAACAGTCGGCTCCTTCCGCGGGGTCTTGGCTGCCGACTGAGCGTGGTTCTTCGAGAACATGACGGCCAGAAGGATCACGACCGATACGCCGGCAATGACATAGGTCTGTGCCTGCTTGGGAAGCGTACCTTCTGGCCTGACTGTCCTGTCTCGCAGCTTGGGCCCGCCGTCGATTTGGTTTTCAACTGTAACTGGATTCTCGCTCATAGCCGCTATTGCTCCCTGCGCACGAAATTCATGCGTTTCTTGCCGATTTCGAGGTAGGCGCGATCGACAACCTTGGGGATCACATAGGTCCCGTCCCGAAGCTCGAAATTGATCGAATTCGGCTTGCCATCTTTCAGCTCATAGACAGCAAACTTTTCCGTCGCCGTTGACTTGATGTAGGTGAACTCTCCGTCGTGATAAATGGCCTGAATGTCGAATGGTTTCTCAACGCGATAGGTGTAATCGAATTTCAGAGATTTGGTCGGATACTCGCTCTTAAATTGGGCGAGCTGTTGGCTGGCACCGAGCTGTACTGCCTGTGCCTGCGTCTTGAACATTTCGACATCACTCGCCGGCACAAACTTTGACGGCGAATTAATCGCCGAAACCAGCGATGGATCGCGGGGCTCAATCAGCACCTTGAGATCAGGCTCACCGTCGCCAGCCTCATCCAGCGTGAAGGAATAGACGTTCCCCTTGTCGGTGATCAGGTTGAGGTTGGAATGGATTCCAGTCTTCGCCGGATGGAGAAAACAGTAGCTCTGGACAGCTTCAATGATCCAGAAGTCCTTGTCGCCGGTGGCGGCCTCCATGATCTTTTCACCCTGCGGAACTTCGATCAGAGTGGTGTAGCGCACCTTCGCGCGGATCGCGACGATGTCGTTTGCGTGGTAATGGACAACGCGGGTCGCGCTGTCGGCGGAGCTGAGGATGGATGCCCCAGCAAGTAATGCGGCAAGAAAAGCAGGACGGTTCACGGTTCCTCCGGTCATATCGAGTCTGAAACAAACGGGAATTCACGGGCCAAACGCGAGAGTCCCTCGACGACTCCGAAACGGTCGAGATACTCGCGTTTGGTCACGTTGTCTTTGGGGTTGTTGGTTGCCATCCAATAAGAAAGCGAATCGACATTCAGGCGGGCCTTCTTCGACCTGGCATGTTGCTTAATCAGCAGGTCGCGCTTGGGCACAAGGCTTCCGAGCAGGTCAAGCTCGGTGTCGTTGAGGTGGAAGATGTCGGCATAAAGCTTGTGATCGATGCTGGGATTGGCCAGAAGCATTTTCGTGGCGCAGCATTCATTCACCACGGCGAGCATGTCTGACTGCATCAGCTCGTGAACGGATTGCGTGGCGAGGATCATGGCGGCGTTTTTCTTGCGCCAGGTCTTCTCGGCCCGCGTGATGTAATCCCGGATAGTCTGATTGCGCAGAAAAATCCAGGCTTCGTCCAGAATGAATGCCTTAAAGGTGGCGGTTAGCTCCACGTCCTCGATTTGGTTCGAGGCCCGATGCAGGACGTAAAAGAGCAGCGGCTCCAGCACGTCGGGGTACTGTTGCATGCCATCGAAGTTGAAGGTCTGGAAGCGGCTGAAGGTCAGCGTGTCCTGCGCGTTGTCGAATATGTAGCCGAACTGCCCGGCGCTGCTCCAGCGGTGCAGCCGCTCCCCGAGCGGACCGATCATCGAGGCGAAGTTGGTCAGGGTCCGGCTGTCCGGCTCCAGCTTGTACATGCGTTCGACGCCCGCATACAGAGCCTTTTCATCCTGGCCCGTCAGTTCGTATTTACCATTGCCCTCGATCAGCACCTTGGCGAAGAGGTACAGAAAATTCAGATTCTCGCGCGTCATTTCCAGGCAGAACGGGTTCACGGTGAAGGTCTGCGACTCCAGTCCCACATTTAGGTACGATCCGGCGAAAATCTGGGTCAGGCTCTCGTAGCTTCCGCCGAGATCGAAGATGTACGTGAGCGGCTCATACTTCTGCAGGTTCTGGATCAGAAAATTCAGCAGGAATGATTTGCCGGAACCCGTGCATCCGAGAATCAGGGTATGGGCAACGTCCTGGTCGTGGAGGTTCACATAATAAGGAGTCGAGTGGTCGGTTTCGAGAACAGCGAGGTATTCGCTGTTCAGGTGATCGTTCCATGGCCGTCCCTGGTCAATCGTGAACAGGAAGGACAGATCGGCGTAGTTGGTATTCAGAATCTCCTGTTTCCGGAGATTGAAGGCATGATTGCCGGGCACGGTCGCAAAGAAGGCGTTCAGCAGGTTGTAACGCTCTTCATAGAGCAGGGCGTCGTGAGTCGTGAAAACCTTCTGGAATTCAGGACTCGCTTCGCGAACTGTCGCCTCCTGTCGGTCGTATAAGACAACCGACAGCGAGAATTCCCCGAAATACTTCCCGTCATTGCCAATCGCTTTCAGGCACTCACCGAGCTCTTCAACTGCCGCCAGTTTGGAATCATCCACCAACTCGTCTTTCGGTCCGTTATTTCCCTTTTCCTCAAGATTCGAAAGAAAGCTGGTCTTGGTGTTGTGATGGTGCCTGCGGCGCGAGGCGATCTGCTTTCGTGCCCGCGCGTTGTCGATGGCCCGCCACTCGGTCACCACATGGAAATTCGTTCCGATCTTGAATAGCTCCTTCAAAAGCAGCGGCCGAGTTTCGCTAGGCAATTCCTTCAGGGTCAATACCTGCACCCAATAGTCATCAAGCTGCAGGTAGCCGCGGTGCGCCTCGATTTCCGAGTCGCAAAGCTGGAAATCGAGATATCGGCTGCCATGCAAGCAGGAATTCATAATCTTGAAGGGGCCGAAATTTATGAAGCGCCGCAATGCGCGGAAGGCTTCTTCGGCCCCTAGCAGCTGGATCTCGACGAGATCACTAAGCTGCCCAATCAAACTCAGAACCTTCTGCCGCAAGAGCAGATGATCGCGATCAACCTGTGCGCGGAGAAAGGTGCGCTGCTGATCTTGGGACAAGAGAGCACGGATATCGCAAAAGGAGCCGCCGATATCGGTTGGCAGCTTGGCGAGCGCCTGCCACAGCGTGCTCTTTGCGTAACTGCCCTGGACCAGGACAATCCAGAACAGGTCAATGGAATACAACTTGTCGGCCTTCGACGCGAAGTAGGCCATTCGCTGATCGATGGCCGCTTTGACCAGCGGATTGCCGTACTGCTGATGGGGAATCGCGGGCTCGTTGGTTTTGAACAGCGCCTGGTAGACGCGCACGCGCGGATTAAAGGTCCGAAGGGCAGCCTCCAGGCGCTTTACTGCGTGATCGCGGCTGGCATGGTCGAGGCTTTCGTAGTCAATGCCCTTGATCCGAAGAACGATGGCAAGATCGCCCGACTTGGTGAGAAATGTCTCTTCGTCCCAGAAACCGTAAAGGTTGATGTGCGCTTGCAGCGCCCCTGATTCCTTCCAGTCCTTGACGATTTCGCTCAACTTAAACATCGCGTCTGATCCTCACTTCCGTGGCTTCCCACTTCATCGGGTCGTACCGTGGCTTGAACTTGGCCGAGTTCAAAAGCACCCGCAGAATCTCGGTGTCGTACTTGGTCGCCTGCTGGGCCGCGATCAAACTGACAATGAAAAGTAAGATTCCGCCCATGAGGCTGTGCAACAGGTTGAAGACTCCGGCTCCGGAGAGCAGGGCGACGAAAAACAACCGTCGCTCTGCTCCCAGGATCGTCAGTGGACGATTCATGACCTTGTAAACCCGGTTTGTGCGCATGGCGGCCTATCCTCCTGGGAAAAGCCATGCCATAAAATTCACGGCGCCCACGGCCATCCCGATGCCAAACACGATGCCGGCGAAGACGCGCTTGGATTGGCCTTCCCCGAAGGCGAACATCAGGCCGCCGACAACGATCGCCACCAGGCTCAGCCCGGTGGCGATCGGGCCGGTGAAGGCCGTTTTCAGGACGTTGACGGCGTTGTCCCACGGGTCGCCGCCCGCTTGCGCGTAGGCAGGCGCCGCCAGAAGCAAGGCGGTGCCGACGCGGAGAAGCGGGCGGCGAAGTTTCGGGGGGAGGATCTTGGGCGCAGACAAACGAATCTTATTCACTCGGACGTTCTCCTGTGTGTACTTTCTTCGACTTGCAATGATTAACTTCGGGTGAGCGTATGCGGCGCGAGCAGAAGAGTCCAAGACTTCCTCGTCGCGAATTGATAGTGGCGAGCTATGAAAAAAAGGGGTTCCCTCTTAAGGGAACCCCGCTCGATGGCTGGTGGACTGTCGACTAAGCCTTGGCCGCTGCTACTTTGGCTTTCTTCGCGCCTTGCGTCTTGGCCTTCTGTTTAGCCGCGAAGTCCTCTGCCACGGCCTTCTGTATTTTGTCGGTATCCACTCGATACCGTTTGGCTGCGTCCATGAGGACATCGCCGGACGAGCTGGAACGCTGGTAGGCCGAATCGAGCAGGCTGATTTCGAGAAGCAACTTCGATAGCTCCGGTTCGTCATACTTGCTGACCTGCTTGGCCAGAAGCTCCTGCGCGGACTCGGAGTCTTTCTTGGCTTCGACTCTGTGCCGTTTTGCAAGGGTCGGCACCTGACCGTAGGCGAGATGGCCGATCAGGTAATGGGCGACTGCCAGCAAGTCGGCTTTCTTCAGTGGAGCGGACACGCGTTCAAGGATTGTGGCCAATATGCGATGACGAGTCGTGATGGCCAACTTTTCCTTTTCGATGCGCTTCCGTTCCTCCGCTCGCTCCCGCTCGACCTGCTGCGGGGAAGGGGTGTTGGGATGATGTACGCGACAGGTGGGGTCGGCACAAACTTTGACGACCTGCCCACGCTTGCCGCCGTCCATCACGATAGCCTCCGCCATCTTCTCGCATGGCTTCTGGTGAGCCGGCAGCTTGGTGGCTGCACCGTTTGTCTTCGGCTTTTTGATCTCCAATTCCACATAGTGATTTCGCCCCAAGGGTGCGCCCTCGCGGGAATTCCAAGTCGACGAAATCTGTATAAGCTTGGGTTTGTTTTCCAGTGTCCTCGATACCGATGCTTCGATCTTGGCACGAAAACACTGGGGATCAACGCACGAGTCCTTACGAACCTCGGCAAAAAGTAGCTTGTTGAATCCGGTCCGCTTCGGACAGTTGGCGCACGAACCCGCTTCCGGGACCAGAGTTTCGTCTTGCTTGTCGAATGGCGCGGATGCCAGTTGGAGCAAGATATTCGATTCAATCCATGCCGCCAACTCCCGCACGGGAATCAGGATTTGAGTGTTGCCTTCGCTCAGCCACATGCCGCGAAAAGCAGCCGAGAATGCCTCTTGCTGTTGAGAAGGCGGGAGCTTGGCGATCAGCAATGCATGGCCGATGGTGATCTGGTCTTTCAGGAATGCCTCGGCCACTGGTGGAATGAGGTCTGCGAGCTTAATGCGGCCATACACATACGCCTCGCTTTTGCCAGCGCGGTCCGCAATCCTTGCGATGGTGTAGGCAGGTTCTCCGAGTTCCAACAGTGACCTGAAACCGAGAGCTTCCTCAAGCGGATGAATGTCTTCGCGTTGAAGATTCTCCACCACCTGGGCCTCGATTGCTTCGGCGTCCGTGAGTTTCACAACCCGGACTGGAAGACTTTCGAGTGCCGCAATGCGGGCTGCCTTGAGCCTGCGTGCCCCGGCGACAACTTCATACTTGCCTTCGTCCAACTGACGAACCAAGAGCGGGGCCAACACGCCTTGTGTTTTGAAGCTCGCTGCTAGTTCTTCAAGGCTTTTTTCATCGAACCGCTTACGGGGATTGCTGACTGATTCCACGAGCGCGGTGATGGGAATGCTGCGATATTCGTTTCCGTTTACTGCATTTTGCTTGTTTTGCATGATTTGTCTCCTAATTGTTCCCTTCAAAATAATTTTGGTGGTTGTTGTCAGCACACACTTCGGGCTGAGCATTGAACTGAGCGTTGACGTTGTTGGGTTAAGCGGCGGCTGCGGTTACCGCCACCGGCTCGGGGGAAATTCCCCCGAGAATCACGGCAGCGGTCTGCTGAACGGCTTCCAAGCTCTCACGCAGGAGATTGGCGTCTCCATGCCAGACTTGGATGTAGTCCTGCGAGGCAGTTCCGGTCTGAAGTCCGACTGCTTGGCAGACCACAAACGCCACAGCCTCGGCTTCGGTTTCGCGGACTTGCTTGGTGGTGAGAGTGCGGCGGTCGCCCCTGTGCAATATTTCGTGAGCTATCTCATGCGCCAGCGTTGAGAATTCTTCGGCGGGCTGCATTCCTAATAACAACGTGATCTTTCCGCCGTGGGACAAGCCTTTCGCCGGGGCAATCCGCTCGGAATAATTCAGCTCGACGCCCTGCGTTTCAACGAACTTGAGAAGGCGTTCGCGGTAGCCGCTGACATCGCCCTGCACTTCGGTCAGTGCTGGGAGTTCTTTGCCCTCGGTTTGCGTGACATCGAAGACGCAGACGGCGCGGAAGCCAAATAGCTTGGACTCCGGTTGCTTCGCGTCTTCCGCCTGCTGCGCATCTTCGTTCTTCCCGTGGTTCTTGCTGACCATCGGGGCGAGGATGAGAATTCCTTTTTCCCCGCGTTTCACGAAGCGGCCAAGCGAGTTCCATGTCCGAATGCCTGCGACATTGGTCGCCTCGGGTTTTTGCCTTGCAATCAGCATCACGTTGCCGAAGGAATACGTGTGAAATCGGGCCATTGCCGCGAGATACTGCGTGAGCACGTCGCTCTGCCCTGACTCCAGCGATCGCACAAGGTAATCCACTGCGTCCTTGGTTTTGTTCTTGATGTCTTCTAACTTCATTGTTTTTCCCTTCTGCCGGTGTCGGCTTGTTTTTTCTTTCACTTGAGCGGCAGCGAGAAAAAACAAACCGACACTGGCTAAGGGACAGAACGGAGCCGGAGGGAGGGTGGCAGGGTGTGAGTGGCGGCGCGGGGTGTGCCAAACGGGTTGGTTCTTGTTTGGCGCACACCGTGCATCAGCCCGAGCGACCGCCCGAGCCGCGGCTAAGCGGCGTCCACCCGGAAGGGGCGCAGTGGGATAATGGGCCGCAGCTCCGAGTATTAGGTCTGTTGAAGAGCCGGGATGAGCGAATGCGGTCTACTGACGGCCGATCAGTCGGACGCTCTCTCGGGCCGTACGTGAAATCTGATCATTGGAGTTGGCTGTGCGCTGGTTGTGTGCCGAATTGCAGGTCAGGCATTCGCCGGGCGGCATCTATGTCCGTCTGGATCGTGAATGATAAAATCCATTATCGCGTCTAAATGATTGGGTCGCCAGTTGATGCGTGTGGGCGTTGCGCGAACTTCATCTGCTTTGCGAGAGCGGATGCGACGAGGGCAGCAGAGGTTGCCGACTCCGTGTGTCCTGTCGTTGCGGTGTGAGAAAGCTCTTAACCGTATTTCTTCCGCAAACTCTCAAGAACTGCTTGGCGTTGCGGTCCTCTCACGGCCCGTTCAAAATCGGCGAACGCCTTTTCTTCGCGCTCCGCGTTAGACGGATCATAAAGGTCCGACAGCTTAGCCTGCCGTCCTTCTTGGTCAGCAGCAATTTCGGACAGACCTGTAGCGAGAAGTCTTCGCACTGCACTTTCAAACGCTGGCATTTCGGTGAGAGTCTGTGTGAGTTTCCCTTCGACCGGACTTCCGTGAACGATGCTGGATCGAATGTTATAAAACTCACCGAGCAGAGTTTCGGGCACATCTGGGCACAGCTTAGCGCCCCGCTTTTGCAAGCGGCGCTTGAGGAAAACGCCATCCGTCTCCGGCACTAAAACAGCCTCAAGGGCAATCATGTAATCTACTATCCTGTCCACCTGACGCCAATCGGAACTGAACTCCTTGCTGCCCCCGTAAAGGAAGAAGCGGCGTGCGATACTAAACCACGGTGAAGTCCAGGCCCGACTGCTGACGAGATTCTTAGCAAACGCGTCCCAACCTACACAATCAGATTGGTTGATCTCGTAATACGAGGTGGAGATGAAGTCGCTAATCACTCTCTCGGGATATTTGCGAAGCATTTGCCCATCTGGCTCTTGAAGCCCGTGTTCAAAAAACACAATGTCACCCACCCTGAACAAACGCAGCAGAAAGAGAGCGTCCTCCAAATCTTGGTAGATGGTCCCGTAGAACCTGTTCCCTTCGGAGGAGGAGATGGCCACTTCGTATCGTCGCTCGTAGACCCAGTTGTACAGACGTACGTTGCTCCTGAGCGATTCGGGAACCCTTGTCCGGATGTTCTGGGGCGTGACGCACCAAAGGCTAAAGTTGCTGAATCTCAACTCCTCGTCGTCAGACTTGATGTTTCGTGCTAATGCGTAGGAGACGTACATGTTTGGATGCACCTTGTCGCAAAGTAACTCGCGAGTTCTCCGGATTATATTCGCGCCGGTCGTTTGGTCGTGAGCTTGGTGGCGCTCGGCTCGCGGTGCCCTGCGGCGTGCCTTGATTGACAGCGGTTTCGCAAACGGCAAGAAATGTGGAACTGCCAAACAGTGCATCGAAATAACGCCATTTATCGGGTGAAGCAACAAACAACCAAACAACCCGCATCATGTCGGAAGAATTGAGTCCCATAAAAGAGGTTATGGGTTGCTATCAAAACCAATGCGACTGCGCAAACCCTACGGCGCTCCTTTGAAGGCACGGGTTTGCTTCGTCGTTGCTTATGTGACCTAGCCCCCGAAAACTGGACCGCCTAGAATGTGAGTTTTCCCAAGACCAAGAGAGGAGAGCCGCAATGAAAGGCACGCGACACAGCGAAGAACAGATCATCGCCATTTTGAAGCAAGGGGAAGCCGGGTTGAACACGGCAGAGTTGTGCCGTCAACAGGAGATCACGGAACAGACCTACTACCGCTGGAAGGCGAAGTACGGTGGGATGGACAGCGGGGATGCAAAGAAGCTGAAGCAGTTGGAAGAGGAGAACCGGAAACTGAAGCACGTGGTGGCCGATCTGACGCTGGATAACCGGGCGCTGAAGGACGTGCTGTCAAAAAACTTCTAGCGCCTGTGGGACTTCGGGCAGCTGTGAGCTATGTCGAGGTGGAGTATGGCATGAGCGAACGGCACGCCTGCAGGCTGCTGGGATTGGGACTATCGACACATCGGTATCGAGCGCGGAAAGCGGAACGCGACCTTGCGCTGCGCCAGCGACTGAAAGAGTTGGTGGCGAAGCGCATGCGGTTCGGTTATCGCCGGCTAACGGCGATGCTGGTGCGCGAAGGGACGGCGGCCAACCACAAACGGGTGTATCGGCTGTATCGCGAGGAAGGATTGGCGATGAGGATTCGGCAGCGAAGGCGGATCCGCTGGAGCGGGGTGGCGGCCAGCCCTAGGGCGAACCGGCGGAATCAACGCTGGTCAATGGATTTCGTGAGTGACTGTGTGAGCACCGGGAAAGTGATTCGGATGTTGACCATCGTGGATGAACTGTACGCGAGAATGCCCGGGCATCGAGGTCGATACCTCGTTGGGCGGATTGCGAGTGTGGCGCGTGCTGGATCGGATCGCCAGCGAGCGCGGCCTGCCGGAAGCGATCGTGGTGGACAACGGGCCGGAGTTTCGCGGTCGAGCGTTGGCCGCCTGGAGTGAAGAACGGCGGGTTCGCCTGGAGTTCATTCAGCCGGGCAAGCCGGTGCAGAATGCTTATGTGAGAGCTTCAATGGCCGATTGCTCGATGAATGCCTGAATGCGAACTGGTTCACCAGTCTCAGTGACGCACGACGGAAGATCGAAACCTGGCGGCAAGACTACAACCAACAACGTCCGCACAGTTCGTTGAACTACTTGCCGCCCGCAGAATTTGCACAAACAGCAGCGGAGATGAGGACATGAGGAACGCTAGTACAGTGCTGCTGGAGCAGGGGACTCAAACGCCGTCCCCTGCTCCAGACCTCATCCCCGCTGAAACCAAAAATCAACCGAGGACTCACATCGGGATTGGTACAGCAAATGGGGGCACTTCATATGAATAGCGGTGGACAAAGCCTGCAGGTCGAAGCCGACCTTGCGCTTGGCCAGCCGGGGAAATGCTCCAAAGATCGCATCATGCTGGCCTTTTTCTTTATTGCATGATAGAGGGCATTATTGTCATTTCTAAGTGCGGTGGTATGAATACCCGGAGGTCTATCGGAACACTTCGCGCCTGCGCGATTGTGGTCGGTATCCTGACTATGACGAGCACGGCTGCTCATGCTGACGAGGTTCAACTGGGCTGGGGAGATATAACGCCTTGCGGCAGAATGGTCTCAAGTGGGAATAGCATTTTCGGCGCGGGGATCCCCGACACCTATGAACAGACCGAACAGCGCGTATATGTTTCCCTGGAATACACGCTCCAAGTCAGTCGGAGGTTGGAAATATGGTACAGAGCTGCGCCGTGGATGCGGCGGCTGCGGCCGGCAGCGCGGCGATTGCAACCGATTTAACCGGCGTGGCTCCCGCGTTTTGGGCTTCGTTTGATGCGTGCATGGCGCACAGTACTGAGCAGGTGACGGCTGAACCTGAAAGTCAGCGAAGGTCAATGCGTCGGATGGTAAATGCCAGCCGTAGACTTCGAGAATCTGACTCGTCCTTTTGTGCAAGGTGGCTGCTCGGATGATTTTTCTTGCGGTTGTTTTGGGCTCGGGATAGAGGACGTTATCATTCACTATAAACATTTGATTCTTATCATTTAGAGAAGACTGCGGATGCCACGAAAAGGACGCACAACAAATCTGATGACATTGTTGTGAATCCAGAGAGGTCGCTATAAGCTTCTCATTCAGGGCGGAATAACCTGCATTCGCGGCTGATACGGACCGAGGGAAAAGCGGTGGCGAAAGAAGGCCGACATTTCGACATCGGAATCGTGGTGCCCCTTCGCGAGGAGTTCCGCTACCTTCTGGAGGTTGCCCCACTTCTTGAGTCCATTTCACACGAAGGAACCTATTTCTATCGATTGGACTTTGGAGCCATTACGGCAGTTTGTTGTGTGGTGGACCAGATGGGACCCTTGCCAGCGTTGCAGGCGGCCATTCGCTTACTGGGATTCGCCGACATTGAGTTGCTTGTCGTGCTTGGTGTGGCGGGGGCACTAGACGATGACGTTGCGCTTGGAGATGTAATCGTTGCGCGAGAGATTAACGAATTTCAAGCAAACTCCAAGGCAGAATCCGTTGACGGTGGTTACGAAGTCCGATATTCGGGGCGTCATTGGTCCCTGGATTTCCGAATCAGAGAGGCGCTTAGTAATTTTGAATTTTCGGGCAGGGACGGCTTTAACGGCTGGCGAGCGGCCACAAGCGAGCATTATCGTGAGCTTGGCATTTCAAATGAGACAGCCGGCAGTTGCCCGTCGTTGCATTTGGGTCCAATTGCGTCTGGCAATGTTGTAGCAGCGTCGAGTGCCTTCGTCGCAGAGGTTAAGAAAATCGATCGCAAATTTATCGCGATTGACATGGAAGCAGCGGGTGTGGCATCAGCGGCGGGAGACCGCATCCATCCTTTACCTTGTCTCGTTATCCGAGGCATTTCTGACCGAGCGGATGAGAAAAAGAAAACGCTTGACGCGGAGGGGAAGAAGGGATGGAGACGTTACGCAGTCCGGAACGCCGCTGCCTTGCTGGCTGGATTGCTTAAATGGGAGGGCTTTCTGAACGCCTTAGGATTGGATGTAACGTCATCAGGCGCCGAGGATATAGCTAAGCAACTGGCCAGCCAACTTAAATCTCACGTCGGTGGCGCCTGGCTTGTCGGTGTGGTCTTCGGTGTCTACTATCACGGTCCCGCTATGGTTGATGGTGAGGCTGTTCCGATGGACGTAAACAGATTGCGTGTTTCGGATGCCAGAATCCGATCGCTTTTGGAAGCAGCGGAAAAAGTGAAGGAAGACCTTCTAGTTGATGGCAGGTTGCCAGAGGCGGCGAAACGGTTCGTGGATCTGATTGAAAACTTTCGTACCCAGCTTAGCTTGCAAAAGGCACTCTCTCTCCTGCAGGGCTTTGATCAAGTGGTCGCGGCAGTTCTATGCCCAGAAGATGAAAACGAGCAAGTCGAGTCCGTGCTCCTTCAAGCAGAGAAGCTTGAGGAGGAAGCAGGTACGGAGGCGGTCATAGAGTTTCTGAGGGAATTCGTGAGTTCTGATCCACAGATCAGAGAGCGATACGTGGACGCTTTGGCCGCGTCGAAGAAATGGTCCGAAGTGGTGCGGTTGATCAGAAATATTGACCCAACAGAGTTGTCCCGCCTTGAGTTGGAGCACGGTTTCTATGCGTGCGCGGAGAAGGGCGAAACAGACTACGCGAAGGCCCTGATGAAGCGGCACGACAGTGCTTATGACGATAAGGCGGCGGTAATATTTCGCCGGGAGGTGAGCCGACGGTATTCAAACATCCAATACGACGGGTCGGGAGACGCGAAATGAGAGAGCACGGGCACCCTATAGAAGTGGATCTTGAGCGGATTTTGCCGATTCTCGCTCGAGAAATCTACACATCGCCGTTCGCATTCCTAAGGGAAAATGTTCAGAATGCCTTTGATGCGATCCGAATGCAGATGTTTCGGGAACAGGCGGAAGGGGTCAAGCGCCGGCACAAAATAGCAATCTCGCTTGATGGCAATAAGGTTTCCATTTCGGATTCTGGCATTGGAATGACTAAGGAAGACCTAGCTAGTTTTTTTTGGAGCATCGGAAAGAGCGGTAAGCACACTCAAGAAGCTAAGTCGGCTGGCGTGGTTGGAACGTTCGGCATCGGCGGAATGGCAAATTTTGGCGTCTGTTCACGCCTGGAAGTAGTCACTAGGACGCACGGTTCTGATGCTTCTATTGTGAGCTATGCGGAGAGGAATCAGCTTTCGGCCAAGGAGAATTGCGTATTCTACGAGGAGGGCCCGGCTGACTTCCAGCCTGGAACCACAGTAACGGGCACTCTCATCCAGGCGATTACTGCGGAACAAATCATCGCTTACCTGAAGCCAATCGTTCAGTTTCTCGATATCCCTGTGCAATTGGGAGGCCAGCTTCTTAGTCGGACTCCGTTTCCCATTGTGAAACGCGACGAGGGCGCTGCGTTCATTGTGTCGAGCGGCCCCGTAAAAGCGGATATTTGGATTCGCGCGCTTCAAAATGGGCAAGCTGAAATTGCTGTCGACCGATTGGCGTGGAATGGCGTAGAGACTGACATCTCGGCTGTCTTTTCCACGACAGCAGGAGGGATCGCCGCGTACCAGCACGGCTTTATGCTGGCAGCAGTCCCCGTCACGAGCGTGTTCGGACTCGGTGGAGCGATAAATAGCTCAGTGCTTCGACCCACGGCCGGCCGTGAAGCGGTAACAGACCAGAGTCGCACGCTGGTGCAGAACCTGTTGGCCGCTATCGAACATGGAGTCGCAACACACATCTCGAAGGTTCCGGGGTTGCCAGAGCGTTTTTCGTCGTTCTACAAGTATCTGTCTCAGAATGCGCTTTGGGAACTCGCAGGCTCCGCGTCCGTTAGGGTCTATGGAAGCAACACCCGCGTCAAGCTCGATTCCCTAAAGTCGTCCGCGAAGGGCAAGGTTTATTTCGCGCGAGATGGCCACGATCAATCCATCGCTCAGGCTTACGTTGAGCAAGGAAAAACGCTCGTTCTCTTGTCATCTGATGGTTACAGGCAGAGGGCCGAAAGCAGCTATCTGCTCACTTATTGCAACGCGGCCCAGCTTGAGGATCGGGTCACATGTGTGCGGGTCATAGATCAACTGTCTTTTGCGCAGGAGACGCTGAAATATCAGCTGATTGATCGCCTACGAAGACAATTCCTGATCGACGGACTGCACATTCGGGCGGGCGAGTTGTCACACGGTGCCATGCTTTGGACGCCACCGTCGCAAAACGCGAGAGACAAAACTCTGTTTGTCGATTTTCGTCACGCCCACATAAAACGACTCGTTGAGCTTCGCGAGTCGTTATCGTTCGATGCAGTATTTGATATTTTCATCCGGGATTCAGTTCTTCCACACCTGGAAGGGGCATTTCCCGAATTGCGCAAGCGCGATTTCGACGCGCTGCTCCGAAAGCTTCAATCCACAGTGGAATACTTTGAAATCGATCCTGGCGATGTGAGCAGGATTCAGCAACTTGCGTCCATCACAAATATGTCTCCTGAGGCGGTGGCAGCCGTTTTCGGAGGACGTCGAGCCAGTACACCAAAGTCTACGTCCGTGGGCCGGAACGATGTCGTTTCGGTAGGAGGCAGGGTTAATAAAGTGGCCGAACAGGCACAGGGAAAATCGCTGGACGAGATACGAAGAGAGATGGAAATTCTCTTCCTTGAGACGTCGCTGGATGCCAAGATCTTGGACGCGACTGACGTAGAGCCACAGTTCGGCCTGGCTCGCTATTACCTTGCGTTAACAGCGGATGCACACGTCTTGTACAGACGCGTGTTTCTGGAACGGAAGCCCTCAACTGACTTCTCATGGGGTGGATATCGAGGAGGATATCTGTTCTACAGTCACGGCTCGGCTGTAGTCTACTATGACATTCAATTTGAAGAACTAATTGGGGAATCCGAAAAACACGAAAGGACAGGAGCGTTAACGATGCAGCATGATCCGATCGTGTTAAAAAACCAGGTATTCTTGCCTATCCCTCAAAACTTTGAGCGTGAGATGGTACCCATCGATAAAACCATCAAGTTTACAGTACGGCATCAAATCCTTGGTGTAGGTGCCGACACTAGCTGGTCATCGTAGCAGCGCGGCAACGCTATTCTTCTTATCTGAGCTCCAAATGTGCTTTCAAAAAGCTGCGGAAGTTTTTGTGAAATTCCTTCTGCCGGCCGGAACTGGGAAATGGCAACGGTTTTGCGTTGACCACAAGAAGATGCGCATCCTTAAGCTTCTGATATAAAGCCTTGTGGACAGTGACCTTAATCAGAACTATGGCCCGTGGTCCGATGTCCCTGATTTCAGCAAGCAATTCCGCGCTGTCTGCCTCAATTAGCCTGATGCGTGCCTGGGAACTGCCGTTGATTGGAACTTTTACGCCATCGATAAGGCGGAACTGATCATTTCTGAATCTTAGCAACCAGCTTTCCTTCCGGCCTCGCTCCGTTTTGGTGTCTGTCCATTCCGCGGGATAAAGGGCTTTCATCAGGGCGATCCAGAGCCAGTCGCCTTCGGTCACGTGCTCGTAATAAAAATATCGGCAGGGGTCCAGCGGAGGCGCTTCGGCCACAAAGAGGAACTTCGTTGTTTTCGGAACGTACTTCCTCGCAGCCACTGTGTATGGATCTTCGGACCGCACCATAAGTCAATACGTCGCAAAGAAGCTCGCAGACTTCTCCGGATTATACCCGCGCCGGTCGTAAAGCTTGGTGGTGCCCGGTTCGCGGTGGCCGGCGGCGCGCTGCACGTCTTCCAGAGAACAGCCGTTCTCCAAGGCGGTAGTAATAAAGGTGGCGCGGATGGAATGCGCTGAGTATCCGCGGTCCAGTCCGAGGGCCGTCGCATGTTTGCGGAGCACGCGGTCGATGGCGTCGGGGTTCATGGCTCGCCGTGTTTCTTGCCGTTTGCGGTTATGGCTTAAGGGCCGGAAGAGCGACCCCTCCAGATCCGCGCCATGGCCGGCCGCATCGAGGTACGCACGTATCCGCTGCGCGGCTTTCGGGTGTACGGCAAGCGCTTCGCGACGTCCGCCCTTGCGGATGATACGCAGCGAGTCGTAGCCGCGGTTCATGGAGATCGCCCACCTTGAGTGCGGCAATCTCCGCGCGCCACAGGCCACCTGCAGGCCCACAGCGAGAATCGCCCGGTCGCGCAAGCCGTCAATCGTCGTTTCATCGGGCAAATCGAGCAGCCTGCGGGCCTGGTCCTTGGAAAACGCCAGCGTGGTGCCTTCCTCGCGGCTGATGGCGGGGCGCTCCACCTCGGAAACGGGATTCTTTTCGACATGGTTGTGGCGGACGAGGTGCTTGAAGAGGCTGGAGAGCGCTGCCAAACGGCGGCGGACAGTGGAAGGCGCCGGGCCGTCGATCTCGCGCATGATGCGCTCCCAGGCGATGACGGCGCGATGGTCCACCTGGCGCAGCTCATCGTAGGACTTGATGCGCAGCGTCTGCATGAAATGCTGCACGTCGAGCTTGTAAGCACGGCGGGTGCGCTTGCTTTTCTGCTTGGCGAGCCAGATGTTTTCCTCGGGAATATCGGCGAGCGCGGCGATGGGCGACAAAGCGCCGGGAGAATCAACTGCTATTTCTAATTCATTGCCGCTTTCCATGCCTCATGTCTCTGTTTTGCTACAGCTCCCCGCCGTGTTTATGCACTACGCGATAAACCGGATTATCACGCGACAACCCTCGATTCCGTGAGCGGCTTGTTTGAGGGTGAGATTCGAAATCGATCATTAACGGCTTCTCGGAGGTTCTGCCTGCATCCGATGTATCGCTCGGTCGTTTGCACTGATGCGTGACCAAGGAGAAACTGAATCTGTTCAAGCTCCCCGCCCTCCTCATGGCATAGGCGGGCACAAGTACGACGAAGATCATGGGGTGCGAGATGCTCAATGCCGATTTGCTTGGCGTAACGCTTCACGGCATACCAGACTATGTCGGTTGTCACTCCTTCGTCCTGCCGAGTCCTATTCTTCGAAAGCCGTCTGAACACCTTGCCTTCAGTCACTCTGTGTCGCGGATCCAAGCATCTATGAGTCCTTTACACCACGCCGGTACGGGGATCGTTCGCAGTCGTCCTCCCTTCCCAACCATGTCGACGATTACCCAATGGCTTTCCCTCAGCTGCAGGTGATCCAATCGCAACTTCACGGTTTTCCGAGCATCGCAGACCGCAACCGAGCAGCAGTCGGATCACTGCTGCATCTCGTCTGCCGCGCGGGGTGCCTTGGGAAACTGCATTCAATAGCTCTTGTGCCTGATCGGCAGTTAGCCAATTGCCAATCCTCCGTCCAAGACGCTTGACGCCCTTAACTCGTCGGACTCCAATCGCCAGTTCCGCGCTCAGCCAACCGCTCTCCGCGGCCTCATCTGCCAGCCGCCGAATCGCGGAAAGATGGAGATTGATTGTGGGAGCTGACAGAGAAAGCCCCCCAAGGAACGACCGGTACCGCACCACGACGGACCGGTTATCTTATGACAAATTATCTGCGGATTGTCCTTACTTCACGCGCCTTATTGCGACTGTCGGAAACAGTGATTATGTTAAATCGATGGGCTGTCGGTTTGTCCGCGAACTTACCGGATGTATCCTGTCACAGATGCTCAACTGGCGGCGCGGTCTATTCATTGTCGGAACGGTCAGTCTAGCCGTGGCTGCCGTCACTATCTTCAAGAGAATAACCAGAGCGAGAAAGCCTCTCGTAAACAAGACTAGCGATAAATCACTTCCGCCCTGCATCTTCTGCAATAACGAATCCGGCAGCGAGGAACATATTTGGCCCGCATGGATTCATCGGCACAAGCAGTTCGGTCCCCTCAAGATGCAGGAGGGCACAGGACCGCAAATCATCGCCGACGATCCCGAACAAACCGTCAATACTGTGTGCCACACCTGCAACAACACGTGGATGAGCCAGCTTGAGCAAAAAAACATTCCCTCTCTAAAACCAATGGTGGACGGCACGGCAATCGAAATCGATCCGGGTCGTCAGCGATTGCTGCGCGAATGGGCCGTCAAGACCGCCATGATCAACGACTCGACAAAACTCCGCAATGGAATCCCACTTTTCTATACCGACCTGGAACGCACAGCAATGCGAGAGAGCCGAGCCATCCCGCCACAAACGCGTATATGGCTTGGACAGCTTGATGAAGATTGGCACATAGGTATTCACGGCACTGATTTCACTATTGTCGATGGGAACAAAGTGCGCCTTGGCGAGGGATCTGTGACAACGATCTACATGGGCCGTTTCGTCGTACAGCTCTTGACCGAGCACATCAAACCGGAACATGCCCATCCAGACTTTCCGAGCGTAAATCCAAAGCCTCGCGATTGGGAAATGATGCTCATCGAGGCGTGGCCAACTGCGTCGAAGAAGCTGCGCTGGCCACCGCCAACATCCTTTACGAACGGCGGTCCCAATGGCATCGCATATCTCATGGACCGTTGGCGTATCGGCACCCGTGCTACGCCCGGTTCAATTTGAGCCACGATAGCGATTCGGCCCAATCCGAACCGACGGCGCCTGCTCTCGATAAGATACATTATCGCGTTTAGAGACAGTTGGTTAACTGCGTATTCGCGCCGGTACCTCTACGGTTGTTTGTCAGTCGGGTGTACCCACCGCCGTATATCAGCCCGCGCCACATTTGCGTGGGATGAGGCACAGGAATTGTCAGATTTTTGACGCTATCCAGGTCTTTGAGAGAAACCCTTAATTGATTTTCAACAAGCTCTTTGTAGTTGGTGGGGAATCGCCCGGCATCATCTGATTGTGTCTCGGCCTGACAGGCAGAAATCATGAACGACGTGAAAACCGTACAGAGAAGGCGGGAGGAAAGGGTCATAAAAAAAAATCTCTTATTGTATTCGAGACGTCCATCGGGACCATTGTTGCATTTCTGCGCCAGCTGGCATGAAAATGCAACCTCTCCCTTCATCGGGTTGGGCATTGGGTGTAGGGTGTGATAAAGGACGTTATCACACCCAAGCTCGGCAATAAGTTCCATTGGTTGAAGCTATCACTTCGGTGATTTTTGCAGCTTCTCCAGCGTCATGAGCTGAAAATGAGGTGCTGGCGCCAGATTGAGATTTGGATAGAAGATTAGCATTCCCGAGGGAAAAGGGAGGTTAACCGGGTGTCCCGCCGTTGTCTTCGCTTGCACTGTCAGGCCAACCGTACATGTGACATTGTCCGTGGCACTTGGATTCGGCGCTGTTGCCGTTTGGACGAATTGTTGAATACTCACTGTGAGCTGATGAGCGCTCGTTAGAGTTGGCGACCCAATTATGGCAAGTGGACCTTTATTCTGACAGCCAGTAAGGGTTAGGGCTCCGGCCGAAATACCAGGGGCGGGATTTATGGGATCCGAGGTATCGTCCTGCAGCACCGCCTTCAGATCCCACTGAAGAAGATATCCAGGAGCTTGCGCCGTCACTTGAAAATCTGCGGGCGCGGCACTCGCGAGCATCAGTGCTGGAAGGAGATTCGTTTGAAATGATACGGCACCAGCTGATATTTCGAGAGTCTTGTCGGCTACCGTCGTGTCGAGGGCATACTGGAGCGAAACTGGTGTCGAACTTGTAAAAACTTGATCAGCAGGAGTGAAAGTGATGGATAGTTCGCAACCAGGCAAGGTCTGGGTGGTAGACACAGGCAGGACAGTTTCTCCTGTTATGCCTACGGTTCCAGTATTTAGAAACGAGCTCGGATTCGCGGTCCACAGTGTGTGAGCACAAAGGCCAGAGGGTAGTCCCTGGATCACTTGCTTGTGGATTTCCGGCGTGCCCTTGTGAATCACATTGCTGAAATTCGATGTATCCAGACTTGCAAATATGTTTTGTTTAACCCACGCAGCCACGAGGTCAGGCGATTCCATCTGTTGATATTGATAGGACGGGGAATCCGCCGTGCCAGAAAGGGTGGCGAACTTGTAGTTATCAACTTCGGTGGCTCCAAAAGATTGGTAGTTACCCTTAAGACTACCGTTGACGTCGACTAGCCCCAAATAGTTTACGTTCCCTGACAAATCAACGCTCCCGTCAACCCTCCTTGCTTGCTTGTTTACGCGGTAGAGCGAAAAGCCATTGAACCACAGCAAGCCGTAGTATTTGTCAGCGGGTACTGATGGTTGCCCGGAAAATCTCTTCCGGTACCAGTCCCAAAGCACGAAATGTGCAAACGCAGCGTGCACTTTGTCACTCTGCTCTCCGTACAACTGGAAGAATGGGCTGTTGAACACCCCCTTGATGACACCGAGTTCCCCATTGTAGGAATTCTGATAATCTGCCTGCACAACGGAACTGAGCTTTCCGAGTGGAAACGAAATATGTGAATCGACCCCAACCGCCGCCGCCAGAATTCCCGTGCAGTTACTGCTGTAGATTATCTTGCTGGTCCCGCTAGGGAGCATTTCCGCCGGATTCTGTAGCGGGTCCATCGGGAGGTTGACAGTGGGAACGAACGTCCCAGGTAAAGTCTGATCCTTGGTAAGGATCGAGAATGCATTGCCGACGGAATACTCGTTTGGCTTCATCACCCACTGCCACACCTGCTCTTCACCGATAGCATTCAAGATTGAAACGGGAATGGAACTGACGGTTTCGCCATCCTTCTTCATGGGAGTATTTTGGCTGCAGCCTAGGAAATACTGCTTAAATTCCTGTTCTAGAAAGTAGCCAATCTTCAAGGACCCATCGGCCTGATGAGCCGGATGGCCGTCCCGATCAGGATCAGTGAATTCCAGGACCACCTGGTCTTCGGCTATCCCGCAGAGAGGGACAAAGAGTGACAGCAGGAACAAGAAACGCAGGACCGCTTGGGCAAGCCGCATTTGCTCCTCCAAGAACGCTGAAATCCAATTCATCCAGGACAGCAACACTTCACAGGCAGCGCTGCACAGTGGAACGCGCAGGCTGGCGCAGACGGACGCACCGGTCCGCACTTCTGCAGACCAGATCTTGCTATACACACACTACTAGGGGAAAATCGGCGAGTAGAACCCCCTCAGGCGAGAAGCTTGATAAGCCCCTCTTTCTGTTCGCCGAATTAGGGTGAAAGGTAGCACTTCGGAGTTTGGAAAGTCAACAGCGGCTCAGTACGTCGCAAAATAGCTCGCTGACTTCTCGGGATTATAGCCGCGCCGGTCGTAGAGCTTGGTGGTGCTGGGCTCGCGGTGCCCGGCGGCGCGCTGCACGTCTCCGAGGGAGCAGCCATTCTCCAGGGCAGTCGTGATGAATGTGGCGCGCATCGAGTGCGCGGAATATCCTCGGTCCAGCCCTATCGCCATTGCATGTTTGAGTAGTACACGGTCGATGGCGTCAGGGTGCATATGCCTGCGCGGCTCCTGATTCTTGCGGTTATGGCTCAAGGGCCGAAACAGCGGACCGTCAAGGTCGTCGGCGTGGCCTGCGGCTTCCAGATATGCTTTGAGTCTTTTCACCGTATTCGGATGGATCGCCAGGGCATCGTGCCGTCCGCCCTTGCGGACGCCGCGCAGCGAGTCATACCCGCGATTCTGATGCAGGTCTTCCACGGTCAGCGACGCAATTTCGGCGCGGCGAAGTCCTACCTGCATATAGGAGATGGTGCCGAAATTGAACAGTGCCTTTTTTCCATGCCGGCTGACGGCCCTAATTTGCTTGCCTACCAAGGGCAAGACCAACTCGTTTACGTGGTCTTCCCTAGTTCTGTTCCACCAATACCGGGTGTCTTCGCCGAAATCAGTGATTGCGTGGTACCACATCGCGCTAATTCCTTTCTCAATTCATCTCTATCCAAAGGTGGCGGAGCTCAATCTCCGAGAGGCCGCTTTGCCTCTCATGCGACGACCGAAGAACGGCCATCCGTGACGGGAATGCGTGTTCGATCTGAAGCAAATCCCTCAGGCTCCAACCCGGCTCCTCACCGGCCAGGGCAGTAATCCAGCTCGCGACGCGTGCGTTCCAGACAGTCGTCGTTTCATCCTGCACATATCCGATCATGCCGCCTAACCTGTGGTCCGCACCGTGATGGCCCGCCTTGAAACGCTGAATGCCTCCTGTAGAGGAATACTGACTAATTACGTATTCACGTTCGTCTCGGTCGCTGCCGTGAGGTGTCGGCAATCTCTTGCATTCGATTGGCATGAGGCTCTCGAAGTCGATATGCTTACGGCCTTCGATGCAGATGGTAGCGCCGCAGGGCGAGGCAACCAAATCAATCTTACGACCCTTGTGCTGCTCATCCGCTTCTTCGACTCTGAATTGCAGGATGTCCCAACCGGCCGAGTGTCGGGCAGCACTGTTGAGATGGGCGCAGAGTTGAGAGGTCAGAATCGTTTCGGATGTCTCTTTTGGCCGATCAGAACGATCTCGCCAGCCAGGCAATTCGCCGGCAATGAAGTCGAGCAATTCGTGCCCGAAAGTCGCGGGCTTTTGGACATCTCTGCCGAGAGAGCCAAACTGAGCGAGAGTGTCCGGGTTATTTGCCAGCATGAGAATGTACTTCAGAATCCTTGGGCCCGTAGATCGGACAATGTTTCATCGGCATCGCGCAACGCCACCGAACGCAGCCAGTAACGCAGTCTGTCCGGCTTCAACAGAAAAATGAAGTTGCCGTCGTAGATGCGGGCGATGCGAGTGACGTGGAGCGTCGTTCCCTTTTGTTCATGTAGAAGTGTGTCGAGTTTGCCCTTTAGCTCCTCTGCTCCACTCCAATCCACTTTCCCGTTGCCAAAGGCAAACGCCTGGCAGATCGCACCGGGCCATGTCTGCGAGGGCAGCGGCTTCAGCGGATTCTTTTTGTATATCGCGTTGATCTGGCGGACAAAAGCCGTAGTGAAATCAGAAAGCGCGTCGTGGCCGTACTGCAGCATCGCTGATGAGTCTTCGCCTAACCGAATCAAATCGCAGTAATAGTCTGCAACGTCATCAAAGAGGATTCGTTCATTGTCACTGGCGTCTAGATTGGCAGACTTAGGGTAAGGCAGGGAGAGCACGTCTATCTCGGAGAGCGTTGTGGCTTTTTGCGTGAACATTCTGACGCTAATGGCCGCCGCAAAGGCCTTTAGCGCCTTACGTTCGGTGCCTAGCCAAGAATGCAAGTGCTTCAAATCTGCCAAATCCTTCTGTTTGGCACAGATCCCAACAACTTTATTCTTGTAGGTGAGGTAGGATTCCGTCCATAAAGCGTGTGCCAAATCCATCTGTTCCCGAATCAAGACCATTGGCGGCGTATATCTGGCCGGGGTATAGGCCGTTTTGAACAGACGCGCATCAACTGTTGTGATTTCCGCCCGATTGACGCCTGAGTCCAAAATTGCATCTGACGGAAGCAGTTTTTTCCCCGTCAGATGTGTCGCTGCCTGGCGGTTTCCGGTCTGGCCTTCGATAAAACCCTCGCCATAGTCCCATCCCTGCTGCCGCGCATAAACTCCAAGAGTCCGAAACTCCTTCAAGCGGTCGACAAGTGCCAATACCCGGCCGCCCCCAAGCAAATCTGTGCGCCAAACGCCATCGTTACTTAGCGCGAGTTGTCGGGGCAGCCAATGCAGGTCGTAGTAATCAATATCAAAACCCTGCTCGGCATCAACGCGTCCGCTGCGTCGGAACGTTGCATGGAGAATCCTACGATCAGGAGGAGGTGTGGCGGCTTCGGCCAAAACGACGACAACCTTGGTGTCAGCGCCACCCTTGTGAAACAGCCCCCGCACCGAAATGAAATCGAGTACTTCCCGCACGTCCCACTTGGAAATGAAGGCCCGGCGGAAATCAAGCGATCCCTGGTTATAAAGGAAGTTATATTGCTGAAGCATGCTGAGAACGCCGCCTTCACTGACCACTCCCATAGCTTCATGCAGGAAGAGATATGCTATTTGCTTATCCGGCAGCGACCCGTGTGCAGACTCGTATCGCGCGTAGCTGCGCTCCGCCCCTTGTGTGCTGAGGCTAGACGTAAACGGCGGATTTCCCGTCACAACACCGATGGGCTCTTTCAACAATCCCCGTTCCTTTGCCTCAAAGAAGCAGGAGCGGTGTAGTGTCCTCCCTGCCAGCAAGGGAAAGAGCTTGATACTGGAGCGAATGGCCTCCGGCTCCAGCGCATCACACAGTGCCAGACACAAGCTGAAGGCAGCCAATTCAACTGCTCCCTCCTCCAGGTCAATGCCGTGAACCTTATTCAGTAAGCCTTTGAGAATTGTGCGTGTCGGACGTTTCCATTCGTTGCGACTGCGCCAGTGCAAGACCAAACGTTTGTAGGCCTCCACGAGAAAGACGCCGGAGCCGCAAGAGGGATCGAGGATTATTTCGTTCTTCTGTTGGAGTCGGTCTAGCCGGGCCCAGCTAAGCGCCTCGTCCAACATCAGGCGCACGAGAAACGGAGGAGTATAGAAGGAAGTATCGGAATCGTTCACGAAAAGTTGGTAAATATGGCTGATAAGCTCCACAGGCAGGTCTTTGAATGAATAAAGCTGCCACAGCGTAAGTTGTCCACTCAACTCTTCACGTCCCTCGACAAGCCTCGCGAAGCGGGCAAGTTGACCATTGCCCCTCAAAGCCTCACGATCCGCGCTATCTAACGTGAAGACGTTACCATTAAATCTCTCCTCCAAAGCTGCCAAGAGCTTGACCAGTGCCTCGCCATGCGCGAGGACCTGAAAAAATTTCGTAGCTCCCCTGTGGAATTGGCCAAAGTAGTCAGGAAGCAAAACGCCGCGTTCTTCCAGATAGGCGATGAGTAGCGAAAGTATCAGCAGTTTCCGACGGAGACGTTTCTTAAGGATTCCCTCTTTATTCAGGTCGTCATTAAGTAATTTCACTGCATCAATGAGGCGCTTATGGGCGGCCTTGCTGGCAGACAGCATTGCTTTGCAAACAACGGGATCATCCCACAGAGTGCCGTTCCGTAGCCGCGACGCGTCCCACCAAGGATCATCGCTAATAGTAGCCGCCAGTTTCAGGGTCTTGAATGGCTTGCAAATGATCGTCCCCGTCGCGGATACAAAGTCGGGCTTGTGGGCGCATCGGAAGAGCTGCACGAGACCTAGCGTCTTGCGGTAAAGCAACGGTACTCCACCCCAAGACCAAAGGCGCTGATGCAGCGCGGCAAATTGAACGTCGTCAGCCGGACCATCCGAAATGAATACAAACGCCTGCGCTACGGGTGGCCGGCCATTTCGTCCCGCCTCGAAAAAGACCGCCTGAGCCCCGTAAGCATGGGCTTTCTCCATCATGGCAACCTCTTCGGGCGGACGACCGTCTCGCTGATATCCTTTTACGGGCACAAGCCCGTCCACAGACGCGCCCTGTGCGGACACGTCGAGATCGAGAAGCCATTTCGCGCGGTTACTCATTAATTATTTCTTTTTCCCGGAACGGTCCCCTTGTCGCCTGGCTAAAGTCTGGCCCCCAAATCATTGAGATTGCCCCTCGGCGTCTTCACCCGCCAAGGTGAGCCTTGTCCGCATTTTATCGAATGGCGAACAAAAAGCGAATATGATTCTATCACCTTGACGGTCAATAAGATAGACGCCCCTCACGCCGGGACCACTGCCGCCAGTGCAGCCTTCATCTTTTCCAACGGCGCGCGCTTTCTGAACACTCGCCTGGTCAGCGCCAGTTGCATTCGCAGCCTTGGCGAAAACTCATCGCTCTTTCCCAGTCTTTCCGCCTTCAGAAATGCATTGAGGTCCAGGATTTTCTGGAATTCGGGCTCACTGAAGAGAGAGTCTTCATTGCCTTTGGTCAGGTAATCGTCAATGAGCTGGACGGCAGATTCGCCCACTTCCGTTAGCAAGCCTGCGTCACCGAACTTGATAATTGCTGAAGAGATGGATGCATCGCTGTAGTCGAGGCTGCTGTTAATCAGGAAGTCCTTAACCAGATCAACCGCGACCATGATAAAAAGATAACGGGTCTGTCCCCTAGTCGGCAACTTTGCGCCTCGTCCAAAACCGTGCCCCGTAGCCATCTTCTGCATCTGATAGGCGGCAAACAGCGCGTCCACGCCGAAGCCGGAATCATTAACGATCTTGCTGAATAGGGTTCCGCCCGGCGCAAACGGCGGATTCTTTCCATAGGCGATGCCCGGCTCTCCAAGCCAGCCTGCTGCGTAGGCCTTCAGAAGCTCAAAGGCATTAGCCATTTCGACATACAGAGGAGTGGCTGTCGGGTGTTGGCGCTGGTAAGCGCGTCGCGCCTCCCAGGCACCACGCTGGATTTCAAGGAAGACTCCATATCGTTCCTTGAATAGTGGAGCCCAGTTTCGGAAATCCTTTTCCAAGGCGATGAAATCCTTCTCGCCTACTGCATTCTGGGAGTTTGTGTAGCGAGTAGTCTCCGTCAACAATTCCTCGCCTTCGGAGCCGACGACAACAATCTTGGTAACAACCACCGCATTGTCGAGCTGGGACTGCCAGTCTTTCTGTTCCTGGGTAGGGGCACTCCCGCCCGAATTCAGTCGTCGTTGCAATACCGACCATATCGACCGTGTCGTCTGACAGCCATTCACGATGAACGGATTTGACAGGTTCACTTCATTATCGCCCGATTTTTTCACCTCCTCCGCGACAATGGTGATGCCGTTGTTGTACAGACCGAAGCGCTCAGGGTGCTTCTCCAAGGTCTGCTCAATTCCTTTATTAACCTTTCTCTTGTTACCGAGGAACTTGCGGACATTCTTTTCATAAAGCAAATCCAGATCCCCTGTCTGACCCTTATAGTCCTGCATGAATTTGAAAATGCTGGCCAGGTTTGTCGCGCCAATTAACAGGATGTCCCCGGAACTGATTACGGTGGTTTGCAGTTTCAGAGAGAGCTTGGCGGGGCCGAACGCATCTTCCTCAGCGACCTTGTTGTAGAGGGTCTCAACGGACACCGAATCGACATCAAAACACTCCCCGAATTTGGCCCGGCCAAGCGTCTTGATGTTGGCCAGGTACTCTTGCTCTTCGGCAGTGAGCTTCTTCGTGGTTGCAAGGACGTAATCCATCCTGTCCTTCGGTCCACGATTCTTCAGGAAATTCCGCAGCCGGTCTACGAGTTCGGCGGACAATGAGGAGAGCTTCTCTCTCTTGCCCTCAAGGGTTGCAAACAATTTCTGCGCTTCGCTCGTGATGGTGCCTGCGCCAGTGTAGGACGCGCCATACTTGCTCTGAAGCAGAATCCACAAATCCCCTTCTATCCCTTCCTGAAGATCCTCCTTGACGAAAACTGCGGCGTCAATTCCGCCGTCCCCCGCACCATCGCACAAAATTACCTCCGCTGTAGCGGAATCGATCTCGTGCCAGTCACGCAAAATTTTCTCCGCGAAACGATGGCCGAGTTGTGTTGTGCTGGGACTCCCCGCAACAATCTCTTCAAGCCACTGTTGTTCAAAATCTTCAAGTGAGATCATGCAATTGCGCTCCCGCGGTGACGAAATTCGGTTCAACTCTGCCATTCGTGGGACTTCTTGGCGACGGCGCGATAGCTCTCGTCCAGCTGTGGCCCCAAAAGTATCAGCGCTGCAATTCGTCGCGCGATCTCCGTTACGTACCGCGCCTCATCGACAGTCAGGCTTCTTCCCAGCAATTCTTTTTCCCGATAACTCAGCCATTTCTTGATCACGGGATAGCCGCTGACAGTGTATTCCCAAACCTTGGCCGGGACATTGTGCCAGCAGACGGTGCTGTTCAAATATACGTCCGTCGTCGTTTCCCCCAGTATTGCCAAGGCTGGCGATAACGCCTTAGCCTCTTGCGGCGCATATGGCCTCTCGACGCTTTTCCCCTTGCCGGGCATGGTTGCGCCACCCTTGCCCGCATGACCCCATCCGGCCGTCAGATCAAGATCGCCGTCATCGGGATTGAGTGACGCTTTGTCAGAACGCTCGATCACCGCGATAGTCTGGAGGACTTTGCGCAGTGGTGTCTGATTGATGCCCTTCACCTTTTGCTCAACGTCGAGGAGCACGACTATCTCTTTGCCAAGCTGTGCGGAGGTTTTAAGCATGGCAAGTTCCTTCGGAAGCGGGATGCGTGGCCAATCCTGCCTGAGAGCCCCCTGATTCTCGGTTCGGAAGGCCGGAGAATGGAGAATTGCGACGGTGTGAAAGAAGAGCAACTCGTGGGACACATTAAGCGCGGAGAGATATGCCTCGGCTTTGTCGGAGATGTTGGGGCGCGATGCGGACCCGCCGAGCAGGTCGCCCTGTTTGTGCAGGAGGATCGGAAAAAAACTGGAAAGACCGTTGCCGAAGTTGTCGGCCAGGCTGCTTGTGACATACCCACGGTCGAATGCGTCCATAGTCTGCTTCTGTCGCGCCTCGATCCAGACATTTCCAAGGAAGACGTGAGGGAGGTATTCCTCCCGGCTTCTGTCCAGGAGCTTCGCAGCCGTCTCGCAGTAAATCCAGCGGTAGTCGAAAGGTCTATAGCAAAAGCGCAGGATTTGCGATTCGATGAAACCCTTTTTTATGAGGATTTGCCGAGTCCGGACGGCGTCGAAGCCACCGGCCGTATCCATTGCGGCAGGAAACAGTCGCCCTATCTCATCGTTAGAAACAGCAGAATCGAGATAAAGTCTTATCCGTTCTTCGAGGGCCGCACGGTCGATGTCCGTAACCAGATCGTCACGGCTGGTCTTCACCCCAGGAAAAGAGGCGGGGAATAAATCTTCAATTGTCGGCCAGGAAAGATAACAGTCGCCCATCTTTGTCTCAAGAAATGGAAGACCCAACTCGACCGGGGGAGATATCTCTTCATAGATCGATACACCGTCATTTTCGGCGGAGTCGAGCAAATCCGCACGTTTGGTCCGCCCCCAGACGTGGCGAAACCGCACGCTGTTCGTGCCGTGGGCCTGACTGCCGCGGACCATGAGCGCAATAGCCGTTCCCACCTGAATTCCCTCGCGGTTGAATTCGGTAGAGAAAACACTCGGATCGGGCTGGCCGTCCGGCGTGAGCTTTCCGGTCTTGTATTTGTCACCGTTCAAGCAGTCGATCCAGACCCGGTCGAATGCCTCCAGGTAGCGCTCGCGCATTCCGGTATAGGAAAGTCCGTCAAGCCATGAGTAGTTCGAGATGAAACACACGATGCCCTGTCCGGTTTTCTCGACGATGCGGCGTTCGGCCATGCGATAGAAGCGGACGTAAAGCTCGTTAAGCCCCTGCCCTTGCGGCGCAGGCGCAAGTTTGGTTGTCTTGTAGGCGAGGGAAAGGTCCCTCTCTTCGTCGACGCGGGCGATTCCTGCGAATCCGTTGTATGGCGGATTTCCGAGAATAACGAGGATTGGGGTATCGCGCTTTACATGGTCAGCGGCATCGCGTTCCTCTTCGAGTTCGACGAACGGTAGTTTCTTTGGTTCCTTGGGCGGCTCCCAGCCGGTGAGCGCGTTCGTGAGGTACACCCCGACACGCTCCTTTTTCTTATCCGACAACGGTGCACCGTGGTGCTGAAGCATCAGGCCGATTTGAAGGTGGGATACCACGAAAGGTGCAGGCAACAGTTCAAACCCGAAGACGCGCTCCGTTGCTGCTTTCTTAAGGTCGGTAGCGACCAGTGCATCTCCTGAGCTTTCCTGTAGAGTTTTTGCGATGCGGTTGAGGACTTCCACGAGGAACGCTCCGGTTCCGCAGCAGGGATCGAGCACATAAACCTGCGGGTCGGCGAGTCCTGCAGGGCGGTTTAGTTCCTCGCGCAAAACACGGTCAACCCGTTCAACCATGTACTGAACGACCTCACGCGGGGTGTACCAAACGCCCAACTCCTTCCTGAGTTCAGGATCGAATGCTTCAAGAAAGGGTTCATAGAAATACTGAACCGCCGCACCCTCATCGAACGACGTGAAAAAGGAGGTGCGGTCCACTCGGTTAAGGACTGAGCATGCCCAATCCAGAACCTCCGGGAGGTTGAGCGGTTCTAGCTGGCCTGGGTCGGCAACTTCGCGGAAGAGCTTGCGGATGATGGGCACGCGCAAATAGTAGTCGGCCAACCGCCAGTCAAACCTCACCTTCTTGTCCGAGGGCGGATGCGTCTTGCTCCACAAAACCCAGGCGGAGAACATTCCGTAAAAGAGCGTCTGGATTAGCGTCGAACGGAAAAAATGCTCCCCGCGCGGAGCGTCGAATTTCATTCCCAAGGCTTCTTCAAGAGCCGTGCGGATGTTGACGAGCGCCGGCAAGTGCCCCTCCTCTACCCGAAACTTGGCTTCGCGCGCGTAGGAGGCCAGAAACCACGCGACCTCTTCGGGCGTTGCCAGCATGGCGGTGTTGAGAAGCACACGTTTGAGGAACTCCTGGAAGCTCACAGACAAGCGTGCGGCTGTCGCCTTCTTGGTGTTGGCGGCTTTCCAGAATTGACTCTCGGAAGGTGCCAGCCGGTACGTTTCAAGTTTCGTGGGTTTGCCTTCCGAGTCCTGTCCGATAAGAACGAAGTCACGGTAATTCGTAACGAGCACCTGGCGATATTTGCCCCAGTAGCGAGTTACCTGTTCCCCGTCGGCAACGACCCAGGCGTCCTCATGTGTTCCTTTGACCTCAAGCACTCCCCGCGCCGGAATCGTCCCATCCAGAAGCTCCTCGGTGGCGCGCCGCTGGAACTGATCGGCCGAGAACAGACCACCGTCAGGGATTCCGGCACCACGGTTCTTAATGTTGATGACGCAGCGAACGCGAGGCTTGAGCCCCTTACCGATGCCATTCAACAGATTCGAGAGCGCCGGATAGTAAGATGTTTCCTTAACAGCGTTCCCGGACGCCCGGATTTCGTGCATTTCGTGAAGGTATTCTTCAAGCAGGTCCATGTAAGATTCCGTCTACTTTGTACCTGCGCAAGTTTAACTCCGCAAGCCTGCGTATCCACGTGCCTTTCAGGGGACGCTACCCCCTGCCCCGCTTGCGGCCTTGTTCTGCAGCGGCAGCTGCATTCTGGGCAGTGATGAGGGCATAGCCGTCGTCATGAAGCCGCGCGCGCTCCTGGGACCTTGCGCTGACTTCAAGCAGCTTGTCGGTAGTTTCCTCGATGCTGTGCCTGCGTTGCGCGGACATCAGGCACCAGAAGAAATCCGCATGGCTGCGAGACGGGCCAGTACCTTCCTTATTAGGTGGCGCACCTCTAAGGCAGGCCTCATAGTCGGGCCAGCCGCGCTCATTCCCTAAGCATCTGTGATTGAGGGAGGTTTTAAGGGGAATCACGGTGGGGACGGGATCTGGTGCTGTGAACCCCTGGAGTGAGACACGGGAGTTAAGGGGGTAAGCGCCGTTCGATGAAAAATCATTGTACGGCGACGTTGAGTTGCGCTTCGCCAAATTCCGAACCTCATCCGTCTTCTTCTGGCAGAACTGTACAACGTCTGCGCTACGGTGATCCGGTACAACGACTATCCATCGGCGTATTTGTGTTGTACCGAATATCTTCCTGAGGTCGGAGCGGTTCTGACAGAATTTCTTTACATCACGCGAGATTTTTTTGCTTATGCTTCGCGGCGACTTCTGACACGATCGACGGCGATTCGGGTGAATAGCATTGGAAGGCGCAGCCGTCGTTCGTGAATGCTTCGATTCCGCGATCACCTTTATGCTTGTCTGGGACTTCGACCAGATCAGTGCCGTAGCGGAGATACAAAAGCTGGACTATGAATTCCTGCCACTCATCACCATCGAATTGTTCTGTTGCTGAAATCATGCGCAAAGGTCGTTGTAGGCCCTTGGAAAATCAGCCTATACTGATCGCTCTTGTAGATTGACCGCTCTTGTGTTGTACACCTGCACTGGTTTTGGAGCAACTCTTTCGAGGGTGCAAGAGAGCCAGATTCTACGTGGGCTTGCTGAAGCTCAGGCAAGTCCTAAGACCGTCGCTATTGTGCCAAGCTCGCATTCTGACTGCCCACTGCTGCCGAATCGGAAACCATGGTTCCTGAAACAGGAAGTGGATCACCGATTGAAGGCCGAGCCGTATTCACGTCACTTGCAGAGCACCGGATCAAGTAATGGGGGCGAGCCGATTCGATAGTCGTCAGCTATCAATACGATCCACCAAAATCTTGGACGCGTGCTCACAGCTCCGTCTACGTTTGATCTTCAGTAGGGTATATGTCGGACACCAACTTCTGCTCACAGACCAGTCGAGAATTCCAATGGCTCACTGCCGCGGAAGCTGCGATTTACCTTCGGATCAAGCCACGGACCCTCTTGCATTGGGTTCGCATGGGTAAGGTCAGGGGATTCGCACTTTCAGGAACAAAGCGTCGAATATGGCGATTTCTCGTTGCTGATCTGGACGCTGCTCTGCTAAAGGAAACCGTGCTAGGATCGGAAACGCTGTCCGTGTCTGCGGAAAGAGAGGAGCAGTGAAAGCAGCACGGGTAAAACGAGGCAGTGTGGTTTGGAATAAGAGGTTCAAGACCTGGAATTTTTTGTGGATCCAGGACGGTCGACGACGTTCGAAAGTGATCGGAACTCTGCGGGACTTCCCGAGGAAAGAGGGCGCGACACGGGCCGCCGAAGCTATGCGCCACGCTCTTGATCATCCGAAGGACGGGTCGGTACCAACGGTCCGTTTCTTGGTCAGGGAGTTTAGGCGAGAAAAAATGCCCGAACGTTTTAGTACTCGGTTGGGATATGAGGCTTGGCTCAAAAATCACATTTTGCCGCGCTGGGGTGGATGTGTTGTGACCGCCCTGCAGGCTCGGCCGGTGGAGCTATGGCTCAATACCCTGCCTGTCTCGCCCAAGAGTCGGGTTCACGTTAGGGCGTTGATCAGGGCTCTGTGGGAATACGCAATGTGGCGGGCGGATATCCCCACACAGCGGAATCCTATGGAACTGGTCACCGTGAAGGACGGCACGAAGCGAAGAAGGCAGCCGCGCAGTTTGACTGTCGAGGAGTTCCAAAAGTTTGTTGGAGAACTTGAGGAACCAGTCCGAACAATCGCTCTGGTTTGCGTTTGTTTTGGCCTGCGGATTAGCGAGTGCCTCGCGCTCAAGTGGGCGGATGTCGATTGGTTAAACGCTAAGCTCCGAGTTGAGCGTGCGATCGTTCGACAGAGAGTTGGTGACGTGAAGACCGTCTACTCCGGACGGCTCATGTCAATCGACTCTGGAATGCTCGAAGTGCTTAAGTCATGGCGTCAGATTACGGAGTTTTCTGGCGATGACGACTGGGTATTCGCGAGTCCGGTCAAGCTCGGGCGTCTGCCCGTTTCCTACCCTTGGGTGTGGAAGACGTTTCAGCGTGCGGGAACCGAGGCGGGCATCGGGAAGCTCGGAACGCACTCACTACGTCACAGCTATCGTTCATGGCTGGACGCGGTGGGAACTGCGATTGCCGTCCAGCAGAAGTTGATGCGGCATTCGGATATCCGCACAACTCTGAACGTCTACGGCGACGTGGTGACCGATGAGATGGCGCAAGCCCACTCAAAGGTCGTGCGATTGGCCATTCCCAGGCCGTCGTGATTTGTTGTGATTTGTTGCACTGTAAGTGATTGAAAAACTGGCGGAGAGAGTGGGATTCGAACCCACGTTACCCTTTCGAGTAAACACGCTTTCCAAGCGTGCGCCTTCAGCCACTCGGCCATCTCTCCGGCGACTAGTCTGCTGCCGGAACACTGGTGCAGATAGTGTTTATGAAAAGCTATTGCGGGCGCGTCTCTATCGGCAACCGAAAACGCCGCGATCAACTTCACTTTGGATTCTATGGTCCGGGTAGCTCAAACTGCAAGCCAAGTCGAGGAACCGGACCTGACGGTGAGTGGCCAAGCGAATTTGTCGTCTCAAGAACGGAGTCCCAGTTCCGTGAACGCCCGCAACCAAGAATTTACCGGGTCTGCAACCTTGGTCGTCATCGGCAAAGTCACCGTTTTTCCCTGCCCAGTGGCTCCGTGATAGATTTGATAAAGTGTCATGAAAGATATCTCCTCCTGGGCTCTAAACATTGCTGCGCAGCGCGGCGCGTCCTACGCGGACGCGCGTATTGCCGACGACCGCAGCCGGGCCCTATCGACCAAGAATGGCAAAGTTGGTGGCGCGTCAGACTCCGAGTCATTCGGCATTGGCGTTCGCGTCATTGCTGATGGCGCCTGGGGATTTGCCGCATCCGACGATTTGAGCCGTGCCGCCGTTGAAGCTACCGCCGCGCGGGCCGTCGACATTGCTAAAGCATCGTCGCGAGTGAAGCAGCATGACATTCAACTTGCTCCGGAAAAGCCTGTTTCCGCCCAATGGACGACGCCCTTCCAGATCGATCCGTTTACTACTTCGGTCGAGCAGAATATTGATTTACTGCTGAAGATCGACTCCGAACTGCGCTCGGTTTCCGGCGTTACCCTGGCTGAGACCAATATGAATTTCCGCCGCGAGGAGCAATGGTTTGTTTCGTCTGAGGACGCTAACATTCATCAGACGAAATACACCACAGGTGTCGGCTACGCAGCTTACGCGTTCGCCGGAAGCGAAATTCAGAAGCGCTCGTATCCAAATTCCTACGGCGGACAGTGGCAGAACAAAGGATATGAGCTGATTGGCGAGCTGAACTTATTGGAGAATGCCCGCCGCGTGGGCGAAGAGGCGGTCGCGCTCCTCAAAGCGGAGCAGTGTCCCGAGGGTGTGTTCAACATCATTCTCGATGGCTCGCAACTCGGACTGCAGATTCACGAATCGGTGGGCCACCCTATTGAACTCGACCGCGTGCTGGGCATGGAAGCGAATTTTGCCGGAACTTCATTTCTCACCTTAGACAAACTCCGCACTCTGCGTTATGGCAGCGATCTGGTGAATGTTGTCGCCGATGCACGCCAGGAGCATGGTCCGGGACTTGGAACCTTCGCCTTCGACGAAGAAGGTGTGCCCGCGCAATGTACCCCCATCATCACCGATGGCTTGTTCACCGGGTATCTGAGTTCGCGCGAAACCGCGCATACCATCGGCATGAATCGATCCGGCGGAACCTTGCGCGCCGAATGCTGGAACCGGTTGCCGCTCATCCGCATGACCAACGTCAGCATTCTTCCCGGCGAGAAGCCGCTGACTCGCAAGCAACTCATCGCGGATACTGATCACGGCATCGAGATGGAGACCAACAAATCGTGGTCGATTGATGATAAACGTTACAACTTCCAGTTCAGCTGCGAAATGGGATGGGAGATCAGGAACGGCAAGCGCATACGCATGTTAAAGAACCCTTCGTACTCCGGAATCACGACGGAATTCTGGAACGCCATGGACGCAATCTGCTCGCGAGACGAGTGGGTAATGTGGGGCACCCCGCATTGCGGCAAAGGTCAACCCCAGCAGGTAATGGGAACTGGGCACGGCGCAGCCCCGGCAAGATTTCGCAATATAAAGGTAGGAAGCGCTTATAAAGGAACATGACGAAGAGCAATCGGCCCAGGCTTCCCCACGGAGTGCTGAATGCTGAGTACTGATCGCTGAAATCGGAATGCTCAATCAATCCAAAGCCGCGGAGATCTTCGAGCGCGTCAAGAAGCATTCGACTGCTGACGAAGTCGAAGTCCTCTTCTCGGGCGGAAGGAGCGCGCTCACCCGCTTCGCGAACAACGTCATTCATCAGAATGTCGCGGAAGAGAACTACGTAGTCTCTGTCCGAACGGCGTTTGGCAAACGTACGGCCCGTTCGACGACCAACAAACTTGACGACGAAAGCCTAAAGCGCGTTGTGCAATCGTCAGAGCGACTGGCGAAGGTTCAACATCCGGATCCTGATCTGTTGCCTATAGCTGCTGCATGTGACGCAGACAAAGCCCGCGAAGGATTGCCCACCCGCCACTTCGCCGAAACCGCCGCCATCACTCCGGCTCAGCGCGCGGAGACCGTCAATAAAATTGTGTCGATCGCGGAGAAACACCATCTCACCACAGCCGGCATCGTCTCAACCTCCGAGACAGCCGAGGGCATTTTCAATTCGCGCGGCCTGGCCGACTGGCACACTCAGACTTCCTCGGAAATTTCCATTACCATGTTGGCGGCCGATTCCTCAGGCTGGCAGAAGGCCAATTCTCCCAACGTCGCAAACCTTGATGCCGCTGCTTTGGCGGACATCGCGGCCGGCAAAGCATTCGAATCCGCGGGCCCACGCGAGGTTCCCGCAGGAAAATACACCGTGATTCTCGAGCCGGCCGCTGTGCTCGACATCGTGGGCTTCATGTTTTACGACTTTGGTGGGCTCTCGATTCTCGACCAGCGCTCTTTCCTGAATAACCGCGTCGGAAGCAAACTCTTCGGCGATAACATCAATATCTCGGACGATGTCACCCACCCGCTGCAATCGGGCGCACCGTTCGACGGCGAAGGCGTGCGCCGACAGAGGGTGCAGTTGGTCGAAAACGGCGTGGTGAAACACCTGGTGTACGCCCGCGCCACCGCAGAGAAGATGAAGCGCTCGGAGCACAAAGACAAAGTTGGCCCTATTGAACCCACGGGGCACGGCTTTCCGCTCCCGAACGAAATGGGCGAAGCGCCAATGAACATTGTATTCGGCGCATCCCCCAAGCCGACATCCGTCGAGCAGATGATCGCATCGACCGGGCGCGGTATGCTGGTCACGCGCCTCTGGTACATCCGGGAAGTCGATCCTTACGAAAAAATTCTCACCGGCATGACCCGCGACGGCACCTTCTATATCGAGGACGGCAAGGTTCGACACGGAGTCCGCAATTTCCGTTTCAACCAGAGCCTCATTCAAATGCTCTCGAACGTGGAAGCCATGGGAACGCCTGTGCGCGCCAGCGGCGAAGAATCGTTCGACATGGTAGTGCCGCCAATGAAGGTCCGGGATTTTAATTTCACCGAAGTGACAAAATTCTGAACGGCAGCACCCAGCCCGCCTGACGTTCTGCTTCCACCTTGCCAGCCAGTGCCGTCGGCATTCGCTTCACTTCGACCACGATGTGGTTGGTCGCGCAGAAAAGCAAGATCCCGTGCCAGCAGAAAGTGATACTCCAGTTCACTTGCCGATCCACCAGCGATATTCGAGAAGCGCTGAAACTCGCCATTGCCGGGTTTTCCGCAACCTTCCGCGATATTGGCAGCAATCGACGCGGCAATCCTGCGTATCCGAATTGTCAATCCGTAGGTTTCGGCCTTCGGAAACGCTTCGGTAGGGCGAAAAAGCGAGAGTCTATGAATGCGTCTTCTGCCAAACAAGCAGGTCCCTAAAGGCTTTCAGGTTTACCTTAGTTCCTTCCGCTGGCTGAATGCTGAGTGCGGAATGCTAACTGCTCACCTCCAAAATACTTCGTGGAAGGCCCTCCCACCGCCCCGCAAGTTCATGACCCACAAGAATTTAACTCTGCTAGTTCCATGACTTCGGTAACTTTGCACCTCTGGTTCCAGGGTATAGTCTTCCCTCGTAATGTCCAACATTGGCCCATTCGTGAAGAAGGCGAATCCGGAAACGTTCCCGGATAAAAAAGACGCCTCGCCGAGCGCCACCGAATCGGCGAATGCGGAAGCCTCTACTCCCAAGATCAGCCGCAAACGCTATCCCGAAGTGCAGAGTGCGAAGCGTTTTCCGATCAAGCTGCCGATTTCTGTAAAATCCAAGACAGGCGAGCGTCATACGGAAACCCAGAATATTTCCGCCAATGGCGTTCTGTTTCAGATGATCGATTCCGAAATGCCGGTGGGTTCCATGGTAGACTTCACCATTTCGCTCCCGGCGGATGTAGTGGGCTCCGAGGCCGACGTGCGCCTGGACTGCCGCGGCCGTGTAGTCCGCAGTTTTGAAGACAGTGGCCGCCGCGCCATAGGCGTGGTCATTGATGAGTACCGGTTCGACCGCGCTGAACAGCGAGGAGACTGATGGCGAGCACCCCGGTAACCGCGAGAGTCGAAGTCGAGCAGCCCCTCCAGGCTGACGGCAACGGCCAGTTCATCCGCGTAATCGTGGCTGACACGCAGGCCATCTTTCGCGCCGGCCTGCGCAAGATTTTTGCTTTAGAGGACGACGTCCGCGTAGTAGGACAAGCCGAAACCCTGTCCCAGACCTTAACCGCCGCCAAAAAGTTCACTGCCGACGTTCTACTTTTCGAAGCGGCCATCGCACCCAATCCAATTGAAGCAGTTGCCGACTTGCTGCGCCAAAATCCCGCGCTACGGCTCGTCGTAATCACCACCGAGCCCGATCAGGATCTAACCCTCGAACTGTTTCGCCGCGGAGTGCATGCCATCGTCTCGCGCGAAGTTGAGCCCGAGCTGCTGGTGGACTGCCTGCGTAAGGTATCAAAGGGTGAGCCATGGTTAGACGGACGCGCCACCCAGTGGGTCCTCGAAGCCTATCGCACCCAAGGCTCGCGCGCTGGAGCCCCCAGGCCCAAGGTACAGCTAACCCCCAAGGAAACCCTGATCGTCTCCTGCGTAACCCAAGGCATGAAGAACAAGGAAATTGCCCTGCGCGTCGGAACCACCGAACAGGTCGTCAAGAACTATCTCCGCAAAGTCTATGACAAGCTCGGCGTAGCCGATCGCCTGGAGCTGGCGCTCTATTGCCTGAATAGCCGTATCCTCGATAGCTCAGTAAAGCCCCCAGCCATGCCCGAACCACCCCGCAACGGCAACGCTACAGCAACGCCACCCGCGACCCCACCCACTCCAGAAGAAATTCCCTAATGTAGGCGCGAGCGTCCTCGCTCGTGCTTCCTTGCCCCAGATCCTTCCCTTCATTAAGAATGACAGCAGCAAAAGTTCGCGAGTCGTAGACACGGTCTGTAACGGATAGAAGCATGGTCATCGTGCTGATGGGAGTGTCAGGAGCACGCAAGACCACGGTCGGACAGCTCCTGGCATCGCAACTCGGATGGGATTTCGCCGACGCCGATGATTACTATCCAGCAGCCAACCTAGAGAAAATGCGAGCGGGGATCCCGCTGACGGACGCCGACCGCGCCCCTTGGCTCGAGACTTTACGAGCCCTGATCGCCGGATGGATCGCAGCCGGGAAAAATGTAGTACTGGCATGTTCGGCGTTGAAACGCGCGTATCGAGAGATCCTCCAGGTCGCGCCAGACGTGCGGATCGTCTACCTGAAAGGAACCCCACAATTGCTGCACCAGCGCCTGCACTCGCGCCACGGACACTTCATGACTGAGCAAATGCTCCAAAGCCAACTGGCTGCACTCGAGGAACCGGAGCATGCCGTAGCGGTCAACGTCGACCGCTCACCCGCGAAAATCGTGACAGAAATCCGAGCACAATTAGACCTGACAGAAAAATCTCGGAGCTAAGCACCAACCGCTAAATGCTAAGTGCTGAATGCCACTTCAAGCTCCGCGGCGCAAGCCTCAATATCAACTACTGTCTCCACCCCACCCCGCAACAAATGCCAAGCCTCCCAGCCCTCACCAATCCCCTACGCCGGGGTGCCTGCCCTTGTTATCTCCGCTTTTTGAGACAGGGCGGGGGTGTTTGCGCCGCCGGGTGGCACAGGCTAACAACCGACACACGCTTCCAGAAATTCCCGCGGCGATACGATGGATATTGATTTGTACTTACGCAAGCGCAGCAGATGCCGATCCCCCGAAACCACGAACATCGCCCTTGCAGACAACGCACACTCCAGAATCCGCTTATCGTCCGGATCATCGACTACTGCGTTCACTTTGTATCCCGGAACGACCAACTCGCCCATCCTCCACAACCCAGGCAACACTTCGTCCAATTTCGCCTCGCTCCAGCCAAATTTCTCCAACAGCACCCGCCGGACCTCGACTCGAATGGCTTCAGAATAAAGAGCTCTAGACGCTGCTATCAACGAACTCCAGAACCCGCCGTGGCACGCCGTCAAACACCAGTGCCGACACGATCACGTTCGTATCCGCGACGATGCGCATTTACTTCCGGACAACTCTTTTATGGCTACCTCGAACTTCGCGTACAAGCCGGTCTACATCCTCCTCACGAATGCCTTGCTGCTCCGCCCGTGCCCGCCCATATTCATTGACTTCGTCCCACCAGGATCGGCGCTCGTATTGCCGCAGTGCCTCCCTGATCAACTCACTCATAGTACGACTCTCTTTCTTCGCAATCGATTTAGCCCGCTTCAGCATGTCCGGAGGCAATGTCACCGAGAGTGTCTTTGTGCTTCTCATACGCGTATTATATAGCATGATTAAGCAATATTTAGCACGGGCAAGACCTCTTTCAATTTTACCCCGGCACCGCATTTGGTCGCGTCGTTGCGAGAATTGAGTGCAGTGCGAAGGAGCACAACCGAGGACGATCGCGCCTACATCGAATCTATCGACAAAAACGCGGGACAAAAAGCAAACGGAGCGGCAAGCGCCGCCCCGTTTTGGCCAAGTGCCAATGCTAAACGCTAACTGCTGTCCTACGTCCCTTCGCTCCAACCGGCCAAATACTCTTCCTGCTCCGGCGTCAGCTTATCGATTTTGATCCCCATCGACTCAAGCTTCAATTTGGCTACGCGCTTGTCCAAGTCATCCGGCACGCGGTAGACCTTTTTCTCGAGCGACTTGTGGTTCTTCACCATGTAATCGACGGAGAGCGCCTGGTCGGCAAAACTCATGTCCATCACCGACGCAGGATGACCCTCGGCTGAGGCCAGGTTGATCAGGCGCCCTTCGCCCAGGAGATTGATCTTGCGTCCATCTTTCAGCGAATATTCTTCGACCGAAGTACGCGTGGTGCGCTTCGACGAAGACAGCTTCTCTAACGCCGGGATGTCGATCTCGACGTTGAAGTGTCCAGAGTTCGAAATGATGGCCCCGTCTTTCATCAACTCGAAATGGTCCTTGGTAAGAACGCTCTTGTTGCCGGTGACGGTGCAAAACACATCGCCGATCTTGGCCGCTTCGGTCATCGACATTACGCGGAAGCCATCCATCACCGCTTCCAAAGCTTTCGTGGGATCGACTTCGGTGATAATCACCTCGGCTCCGTTGCCGCGAGCGCGACTGGCCAGCCCGCGTCCGCACCAACCGTAGCCCGCCACCACGAACTTCGATCCTGCCAGCAGGAAGTTGGTGGCACGGATAATGCCGTCGATCGTCGACTGTCCGGTTCCGTAGCGGTTGTCGAACAAGTGCTTGGTGTCGGCATCGTTAACCGCGACGATGGGGAAACGCAGCACGCCTTCCTTCGCCATGGCCCGCAACCGAATCACGCCGGTCGTCGTTTCCTCGGTTCCACCAATCACTTCCTCGAGCGCGTCCTGGCGCTTGGTGTGGAGGATGGTCACGAGGTCGGCGCCGTCGTCCATGGTGATGTGCGGCTTGTGATCGATGGCCGCGAGAATGTGGTTGTAGTAGGTATCGTTGTCCTCGCCCTTGATGGCAAAGACCGGGATGTTGTGGTCGCGCACCAGGCTGGCCGCGACGTCATCTTGGGTGGAAAGCGGGTTCGAGGCGCATAGCACCACGTCAGCGCCGCCGTCGCGGAGGGTGATGGCCAGATTCGCCGTCTCCGCCGTAACGTGCAGGCAGGCCGAGATGCGGATGCCCAGCAACGGCTGGTTCTTGATGAATTCCTTGCGGATAATCTGCAGAACTTTCATCGACTGGTTGGCCCACTCGATGCGTTTTTTGCCTAGATCGGCAAACTCGATGCCTTTGATATCAGATTGCAATTGCGTTGGTGTGGTCGACATACCTCTCCTATGGCGCTAAATTGATCTTGATTCTGAACCCTGGGGCTCTAAATCTCGGGGGAAAATTATTTGCGAACCGCGTGCCCGACCGGCTCGCGCAGCCCGGCATCACTGGCCAGCTTCGCTGCCTTGTCGGTTAGCTCCCACGTGAAGTCGGGATCGCTGCGCCCGAAGTGTCCATAAGCCGCGGTCTTGCAGTAGATCGGCCGCCGCAGATTGAGCGACTCAATGATTCCTTTGGGTGTCAGCTTGAAATGTGATCGTACCAGATCGGAAATAATTGTGGGATCGACTTTGCTGGTTCCGAAGGTATCGACTCGCACGCTTACTGGTTCGGCTACGCCGATGGCGTATGCGAGTTGCACTTCGCAACGGTCCGCCAAGCCGGCGGCAACGATGTTTTTGGCGATGTGACGCGCCATGTAGGCGGCGGAGCGGTCGACCTTGGTCGGGTCTTTGCCGCTGAAGGCGCCGCCGCCGTGCCGGCCCATACCGCCGTAGGTGTCGACGATGATCTTGCGGCCGGTCAGGCCGGTATCGCCCATAGGGCCGCCAATTACGAAGCGGCCGGTGGGATTGATGTGATATTTCGTGTCTTCGTCGAGGAGGTGGGCGGGAATCGTAGCCTGAATCACGTGCTTGAGAATGTCGCTGCGGAGTTCGTCGTTGCCGACCGTTTCAGAATGCTGCGAGGAAATCACAACCGCATCAACGCGAATCGGTTTGTGATGCTGATCATATTCAACTGTAACCTGGGATTTGCCATCGGGCCGCAGATAAGGAAGCTTGCCATGCTTACGAACCTCAGAAAGCCGCATGCAAAGCTTGTGCGCAAACGAAATAGGCGCCGGCATCAGCTCCGCAGTCTCATTACACGCGAAGCCAAACATCATTCCCTGGTCGCCGGCGCCGCCAGTGTCTACGCCCATGGCTATGTCGCCGGATTGCTTGTTGATGCTGGAGATTACGGCGCAGGTGTTGGAGTCGAAGCCATAGAGGGCGTTATTGTAGCCGATGGAGGAGATGGTGCCGCGGACCAGGTTTTGGAAATCGACGTAGGCCTTGGTGGTGATTTCGCCGGCGATTACCACCAGGCCGGTTGCGGTTAGAGTCTCGCAGGCGACGCGGCTGGAGGGATCGTCGGTCAGGCAGGCGTCGAGGATGGCGTCGGAAACCTGGTCTGCGATTTTATCTGGATGTCCTTCAGTTACGGATTCGGAGGTGAATAAATGGCGGTTCTTCGACAAGCGTCTTCTCCTTGGCAAGCGATCTGGGCGTTACGTCTGGCGGGGGATTCAAAACGGCCACACGAAATGCAATCTTTTTGCGGTCGGTAAAAGGCTACCAGAGAACGGGCGGAGGCGCAATGTTTTTGGATCGGATTGCAGGTTCTGGCAGGGAGTGGGGTTTCATTTGAGGCGAAGGGGCCGGATGCGGATTCTATTGGGGATTTCGGTGAATTGCATGGGTTTTTGGCCGGTTTTCTGGGTTGGTTTTAGGGGTTTATTGATTCGTTATTGGTTTGGTTGCGGCGATTGAGCGGGGGCTTCCGGTTTGGGGGCGGGCGGCTGCAGGCCGTGGGCATCGAAGATCAGGGTTTTGACCTCGCCGTAGTCGCCTTGGGGAGGTAGTTGCTTGCCATTGAATTCGAAATCGAGCGCGCCCACGTTGCCCGCCTTGACAACGATTTCCTTTTCCGCACGAATCGATTTTTGCGCGGGGGCACTCAACAGCGCGCGAGTGACGATTTCGCCATCGACCGAAACGGAAAGCCACGAATCCTCGCGCGCCTTGACCAGCACCCGCAACGGAGCGTTGGCAGGGACCGCAGGCTTGAGTTGGCTGCTAGGGGGAACCGGAGGAGGTGTGCTGGCTGATTGCGATGAAGTCGATTCTTCCGGCGCTGCGGTTGCAGTTTGTTCGGTTGGCTTTGCTTTCATAGGGGAAGAATTCACAGATTCAGCCGGCTGCGGAGGCGGAGACTGTCCTGTGGTTGCGGACGGCGAAACGGAGCTGGCCGGAGGCAGAGTAGAACCCCGAGTTGCCTTTTGGGATTGGCTGGAGTAGAAGCCCCACGCGGCAAAGCCTAGCGCTACGATCAGTAGAACAACCGCGAACGTGCTCCAGGGAAGGCCCGTGACGGTGTCACTTTGTTCTCGCGATGGAGGCTCGAGGAGCGGAGCTTGGTCGTCGGCGTTGGTGTTCTTGGGCGGAATGGCTCCGGTGGCAGCCAGGTAGTCGGCGATGACCTGGTCTTCATCCATGTGCAGGCAGCGGGCGTAGGCACGGATGAAGCCCTTGTTAAAGATACCGCCGGGGAGTTGGTCAAAATGTTCTTCTTCGAGCGCACGCAACATGCGGGTGCCAATTTTCGTGGAGAGGGCGATTTCCTCGAGGGTCATCCCTTGTTTTTCCCGCTCCTTCTTTAGTTGCGCACCGAACGACGTCACGCGAACGTTCTCCTGGGCCTGATTGCTCACATTAAATATATGTTATGCGAGTGTCGAGAGAGAGGCGATATTTTCCGAGATGCCTGAAAAAGGCAGCCACGGATTTCAGGGGATCCGTAGGGATGAATTACTCTCGCGGGTCGGTTGGAAATTAACGGCTGTGCGCGTTCCGTTTATTTCCCTGGAGGTCTGAGGTCAACGGCAGCGGACATTAGTGTCCGATCTACATTCTTACGAAGCGGAGGGTTTGGTGTTATATTGCTGGTCTCAGCACGACGACCCCGGGGGAACAGTTAGCTACAAGCCTTGGTCATTTGATCCAAACTATTCCTGCTTCTGGATTGCGCCTTGATTTCGTCCGAATGCAGAAATATTAAGGGTCGAGAGCACAGTTAACCGGTGTAGAATTCTCGCGCGCACCTCCATCCGACGACGGGCGCCTGTTCGAGCCTCGAATTGACCGTCTATGAGGTGATCCTGATGGAACGCAAAAAGTTGTTGTCCTGCACAATTCCGTCGCTCGCGATTTTCATGGCGGTAATCATGCTGGCAGGTACTCTATTCGCCTCTGAAGCAAAGGAAGCGGTGCTCCACAACTTCGGCGTCGGCAGCGACGGTCAAGCTCCCTACGGCCGCGTGATCTCTGACGCGGCGGGGAATCTCTATGGCACGACCGCTTTCGGTGGCACGTCGGGATTGGGCATCGTTTTCGAGCTGACGAACCTTGGTGCACCTGCGGGTTGGACCGAAACCGTGCTCTACAATTTTGCGGGCGGCAGCGATGGTTCCCGACCCTACGGTGGCCTGATTTTCGACTCTGCAGGCAATCTCTATGGTACGACCTACTATGGCGGCACCTCCAGTGATGGCACCGTCTACCAACTGACGCCGCCAGGCGCGCGAGGCGGAGCATGGACGGAAACCGTACTCTACAGCTTTGCTGGCTATGACGGAATGGGTCCTCAGGGTGACCTAATCTTTGATCAGGCGGGTAACCTTTACGGTACCACCAGCGGCGGTGGTTCGCGGCAAAGTGACGGCTTCGTTTTCCAGCTGACTCCTCCTACGGTACAAGGTGGTGCTTGGACCGAGCACGTCCTCTGGAATTTCTACAGCATCGAGGGTACCAGCCCCCGAGCTGCTCTAACGTTTGGAAAAAATGGCTGGCTGTACGGCACGCTCGCCAACGGCGGCAGACCCCGCGCCCGCGCCGGAGCGGTCTTCCGACTAAAGCCTCCGCCTGCAAAGGGCACGCAATGGAGCGAGAGAACCCTCTACACCTTCAGTGGCGGCGCTGATGGTTACGGTCCTTTGTGCAGCCTGGTGCTCTTCAAGGGCAGTTTGTATGGGACAACGGTAAAGGGAGGTGCGTCGAACAGTGGCGTTATCTTCCAACTGACGCCGCCTGCAAGTCATCATGGCCCCTGGGTAGAGACCGTCCTTCACTCCTTCACATGTGGGAGCGACGGATGCCTTCCCTGGGCGGGCCTGACTATGGACAAGAACGGTGTATTTTATGGGACTACGCAGTATGGCGGTCTCCCGTCGAACGGCGGCACAGTTTTCCGGCTGAAACAAGAAAGCGGCACTTGGACCGAGAGCGTGCTTTTCAGCTTTAAGAGCAGCAGCAACCAACTCCCCGCCGCCGATCTGCTCCTCGGCGACAGGGGCACGCTGTATGGCACCACCATTGGCAGCGGGATGAATGCCGGCATGGTCTTCAAACTCGTACCATAACCTCGAGTCGATGGCCCCAGGGGAGCAGTCGTCCCTGGGCTGTGTTGGGCACGGGGCGGGGCCTGAAGGCTCTACCGATCTGGCATCAGTAACGGCATCGCTAAAAGCGATGCCCTGATACGAATCGAGCTATTTGTGTTTGTCTTTGTAGATGGTCTTGCTGATGCGATTCTGCTGGCGATTAATTCCGTTTTGTTCTGCCTTGGTCAGGTGGCCGTTGTGGGCGGCCATGTCTTTTTTCTCACGATTTTGGACGCTGGCTTCGCGGTTCTCTATGCGGCTGGTTTGTTTCGCGTTCAGCGAACCGTTCTTGACGCCGTTGGCGATACGATTCTGCTGACGGGTCTCGCGGCCGTTTACCTGATTCACCCGGGGATGGCCTGGGTCGACAACGCCGGGTCCTGCGCCCGAGGTGGTTGTGGTTTGGGCGATGGCGGAACCAGTGAGGGTTATGCCCGCGATTGCCAGAATAAGAAGTGAGTTCGAGATCTTGTTGATCATACGGTTGTAAACCTCCGCGAATACGATAGTTGCATGGGTTGACCTTTAGCGAGTTACGAAAGCCGCTGGCGGATCGTCACCATCAAAATTCGTCCCCTTCTTCATAGGCCAGTTCCGCGACTCTGCATGTAGACCAGCTGCCACTGCAGAACCTTTGATTCGATTGTCAGGTGATTTTCACAATAAGTTGACAATCGCGTGTCAAGTTTGTCGCTTCTATAGATGAGACTTGGCGAAGTCCTTCGGAGGATTAGGCATTATGGATGCGAATTATCTGGTGTTATGCGGAATGGTGTGGGCACAATCCGGTCAGGAAACGGCGGGGCGCGAATTGATCCGAGCGCTGGGTTCATCGGATGATATCGTGCGCGTGCTGGCGCGCGCCCTGTTGGAACAAGGCGGTGGTTGCTCGAAAGAGCTGATCGGGCAGGCGCTGGCGGACGATGAGATATCCGAGAGTATGGCAAGCCTTTGCGCTTTCGAGCAGGGGCAATGGTCGAAATTCAAGAGTTGGGATGGCAACGCATGGCGCACGGCGGCCTTGGCGTAAGCAGCCGCTTTATCACGATGGCTTTGATGCGACTTCTTGAAACCTTGGAATCTTAAATCGCGGAGAACGGCCACAGAGTGCGCGTAGAAGCACAGATAACAACCTGAGCCACAAGCCAATGCCTATCTAGTTGACACCTTGTGGTAGCATGCGAGGGAGTTTTGGCTGCGGGATCGAATTCCCGACGACGAGAAAATGGAATTTCTCGGCCACTTTCGCAGGCTCAACCCCGTGCAGCGGAATACATTTGTCGCCTGCTTTCTGGGGTGGTCGCTCGACGCATTTGATTTCTTCATCCTTATTTTCTGCGTAAACGCCCTCGCCACCCAGTTTCAAACCAAAGTCTCGGCAATTACAGAGGCGATTTTTCTCACGCTGGCGATGCGCCCGGTGGGTGCGTTTCTGTTTGGGTTGATGGCCGACCGTTTTGGCCGGCGTCCCACGCTGATGGTCGACATTATCGCGTATTCAGTATTCGAGTTGGCTTCGGCCTTTGCGCCTTCGCTGAAGTTCTTTTTGATCATGCGGGCATTCTTCGGGATCGCGATGGGGGGAGAATGGGGAGTCGGCGCGGCTTTGGCTTTTGAGACGCTGCCCGCCGAAGGGCGAGGCTTCTTCTCGGGGTTATTGCAGGAAGGCTACGTGGTGGGCTATCTGATCGCCGCCTTGGTCTACGGGACGGTGTTCCGTTTCGTCGGATGGCGCGGCATGTTTGTGATTGGAGCGCTGCCCGCCTTCCTGGTGATTTACATTCGCACCAAGGTGCATGAATCGCCGGCATGGCTGCAGGGACAGGTGGCGCGCAAAACGGAGAGCCATCTAGGAAAAGACATTCTCAGCCACCTTGGCAGTTTTCTTTTTCTGGTCGTGCTGATGTTCGCCTTTAATTCTTTCAGCCACGGCACCCAGGATCTGTATCCAACTTTTTTGCAGAAGAACCATGGGTTTTCTCCGCAAACGGTGGGGTTCATTGCCATTATTTACAACATCGGAGCGCTGCTGGGAGGGATTTCGTTTGGCACGTGGTCGGAGCGAATCGGCCGCCGCAGAGCTATCGTGATCGCGGCGCTGCTGGCGATTCCGGTGATTCCGCTGTGGGCATATTCGCATACCGTTCCCATGCTGGCGCTCGGCGGATTTCTGATGCAGTTCATGGTGCAGGGCGCATGGGGTGTGATTCCGGCCCATCTGAATGAACTTTCTCCGCCGGCGGTGCGCGGCACATTTCCCGGCTTTGCTTATCAATTGGGCAATCTTTTGGCGTCGCGCAATGCTGTGATTCAGGCCAAACTGGTCGAACGCAAGTATAGCGGCAGCTATCCGCCGGTTTTGGCGTGGACAGTGGTGATTGTTGCGATTCTGGTTGCGATTGTTACCTGGAGCGGTCGCGAGAAAAAAGGCGCGGATCTTTCGGATACCAGTTGAGCGAAAACGCGCGTCTACTGCAGATCAAGAGATTTCCGGCCCCGGTGAAGTAGTTGTTGCATTCGGTCGCGGGTTAGCTCCGAAAAGACGAAGAGAAAATAGTTCGCCGGAACAAAACGACGAGCCGGGCTCAACTCGCTCCGCGGAATCACTCCACTTCGCGTGGAGAGCAATCAGCGGGGATTACCTGGCTTCCGTTTCATCTCCGGCACGTAGTCTTCGATTTTTGCTTTTTCCAGCAGGTAGGCGCCGGGCCCCTGGTGGCCTCGAACTGTGCGGCAGAATTCGGCGACGAGGAATTCTGCTTTGAGCGCTTCGGTGAAAGCCCAGCGCGTTTGCAGTCGCCATTCTTTGGCCAGGGCTGGATCTTTTCGTTCCACGTCGCCGATGTCGCTGGGAATTTCAATCGCAATTCTCTGGCGACTCAACGCGGCGGAGAGGCCGGTCGGAACAGGCCTGCCATCGCCATTAAAACGAATTAAAGGAGTGAGTGTTGTAAGCTTGTCCAGAATTTCTGCGCGGTTGTCTTTGTTTTGCAGCCGGTCCTGCACTCGGCGGCTTACCAGGGGCCACGTCACCCACAGGCGATCTGTGCTATTGCGGTGCAGGACGCTGGATGTTTCCGGCCCATAAAAGTCGGGCTTGTAATTCTCGGACACCACCCCCAGCCTGGCGAAATTCAGGTGCGCGTTTTTGCTTTGCAAGGGGTCGAAAGTCCAGGTCATTTCGTGGATGCGAAGATCGTTAATGCGATCGCTGGTAACGCCATTATCGATGCGTAGCGCCAGTGCCCGCTCGCGCTGGGCCAGTTTCAGCTTGTAGCCCAGGTGCGAATTACGATAGGACTCGCGCACCGCCAACATATGGGAGTGCACGATCAGTTGACCGCGCTCCAGGCCCAGAAAGCCGAAGGCAAAGCCCGCCAGTTTTGCGCCGTCGAAGGCGCCCACCCAGATGCTTCCCGCCTCCTTGGTGGCGATGGCCAGGGTCATCGGAGTGACGTCGAGATCGGCAAGTCCCCAGACTTCCCTTTCGACCTCTTCCGCTTGCTTCAAATCTTCGAAGCTCTGCAGGTCGCGAATCGTGACCGCCGTTTTGGACTTGGTGTCGGCCATGGAGGAGAGCGAGTAGAGTCGAACAATATACGCGAGAGGGGGCGCGCACGCCAGTCAGCAAGTTTAATACAGGCCTGGCAAGGGCGACGTTGCAAGCAACGTCGCTGCAGCGTAAGAATGGGTCAATGAAGGTAATTTTTTGTAAAGAGTCAAGTGCTTCTTTTCATTAAGGATAAAATCAATATTGGACGATATTGTTGGGCGATGATTTTCGTCCGCAGGAGCGTAATATTCCGCAACCGAGTTGGAATTTAAACGTCCAAACCTAGGGTGCAAAACCAGACTACAATTATGGGGAATTTATCTTACTTTCTGATGGATAGAGGTCTGCGAATGAGAATGGCTTCGGGTAGGCGGGAGGCGCTGGGGTCGAGTCAAAGTTCCACCGTCCTGCGATCATCGGTCAAACCCGACCGGCTCTCCTTTGTTCTCGCGAACTCTTTGATACTGATTCTCTTGCTGAGCGTGGTTGGAGCAGGCTGTGCCGGAGGTGATCCCAAACCTGCATCGGCCCGGGCTAACGTGGCGCAAGTGGTTCCGGTCTCGGTGGCGACCGCCGAGCGCCGGGACATGCCCTACTACCTGACGGGTCTCGGATCGGTTACCGCGTACTACACGGTTAGCGTGAAGAGCCGGGTCGATGGTCAATTGATGCAGGTAAATTTCAAAGAAGGGCAGACGGTCAAGGAGGGCGATCTTCTCGCCGTGATTGATCCCCGGCCTTACCAGGTTGCTCTCGAGCAGGCGCAAGCCACACAATTCCGGGATCAGGCTTTGCTGCGCGATGCCAAGCTGAACTACGAGCGTTTCAAGGGACTGCTGGGGAGTTCCGGCGCCATGTCGCAGCAACAAGTGGATACGCAGCTGGCCACGGTAGACCAACTGGACGGAACCGTCCGCAATGACCAGGCCACGATCGACAATGCCAAGCTGAACCTTGTCTATTGTCACATCACGGCGCCGGTTACCGGTCGGATTGGGTTGCGGCTGGTCGATCCGGGAAATATCGTCCATGCTACCGACGCCAATGCAATGTTCGTGATCACGCAGCTTCAACCCATTGCGGTTCTGTTTACTCTACCGGAAGACAACCTCCAGGGGGTGTCGCGGCAGATGGGAAAGGGCACGCTTGAGGTGGACGCGTTCAGCCGCGATAACCAGAGCAAACTGGCCACGGGGAAGTTGCTGACCATTGACAACCAGATTGACCAGACTACCGGCACCGGGAAGCTCAAAGCTGTTTTCGACAACAAAGATAACGCGCTATGGCCCAACCAGTTCGTGAATGCCCGATTGCTGCTGGAAATTCGGAAAGGCAGCACCGTGATACCGGCGGCGGCGGTTCAACGGGGTCCGCAAGGCACTTACGTTTTCGTCGTCAAGTCGGATAGTACCGTGGACGTGCGGCCGGTGACGCTTAGCTTCACCCAGGATAACTTTTCTGTTATCGCCGGCGGAATGGCACCTGGCGATGTTGTGGTTACTGACGGCCAAGACAAGTTACAACAAGGCAGCAAGATCCAAAGTCGTCCGGCGGCTCCGTCCGGAAACCAGCCCCAAACCACGGGGGACAATGGCTCGGGAAGTCCTGCGGGAGGTTCTCCTAGCGGTCAACGTTCAGGAGCGCAATGAATCCTTCTCGTCTGTTCATTCTCCGGCCGGTGGCCACCGCCCTGCTAATGGTGGCAATCATGCTAGTGGGGATCGTGGCCTACCGGCAGCTTCCGGTGTCAGCGCTTCCCGAGGTGGATTACCCGACCATTCAGGTGATGACTTTCTATCCGGGCGCCGATCCCGATGTGATGGCATCTTCGGTGACAGCGCCTCTGGAACGACAGTTTGGTCAAGTACCTGGCCTCAGCCAGATGACCTCTACCAGTTCTTTTGGCAGTTCGGTCATCACTCTGCAGTTCAATCTTGATCAGAATATTGACGTCGCGGAGCAGCAGGTGCAGGCCGCGATCAATGCGGCTCAGACTTACTTGCCGACGGACCTGCCGAATCCGCCGATCTATAGCAAAGTGAATCCCGCGGACTCGCCGATTCTTACTTTAGCTCTCACCTCGAAGACACTGCCGCTTTCCCAGATCGAGGATCTTGCGGATACGGCAATGGCGCAGAAGATTTCGCAGGTCACGGGTGTGGGCTTGGTTTCGATCAGCGGCGGGCAGAAACCCGCGGTACGCATCCAGGCAAATCCTACCGCTTTAGCGGCTTACGGATTGAGTCTGGAAGATGTGCGAACCGCGCTGGCGGCCGCTAATGTCGATCAGGCCAAGGGAACCCTGAACGGTCCACGCCAATCCTTTACGATCGGCGCCAACGACCAATTGATATCGGGCGATCAGTATCGTCCCATTGTCGTGGCGTATCGGAACGGGTCACCGGTGCGCCTGGCGGACGTGGCCACAGTGACCGACGGCATCGAAAATGTGATGCAGGCCGCATGGATGAATCTGGATCCGGCGGTCATTGTGAACATTCAGCGCCAGCCGGGCGCGAACATTATCGGCGTCGTGGACCGCATCAAGAAGCTGCTGCCGCAACTCCAAGCCGGATTACCCGCGGCGGTCAACGTCGCGATTTTGACCGATCGCACGGTCACCATCCGAGCATCGGTGAAGGATGTGCAGTTTGAACTGATGCTCACCATTGGGCTGGTCGTGATGGTGATATTCCTGTTCCTGCGCAACCTTGCCGCCACCGTGATTCCCAGCATTGCCGTGCCGCTTTCGATCGTGGGAACTTTCGGCGTGATGTACCTGCTCGGCTACAGCCTCAACAATCTCACACTCATGGCGCTGACCATCTCCACCGGCTTCGTGGTGGACGATGCCATTGTCATGATCGAAAACATCGACCGCTTCTTGGAAGAAGGCGATTCGCCGCTGGATGCGGCTCTGAAAGGCGCAGGGCAAATCGGGTTCACCATTGTCTCCCTCACGGTTTCGCTGATCGCGGTGCTGATTCCGCTTTTGTTCATGGGCGATATCGTTGGACGCCTGTTCCGCGAATTTGCGGTCACCCTGGCCGTGACCATTCTGGTTTCTGCCGCGGTCTCGCTGAGCTTGACTCCGATGATGTGTGCCAAGTTGCTCAAGCACAGAGATCCAGCGAAACGCAGCCGCTTCTATAACCTTTCCGAGGATTTTTATAACCGTGTGATCGGGTTCTACGGGCGGACCCTCAAAGTTGTGCTTCGACATCAGACCATCACTTTGCTGGTTACTGTCGGAACGCTCGTGCTCACGTTGTTCCTGTACGTGGTTGTGCCCAAAGGATTCTTCCCGGTGCAGGATACGGGCTTAATTCTCGGCATTGCCGATGCCCCGCAGAACATCTCGTTCAAGGCTCTGTCTGAGCGGCAACAGGCGCTCAGCCGCGTTATCCTCAAAGATCCGGATGTTGAGAGCTTGTCTTCTTTCATTGGTGTGGACGGCACCAACCTTACTCCCAACAGCGGACGCATCCAGATCAACCTCAAACCTCGCGATCAGCGCAACGTAAGTGCTTCCGACATTATTCGCCGGCTGCAGCCGCAAGTGGCGCAGGTCGAAGGCATCACGCTTTTCATGCAGCCGGTCCAGGATCTAACCGTGGAAGACCGCGTGAGCCGCACCCAATTCCAGTACACGATGGAAGATGCGGATGCTCGTGAGCTGGCGCGGTTGTCGTCGCAATTGGTGGACAAGCTGCGCACCTTGCCTCAACTGCGCGACGTGGCCAGCGATCAGCAGGCTGGAGGCCTGCAGGCGGACGTAATGATCGATCGCGACACCGCTTCCCGGCTTGGTATTTTTCCTCAGCAGATCGACAATACGCTTTATGACGCGTTCGGGCAGCGCCAAGTGTCGACCATCTTCACGCAGTTGAACCAGTATCACGTTATTCTGGAAGTGGATCCGCAGTTTCAGCAAAACCCGGGGTCGTTCAAAGATCTGTACGTAAAGTCAAACAGCGGAACCCAAGTTCCACTCTCAGCCTTTACCCAGACCCACACTTCAAATACTTCCCTGGCGGTTAATCACCAAGGTCAATTTCCGGTGGTGACGCTCTCATTCAATCTTGCGCCGGGAATGTCACTGGGCGACGCGACCAAGGCCATTCAGCAAGCCGAAAGTGAAATCGGGATACCGCCTAGCGTTCACACCGCCTTTCAGGGCACAGCGGCAGCGTTTCAAAATTCTCTTTCCACCGAGCCTTGGTTGATCGTGGCCGCGATCGTGACCGTGTACATCGTGCTGGGAGTGCTGTATGAAAGCTATATTCACCCCATCACGATTCTGTCCACGCTCCCGTCGGCTGGTGTGGGCGCAATCCTCGCCTTGTTGCTGACAGGAAATGATCTCGGTGTCGTGGGACTGATTGGAATCATCCTGCTGATTGGAATCGTGAAGAAGAACGCTATCATGATGATCGACTTCGCGCTCGAAGCTGAGCGCGTGGAACACAAGCCGCCCGCGGAAGCAATTTTCCAGGCCTGCTTGCTGCGCTTCCGGCCGATCATGATGACCACCATGGCGGCGCTGCTCGGCGGTTTGCCGCTGGCTCTCGGCTCGGGTACTGGCTCAGAGCTACGCCATCCGCTGGGAATTACGATCGTGGGCGGTCTGCTGGTGAGCCAGGCGCTTACGCTGTACACCACTCCGGTGGTTTATCTGTGGTTCGACCGGTTGGCCAAGCGATTTGAAGGATTGACTGTGATCCATCCGGTCGACGAACCGGCGGTCGGAGACTGAGTCATGAATATCTCCTCTCCTTTCATTAAACGGCCGATCGGAACGTCTCTGCTGACGTTGGCGCTGTTAATGTCAGGAGCGCTTGCCTTCACGCGGCTTCCGGTGGCGCCGCTTCCGCAAGTGGAATTTCCTGTGATCCAGGTGTCGGCGAGTCTGCCGGGAGCGAGTCCGGAAACCATGGCTTCAGCGGTTGCGACTCCGCTCGAGCGGCAGTTTGGGCGCATTGCCGGCATCAATCAAATGACGTCGGTCAGCCAACTCGGGTCAACCGGCATCGTTCTTCAGTTTGATCTTAGCCGCAATATTGATGCGGCCGCCCGCGATGTGCAGGCGGCGATCAACGCCGCGAGAAGTCAGTTGCCGTCCTACCTTCCCGGCAATCCCTGGTATCGCAAAGTGAACCCGGCGGAGGCGCCGATTTTGCTGATGTCGATGACCTCCGACAGTGTGACCTTGCCTGATATTTACGATCAGGCTAACTCAATTCTGTCGCAGAAGCTGGCGCAGGTGAGCGGCGTGGGGCAGGTGTATGTAGGCGGCGGCGCCAATCCCGCGGTGCGGGCGGAGTTGGATCCAAACCTGCTCAACAAAACAGGCGTAGGGCTGGACGCCGTCCGTTCGGCGTTAGCGGCGGCAAATGCGAATCGTCCGAAGGGGCAAGTAGCGAATCCGGTCAGTGCGTGGACGATTCATAACAACGATCAAATTACGCACGCTGACGAGTATCGGCCGCTGATCGTGGCCTACAACCAGAGCACCGGAGCCGCGGTTCGACTGGGCGACGTGGGAGATGTCCAGGACTCGGTCGAGGACGCTCATATCTACGGTCTCTCCAACGGCAAGCGCGCCGTGATTATCATTATTTTCCGCCAGCCCGGCGCGAATATTATTCAGACTGTCGACAACGTTCTCGCCTTGTTGCCACAGCTTCAGGCGTCGATTTCTCCAGCCATCAAATTGCAAGTGGTTTCGGATCGCACTACTACGGTTCGCGCCTCCCTGCACGACATTGAAATCACGCTTCTGATTTCCGTGTTTCTCGTCATTCTGGTGGTCTTCGTTTTTCTACGGACGGTGCGCGCCACCATCATTCCGAGCATCGCCGTGCCGCTGTCGCTGATTGGCACGTTCGGTGTGATGTATCTTTTGGGATACACCCTGGACAATCTGTCGCTGATGGCGCTGGCAATTTCCACCGGCTTCGTAGTGGACGACGCGATTGTTGTGCTGGAAAACATCACCCGCTTTCTCGAGCAGGGGATTGCTCCCCTTCAAGCCGCATTTCGTGGCGCCCGTGAGATTGGATTCACGGTGCTTTCGATGAGCACATCGCTGATCGCGGTGTTTATTCCGATTCTCTTGATGGGCGGAATTGTCGGCCGACTTTTCCGCGAATTCGCGGTCGTGCTGAGCATTGCGATTGCAGTGTCGCTGGTGGTGTCGCTTACCACCACACCGACCATGTGCGCGCAGTTGCTGAAGCCTCTTCGAGAAGAAAAGCATGGCCGGGCCTATGGCTTAAGCCAAAAGATGTTCGACGGCATCCTGCGGATCTACAGCGTCGCCCTGGCTTGGGTTCTGCGCCACCAGTTTGCCGTATTGGTGATCACGATTGCCACGGCCTGCCTCAGCGTTTATTTGTTTCAAGAAGTTCCCAAGGGCTTCTTTCCGCAGCAGGATACGGGTCGGATTCAGGGAGCGGTGCAGGCGGCGCAGGATATTTCTTTCGATGCCATGAGCCGCAAGATGCGGCGCTATGTCGATATCGGCATGAAGGATCCGAATGTATCCAACATGATTGGCTTCTGCGGCGGCACCACGGCGATGAATCAGGGACGCATGTTTATTACCTTGAAGCCCTTGGGTGAGCGAAAGCTAACTGCCGACCAGGTCATTGGCGAGTTGAGTAAGAAATTTGCCGAAGTTCCTGGGGCCACGCTTTACATGCAGGCTCAGCAGGATTTGCAGATTGGCGGCCGCTTGAGCCAGGCGCAGTACCAATACACGCTTCAAGGCGAGGACTTGGAACAGCTCAATACCTGGGCGCCCCAACTGCTGAAGAAAATGCGGGCCCTGCCGCAGCTCCAGCAGGTGAACACAGACCAGCAGGACAAAGGCCTGGAAGCTAACGTCGTCATCGATCGTGACACGGCTTCGCGGCTGGGCGTGGCGGCGGCGGACATCGACAGCGTGCTCTACGACGCATTCGGACAACGCCAGGTTTCGACCATTTATGAACCGCTGAATCAGTATCACGTGGTCATGGAAGTGGCTCCGCAGTTTCAGCAGAGTCCGGATACATTGGAGAGCGTTTACGTTCATTCCGCCAACGGCAACATGGTGCCGCTCTCGGCCTTCGCGCACTTCGGACCGGCGAACACGTCGCTAGCCGTCAGCCATCAGGGACAGTGGCCGGCAGTGACGATTTCCTTCAATCTTGCCCCCGGCGTCTCGCTCGGCCAGGCGACCACGGCCATAGAGAAGGCCGAACAGTCTATTAGTTTTCCCGCGACCATTCACGCCAGCTTCCAGGGAACCGCGGCGGCATTCCAGGATTCGCTGGCCAACCAACCGGTCTTGATTATCACGGCGCTGCTGGCGGTCTACATCGTCCTGGGAATTCTCTACGAGAGCTACATTCATCCGGTGACGATTCTCTCCACGATTCCTTCTGCGGGAGTCGGCGCGCTGCTGGCTCTGAAAATGACACATAACGAACTTAACGTGATCGGACTGATCGGCATCATCCTGTTGATCGGGCTGGTCAAAAAGAACGCCATAATGATGATCGACTTCGCCCTGGAGGCCGAGCGGAAAGAAGGCAAAGCGCCCGTCGACGCAATTTACGAAGCCTGCGTACTGCGCTTTCGTCCGATCATGATGACGACGATGGCGGCCTTGCTGGGCGGCTTGCCGTTGGCGCTCGGCACTGGAACCGGTTCAGAACTTCGTCGTCCTCTTGGCCTCACCATCGTGGGCGGCCTTATCGTTAGTCAGGCATTGACCCTGTTCACCACACCCGTGGTGTACCTGTACATGGACAAGCTACGTTTGCGGTCCAGCCGCAGGAAGGGGCATTTGCCAGGGCAAGTATCGCCGGCCAGCAGCCACGCAGACTAGAGCCCACACTCAAGCTCTACCATTACTGCCGAAAACGTGATCTTCCGACTCACAGAGTGTGAAGGCGCCACTGATTTGCAGCAATTACGGCGGTCGCTAAACGTGCTTGCAGAAAAACTTCAATAATCAGGAGTCCAGGGTGAAGGGGCGCGGCTGAAAGCCGCGTCGTCCAGTTACTTCTTAACGACATACGGTACGGTTGGAAGGCGCGCCCTGCAAAACTCCAACGCCTACAGAGAATTCTTCCCCAACCAATAAAGCGATGCCCCGCTACGAATCGAGCACTTTCTGGACCTCTCATGCGGAGTTCCGATTCCAGAAACGGGCCGCGGCCGATTACCTTCGTTACTTGCCCGCCTTAAAGTGCGGCAATTACTATCGCGCCAAAGTGGGTGAGGATGTTACGAGTCGCCGTAGTCGCGATTTCAGTGGGGATGCTGTTGACCGGGGTGAGCAAAGCCGCGGGCCAAAGCAGCGGATACCAGGTAGTGTCGGTCGCCAACGGCGGAATCATTAAAGGGACGGTCAAGTGGTCCGGACCGCAGCCCCATCTCAGCAATTTTCCCATCACCAAAGATCCGCAAATTTGTGATCCCGATTCGCACAAGACTCGCGATCTGGAACGCCTGATTATCGGCCCCCAGGGCGGAGTCGCAAATACCGTAGTCTTCATTAAGAACATCTCCAGCGGGAAGGCGTTTGACTTGCCTCCAGGACGGCGTTCCCTTGACCAGCATCTCTGCCGCTACGAACCTCATATTTTGTTGGTTCCGGAACGTGGTGCGCTTCAGATGAAGAGTTCAGACGCCACCCTTCACACCGTTCACATGGACGGTGCAGCTACGTATAACCTTCCATTCCCCTTCCAGAATCAGCCCATTTCACGCGATATGAATACTCCCGGACTGGTTAACTTGAAATGTAACGGCGGCCACGTTTGGATGAATGCCGAGATGTTCGTGGCGCCGCATCCGTACTATTCCGTCACCGATGAGAACGGAGCATTCCAGTTGACCGATGTTCCGCCCGGGGACTACGAGATCGTTGCCTGGCACGAGGGCTGGCAAGTGTTGGGGCGACAGGCGGCCTTTGATGTTCTGACGGAAAAGAAAGTTGACCGGCCCATCTTTTCGGAACCACGGACCTGGGAGAAACCGGTTAATGTGGGCGGAAACGCAACTACAGTTGTGAACTTCATGATGTCCGCAAAATGATGTCCGCAAAGTAGCCTCCCAAACCAGTTTTGAATGAACTTCGAACTCTGCTTTGGTCGCTCACCGTGCGTATCCTGTTTTCACTCTACTCGGCAAACGAATACGGCGGCATTCTGATATGGACAATCAAGACCGGGCGTACCCGGTTGTTGCAGAACCACCCAGTTGACCCCGTACCCTGCTTGTAACCGGCGGTAATCTTGCGGTTGAAATGTTTTCCAACCGCTCTGCGACTGCACCTGCTTCAGCCATTCTTCCGCCATCGGAGGAAACATGGTCACTGCGCCGCTGTCCTTGACGGCATCGGCTAACATACTTCGCTGGGCGATGGCCCGAAACCCGTTGGCGTCCTCGCCTGGAATGCTCATGTGATAAGGATCGAGCGCGAAGACGGCATCGCGAGGAGTATTGGTCCGAATCCAGTCGAACGCTTGCACCCACTGATTCTTCGGCGCCGCGCCTGGCCATTCGACGTGGGCGCTGGCCGGAAACAAGTCGCGCTGCCAGAGAAACATGCCTGTGCAGAGAGGGACGAACAGCGCTGCCCACCTCCACGTTCGATTCTTCAACACGTATTCGCCGAGCAGACCGCCCGCGAATAGGAAGAGGAGCACATAGAGCAGATACAGGCTTCGCATGGGCTGCAATCGAGCAAGGCTCTCAAACCGCGCAGATATGGAGAGCACCACACCCGCTAGCAGATAAACAAACTGGTAAACAATGAGCGCGCGGCCAAGCAGGTCGAGGTTGCGCAACTCGCGCGAACGAGCTATCCGGCTAAACCACCACAGCAGCGCCAAGGGTGCCACCACGCCCAGCCATTCATACCAATGCCATTGAAGTAAATAGAAATAGGAATGGGATAGCGCGACTTGATGATAAGCCGGCGATGGCGGTCCGAATGAAATGCCGAATGGCAACAGACAGGCGAGACTCGCAAACCGCCGATCGAACTTCTTGATGCCAATCAGCACGGCGCAATAAGAAAGACCAAAGACCGACATCAACGGATGAATCGCTGCCGCAAACACGAGAAACAATCCGGCTTGGAAGTATTTTCTGTCGATGACTTTAGCAATGGCAAAAATGACTGCGAAAGCGACCAGATTTCGCGGGTTGATGTATTGATCAATGATATACAAGGCGGTTCCGGCCACTGGCAAAGTCAGGAGGGCTGCGACCATTGCGACGCCCGCCCAGCGAGCCCTGGAATCGGTAAAACACCTGCTGATCAACTGCCGGCAGGCCAGCAGCAACAGAAAGATGGAGGCCACTTGCCAAATGAACAACACAGCCTCCAGCGGCAGATGACTGAGTCGCACCGAGGCCGCAATGAGGTTAGGGAAAAGCGTGAGATGCGCATGGGATTCGAAGAACTGCGCGTTAAATGGAAAGAGCTCGGGATGCAGAATTTTCTCGACCCCAGGCAGATAAATCTCCGCGTCTTCGACCCAGGGATGGTAGCCGTGGACCAGCAACGCTCCCAATGTCAGGAGCGAAAGAAGGAACAAATCTTTGAGCTTCAAACCTTGGGCTCCCCGACTGGCTGCTGAAAAACGCTGGATTCGTATCCGGGCATTGCTCACGAAATGCCGCAACTGCTGCAAAATCAGTAGCGGCTTCACCGGTTGCTGGACAATCCTCCCGGCGCTGCGTTTCGGGAGGGCACGGCTTTCGACTTTAACTGACCGGATTGTACATCCAGCGCGAGGTGTTCAAGCTGCGCCAGGCAATCGCCTGCACAGAATCACGCTTCGGCAGTTGTGGACAGAAGCTCCAAAGGCGGGAAAACATCCCTAAAATTAAGAAGCGTCCCATGAACTCTTGCGAGTCACGGGACGCCTGAACAGCCCTCCCCCAGAACTGCTCAATCGCAGGGTACGTTTTCTCTCGATGGATGTAAATTCCACATTAGTGCCAGTAGCTAGCACGAACTGGTCATCCTGCTTCGGCTATCTTCAATGACTTCAGGAGTAGGACTCACATTACTCCCGCCAGGCTGCTGGTTACGGCGGTAATCTGTCTCCGGGTATAACAATTGACGATCGCTGGCGGCGTCTTTAGATTCGCAAGAGGGGGTTGTATGAAGGACATTCATGAGGTCCTGCGGCGTAAGCAGGCCCGGTACGCGCAATTAGCCAAGCAGATCGAGATGCTCCAGCAGGCAGCCGAGAAACTGCGGGAGGTGGCGCCTCTTCTGGCTGAACTCGAGGATGACGACGCTGTGGTGTTGTCCGAGGTCGATGAGCAGCCGAGCACGGCAAAAGCTGCGTCCGCCGCCGCAGGCGGTTCGACTGGTGCTCCCAAGGCAGCCCGCGGCGTGGCTCCGCGATGGCCCTGAGGAATGAGAGATTCTACGCGCCAGACATGAACCGCTTATGACCTTTCACGCACTTCTGGTTTCGAAGGACGAGGACGCAACCGAGGTCTTGACCCCTCTACTCGCACGCTGCGGCGTCGCCGTCGCCTGCTGTGGATATCCTGAAGCCCTGTGCCGCCTGGCGGAGGAAAAATTTGACTGCGTCGTCGTTGACTTCGACGATCCGCACAGCGCTTCGCTGGCACTGCAAAATGCCAGTCAGGCGACTGCGGGCGTCAAGCCTGTAACCGTCGCCCTCCTCAGCGACAAAACGAAAGTGCGGAACGTGTTTGGCGCCGGCGCAAACTTCATCCTCTACAAACCAATTTCTGTGGAGCAAGCCGAGTCCAGCCTGCGCGCCGCCACTGCCCTGATCAAACGTGAACGCCGGCGCTCTTTTCGAGTCCCTGTACAGGTTCCCATACAGCTTCAAGTCGGGAACGGGCCTCCCCTCGAAAGCATCCTCCTTGATCTCAGCGAAGATGGCATGGATATGCTGGCCGCGCAGCCTCTCAGCGCTGGGGCTACCATTCGCGCACAATTCAATCTTCCCGATAGCAACACCGAAATCCAGGTGGGCGGCGAGATCGCTTGGGCGAGCCCTAATGGGCAAGCTGGAGTGCGTTTCATCGAGCTTCCTGAAAACCTTCGCGCCACGCTGAAAACCTGGGTATTGGCCAATGCACCCGAATCTCTGCCACCCGATCCCGAGCCGGTATCGGAGTGCATCTTGACCGATCTCAGCCTTGGCGGATGCTACATCGAAACCGAATCGCCGTTTCCCGAGCGCGCCGGAATTACCCTTTGCCTGAAAGCCGAAGATATGGAAGTTCAGGCAGAAGGATTGGTCCGCGTAATGCACCCGGGATTCGGGATGGGCATCGAGTTTGCGGCGCACACTACCGAGGAGCGAGCCCAGGTCGCGAGGTTCATCGGATTCCTGACCAGCCGCCCCGGCACCCTTCCCGCATTGCTGATCACCCCGCGCACTCTCGCTGCTGGCGATCACTACAATCAATCCGAACCACTACCCGCGGAGGAACTCGAGGACGCGCTCCTGGAATTGCTTCGCAGCCATGACTCTTATAACCAGGAAGAATTCCTGCACAAGCTTCGCCAACAAAGAAATTCCGAAGAAGTCACCTCAGCCTGAAGGCGCTCCAGCCTGAAGGTGCCCCAGCCTGAAGGCGAGCCAGCCTGCGCTAGCGTGGTGTCCCGAAGTTCGCGTCATAAGTCCGGAGCAGATCCTCCGCGAAGCGGAGAGTCTGCGGAGTCGAAGGACCCCCAGATGATCGCGTTACGATGAAGTACAAAGGCATTCCGACGAATACTCCTAGTCGTGAGAATTCCCTGATGCATTTGCAGCCCCATCAGCACCTCGGAGTCCTTCGACTGCGGCACGCTGTCATCCTGAACAAAGCTGCCGTCATCCTGAGCAAAGCGAAGGATCTCTGTACTTAGCCCGCAGCACCAACCCGTCACGCGCCGCGTCGAACAAACCCGGCGAACCTGAGGGTGGCCCATCCTAACGTCGTCCCTTTCGACGTTAGGATGGGGACCCTGAAGCTCCGCAAGAAGCGTGTTAGCAAATCGCTTTGAACGCGCCGAGCAGGCATGGCAGCGCCGCTTCTACGACTTCAACGTATGGACGTCGCGCAAGCGCATCGAGAAGCTGCGCTACATGCACCGCAATCCCGTAGCCCGATGGCTGGCGCAGGAACCAGAACAGTGGCCGTGGAGCAGCTATCGCAGCTATGCTTTCGGAGAAGAAGGCGCGGCGCGAACCAATCAACAAGGAGAGGCCAAGATCAAAATCCCGGCGTCGGCAGCATGAGTCCCCACTTTACAAAGAAAGAAAAGCGCAAAGGTGGGCAACCACCTAGGTACTTCGAAGGTTAGGGCCGACACTCTTGTCCGCCGCCGTTGAGGCGGGCGTATAGTTTTCTTATGCCCCGAGGCGCTCACCCACGGTTCGAAACGATGAATTCTGTCCTGCATGCCCTGGGCGTGAAGTTCACTGTCGTTGCAGAACACGAGAGTTAGGCTGAGCCAACGCTACAGGTCAGGCAAAGCCCATGGTGCGGTCAGCAAGGGAGCCTGTTCAGGGTGCTGATTTCCGAGGGCACCCTCCGTCCCCAGGATTCCCTGTCCAAGATTCTCCAAAGAAGGATTGTTGGGTGTAAAATTCGGCGGGTCGGATACACGACGTAAAGTGATACTAACTCTAACCAGCGCATGAAGAAAAACGCCATCAAGAGTCTGCATGTTCAGAATCTGTTGTCCTTTGGCGGCGATTCGCCACTAATCGAGCTCGGTGATTTGAACGTCCTTATCGGCCCGAATGGGTCCGGCAAGTCGAACCTCATAGAAATCATCGGATTGCTTCGGAGCACGCCAAAGGACTTCGCCGCCGAGGTTGGCGACAGTGGCGGGATCTCCGAATTGTTGTGGAAAGGAAAACCCAGGGCCACGACGGCAACAATTGAAGTGATCGCTAGCCCAGCTGGCGTTAGTCGCACGATCCGTTACCGCCTCGCATTCACCAAGGCTGGAGCACTCCTCAAAATCGTAGACGAACGAATCGAGAACGAAAAGCCGGACGCGGGTCATGAACACGCGTATCTCTACTTCGATTACAGCGGCGGGCGTCCAGTGCTGAACGTGGCAGGCCAGCAACGACATCTTCGACGTGAAGAGGTCAATCCTCAACAGTCAATATTGTCCCAACGACAAGATCCGGATCAATACCCCGAAGTTACCTATTTGGGTAGATTTTTTGGTAGCTTCCGGCTCTACAGGAACTGGGATTTCGGGCCAGACTCCGGAGTTAGGGATTTATACGGTTCCGAGCTGAAAACTGACTTTCTCGAAGAAGATATCAGCAATCTTGGTCTCATGCTGAATAGGCTCCGAGGGGAGTCCAAAGCGGATTTCCTGAAATACCTCAAAATGTTCTACGAGGGAGCGGAAGACATCTTTACGAAGATCGTGGGTGGACTCGTAGACTTGCGACTAGAGGAAGAGGGTGGAATCAGCATTCCCGCTTCTCGCCTCTCGGACGGCACGCTTCGATGGCTTTCTCTTCTGGCCATTCTCTTGCACCCTGACCCTCCTCCACTAGTGTGCATAGAAGAGCCCGAGCTAGGTTTGCACCCGGATGTGATCCGCCCGCTCGCAAAGCTCCTTCTAACTGCCTCCGAGCGGATGCAATTGGTAGTGACGACCCACTCAGATGCTCTGATCGACGAGCTTTCGGAAACGGCCAAGTCTGTTATCGTCTGCGAGAAGCACGACGGCTCGTCGGTTCTAAAGCAACTGGACAACGACCAGCTCTCGGAATGGCTGACGCGATATAAGTTGGGACAACTCTGGCGTACGGGTGAGATTGGGGGGAATCGCTGGTGAGTGTTCGGATTTATGTCGAGGGCGGTTTTGAGGGCAGCACGAAAGCAGGTTGCCGCCAAGCCTTTAGAGCGTTCTTTGAAAAAGTTATTCCGCGGGGGTCGTTCAAGGTCATTGCTTCGGGCGATCGCACCGCAGCCTTTAAAGACTTTTGCCTGGCCCTGAGGCAAAATCACAGAGAATACACTATCCTGCTCGTGGACTCGGAAGGACCGGTCGCCACAGGTGTTTGGCATCATCTCGCGACCCCGAAAGGTGATAACTGGCAGCCGCCTGTCGGGGCTACGGACGATCATGCTCATCTAATGGTTCAGGTTATGGAGGCGTGGTTTCTCGCTGACCAAGACGCGCTGACTGATTACTACGGCCCCGGGTTTACACCAGGGTCGTTGCCGGGTCAGCCTAACATTGAACTAATATCCAAACAGGACGTCTTGAGGGCACTTAAGCAAGCCTCCAAAAATACTAAAACCAAGGGTGAATACCACAAGACGAAACACGGATTCGACTTGCTTGAGTTGATCAATCCAAACCTAGTACGTACGGCTTCGGTTCACGCGGAACGTCTGCTCACAGTGCTGCGTAGGGAAACGACACCGTGACTACCAAGTGGGCGGGCTGGCCCATGCCTTCACCACACCCAAAAGCGGCGCCAGTAGCACCACATCTCCTAAGGGATTACTGCATCGGCACCGCGTAAACAGCCCGCTCCATCCTCCAGAGTTCCTCGTGTCCCAGTTTGGGAAACAATCCGTCGCCCGTCCCTTTTCTTCTTGATCTGATTCCTTCATTTCCGATAATATAGCACGATACAGGTTATCTATAAGATAACCTGCGTTCTTTGACAATCTGACAACTACGCAGCTCTGGATCTGCCAGCAGCCGACTCCACGCATGAAGCGGAGCAAAACCTGTTCGTTCCCAAGACGGGAGTGCAGGCAGCCAGTGATCAACATAACTCCAATATTTTGAATATTTTGCCCGTAAGTAGCTTAAGAACCATAGATCTAGCGGGCAAGAAAAATTCCGGGCAATAATATACTTGCGGAATCAGTTGGTTCCGATTACTCTGGAGGTGGAAGGTCTGACGATGAGGGTGAACGTGCACCCGTTGGGGATGGCCTGTGAGCGTGCGCCTAGCCGTCGAGTTGGTCCAGTCTCTATTTTGCGGACTACCCAGACAGGAGAAACGTGTGGCTGTTTTTCTCGCTGCGTCCGATGAAACCAGCGGCGCGAATGCCTTCGCTCTATATCACTATGCGGGCTGGATTGCTCCAGTACCAGATTGGTGGCACTACTTTACTCCGGTATGGTACGAGCGGGTACTGGAAGGGCCTCCAAGAATCCCATTTCTGCACATGACAGACATTCGTAGTAGGGCGTGGAGAGAAAAATGGAAGTTATCTCAACTGGACGCCGATGATCGTCTCGATGATGCAGCCCTCGTTATAGATCAACTGGGAAGTTTGTACCCGTTAAAACTCACAATCGATGCAAGCATTTTTCGCCCGTTGTACAAATCGCACAAGATGATCGCCGAATCGGGGAAAGTTGTGGCTTATGAGCCCGATTTCTTCGCCTTTATGACATACGCGTTCACGGTTCTTCTATACGTGAAAGAGAAGTGTCCGGATGCAGAGCGGGTTGACTTCTTGGTGGAAAATAACTCAGAGATTACCAAACATATATACCACTTGTATAAAGCTCTGCCTGAATCCCTGAAGCTTATTGGTAAGCCGGAGCTAGTACCACTTGTCGGAGATTTCATTCCAGCCGGAAAGGATCGTGTTCCGCTGCAAGCCGCCGATTACCTATGCTGGCACAGTCAGCGGGCGGAGGCCGGAACACTAGACGAAAAAGATGCGCGTCGCTGGCATACGATCTCCATGAGAAGTGGTTTTGATTATCTAGTTCCGACCGACCTTTTAAAGGAACTGGCAGACGCATTCGACAAAGCCGAGGGAAACGATGGGGAAATCAAAACAGTTCGAAGCGTTCGACAAAACCATGCACGACCTGATGAACGTATCGCACGACGAAATAAAAAAGGAACTGGACGCAGAAAAGGCAGCAAAAATGCGAAAAAAACGGAAGGCTAAGAAACCTTCCGCTTCGGGCCGCGCTGACCGCGACGATGGTTAAAAAGGCTCAGGCGTCCTAGACACCGCTTCTTCAGTCTTGCCGGTTAACTCAGCGTAGGTAAGGCGCTTATTGGCGAACTGCGGCAACGCCAGAGAGAAACGCTCGCTAGAAGTGATTGGAGTACCGTCATCGTGCTTCCGATTGTTGTACCGAAAGACTTGCTCATCGACATAGCGTTCAAGATGAAAAGGCTCTACAGCAACATAGGTTCCCTTGAGGCCGCGCTTCAGAAGCGACCAAAAGTTCTCCATGCCGTTGACATGAACACGGCCACGCACATAGGTCTCGGTCTTGTTCACGAAGTCATGGACGAAGCGCGATTGCAACCCCTGCTCATAGGCGACCGCGTCATCGGTGTAAACCTTGGTTCCATGCTTCACTTGTTTCAGAATCTCGCTTTGCAAGGTCTCACGCTTCACATCGGGCATAACCTTTGCGCGCACTTGACGAACAGTGCGATCAAGAATTCCCTGCACAACCGCTTTGCCGGACGCGCCGCCTCTTGCTTCGTATCGAACGGCACGGTCTCGGTGCATGTTGGTTTTGCTGCCACCGACAAAGGTTTCGTCCACTTCAACCTCATTGTCTGGACCGCCGATTTTCTTCTTGGTGCCAAATTTCTTTGCGTTGAGAGACAGGCCAAAGCGAATGCGGTGCATCATGAACCATGCCGATTTTTGAGTCACGCCGATAGCGCTGGCAACTTCGTAAGAGCTGATGCCATTCTTGCAATTCGACAGCAACCAAACCGCAGTAAGCCACTTGTCAGCGGGGATCGGCGAATCCTCCATCACGGTGCCAACCTTCGCGGAAAACTGACGCTTGGAGTGCACGCTCTTGCATTGCCACTTGCGCTGATTCTTGAGGAACACGGCATCGGTGCGCTTACAGGTGGGGCAAGTCACGACGCCATCGGGCCAGCGCAGGCGAATCATGTAGGCCAGAGCATTGTCGGGGTCTGCGAAGTAGCGGATTGCCTCTTGCAAAGTCTTTGGTTGCTTATGTTTGCTGTCCATGTACACAAGTGTAGCAAACTTTGTTTGATTCCGCAAGTATATTATTGCCAAATTCCGGCCCTTTGTTTTCTAGATTTTGCGCGAAATCGAGTGATTTTTTTCAGGGAAATCTTGCACCGAAATAGGTGCAATCGCTCTAAAAGCCACGCCCCGCAGGCAGTTTCTGCTTCTCATGCTACGCCTTGTAGGCGTACCCAGAGCGAGCAGCGATGGGCGTCGCGCACCTAAGTCCTTATTCCGTAATATTTTACGTATAAGTCCTTATTCCTCAAAGATTTTGATGGTGGTGTGGCAGTAAACCCATGATTCCAAAAGATCAGAGGGGGAGGGGGATACCCGTCACTGAATAGTAAATCTCCAAAATGGGCCGCAAACGCCAAGGGGCCCGCACGCCGTCTCTCGTGCGAACCCCTTAGCGCCGGGTTTGTTCCACCTCGAATGAATCGAATTCTAGCCAGCGCTGGTTTCTGCAAAGTGGCAGAAAGATTAATTTCCCATGAAATCACGCGCGCAATTTCCACAAGACTGTCGGCGCATTCGATGTTGTGGTTGACCCGCGACTCCCGGATTGCTCATTTGCCTCGCTTAAGCAACAATCTTTGTGCGGACACCTGCAGATGCCGGAGGCCCTTCCCTGCTGAACTCGTCTTCTGTCGAGCGAAAGCTCACGACGCGGCAACCAGCCTTCAATTTCACGGGCGGAAATATCCTTCCACTGCCGCTGATCATCGTGATGGCAGCCGCCTTCCTGGTGATTCTTCCCTTCTTCTTTCTCGGCAATCCCTCGGGACACGATTTCGAGTTCCACGTGAATTCCTGGATGGAAGTTCTCGGCCAATGGAAACAAGGCATCCTCTATCCCCGCTGGGCCGCGCTGGCACAGTACGGATACGGCGAAGCCCGCTTCATCTTCTATCCTCCCGCGTCATGGACGCTGGGAGCCGCATTGGGCGCGCTGTTGCCGTGGAAAGCCGTTCCCGGAGCTTACGCTTGGTTGGCGTTGACGCTCTCCGGATGCTCGATGTTTCTTCTTGCCCGGCTCTGGTTGGACCGTCGGGATGCCATCTTCGCCGCGGCCTTGTATGCCGCCAATCCTTACTACGTTGTGATTGTGTATTGGCGGAGCGCGCTCGCGGAACTGTTGGCCGGCGCGCTGTTGCCTCTGCTGTTGCTGTACGCACTGCGCTCGGAAGAAGAGGGACGAGAAGCGGTCATACCTTTAGCGGTGATTGTGGCGGCCGCCTGGCTGACGAACATTCCCGCGGCCGTGATGGTGAGCTATTCGTTAGCGCTCCTGATGTCGATTCTGGCCATTCTGAAACGCTCACCGCGATATTTGCTGTACGGAGCCCTTGCAGGTTCACTGGGCGCCGCTCTTGCGGCATTTTTCCTCGTACCTGCGGCCTACGAACGAAGATGGGTGAACATCTCCGAAGTGCTGTCTGCGGGAGTGCGTCCGCAGGATAATTTTCTTTTCGTGAAGATCAATGACGTCGATCACAATCGTTTCAACTGGCTGGTCTCGCTGGTTGCGTCCGCGGAAATGATTGTGCTCGCGGTCGCCTTGTTCTTCTCGCGTTCATGGAGACGCCAGCAGCCCCGCGTCTGGTGGAGCCTTTTCGGATGGGGCTTATTCGCCGCGCTGCTCCACTTCTCTTTTACATCTTTTGTGTGGGAGCGTCTGCCTGAGTTGCGCTATCTCCAACTGCCCTGGCGTTGGCTACTGTGTCTGAATGTGTCCTTCGCGCTGTTTGCGACCATGGCTTCGCGGCGTTGGATTGTACGCATCTTGAGTTGTGTCGCTATGCTCGGAGTGCTTACTTTCGTCTGGCACCGCGTGCAAAGTCCGTGGTGGGAGGCATCCGCGGATTTCGATGGAATGCTAGAACAACAACGAAGCGGAGCCGGATACGAGGGCACCGACGAGTATGTGCCCGTGGGGGCCGATCCTTACGAGATTAAACAGGATGCGCCGCTCGTGGCTTTGAGCGACGGCGCCGCCGTACCAGAACAAATCCAGCGAATCCGAATTGAACGATGGAATGCCGAATCGAAAGTGTTTACCGTCCAGGTCGAGCAGGCCGGACCAGTGGTGTTGCGGTTATTCAACTACCCTGCCTGGCGTGTCCAAGTGAATGGCCAAGTCCTTGCGCCTTCTACACGAGATGTCACCGGACAGATGGTTATTCCTGTGCCCGCGGGTGAGAGCCGGGTAGAGATCAGGTTCGCGCGTACATGGGACAGAATTCTTGGAGGCATCATTTCAGCTGTCGCCTGTTTATGTGTTGGAGGCTTTTTGATGATGCGGCGCAAGCGTTTGAGCTCGGGCGCCGGCCGCGTCTAACGGTTGTGCGGGGCCACAAACAAATCACAGTCTTGCCAATTCCTGCGCGCCATTCGAAAATACTGATAAACACTCTGTCGCTGCTATTGTGAGTTCGTAGAACGGGCGAACGCAATGGCCGAGCCGCGGGGCAGCAAATAGGATCGCTGGCTAATGAATCGCATTCTCATCGCGACTTCGAACCCCGGGAAGTTACGGGACTTCGCCGGGGCTGCCGCGCCCCTTGGCGTGGAGATCGCCCCTCTTCCAAACCTCTCGTGGCTGCCGGCGGTGGTTGAAGATGGCCTGACTTTCGAGGAAAACGCGCGCAAGAAAGCGGAGAGTTACAGCCGCGAAGTTCCGGGTGAGGTGGTGCTGGCCGATGATTCTGGCCTGGAAGTGGATGCGCTCAAGGGTGCCCCGGGAGTTCACTCCGCGCGCTATGCGGCCGATGCGCCTCACTTGATGAACAACAATACCGACGACGAAGCCAACAACGCGCGCCTTCTGCGGGAACTCAAAGAGGTTCCGGCTGACAAGCGCACGGGCCGGTTCGTGTGCGTGATTGCTGCCGCTCGCGACGGACAGACGTTGGAAGTGTTTCGTGGCGAGGCCGAAGGCACGATCTTGAATCGCGGTCGCGGAACGAATGGCTTTGGCTACGATCCCCTGTTCTACTTCCCACAGATTCAGAAAGCCTTCGCCGAATTGACGGCGGAAGAAAAAGCTCAGTACAGCCATCGGGGGGCGGCGTTCCGGCAGTTTCTGGCGTGGTATCAGGCGAGAAAAGCGGCTTCTGGCTTCTAGCTTCTGGCTTCCAGTCTATGGCTTGTTTGGGCTTCGCCGTTCGGTGCTCGGCGCGTCCGCGTTTTCCCGTAACGGGACGAGTTGCTGTTGCGTGTTGGGGCGGCCCCTCCCCCCTCTTCCTCTGCAAAATCTTGAAAACAACATAGTTATTTTGCGACTATGTGCTAGATCTTTGAGTTTACGGGAGTTACGGGCAAAATCTAGAGAACATGGGAGTTATGCGCTGGCTCGCCGGAGCCGTGTTCCGTTTTGGAACTGCAGAAGTTGGACTGACAGGGCGCGCGCACTCCTCTTTCGCCCGGATCGGGCTCTGCGGTTTGCCGTTCTTTTCCCCACAGCTTGCGCTGTGGGCTGCATTCTTACGCCGCTTTGCGGCTGAGATTGGCTGGCCGCCTTTTTGCTCAAGAATGCTAAGGCAAGTTCTGGGTTCCAGCGTTCACTTGACCGTCGCACCATCGTCTGGCTCAAATTGTCAAAGAACAATTATTGCTTGTAGATAATGCTATCTACTTGTATCTTATCTGGTATAGGGAAGCGGGGCAAGAGAAAACGGGCTGGGCTGTTTTGAATTATTTTGCCTGAACTAGTCGTTGGCGGAGGGTCTCGGCGATCAGACCGAGCAACGCATACGTTGCGGCATTCGCGAGAAGAGACCCATACAACGAAACGCCGAAATGGAAATAGAAGCTAGCGAGCACGATTGGGCAAGTAAATTCTATGAGAGTCATAATCGGGTCGGCGTAGGTTATCGGTGGAGGTGTGGTGGCGAAGGCGTAAAGCGCCCAGCCGGCCGCGACCAGAAAGCCTGTACTCGCCCACGCAGCAATTCGGTATTTCATGGCTGCTGCTCCTACTATTCGTCTAATGGTCTCACCGATTCCCCTGAATTCCAAGCGGTCCTTAGGGCGAGCGGGCCAAAACCCCCGCCCAAGGGGAGTTTGGACGGGGCACCCTGCAAAATAAATTGGGGAGCTAGGATGGGCCAGCCCCAACGGCTGATCCCAAGGGTACGTCGGCCCAGATGATGTACACCAGAATTTGCATACCGAGGCGCTAGCGCATTAGCATCATCCAAAAGGTTCTGTTTCTGCTTGGGGAAACCGATATGTCTTGTGAAAAAGAACTGGAAAGACTTGCGAGGGATTTATTCAACAGCAGTAACCGATGGTTCAAAGGAAATAGACACTACTTCAAGGTACTGCAAGCAATTATCCGAGACGGGGGATGCTGCGTTTACTGCGGAAAGGAACTGTGGAAGGAGTTCGGCACACCGTCCTGCGGAGACCACTTGCTCCCCCAAAGCGTGTATCCTCAGCGAGCGGAGGACGTTGATAATTTGGTTTTCGCTTGTGCTGAGTGCAACGCCATAAAACGCGACTATGACCCGTCCACGGAAGGAGGCAACAAGATTGATGTCCCAGAGACATCAGAGATTCCAGACGAAGTTCGGCAAAGGCTGATCGGTAACGCCGAAAAGCACATTGAGGGAAAAAGGAACTCTGACGACTGGAGAAATGAGTTCAAGACGGCAAAACGTCTTCTTGACGAAGCCATAGTGCAGTATCGCAAATGTAAAGAATCCGCTGCGGCCCTGCTTCCTTGACTTCCCTTCTCTCGCCACAACATAATAAAAGGTTCTGTTTTCATATTTGAAATCATAGGGAGCGTTCTGTGGCGGCTACTGCCAGTCCTGCGGCTCCGGTGCCAATTAAAAGTGGGGTGGCTCCGTTGCGGGCCGGACAGGGTTATTCGTTTTGGTTGCGGCGTTTGCACTCGCTTAGCGGGATCGTTCCGGTGGGCGCTTTCCTGGTTGAACACTTCATCTCCAACGCATTTGCGACGAGGGGCCCGGCGGCTTACACGAAACAGGTGCAACTGCTCAGCAGCTTTCCTTTCGTTGTAGGGTTGGAACTATTTGGGATCTGGCTACCGATTCTTTATCACGCGCTCTACGGCTTCTACATCTGGTATCGCGGGGACGGCAACGTTAGCGAGTATCCCTGGACGGGAAACTGGCTTTACACCTCACAGCGCTGGACCGGGACCATCGCTTTCTTCTACATGGTTTGGCACACCTGGCATTTGCGCTTCACCGGGATCCACCTGTTAAGTTACCCGGCTGCGGCATTTGGCAAAGTGCAAGCGGAGTTTCAGAGTCCATGGGCGGTAGCGTTTTATGCTGTGGGCATTCTCTGTGCTTCCTGGCATTTTGCGTATGGGTTGTGGTTGTTTGCCGCGAAATGGGGCGTCACGACCGGGGATGGCGCCAGGCGAAAATTTGGATACGTCTGCGTTGCCATCGGATTGTTGTTTGTTCTGGTGGGAGCAGTCACCATGTATTCGTTCTTGAATACTCCTTTGCAGCCGATGGAACCGGCTGCTTCAGGAATGGAGTCCGTCGTCACACGTTAGTCGTCACACACTAGTCGTCCCACGTTAATTCCCGGTCGCAAGAGCCGGCAGATTGGAATCTGAGTAGATGGCATCAACTCCGAAAATTATCGTCATCGGCGGCGGGTTGGCCGGCCTTTCTGCGGTGATCAAGATCGCGGAGATGGGCGGGCAGGTGGATTTGTTCTCCATTGTGCCGGTGAAGCGCTCGCATTCGGTGTGCGCGCAGGGCGGGATTAACGCGGCCAAGAACCTTAAAGGTGAAGGCGATTCTACCTGGAAGCACTTCGACGACACTATTTACGGCGGCGACTTTTTGGCCAACCAGCCTCCGGTGAAGGCGATGTGCGAAGCGGCGCCGGGCATTATTGATTTGCTCGATCGCATGGGCGTGCCTTTTAACCGTACTCCTGAAGGGTTGCTGGATTTTCGCCGCTTTGGCGGGACGCTCTACAACCGTACTGCGTTTGCCGGAGCCACGACCGGGCAGCAACTCTTGTACGCGCTCGACGAGCAGGTGCGCCGCTACGAGTCCGAGGGCAAGGTCAAGAAGTATGAGCACTGGGAATTTCTTTCCGCCGTGCTCGATTCCAATAAAATCTGCCGCGGCATTTGTGCCATGGATTTGCGTTCCATGGAAGTACGCACGTTTCCCGCGGACGCGATCATCATTGCGACCGGTGGCATTGGCGCGATCTTTGGCAAGTCGACGAATTCGGTGGTGTGTACCGGTTCGGCGCAGTCTTCGCTTTATCAGCAAGGGTGTTTTTACGCCAACGGGGAGTTTATTCAGGTTCATCCCACTTCGATTCCGGGCGAAGATAAATTGCGGTTGATGTCGGAATCGGCGCGCGGCGAGGGCGGGCGGGTGTGGGTTCCGAAAACGCCGGGGGATAAGCGCGATCCGCTGTCGATTCCGCAGAGCGAGCGCTGGTACTTTTTGGAGGAATGGTATCCGAAGTATGGGAACCTGGTGCCGCGCGATGTGGCTACCCGCGCGATTTTCAAGGTTGTGTACGAACGTAACCTGGGCATCGACGGGAAGCCGATGGTCTACCTCGACCTGACGCATATCGATCCCAAGATTCTGGATCGCAAGCTGGAAGGCATTCTGGAAATCTACGAGAAGTTCGTGGGCGACGACCCGCGCAAAGTTCCCATGAAGATCTTCCCTGGCATGCATTACACGATGGGCGGGCTGTGGGTCGATTTCAACCAGGCGACGAACATACCCGGAATTTATGCGGCGGGGGAATGCGAATACCAATATCACGGGGCGAATCGTTTGGGTGCGAATTCGCTGGTGTCCTGCATCTTTGGCGGATTTGTCGCCGGCCCCGCGGCGGTGCAGTACGCGCGCGATCAGAAGGCTGCGGCGAGTAACGGCCATTTCGACGCGGAACGCAAGCATGAGGAAGAAAATAATGCGATGTTGATGAAGTCGGATGGCAAGGAGAATCCGTTCCGGCTGTGGCGCGAGCTTGGCGAATTGATGACTGCGAACTGTACGGTCATCCGCTATAACAACAAGTTGAAGGAAACTGATGGGAAATTATGTGAAATGCTGGAGCGCTTCCGGCACATCAATCTGAGTGACCGGTCGCAGTGGGCCAATACCAGCGTCGTGTTCGCGCGCCAGCTTTACAACATGCTGCAGCTCGCACGTGTGGTTGCGCAGGGTGCGGGGATGCGGGATGAGTCGCGGGGGGCGCACTACAAGCCAGACTTCCCGGATCGCGACGATAAGAACTGGCTGAAAACTACGAAAGCATACTTTGCGCCGGATGCGGATGAGCCAAGATTTGAGTTCGAGGCGGTGGATATTTCGTTGATTCCGCCGCGTGCGAGGAAGTACGACGCGGTGAAGTAAGAGTCATATCGAGAGAAGCCTGAGTAAGAAACCAATTGAGATAGGAATGACTAATAAATCCGTAATCATCAAGATCAAACGCCAGGATAATCCCACCGCCAAATCTCATTGGGAAGAATTTGAGCTGACGTACAAACCTGGCATGAACGTTATTTCGTCGCTGATGGAAATTGCAGCCAATCCGGTCACGCGCGAGGGCAAGGCGACCACGCCGATCACTTACGATTCCAATTGCCTGGAGGAAGTTTGCGGCTCTTGTGCGATGCTGATTAACGGTCGGGCTCGGATGGCGTGCTCAGCTTTGATCGACAAGCTCGAACAGCCCATCCGGCTGGAACCGTTTAAGAAATTTCCGGTAGTTCGCGACCTCGCAGTCGATCGTGCCGTTCTGTTTGAAAATCTGAAAGCAGCGAAAGCCTGGGTGCCTATTGACGGTACCTATGATCTTGGACCGGGCCCTCGCGTGAGTCCTGAGCAACAAGAGCAAGCCTACCCGCTTTCACGTTGTATCTCGTGTTGTTGTTGTATGGAGGCCTGCCCGCAGTTCAATGAGGATACCGACTTTGTGGGCGCGGCCACGATTTCCCAGGTTCGCCTTTTCAATACGCATCCGACCGGCGCGGAACTGAAGCGCGAGCGCTTGGCGGCGCTGATGGGCGACGGCGGGATTCAGGAGTGCGGCTACGCTCAGAATTGCGTCGAGGTCTGCCCCAAGGACATTCCTCTGACGCGATCGATTTCCGAGGTTGGGGGCGAAGTCATGAAACAGGCTATCGGCGACCTCTTCCACAAATGACTGGTGCGGAGGGATAACAGGAAATGGGCCAAAATGGCCCAGGAGTGACGTTTTCTGGGACACACACCGCCAAACAGTGCTATAGTGCGCCCGTCGTCGCTGACGTTCGCAAGCGGTAACCGCTGTTTTCAGGGGTACATAGCGGAGGCAATCCGCAGGGCCGGAAACGGCATCCTAGCTGCATAGATAATTGGGAGCGGTGCCGGGTGCGAGCGAGAGTAACGAGCGGTAATCTGGCCAATGTACTCTTTGGTAACCTCGTAGCCGGGAGCAGGATCAAGATTTGAGGCGCACTTCGTGAAGAGTAAAACTGAGCGAGTTTTCCTGGTTGTATTTCTGGCCGTCGTCGTATGTGGGCAGGCTTTTGGGCTGCATCAGGTCGCGCCCAGTCACCACGTGCACCGCGCCAGCAAGCGCCGGAGCCGGTTTCGGCGTATCCTCTGGAACCCAGTGTTCCGTCCTTCCCACGATTCGCTGTTGCGCCAGAACCAGGAAATTGACCGCCTGGAATTGCCACGCATCCAGAATCAAGCTGAACTCGATGAACTGATCGCCCGCCAGGAACTGGTTCCGATTGTTGCCAGCCAGACGCTGCGCTTCGATCCGCGGTTAGACCCGGATCGCCGGTATTGCCGTCCGTGGACGCGGGACTTTCTTGACGATCTGAGTGAGGCTTATTACAAGCAGTTTCATACTTCGATTCAGGTGAATTCGGCAGTGCGGACTGTACAGGTACAGAAAAAGCTTCGCCGGCACAATCGCAATGCCGCGCCGGAAAAGGGCGAGACTGCTTCGTCTCACCTCGCTGGGATTACGGTCGACATTCAGCGGCGGGGAATGACCAAGCAGCAGGTGGCGTGGATGGAGCAGTACCTCATGCCGCTTAGGGATCAGGGTCTGGTGGAACCGGAGGAAGAACGCCATCAATGGGTATTCCACGTCGCGGTCTCCGGTCATTACGCGGATTTGCGTGAGTCGAAAGCGTCAGACGGCGACCAGCAGGATGGAGCACAAGAGGACCTAAGCGCTGAGCCACCGAGCCTCGTATCCATTAGCGACCGCAACAATAGTTTCGATCTCGCACCCCCCTCTTTTAAATGATTGCGCTGAACTGGGCGGTCGAACGACCCCGTACAATATTGTCATCCCGACCCGGAGCATCTCATTCCCGAAGGGGATGAGACGCGGAGTGGAGGGACCTGCTGTTTCGTGTACCTAGCAATCCTGAAAATGATCTAACTCTTTTTTCTACTCCACCAATCAACCGTATACAATCATTCCCTTGCCGCCCATGGAAACACAAAAGCGCTTTCTTCCGGCGAACCCCTCAATCTTCTGTACGCTCCTAATCCTAACTTCAGTGCTGGCTTTTGCCCAAAGCAACGACGCGTCCGCCGTCAGCGCTAGAGCTCGCGCCATTCATGATTCGGCGATCGTGGTTGATACTCATGCCGACACGCCGCAGCGCTTTCTGGACGAGAACTTTGACATTGGCTCAACGGATCCAAAAGATAGCGGCCATATAAGCCTCGACAAAGCTCGCGCCGGCAATCTGGGCGCGGAGTTTTTTTCCATCTGGGTGGAGCCCGAAACCAATCAAGGTCACTTCGCCCAGCACACTTTGGATTTGATTGATTCTGTCTATGAGCAAGCGGCGCGTCATCCTGACCGCATGATGATGGCCTTTTCCGTCGAGGATATCGAGCGCGCCCACAAGCAGAAAAAGCTTGCGGCCTTGATGGGGATCGAGGGCGGCCACTCCATCGAGAACGATATTCATCTTCTGCGGGATTTCTATCGGCTGGGCGTGCGCTACATGACGCTCTCGTGGTCGAACACGAACGAGTGGGCCGACTCGTCGGGCGATATCGACAATCCCAAGGTTCAGCACCACAACGGCCTCACTGATTTCGGCAGACAGGTTGTGCTGGAGATGAATCGGCTGGGCATGATGGTGGATATTTCTCACGTCGCCGATAAAACATTCTGGGATACCATTGCCACTACCACGGCTCCGGTGATCGCTTCGCATTCGTCGGCCCGCGCTTTGACCGAGGCTCCCCGCAATATGACGGATGATATGTTGCGCGCGGTGGCCAAGAACGGCGGCGTGGTCAATGTGAATTTTTACTCTGGTTTTGTTGACGAGGACTACCGCAAGGCAAACGAGGCCATTGGCAAACAGGCAAAGGATGCCGAAAAGGCTTATCTGGAAAAGCAAAAGGCGGATGGGAAGGCCGTAACGTACATCGATATCGATCGTATCGAGCGGGAGTGGGCGGCCAAGATTCCCCGCCCGCCCTTGAAATCCCTGATCGATCATATCGATCACATCGCTAAGGTCGCGGGGATTGACCACGTTGGCCTGGGCTCGGACTTCGATGGCGTCGCCGGGGCAACGCCGGAGGGCATCGACTCTGCCGCGGACTTGCCCAAGATCACGCAGGCACTGCTCGATCGGGGATATAGCGCTGGCGATATCCATAAGATTCTTGGCGGAAATACGCTGCGGGTTTTCAAAGAAGTGGAGCGCGTCAGCCACGAAATGCAGCTGCAAAAGGTTTCGGCGAACAAGTAAAATTCCACTCTGCTGTCGTACAATTCAAGATTCGGATTAATCAGACGTGATTTATCACACTTGAGGAGCCTTCCATGCGCAAGTACCTGATTCTGGTTTCAGTTATCTTTTTGTCTTCGCTCACGTTATGGTCTCAGGCCAAATCGACTGCGGCTTCCGGCCATCCCACGGCTGTCATCGACACCACCGCCGGCAAGCTAACCTGCACGCTGTTTCCGGACAAGGCCCCGATCGGTGTGGCCAACTTCATCGGCTTGTCTGACGGCACCAAGGATTGGACCAGCCCCGTCACGCATCAGAAAAAGCACGGCGTTCCGCTTTACGACGGCACCATCTTCCATCGCGTGATCCCTAATTTCATGATTCAGGGAGGCGATCCTATGGGAACCGGAACCGGCGATCCCGGTTATGCGTTCAAGAATGAAACTTCTTCCGACCTGAAATTCGATCGCCCGGGACGACTGGCCTATGCGAATGCCGGGCCCGGCACGAATGGTTCACAATTTTTCATCACTGAGATTGCCTATGCGAGCTTGAATGGAGGGTATACGATCTTTGGCCAGTGCGATGACGCCAGCGTAACGCTGGTGAAGCAGATCGCGCGGATGGGCCGCGACTCTAACGATCGTCCTTATAAGCCGGTGAAGATCAATCACATCACGATCAGCGGCGCGAACTAGTAAAGTTTCTGTGGCGCCGGCGTCCCGCCCGCTGTCGCGAGGGCATTTTGCCCTCGCACCTCGACATCAACGAAAACGAAAGGAATCACTATGACCCGCCAGCCAGGCACTTACGCCATATTTGACACATCGGAAGGCAGCATCGTCTGCCGTTTATTCGAAAAGGACGCGCCCAAGACTGTCGCCAACTTTGTGGAACTCGCCGAGGGCAAACGCGAGTGGACGCATCCCGTCAGCCGCAAAAAAAGTAAAGACCGCCTGTACGATGGAACGATCTTCCATCGGGTAATTCCTGACTTCATGATTCAAGGTGGAGATCCGGCGGGCACTGGCATGGGTGGTCCCGGTTACCAGTTCGAGGATGAAACCAAGGGCTCGCCCCACAAATTTGACAAGCCTGGCAAACTGGCAATGGCCAACGCCGGCCCGAACACCAACGGCTCGCAATTTTTCATCACCCTTGCGCCAACGACGTGGCTCACCGGCAAACACACGATTTTCGGAGAAGTGGTAGAGGGCCAGAACATCGCCGACAAAATTGTGGACGCTCCGCGCAATCGTCAAGACAAACCGAATAAGGACGTAGTGGTAAAGTCGGTGGTGATTGAGCGGGTGTAGATGTAAACCGCCAGGTCGGAAGCAGTCCACTAAAGTTACGTAGGAGTTGCGCTCTGGACATCTATCTAGTCGACGGCACGTACGAGCTGTTTCGGCACTATTACGCGCTGCCGTCTGCAAAGGACCACGACGGCCGGGAGGTTGCTGCTGTGCGAGGCGTCCTCGCCTCGGTGCTGGGAATGATCAAAGGCGGCGCTACGCACATCGCGGTTGCGACCGATCATGTGATCGAATCCTTTCGCAATGGACTGTGGCCGGGCTACAAGACCAGTGAAGGCGTTGAAGCGGACCTGTTGGCACAATTTCCACTGCTCGAAGAGGTCCTCGCAGCGGCCGGCATTGTGGTCTGGCCGATGGTGGAATTTGAGGCGGACGACGCGCTAGCTGCCGCAGCGGTTGCGGCGGCTCGAGATGCGCGGGTCGAACGCGTGATCATCTGTACGCCGGACAAGGATCTGGCTCAATGTGTCAGTGGTACGCGCATCGTCCAACTGAATCGGCGGACGCGGGTCACCATCGACGAGGCTGGCGTGATTCAGAAGTTCGGCGTGTCACCCGCATCAATACCCGACTATTTGGCGCTGGTGGGCGATTCGGTAGATGGCTATCCGGGCCTGCAGGGTTGGGGTGCGAAGTCGTCGGCAGCCGTCCTTGCCAAGTTTATCCATCTCGAATCCATCCCTTTGGATTGTCGCGAGTGGCACGTGAATGCCGCGAACGCCAGTGCCCTCGCAAACACTCTTTGCCGCGAGCGGGATCTCGCCATGCTCTTTCGCACGCTGGCCACGCTCCAGACCGACATCGCCCTTTTCGACGACGTAGAGCAATTGCGCTGGAACGGCCATACGCCCGCCTTCACTACGCTGGCTGCTCGACTTGACGCAGCACACACTGAAGCCCGGCGGCCTGTTTCCAGGAAGGTACTGAGTCCAACGATTCCGGGATCCACGGCGCGACGATGAGGGCGACTCCCGCAGAGCGATTCAGAGCGCTCGAACGCGCCAGGAGACACCAATGACCACACCCGTTAGAAAACATGCAGGCCCTGGCCCGGCGAGTGATCAGCCGACCGTCCCCGAGCCTTCATTCGGCGAGCGCGCGCGCACGTTGATGCACTTGGGTCGCATCGGTAGCCTCTCGACGCTCTCGCGAAAGCAGCCGGGGTTTCCGTTTGGATCGGTGATGCCTTATGGGTTGGATGATCGCGGGCGTCCCATCTTTTTGATCAGCACGATGGCCATGCATACGCAGAACCTGCAGGCGGATGCTCGCGCCAGCTTGCTTGTCACCCAGGATGACGCTGGCGGTGATCCGCTCGGAGCTTCCAGGGTCACGTTGGTGGGGAATTCCCTGCCCATGGCGAAGTCAAAGATTCCGGAAGCGCGAGAGCTTTACCTGGCGCGCTATGCGAACAGCAAATATTGGGTGGATTTTGAAGACTTTTCTTTTTACCGCATGGACGTTGTGGACGTTTATTACGTCGGAGGCTTCGGCGTGATGGGCTGGGTCTCGGCCGCCGAATACGACCGCAGTCAGCCTGACCCACTGGCTGACTCAATGGCTGAAATCATTCAGCATATGAATGCGGACCACAAAGAGGCGCTCGTCCTGCTTGCCTGGAAATTCGCTGGCGTCGAGTCAAACGAAGCAACGATGACAGCGGTTGATCGCCTCGGTTTTCATGTGCGCCTGAAGACCCCGGATGGCATGCGTGGCGCCCGCATCGCATTCCTGCGGGAAGTCCGCAATGCGACGGAGACTCGAAAGGTTTTGGTCGAAATGGTGCAACAGGCGCGCTCGGCGAGCTGAATTCTAGATGCCGGCACAACTCGCGCTTCAAATTCCTATTTGTCATCCCGAGCAAAGCGAGCATCCAGGCTTTCGCTCGTTCCGGCAGAAACCCAGGCTGCTCGCTTCGCTCGGAATGACAATTAATGCTGAGACTCTTCCAGCAGCTCCTTCAAATATTGCTGCCAGACAGCCGCGTGAGTGTGAGTGCCATGGCCGAATGTCTGATCGGAGGTGGGCAGCAGAATGAACTTTCCGTTTTTAACTTTCTTGATCTCGCGCTCGGCGATTCCCAACTCCGGCGGGTTGATGAAGTCATCGGCGGAGTTGACGAACATCACTGGGGCCGTAATCGTGCCAAGCTTCGAGGATGGGTCGTAGTTGCGGGAGGCGCTGACGGCATAAAGTAAATCGTTGGCGTCAAGGGTCGCGGTCATGCGCTTCGTGGATTCGTCGAGATATTTGTCGGCTGCATCGCGCGTGGGTAACTCCTGCTGCATGCGCAGCGGAGCGCTGCCTGCGATCAACAGCATGTCCACGCCGATCTGCAGGGCAGCACGAGGCTGGGTGGTGTAGTCGCCATTTTTCCAGTCGGGATCCTGGCGAATTCCGTCGATCACCATCTTGCGCCAGAGACGGTTCCGGCCTGCGATCTGCACTGGGAGACACGCCAGCGGCATCACCGCCTCCACCTGATCGGAATAAGTCTCGGCCCAGATCCAGGAATGCATGCACCCCATGGAGGTGCCCAGAAGCAGGCGCAGGTGATTTACGCCCAGACCCTTTTCGAGCAACTCATGCTGCAGGGCAACCATGTCGGCGTATTCGTACTGGGGGAAGTGCGCGTGCAGGCCGTCGCTGGGTTTGCTGGATTTTCCGTGGCCGATGTTGTCGGGCAAGATGATGAAGTATTTCGACGCGTCCAGCAATTGTCCTTTCCCAAAAAGCACCCCGGCAAAGATCGGGCGCAGGAACTGTCCTCCTGTGCCCCCAGTGCCGTGGAGGATCAGAACCGCATTGGTGGTGTGCCCCTGGGCATCAGTGGCGCGTTTGCCCACCGTTGTGTAGTGCAATCGCAGTTCGGGCAGTGTCTCGCCGGACTGAAAATGAAAATCGTGGACGATGAAATCGCCTTCTTGCGGCGCGAGCCAGTTCGCCGCATTCTTTTCCGGCTGCGGTGTTTGTGCCCGCCCTGCAGTCAGGCTCAGGGCCAAGGTTGCCAGCAGCCCAAAGCGGCGCATGCTATTTTTCATTAGTTCCTCCGAATATCTCGCATTGCGTGCTGAAATACCCTACAGGATAGCGTCGTCCTCCGCATTTTAAATGCCTGAGTCGCCATGATCAGATCTTCTGCTTCTTCCATTTCCCCTGCTTGAAGAGGATGGCACTGGCGATAGCCATTGCACTCTCGGCGATCGCGATGGAAAAGAAGACTCCATTGGAACGCATGTGCATAGGAATCGCGAGCCAGTAGGCCAGGGGAATTTCGAACAGCCAAAAACCGAAGAAATTCACGATCGTGGGCGTAATGGTGTCGCCCGCGCCGTTGAAGGCTTGCATCATGACCATGAAGTAGGCATAGCCTAGATTTCCGTAGCTGACGATGCGCAGGCAGGCCGCGCCCAGCGGTACTACGGCCGGATCGTGAGTGAACAGGCGGACTACGGGCTCCGCGAACAATATGAAGAAGATTCCGACTGTCCCGAGAAAGGCGACATTGTAGAGTCCCGTGCGCCACACGGCTTTCTCGGCACGTTCGGGATGCCCGGCTCCCAGATTCTGACCAACCAGCGTAGCTGCCGCGTTGCTCATCCCCCAGGAAGGCAGGATCACAAATATGACCACGCGGATGGCGATTGTATATCCCGCGAGTGCAGGCGCGCCGAAGATGCTGACGATGCGAACCAGGCCGATCCAACTGGTGTGCGCGATGGCAAATTGCAGAATGCCGGTGAATGAGACACGCAGCAGGCGCAGCAAAACGCCGGCGTGGACTCGAATCTGGCTCCGCAGGATGCGGATGCGCTCGGTGCCGCGCAGCAAGCGATAGAACTGGTACAGAACGCCAATGCTGCGTCCGATGAAGGTGGCTAACGCGGCTCCGGTGACACCGAGTCGAGGAAACGGCCCAATCCCAAAGATCAGGCAAGGATCGAGAATCAGGTTGATGATGTTCGAAATCCAAAGCAGGCGCATGGCGATGGCCGCATCTCCGGCGCCGCGAAAGATCGCGTTATTGAGAAATAGCAAGAGCACGGCAAAGCTGCCACCGAGACAAATCCTGGTGTAGCCGCTGCCTACGGCGACGATCTCCGGCGAAGCACCCATCAAGCGAAGCAGTTGCGGTGCAAAAAGAAAGCATGGAACACCGATGGCAACCGACACGACCAGACCCAAGATAATGGCTTGAACACCAGCCACGGCTGCGCCTTCGGGGTCTTTCTCTCCGATGCGCCGCGCAACCATGGCTGTGGTCGATAAGCTGAGACCCATGCCCACGGCAAACACGAGGCTCAACATGGACTCGGTAAGTCCAACCGTAGCGACCGCGTTCGCGCCCAAGTGTCCCACCCAAAAGACATCGACTACCGCGAACAGCGATTCCAGAACCATCTCGAGAACCATGGGCACGGCCAGTAGCAAGATGGCTCGATTGAGACTTCCGGTGGTGTAGTCCTGATGGGAGCCGCGGATCGCTTCCATCAGGGACGTCCACAGAGTGTGCTCCGACGGTTTTGCGGTGGGGACATCAGCTTGCATAGGAACCTGCGAACTCTCCGCGCTTCGCGGAAACGACACGCGAATGACGCCGATCAGATTACATGAACAGGTAGAAGAAGTCCGGCTGCGCCCGAGTGAACGGGATGGCGAACTAGCGAGGGTTGAACATGGACACGTCCTTGGAGCCAACCGTCGAGCGCAAGTGCAGGGACCTGCGTGAATCGGACGCCAGGCTCAACGGCAATTGTATCTTGAGGCGACGTGCGTCGCCAACAACTTTTGCGGAGTTTGTGAGCCAAACCTACGAAAACTTCCCCCTGAACGTATCTCCCTCGAACCACCAAAATCAGGTATGGGGAATGGGAAAGTACGCCTCGGCCCTGCGTGCCGGCGTTCGTATCGGACCTGGCTTTCCTCGCGGTGAAATTACGATGGCCTCCGACGTCTACAAGATAGACTCGTCATTTACGAAGTTTCACGGATCGTGGGCAAATGTGGGAAGGGCGTCGAGAACCGCTATCTTGGACTAAAGTTCCTACGGTAAAGTTACTGCCACGCTTACCGGATACGCGTACGAGACCATCCCGAACAAACCCTTCATCGCCGGTAGAGAAAAGGACCAGATGACGTGGAACACGCGGACACGGCAATTCTGACTGCGCCACCGAAACACGCAAGCATTGGATTGCTGCCGATGGGCGCGTCCGGTCTTTCGATTTGACGGGAGAGAATCCGTCGGCGCTGCACCGTAAATGGCAGCAGAGTGCTCCACGACCAATACGCTGCCAGCAAGGTCGCTACAGGAATGCAATGGCTCGCTACGCTACGACGTCTGCGGGTTCTCCGAACGCATCTTCCGACTCCTCCTCCTGCTCTGGAGCTAGCGTGTGCGTCTTCGCCACCAGCATATAGATCGAAGGGACGACGAACAGCGTGAATATTGTTCCAATAATCATGCCGCTGACCAACATGATGCCGATGCTATTCCGCGCTCCCGCTCCAGGTCCCTTTGCGAGAACGAGTGGGAAGTGACCACACACAGTGGCAGCGGTGGTCATCAGGATCGGGCGCAGGCGGGTGCTGGCTGCTTCGATAATCGCAGCGAGCTTGGCTTTCCCCGTTTCTTGGAGATGGTTTGCGAACTCCACGATGAGGATGCCGTTCTTAGCAATCAAACCGACCAGCGTAATCAGACCGACCTCGCTGTAAATGTTAAGCGTCGTCAGTCCGAGAAATGAGAACATCAGCGCCCCGGAAAGGGCCAAGGGCACCGAACCCACCAGAATGATGAACGGATCGCGAAAACTTTCAAATTGAGCTGCCAGAACCAGGTAGATCAGGATCGCCGACAGCAGGAAGGTCCCAAGAAACTTGCTGCCCTCAACCCTCAGCTGTCGTGATTCGCCAGCATAGTCGTAGGTGAATCCTTGCGGCAAGATCGTTTTGGCCTCGTCCTCAAGAAAACGTAGCGCCTTGTCAAGCGGCACATTCGGCGGGATCACTCCCTGGATCGTCACCGCGTTGAGCTGTTGGAATTTGTTCAATTGCCTCGGTTCCGTGGTGGTCTTGATCGTGGCGAACGTGGACAGTGGGACCAGTTTGTTATCGGATCCGGTGACGTAGATCTGCTTAAGTTGATCCGAGTTCAAACGCTCCGCGCGTTTGATCTGCGGAATCACTTTGTAGCTCCGGCCTTGGATGCTGAAGCGGTTGACATAATCGCCGCCGAGCATGGTGGCAAGATCCTGCCCCGCCTGGGTCAAATCCACTCCCTGCGAGCGGAGTTTGTCACGATCGAAGACGACTTCAGCCTGCGGCTGGTCGAACTTCAGGTCGGTGTCAGCGTAGATGAACAGGCCACTGGCAAACGCTTTCTGCACGAGTTGGTTGGCAAACTCGCTCAGCTGCCTTGGTTCAGCTGCCGATACAATCACAAACTCAACCGGGAAATTTCCGCCACCGGGCAATGGCGCCGGCGTCAGCGGGATCACCCGGATGCCCGCAATCTTCGACAGTGGGCCAACCGATTCGACCAGCAATTGCTGTGCAGTCTTTTTCCGCTGGCTCCACGGTTTCGTTACCATGCCTCCGAAGCCGCCGCTCGGGGAAGTGATCTGAAAGATGCTCTCGCTCTCAGGGAACGAATGATAAACATCGTAGACCTGAGTGGTGAATAAATTAGTCTGATCGATCGTCGAGTTGGCAGAGGACTGGATCACCCCGAAGACAACTCCCTGGTCCTCAGCAGGTGCGAGTTCGTGCTGCGAGAACATGTAGAAGGGCACGATCAAGGCGACAACAATCACCCAGATAACAAAGACAATGGGCCTGTACTGGAGCGTCCCGGCGAGCAAGCGGGCATAAGTGCCACGCACCCACTCGAAGCGGCGATTGATGATTCCCGCGAAACCGCGCTCGGTGTCTCCCGCGCGCAGTAACTTCGACCCCATCATCGGAGACAAGGTTAGCGCCACCACACCGGAAACAATCACAGCGCCCGCGAGAGTGAATGCGAACTCGCGGAATAGTGCACCTGTCAGACCACCTTGAATCCCAATGGGCGCGTACACGGCGGCGAGTGTGATCGTCATCGCGATGATCGGGCCGACCAGTTCGCGGGCGGCATCAATGGCGGCCCGGAAGGGAGGCTTGCCCAGGTGAAGGTGGCGCTCGACGTTCTCCACCATCACGATTGCGTCATCCACCACCAATCCGACCGACAGCACGATCGCGAGCAGAGTTAACAGATTGATCGTGAATCCGGCTATCTGCATCAGGAAAACGGCGCCAATCAATGAAATCGGTATAGCTATGACTGGAATGAGCACCGAGCGGAACGATCCCAGAAAGAGAAAGATAACTACTACGACGATGAGCAGAGTTTCGGTCAGCGTATGCAATACTTCGTTAATCGCGTCCTGAATGTACGCCGTCGAATCGTACGGCACGCCAACTTTCATGCCCGGGGGCAATTGCGACTGGATTCCGGGCAGGGCCTCGCGGACCTGACGAATCACCGAAAGAGAGTTCGCGGTGGGCAGCACCCAGACCCCCATGAACGTCGCGGTCTCGCCATTGAACCGAACATCCTGGTCGTAATCCACTGCGCCAAGCACTACGTCCGCAATCTCGCCTAACCGGACGACAACGCCTTTGTCCTCCTTGACCACCAACTGGCGGAATTCTTCTGGGGTGCGCAGATCGGTGTTGGCAACCAGGTTCACCGACACCATGGAACCCTTGGTCTGCCCGAGGGCGGAGAGGTGGTTGTTTTTCGACAATGCATCCCGCACCGCAGTAGCCGAAATTCCGAGCGCCGCCATTTTCTCGGGCTTCAGCCAAATTCGCATGGCGAAGGTACGGTCGCCGAGGATGTCAGCGCGCTGCACGCCACTGATAGCGCTCAACTTTGGTTGTACTACGCGGGTCAGGTAATCGGTAATCTGGTTCTGATCCAGACTGGCGGAGGAGAAACCGATGTACATCGCGGCAAACTCCGTATCCGCTGTTTCCAGGTCAATCACGGGTAGCTGGGCTTCCGGCGGCAAGTCGTTGCGGACCTGCGCGAGCTTTGCCTGAATCTGGGTGAGCGCCGCGTTGGTGTCGTAATTGAGCTTCAGGTGCACGGTGATCGTGCTCAGGCCCTGGGCGCTCGATGACTCCATGTAGTCGATGCCGTCCGCGCTGGCAATCACGCGCTCGATCGGAGTCGTGATATAGCCGCGAACCAGGTCAGCGTTGGCGCCCACGTACACCGTGGTGATCTGCACGATGGCGATGTCGCTGCGAGGATACTGGCGCACACTCAACGAACGTATCGATTGCAGGCCCGCAATCAGGATGACCAGGCTCACGACCATCGCGAGAACCGGCCGCTTGATAAAGAGGTCGGTAAATTTCATTAGCTGTCCTCGGGCTTCGGAGCCGGATTGTTTCCGGGCTGGACTTTGTTGTTGACTTGCACGGCGGCGCCGTTGCGCAGCTTGAACACCCCGGAAGTTACGATTTCGTCGCCGGGATTCACTCCCGAGACAACCGCAACCTGATCCCCGTGCGTTCCTTCCAACTTGACGAATTGCTGTTTCACGCCACGGTAGGTCTTGCCGCTCGGGTCCTTAAGGTCGGTAATCACGAAAACTGAATCGCCGTAAGGCGCGTAGTTGATCGCCGACGCAGGCAACGCGATGACGGAACGCGCCGCTCCCAAGGGCAAGTCCACTTGCACGAACATGCCGGGCCGCAGTTTGCCTTCAGGATTGGGAAGGGTCGCCTGTATCTGAATATTTCGGGTCGCCTCATTCACCACGGAGTCGACAGCCGTGATACGTCCTGAGAAGGCCACGCTGGGCAAGTCTTCCTTCGAGACCCGAAGCGAACGTCCGACCAAGGCATGGGAAACTATCTGCTGCGGCACTCCGAAGTCTACGTAGATCGGATTCAGGGCCTGCAGAGAAACGATAGCCTGGCCCGCCGAGAGGTACTGTCCCAGATTGACCTGCCGAATGCCGAGGATCCCCGAAAACGGCGCCCGGATCGTCTTCCGCTCAATCGTGGCCTTAACCTCCGCCACATTTGCTTCGGTTGCTTTCTGCTGCGAGGCGGCCTGGTCATACTCACTTCGGGAAATGACGCCTTCATCCACCAATTGCTGCTCCCGCCCGAAATTCACCCGCGCCAGATCGCGCTGGGCCTCGAGCGATGCTAACTGAGCCCGTTCCTGCCGAGTGTCCAGTTCGACGAGCACGTCTCCCTGATGGACGGACTTGCCCGAATCGAAAGCGATTCGCGCCACCGCGCCCGGAAGGTCTGCGCTGACCGTGACGCCTTGGACGGCCTCCATGGTGCCAATGATCGTCATCGTCGCCGGCCATTCTTCCCTATGCGCCACAATGCTTGTGACAGCTTCCGGCGGCGGCTGAAATGCAGAGGCCTGCACAGCCGAGTGAATTTGCCTAAACTTGATGAAGCCCAAGGTCGTGAGAAGGGCTACCGTCACGCCTAGCACCAGGATCATTCTTTTCGCCATGGCTCCCCTTAAATGGGTCTGCAGAACGAACTGCATTCTTTATACAGCGACAACTGCAACATTTGATTCACAGCCTAAGTCCAAGGATTCGGGCCAATTTGCCATCTACCGCCCAGACTCTGACGATTGATCAAATATTGTTTCATTCTAAAGCATTTCATCTGCAGCCTCTATCTGTACATCGAACGACGAGGTGCCAAATCGACACTAAACCCGATAAACTCAGCAACCATTTGGCCGATCTGTCGAACATTCAAGCGTACCGATCGCTTGGAAGATGTCGAATTGCGGCAGCCCGACGGACCTGTCCCCGTGCAGCGTGCCTAAAGCGTGCATCAGACAGAAGTTCCCGGCTCTCCCGTTGCTGTTATCCACCTCTTTTTTTGACGTAAGCAGGAGACCGCTGGTTAGCGTTCGCAGGCCATTGCCGCGCTTAGCGTTCAACGACCCTCAGGATTTGTTGAATAACAAAAACCACCATTACCAGCAGTATCGACAGCGGGGCGGCTGCCCGTTGCCAAGTTGTTAGCTTGCAAGGGGTAGAAACGTGAAGCTGACCTTTGGAGTGTGACCCGGTCCGCAGCCGATCTCTGGCAGCAATCACGGAGCTTCTCAGGAAGGACTGCGCTCCGCGCAAATTTCGCACGGCGGACGCTCGGATCGGAGACCAGATCAGCCGGTGCCGTTTGGCTCTGGGAAGCTTGGCACTGGCGACCTCTGCTATGCGCGGCAGCCATGATCGGGTTCTTTGCAAGAGTCGGGCTACGGATAGGTTCAACAGGGCTGACAAAGCCAGCGTAGTCTTTCTTATGCTCCGAAGTGTGTTGTGGGCATTCTGAACCGCGTTAGAGAAGCTCCTCTTGACTTGCTGCAAATCTGGACCCGGCGAATTTGTCAGGTGTACCAGAATTTTCGGCCGGTGGTGCCCAGTAGTTTGGGCTTGGGTGTCAATCCTCGTAAGTCTCGCTGCCAGTAGAGGTCCAATGCGGCGGATGTTCCCGGTTGACCGGATGGCCCAGCGCCTCACGAATTCTATCCCGCGAGCCCACCTTTCGCCGATCGCTGAGCGGAAATCGGAGTCTTCAGCACCGTCATCACTTAGCGCACCTCGGACTCCTATGCCCGGAACATATATGTCATCGAATCCCGGAGCTTCGTTGCTCTGCAACTCTCGAGCCACTTCGTTTGTCGGATTGTGCTCTGGCAGACTCACGTCACGAGCCACTGGGAATACGTGCAAGGCCGCGAAATCGACGTGCTAAGTAACCCAAAGGGTACAGATTCGCGGTTGCCATGGCTTCGATTGTTTTCAGCCACATCGCGTTGCCTATGTAAAGGAAACTCCAGTTCCAGACAAGCATATGACGGTTTCTGATCGGCGAGGACCGGAGCCGAAAGTCCGCCTAGAGCGGAAAACCTGGCAGACAACCTAGATCGTCCTGGCTCCAAGTAATTGAAAGAAAGATGGAGCGGGAGACCGGGATCGAACCGGCGACATCCAGCTTGGGAAGCTGGCGTTCTACCGCTGAACTACTCCCGCTCACTAACAGTGGAATACTCAATCGTCTGATGTGGTGTTCAAAACACAGCAACGAACCTACAATAGAGCCTTTCCAATGCGTCTCCAAGACGATGGTACAAATTATCATGCCTCGGGAACTCATTTGCAAGGAATGTTCGGTACTCGGGTGCGCAAACCGGAGGGTCGGTTAGCCAGGGCCGGGCGATGGGATTCCATCTGCCCGTAACTTCAGAATGTCTGGCGAATCTCATTTCCGCCAGACTTGGTAAAAGGACTACGCATGAATTCGCGAACCGACGACCGAAAATTCAAGCGTCTCAGCAGGCGCGAGTTGTTGAAGCTGACGCCTGTTTTCGCCCTGGGCGCCTTTGCCATCCCGAAATTGCAGAAATCCCTTCTTAAAGCCGGTCTCGGTTTCAGCGACTGGGCCTCGGCCAAGCTTTTTCGTTTGGGACACTTGGCACCTACGTTTGCTGACTCGGACATCACTCCCTTTAACAATTTTCCAATTAACGACTACGATGTCGACGACCCGGGAGTGGATCTCGACAAATGGACCCTCACGGTCGCGGGCGCGGTTCACAAGCCAGGTGATTACACCCTGGCGCAGATTCAGGCTCTGCCTAAGTTTGACCAGAACACGCGGCACGTTTGCGTGGAAGGTTGGGACGTAGTCGGCAACTTTGGTGGGGCGCGGCTTTCCGACTTTCTCAGAATGATTGGCGCCGACACTAGCGCACGCTTCGTGGCTGTCGAATGCGCCGACGACTATTACGAGTCGCTCGACATGGCGACGGCCCTGCATCCCCAAACTATGCTCTGTTACGAAATGTACGGCAGACCATTGACCCGAGAGCACGGCGCACCCTTGCGCCTGACTATTCCAACCAAAGTCGGCTACAAGCAAGCCAAATATCTGACCGATCTGAAAGTGACAAACCTGCTCGAGAGAGTCGGGTATTGGGAGGATCAGGGCTACTCGGATTTCTACGGACTCTAGCCCCGCGGAGGAATGCATGTCGACTCAGACGATTGCGATCGAGAATGTAAAGACGGGAGAGGTCACCGAGGCCGTGTACGAGCATCCGCTTGTAATTCGTCTGTGCCACTGGGTGAATGCCGTGGCGCTGTTTGTAATGGTGGGTAGCGGACTGCAAATCTTTCGCGCCTTTCCCAGCTTCGGAGCCAAAATTCCGCAGAAAGATTTAATCAACTGGCCGAAAGCGTTTGCGATCGGCGGTTGGTTGGGCGGGGCACTGCAGTGGCATCTCACTTTCATGTGGATTTATTTGGCAACGGGGCTGGTGTATATGGGCTATCAAGTTTTCAGCGGCAACTATAAGCAGGTTCTGTTTTCTCAGCGAGACTTGCCCGGGGTCTGGCCGATGGTGCGGCATTACTTTTTCTTCGGACCCAAACCAATCGTAAAACAAACTTACAACCCCCTGCAAAAGCACGCGTACACCTCCGCAATTGGGCTAGCCGTGCTTTCAGTGTTGAGCGGTTTTGCGATATGGAAGCCGGTGCAGCTTTCGTGGCTGGCGTGGCTGATGGGCGGTTTCCATTGGGCGCGACTGTGGCATTTCCTGATCATGTGGGCGCTTCTCGCGTTCGTGTTCGGCCACCTGGTGATGGTGGTCCTGCATGGATGGAATAATTTCGTCTCCATGCTGACGGGGTGGAAAAAAGATCCGGAATATCTGGCGAAATAGTTTGTCGTAATTTCTGAACTACGGTGGAGCAATGCCGGAAGAGGCGATCTCACTGGAGAATCGAGCCGACAAGCTCAATGAGGAAATGCTGATCCGGCGTATCCGGGACGGCGAGCACGAACTCTTCTATGAGCTTATTCGACCCTACGAACGGCGCGTCTACTCCACCGCATTTGCGATTTTGCGCAACGAAGCCGATGCCGAAGACGTGGCTCAAGAAGCGGTGCTGAAAGCTTTCAAGCACATTCGGCAATTTCGTTCGGAGGCGCGATTCAGCACCTGGCTGATTTCGATCACTGTGAACGAGGCTCGCATGCGGAGGAGGAAAGAACATGTCGAAATCATGCAGCCGATCGTGGACCACCAGGACGAGGAAGGAAACTATACGCCCCGTGACTTCGCCGACTGGCGCGAAATTCCTTTAGAAACGTTGGAACGAAGCGAGGTTCGACAGAAACTGGCAGAAGCGTTGGCATCGCTGGGACAAAAATACCGCGAAGTTTTTGTCCTGCGGGACGTACAGAATTTGAGCATTGAGGAAACAGCTAAGGCTCTCGGGGTTTCGACGGCGTCCGTCAAGACCCGGCTACTGCGGGCGCGGCTGATGCTGCGCGATCTGCTGGCCCCGGGACTCGGCGGTAGTTGGAGCAGCAAGTTGTCATTCGCAAAGGGGACCAAGCCATGGTAGTGACCTGCGAACAGGTGTGGCGCGAGATTTCGAATTACATCGACGACGAAGTCGCCCCCGATCTGCGCGCTGCCCTGGAAGAACACTTCCACGGGTGCCAGAGGTGCAGCGCCATACTCGACGGCACTCGCAATGTGATCGGCCTCTACGAGGAGGACCGTATGTTTGAACCACCTCAAGGATATAGCCAGCGCTTGCATCATCGACTGGAACAGAACATGCCTCGCAGCCGGCGGGGCTTCTTAGGATGGATGGTCGCGGCAGCAGCGGCGGTTCTGGTGGCAAGCGGCTTCGAGCTGGGCAGCTCTGCTGCCTCCCGTCAACCGGAATTGCGATCAGAACATGCGCAGCCGGGGACCGGCGTTCCTGCCGAACTGGTGGTCGTGGTAGCGGAGGATGGGAAAACATTTCATGCGGCTGGATGCGAATTTATTCACGACAAAGCGAGGTTGCGGACCATCACGGCGAGCGAGGCAACGCGAGAAGGCTACTCACCCTGCGTTCGGTGCATGAAGAAGTATCTCAGCGCAAGCCTGGAGATCAATAATGATGCCGGGGAGGTTGCCGGCGCCGTGGACCAACCTTGAAATGAGGTCCCTCTCTCCAGGTCACATCTACGCCGGGACGGTCCCCACCCGCTCTGACAATCAGGGTTTAATCTGATAAATGACTCCACATCCGTTGAAAGCGGAACAGATTCCCTGCCCGTAGCCACCATATATCGTCGTGCCGTAAAGATTGCCTGCGCCGTCAAGGATAGGAGCTTCTACCGGAGTGCTGCCGTCCCCAGATTGAACACCCTTAAAGTAATTTCGAACAGTCTTGGTCCACGGCCCGACAGGATTGGGGGTTAGCTTGAATACTGTTCCCAGTTGATCGGCTCCGTTTTGAACGTCAGCCGTGACGCCGTCAAGATTGCCTTGTTTGTCAAACACCAGACCACCGAGCGGGTACGCATCCGCCCCATTCGTGTCCCCGGTAAAGTCGTACAGGGTCTTCAGCTTCCACGTACCCGATGCCGACGGGCTCAACTCCCAGATCGTTCCGTAAATGCAGGAACTGGGACCACCGGCCTCGGTAGGTCCATAGAGCTTGCCGTTCCTCATGACCAGAGTGGGGGTCACGCTGGCAAAGCTTCCGCTCCTACACTTCGGAAGCGCGTTGTAGAAGAGGTGAAGTACGCTGTAGGTCCAGCCCGTCCGGGTGGGGTGAAGTCGGAAGACAACGCCATCCCGGTCGTCACTTCCGGTTGCATTGGCGGTGCCATACAAATTGCTCTTGTCGTCGATTATCAGGGCACCCTGAGGAGAGTAACCATTGGCGCCGTCGAAGGTGTGAATTACGGTTTCCTTCCAACCGGAGCTTGATTTGGTCAACTTAAAGACGATGCCACAGCCCGCGTTGCAGCCGTTGTTCCCGCCGAAAGGGGTCATCCCATATAAGTTGCCGGATTGGTCGAATACCAAGCTGGCCACCGGAAGAAAGCCGTCGGTTTGATTGTTCTGAGAGAAACCGAAGTCGTGCAGCACGGTTTCCGTCCACCCACCTCTATTGTCCGGGGCGAGTTCGAACACGGTCCCTTGACCATTCGCACCTCCTTGCCCGGTTGTGCCGTAGAGGTTACCACGTGCGTCGAAGATCAAACCCGCGGTCGGAGCACTGCCGTCAGCGCCGCCTTGGAATCGATACAATATCTTTTTAGTCCAGACGCCTCCGGCCTTGGGGCTGAGTTCGAAAACCGTCCCAAAGTGACCCTGCCCGAATTCGTCCAACGTGGTGCCGTAGAGATTCCCTGCATGATCGCGAATCAGTCTGCCCACGGGTTCGCCACCGTCCGAAGAACCCTTAAATGAATACAGCACCTTCTCCTGACTCGCTGCGGAGGCACAGCCCAGAAGTGCGAGAAGCATTACGATTGTTAGCTGCAGAACATCTCTCACGCCCCAAATTGTTTGCGCTGGTTGCATGATACGTCTCCTCTGATGTGGTCCATTTTTTGGTCGGTCTCCGAATTGCCTTTCATCGCCGACGGTCATTTATTGGGCTTGACGACGTTCAATGCCCGGGGGCGTGGGCATTTCAGAAAGACTCCGTAGCACAGCGATCGGCACGGAGCGACCTGTGATTTCTAATCATCCGGGTAGCCAGTGCTGTCAGGCGGCTACCCGAATCGAAGTTGGAAATATGCCGGCCTGGCTTAGTTCTTCACGCTGTCATCATGCTTCATGCTGTCATCGTGTTTCATGGAGTCATCTTTCTTCATCTTGTCAGCTTTCATCTTCTTTTTCTTGCTGGCCTTCTTGTCCTTCGCCATGTCATCTTTCTTCATCTGATCGTCCTTCATGCTGTCCTGCTTCATGCTGTCCTGCTTCATGCTGTCCTGCTTCATGCTGTCCTGCTTCATGCTGTCCTGCTTCATGCTGTCCTGCTTCATGCTGTCCTGCTTCATGCCGTCCTGCTTCATTGTGTCGCCGGACTGCGCGAAGGCCGCCAGCGACACCGTGAGGAAACACATCGCCATAAGCCTACAAATCAACTTTTTCATAAGATTCTCCTAGTTTTTCTGGATTGAAGTCGGATTCGGAATATCTCGATCCCGACGATGAGATGTGCTCACAATCGGAAAGTTACCGGACGGGGCAGAGAGGATACGGGTGCTGCACAATCTCATTCAATTCTTCTTGGCCACGACCGTGCCGACTGTCTGCACTGTCGCTCCAATCACTCGACCCTGGCCTGGCTCCTGCACGAATGCGATGAGCCGCAGATTACGGGCATCGGTTCCGGGGTCCAGTTTCAATTTAACCTCTTGCGCAAAAGTTTGTCCTTTCCCTAATTGTCCAACCTTTACGATGTTCTTGACTACTGCCGTGTGCGACAGTCTTCGTCCGGAGTTTTCGCCGCCGGAGACTTGCGATTCCGCATGGTTGAGGGCGATGGCAACGTATACATCCGCCTCGCCTAACCCGAAGGACTCCTGCAGAGCACCGGTTTCCAGATGAGCTTGTAAAACATTTGCCGCGCCCAGTGAAACCGAGGACAATCGCACCGCAACCTTCGGCCTGGTCAACGCTTTGGCGAAAGCCTGATTGGCCAATGCCGTGTCGCTTCCTACAAAGGGGCTGGTGCCGTCGACGACCATTTGCGGAGTGTAAACATCATCCCCGAGACGCCGGGCATAAGTAGCCTGTCGATCGCTGTAGAAGCGAGCGGAGTAGGGGTCCTTCCAGCCGATGTGATTCCAATAGTCGACGTGTTCGCTGAGCACAATCATCTCTTCTCCAACGACGGGTTGCCGATCCAATTTCTGCAGCAACGCATCTGCGGGAGGACAACTGGAGCATCCCTCCGAAGTGAACAACTCCACCAGCACCGGAGTCCGACTGCCCCGATTCGATGGCGACTCTGACGCCAGCATCACCGCACCGGTGGCGGTCAAAAGAAAAAATAGAGTAGAAATGAGCATGATTTTCATGGCGTTGCCTTGTTTATAGCAGACACGCGATGAGATGCGCAGTAGTTCTGAAAGTTACGGTTGCGACCGGAAAGTGGAGGCGAGAAAGGGTTCGTAACTTTTCTTGTGCTGGCGACTCTAAAAGACTGGCCCTAATATGGACCTCGATCATAAAAGGAGTCTGTTATGTTTCGCTGTTTACGCATTTCTGCCCTGCTCTTACTCGGAATGTTGAACGTTGTAACCGTTTGCAACGCAGGCGATAGATCATCTATGGCTGTTCCGAACCCAGGAGCGGATTTCCCTCTGGCCACGAGCAAAGGAGAGCAGACAGCGGTCGTCGCTGGCGGTTGCTTCTGGGGCATTCAGGCGGTCTTCCAACACGTGAAGGGCGTGATCAATGCAACTTCAGGATACTCCGGAGGCGCGGCCAATACTGCGGAATACGAGCTGGTAAGTACCGGAGACACCGGTCACGCAGAATCCGTGAAGATTACGTACGATCCTTCGCAGATTACCTATGGCCAACTACTACGCGTGTTTTTCTCCGTGGCCCATGATCCCACGCAGTTGAACCGGCAGGATCCGGACTCGGGTACACAGTATCGTTCGGTAATTTTCTACAATAGCGACGAGCAAAAACGGATTGCTGAGGCCTATATTGCTCAACTCGAAATGGCCAGGGTGTTTCCGCGTCCGATCGTCACTCAGGTGGTTCCGCTGAAGGCCTTCTATCCGGCCGAAAGTTATCACCAGGACTACGCCACGAATCATCCCAACAATCCGTACATCGTTTATAACGATGCGCCCAAGGTCGCTCATCTTCACCAGCAGTTCCCTGAGCTCTATACCGGTCGCTAACATTTGAGGACAGCTCGAAATGTTTGAGTCTGAAGTGGGAAAAGATGAACGATCGGTTAATTTGAAGCGGCGAGCTTTCCTGCTGACTTCAGCTTCAGCATTCGCCGGATTGGCAATGTGGTCCCTGAGAAAACCTCGGCTTGTGGAGGCAACCGCTTCACAGGGAACGGCTGAGGAAGTTACGATTGTTCAGTTTTCTGATGCCGGTGAGCGGCTGAAAACGGTTCACGTGGCGAAGGTCGTCAAGAGCGAAGATGAGTGGCGGAAGCAACTGACTTCAGGCGTTTTTGACATTACGCGTCACGCCGACACCGAGATTGCCTATACCGGGAAGTATTGGAAGCTGCATGATCAAGGCCTCTACCGTTGCATCTGCTGCGACAATGCCTTGTTCAGCTCAGAAACGAAGTTTGATTCTGAAACGGGCTGGCCGAGCTTCTGGGCTCCCATCGCGCCCGAGAATGTTCGCAGCGCCAGCGACACGAGCTATGGCATGGTCAGGACCGCAGTGTCATGCACAGAGTGCGCTGCTCACTTGGGGCATGTCTTCGATGATGGTCCAGAGCCTACGCACCTGCGATATTGCATGAATTCGGCATCCCTGCGATTCGTATCTCGAAAAACCATGTAGGAATCTGGGATTGATCCATAGGGTAGTCGCAATGCAGGTTTCAGGGTTGCCGTATTCGTTACGAGCTGTGATCCCGAGCGGGTAGCGAAGGATCTAGGTTGTTTGCTTGTGCGGATGACGGTGATGCAGCAAGAACGTAGATCCTTCGCTTCGCGCAGGATGACAAGTCTCCTTTGGTCCAGGCTGCATTTGAAACGACCTAGGTCCAGCGAAACCACCGTAGGGCAAGTGCGAAGGAAATTCCTCCCCACAACAAGAGAACGAGCAGGCGCCCGGCCTGACTCGTGAGCGGAGATCCTTCCAGGATGGTGGCACGAAGGGCATCATTGAGTGCGGTGAGGGGCAGCGCCTTGATGAAAGGATGGATGGCCGCGGGGAAGCGCTCATAGGAAAAGAAAACGCCGGAGAAGATCCACATCGGCATCATGATCAAGTTGATCAATCCGCTGACGCTTTCGATCTTTTGGGCGCGGCTGGCCGTGAGCAAGCCCAATCCGGCGAACCCTACTGCGCCAATCGCACTGAGCAGCAGGATCGAGAGCAACGACCCGAGCACGCGGATATGGAAGACCAGCGCGCCAAAGCCGAGCAGCAGCCCGACTTCGGCGACCATGAGCACCAGGCGGCCACCCGCCAGCGCCAGAAGGAAATCGCTTCTTCGCATCGGTGTGGCGACAAAGCGCTTTAGCAGCTTGCGCTGGCGCATATCCACCAGAGCAAATCCGATGCTCCACATGCCGGAGTTCATCAGGTTCATCCCGATCAATCCGGGAATCAGAAAGTCAATATAGCGTGATCCAGGTTCGTTTGAGATGACAGCGGAAGTGGGCAATGGGTTCTTGCGACCGGCTGAGACTTGCAGCGCGTCATCGACTTCAGCACGCGAGAGCACACTTTCAGGACGCGCTGGATCGTAGAGATACCGAAAGCCGCCCTTGCCATCAGATTCAATCACGAGATCGTACTTGCCGAGACGAAATCCTTTGATTGCTTCCGCCTTGTCGAAAACTTCAGCGCGGATCAAGGACTTTTGCGGCGAGCGCTCGATCAGGGACATGACATCCTGCGCTGCGGGACCTTGGACGACCGCAATCGATGTCACGTCAGCTGGTTTGTTGCGGAAAGCAATCCCAAGGCCCAGCGCCAGCAGCAGGGGAAAACCAAAAACCCAGAAGACAACTTCGGGCTCACGCTTGAGCTCTTTCATTCGCACCACTACCAGGTGCGTGAAAGCCGACCAACGGCCGTTGCGAGGCACAGAAGGCCGGGGGGATGGCACTGTCGGAATCTTTTGAGCCACGGTCATAGTTAGAACATCATTATGCGACGGCTGGTATAACTATTGACGTCGAGCTGCGACCGGATGCGACGGGTTCCGTCGCTCAGGAGGCTCCGACACGGAACACTTCCACACTGAACATCCCCACGGAGAACGAATTCCCTGATCACTGCTCCCTCAAGTGGCGGCCTGTCAGGTTGACAAAGACATCCTCCAGACTGGCTTGCCGCGTGGTGAGGTGTAGCAGTTGCGCGCCCTGCTTTTCAACCGCGACGAGCAAGGCCGGAATGGTCAAATGCGGCTCGCGTACCGTGAGGCTCACCAGACCATCGTCATGGCGGACCGCCTCTACACCAGGCAGCGTTCGCCAAGCATTCAGTGCCGTGCCGTTACCGGGGTTGCCGCTGGCCTCGAATTCCACAACGTGATGACCTCCGAGTCGCTCAATCAGTTCGGAAGGTGTCCCCTCGGCGATGACTTGGCCATGATCGACGATCGCCAAGCGATCGCACAGGCGCTCGGCCTCGTCCATGTAATGCGTGGTCAGCAGAACCGTGCCGCCTACCCGCTGAAAGTTGCGAATGATGTCCCAGAGCTGGCGGCGGCTTTGCGGATCGAGTCCCGTGGTGGGTTCGTCGAGGAAAAGAATTTTGGGATTTCCCACCAATGCGGTGGCCACTGCTAAACGTTGGCGTTGTCCTCCGGACAGCTTGCCTACAAAGGCGTCCGCCTTCTCGCCGAGTTGCAGGTCGTCCAGCACCTCGGTGGCGGAGCGGGGCTCACGATAAAAGCTGGCGAACAATTCAATAGTTTCGCGAACCGTCAATTTCTCCGAAAGCCGAGTCTCCTGCAGCGAAATGCCCAGCCACTCGCGCATTTCCCGCGAATTCTCCTGCCAGTCATGACCAAGAATCGTGACCTCGCCAGAGGTGGGATCGAGCAGCCCTTCCAAAATTTCAATCGTCGTGGTCTTCCCTGCCCCATTTGGCCCTAAGAGGCCAAAGCACTCGCCAACCTCAATTTCGAGGTTCAGCCCGCGCACGGCTTCGAGTTTACCGTCGTAAGTCTTGCGCAGTTCGCGGCACTGAATGGCAGCGGGCACGCGACGATTCTAACTCAAGCGTAACGAGCTTTTTGTCGCTTCGCTTTTCAACAGAGGGGACACTTGCGCCTGGTTTAGAATGCTGAGCGTAGGATTTTCTGATGCCAATGCCACGACGTGGCTTTACCTGACCGCGGTACTCCTAAACGCCCGTGTGTCGTTTCCAATTGAACAGTCTGCCACATTGAGAAAGGAATCTGTTTATGTTTAGGAAAGTCCGGCCTTGGCTGCCATTACTCTTACTTGTGTTTGCCGCGATTGCCTCGGCGCAGGAAACGCGCCATTTCACATTTCATTACGGCTTTACCGTGAAGGATGTTCCTGCGGGCGAGAAGGTGCGCATCTGGATTCCACAGGCACATTCCGACGCGTTCCAAACGGCGAAGGTCACCGCTGCAGCCGGTGATCTTCAGCTCAAGAAGACGCATGAGTCGAAATACGGGAACGAAATGTACTACGCCGAGGCCTCAAAGGCCAAGCAACCGGAACTGCATTTCGAGGTTGTTTATGACGTCGTCCGCCATGAACGACTCACGCTAGGCGTCTATTCTCCGCATCTCGAGGCTGTAAGAATGAGTGACCGCGAACGAAAGGAATATCTCGCGCCGGATGCGCTCGTACCCACTACAGGACTCCCTGCCGAATTGGCGGTGAAGGTTACGGAAGGGAAGGCCACGCCTCTCGACAAGGCACACGCCATCTACGATTACGTGTTCGCGACCATGCATTATGACAAGACTGGCACGGGTTGGGGACGCGGTGACGTACTCTACGCTTGTGATGCCAAGAAGGGCAACTGCACCGACTTCCATTCGCTGTTTATTGCCATGGCACGTTCACAGGGGATTCCGGCGCGGTTCGAAATAGGATTTCCCCTGCCGCCTGACAAGCACTCAGCGGAGGTCGCTGGATACCATTGCTGGGCTGATTTCTTTGAACCTCAGCACGGATGGATTCCGGTCGATATTTCTGAGGCGTGGAAGCATCCTGAGAAAAAGGATTATTTCTTCGGTGCGCACGATGCGAATCGCATGGAGTTTACGATGGGACGTGATTTGGAATTGAGTCCGAAGCAGGATGGGAAGCCGCTGAATTATTTTGTATATCCGTACGTGGAGGTAGCGGGGAAAGAATATCCCAATGTTTCGACGGCGTTCTCGTTTGCTGATGTGGACGCGGGAACGGCGGCCAGGCGCTGAACATGTGGGGGCGGACGCTCTCGTCCCAGCGGCGCGGTGCTTTGCTCGCTGCCCGGACGAGGCGTCCGGGGCTACGTGGTCATGGCTCTGGAATCATTGGTCATCTGGGTTCTGGTTGCTTAACATTGTCCGCTGGGCAGCCGGCATTGGTTGATCTCCCTTGCGATCACGCCAGAGGATTGCATTGAGCACGGAGGGATTCGCAGCGTCGGGGCGGGAAAAATCCATCTCGGCGGATTCCGCTGCACCCTGACCTTTCGTTGGATTCATCTGATAAATCAGTCCGTTCTCGCGATTGCTCCAGTCGGCTGTGAATGGTGGCTGATTGCCTGCGCCTGAAAACAGCGGCGCCATCACAGGCGCATAGGCGTCGTTCTGATTCATGGGCGGAAGACCCAGCAATGTTTCTATGGTGTGAATCATGCTTACCGTTGTGTAGAAACGATGGTCCACGAAAGGATGATCGGCGGACCCGGGCGAATATTTGCTGATCACGAAGGCGATGGAACGGTGAGCGTCGACGTGATCGGCACCATCCTGAGCGTCATCTTCGAGAATGAAAATCGCGGTGTCATCCCAGTAGGGACTGTGCGAAACCGCTTCCGCCACGCGTCCGACCGCGAGGTCGTTATCGGCAACACTGGCGGCTGGTCGCGGTTTTCCGGGTGTTGTGCCATGGGTGTGGTCATCCGGCAGATAGAGAAGCACGAAAGCCGGGAACTCGGTTCCCTTGCCTTCCTTGCGGGCGCGGACAAACCCTTCGAACTCGTCGAGGAATTCGTCGGCGCGAAGCTGATCTGGATACTCGGTGTTGAAGTCGGGAAATAGTGAATCGAAATGATCGCGCAGCACCGCCTTGGTGGGCTTGGTGGTTTTTAGCACAGGGATCGCCCACGGCCACGGACTTTGCGAGCCATGAGGCTGGCCAACATTTGGCGGCAACGGCTGTCCTTTATTGATCGTGTTCGTTGGACAGCTTGAGTTCGGCGGCGGTGTGCCCTCGTGGACCGTCATCTTGTTTTCCGTGGGCTTGCACCATACGCCAAAAATGAATTCTCCGTAGTCGCGATAGGTCAGGCCGTGACTTGCCGCGTTATCCCAAATGTAGCCGGTGCCCGGCTCGTTTACGTCGGGCTCGTTTTGGTCGAGCGGAATTTCGTCGGTCACGCTGCCTTGAAAGTCGTAGGTGCGTTCCTTACCACGGTAGTTAATCTGCCAGACTTGCTCGTTGTAATCGCTGGTGATGGCTGCGGTCGACCAAACATGCCCATCGCCAGAGACTTCGCCGCTGTCGTAAAAATTGTCGAGCACTCCGAACTGAAGGGCTAGCTTATGCTGGTTGGGGGTTACGTCGGCACCGTACATGGTGAGCGAGGGATCGCCGTCGCCGGCTTTTAAATCGCCGAGGATCTGATCGTAGGTGCGATTCTCTTTGATGATGTAGATCACGTGATGAATGGGATTGGAATTCTGCGCGAATTGGATTTGGCCTGGGTTCGAATGTAGAAGATTGCTTTCCTCGACGGCGCGCGTGAGCTCCGGAAGTTGTTTTTCAATGTCTTCAATTTTAAGGCGAGCAATCGATCCGTAGAGCAAAGTGGGAATGTATGGATGGTCGCGATGCCGCCTCTCATTTCTCAAATTGTTCGCGCCGCTGTTGGGACCGGTTCCCTGGCCTTTGGAAGTTGCGATCAAAAGATCGTTGCCTACTGTGCTTAAAGCGGAAGGATACCAGCCCGTGGGAATAATGCCGATGGCGCTTGTCATATTCAACAGATCGGGGGCCGCATTGCCAACGCCTAAGTGGGAGCTATCGAAAACAGCAATCGCATCGAGCGATGCACAAGCGGCAAATAGTCGCTTGCCATCCTTCGATTGTGCGAGCGCGATGGGATAGGTTCCGTGAGGCATCTCCGCGTTGGGTAAAGTTGCCAGGGCCCACTTGAGCAATCCGGTTTCGGTTTCGATCACTCCCACGTTGTCGGAATTTGACAATGCCACGTAGAGCAGCCTCTCGTCCGGACTCAACAGCATCGCCGTCGGATGCGAGCCTGCTGAGGCTACATCCTTCGGCTCGAGCAGCGCAGTCCAACGAGCGATAGTTCCCTTCTCCAGGTCGAGTTCTGCAACTCGCGATGAGTTCCACAGGCTGCACCAGGCGCGGCGGCCATCGCGCGATGCCACGACGGTATAAGGAAAGGAGGACGGGATCATTTCGTGGGTGCTCAGGTCGAATTGCTTGAGCACACGGCCGCTTTTCGAGTCGATGAGAACGACGTTGTCGGAAAAATTGTTGGCCACGAGCAGTTTGTCGGGTCCGTGGCCAGAGATCACCGCGAGTCCGGCAGGATAAGGGATGACGGTTCCATCGGCGGCCTTACGCGCGCCTTGCGCGACTTTTTTCCCAGCTGCGATCGCTTGCGGCGGAATTTTTATAAAGCGATCCCAAGACAGCTTGCGCTTATGAAAGCGATAAACCGCGATTCCGTTTCCGGTGTCACCCGGCTTTTCTCCAGTCGGATCCGTGAGAGAACCCATCGAAGCATAAAGATGTTTGCCATCAGAGCTGAACGCAAGGCCGAGGAAGTAACTCTGATGAGCGTCTGTAGCCAAGCGATCTTCCGGGAAATCGGTGATTTGATTGGTGCCCAGATCGAGGATGGCGATGGATTGGTGCGCCTGGTTTTGCTGCGTACCGTAACCGTCGTTCAGAATCGCCGCGTAGCGGCCATCGGAACTCACAGCCATGGCTGCCGCGAAGCCGTTCAGAGATCCCAAAACACCTGGCGAAGGGACGGTCAAGGATTTGCTCGTGGGCAGCGAAACCTGCCGTGGCTCTTTGGGGTTTTGCGCAGTCAGCAGGCTCATTAGGGCTGCTAGGAAAACAAAAACGAGCGAATAGGAGATTCTGTGCAAGCAGCGGCTCCTTAGCGAAAGAATGTTTAGCGTGCGTTTCAGAGCGTTTTTCAGCTCACTAGCTCGTCCCTCGGGGCTAAAGCCCGAATTTTCCCAGGCGCTCAACGGCACGGCTAAAGCCGTGCCCTTCCCAAAAGCGATTTACGAAATAGGCTCTAGCGTGTTTACGAAAAACAAAACCGGCCAGGTAGGCTGACCGGTCCTTAAACTTCGCAAACACACTCTAACTAATGCTCAATGAGTGTCCGTGCTCGCCTGATGCACTTGTGATTCTGCAGCAACGTTATGACGTACGTCTGCGCCGCGGACCCAGAAGATGACGTCTTCCGCGATGTTCGTGGCGTGATCGGCGACGCGCTCCAAATTACGGGCGACCAGCAGTGCATCTAATGCCTGGCGCGTGACCTCGGGCCGCTCGTTCATGGTCTTGACCAGCGTAATGAAAGCTTCGTCCTTCATGCGATCGACAACGTTATCCATTTCGAGCACGGCTTGCGCAAGCTCAGCTTTGCCTTCGATAAACGACTCGAGCGAACGACGCACCATGGCAGAAACTGCCGCAGCCATACGCGGAATATCGACTGGAAGGTCCGCCTTGGGGAGTTCCACCAGATCCATCGCCCGTTCAGCGATATTGACCGCCTGATCGCCGACCCGTTCTAGATCTGAGTTGATCTTGGTCACGGCAAGAATGAAACGCAGATCGACCGCGATCGGCTGCTGCAGCGCGAGCAGATCGAATGCCAGTTCGTCGATTTCCCGTTCGGCTACGTTGATCTGGAATTCGCCTTCGAGCACCATGTGGCAACGTGCCAGATCGCGGTCAATATACGCTTGGCAGGCGCGATCCACGGCCTGCTCGGCCAAACCACCCATGCGGAGCAAACGGGCCCGAAGATCATCTAGTCCTTGCTGAAAGCGGGTACGCATTATCCAAACCTGCCTGTAATGTAATCCTCCGTACGCTTGTCCGACGGAGTGGTGAAAATCTTTTCGGTCTTATCGAGTTCGATCAACTTGCCTAAAAGGAAAAAGCCGGTGAACTCGGCCACCCGAGACGCCTGCTGCATATTGTGCGTCACAATGACAATTGTAAACTTTTCCTTGAGCTGGAAGATCAGTTCTTCGATCTTGCCCGTAGAAATAGGATCGAGAGCCGAGCAGGGCTCGTCCATGAGCAGTACCTGCGGCTCAACTGCCAGCGCGCGGGCAATGCAGAGTCGCTGCTGCTGTCCACCTGAAAGGCTGGCCCCGGACTTCTTGCGCAGGGAATCTTTCACCTCGTCCCAGAGAGCCGAAAGTTTCAGCGAGCGCTCCACAATCTCATTGAGCCGCGCGTGATCGTGGAATCCGTTGAGCTTTAAGCCGGCAGCCACGTTGTCATAGATCGACATGGTGGGAAAAGGATTGGGCTTCTGAAACACCATGCCGATGCGCCTCCGAACTTGAACGGCGGAGGTGCCGTTGTATACGTCGAGTTCGCCGATTTGAACTTTGCCTGTGGCGCGAGCATCGGGGACGGTTTCATGCATACGATTAAGGCAACGCACGAAGGTGGACTTGCCGCAGCCGGAGGGTCCAATAATGGCCGTCGCGTGGTTGGCCGGCGCCTCCATCGTGATGTCATAGAGGGCCTGGGTTTTGCCGAACCAGGCATTCAGTCTCTCTACTTTGATCCCGACTCCCATGGTTCAGTTCGCTCCCTTGAGCATTCCACGGCTGGCAACAATGCGGACTGCGCTAACCGCGAACACGATGAGCACAATAAGAATCAAGGCTCCTGCCCAAGCCTGGCGATGCCATTCATCGAATGGCGAAATCGCATACGTGAAAATCTGTAACGACAGCGCAGCCGTCGGCTGATTGATTTTCCAGTTCCAATACTGGTTGCCGAACGCAGTGAAAAGAAGTGGAGCAGTCTCGCCCGCCACCCGCGCAAAAGCCAGCATAACACCAGTGATCACGCCCGATGTGGCTGTCCGCAAAGTAATCGATAGCGTGGTGCGCCAGCGGGAGACCCCCAATCCGTAGGCCGCTTCCCGCACCGCATTTGGGACCAGGAGAAGCATTTCTTCCGTGGTGCGAGTGATGGTCGGAATCATCATGATTGCCAGCGCGACTCCGCCGGCTAATGCCGAAAAATGTCCTTGTGTGAGCACCACGATCGCATAGGCCACGATACCAACCACAATCGACGGCACGCCGTTTAATACGTCCGCAGTGAAGCGGATTACGTTTCCAAACTGATTGCGTCCGTATTCGGCCAGATAAATTCCCGCACCGATTCCGATAGGGACACCGATGGTACTCGCGATCAGCAAAATGAACGCAGACCCGGCAATGGCGTTCGCCATGCCGCCGCCAGCTTCGCCCACGGGTTTGGGCGTCTGCGTCAGGAAAGCCCAGTTGATCGAGCCGATGCCTTTGTAAACCAAGTATCCGAAGACCGCGCCGAGAGGCAGTAAGACCAGAATCACAGCGCATGCGGCAGCCAAAGTTGCAAAGGAATTCACACCCCGCCGCCACAGGCTGATGGGGGCGGCAGCAAAGTCGGGGGTGGCGGTCGTAGTTTCAGGCATGGCTTCTTGCCACAGTACCCCGCGTTACCGTCCAAACCAGAAATTGGGCCACAATATTTACCATGATGGTAACGATAAACAGAGCCAGGCCGATCTCAATGAGCGCGCTCAAGTAGGTGTTTCCCGTAGCCTCACTGAACTCATTGGCGATAACGCTGGCCATGGTATAGCCCGGAGCGAACAGCGAGCGTGCAATCTCCGGGCGGTTCCCGATGACCATGGTGACCGCCATGGTTTCGCCAAGGGCGCGGCCCAGACCCAGGATCACGCCACCAAGAATTCCGGCGCGCGCATTTCGCAGCACGCCGGTCCTAATCATCTCCCAACGTGTCGCACCGAGCGCGAGCACCGCTTCTCGTTGTTGCTGCGGCACAGCCGTCATCACTTCTCGCGTGATCGAAGAGACAATCGGCACGACCATAATTGCCAGAATGATTCCCGCAGCGAGCATTCCGATGCCGTAGGGGGGCCCTTCGAATAGCCCCGTCCAGCCGAGGTAGCGCGCGCAAAAGGGCTCTCCGTACTGGCGCAGAAGCGGTACCAGAACGAAGATGGCCCACAGTCCGTAGATGACACTGGGAATCGCAGCTAGAAGCTCGGTGGTGAAAGCCAGCGGCCCCTTCAGCCAGCGCGGACACATTTCGGTGATGAACACCGCCACACCGATCGCCAGAGGCACCGCGAGAAGGAGCGCTAAGAACGAAGATACCAGGGTGCCATAAACAAACGGCAATGCCCCGAATTGCTCGTTAACCGGATCCCATTCGCTGCGAAAAAAGAACTTCAACCCGAAGGCATGCCATGATAGCCGCGACCCACTCATCAATTCGTAAACGATCAAGCCGACCAAGGCGAGCACGCAAAGGCCGCAGGACAGCATCGCGAAATGGAAGATGCTATCCGCAACGTGGCTATCGCCGACCTTGAGGAGAGGCTCATTCTGGCCACTGGAGTTCGCCACAACCTCTGATTTTGCAACGGGTTGCGGTCCGGGCAATCGTGGCGCTCCTAGGGCTTGGTTGGCCATTATCAGGCAGGCTAGCAGAATCGTGTTACAGCAGTGTTAAAATACCCGCTGCCGTTCTGTGGGTGAGTTTCACTGATCGCGGTGTTGAGGAATAAATCCGTCGAATTTCCTCGATTGCATTTTGCCGGATTCCCTTGTACTTTTTCGTTCTCTCAGTATCTCAGTGTCCGATATGCCGATTGACTTAAAACGTAGCCGCCAGGCTTTTCAGAGGTTGGGCCGCGAGGTGGCCAAGCTGACGAAGAAACCGGCTCCGGAAAGTGTGCACAAGTTTCGCACCAACAGCCGCCGCGTTGAAGCTCTCCTTAGCGAAGTAGCTCCTGAACTTAACCGCAACGACAAGAAGCTGCTGAAGCTACTATCTCGACTGCGGAAAAAGGCGGGGCGAGTACGGGATATGGATGTAGAAATCGCCTCGCTACGAAGCTTGAAGATTCCCGAGGGCAACGGACACAAGTCGCAGTTCGTAGATGCCCTGGTGCAGGAGCGCTCCAAACGCGAACAGAAATTGGTTAAGGCTTTTGATCGTGCGACCGCGGCCAAGGTACGAAAGCGATTAAAACGTGCCGTCGACGGAATTGCGATCCCGAAAAGTACAGAGCCCTTGACTTTGACGCTCACCAAATTGGCGAAGCTCGGACGAGATCATGTTCCGCTCACGGAAAAGACTCTTCATCAGTACCGGATTATCGGAAAGCGCGCTCGCTACATCGCTGAACTAGAGGATCATGACGCTGATGCAAAGCACATCATCGACCAGCTCAAGCACATGCAGGACGTTATCGGCGATTGGCACGACTGGCTAAAACTCACCGAGCGAGCGGAAGCTATGTTCGGCGGAGTTCGAGAGTCGGCGCTCGTCGCCATGCTGCGAAATGTGACGCAGGCAAAGTTCCGCCAAAGCGTGGACGCAGTTGCTGAAACCCGAGCAGCAATTTCCAGCAAGAAAGCTGAACTGGGCCCCGAGGCCGCAGCCCCAAGTCGCAAGCCCTCGACAATATCCCTAGCGGCAGCCGCCGCGGTTGCCTGAATTCCTGGCTTACGCATATTTTTAGCGATGTCCTCTTCCTGAGCGGTACACTATTGCCCGTCCTGCTATGCCGACCTTTGCTGCGGTTGATATCGGATCGAACTCCGTCCGCTTGAAGATCGCTCGCCTCGCCAAGCACCGGCTCATCGAGATCCATGAGGACCGCGAAGTCACGCGCTTAGGGGATTCCGTGTTTCGCAGCAGTTTCCTTTCTCCCGAGGCTATAGCCACTACGGTGAAGGTGCTGCGGCGGTTTCACCGCACGGTACAAAACGCCGGCGCAGATTCCGTGCGGGTTGTTGCCACCAGCGCTTTGCGGGATGCGCGCAATGCCAGGGCATTTCTGGAGTGGGTGCGGTCGACCACCGGTTGGGACGTCGAAATTATCTCCGGGTTGGAGGAAGCGCGGCTGATTCATTTGGGGCTGGTTTCAACCTTGCGCGTGAATTCTTCTCCGGTGCTTATGGCCGACCTGGGCGGAGGCAGTTGTGAGCTGACCATTTCCAGCGGAGGTCATATCCGCAATACGGTGAGCCTGCCACTCGGTGCGGTTCGTTTGACCAATGAATTTCTCCGTCACGATCCGCCGCGGAAATCGGAGATGCGACAATTGAGGGGTTTCATATTCCGCGAGATCGAGCGCACCGCCGACCGCATTAAGCGCGCTCGGCCGAATGTCGTAATTGCAACTTCCGGGACCGCCGAATCGTTGGCTGCGGTCTGCCACGGTCTCTACAAAACCAAGGGCTCCCGCGCTGCCAGCGTGTCAAAGACACAAATGCGGCGGATCGCAAAGTTGCTGGCGCGCCTGCCTCTCGAAGGACGCAAGAAACTTTCCGGAGTCGGTCCACGTCGCGCCGAGATTATCGTCCCCGGTGCCGCCGTTTACCTTGGACTCCTGGAGCGTTGCCAGCTCCAAGGATTCCGCTACTCCCCTTTGGGATTGCGCGATGGACTGTTGGCTCAGATGGCGGCGGAGTACGACCGCACCACGCGCTCAGGAAAGCAGATCGAATCCGAACGGTGGGATTCGATCCGCGCCGCAGTAGCGCACTATCGTGTGGATATGAAACACGCGCTGGATGTGCGTGCTTCCGCCATGCGCCTGTTCGCTGCACTAAAATCTGTGCACGGTTTGCCGATGGAGTATGAGGAATGGCTTTCCGCCGCCGCGATGCTCTACGAAGTGGGTGATTACGTGAACCGCAATGGCAGGCACCGCCATACTTATTACATCATTTCGCATTCCGAGATTCTCGGCTACACCCCGGAACAGAGGCGAATCATTGCAGCCATCGCGCGCTATTTGGGGAAATCTCGACCGGTTCCTGGTGATGCCCCAATTAAAGTGCTGCCAAGTGCAGACCAAGAATGCGTGCTCAAGGCTTCGTTACTTCTGCGCTTGGCTCGAGCATTGAACCTTAGTCGTACCGCCGCGGTCCGGAGTGCTCGCGTCCGCGTACACGAAGGCGAGGTTAAATTGACGCTCGTCACCAAGCAACGAAGCAGTGTCGATCTTGAACTGTGGGCGGTAGAGAAGGAAAAAAACTATTTTCGCGAAGTCTTCGGCCGCGAGCTCTCAGCCGCAGCCGCATAAAGCAAGCGCAGAACCTTTGGAGTCAAGCACCACTGAAGTACCGCCGAGTTGCGGCCCATCTCAACTTTCGCCACAGCTCCCTTTTTTAACTCGGTGCCGGCTTCGCAGCCAGTCTCGCTGATACTTCGCCCCAGGAATTCACTAAGATTTGGATTATGGCCCACCACCATGATGGCCTCCGACTTGGCGTATTTCTCAAGCAATCTGCGAAAGTCCACGAAGGAAGCACCGGGCCGAAGAGCGTCTTCCAGCTGCAGCTTGCCCTCGTAGCTCAACTCGTTGCCAACCAGTGATGCGGTCTGAGCCGCACGCTTCAATGGGCTAGAGATCATCACGTCCACCTGAACGTCCAACGCTGCTAAGGCTCGTCCGACAAGTCCGCACTGCTCGATTCCCTCCTTGTCGAGAGCGCGTTTTTCATCCTTCTTCGGGTTGGCCAAAGGCTGGCCCGCATTGGCGTGACGCAGGAAGTAGACGATCATGCAGAGTTATCGCTCCTTTCCAATTACAGTTCTGCTGCTCCTGGGGCTCGGCGCAGCCGGAATCACATCGAGCGCTGGCTTGCCTTCCGCCAGGCTAATAAGAAAATCCTGCGCGCTGAAGGCTGATTGTCCCGTCGGCGGTCTACGCTTTCCCTGTGCACGCCAGGCACGCACGTAGCTGCCATCTTTCCGCAGAAAACGACATTTCACATTGTCGGCCAAGTAGGACTCCAGAATCTCCTGCCGCACACGCTCTCTCAATAGCTCATCCTTCACGGGGAAGATTACCTCTACCCGCTCGTAAAGATTACGTGGCATCCAGTCCGCGCTACCGAGATAAACCTCCTCTTGCCCGCCATTCGCGAAAAAATAAATGCGGCTGTGTTCCAGGAAGCGGCCTACGATACTTCGCACCCTGACATGGTCACTCACCCCACGCACTCCCGGGCGCAAAGCGCAAATTCCGCGGACATTCAAATCGATCTTAACTCCCGCCTGCGAAGCCCGGTACAAAGCCATGATAATGTTCTTGTCCGTCAGCGCGTTCATTTTGGCGATGATATGCGCCGCCCGACCGTGACGAGCGTGTTCCGCTTCACGGGCAATGAGCGCCAGGCAGTGTTCCGCCAGATCGAGTGGCGCAACCATGAGCGGGCCATAGTTGGGATGCTCCGCATAAGCAGTTAGAAAGCTGAAAACGTCGTGCACCGCGCCCGTGATCTCCGGGTCCGCCGTCAACAGACTTACGTCGGTGTAAATGCGAGCCGTACTGGTGTTGTAGTTGCCTGTGCCCAAGTGAGTGTATTGGCGCATAACACCGTCTGGGTCGTGCCGCACCAGCAGTGACAGCTTGCAGTGTGTTTTCAGCCCCACCAAACCGTGGAATACCTGCACGCCCGCATCCTCCAGATCGCGGGCCCAGCGGATGTTGGAGTCTTCATCAAAACGCGCCTTCAGTTCGACGACTGCGGTGACTTCCTTTTTGGATGCCGCCGACATTAGCGCGGGAACGATCAACGAGTGTTCGCTGGTGCGGTACAGCGTCTGCTTCATGGAGAGCACTCGCGGGTCTTCAGCCGCCGCTTCAATAAAAGAAACTACCGCGTCGTAGGAGTCGAAAGGATGGTGAAGCAAGACATCGTGGCGTCGAAGCTCCTCAAAAAGGTCTTGCGACTTGGCGGTCAGGCGCAGCTCGCGCGGAAGGAAAGGCTTGAATTTGAGTTCAGGGTGTTCTGTCTGCTCATAAATATTGAACAGGCGGGAAAGGTTCACCGGCCCGTTGACCGAAAACACCTGCCACGATTCCAATTCGAAGTTAGTGCGCAAGCGTTCGATGATCTCAGGATCAGCCTCGGACTCGATCTCCAAACGGACAGCGTCCCCTTTGCGCCGGTTGTGCAATTCGGTTCGCACCGATTCGAGCAGATTGCGCGATTCTTCCTCCGCCAGATAGAGATTGCTGTTACGGGTGACGCGGAACGCTGCCGAAGAAACGATGTCGTAGCCGTGATACATCTGCGAGGCGTGATGGGCAACCAAATCAGCCAGAAAAATGAAATCGTTGGTTCCGTCCGAAGGCAACCGGATAAGCCGCGGCAAAGCGCGCGGGACCGTCACCACCCCGGTATAGGTCATCGACGAACGACGCCGCCGGCGCAGCAGAAATGCTACGCACAAAGCCTTGTTGATCACCCGGGGAAAAGGATGTGCGGGATCGACGGTAACCGGAGTCAGCAGCAGATCGAGTTCCCGCTGACAGAATTCACCAACGAAAGATCGTGCCTTGGCGTCCAGTTCATGCAAACCGAGCACTCGGATGCCACTCTCGGTCAGTCTGGGACGCAATTTCTCATTCCAGCAGAGGTATTGATCGTTCACGAACTCGTGCGTCTCGCGCGAGACGAGATCACGCTCTTCCAGCAGAGTAAGTCCGTCGGGCCCCGGTTCGGTATATCCATCTTCGATCTGCTGGACCAAACCGGACACCCGCACTTCGAAGAATTCGTCTAAGTTGCTGGCGGTGATGGAAAGAAACTTGAGCCGCTCAAGGAGCGGATTGCTTTCGTCCTGCGCTTCTTCAAGCACACGCCGGTTGAAAGCAAGCCACGAAGCTTCGCGATTGATGTAATACGCCGGGTTATCGAGCGAAGCACGAACCATAAGCTATGACGAAACTAATCGGACGCTTCAACCATTCCTGCGGTTTACTTCCTCTGAGAGGGGGGCTCTGGAATCTCCTGCGCAGCCGCTGCGGCAATGCGTTTTGTGATCACGAATTGTAGCTCTGCCCCAACTGTGCGCGTGACCCGAACTTCAGCTGAGGCACATTCCACTCCTCGGCCAACGTATCGCCGGATTGGCGGGGAGCGTACTCTCCAATGTAAATTTTATCTTCAATCTGCACCGATACTTCGTAGTCGGACTCGTCCTTAGTGATGGGAGTGTCGACCTGCCAATAAAGACCACGAGTCTTCTGCCGGATATCTACAATTTTACTGTTTTTCGGCCGCATGCAAGCCAGGAATCGCAATCGCTGCCAGAAGCAAAGCCAAACAACAAGTATAAGGCATCTCGAACTACGATGTCGTTGAACAGAAAAGGACGCCCCTTAACTACGAGCGCCCTTGGTTCTCGCATTGCCTAAGTCGTTGTGGCCCAGGCTCGCGTCCGTCTGTCGCTTTACACGTATGACTACCGGACCTGCTTGATTTCGTCCTTTACTTTCGTCGCCACGCTCGCTGGCAATGGCGCGTAGGTTAGATCCGCAGTCATCTTCTGTCCGTCATCCACCATCCAGTTCAGAAAATCGGCAATGATCTTGCCCTTGGCAGCGTCCTTGGATTGGGCGGGAATCAACAACCACGTGAAGCTCGAAATGGGATACGCATCTTTTCCTGGAGCATTCGTAATAGAAACGCGGAAGTCCGCAGGCATGCTCTTAACTGAAGCGGCAGCTGCGGTGACGCTGTCCAAACTTGCTCTCACAAACTCTCCCGCTGCGTTTTTCACCGTTCCGTAGGCGATTTTGTTCTGGACCGCGTAAATCAGTTCGATGTAGCCAATTGAACCTTGCATCTGGCGAATCATTCCGGCAACGCCTTCATTGCCCTTGCCACCGAGACCCACCGGCCACTTTACTGAGGTTCCCTTGCCGGCTTGGCTCTGCCAATCAGAGCTCACTTTGGAAAGGTAATCAGTGAAAATGAATGTGGTTCCACTGCCATCCGAGCGATGAATCACGACAATCGGCTCGTCCCTGGGAAAGTTAACACCCGGATTGGCACTGGTGATGGCCTTGTCATTCCAGTTCGTGATCTTGCCCATGAAAATGCCCGCCAGCGCTTCGGGAGTGAACTTAATTTCTCCGCTGACGCCGGAAACGTTGTACGCGGGGACTACAGCGCCTAACACCGTCGGGACATGCAGAATCTTGGTCTTAGCTTGAGCTAATTGTTCGTCGCTCATGGGGCCATCACTGGCGCCAAAGTCGACCGTCCCGGCTAAGACCTGACGAATTCCGCCGCCGCTTCCGATCGATTGGTAGTTGAACTGAATATCGGGATGAGCATCGTGGTACTTGCTGAACCACTTTGAATACATGGGATAGGGAAACGTTGCGCCAGCCCCATTCAATGTGGTCTGCGCGAACGCGGGGACGCATAGGGCGAGACACAAAAGCGCGATGCGACGAATCACGCGATGATCCTCCTTAAATTTTAGTCACCTTTAGGCTCTACGTTGATTGTTACAGCAGGGTTACAGAATTGTAAATTTCCAATAAATACCCTTGTCACGCTTAGACTTACGGCCGGTTTCCAGATAGCGGTTTGGTATCCAGATGCGCGATCTCCTGGGTAAACAGAGGGTTCTGGGGAAATTCATTTCGCAGCGAAACCAGTAATTCGCGAGCCCGCGGCTTGTCTTTCTCTCGCACGTAGGCGATTGCCAGCAGGATGCGTGCGAAGGGCGCAAGATAACGTCCGCGTTGGGCGGTCAATTGCAAATCGGCGATTCCCTTTTGCTTGTCGCTTGAGACGCCTCCCAACCGGACGAGCCAGCGTATGGGCGCGGCCATGCTGCCGATAATATATTGGCTGACGCCGGTGGCCAGATGAGCGTCATAGCAATCCGGATCCACGGCCTGCAACTGTTGGGCCCAAGCTGTCGCCTCTTTTGTGTAGTGCAGTGAGGCCAGATTTCGCTTCTCAATCAATGCCGCGTAGTCGGCCTTGAGCCCCGACGACATGGTGAGGGCCAACAAAGCGTCACGGTCTTTGGGATCCTTCGTTAGACGGGAACGGGCTCGGCTGTCCGCTTGATCCAGGGCAGCGTAGAAGTGATCGCGGACCGTGGCATCAGGCGTCAGTTTCTTGCGCGCCGCAAATGCCTGGTCGTCCGCGTAAAACTGTGCTTCCAGCACTCCCAACCGACTGAACTCCGAAAAAAGAAATCCAGCCGCATCGCACGCCGGTCCCATCGGATTATCTGGATGCTCCTGCTGGAAGGACAGAAAGACTTGATGAGCTCGAGCGAAGTCGAGGTTGTACAGCAGGCTAAATCCGTCATCTAACGAGACCGCGCTGACAATTGTATCAACCGCCGGCGCCGTGCTGCATAGCAAGAGGAGTGAGGCTACGCAAAGGAGCATCGCCTGCCATGCCCGGGTTTTGTGCGCCAAGGTCATATTGGTGGTTGCGATGCCTCCTGTAACTCAGCAGTTAGATGCGTGCCAGCGCCGCGCATCGTTTGCGATCTGCAAAAAGATTGTAAAAAAAATATTGCACTCACAGCGCCTTCCTTGGGATGGGTGTTCCAGGCGAATTGCTCAGCTGCGGTGACCTCCGCGATCTTAGCGATTTCAGATTTGAGTTTCAACTGGTTTGACGCCCCCTCGGTCCTTTGTTAGGTTGGAGGGTTTCCGCTTCACTTATACATCGCGCCAGTTGCGGCCCGAACAGAAAGAGAATCTCATGGCACTAAAGTTTCGAGGAGTGGACTTTATCGGGTTCGACGCCCTGCTTAGCGACGATGAGCGGCTGGTCCGCGATACGTCGCGCAAGTTTATCGAAGACAATTTGATTCCGATTATCGAAGAGTGCAATCGCGCCAGCCGCTTCCCTCGCGAACTGGTCAAGCCCATGGCGGACCTCGGCTTCTACGGCGCCAGCCTCAAAGGCTATGGTTGCGCCGGGATGTCCAACGTCGAATATGGCCTGGTGATGCAGGAGTTGGAACGCGGTGATTCAGGCATACGTTCGTTCGTGAGCGTCCAGTCGGCGCTGGTCATGTACCCTATTTATGCGTTTGGCAGCGACGACCAGAAACAAACCTGGCTGCCTGCTCTGCAACAGGGTGACAAACTCGGCTGTTTCGGACTCACCGAGCCCGATTTCGGTTCGAATCCCGGCGGCATGCGCACCCGCGCCCGCAAAGTTGGAAAGGAATACGTCCTCAATGGCGAAAAGATGTGGATCACCTCCGGCTCCATCGCCGACGTCGCCGTAATCTGGGCCAAGGTCGAGGACGAAGATAACAAAGTGCGCGGATTTTTGGTGGAGACCGACCGTCCCGGATTCAGCGCCAAGGACATTCACGGCAAGTGGTCGCTGCGCGCCTCGGTGACGTCAGGCTTGTCCATGCAGGACGTTCGCATCCCCGAATCCAACCTCTTGCCCAAGAGCGGAGGCCTCAAGTCCCCGCTCATGTGTCTGAATCAAGCCCGCTACGGTATCGCCTGGGGAGGCATTGGCGCGGCCATGGCCTGCTACGACTGCGCCTTGCAGTACGCCCAGTTGCGCAAACAATTCCACGATAAACCCATCGCTTCGCATCAGTTGATTCAAGAAAAGCTGACGTGGATGATCAACGAAATCACCAAAGGCCAACTGCTCGTGCTGCAGGTAGGACGTCTCAAAGATCAAGACAAAGCCGAATTCCAACACGTCTCCATGGCTAAACGAAACAATGTCTGGATGGCGCTAGAGTGCGCGCGCATGGCACGCGACATCCTCGGCGCCAATGGCGTCGCTGACGAATACCCGCTCATGCGCCACATGATGAACCTGGAATCAGTGAAGACGTATGAAGGCACGCACGACATCCACACGCTGATCATCGGGCAGAGTGTGACCGGCATTGACGCGTTTTAGGCTCGTCGTACTTGTGTTCGCGAAGACCAAAGTCTTTAGAGGCTGCGATGACTAAGAGAAAATTCGGGAAGGCAATTCGCGAGGCACGGAAGCAAAACGCGTTGACACAGAGAGAGTTGGCTCGAAAGTTAGGCGTGTCTCGAACAGCCGTGTTTGATTGGGAAGCTGGAAGCCGAGAGCCCGACGAAGGTTCGAAGGTCAAGTTGCAGTCTATCCTCGGAGCCAATTTCTTGGCGGCGGGCCCGGATGATACAGATACCTCGTCTGTCCTTTCCGCGTGGTTATCTCGAGTAAGGCAAGAAAGGAATATGACTGTGGCCCAGCTCGCCGAGAAATCGGGCCTCGCCGTCCCGACAATATACAACATCGAGGCTGGCAAGGCTCAGAATCCCAGACAGAGAACGATCCGGCTCCTGGAGAAAGCGGTTGGTAAGAAATTTGAGGACGAGTTTCAGAAATCGCTGAGGGAAGCCAGCACAATCGAGGGTCTCGGAGAGTTTCAAGACTTCGAGCCTCATGACAAAAACGACTGGCCGGAGGAGTCAGGAATTTACGTCCTTTACGACATCAGCGACCGTCCAGTGTACGTCGGAATGGCCACCAGTATAGCCACTCGCATCGCTGATCACAGCACTAGATTTTGGTTCAACCGTCCGATCGTAGAGCGAGCCGCATACGTGCCCATCAAAGATGAAAAACTCAGACGCCAAGTAGAGACGATCCTTATTAAGTTCCTCAAATCGAATGCCATCATAAACAAGCAACAGGTAGAGCGAGATTAGAATCCGCGAGCGGCCCCTCGATGCGGAAGCAATCAATGAGTGGCCGAAAGAAGAGATGCGGTACTACGCATCTTTCGGTACGGTACGCGGGGGGATCTTCGCGCTCTTCTGAAAGCTTGGGGTTATTCCAGCGAGGAAATCGAATCCGCACTCAAGGAGTACGATGCTGCGGGCGGTCAGCAATCTTCTTGGTTTCAGAATCGGCCTGGGCCCGTTCCTTGGGACTCATTCTATTGGCACGTTCGTTGATCTCGGTTGCGATACGATCGGCCAACTCCTCGAATTGATTCTCCTCGGGATGCTTTAACTTGGCTATGGCCATCGGATTCCTTTGTCTGACACGGGTCTTACCCCATTATCGCTTCCAGATTTTGAGGTGCAAGACTGACTTTGGTAACCTCAAGTTCCATCTGCTTCATTCGCCGCCGGACTTCGGCTTCGATTTCGGAGCGATGCGTGTCCCACCACTCTGCTTCTTGAGCCTCACTGGAGAATTTCGGGATGATCACTTTTTCCATTTTTTCCATTTCTGCTCTTGCGACTCTGTCTGTGCGATGCACCATCTTACCGCGCCAAGCCTAAACCCCATTCGGGCGATTATGGATTAGCGACAGAAACTCCGTCCGGGTTTCCTGCTCGTCACGGAAGCAGCCCAGCATGGACGAGGTGACCGCCGCCGAATGCTGCTTCTCCACCCCACGCATCATCATGCACAGGTGGCGCGCCTCGATCACTACCCCCACGCCCTGGGGTTCGATCGCCTTCTGAATAGTCTCTGCGATCTGAGTGGTAAGCCGTTCCTGGATCTGCAAGCGACGCGAAAAAATTTCGATCAGCCGGGGAATCTTACTCAGACCAATCACCTTGCCCTTGGGAATGTACGCCACATGCACCTTGCCAAAAAAAGGCAGAATGTGGTGTTCGCATAGGCTGAACATCTCCACGTCTTTCACGATTACCATCTCGTCATAGGTCACGGTGAACAATGCCTTCTTGAGCATCGCCTCCGCATCTTCCTTATAACCCTTGCTCAGATACTCGTAGGTGCTATGCACACGATTTGGGGTGCGCACCAGGCCCTCCCGCGTGGGATTCTCACCTAGGCGTACGATCATCTCGCGGACTAGATCTTCAAAGCTGGCACTTGTCAACGTCGATGTCTCAACAGAGGTTGTCATGGTCTCCTGATTTCAGAATTGGGCAACTTAGCAATTGTGGAATTGAGGTAATCTTTCAGCTTTCTCATTCCATACTTGCTCGATTATTCGATTACCCGATTCTTTCCCCAATATTCGAACGAATTCATCATCGTCTCTTCGAATCGTACCCTTTGCAGATGAGCATGCCGGAAGCCGCGCTGCAAAATATCGTAGACGACCATGCACAGATTTTCCGTCGTAGGGACTGTTCCTGCGAATTCCCTCAGCATATTCAGGTTTTGATGATCGAAACGTTCCAGAATCTCGCTGTGCACGAATCCATCCAAATCAGTCAGATTACAAACCATGCCCGTGCTCTCATCGACGGCCCCGCTGACCGTGACTTCGAGCGTGTAGTTGTGCCCGTGTCCGTAGGGGTTGTTGCACTTTCCATAAGTCGCAACGTTTTCAGTCTGCGACATAGCCTCGCTATGCAGCCGATGTGAGGCTGAAAACATGTACCGCCGCGTCAGGTAGGCCTTCATGCTTCTCCGTAGAAATCGACAAACAAGTCCGGCGTCTCGTACACCCGCACGCGGTGCAGTTGTGCAGCCTTCAGCTTTGGCGACAGGCGTTGCCAGATTGCGATAGCGAGGTTCTCCGTGGTCGGAATGCAGGTGAAAAACTCAGGTACCTCCTTGTTCAGGAAACGGTGGTCGAGCGCGTCCAGCACTTCCCTGCTCATGGTTTCTTTTAGCTGCTTAAGATCGACGACAAAGCCGGAGCGCGGGTCTACTTCTCCCTTCACCGTGACTTCCAGCATGTAGTTGTGCCCGTGCCCATTCGGGTTATTGCATTTGCCGAAGATGCGCTGGTTCTCCTCCGCAGTAAACTCCGGATTGTGATAATAGTGCGAGGCGGAAAACTCAGCTTTGCGGGTTAGATAAACCATGGCAGACCTTAAGTTGAAGTCGCGGGACTTGAAGTAGGATTGGCCTCTCGATGGCTGTCGTGAGGGCGTCCCGCCCGCTCTTCATCCGATAGTGTGGAACCGCGATTCCCCGCGTAGCTGCGTCCCCTCCAAGAAACAGTTCCCTTCCCATGAGCGATTCTCGACCGCACGAGCAGATACGAAAATAACGGCAAGCCGACGAGCGCCAAAATACTCGCGTGCCAAGAAAAATGCGCTTTGCGGATTCTCTTCAGAAAAAACAAATACATAACGATGGTCAGAATCGCGGCCGCTAAAGGTGAGGGTCTGGTGCCGTGTAATTCTGTGGCGATGGCGACTGCGCCACCGCCCGCAATCAGCACAAACTCGGTCAGCCGTAACACGGCTAAGCGCACCGGCGACCGAAACAGAAGCGCCAAATTCTTCGTCCAGCCTTCCCTCATCTGAGCAAAGCTACGATACATGCGCGTTCGCACGGCATCGCCGCCGTAGCGAAAAAATATCTTGCGCCCCGAAGCCTTCACCGCCCGGGCCAAGGCTACGTCCTCCAGCAAGCTGGAGGCAACCGCTGCATGTCCACCCACGGCGTCATATGCTTCACGTAAAACGAGGATGTACTGCCCATTGGCCGCCGCCGCGGAGGACCGAGGATCACTTACCTCCGACGGACGGTAAGTCGTCGCCAGTTCGGCAAAGATCACCGGCATCACGGCTTTCTCCCAGAACCCACGGACTTCCTGTTCAGGAGAATACGAAAGCAAAGCCGCTTTTTGCTGCCGCGCTTCCGTCACGGCCCGCGCCAAAGATCCCACCCGATGAACCGTGTCCGCATCCGTAAATAGCAACCGCTCTCCCCGCGCCTCTGCCGCGCCAGCCACGAGGGCATTGTTCTTGCCGCTCCAACCCGCCGGCAAAGGTCCGGGATCGATCACTCGCACGCCGCGAAAAGATTGCGCAATCTCGCGCGTGCGGTCCGCAGATCCGTCGTCCACAACAATAACCTCGAAGCTTACGCCGGTTTGTGCAAGCACCGATTCCACGCAGGCTGCGAGGCATGCTTCTTCGTTTCGAGCCGGCACGATCACTGACACCATCGGCCGCTCCGATACTGGATATCGCTCCACCATCGCCCGAATTAGGTATTATAGCTTTGTGCGACGCGCCTCTGTTCTGTTAGCCATCCTTACAACTCTCCTTGTCGGCTGCTACCGCGGCTCCCGGCCACCGCGCATTGGCACTGCGGCTCCCGACTTTACCGTTCAAGACGCGGATCGAAAGGTCACGCTCAGCGAACTTCACGGAAAAGTTGTTGTCCTGAACTTCTGGGCTACCTGGTGCGCTCCCTGCGTGGAAGAGATGCCCTCGCTCGTACAGTTACAGCAACGCTTTAAAGATAAAGGTCTAACTGTAGTTGGGATTAGCATAGACGTCGACGGCGATGCCTATCACAAATTCCTGAAGGACTACAAAATCGACTTCCCGACGGTGCGCGATCCGGATCAGAAGACCAGCAGTCTGTATGGCTCTTTCAAGTGGCCCGAGACCTATATCATCGATCGCAATGGTGTCGTGCGCCGCAAGTTCATCGGTGCTGTGGAATGGAGCCAGCCGGAGGTTGTGGACTTCCTGAGCAAGCTTTAACCTGAACTTCCAATTCAACAATATGTCCTTTCAGGCGCGCGACGCCGCGCTACCGGGTGTACAATTGCGCCTTCCGGAGGTTGGCGAGTGCGGTTATGGCTGCAAGCAAACAGTTAAGTTTTACGGAGAAGGACTGCGTTGGTCCTCAAATCTCAAGTCCCGATTTCGATTCCAAGGCCCTCGAGGAGATAACTCGCAGTGCGCAGTATGCGACCGGCGCGAGGGGTGCCGCCCTGGTCCTTTCTGACGGAAAAACGATGTCGTGCCGGGCCTGCTCGGGTGAGTTGGGTCCACCGGTTGGAACGCGCTTGACCGGTGATACGGGGTTCACGGCGACCTGTGTACGGACCGCCGAGGTCGTACGCTGCGACGATACGGCGACCGACAAAAGGCTAGATGGCGCGAGTTGTGTCGAGCTAGGTATACGCTCGATTCTGGCCGTGCCCATCTTCAACGCGCAAAATGTGGCTGGCGTTCTTGAAGTGCTTTCCAATGAACCGAAGAAGTTCACTGATAAGCATGCCACCGCGCTGCAGTTACTGGCGCGACTGGTTGAGATGGTCGTCAATTATGCTTCCCGAACTGACGTTTCGCTCGACAGTACCGCTGAACCAACGGCCCCAAGCAGTGAGACGGGCAAGGCAAGCCGGGATCTGGCAAAGTCAATGTGCCTTTCGTGTGGACATTCAAATCCTCAGGGCAGCCAGTTCTGTAATCATTGTGGGGTTATTCTATTCAGCTTCCTTGGCCCCCAAGATTTGACCGCAGATCGCAACATGCCAGACGGGACCAAGTCGAGTCCTGAGCAGGGTGTCAAAGAGATCTGCGAGATCATTTTCGGAAGCGCGGGTCCTGCGACGTGGAGCGAGATTTCTGAGCGGCTTCTAGCGGATCAGAAGGTCACGCCGCCAGACAAACCCCACAGAGTCGCGATGGAAGAAACGGCTAAGCAAACACAAGCCGCAGCTAAGACATCAGAAGATGCTACCGTGGAATACATGACGGACGGGAGGGCTACCGGGCTTAAAGCTCGCCTGGGAGCGGCGGTTCGCCGCAACCTGTGGCTCTGAACCCACCAATCGGTCGGTGAAGGTTCGAAATCTGATTCTTGGTCTCCTGCTGTGATGAACATCAGTTTGACCCTCTGGGCGAGGCGGTTCATAATGCTGATCTGGCGCGTCCCCGGTGCCACCGAAAGATTGAAACAAGCCCAAAGGAGTGAATGCGAATGTTGGAAAAAGGCGATGGAATCATGTCAACCTACACAGGCGCAGTAGAAAGCTTTCGTAAATCGGCCACGGCCTTTATGCAGCACGTAGATCTTTTGTCCCAGGCTCGCGATGCGTATCAGCAAGCGATGACAGCCAGCCAGGAATTGCGCAGTGCCCTGGACGCGGGTGATGAGAATCTGCGCACCCTTATGGCCCAGTTGGAGCAAGCACTCAATCTCCACTTGGCTAGGCCAGCCCTCGACAGGAAAAAACCGGAACCGGTAAAGGTGGAAGGGCTCAAAGCGAGCACGGAGAGTTCGGGCGGTGTGAGAGCGTTTCCGTAAGAAAGCTGCCGGCGTTGGCAACAAAGCGGTGCTGAAGGTGAATCGCGTCGAAAACTGCAGCAGATTGCTCTTTCTAACGGGCAGAATCCCGACCTTGGGACAAGACTTGTGCTTGGTGGGCCTTTAGCCGACGTGCGCCCTCGCGCGGTTGCGACGCAGAACCAATCGGCCGATCAATCTCCCGCTGTTTACTCTTCGTCCGAGTATTCGCCGGGCACGTCGTCTTCGGGCACCTCGCGGGTGTGCACTTCCCTCTCGCCGCGCTTGGCGGCATCTTCGACGCCTGAAACCACCCCGGCCTCGAACGCGTTTCCTTCCTCGATCAACTCGTCGACACTTTCCGAATCTGCGGTCTCAACGTCAGACAAGCCCTGTAGATCTCCCGATTGTTCACCCGAGCGCGAACTCGGTGTCTCCAGAGAAAATTCCAATGCACCCCGTCCTTGCCTTTTCTTCGGGGTCTTCCTGCGACCCGCGCTTGTGGCCTTCCGGGTCTTGCCCAACCGCGCTGCCGTTGTCTTGTGAGCAGACTTTTTCTTCGCCGATTTTTTGGGAGTCGTGGTTTGCATCCGTTTCTTCGGCGTCACCTTCCCGCGCTTAGTTGCCTTCGAGCTTGATCCCTTCTTGGTTTTTCTTTTGGTTGCCATTCGCGCAGTCTAGCACCGGCAGCCGCATGCGGCAAAATCAAGCCAGGTGCTCCGTCAGACGCTCTGGTCCGGACTAGAGAGCATTGGCACCGGGATTTTCGCGTAGTCGAAGCCCTTTGTTCTCCGACGTCATTTCGACGTACAGAATTCACGTTAATATAATCTGTCTTTCAATTCAGAAGGGAGGAATGAAATGGCTCAATCCAAACCCCCGGTAAACGAAAACGAAATTTCCCGCGACCGCCTCGCGGAGCTGTTGAACGAAGACCTTTCCCGCGAATATCAAGCGATCATCGCCTACGTAGTCTATTCCCAAGTACTGAGCGGCGCCCAATACATGGACATCGCCGCCCAGCTCGAGATCCACGCCAAGCAGGAACTCGATCATGCCTTGATCATCTCGCGCCAGATCGACTATCTCGGCAAGATGCCAGTGGTCACCCCCAAGCCGGTACGCACATCGAAAGATCCGAAAGAAATGCTCCGGTTCGATCTCGACAACGAAAACGAGACCATTCGCAATTACCGCGATCGCATTCGGCAATGTGAAGCGCTGGGAGAATACGCGATGGCGGAACAAGTTCGCCAGATCCTGGTGCAGGAACAGGACCATCAAATCGATCTAGCTACGGCTCTTGGCGAAGAAGTTCCGGACCTTAGTGGTGGTCCTAAAGGACGCGCCCTGCGCTAGAAATGGACGCGCCAACGGAAAAAAGGCCGAGAGTCGGCCTCAGTGATTACCTGGCTGCTGAACGAACTCTGCTCGCATGGATTCGCACCGGCCTGGCTTTGATGGGGTTCGTTTTTGTGGTGGCGCGCTTCGGTCTCTTCCTGCAGCAACTGCAAGCCATGCAGCCCGCCCCCGCGGCGCAGGCATACGGGATATCGGTGTGGTTCGGCACCGCGCTGATCGCAGTCGGAATAAGGTGAATGTTTTTGCCGGATGGTACCATCTCCGACTGGTTCGCCAGTTGGATCGCGACGAGACGGCACCCTTTCGTTCTTCGATGCCGGCCGGCACCATCGCTTTCTTTCTGGCTTTGATCGGGTTGGCTATGGCGGTTTATCTAATTTCAGTGCGAAGTTCTGCGAGTTCGCAGTCAAGAAACAGTGAGGAGACCTCTATGGCGTCCAGCCGAGGAAATGGGATTATCGACGTACCTAGCAATCACTCCGTAGACGAGACAGTACAAAAACTCAAAACAATTCTGGCCACCAAAGGAGTTAATCTCTTCGCCATAGTCGACCATAGTGGAGAAGCGGAAAAGGTGGGAATGAAGATGCCCGCTACCAAACTGCTGATCTTCGGGAGTCCCAGAGCTGGCACGCCATTGATGCTGGCCGCCCCTAGTATTGCCATCGATCTTCCACTCAAGATTCTGATCTGGGAAGACGGCAAGGGAAAGGTCTGGGTCTCCTACAACAGCGCAGAGTATTTACAGGAGCGTCACTGCTTACCGCAGGAGTTGATGCAGAACATCGCAGTGGTGGAAACGTTGGCAGCCAAGGCCGGCGAATGACCCTCGGCCAACGGTCTCACGGGAGATGTAGATCGCTTGTATGTTGGAGAACTACTTCTTCCCTCGCGCCGATGGATCATTTGCCGGGTCGACGTAAACGGTGTCACTGGGTCCATCGCCAGAAATGTGCACGATTACCGCGTCTTCGCCAGTCCGGGCAAAATGATTTGCACGACCTGGCTCGGAGTACACGCTACCAGGCGGCAAGCTTTTCAGTGATTTTTCATCAAAACGATCCCCGTAGCCGAAGTGCCACTCGCCGGACACAACCGTCGCCATGCGGTCATCTCGATGCGAGTGCGCCTGGATCGTCGTGTGTGGGGGGATCGACAAGAGAATCGAATAAAAGCCGGATTTTGCCGGGTCGCCGAAAAGTACCTTCGAATGAACTGCGGCGACTCCGGAACTTCCGACCTGCGTGCCGTCGAACGTGATGGCTCTAGCTTCTGCGGGGGTTATGCGCATCTGCGTAAGCGATGAAGGGGGCGACGAATAAGCTGCGGTAACAAGCACGAAAGCAAAGAGAACTCTTTTCAACATTTATAATCTCCATTATCCAGGGGCAAGCCACATTCGTTTGAGAACGAACGCGCTTAAGCATACAACTGAATCCTTCGCTCGTACCTGCGCAGGGTTATGGCAAGGAGACTGGCTGGGCCCAAAGCAGCGAGGAATATCTGCGGGCTTACGGTGAGTAGGTTTTTTCTGATAAACGACTTGTCGAAGCGATAATTTTCCGGTGTGTGGGCGCACACACCGGCACAATCAGTTCAAAGCGCTACTCCCGGAGCTTGGTTCAGGAAGCCAACTCGGCAATCCCTGTCAGCTCCACGTATTCTTCGTCCGTCAATTGCAACGATCCGGCCTGGACATTTTCCTCAAGATGGGCAACCGAGGAGGTTCCGGGGATAGGCAGCATAATCGGGGACCGCTTCAGCAACCATGCTAACGCGATCTGGATGGGTTTCGCTTGGCGCGCCTTGGCAATTCTCTCGAGCAGCTTACCAGCCACGGTGCCTGCTCCCAGCGGAAACCACGGGATGAACGCAATTCCGTTGCGTTCGCAATAATCCACCACGTAGTCCCATTCACGATCGGCGAAACTGTACCGGTTCTGGACTGACACGATCGGGACGATTTTTCGTGCGCGCTCGATGTGTTCAACGGTGACATTGGACAACCCAACCAGGCGGATCTTCCCTTCTACTCGCATGTTGGCTAAGGTTTCAACCGACGCGTCGAGCGGTATCACCGGATCGGGCACGTGCAGTTGGTAGACTTCGATCCGGTCCAGGCGCAACCTCTTCAGGCTGCCTTCCACGGCTTTACGCAAGTGTGCCGGGCTGGCATCGTGAGTCCACTGGTTCGGCCCGGGTCGGTTCCATCCACCTTTCGTCGCGATGACAAGATCTTTGGGATAAGGCGCCAGCGCTTCGGCGATCAACTCTTCACTGACATTCGGGCCATACGAATCCGCTGTATCTATAAAGTTGACCCCCAGCTCTACGGCTCGGCGAAGAACGGCAACCGCCGCCGCGGGATCTTTGGGTGGTCCCCAGATTCCGTCGCCCGTAAGGCGCATAGCCCCGAAGCCAAGGCGATTGACCGAGCGTTCACCACCAAATGAGAGAGTTCCGCTGCTGGCCGCTGACGGACTTGTTGTTTTCCTGCTTATCTCGCTCGTATTCATTTTTCATTCTCCTAGATGCTGTTCATTTATTGGATGACAGCTCGTCGCGATCAGGCTCCTGTTCCAGTCAGTTTCCATTTCCTGCGCCAGACTCCGCCACCCGCCAACCCGAATCGCGCATGTTTATACTTGGCGCGACCGTCGTCGTGGTAGGCCCGAGATCCTTCTCGAAAACAATTCCTTTCCGGGTGACTATGAAGGTCTTGACTCCAGACGAACGGTAGTCCGCAGGATACGCTACCAGGGCCAGACCTTTCTTGTGGCCGCCACCGGCCGCACTATTTCCTGGCACTCGTCGAAAATAGTACCCCTGAAAAAGGTAAGCTCCGTCCTGCGTGAGGCGAGTACTCTCAGCATCCGCAGCACTCGCCGTGACCAGGCTCTGGGCGAACCGTGTGATGGGGTCTTGGCTAGCGGCTTTTGCGTCGCTGGCTGTGTTCGCGTCGCCCTCGGTCTTCGTCATGGCGAATTCCTCGCACACTTCAATAGCGGTGGTCTCATTCTCTCCGATTCTCCGGAAGAGGATTTCCTGCGTACCCGTCTTGGAATCGAAGTACCATACACCGTTCTCTGAGACCAGCGGGATAGGGAAGGGCCAGTTTTCGGCGCCGATGTATAGGACCGTAGTTCCGTCGGGCTCTTGTACCAGACGGTGCATCTCCTGATATTTCTTGGTGAACTGCTCGCGTTCGAGCTTGTCCTCAACTTCATCGTGCGATGAAGTGACTTCCTTTCCTGCTCCGAGAATCGCTTCCAGGCCCTGCTCATCTTCCTTTTGCGCGGCTTGAACCAGAGCGTTAACTGCCTCCCCCGGAGACGAGAACGTTCTTAGTTGCGAGTCCTGAGCAAAGCTCGAGCCCTCAAAGCCCACCACAAGCAGCAGCAAGCCCAACAGCAGCACCAACAGGACGGTGGACGCGAACCCGCAGGCAAGCCTCCCAGTAGAGGTCTCAAACGTTTCAAGGTTCATATTCTTCGCGCACATGAATTCTTCTCCATATCATCAATTGCGTTTTGCTGTCATTGAATCGAGCTACCGGCGACCGCCGCCCCCCCCGTGGAAACCGCCGCCTCCATGGAAGCCTCCGCCAAAGCTCGACTGGCCGCGGGCGGAGAAGCCTCGCGCGACTCCGCCATGATTAAAACCGCTAAATGCGCCGGAATGGATACCAGCCTGGGCATGCGGCGCGCCAAGTCCGTGCTGGCCACCGGCGAATCCTCTCGCTCCTCCGCCATGAAATCCGTTGGCTCCATGAAATCCGCCCGCGCGATTGACATTGTTGCGATTGATGAAAACTCTGCTGTGGGAGATGTAGGAGTGGTGGTCGAAAACGATTCCGTGGTGATGCCAATCATATCCCCAGTGGTGCCAGCCCCAACCGAAGCCGCCAAAGAAACCAATTCCGAAGCCGAAGCCAAACGCAATTCCCGGAACGCCAAGATAAAGCCCTGGATACGAATACCAGCCTGGCCAGATCCCGATGGGCGCTCCATACACCAGCCAAGGGTCATACTCCGGAACGTAAACAACCTCAGGGTCGGCGGGTTCGATCACAATGTTTTGTCCCTGGTTACTCACCTTTTCTTGCGATGTGCTCTTTAAGTTGCCCGCCTTCTCCGCTCGGTCGCGCATTAGCTGGACCGCGTTCATAATGTCCTGCTGTTGGTTGACATAGGCATCGCCGAGCGAGGAGGTCCACGAAAGATTCTTGTCCATGTTGGCAAGCACCGAAGGAAATTCTACGAGGGCTTTCACACTTGGATCCCAAGGTTGTTTATCTACTTCTTTGCCAAGCTGTTTGCCCTTGAGATCGGGATGTTGCTGCAACCAGCGGTCCGCTTCCACAATTTGGTCGGGAAAGGTAGCGGCCGCCAGGATCTGTGCCACCAGCGCATCTGGATACAATGCGATCGGCGCGACGAGTTGCTGCAACTGTCCCGGCGTCTGTTGTGCGGCTTGAACCGGCTCTTGTGCCGCGGACTGGTCCGCCTGAGCGGCAAACCCTCCCGGCGCAGTCGCCAACACAAGGCAAAACGAAAGCAAGAGCGACAAACTCTGTTTTAGAAACTTCACGATCAATCCTCCTGCGGCGGTGACTCATCACGGCTCCGCCAGACCTGTCCGCTGTTAGTTGGCCACGTTAATGGCTCTGCCTGGCACAAACTGCCGAATTGCCAGTGGACATTCCGGGTGGTCGCATTGACACGCAATTTCCATGTCTGCGCTGCCCGCGTCGCGGCACCCGTCTCCGCAGTATTCTTGTGCCTTGGGCACCTTGCAAAGACATGGTATGTGCGCGCACTTCTTGATCTTTTGATTCGCCATTACAATTCCGTCCTTTCAAGTTCTATCCATCTTCCCGATCACGCGAGCGGTGCAACTTATTGACGTAGTGCCGTTTGCGCTGCCACTCGAATGAGTCGAGGGGATTCACTCCAAGTGTCCAGCTCCGGCGACTACGTCTTCTTCGGATATTGCATGCTCAGGTCCAAACGTTGCCTTTGCCGCTAAGCCAAGATGTTCCAACGGTGTTCGACCCGATGCGGATAACAACAACGGTCCCAAGTGTCCACCGGCTGATAGTGCTGTCGAAATTTGGACGCTCTCAATCCCTCAACATTGAGTCCAGTGCGTTGTAAAGCAATCTTGCGGCAACCCGGTTGCTCGCTTACCCGAAAATAGAAATCAGTGCTACCCTACCCACCAGAGTTTAGGCGCGTGAATGACGTCTGCAGCCACCAGCACGGTGTTCGTCGTCGATGACGATGACTTGGTGCGCGCTTCCATCCACGGCATGCTGAAGTCGGTTGGCTTGCGTTCCATGACTTTCGGGACGGCGCAGGAGTTCCTACGGAGCGAGCGGCCGGACGGGCCAAGTTGTCTAGTCCTGGACGTGAGACTTCCCGGAGTGAGCGGCCTGGATTTTCAGCGCGAGTTATCTGAGGCCGGTATCCGGATTCCCATCATCTTTATCACCGGCCACGGAGATATTCCGATGACGGTAAAGGCCATGAAATCCGGGGCTGTGGAGTTCCTGACCAAGCCATTTCGAGATCAGGACCTGCTGGATGCGATCTACCAGGCATTGGATCGCGACCGGGTGATGCGCCAACAACAGAACGAGCTTGGCGACTTGCGAAAGCGCTACGAGCTGCTGACTACACGCGAGCGCGAGGTCATGGGCCTGGTAGTTTCGGGCATGCTCAATAAGCAAATCGCTTTCGATCTCGGAACCAGCGAAATCACGGTGAAGATTCATCGCGGGCACGTGATGCGGAAGATGCAGGCTGAATCACTGGCGGAATTGGTCAGAATGGCGGCGAAGCTGGAACTTCCGCCCGCCAAGAAGTAGCTTTGGCCGCTGGAACAGGTCGCGAATGAAAGTCCTCTCTAAACTTCAACGTTACGGCTTGGCGATCACTGCCTGCGGAGTCGCTCTCGCGGTGGGTTGGCCTATCGATGCCCCTTCGTCGTGTTTCCTTCTCGCTGTCACCGTGAGCAGTCTTTTTGGAGGTTTGGGCCCGGGTCTGGTGTCTGTGGCTCTCTCCGCCTTAGCCTTTGAACACTTTTTTTTGTGGAGGACATTTCCACCAGCCCACGAATCGGCTACTTTCTTGCGGTTTGCCGTCTTCCTGGTAGCGACTTTGCTGATTACGGGATTAATGGAGATAAAACGGCGTGTCGAGGAATCTCGGAGCCGAACTCAGGAGGCACTTCGTCTGGCGCAGTCGGATCTGGCACATGTGAATCGGGTGACCACCATGGGGGAGCTGACTGCATCCCTTGCTCACGAAGTGAATCAACCGATTGCCGCCGCCGTCACCGACGCCAACACCTGCTTGCGTTGGCTTACGCGCGATGAACCCAATATGGAAGAGGCGCGCGATGCTGCCTCGAGAATGGTCAAAGACGCAACCCGTGCAGCGGAAATCATTAGCAGGATCCGCCTGATCTTTAAGAAGGGTGCCCTCCAGCGGGAATTGGTTGATGTAAACGAAGTCATTGAAGAGATGATCTTGCTGCTGCGCAACGAGGCATCGCGATATTCCGTATCAGTCCGAACGCAGCTGACAAATATTCCCCAGATCATGGGCGATCGCGTGCAATTGCAGCAGGTGCTGATGAACCTCATGATCAATGCCATCGATGCCATGAAGGCAGTGGACGGGAAACGCGAGCTAATCATTAAGTCGCAGCCATCGGAGAATGAGCAACTCATGGTGTCGGTCAGCGACACCGGTGTGGGTTTGCCCCAAAAGCAAGCGGACCAGATCTTCAATGCGTTTTTTACGACGAAGGTTCACGGCACTGGCATGGGGCTTCGGATCAGCCGCTCCATCGTGGAATCGCATGGCGGTCGTTTATGGGCGACCGACAATTCTCCGCGTGGCGCCAGTTTTCACCTGACCTTAACCAGTAAACTGGAGACTCGCGAATAACGCTTGCCGTTGCCCCACTGTGACCGCCGTCTCCCCTGTGATGCGTGTCCTCCCATATCAAAGTCTGATGCGCGTATAAGAAGTCGCATACCAAAGTATGATTGTGCACATTTCACCACACTGCTAATTTTCTAGTTATGGATAGTCCAAGCAACACGAAATTAGTGGCGATCGTCGATGACGATGACTTGATGCGCGGTGCGCTGCAAGGCATGCTGAAATCGGTTGGTTTGTCATCGGAAGCTTTCGCCTCGGCGGAGGAGTTCCTGAAATCCGGTCAGCAGCGACAAGCTGCATGCCTGATTGCGGATATCCGCATGCCGGGAATGTCGGGCCTGGAACTGCAGGCCAAGCTGAACGCTGAGCTTTGCAGGATTCCGACCATCTTCATTACGGCCCACGGCGACGCAAGAATGCGAATGCAGGCTTTGCGAGCGGGCGCAGTGGAGTTCCTGGCAAAACCATTCGACGATGAAGCCCTACTCGGAAGTGTTCGAGCAGCTCTGGAAAGTTGATCTCGATCAGAAGCGCAGGCGGCAACAGGGGGTTTTTGTGGCGGCTATCGCAATAGTGAGAAATGGTCATCAAGATTATGAGCGCAGATTCGAGCAAATCATAGGCAACAGTCCAGCTCTCGAAGCAGTGCTCGAACAAGTCGAACGGGTCGCGCCCACGGACTCCACGGTTATTATCCAAGGCGAAACCGGCACCGGCAAGGAGTTGATCGCGCACGCAATCCATAACCTCAGTTCGCGGTGCGGACGCCCGTTCATACGGTTGAATTGCGCTGCCATTCCCCTGGATCTGCTGGAGAGTGAGCTTTTTGGCCATGAAAAGGGCGCATTCACCGGGGCCATCGCGCAAAAGGTTGGCCGTTTCGAACTCGCCGACAAAGGCACACTTTTCCTGGATGAGGTGGGAGACATTCCGCCAGCGCTGCAGCCCAAACTACTGCGCGTCTTGCAGGAACAGGAATTTGAACGTCTGGGGAGCACCCAGACACGCCGCGTGAACATCCGGCTCGTCGCCGCGACAAATCGAGATCTCGCGGAGATGGTGAATCGAGGCGAATTCCGCAGCGATCTCTACTATCGTCTCAATGTGTTTCCAATCCTCTTGCCAGCGTTGCGGGAGCGTCGCGAAGATATTCCAGCCTTGGTGATGCATTTTACCGAGGTTTTCGGAAATCAGATGGGTCGAAAAATTGAACACATTCCCTCCGAAACCATGTGTGCGCTGAGCTCGTACCAGTGGCCTGGAAATATCCGCGAGCTGCAGAACCTGATGGAGCGTGCCGTAATCCTTTCAAACCACGGTGTGCTTCCGAATCCTTTGCCGGCGGGGACTCATGGTGTCACCGCCCCTTCGGCTGCGCCTATCACGCCTGTCCCTACTTTGAAGGACTCCGAGCGCAGTTTGATTCTGCACACGCTTGAAAGCGTGGGCTGGGTGATTGGCGGTCCGAAAGGCGCAGCCGCGAAACTTGACTTGAAGCGTACCACGCTGATCAACAAGATGCAGAAGCTGGGGATTTCCCGGCCGGTTCCCCAAAGCGGCTCGGATGCGATGCCGCGACCAACGCAGGAACCGGACCCGCTTCCGCACTTTTAGTGACACGAAATCGGGCGGATAGCGTTGTTGATTCGAGTCCCTATTGTGTAGGCTCCTTGAACACCATCCTATTCAGTTGGGTCCTCGCGATGTTGCGCCTCTGCGAAGCACTTGTTATTTTCTTCGCAGGCATCGTTGCACGAAACACCATGTTGAGCGTGCGATTTGCCAAGAAACAAGCCAACTAACCGCCCAGGCAAAACAGGGCGCGATCCTCTATTACCGAGCGCAGGAGAAAGTCATGCCTGTCACAAAACTCGATACCACCGCCGCCTTGATCGTGATTGACCTGCAAAAGGGTATCGTCGCTTTGCCGACCGTTCACCCTGCCAGCGAGATTATCGCTCGTACTGCCAAGCTGGCATATGCTTTCCGTGGGCGAAACCTGCCGGTTGTTCTTGTCAACGTGACAGGAGCGGCTCCGGGCCGCACCGATGCTGGACGCCCCAAGCATTCGTTCCCGCCTGATTGGACCGAGCTCGTTCCTGAATTGGAGCAGCACCCCGACGATTACCTCGTCAGCAAGCAGCGAGTGGGAGCGTTCATCGCTACCTCCCTTGACGAAATCTTGCGTCGGCGCGGCGTAACACAGGTCTTCGTGACGGGCATAGCGACGAGTGCCGGCGTGGAATCGACTGTGCGCAGTGCTTACGATTTTGGTTACAACGTCGTGGTTGTCGTGGACGCAATAACGGACCGCGACGCCCATGCGCATAATCATTGTGTTGAGAAGGCGTTTCCCCGTCTGGCTGAGACGGATACGACAGACAACGTGCTGAAGCTGTTGAAAGAGGACCGGCTCGCTAAGGCGGACGCGACGGACTCACCACCGTAGCGGGAGGAATACTGAATGTCGACCCTTATCTTCAGTCTTGAAGGGAAAACCGCCGTCGTGATAGGAGGTACCTCCGGAATCGGACGTACGCTGAGCCTCGGCCTCGCGGATGCTGGAGCTGATGTCATCGCCTCCGCCCGCCGCAAGGAACCCGTCGATGAAACCGCGACCGAGATCGAACGACGCGGGCGCCAGACCTTGCGCCTGTGCTCGGATGTGTGCAACCGCGCATCGCTCGAAGAATTACTGGCAGCCTCGCTCCGTCGCTTCGGCAAAGTCGACATCCTCATAAACTGTGCCGGGAAAATCAGGCGCACGCCCACTCTCACCATGCCGGAAGAGGAATGGGCCGATATTCTGGAGACGAATCTTACCGGACCCCTGCGTGCTTGCCAAATCTTCGGAGGGCACATGCTGGAGCGTGGCTACGGCCGCATTGTGAACATCGCTTCGCTCAACAGTTTTGTCGCGCTCAACGAAGTGGCCGCATATGCGGCCAGCAAGGCCGGCGTAGTTTCGCTCACACGCTCACTCGCCGTCGAGTGGTCAAAGAAAGGCGTTACGGTGAATGCCATCGCGCCCGGCGTTTTCCCCACCGCCCTGAATGCAGAACTGCTCGACAACTCTCCCCGCGGCGAAGAATTGTTGATCCGGACCCCGATGCGCCGCTTCGGCAGGACCGAGGAGCTCGTCGGAGCTGCGATCTATCTCTGCTCCGATGCGGCTTCCTTCGTTACCGGCCACACTCTGGTCGTCGACGGAGGCTTTTTGGCCAGCGGCGTCAACCAATGACCGTCAACCGATGACCGATGGAAGACGGAAACAGATTCAAAGGTTTTAGGATAATGGAGCATCGTGGCAGAGGATCGCTGGATAGCGGGAAGGTAGGACTGATTGGGATACACACGACGGAGGTTGCTAACGGGCGTAGGACTGGCGGGACTGGGAGCGGCGATGCCGTCGATGCTCAAGAAAGCCGCAGCGTCCTCACTAATGGAATTACTGGCCGCAGGCGCGGGGAGCTGCCCGTTCCGCTTGGCGGTCATCAATGACGAGATCACTCAGGACTTCGAGAAAGCATGTCAGATCGTGTCAGTCGATTTCGGACTGCATTGGATCGAACTGCGCTCGATGTGGGACAAGAACGTAACCACGCTCAATGCCAAAGAAGTTGAGGATGCACGGAAGATCCTTGCCGAACACAAGTTGCAGGTCACGGATATCGCAAGCCCGCTGTTTAAGACAGACTGGCCCGGGGCTCCGAGATCGTCGCAGAGCGAAACACGCGACCAGTTTCATGCCGACTTTGATGCCAGTGCGCAGGATAAGCTGCTCGAGCGGTGCATCTCCCTTTGCAAGTCTTTCGATACGGACCGGATTCGCTGTTTCGACTACTGGCGGCTGGATGATCAGAAGCCGTATCGGGCGGCGATCAACGCCAAACTGCAGCAAGCTGCGGAACGCTGCGCCAAAGACAACCTAATCCTCCTGCTCGAAAACGAAATGTCCTGCAACACAGCAACGGGCGAAGAGGCGGCTGCAGTGCTGAAGGCTATTTCAAACCAAAACTTCATGCTGAACTGGGATCCGGGCAATGCCGCGGCTTTAGGGAGCACGCCCTATCCCACTGGCTATGAATCGCTGCCCAAAGATCGCCTCGGGCATTGTCATTGCAAAGATGTAGTGAACAAGCCGGACCACAAATACGATTGGGCTCCGGTAGGCGGCGGTATCGTGGATTGGGTTGGACAACTTCGCGCGCTGCAGCGTGACGGCTTTCACTACGGGCTGAGTCTCGAAACCCACTGGCGGGGAGCAGGGACTCCGGAAGCCTCTACACGTCTCAGCATGGATGGACTCAAAAAAGCGCTGACCAAGGCTGGAATTTCCTGCTCATTATAAGGAAAACCACATGAAGGAGACCCGATGGTGACACGACGAGAGTTCCTCGATGCACTGGCCATGGGCGCGGCGGGGCTGGCCATGGGAACCACGGCAAAGAGCTATGGGCAGATTCTTGGTTCGAACGACCGACTCAATTTTGCCGTAATTGGCCTGAATGGCCGCGCCTACGCTCATCTCGCGTCGCTCAAGGCAAATCGCAGTGCTGCCCGCATCTCGCATGTCTGCGATGTGGACGGCGTCATTCTCAAGAAATTTGCCGAGCGTACCCAGCAGGAGATGGGCGAGGCTGCGGTGGCGGAGAAAGACTTTCGCAGGATTCTCGAAGAAAAAAGCGTTGACGCCATTACCATTGCCACGCCTGAGCATTGGCATGCGCCGATGGCCATCGCCGGTTTGCACGCTGGCAAGCACGTCTACGTGGAAAAGCCATGCAGCCATAATCCCGCCGAGGGCGAGATGCTGGTGCAGGCGCAGCAGAAATATCGCAAGTTGGTACAGATGGGCACGCAGCAGCGTTCCTCGCCGCACACCATCGAGGTCATCGAAAAGATTCACGAAGGAGTTATTGGCAGGCCATATTTCGCAAAGGCCTGGTACGCCAATACGAGGAAGTCGATTGGCACCGGCAAAGAAATCCCCGTGCCCCCGCAACTTGATTGGGACCTCTGGCAGGGCCCGGCCCCGCGCCGTCCATATAAGGACAACGTGCATCCTTACAACTGGCACTGGTTCAAAATCTATGGCACCGGTGAAACGCTCAATAACGGCACGCACGAGGTCGATGTTTGCCGCTGGGCGCTTGGCGTCGACTATCCGGAGCGGGTTACGTCGTCGGGCGGCAGATACCATTTCAAAGATGACTGGCAGTTTTATGACACGCTGGTGACCAGCTTCGAGTACGAAGACAAGATGATTTCGTGGGAGGGCAAGAGCTGCCAGGGAATGAAGTATTACGGCCGCGATCGTGGTTCCACTATCATCGGGACCACTGGGACGGTGCTCGTCGATCGCGCTGGGTATGAGATCTATGATCTCAAGGGAAATAAGACGAGCGAATTGAAAGCTGGCGATACGACTTCAACCGCTGACCTGATCGGTAGCGACTCCATGACCGACGCTCACTTCGCGAACTTCATCGCAGGAATTCGCAAAGGCGAGAAGCTCAACGCCCCTATTTCTGTCGGCAACGTAGCCGTTACGATGCTGCAGCTTTCCAACGTCGCGTGGGAAGTGAACCGCGAGCTGCGTCTCGATCCAAAAGACGGACACATCCAGGGCGATCCGGAAGCAATGAAGCTGTGGGGGCGCGAGTACGAGAAGGGCTGGACGCCGCATGTTTAAGAAGATCGCGTTCTCCCGTCGCGACTTTGTTCGCTCCGGAGCACTGGTTGCGGCAGCATGCGTTGCTCCGATCGATATCTTTTCGCTAGCTCAGGAAACGTCATCGTCAAACGAAAGATCGCCGATTCGATTGGGCCTGGCCAGCTACACGTTTCGCAACTTCACTCGCACGCAACTCATTGGCTTCCTGAAGCAGCTCAATGTGTTCGCGCTGAATGCGAAGGACGTCAAAGACCATCTCCCCATGGATCCGCAGGAGGAATCGGCGGCGCTCGCGGACTACACCGCAGCGGGCATCAAGCTTCACGCTGCCGGAACCATCTATTTCCCGAAGGATGAAGACGCGGACATACGGACTAAGTTCGAATACTGCAAGCGAGCGTGTATTGGCGTTATTGTCGTGGGCGATCCTGCTCTGGAAACGTTGCCGCGCGTTGAGAGATTCGTAAAGGAATACGACATCCGCGTCGCGATCCACAATCACGGCCCGGAGGATAAATTGTGGCAATCGCCACTGAATGTCCTAAAGGCAGTAAAAGGCATGGATGCGCGCATGGGTTGCTGCATTGATGTCGGGCACGCGGTTCGCGCCGGCACTGATGTGGTGCAGGCGATCCAGGAAGCAGGCCCGAGACTATTCAACCTGCACATGAAAGACCTTACTAATTTCCAAAGTAAGGAGAGTCAGGTTGCAGTAGGAGACGGCATCATGCCGGTGCGGAAGATCTTTGAAGCTCTGATCGGCACGAAGTACAAGGGTTTCGTCGATCTGGAGTATGAGGTTCACCCCGACGATCCCATGCCAGGTGTCATCAGCAGTTTCGCTTACATGCGAGGGGTACTGGCAGGCATGGGGGACGAGTTCCGGGGCTGAAATACTCTCAATTGCAGGTCGGATCGCGCTTCCCAACATCTGCCGCCTTGTTGCGGCTGTTGACCTTCTTAAGTCGAGTTCAGCCGAGGTACGTTGGTGAGGAATCGATACGTTTGTGACTCATTGCTGATTGACATGACTGCGTCTTTGCGGAGTGCGCGTGCGGCGGGCACAACCGTTATGCCGGATGTGGACGCGACCTAGCGGATGGACGCGAGGAGGTTGTGCGATTCATGGAGCGGATGCATATCGAATCGATGAAAATGCTGACGCAGTTGAACGACGACCAATTGCAGCAGAAGTGCCAGTCGGCGGATGGAACCCCGATGACCACTTGGAAACTCTTGCGCTCGATGGTGGAATACGAGGTTCACCATCGCGGCGAACTCTACGCGTATCTCGGAGTGCTGAGTGTAAGTGTGCCGCCGCTCTATGGCCTTACCTCAGAACAATTGCGGGAGATCGCGGGTCGAGCAACCTAGCCTCCATAAGTCGTCCTCGACCTATCCACGAAATGTAAAATTCCGACTCTTGGCGGGCACATTTTGCGCAAAGACACTGGGTCGGTTAAAGATCGGAGAAAACCATGGTTCGTCAGACTCTCTGCTTGAGCGCATTTGTTTTCTTCCATGCGTTTGTATCCACTGCACAGCAAGGTTCAGACAAGCCTTGGCGTTTTGCTGTCTCAGGGGATTCGCGGAACTGCGGTGACGTTGTGATGCCGGGTATTTCCAAAAGCGTTCAGGCGCACGAGGTCGAATTTTACTGGCATCTTGGCGATTTTCGCACTGGGTACGACGTTGACGAAGACATGCAGCCACGGTTGGGCGACAAGATGTCAATCGACGAATATCACAAGATAGCTTGGGATGACTTCATTAATCATCAGGTCGAGCCGCTCGCTCCCATTACAGTTCGCCTAGGGATCGGGAACCATGAGACCTACATGCACGAGAACACACCAGCAGGTCAGGATTTGAGTCACGCGGAATTCATTACGAGATTTGGCCAATGGCTCGACGGCTCGAAAACAGCTTACTATCGCTGGAAATCGCACCAGGTAGACTTCATCAGCATGGATAATTCCCGCAATGCAGGTTTTGAGGATTCTCAAATGCTATGGTTTGAGAAAGTTTTGCAGGAGGATCGGACGGACGACGCCGTGAAGGCCATTGTGGTTGGAATGCATCGGGCTTTGCCTAACAGTCTGGCATGTGCTCACAGCATGAATGGAGACCCGTCGTCTTCAGCCGGGGATAATCTCAAAAGTCTTCAAAGTGGACGACGAGCTTATGAAGACCTTTGGGATTTCCAAAATACTGCCAAGAAGCACGTCTACGTTCTTGCAAGTCATTCTCACTTCTACATGCAAGACATTTTCAATACCTCCTACTGGCAACATCACGTTGGAAGTAATGACAACACCCCGAATAGTGCCAAGCCGGACAAATTGATCCACCTTGACGGATGGCTGGTTGGCACTGCGGGTGCTAAACGCTACCGACTCCCGGACAATCTTCTTACGACTGCTTTGGCGATCACGTATGCGTATGGCTATCTCTTAGCAACGGTGAACCCCGATGACAGCATTGGATTCGAATTCCAGCAGATCGTCGAAAACGACGTGCCCGCCGATGTGACGACTAAATTCGGGAAAGAGTTCGTGGATTATTGCTTTCTAGGGAATAGGGAGAACACTTCCCATCCGCCAGTTGACTCGTGCAGCGAGCAGTAGCCTATGGAAATGCAACCAGACCTTTGCATTTTTGGCATTAAGAAATGATCCGAAACGCAGACACTTCGACCGTGCTGGATCGCGAGGTTGAGGAAGACAAAAGCCTCGATCCGTCTGGCCCTCGCATCCGATGCCCGCTCTGCGGTTGGGCACCCCGCAAGGATGATCGCTGGTATTGTGATTGCGGGCATTTATGGAACACGTTCGACACTGGAGGAGTGTGCCCCGCTTGCCTCCACCAGTGGACTTCAACCCAGTGCCTATCATGCGCCGGTTGGTCGCCGCATCCGCAGTGGTATGTGCAGTAACGCACTCACGAGCGGCAGCAAACCCCGTACTGCTGCCAAAGGCGAAACCACGGGCTATGCGCGAGCATTTCGTCGTGTCTTCGATTCGCAGCAGAGATGTCGCTGCCACTTAGCGGTCTGGTGTCTGGAACTGCGAAGATGCGCTCTAACGACTCGATTTCAGCAATGGTCCGTTCAGCATCCATTCCGTCCCAATATCCAACATGAGCGTGGCAATCGTCAAACGGAGCTTCTATCGTGCGTTGCGTAGTGGAGAATCGGTGAGTATGTGTTCACTTCGCCTCTCACTTCAGGCTGAGGTCGGCAAACATAAATCCGTCGCGAGATACGATTTCCCCCACCTCTACCGATAGGTCTTTCTGGAACATCGGGCCAGCATAGACGAACGTGTGGAATTCCCCGTTCTCGCCGCAGGGATCGATCTCGGTCGGCAAATCCGAAAGCAGTTGCTCATTAAACTCTCTGCCAACAAATTCCGGTGCGAGGCGTTTGGGGTCAACACAAGTCAGTTTCGCAGGCAAGCCAGACTTGATCATGGATCGGGCAAGCTCCCGCGTCGGCATTCCCCACACAGGGAAAATCGGCTGCAATCCCGATTTTTCCAGTTGCTTCTCACGGTATGCCCGAATATCAGTAAGGAAGAGATCGCCAAAAGCAATGCATTCGATTCCCTCCTGAACAGCGGCCTTGCACGTTTCCTTCATGATGCATTCATAGTCGGCATTCGAGCACGGCTGCGGCAAATCAACATCCCACACAGGAACGCCCACCTCCTTCGCTTGTGCTTTGACGAGGCTACGCCGCACCGCGTGCATAGCCACCCGGTTCGCCGCCTGATTGAACGTCGTTAGCAGCCCGACAACTTCGTGTTCATTCTGCTGCCGGAGAAGGTAAAGGCTCCACGCACTGTCTTTTCCACTGCTCCACGAGAGCAAGGTTCGTTTCATGTAAATGTTGCGAATCGTGCCTTCCTGACCCTGGTTTCGCCAAAGTTTCACGGCCGCGGTTGAATGCGAACTTCCCATCCAAAACCCAGCAAGTCGTCACTTCGGCCATGAAACGGCTGGAGGCTCAACTCGCTTGTACAGCAGTTGTACAGCAGAAATCGCCGAGCGATTTGGTAAAATAAACAAAGCAAAACCAAAAGCCGACGTAGCTCAGTTGGTAGAGCAGCCGATTCGTAATCGGCAGGTCACCAGTTCAACTCTGGTCGTCGGCTCCATCTTTCCAACGATGAAATGCAGGGAAGCGTTGCCTTAACCTGGTGGAAAACTGTAGTGCGCCCACTACCAAAGCGATTACTCCACCAAGGGCGTGGACGAACAACTTCCCTCGGACTGGACAGAGCCTGACCTTGCACCCCGGATCACGACTACGTCCATCCTGCCGTCGTGGTTGAAGTCGCCCACGGCCACAGCGACTGGTCCCGGGCCGGTGGCATAGTCGGTGCGGTTGAACATGTAGGTCTGGGCGAAAGCCGTCGTGGTGAGCGCGCAGGGAATCGCGAGCACCAGAAACACCGCCGAAAGGACTTGCTGTCGTTGTCTGCCCGTCATGTTGTCATCTCCTAGCGGAGTTTTTGTTCCAGCGAGTTCAACCTATGTGCCCTTGCCGGTCAAACTAATGAATTGCGGGCTTCCCGGTACGCTGTCCGACAAGCGCACATCGGCGTTACGTTTTCCTTTGATCCTTGGAGTAAAGGTCACGCTGATCGTGCATTGTGCGCCAGGGGCAAGCTTAGCCGGACAATTGTTTGTCTGCGCAAAGTCACTTGCATCGAGACCCGCGACTCTGATCGTGCTAACGGTGAACGGAGTACCGCTCGGGTTGCTGATGGTCACGGTTCGCGGTTGGCTGGTCTTGCCTGCGATCTCATTGCCAAAGTTGAGAGATTTGGGAAATGTCGAGATGACGGGGAGATTGAGAAGAACGGAAACCGTATTCGAGAAGGTGTTGGCAACAGCCAGATCGACTCCTCCATCGCCATTGAAATCCGTTGCAGTTGGCCCGAAAGGAGCTATCCCTAGCGTGTAGTCCACATGGGATTGGAAGGTACCATCGCCATTGCCGAAGAGAACCGAGACCGAACCAGGGTCGCAGTCCTGCACGCCGAATTGGCAATTGGTGTTCACTACGGCGAGATCCGGTTCGCCGTCCCCGTTGAAGTCGGCGCTGGTCAGGAAGCCCGGCTCAACGCCAACAGCGTAGTCGACATGGGACTGGAAGGTGCCATCACCGTTACCGAGCAAAATCGATACGGCATTCGCCAGGTAGTTAGAGGTGGCCAGATCCAGCTTGCCATCGTGATTGAAGTCGCCGACGATGATCCCAGTCGGCGCTGCTCCTGTGGCGTAATCGACGTGCGATTGAAAGGTCCCGTCCCCGTTACCGAGCAGAATAGATAGCGTACTAGAACTGGCATTCGCAACCGCCAGGTCGACCTTACCGTCGGCGTTAAAATCGCCAGCAATTACCGACACTGGATTTGAGCCAGTAGCGTAGTCGACGTGGGCTTTAAACGTGCCGTCGCCGTTGCCGAGCAAGACGGAAACTGTGTCCGCATCGAGATTGGCCGTGACCAGATCCAGCTTGTTGTCGCCGTTAAAATCGCCCGCGACGATCCCCTCGTCTCCCCGGCCGGTAGCATAATTCCTCTGTGTCTGAAAGGTGCCGTCCCCGTTGCCGAGGAGAACCGATACGGTATTCGCGCTTCGGGTCGCGAAGGCCAGATCAAGCTTGCCGTCCCCGTTAAAGTCACCCACGACTTCCGCGAGAGGATAAACGCCGGTTGCGTAGTCGATGTGAGGCTTGAACTTTCCGTTGCCTTTGCCCAGCAGGATGGAGACCGAATTGCCGACCAGGTCGGTCACGGCCAGATCAGGTTTTTGGTCGCCGTTGAAGTCCGCCACTGCAACTGAGGCTGGAGCGGAGCCGGTGGCATTGTCCGCGCGAGTCTGAAACGTCCCGTCACCCTTGCCCACAAGAACGGATACGGTATCGGAGCCAGAGTTGGTGATGGCCAAGTCGGGCTTGCCGTCGCCATTCAAGTCGCCAACAGTCATCCCTTGGGGCCCTGATCCGGTTCCGTAGTCAACGTGGGCCTTGAAGGTGCCATCGCCATTCCCGAATAACAGGGAAACCGTGTTGTCCTCGAAATTCGTGGTAGCCAAGTCGAGCTTGCCATCGCCGTTGAAATCGCCTGCAAGTAGCCAGTAGGGCCCGTCTCCAGTTGCGTAGTCGAGGTGGTTTGCGAAGGTGCCATCACCGTGGCCTAACAAGACGGAGACCGAATTGGAAAATGTGTTGACTACGATAAGGTCGAGTTTACCGTCGTGATTGAAATCACCGCTTACTACGCCCACCGGGGCAAACGCCGCTGGGTATTCCACCTCGGGTTGAAAAGTGCCATCGCCATTACCGAGCAAAACCGAGACCGTGTCGGAACTATTGTTCGCGACCGCCAGATCCACTTTGCCATCACGGTTGAAGTCTCCGGAGGTTACGAAGATGGGACCGCTGCCGGTGCGATAGTCGACATGGTTCTGGAAAGTGCCGTCGCCGTTGCCGAGCAGCATCGAAACAGTGCCGTCTACAATATTCGATACGGCTAGGTCCAACCGGCCATCCCCGTTGAAGTCGCCAGCGAAGACGTCGCCGGGGTTGGTTCCGGTGGAGTATACCGCCTGAGTCTGAAAGGTGCCGTCGCCGTTGCCCAGCAGAACCGAAACCGTGTTGTCATAGAAGCTCGAAATAGCCAGGTCCAGCTTGCCGTCCCCGTTGAAGTCTCCGATGGCGATAGCATCAGGTCCTCTACCCGTAGCGTAGTCCGTGTGGGCCTGAAACTTGCCGTCGGAGTTGCCGAGCAGTATCGAAACCGTATTACCACTGAAATTCGCGACCGCTATACTGAGTGGGCCGCCGTTGTTGAAAACGCCAGTGGCCACTGCATCCGGGGCGGATCCCGTGGCTAGATCCATCCGACCGAAGACGTAGCGCTGTGCCGCGACCGAAGCCGGTGTCACGATGGAGCTCGTGGGCGCCATGGATGCGTCGGCTCGTCCCCTGGGAAGACCATGTGCCCTCGTCCGCGGTGACGAAAACTGTCGTTTCCACGGTACGGATGGAACGAAAGAAGGAACAATTGATGGCGCGGCATTTTCAATTTCGTGCTGCTGCGCGCGCACGCCAAGAGCAGCCAGCAGAGCTGCGAGCAATATAAACATGCAATTTCGAATGAAGTTCATGGTCGACCTCCAAATGTTGGCACTGCTGAGTTAACTTGCCGTTGGGACGGGAGACGAAATCGAATGTGGATTGTGCCTCCTGTCTTTTCTGTTTCGATTTTTCTTGCTCCCTGTTAAATATCGTGTCTCTTCAGCGCGAGATTTCGTGAACGACTTCGAGGATGCGCACTTACAAGACGTCCGAAGCCGTGCGGGTCCACTCTAAGGGGTTACCCGATACAAGGCGTACATTCCAGCTTCCATGTGGTCGCTCATGTGACAGTGGTACATCCAAGTGCCGGGATCGTCAGGTACCATGTCGGCGACAAGTGTTTGTGCTGGTCCGACCGCCACGACGTCGGCCTGCGTGCCGTTTACCGTCACCACATTTCCATGCCAGTGAGGCGTGTGGAAAGCGATGCCCAGACCGGCGACGTACCAGCGCACACGTTCCCCCTTGTGCATCGTCATCACTGGCATGTTGCCGAACTGGTAGCCATTGATGGTGAATTTAAAGTTGGCTGCAGCGAATCCTGAGCCCAGGACGAAGTAATTGCCGTCAGCGTCAGCAGGGCGTCGCTCCAGCTTGTTCACGGTCTTTGGATCTCCCGCGTAAGCCGTGATGTTGTGGTCCAGATACCAACTCGAATTCTCGTTAACCATGAAAAACGCCGTGACGAACTCGCGATCCACATCTTTTGGGCTGCCGTCCGGGCGGGCCATGCCGCGCCGCGTCACAACAATGGCCCCGATCAATCCCGCCTCAGTATCCTTTGGTTCATAATTGTGGGAGTGGTAAAGCCACAACATTGAACTCGGATTGTTCGGTCCCGGCCCTGCTCGCTCGGGAACTTCCCAGATATAGCTGTGCGTCCCGCCCGGTGGCACCATCCCGTTGTGAGTCGGATCGTTTGCTCCATCGTTGTAATGCGCGCCTTCGGAACTCTTTTCGTAGAAGACACCATGCGGGTGCATGCTGTATGCTTGCGCGCCATTGTTCTTGAACACGACTCGGATGGTGTCGCCCACCTCCGCGCGGAGGATGGGACCGAGCAGGCCAAGATGCTCCCATTCCGGTGGACGCTTTTTCAGGATGGTGAAGCTGTCATCCGTATACTCGCGATAAACCGCCTTTCGGTAGACCTTGCCAATGCGATCTTTGGCGTGCTCAGTCCAAAGCTGCGAAATATGATCGAAGGGCATGCCGCTCATTTGATCGATACCCAGCGGCGCGTAGTCCCAGTCCACCTCTTCGGCAGCGATAAAGTAGGTCCGGATCTGACCGCTGTGCTTGACAGCAAGCGCCTGCCATGAACAGAACAGGGGGCCAAGCGAAAGAACTAATATGAGAAAAGAACACTTGCCAGACTTCATGAAGCAGCTCCTTAATCCAATTTCATCTTCAAGCCACGAACGGAATCCAGCTTTTCTCCGACCCCAGCTCAAAAAACCATGATGACGAAGGCCGCGTCGATTGGGTTTCCGGAGTTATCCAGCGTTGCGACCGCCACCTGGTTCGCACTGAGACTCCCACAAATATGGTCGTCGCAGAAGCTATCGGTGGTGATGACTGAGGGGGTCAGAGTTACGAAACGGTCGTCAACTTGAAAACCAAAGTCAATAAAGTTGTCCCCTTGTCCGACGTGGTTGATCAACATCCCGCAGGGAGGAGTGTTGACTGCCGAACCGATCATTTGCGTGTTGTAGCATCGCGTCACAGCGATGCCGCCCTGAGCAAACGGGTCGACATAGGCCATTGCCTTTACCCACCCGCTTGCGCCGCGCGCTTGCCAGGCGCTGCTATCGGCGGCAACACCAAAGCCGGAATTGCCGGCACTGCCGCGAATATCGAGCTGCGCGTTCGGATTACTGGTGCCAATGCCCACCGCGCCACCCGGAGCAATAATGGCTTGGTCGTTACCATTGCCTTCTCGGAAGTGCAGCGTTCCCCCTCCCGGGCGGTTGAGGTAGGTGCTGTTCTCGTTGCCGTCAAAACCCAACGCGAAGTTCTGGCAGTTTGCCGATACGCTTGTGGCCTGGATTCCGATGGTCGGCGCGGCACAACCCACATTCCCAACCAGGACACCGAGGCCGGCACCCGTGGCCGTGACTTGGCCACCGGTTGACAGATTGCCAGAGCCATCGACGGAGAACTCCACGGTTTGGGCGAGGTTGGTGCCCTGCAGGATCATTCCGTTGGAGGAGAATGATCCGCCAATCGAACCGATACCGGCGACCCCGGTGGAACCCTCCGCGAAGACACCGAAGCCCGACGAACTCGTGGCAGACACGGCGGCTCCACTGCCGGACGCGGCATTCAATCCAATTCCGCTGCCCTTCTGGATCACACTGAGGATATTGCCGAAGATACCGGTGCTCCCGGAAAAGCTGCCGGTTTGACCGCTGATTGATCCACTAGCGTTGAGGTTGCCGGTGACGGCCTGGTTGCCGGTGAAGGTGTTCGCAGAGTTCAACAGTGGCACCTTGCTGGTGTCCAGATTGAGCGTGACGTTGCCGCTGGTGCCGCCGCCAGTCAGGTCGGTTCCGGGAGTAACGCCGGTGATAGTTCCTGTGCCAGCTGTAGCACATACCCAAGCATTGCCCTTCCACTGCAGCAACTGGCCGGTCGCACAGGTCTTCAGCAAGCTCAGATTAAGGGTGCCGCTCGTTCCTCCCCCGGTCAGCCCACTACCGCTCGCTGTGGTCAGACCCGTGATCGTGCCGGTGCCGGGAAACTTCTGACCATTCACGAAGTTGACCAGGCCCGTATGGCTGACGTTGAACGCCGTGCCGTTTACCGATAGCGTCGGCGCACTTCCGTTGGGAAACAACGTCAGCGTGTTGCGCAGGTCGCTGGTGCCATTGACGTCCAGCTGAGCTGCCGGGGCAGTGGTACCAAAGCCCAGGTTCCCAGTCGCGCCCTGGAAGATCTTCGAATCTCCCAGCTTGGTTGCGCTCAGCCACAGCGGGACGTAGTTCTTCTTGCCCGAACCGGAGAGAGCATTATTCCCTCCGTTACCGTTGGAATTGGCTTGCGAGCTGGCGACGAACGCCGAGGCTGGCTTGCCGCCCAGCGTCTCGGCGTCGAGTGCCTTCAGGGCGTAGGGCACGCTGAGCAACAACACTCGTGGCTGCTCTTGCTGGCCCTGGGCCTGGACGCCCAGCCAGCGGGCTTCGCCGGAAGCGAACAACTCGGCAGGCACTCCCTGGGCAGTGGCGGAGCCGAGCATCACCTTGTAATGACCGGTCTTGTCCGGCTGCACGTTCTGCGCTTCCATCCATAGCGGCGATCCGCCCTGCGCATCCTTATAAAGGTAGAAAGTGAGCCCGACGACGCCGGTCAGAGGTTTACCGCTTCCATCGGTCAGCACACCGCTGAAATTCACCAGCTGAGGCACGATCGTACCGACCGGCTGCCCACCCGTGGACGTTTGCTGAGCATGCCCGGGAAAACTGCACAACAGCAACGCCAAGCTGAAAACACCCAGGCTATGAACATGCTTCATTAATCACCCCTCTTGTGAATTTTCGATCTCCCGACGATCTTGCGGTTACATCTTCTTCAGTAATGACTTCAGGCAGACCAGCAGCGTCCCGCCACCCGCTTGCGACAGGTGCCATCGCTGGGATTGGGCGCAATTCCGAAGTGCTTGTGGGGTCATACCGGCCAGTACTCCGGCTTCCTCCATTCCCACGACCTCCACTTCGCAAGCGCATTCCCGGCACCAGACTTGGCGGGTATGACGCCGCCGGATGATCGTCACCTCATCGGTTTCGATCGTGATCTGCACCCTTCTTCCTGGACCCACGACTATCCTCCCCGGCGTTGCCCAACCCAGTATTCCGTGATAAATTGCACACCATATCGATCCTGGGGTTTGGCCACTCATCGAACGGACGCATCTTGCGTCGGGGTGGGCTCAAATGTCTTCAAGCGGGCTCTCAATAATTTTCACGTTTTCTCACGTGTAGCTATGACGCAGCAAATCAAACACTTGTACGAGTTCGGTCCCTACCGGATCGATCCGGCAAAGCGTCTATTGCTGCGCGGAGAGGAATCAGTCCAACTGCCTTCGAAAGTGTTTGAGACCCTGCTGGTGTTGGTGCAGCACAGTGAAGAGGTAGTTTCCAAGGACGATCTGCTGAAGACGGTCTGGCCAGACAGTTTCGTCGAGGAATCCAATCTCAGCCAAAGCATCTTCCTGTTGCGCAAAGCCCTGGGCGAAACCGCTCAGGACCACCGCTACATCGTCACGATTCCGGGACGGGGATATCGCTTCACGGAGAATGTCCGGTTAGTCGCTGCAGATGAAGCCGACTTGATCGTAGAGAGCCATTCGCAGTCACGAGTGACGGTCGAAGAAACGGAGCCTCGGCCGGAGGAGGGCAAGAGCGTTTCGTTTTTGCGACCGCACAAACGTCCGTGGAGCTGGATTTTGCCGATAGCTGCCCTGCTGCTCGTAGTTTCGGGTTTGCTGCTTCACAGGCATCGGTCGACGACGCTGGGTGCGGGGGACCTGGTGCTGGTCTCCGATTTTGTGAATACCACCGGAGAACCTGTGTTCGACGGCTCGCTGAAACAAGCACTGACAGTCAAACTCGGGGAATCGCCGTACTTTAACATCGTGCTTGATTCTGCAACGAGACGGACGTTGAGTTTGATGGGCCGATCACCCGACGGGCGAGTGGTGCCACCGGTTGATCGTGAGGTGTGCCAGCGAGAGGGAGCCAAGGTGGTGGTCGGTGGTTCTATCCTTAACGTCGGGGACAAGTACGCTCTGAACTTGGACGCCACCAACTGCCTGACGGGAGCTAGTCTGGCGCATCAGGAGGTTGAGGCGCTCAACAAAGAACAAGTTCTGAACAAACTGGGAAATGCGATCCCGGCGTTGCGGCGCCAACTGGGCGAGTCCCTCGGCTCGATCCAGAAGTTCGATACTCCCATCGAACAGGCAACCACCAAATCACTGCCTGCTCTGAAGGCATACACATCCGGTGATGAGAAGCGCGCCCAGGGTCAGGAGGTCGAGAGCATCCCCTTTTATAAGATGGCGATCGAACTGGATCCCGACTTTGCGATTGCCTATGCCAGGCTGGCGGCGGTTCATACCAACCTTCAGCAGCCTGATCTCGGTGACGAGTATCTTCAGAAGGCTTTTGAGCGGCGAGAGCGAGTCAGCGAAAAGGAGAAATTCTATATACAGGCCCATTACTATGCCGACGTCACTAAGGAAATCGACAAAGAGATTGAAACTTACAAACTATGGTCGGAAGTGTACCCGCACGACTTGATTCCCTTCAACAACCTCAGCAATGAGTATGTCAGAATCGGCCAACCAGACAAAGCGATCGAGGCAGGACAGAAGGCCTTGCGACTAAACCCAGAGCATGCCAGTCCATATACGGTGCTTGCACGGGCCTATCTCCGAGCCACACGCATTGCTGAGGCAAAAGCCATTTGCGAAAAGGCCATCACGCAAAAGTTCGATGGCTGGGGTATACACCAACTTCTCTATTTCATTGCGGTTATCGAGGATGACGAGGCCGCCATGCAGCGGGAGATCGACTGGTTCAAGGGCAAACCTCTGGAAAGCTGGAACACCTATGATCAGGCGTCGGTAGCCTTAAGCCAAGGAAAGCTTAATAGGTCGCGAGAACTCTTTGAACGTGCCCGCGCACTCGCCTTGCAGCAGGGACTCAAGGAGCAGGCGGTCTCGATTACGTTAGACCACGCATTCTATGAGGCCGATCTAGGGTATCGTCAACAGGCCCGTGCGGCAGCGGAGCTGGCCCTGCGGATGATTCCAGATTCCGTCGAGACTAAAGTCTTTGGCGCGCTCACACTCGCTCGCGTCGGGGACATTCGGCGGGCGGAGGCACTTACCAACGATGTCACCAGACAGCCATCGCTGGGCACGATTATGAACAACGTGTTCCTGCCGTGCGTTCGAGCGGCTATGGAGTTGGCTCGCAGGAATCCCGCTGCGGCTATCGAAGAACTGCGGCGTGCCGTTCCCTACGATCTCGGCACCCCTCCTGATGGTGTCGCCATGTACTATCGTGGCTTGGGATATCTGGAGCTCCAATCTGAAAAGGAGGCTGCAACACAGTTTCAAAAGATACTTAACAACCGCGGCGCGGTGGCGACATCCATCTATTGGCCGTTGGCCCACCTCGGTCTAGCCCGCGCATACGCACAAACTGGAGATACGGAGAAGAGCCTCGCCGAATATCGAGAATTCTTGGAGCTCTGGAAGAACGCCGACCCTGACTTGCGAATCCTCAAGCAAGCGCAGGCGGAGTACGCAACCCTCAGCAAACCAACTCCCTAGCCTCTAAGTTCGCCCGTTCGACCGAAACAGATTCCGGCCGCGCATCGATCGGACACGTGTCGGCCGGGCAGCTTGGTGAAGGAGTCCGCGATGATCAAGTCGTGAGGAGCCACTTGCAACCGGGCCATGTCCGAAAAAAAAAGTAGGCCCCTGCCACTGTAGGGGCCTTGCTCAGGTGCGGCACGAACCCTCCTGTTTCGCCTAATCTTGTCCTGAGTGAGACCAGAGTGTGCCAGGATCCCCTTGCTTTATTTCCACCGCGGCCGGGCGATTGAATCTTACGAACTCTGGGCGAAGAGTTATCCGCGCGAGATGGTGCCCCGCGGCAATCTTGGCAGCCTGTACGCTTCCGTGGGTCAGTACGACAAAGCCATCGCGGAAACCGAAGCGGCGCAGCGGCTTGAACCCAGCATCACGGACTACGCCAACCTGGCCAGCAATTACATCTCTGTCAATCGCATCAAGGATGCGCGGCTGACGCTCGAAGAGGCGCAGCGCAACCAGTTTGATGGTTTGTTCATTCGCAGTGATCTGTATTCCCTTGCATTCCTCGCCGGGGACAACGCCGAGATGGATCGGCAAGTCGCATGGGCGGCTGGGCGGCCGGGCGAGGAAGACCAGATGCTGAACACCCACGCCGATACTCAGGCCTATTACGGACGCATGGCGAAAGCGCGCGATCTCGCCCGCCAGGCCGCCGATTCTGCGGTGCGCGCCGACGCAAAGGAAACCGCGGCGCAATGGCTTGCCTTTCAGGCCGTCCGCGAGGTTGAAGTGGGCAATTGCGAGCGCTGCGCGTCAGGCCGTTGCCCGCGCGTTGGCGCTCGACCCCAGCCGCGATGTCAGAGTTCTTTCGGCGCTGGCTTTAGCTCGCGCGGGCGAATCTGCGCAATCGAAAACCATTATGGCGGCGCTGAAGAAATCGGAACCCAGCAACACTTTTCTGAAGGTCTACTGGTTCCCGGTGCTCGAAGCATCCATGGCGATTGCGCAACGTGCTCCCGACCGGGCGGTCATCGCTCTCGAACCTGCTTCGCCTTACGAACTGGGGAATCCTCCTCCCGAAGCCATTGGCACCCTCCATCCGGCTTACCTTCGAGGTCTGGCGTATCTTGACGAGAAGAATGGTACAGCTGCGGCTTCCGAGTTCCAGAAGTTTCTGGATCACCCTGGAATCGTGCAGAACTTTCTGCTGGGCTCGCTGGCTCACCTGCAGCTTGCCCGCGCGTATGCCATTTCTGGAGACCAGACCAAAGCGAAAGCCGCCTACAAGGATTTCCTCACGCTCTGGAAAGATGCGGACCCCGATGTGCCGATCCTGAAACAAGCCAAAGCAGAGTACGCGAAACTGCGATAGCTCGGCGGCGCTAGCCACAGGAGACAAGCTGCTCTTGCCGAATCACTCCCCGATCACAGCGACACGACGTATGGGCCATGAGGGTTTCCGTCGGCCCGGGCCAGAAGTCGGCTCGTGGGAGTTTGCGGCTAACAATAATATTAAGAGGGATTCTGCATCGTGCATCGGAAACAAAGGCGCCGCGGACGCCGCGAGGCACGCGCGGGTCGGCTTCGTCAGCCCAGTTGCCCAAAATCCGCTTCACCGTCGGCGTTGCAAATATCTGAATCTGCGAGGTCAGAAAATCCGCGGCTCTGAGAATGGGCACTCATGAATTGAGTTTTTGTTCGAATGAAGAGTCGGAAGGACACACTCCGAGGATTGTTGGCGTAACAGTCGTTATAACGCTCTCATTGACCTGCCCAGCCAATTCTCAAAGAGTGTGATGGCCTAATTGCCAGAGTTACATGCCGACATACCGCTCAGTGACGGGGAGCTATCTGTCCCATTTGTGTATCAGTGCCATAAATGGAAACCGCGCAGTGAGGTAACCGGTATTCCAGCCCGTAGTTATTTGTCCTAAGGCTAACATGCACGTATAACCACTACAGTTTCCATTCCGACGAAGGAACAACCGCAGAATTGGTCTGGCGGGATTTCAGCTGGGGGATGCATGCGCAAAGAATTGATAACTCTCATCGCGACGTTAGGATGCTTCGGCTATTTGCACGCGCAGACCGCCAGAGACGCCGTCGACTTGGCACCGAATGGGAAGGGATGGGGCGTGGAACGCAAGGACTACAATGGGGCAAACGCTGCAACCAAGAAGGCTCTGACGAGCAATGGCATCACCTACCACGGCGGTCCAGTGATGCGCGCCAACATGGTCAACGTATATTTCATCTGGTACGGCAACTGGACGAACGGCCTCATGCCTTCTGATCGCCGGACCACCGTGAACCTGCTGAACATTCTTTTTGGACCAACCCGCGGCATCGGCGGGTCCGATTACTTCAGAATTAATACCACGTACGTTGATACTATCGGCCATCCAAGCGGAAACATTTCTCTGTTGGCATCGACGACGAACAACTACAGCCGGGGGAAGCAGCTTTCTGATAGCGACGTTCGGAGCATCGTAAGCGGCACCATTAGCAGCCGGGCTTTGCCAAAAGATGCGAACGGCCTGTACTTTGTGCTCACCGCGTCGGATGTGGCCGAGACTTCGGGATTCTGCACTAAATATTGCGGTTGGCACACGAGCAGCATCATCGATGGCACTGACATCAAGTTCTCATTTGTAGGCAATCCCGACCGCTGCCCGAACTCTTGTGAAATGCAAACCGTGAGCCCCAACAGTGACAGCGGCGCCGATGGCATGGCTTCTATCATGGCCCACGAAGGCGCCGAAGCCGTTACCGATCCCGACTTGAACGCCTGGTACGATTCGGCGGGCAACGAGGTCGGGGACAAATGCGCCTGGAAGTTCGGTCCCATCACCGGCGTTTTCGACCAGCACGCCTACAACCAGACATTCGGCACTTACAATTGGCTCATCCAGACTCTCTGGGAGAATAGCCGGGGCGGCGGGTGCGACAAAACGTTAGGCGGCAAGTTTTACACTCGGTAACCATGCCAACTGACCAGCGGCTACGCTCACCACGACAGAGGGCCTGATACTTGAGACAGCGTTACTTGGCGTGCGGGACAATCTGTTCCTCTTGCTGTTGGATTGTAACCACTGGACGGCACTAACGGGCTTGTCGCTCCAGGATGCGATCCCAGAACGTCAAGCCTCCACTTCCCGCCGTAAGAGGGACACCTGACGTAACATCGCCATAGGCGCTCATTGACCTGTCCAGCCAATTCTCAAAGAGTGTAATCGCCGGTAACAACAGTTAGCTTTCGGATTGCCCGTTGATTCTGCACACGGTACGTATATCTCGAATCGCTCCCATGTCGTGGTAATCAAACCTTTCCTGCTGGTTGGCCTGAACGCTTCTATTCGCCGCATTCTGGTGCTCCTCGACTCGGTGTAGACTGGTCCCCTGTCCAGGGACGATCAAGAGAAAGGAGAGAACTTTATGAAACGCAGACTCTTGCCAGTCGCTCTCAGCCTGTTGGCGCTCACCACTATGGGTCCGGCCCAGGACCAACGCGATCAACCCTCAGCCAAAGCCCAGGAACGCATCACCAAGGAGGTCCGCCACGAACTGCTGATGCTGCCCTACTTTGGCGTTTTCGACTACATTGCGTACAAAGTGGACGGGTACAATGTGACTCTATTCGGTCAAGTCGTACGGCCCACGCTCAAGTCCGATGCCGAAAACGTTGTGAAGCGCATTGAGGGTGTGGAAAAGGTGGACAACCAGATCGAAGTCCTTCCTCCGTCACCCATGGATGACCGCCTCCGGCAGAGACTGTTCCGGGCGATTTACCAGTACGCACCCCTGCAGAAGTACGAGCTCGGCGTGCAGAAGCCAATCCGCATCATCGTCAAAAGTGGCCGCGCTACTCTGGAAGGCGTCGTCGACAGCGACAGCGACAAGAATCTCGCAGGCATTCGAGCCAATGGCGTCTCCGGCGTTTTCTCGGTGACCAACAATCTGCAGGTCGTGAAGCCGTGAAATTGGCCGACTCAGGTTTCCGTGCCAGCTTTGCGAATGGTGGAGCTGTTACACCCTTCAATTTCTTCAATCCCGGCAAAGTGCCGGACGAGCGTCGGACTTAATGGAATCGCTGCAATCTCGATTCGTGAGTTGCGGCGAATTGACGCTGCAACTCACATTTTTTCCCAAAAAGCGCGAGCTGGCGGTTGAGCGAGAATTCCTCGAAGGCCAGAATTTAAAGTTGGTGTCGCTCAGAAAATCGGCATCGGGCGCGGCCTCTCGGATGGCGCCGCTTAATTCCTGGCCGGTCACCCTAACTGCATCGATGACAAAACGTCCAGGCACCGGACAGTAACAAAAGTAGTTTTCCACAGAATATTTTCTTCCCTCTCAAGTTACACAGTCAGGAACCTAAGCCCCTTCAGCGTGGCCGTCCTCGCGCCTGCTGTAGGACCCACTGTTTTTCAGCACCCTCCTGGGTGTCATCACGAGTGCGTTTGGAGGCAAAAACATTCCATGGTTAGAAAGAAGCTCTCCCTCATTGTATGTTTGTGCGCGCTGGTTGCTCTTGGGCTGGTAGCCGGGCGGGCGCAACAATCCGCACAAGAAGCTTCCGGGGCCAAGGTGACCGAGGCGCCCGCTGGCTTCAAAACACCAACCTTATCCAAAAACCCTGGCTCCAAGAGTGTCAGTAACGGCATTCCCGAGCCGCCGCATGATACATTTGCTATCGACCAAGCCAATTTCGAGTCCCGGGAAGGAAACGACAGTGGCCTCGGTCCCGTCTACAACGCCACCATTTGCGTTGATTGTCATCAAGGCCCCGTCACCGGCAGTCCCAGCCAGATTACCGAGATTCGTGCCGGACACCTGGATACAAACGGAAATTTCGTAAACCCGACCATTTTCATCAATCACGGCAAGGACACAATTACCGGCCGCTCCCTTATTAACGACCGCGCCACTTGCGCTCGGGCGGAGGAACATCTGCCGCCCACCGAAAACATCCGCGCGCTGCGAGCGGTACTGAATACGCTGGGAGATGGTTTTGTCGAGGCCATTGACGATCAGACTTTGATCAACATCGCCGCCGAGGAGCCGAAACTGAGCAACGGCAAAATCGTGGGCGAGACGGTCGAAGTTCCTATCCTGGAAGCTCCACCAGCAACTCGCATCGGTCGCTTCGGCTGGAAGGATCAACACGGTAGCCTGCTCTCCTTCTCAGCGGATGCTTATCTCAACGAGGTCGGCATTTCCAACCGCCTCAAACCCACGGATACGACGACCGTCTGCAAAACCACGAGAGATCCCGAAGATCAAGCGGACAACACCGGTCTGTTCGGGATTGACCACTTTGCCCAATTCATTCGCGGAACGCTTGTGCCGCCACGCGACCCAGAGCTGGTCCACCAGCCTGACGTCAAGGCTGGAGAAGCGCTCTTCGCCAAAATTGAATGCAGCATTTGCCACGTGTCCAGGATCGTTACGGCTCCGCCGGGAACCGTTATTAACGGCGGAGCTTTCACTGTTCCCGACGCTCTGGGCAACAAGATCATCCATCCGTTCAGCGACTTCCTGCTTCACGATATCGGCACCGGTGACGGCATCGTGCAAGGAGGACCGCAGGATACGCAACACAAGCTGCGCACCGCCGCGCTTTGGGGAGTGCGCACCAAGACTCGCTTCATGCACGACTTGAAGTCAGAATCCTTCGAGTCAGCGATCCTCCGCCACCAAGGCGAAGCATCCGACTCGATTGCCCAATTCAAGCAGTTGAATCCCCAGGAGCGCAAGGAGTTGTTGACCTTCCTGAGCTCTCTCTAGATCGGAAGCTCTTCGGGTAAGGCGTCTGCGAGAGGTGCCTTACCCTTTTTTGTTTTGTTGCCCCAATTTTGGATTGTTCCGCAAAGGTCGCCTTGCTCCGATAGTAGCTCGATTAGTTTTTTTGCCTCTCCACAATGAGACGAGACGTTGGTCCAAGTCAGACTTTACGGTAAGAAGGCTTTGATCATTGCCCACCAGGATTACGTTGTGAATCCGCCATTGGACAAGCTGGAATCCGCACAGAATGTGCGTGGCTTTTGACTGAATTCGAATTCGTTCCCGCTTGTTTGCGGCGCTGAGTCCGTAGGGTGTGACTCGTGGTACACGAGCCAAAGAGTTTTGACGATTAAAGAAAAAAGAAGATAATTGCAGAAAGTGTTCGTGCATCGTCAGTGGGTCCTCGTTCTGAAGGTTCTAGCCTTTGGCTTGGCCATTTTATACGGCGAAGTTTTTGCGCTGTCTGCTATTGCGGTTGCGCAATCTTCAAGTCAGTCGTCAGCTCAGCCCTCCGCGACCCAATCTTCGACTCGGAAGTCTACTACCGCCAAGAAAAAGACCAGCACTTCCGCCTCGGCGCGTTCCAAGCGCACGCGGAGCTCGCCGCGGCTGCGGCGCATGCACGAGGCGTTTGTTGCTTCGGCCAGCTTGAAACCCATGGCGCGACAGCTGCTTCAGGATCGGACTCCAGCGGCTTACAACGGCGTGGAGAGTTTTGCGCGGCGTCATGCGAAAGAGGATGCGGGAGCGCTGGCCTGGCTGGTGGTCGGGTATTCGCACATTCTGGATCGCGATTATGCGCGGGCGATCGATCCGCTGAATCGGGCGAAGCCGCGGGCTGGCGATCTCGGAGATTACGTCAGTTTTTATCTTGGCACCGCGTACTACCAAACCGGCCGGCTGGCGGAGGCGGTGGCGACGCTTGGTGGATTCGATAAGAGTTATCCCGAGTCCCTGCTGATTCGAGATGCGCATGTGGCCTACGGCAATGCTTTGGTGGCGGATGGGCGGGCGCCGGAGGCTGTGGAGGTGTTGGAAAACGACCGGCAGCCGATTCGGGCTGACTTGGAACTAGTCCTGGGGCGGGCGTACGAGGTTGCAGGACAGCCGGCGAAGGCATTTGCCATCTTACGGAATTTGTATTTCACCATGCCGCTTAGTTGGGAAGCGAGTCAGGCCGAGGGTGAATTGAAGAAGTTGGCGGCGACTCCGGAGATTCAGCCGGCCAGTTTTGTGGAACGAAAAACGCGCGCCGATCTGCTGGCCAAAGGTAAACAGTTCAACGAGGCCGCGAACGAATATCGTGGATTGCTGAATGATGCTGCATCGGAGAATCGTCTGGCGATCCAGATGGCGATGGCGGAGGCGTTGCGCCACGCTGGACGGGAAAAGGAAGCGAAGAAGGAGTTGGAGGCGATACCGGAGACGACTCCGGAGATGAACGCGCAGCGCTTGTTCAACCTGGGAGAGATCGAGCGCAGCGCGAATGATGATGATGGATTTTTGCGAATCCTTGAGCAGTTGCGGCAGCTGGCTCCTACGAGTTCGTGGCTGGAGCAGGCGCTGCTCTCGGCAGGGAACATCTATCTTTTGCGGCGAGATTATGACCGGGCGATCGATTCTTATCGGGAACTGCAACAACGTTTTCCAAATGGAGGCCGGGCTTCGTATGCGCATTGGAAGGCTACTTGGCTAAGTCTGCGGCAAGGTCGACGTGCGGATGCGGAGAAAGGTTTCGAGGAACAGATTGAGCTGTATCCGACATCGGGGGAAGTTCCTGCGGCACTTTATTGGCGGGCTCGTTTGGCTGAGGAAGATGGAGAACCGGCGAAAGCGCGTGCCTATTACCAGAAAGTCTCGGATCGGTTTCGCAACTATTACTATGGCGAGCTGGCGCGGGAGCAGATCGGAAAGCTGAAGAGCGACAGCGATCCGGTGCATTATGCGCTACTCGACCGCGTGCCCTCGATCGATGCGGACGCGAAGGTAACCGCCGACGCGCTTCCTAGCGACAACCTGCGAGTGCAGAAAGCGCAACTTCTGGAGAATGGAGCTCTCCTGGATTTTGCCGTGCGGGAGCTGCGAGCAGCGGCAGCAGATGAAGGCAGGGGAAATTGGCTGGCGCCGGAGACAGCACATCTTTATGCAGATGCTGGCCGCTATGATATGGCGATTGAAGTCCTCAAGCGAGCGGTCCCGAGTTATTTTGCCGTGGATTTGCCCAACCTGCCCCGATCCTATTGGGAGGCGCTGTTTCCCAAGCCTTACTGGATCGATTTGAAAAAATTCTCTTCCAGCAATGCGCTGGATCCTTACCTGGTCGCCGCGTTAATCCGGCAAGAATCGGAATTCAATCCCAGTGCGGTATCTCATGCGAACGCGGTCGGACTGATGCAGTTGCTGCCCAAAGTTGGTAAATCCGTTGCCAAACAAGAAAAGCTGAAGCACTTTTCCAGCACTCAACTGTTTACGCCCGGCATCAATCTTCAGCTCGGTACGCGCTACTTCCGCGGCATGGTCGACAAGTTCGGGGCATTCGAGTACGCGCTGGCTGCCTACAATGCGGGTGCGGACCGAGTGCAGGACTGGCTGGGTCAGGGCAAGTATCGGGATCCGCAAGAATTTGTGGAATCGATACCTTTTACGGAGACCCGCGAGTACGTGCAGGCCATTTTGCGAAATGCGAGTGTTTACCGGCAGCTGTACGGGACGCCTTAAAACCTAAAGGCATTCACAATAAGAATCACGAAGGTTCACGAAGGAAGGCGAACTCTGGGCGATATTTACTTGAACGCGTCAGCGCTCGCCTTGGCGCACTGGCCGTCCTGTGCGCTGGTGGCGCCTGACACACCGATCGCTCCCACAATCTTGCCATCGCTGACGAGGGGAATACCGCCCTCAATCGGGGTTGCGCCTTGCAGGCCCAGAATCCGCAGGCCTTCGCCACCTGCCGCCAGTGCGTCCTGGAACGCCTTCGTCGGCCGCTTGAACAAAGCAGCAGAGCGGGCCTTGTCGATGGCGACATTGGCGCTTCCCAGTTGCGTATTGTCCATCTTCTCGTAATAGACGAGGTTACCTGCCGGGTCGACGATGGCTACTGCAACGGTCCAGTTGTTCTTCGCTGCTTCGGCGAGTGCGGGCACGGTCGCTTTCTTGGCATTCTCCACAGTGATGCTTAGGCCGTAGGGATTGGGCATTTGGGCAATGGCGCCAGCCAAAGCACCAGGCACGAACATCAGGGCGAAAATGGTCCGCACGACTGATTTCGGTGACATGATCTGGTCTCCTCTTGTTTGAAGGTACGCCAAACTACCACGAGCGGAGTATCGCTCACCCGCCTGAGTAAACTCAAGCTCGCCTATGCGGAGGTTTCGTGGACGGGGGATTTGGTGAATAAGATCTCGATGACCAGTAAACCTGCCCCGACGACGATTGCGCTATCGGCTACGTTGAAGGCTGGCCACTGGTATTGGCCGATATAAAAGAGCAGGAAATCCACGACGCGACCGTTGAGCAAGCGGTCCCAGAGATTTCCCAGGGCTCCGCCCAGGATGAGGGCCAAGCCAATTCCGGTGGTGGTCATCGAATGGCTGTTTCGCCACAGCAGGGCGGAGACAACGACCAGGGCCACAATCGAAAACAGCACCAGCATGGCGATTTTCCATTGCGCGGGGGAGTCGGCGAACAGGCCAAAGGCGGCGCCGCGGTTCTCCACATGGGTGATGCGGAAGAAGCCGGGAATCACTTGTATGCCATCGTGTAGCGAGATATTCTTGGCGACCACCCACTTGGTGGCGCGATCCAGCAACACTACCAGGAAAGCTATGAGGAGGTGAAACCGGCGCATTGGACGAGGCTGGGTCATTGTCTGAGGCCAGCGGCTAAACCGCGAAGATTCAGCGAATAGTCCAGGAGGACCGCCTCCAAGGGAAGGTCGGCCTGAAGTGCATTGGCAGCTGTTCCACGGTCGAGCGCCACTCGCTTGATCACTCCCAAATGATTGATTCTTTGATTATAGGGAGGGCCGCGATGAACGTCCATCCGCCACCCAGCACCTTGGTGGAACGAGGTCCGAAAGCGCTCTGGAAAAGAGATCGAAAAAGTGTACAATTTCGTTAGCATACGTTTTCGGGTGCCTTGGCATCTAAGTACGCGTTGGTGGAAAAGTTCCAATTCCTGATTGGCGCGGAAAAATTCGCGGACTCAGGGAAGTTATTAATACCGTGCGTGCAACTTGCTGCGCCGCGGGTTCATCAACTTTAGGGTGAAACGATAACTTTTTGGGGGTTCAGTCTCTACACCAGGAAGTCGGGTCAAATATGGCAACCAACGACATTCAGCCCATGCGGGAAAGCGAACCCCAACTGAATCTACTGATGTCCAAGAGTGACTTGGACCAGCCGCTTTGGAAGTCCCTGAGTCAGAATTTCAGCGACTTTTTCTTTCCCAAGAAGCAGCCGCCGCTGGTGCTTACGTCGAAGCCGATTCCGGTAAAGGATATCTGGGGATTCTACGATTACAAGAAAAACGGCGCGCTGGGTTCGACTGTAGTACACATTCTGGCCGTCGTGGTGATCATCGGCGGAACGATCCTCGGCCGCCGGGTAGTGCAGCAGATCACCAAGCCTACCGAGGTGGTCACACTGGTTGCGCCCGATGATATTCCTCCTCTGCCGCCTTCGAAGACTCAGGCCGGTGGTGGTGGCGGCGGTGGTGACCGCGACAAATTCCAGGCGCCGAAAGGCAAGCTTCCCAAGTTGGCGATGGAACAGATTACTCCACCCATGGTGGTGGTCCGCAACCCTAATCCGAAATTAGCGGTCGAACCTACCGTGGTGGTTCCGCCGCAGATCAAACTGGCCATGAACAACTTGCCTAACCTCGGTGATCCGATGTCGCGCTTGCCGTCGGGGCCGCCGTCGAATGGCACCGGTTCGGGTGGTGGCATTGGCTCGGGCAACGGTGGCGGAGTTGGTTCCGGCGAAGGACCTGGCGTGGGTCCCGGCCACGGTGGAGGAATTGGCGGCGGGGCGTTTAAAGTCGGTGGCGGCGTTTCCGCGCCCAAAGCAATTTACGCGCCTGATCCGGAGTATTCGGAGGAAGCACGTAAGGCAAAGTATCAGGGGACTTGCGTACTGTGGTTAGTGGTCGGCCCGGATGGTCGTGCGCGAGACATTCGCGTGGCTCGTACTCTCGGTCTGGGGCTGGATGAGAAGGCGATGGAAGCCGTGAAGACGTGGAAGTTCGAGCCCGCGATGAAAGACGGCAAGCCGGTAGCCGTGCAGATTAACGTGGAAGTGACTTTCCGGTTGTACTGATCTTTAGTTACGATAGTTACGATGAAAACGGCCGCGAGAGATCGCGGCCGTTTCTTTTTCGAAAAGCGTCCACGAAGAACCCAAACATCTCCGGCCGCATGCGCGAAGTAAACGGATGCGGATGACGAGCTAATGACAGGTGTCGAACTCTCCGACACTTCGTTCAGCCTGCCTTTCATTGCATTTAAACCGATGGTGGCCAATTGTTGACAAGTGTCGAAGGTGATCATCGACAGTTGGTCCACACTATCCTCGCCTAATCCTTTTTTCATTGGCACCTAAAGACTTACGAGACCTGCCGGTAGGCCATCATTTTGGTCGGTCAGTTGCCTTCACCTTGTCCGTGCTTGGGACACTCATATTGAATTTCTGTCACTCGTAGGAGAATCGGAATGAAATGGCGTGTCTTTGTCTTTGCACTCGGTCTCTGCCTTTTCGGATCGAGGACTTCTCAGGCGCAGCAGCCCACTCGGCTGCCTGACGCGCCCAAGGAGCAGCCAGGAATTATTGTCGGCACGGTCACCGATGTGAACAATGGCACCGTTCCTGGCGCCACCGTCGCTCTTGAAGGCCCTGCCCTCAAGGACCCTCGCACGGTAGTGTCGAACGACAACGGATTCTTTCAATTCAATGATGTCACGCCGGGAACATACCTCGTTACCGTCAGCGCTCAGGGATTTGCGAACTGGACCTCACCCGCCCTCATCCTAAAGCCAGGGCAGTACGCAATCCTGACCAGCAGCAAACTCCATATCGCCGAGGCGCTTACCACAATCACTGTAACTTCCCCGGCTACTTCGCCTGAGGAGATCGCCAGGGAGCAGGTCAAGGCCGAGGAGCAGCAGCGCATTTTCGGCTTTATCCCCAACTTCTACGTGACTTACGATCGCAATGCCGCACCGCTTACGCCGAAGCTGAAGTTCAAGCTCGCCGTCAAGGTTCTCTTCGATCCCGTTACCGTCATCGGGGTAGCTGGGTTTGCCGGAATCAATCAGGCAGCAGACAACCCAAACTTTGGCGAAGGCGCCAAGGGTTACGCTGAACGTTTTGGCGCGGGCTATGCCGATGGCTTTACTGACATCATGGTCGGCGGCGCCATCCTGCCATCGCTTTTGCACCAGGACCCGCGCTACTTCTATCAGGGTACGGGTACAAACAAGTCTCGAGCTCTGCACGCGCTTTCCAGCCCATTCGTCTGCAGGGGAGACAACGGACGACTGCAGCCGAACTATTCGACCATGGGTGGCGATCTGGCCTCGGCTGCCCTCGCCAATGCCTACTATCCGGTGTCGAATCGCGGCGTCGGGCTGCTGTTGGGGAATTTCTTTATCGGAACCGGCCAGCGCGCGCTCGCCAACGTGGCCCAAGAGTTCCTGCTGCGCAGGATCACATCCAAACCCAAGGGTGAAAAATAAGCATTTCGGCATTAAAGGAAAACCGGCTTACTCCTCGGATTCCTTTTTGTTCTTGCCACCTTTGCCCACGATCTTCTTGCCCAGCTTCCCGATTCCCTTGGCGCTTCCCTTGCCGATTTTGGCCGCGCCTTTTCCGGTGCCGACTCCAACATCCTTGCCAGCGCCGCCGACGCCTTTGCCGAGATCAGCGGCGGCGTGGCCAGGGTGCAAGGTAGCAAGATTGCCGGCGGCTCCGGCGGTGCCTTTGCCCACGCTCTCCGCCCCCTTGCCCGCGCCTTTGCCAATGTCCTCACCGCCCTTGCCGACTTCCTTGCCGGGGCCCGGCTCAACCTTCGGCTCTTTGCCTTTCTGCACCGATTGCGTCTGGCCATTCCCCTGATCCTGGGGCGGACTCGTGGGCTCTGCAAATGCCGGCAGACTCAAGTACACTAAGGTGAAGGCAGCCAAAAAAATCGCGTCGAATTTAGTCTTAATTTTCATTTTCTTTTCTCCCGTTAAGTCGATTTGATTAACGACCTCCCCGTCACCTTCCTTCTTATAAAGATGCAGTTCGTATGCCACACGCTTCGTCCTACGAGCGGTGCGCGATTTTCCAACCGCAGGACTAAAGTTGCAAGCGAGGCTCAAGCACTCGGACGACCCGTAGTCGGAAGTTTTCTGTTGGGAGCGTCTAGCCTGGTGTTGCCACCTATAGCCCTTTACACAGCTGAAAAACAAAACCCTATAAACCAACGCAGTATAATGACCGGCTTCTCCTTCGGGATTGCATCGTACTGGCGATTCCACATCGGTAAACCCAGTCGATCGCATTTTTAGCACCTGATACAGATTTGAAACTGGTATAGATTCCTTGCCCGGGAAATCTCGCGAAGGCGTCAAGCAGATGCCCTTTCGAGAAAGATCACCGACGTCATGGGCTTCGCCTCTCTTTTTGCCTAGCTTCATACCCCACCTGTGTTCGGATGTACACTCCCTACTTCGACAGGCGAAAAGGGCCCCCGCGGGTTGGCGTGATCAGAATCCGCTTTCGGTTGTCGAAATGGTGATCGCCATACGTCATATGTTCAGATACATGTAAAACTGTTCCAAAGGGAGAAAGGTAATGCAATTCGCACTGTTGATCTACGAATCGCCGGAGGCTTTCGCGGCACGGAAAAGCGATGGGACCGACCCCTACACGGGCGCCTGGCGCGCCTACCACAAAGCTCTCGTCGAGTCAGGCGTCTTTGTCGGAGGCGATCCGCTGGAGCCACCGGAAACGGGGACCACGATAAGAATTAAGGAAGGAAAGCGGGGCGTACAGGACGGCCCATATGCTGATACCAAGGAACAGCTGGGAGGATTCACCATCCTGGAACTGCCATCGCTTGACGCGGCCCTGGAGTGGGCAGCACGATGCCCGGCTGCCTCGTCTGGTGCTGTCGAGGTGCGTCGGCTCGCTCCACAAACCAAGCACAGGGTCGCGGGATGAGCGGAAGTGATGAAGAGAAGGTTCATCGGACAATCGAGCGAGTGGCACGCGAGTCCTACGGTCGCCTGGTGGCCTATCTTTCCGTACACACGCACGACCTTGCCGCAGCCGAAGATGCGCTGAGCGAGGCTTTGCTCAAGGCTCTGACTGCCTGGCCGCCAGACGGTCTGCCTCAAAGTCCTGAAGCTTGGTTGCTCACGGCGGCGCGCCGTTCCGTCATCGATGCTGTGCGTCATCAACGTGTGGTTTCGGCGAGCGAGCCAACACTTCAACTTCTGCAGGAAAACACAATGGAGACCAAGGTCTCGACTGAGTTTCCGGATGAACGTCTCAAATTGCTCTTCGTGTGTGCACACCCAGCAATCGATCCGGCCATGCACACGCCTCTCATGCTGCAGACTGTTTTAGGTCTGGACGCGGCGCGCATTGCCGGGGTCTTTCTCATTTCACCGAAAACGATGGGACAACGCCTGGTGCGCGCCAAAACGAAGATCCGCGATGGCGGTATCCAATTCGAGATTCCCGAGCCGAGCGATTTGCCGGAACGGCTCGATGCCGTGCTTGACGCGATCTACGCGGCCTTTGGCATCGGCTGGGACGACCTGATAGGAATCGACGGACGGGGCCGGGAGTTGGCCGAGGAAGCCATCTGGCTCGCGCGAGTGCTGCTTCAGCTAATGCCGAACAAGGCCGAGGTTAGCGGCCTTCTGGCTCTCATGCTGCATTGCGAAGCACGACGGCCCGCGCGAAGGGGACGGGATGGCCGATACGTTCCTCTTTCCGAGCAGGACCCGAATTTGTGGTCGCTTCCTTTAATCGAAGAGGCGGAACGGCATCTTGAAGAGGCGTCTAAACATGGACGTCCAGGACGTTTTCAACTGGAGGCGGCGATTCAATCGGTACATGCCGAACGGGGACGCAGCGGCCAGATTGCGTGGACAGCGATCGTCGAGTTTTACGAACAGCTGAACCGCATATCGCCGACTCTCGGCAGGACAACTGGATACGCCGCCGCGCTTGCGGAGGCGAACCGAGCAGAACAGGCACTGGCAGTTCTGGATGCAATCGACGCGGACGCAGTCTCTGCTTATCAACCCTACTGGGCGGTTCGCGCTCATCTCCTGCAGAGCCTCGGAAAAGGCCGTGAAGCCCGGCAAGCGTACGACCGGGCGATCGGATTGGCTGAAGATCACGCAGTGAGAGACTTCCTGCTCCAAAAGCAGGCTCATTTGTAATAATTGCTGCAGATCGGGGCCAGCCAACTTAGCAACCAAATATACTCACGTACGCATCCCAGCCAGAATTGAAGCCTTAGTGAACAGGGAAAACGTGCCTCAGATAGAGCGCGTGAGCTTACACTGACCAACACATGCACACAACCATTCTCGCCGCATTTTTTCAGATCTCTCGCACGGTGTCCTCAATGTGCGGCGCCGGCATTCTGCTTATCCTGATTGCCCTGTGGGCTGCGAAGACCGATATCGCGCGCGCCCCCGGCCTCGAAAAGATCGTAGCCTTGAGCAATTTGTGTTTCGCCGCCCCTTTGGCGGTCTTCGGCGCCCTGCATCTCGCGGCCGCTGAATCCCTGATGCCCATGGTGCCCTCGTATATGCCGTGGCGGTTGTTTTGGGCGTATTTCTTCGGCTTTGCGCTGCTGGCCGCATCTCTGAGCATTGCTACAAAGATTCAGGTGCGCTGGTCCGGACTGCTGTTCGGGATCGCGATGTTTTGTTTTGTGGCGATGTTGGACATCCCGGGGTCTCTCGCCAGCCCCAGAGACCGATTTGGATGGACATTGACCCTCCGCGAAATGTTGTTCGGTGGCGGAGGCTGGATTCTTGCGGGAAACGCCATGCGCGGGCAAGGCCAAGGGCAAGGGCAAGTCGGAAGCAAGCTTATAACCGTGGGCCGTGTGATCATCGGGATCGCCGCCATATTTTATGGCGTTGAGAATTCTCTGCACACGGCGAACGTTCCCGGAGTCCCGCTCGAAAAACTGATGCCCGCGTGGATTCCGGCGCACCTGCTCATTGGCTGGCTGACAGGCGCAATTCTTGTGGTTGCCGGGGTCTGCATACTGCTGAACAAGAAGACGCGGATGGCGGCAACTTATCTCGGTACCTGGATTGTGCTGGTGGTCGTGTTCATCTATGGGCCGATTCTGATCGCGGCGCTGGCCGACCCGAGCACCGACGTCAAAATTGAGGGGATCAATTACTTTTTTGACACGCTGCTGTTTGCCGGGGCGATTCTCGCGCTCGCCAGCGCGACGCCGCGCACGGACTAAATGCAGCCTGCCAACCTGTTACGAAAACTACTTCGAAACCAGGACCGCGGCATCGTTGTTCTGAGGGTGGCGCCTAATTGCACACCTGTGAGCTCTGGGCTGGGTTGGCGTGGTGCTCGGCATCACCTGCGACTGACCGGCGTGCAAAATTAAGCTCCCCGCCATCGCGGCTAATTTTTTATTTTCCCCGTCGAAGTAACCCCACGCTACCCGTCATTCAAATAGAGGCGGCTTAACAGTCAAGTTGGCCACCCAAGAGGTGAACGATGTGTCCATTCTGTTTGGCAACCATGGGATTAGTCGTCGCCGGCGCGGTTTCTACCGGCGGCCTGGCAGCATTGGCGGTGAAAGTTTCCAGCAAAAGAACGGAACAGAAGAAATCGTCCCGAATCTGAATAACAAGGAGACATGAAAATGTCGACGAACAAGAAACAAGAGAAAACGCATCTTGCGATGAAGACACCCCCGATCGTATCGCAGCCGGAGTGGGAGGCTGCGCGCCAACAGCTTCTCGTGAAGGAGAAGGCTCTGACCCGGTCCCGTGACGCGCTGGCCGCAGAACGCCGGCGGATGCCGTGGGTGGCTGTGGACAAGAAGTACGAGTTCGACGGACCCAAGGGCAAGGTCAACCTGCTTGATCTATTCGAGGGCCGCCCTCAGTTGATCGTCTATCGCGCCTTCTTCGAGCCCGGAGTGTTCGGCTGGCCCGAGCACGCCTGCCGCGGCTGCTCTCTCGGCGCCGATCAGGTTTCGCACTTGGCCCACTTGAATGCCCGCGACACCACCCTTGCCTACGCCTCACGCGCGCCGCAGGCGGACATCGCGCGCCTGAAAGCGCGGATGGGCTGGGAGATGCCCTGGTACACGATCACCGACAGCTTCGACAAAGACTTCGGCGTCGATCAATGGCACGGCCACAGTGTGTTCTTCCGCGACCGCGAGCGGGTGTTCCGCACATACTTCATCAACAACCGCGGCGACGAGGCGATGGGAAGCACCTGGAGCTACCTCGACCTCACGCCGCTCGGCCGCCAGGAAACTTGGGAGGATTCGCTAGAGGGTTATCCCCAGACCGAGCCATACAAGCGGTGGAACTGGCACGACAACTACGAAGCCGAGGCCTCGCCTAACCCGAAGTGGGTCGATATAATAACCGACCCTCAAGAAGCTGCCCGAAGGCGCGCCGAAGAGGAGAAAGCGAGCTAGCGAAGGCCGTACTCCACAACATCAATGGGACCACCGATGGAAGGATTCCCTACGGTGGTCTGGTCAGGGTTCTGACGGCAACTTTTGCAGACTTGGATAATCTACCCGAGGGCGGGTAGCTGCGCGGCTCTTCAAGGTAAATCGGCGCATGTTTTGCGATACGATTGCTCCCCAAAATACCGCTTCCACTCTTCCTCGGAAAGATTACGATTTGCCATACGGCAAGCTTTGTCACTCCAGGATTTCACGGAGACGTCCCAGTAAACCGCCAGCCCATTTGAGCAGTAAGGCGGGTTGGGTTGCGCGCACATGCCGGCCAGGAGTAGATCACCGTCTGGACTGAAGCGTACACAGTAGACGGCAGTTCGATACTCGATTCGAAATTCTGCCAAATGCTCGCCGGAAATGCTATCCCAAAGACTAACCGATCCGTCGGCATGGCAGGATGCCAACTTGTCGCCTTTCGGGGCGATTGCGATATCAAGAACCGCTAAGGCGGCAGCTCTCCGCGGCAGCCCCCGAGGCTTCCAGTTGCGTATGTTCCAAAACCGGATCGTCTCATCCCGGCTGCCGGAAATCAGCACATTGCCCTGCGGGTGAAACGCGAGACTCGTAATAGAATTTGTATGTGCGCTCAGCGGTTCGCACACCAACTCGCGGGTCGCCAAATCCCAGACGAGAATAAACGAGTCCTGCGTGCCGACCGCAAGGAGCTTTCCGTCGGGGCTGAAGTCGAGGCTCAGCATGGGCTGCCCATTCTTTGTCAAAGCGCCATCTAAGCGCTCCCGGGTTGCCGCGTCCCATAGAATGACAGAGCCGTCCATGCTCGTCGCAGCAACGATATTTGCAACGGGAGAAAATCGGACACACGTCACAGACCCACTGTGACCGGACAGTTCCCCGAGTTTTTGTCCGCTGGCGACATCCCACAACAGGACAAGCCAACCGAAGGTGCCTGAGGCGAGCATGGTGCCGTCTGAGTTGAAATCGAACGATGTGATTTTCTGGTTGTGGCTCAAGACAACTGGCGTCCGTGGAGGTCGAGAACGGCTCACGATGTTGATAATGCCATCCCACCCCCCGGTTGCCACCCATTGGTTATCGCGACTAAACGCAACGCTGGAGATGCGATCCCCGTGGGCGGGCGTCTCGGAACGCAGCGACGAATGCCTCTTGACATCCCACAGAATGACGGCCCCGTCGCTGCCAGCCGAGGCAAGAAGATTTTCGGATGGGGAACACGCGATGCGTAAGGCAACGCCATCGTGGCCCTCAAAACGGTCGAGTTGCCTTTGAGACGCCACGTCCCATAAGGCGATGGTGCCATCCCGTGCGGTGGATGCAAGTTTGGCTCCGTTGGAAGTAAAGGCAATGGCAGTAACACCGTAATAATCGTGGACAAGCGTTTTTCCGAATTGTTCACGCTTGGCTACGTCCCAGAGCACGACTGTTCCATCAAGGCTTCCGGAAGCGAGCAGGACGCCGTTCGGACTGAACGCGATACTCGGAATATGATCGGTTTGCCGCGTGATTGGATCCCCTATCTGATGGTCCCCTGTGACATCCCAGAAACGAAGATCTTCTCCCGCCGATGCCAACAGGGATCCGTCGGGGCTGAAACTGACAGTGGATACTCTCTGTTTATGGCCGTCCAGCACCTTGCCTTGGGACCCTGGGAAAGAGATGCTTCCATCCGGGTTCAGAGGCATTGAGGTCACGGGACAAATCCGGACCTTGCCATCGTTGGCCGCCCACGCCAGCAGCTTGGAATCTGCGCTGAATGCGATTCCATTCACGGGCGAACCGGTGCCCTTGATCGGGCAGATCTGATTGCCGGTTAGGTAACTCCAGAGGACAATCTCGTCATCGAGCGCCGCACAGATCAACAAACCATCTGGACTGAACACAAGGCATTCAACTAGTGCGGCCAGGGCGTCGAATGCGTTTTGCTCGGGGAAGTATCGGAGGATGGTGCGCAATTGAAGGGTAGCCAAATCCCAGATGAAGATACTCCCCTGCTTGTTCCCCGCGGCCACAAACTTTCCATCCGGCGTAAAGGCCACAGTTGTCAATCCGCCATCCTGGGTGCGCAGCCACGCATAGACGTGGGGATGTCCGTCGAGGGCTGCGAGCAGACTTCGCTCGGCAGCGGCGGTGGGCGCGGACCGGACGGCTTCGACACTCAGCAGGAGGGCAAGATCTTGGCACCCTTTCACATTTCGGAGAGCTTGCTCCGCTAAATCGCTCGATAGACGCTCGGCTGACGCCCGGACGCTGGCGTTTATGTAATCCTTCTGAATTTGCGACGGATGGAGCACATCCGTCGCCCCTTTATCCTTCCACTGTTGGGCCTGTTCGAGTTCGACGCCGCTGAGCAGAAAGCCGGGATCGTATCCATTTTGCTGCCATTCGTTGGCTCGCAAATCCCACCTAATGTTCTGACGCAGCCAATCTAGATCTTTTTCAACCACGGAGAGCAGCGGTTGAAGACTCTGATCAGAAAAATCGCCCGCGTGCAGATCAATCCACTGTATGGCCTTCAAAGGTGCCGGGAGACGGTCGTTCGTGATTTCGATACAAACGACAGATATCAAGCGCTTCTTAAGCTCAACCGCCACGGATAGTTCGGTGCAGCACATTTCCGAACTGACCGACGCCGGGCTGATGACAAACAAGAACGTGTGTGCGCTATTGATGCCATTGCGAATTTCCTGAAGCCATTCCGCTGTTGGCAAAATGTTCTTCCGGTCCACCCAGACTTGTTTGCCGTGCGTTATCAGCGCGTCATTCAATTTCTGGACGAAGGGCTCGTCTACGCGCGCGTAAGAGACGAAGACATCCGTTGTCCTGGCGTCTCCTAACGGTGGCGGGGCGTTTGTTTGTTCTGAGCGAGACATGTGGTTGTAAACGAAATAACGCCGCTCGCGCCCAGAGTCAAGTCAAACGAGAGCAGCTGGGAAAGTTTACTCTCATCCATGTGCAGGAGACAGGTTAGTGATTCTGACACCCTCTTGGTTGGAAGCCAGGTGGGCATGAAAAAACTGGTTCGTTGTCCAGTCGCTGCAGAGGCCTCCTTAAAGTAAAATGACACAATATTTTCGTAATTAACTCAAAATGGTGAACTGACGAAGCGCGCCGAGACCAAGACCCGCGAAAGCTCCGCGGTCGACTTGGGCGCCGATGATAAAAATGTTCTTGCTACACTTCAAGTCTGAAGCACAAGGGACGCCCCAGATGGAGTCATCGCTGGTCATATTTCTAACCTCACCACAAAACGCGGGTGCTCTGGGACAGAAATAAAGAAAAGAATCGAGAGATCCGATGCTCACACGACGAAGGTTTCTTGCCACCGCAGCCTGCACCATGGCCGCAGCACGTCTTCACGCGCAGGGCCAAAGCAAGGTCCGGGTTGCCCTCAGCATCC
>Ga0307474_10000007_pt1 | contig 213730 bp, 185 predicted proteins | sample atmos_gasesECM1C_2_FD_203312 | JGI IMG/M metagenome (GOLD analysis project Ga0307474, IMG submission 203312) | Hardwood forest soil microbial communities from Morgan-Monroe State Forest, Indiana, United States - atmos_gasesECM1C_05 | ecosystem: Environmental > Terrestrial > Soil > Temperate...
AAATCGCGGTCAAACTGCTGAAAAGTGTAGCGGAGTTCGGCGGGAATCGTTTGTCGGCGGTTCATGAAAAAAGTATGCCATATGTTCGCCTTGTAGTCAAGGGATAATTACCGGGAGGGGGTACCCGTTACCAAATAGTAATTTCCCAAAATGGGTGTGGGCACAACGGGAATATCGGCCCTCAACATTCAGCAGATTCTTGTCAGTTGACCTGCCTGCCGATTTTGTACTAATGTCGAATTACACCGGAAAGGAGGTGGTCGAATGACGAGTTCTGATTGTAGTGGTAGAAGCATAAGACCAGGTGAGGTGGCTGAGACTTAGAGCGGTCGCTCTAAGAACCTAGCTAGACTACCGGCGAGTTAGGATTGAATCCGCCCGGTTTGTAGGTCGATCCGGGACCCGGAGTTTACCGAAGGGGCCACGTAGAGTGACCACCTCTTGGTCAATCCCAAACAGTCCACCGGAACGGCCCGTGCCCTCAAAAAGCGCGGGCCGTTCTGTTTTCTACGGAAGTTCTTCGGTCAGGAAACGATCGACCGACAGGGCGCCCGATCCTCTGATTATGATTACCAGTGCACTCGCGATGGCGAGGAGGTGATATTCGAAGCCCTCGCCTTTCTGATTGCCCGCCCAGTTCATGAAGAAGCCGTTCGCTGCGTGCACCAGGACGACGGCGACCAGCATGTTGCAGATGATTCCAAAGGCAGCGATGCGCGAGAGGAATCCGATGAGCAGCCCCAGCCCGCCAAAGAACTCGGCGCAGATGGCGAGAAACGCGAAGGGCGCGGGGATTCCCATTTGATGTGTGAAGAAGCCCATGGTGCCGGTGAAACCATATCCGCCGAACCAGCCCAGCATCTTCTGCGCGCCGTGGGCGGAAAATACCAAGCCCATCACCAGACGAAGAATCGTGATCGCATAGTCGTTGGTCGTGTTCGCAATTCGTAGAAACATGATCGCCTCACTTTCGAATTTGTACGCGTGTATTTGGGATGCTCAGAGCGAAGAATCGGACTCACGCACGGACTTCTCAAAGCCTAACTGGATGACCTCCGCGGTATCTTCCGCCAACGAAAGCTCTGAAAGCTCGCCACGATTAAACCAGCGCGCCTCATCGGCATCGCCAGCGCCTTGAGGTTCCCCGACGATTCTCCGGCACAGAAAATCGATCAGCACATAGTGGTACAGCGTGCGTTCGTTGTCATCTCGCACGATGCGATCAAATACGCCGAGCAATTCACCGACTTCCACGCGCAAGCCAGTTTCTTCCAGAACTTCTCGAACCGCCGCTTGCCGCAAGGTCTCGCCCACTTCCAGCATGCCCCCAGGAATCGACCATTCTCCTAACAATGGGGCGTGCCCGCGCTTCACCAGGACTACCCGATCTCGGTCGATGATGATCGCGCCCACGCCGATCAGCGGAGTATCTGGATATTCGCGTTTCATGGAGGAGGTCTGTCTGCAACCTTAAATCATGCCGGCGATTCTAAGCCAAGTTGCCGGAGTAGTCGGTTGCCAGATATCCGTACTCGATTCTCAGTAGAATAGCTCGATGCCCCTGGAAGAGTACAAACGCAAACGCCGCTTTGAGGAAACCCCGGAGCCTCCTCCTAAGCTGGAGAAGAAAACCGGCCACCGCTTCGTAGTGCAAAAACATCGCGCCACACGCCTGCACTACGATTTCCGTTTGGAGATGGAGGGCGTGCTTAAGTCTTGGGCGGTTCCTAAGGGACCTTCGCTTGATCCTGCGGATAAGCGGCTGGCGATGCAGGTCGAAGATCATCCGGTTTCCTACTTCGATTTTGAAGGCACGATTCCACGGGGCAACTACGGCGCCGGCTCAGTGATGGTGTGGGATCTGGGTACGTGGGAGCCGCTTTCGCCGCAGCCGGTGAATGGGAAATATGTGCCCGGAACCGAGGCCGAGGCGGCAGCGATGTTGAAGAAGGGGGATCTCAAGTTTCGATTGCATGGGCAGAAGCTCAACGGCGACTTTGCCTTGATTCATATGCGCGCGCGGCGTCCGGGGAGCAAGGGGACGGAGTGGCTACTGATCAAGAAGCAGGATGAGTACGCGGTCGCGGGTTATGACATCGAGCAGTACGATAACTCCGTATTGAGCAAGCGCACCATGGCTGAGATTGCGGGTGACGCTGGTTCAGCGGAATGGACCAGCAGCCGTCCGGCGTCGCGTGGGAAGGTAAAAGCGCCTTGGCTGGCTGAGACGTTGGCTAAGCTGGACAAGAAAAACAAGCAACAAAAACTCGCCGCAAACGACACCCTGAAAACACAAAGTAAAAAAAAAATACAAAAGAAAAGGCCGAAGCCGATCGATCGAGTGGAATTCGGACGCCGGCGATCCCCTCGCTGAAGTCTGTACCCTCCGCTGTTAAGGATCTACCTGGCGTGGTTCGTAAGGCCATGCCGACCACGATTCGTCCTATGCTGGCTACCTCCATCGAGAAGCCCTTCGACGATCCGGAATGGTTGTTCGAAATCAAATGGGACGGTTATCGTGCAGTTTCGTTCATCGAAGACGGCAAAGTACGGCTGGTTTCCCGCAACCAGAACGAACTAACCGGAGAATTTCCTGAACTTCATGAACTATCCAAGTTGGTCAAAGCGGAAAATGCGGTTCTTGACGGTGAAGTTGTTGCGCTTGACGAGCAAGGCCGGGGTTCGTTCAGCTTGATGCAACAACGTACCGGGATTCGCAAGGGTGGACGACGAACCGGAGCGCATCGCGAGTTGCAAGTGGTTTATTACCTTTTCGATCTGCTGTATGTCGACGGCTATGATCTGCGCCGAGTCGCGCTTGAGCAGCGCAAGCAGGTTCTCTCTCACATCATCCACACGAGCGATCTGGTCCGTTACTCCGATCATTTTCCTCAAGGTCTGGCGCTCTTCGAGGCGGCGAGAAAGCAAGGCTTGGAGGGAATCCTGGCGAAGAAGCGCTTAAGCTGTTACGAAGAACGCCGTAGCCGCGAGTGGCTCAAAATAAAAGTCACACAGACGGTCGACTGCGTGGTCGGCGGTTTCACCGATCCGGAGGGCAGCCGGCAGTATTTCGGTTCGATCGTACTCGGGCTTTATGACAACAAAGGCCGACTCATTCATGTGGGGCAGGCGGGAACGGGATTCAATCAGGCGATGCTCAAGGAAATCTGGCAAGTGCTCAAAGAGCTGGAGACGAATCGCTCTCCCTTTCACGGCAAAGTGGATGCGGCACATGTGCACTGGGTCAAACCCGAACGAGTGGCGGAAATCAGGTTTACGGAGTGGACGCATGAAACTGCGGATGGCGGGATGAAATTGCGGGCTCCGGTCTTTCTTGGACTGCGCGAAGATAAAGACCCGAAAGAATGTACGTTTGCAGAACAAATGCCTTGACATTCCGGGGCCAACGCCCCGGTTGCGCTTTCCCACATTGGGACGGAGTTTACTGTTTAGTAGTGCGTACCCCCCCCTCCCCCCTGTCGGCTGCAAAATCTAGAAATGAAAAGACTTAAATTTCGACTATGTGCTAGATCTTTGAGTTTACAGGGTTTACAGGCAAAATCTAGAGAACATTGGAGTTACGGCCCGAGTATGCGACAGCTCACAGCCCATTTTGGGACTGGGAGTTCGGCACTTGGAGGCGGGGCCGGAAGCTACACATCGCCTGCGTCAGATTGTCAAAGATCGATGTTATCTTGCAGATAATGTATCTTGTTACAGGTTATCGGATTCGGAGCAGGCAGTCAACCATAAAGGCTCCGGAACTGAGGGCTCGGGCAACAATTCCAGGCCTCGAGAAACCCCGAGGACACGGGTTCCCGGTTGCCCGCGCTTTGGATGTGGTGGTCAGGCCCCTCGCACCCATCTTTTCGCAAAGGACGAAAAGGGTGGGGCACCCTATTTTATGTGATTTACGGTTGCACTGAGAATGGGTGGAGCCACCCGCCCGCGCGGGCCTTTCCGGTCCGGCGCGAATAGTATTGGATCAAGGCTGGAGTACCGATGCCGAACTGGTGATTGAGTGAGGAAAAAGCAAATCAAATGCTAAAAGCCATACTCGAAGATATCACTAAGCTGAAGGTCGATGCAATCGTCAATGCAGCCCAAAATTCCTTGATACGCGGTGGGGGTGTTGATGGCGCGATTCACGAAGCAGCAGGGCTAGAGTTGCAGAAAGAGTGCCTGACCTTGAATGGATGCGCGACAGGCGATGCAAAGGCAACCAAAGCCTATCGCCTGCCTGCAAAATATGTAATCCACACAGTCGGTCCGGTCTGGCGACCACGGCACTTGGATGGCACCGAAGAGAGACTGCTAGCCGCCTGCTACCGAAGGTCTCTGGAAGTTGCAGAAGGGCTCGGCCTAAAGAGTGTAGCTTTTCCAGCCATCAGCACTGGTGTTTACGGATTCCCGAAGGAACTTGCAGCGAAGATTGCTGTCGCAGAGGCCGCTTCTTTTATAGAAAGACCCGCGTCTCAAGGAGCCATCCAAGAACAACGCGGGTCAGCGACGGGGAGGACGCTGCTGAGTATACGCTCCAACCGGGCGGCTGTGTTCGATACCGTACAGTGTTCGCTGTATTCCCTTCAACCTGAGGCTTATTGGAAACTGGCTTTCGGGGCGTGTCATGTACAACGTCGATTTGGTGCGCAACCTTTGCAAGACAATAACTCGCGAGAAGGACGCCCGGAAGTCCGCCGAACTCCTTGCCCTTTTACGAGCGGTCATGCGGGAAGATCAGGAAGAAATCCGAGTCCGGATGGCTTTCCTAGCCAAGAATTACTCACTTCTGGGCGGCGAATCCCAAGCCGCCTAAAGGCTCCTTAGTTTGACACGCGACCCCGGCGCGGGAGATTACAGAGGCGAAAATGGTCGCAACAGGACTCACAGAATTAATAAGGGATGCATTGGTGGCTCGCGGATTTCTCGGTCTAGACGAAGCCGAGTGCGTCTATGTACTCAAGGATTTGGGCGGCAAACCCCATATTGAAGCTGCTGGCCTCAGCGCCAAAGCAAGCCAGCGATTCTTGGCAGCGATGGAAGAGATGGGCTATGCGCCAGACAACTACGAGACTCTGCCGCTGATGTAGGAATGAAAGACCGGGTGCTCGACCGCCGAGTCCGCGCCAATCAAGGGTTCTGACCGGTTACTCTTGCAAGCATTTGTGCAAGCAAAAGTGCCCAAGGACACCCAAATGCACCCAGACCCTCCCAGCATATCTCATTGTAATCGTTGTATATTGCTGAAGGCACACCACCCCGGAACCGTCGAGGCGTCAGGGGCTACGAGTGCATCGCGGAGACTTTCTATTTAATATCCTTCATAGGCAACATCGAACCGTAGTCCCGGCCGCTTGGTTCCACGGCGCGGGCTACTATGCCCTCGAACGCGTCGCGCAGCTCGGGATCCTTCGCTACCAGCGCCTTCATTACCGCGGTGTTGTCCTGGAACGTCTGCGTGGTGTTGGAAACATCCGACGACTGGTACTTCACCACTAAGTAGAGATCCTGTTTCACGACCACCGGGAACATCGCGGTTAGTTGGTAGGTTTTGCCTCCCGCAGGAAGCTCCACGGTTTTGCCCTCGGCTGGGAGATCGGACGGTTTCACGGTCTCCGCTTCATCAGCTAATTTATCGGTGGTCTGGGTATACATGAAAGGCACGGGGACCAGCAGATCTCGCGCTTGGAGGTAGTAAAACCAGGCATTGTGATTCTGGCCTTTGGCCTTGAAAGCGCGGGCGCGGTCGGCAAACCAACTGCCGTCATGCGCTGCGATTTGCGTTTCCTTGACGTAAAAACCGCCCACCTTCCAATCCTTGCCTTCCTGTTGCAGGACGAATGACACTGCGTATTTTTGTTTGGCAGTAGGAACATCGAAGGTGACAACGCCATAGCTTCCTGGTTGCAGGTTTGGAATCTCGAAGACGGCGCTGTCGGCCGTCTGCCCGACCTTGCCAAAGACTCCGCAGAGGAACTCGGCATGGGGAAGCGGGGCGCTTCCCTCGGCCTTCAGCAGGAACGGGGGGCGTGCGGTCGCTTGCGCTCCGGCGAGATTCGCCTGATTATCCTTGATCACGGTTTCGATGCCGGAGAAATCAGAGGCCACGCTGGGAATCGAGTTCTGCCGCAGCGTTGCGGAATCGCCGTGAGCGGCCATATCGAAATAGCGCTTTGCGGTGGTCACCAGGGCGGTGCGAGTGGACTCGTCCATGTCGCTGGCGGTGAAACAGGTCTGGGCATGAGAGAGTCCAGTGCAGAAAATCAGCATCAGCACCGAGAGACGCATTACCATGTGAAGTTTTCGCTGCTTGGTCCTGAGCGTGCTCATAGTATCCGTATTCTACGACGCAACATTGGTCGATGCGAGTCCTTCTAAGGTTTCGGGCTGCGCCCAGACTGTAGAACTTCTCTGCGCACCTGCGGAGATTGAGGAATTCCTTTTCACTCGAGAGGATCCGAGAACATTCTTCTTTTGTGGATCTGAAACCACAGAGGACGGAGGTACAGAAAGGAAGGCAGGCCGGGTTCGTCAATAGGCCATTGCCTCCGCGGTGAAAAGGGGGCCGGGAGTTTTGCCTTCGGCCGCGGCCTTCAATCGGAACATCAGTTCTCCCCACGTCGTGGTGCAGGAGACGAAGTAATCCGTCTCGGCGCGCCAATCCAGGTGAGAGAACCGCAGCAGGGTGCGGCCTTTACCTTGCGGCATGAGATCGAATAACAACACAGTACCGCTCCATTCTTCGCCGGATTGGCACGACCATTCTGCCAGCGTTGGCTCGATAATCCGGAGCGGGCGCAGATTGTAGACGGTGGCGTGGTTGAAAAAACCGAGGATGACAAAATCGCGGGGAACATCTTCGCTCACATCCGCGGCCCACCACTGTTTAAATCCGTGGCCGGAATTGACGAAAGGGAAAATTCGTTCGGCTGAAGCATCAATCGAAATCGAGTGTTTGATTGTCGGCATACGCGCTCCTGTCATCTCGCTGTCAGCCGAAGTGCGTGATATGTAGCTTCTCTAGTCCATCTCAAACGCCAACCACTGAAACTCGCCATCGCGCTCCACCTGAAGCACGACCGGGGCATTGCGTTTGAGGCCATTGAGGGTAGCTCGAAGCGAAGCCAACGAGTCGACTGGCGCCTTATTGACGCTAAGAATTACGTCGCCCGTCTTCAGGCTGGTCTCTGGCCCGATGAGGTCGGCTGTGCGCGCAATCACGACCACTCCACTGGAGGTGCGTAAATTGCCGACCACGGACCGCAGTTGGTCGTTGAAATCAATCGCGAGGATTCCCAGACGTGCTACCAGGCTTTGATCGGGATCGACCTCGTCGACGAGTTTGTCCATCTGATCGCGGTGCTCGCTCACCGCGACGTACAGGATCTTTTTCGCACCATCCCGCAGAATCACCAGTTTCATCACTTCGTCGAGAGGGTGCAGGTACATGGCCGCCGTTAGCGCAGGAAGAGTGTCGATAGGGCGGTCATCGGCACTCACCACAATGTCGCCGATCTTCAATCCGGCTGCTTCCGCCGATCCTCCGGGAGTCACATCGGAGACGATGACGCCCCAACTCCGGGAAAGCCCGAGGCCTTCGGCCAGGGTGGGTGTGATGTTTTGGGCGACCGCGCCGATCTCGACCCGATGCACGTGTCCATGCTTGCGCAAGCTCTGATAGACGAAACGAACGATTCGGGCTGGAATGGCAAAACCCAGGCCCTCGCTGCCCCCGCCTTCAGAAAGAATCAGAGTGTTGATGCCGAGCACATAGCCGTCCATGTCAATCAGCGGGCCGCCACTATTTCCGGGGTTGATGGGAGCGTCCGTCTGGATGTAAACCACGGGACGATCGGGATCGGGCTGCCGGCCGACCGCGCTGACCACGCCCATGGTGACCGAGTTCTGCAATCCTTCCGGACTACCGATGGCGAAAACCAATTGGCCCTGATGCACCCGGCGAGCGCTTCCGAGTTCAAGTGTTGGCAGGTTCTTCTGATCGATCTTGAGCAGCGCCAGGTCCGACTCTTTGTGAAGGCCGATGAGCTTCGCGTCCACCACGTGCTCCTTGCCTACCGGCTCAACCTGCGGGAAATCGACGGAGGGCATGGGTAACACGACGCGAATGCGACGCGCTCCTTCAACGACGTGCGCGTTGGTCATGATATAGCCGTCGGGATCGACAATCACCCCTGAGCCGACAGCATGCTGGCGGGCGATCAGCGCGGTCTGAGTCTTATTGCTTTCCTCGATTGCTCCATAGCCGGTGACGAGAATTTGCACCACGGCTGGTGAGACTTTAGCCACCAGCTGTTCCAGCGCGGAATTGAGTTGTTGCAGAACCTGCGGAGCTTCGGAGGGCCGCGGACCGACGGCCTTTCCCACCTCGGTTGCAGGGTTTGCTTTTTGTGGAACGCTCGATTGCGGAGGCGTTGCGGGCTTCGGCGTCGATTGTTGAGCGGGGCTCGGCGTCTGCAACAGAAGAAATATTGCGGCGATAGTGAGAGTCAGAAAGAACGTGCGCGAGCATCTTCTCGAGGTACCGATTGGAACGAACATAGAAACGACTCCTTGGATGTACGTGTGCGATGACGATCTCATGTCAGTGACTTTTTACCGGAATAGCAGCGGCGCGAACTCCACCAGATTCCTCCGCCATACCATCCAGGTGTGCATCCCCGGGGTTTCGATCTCGACCGCCTTCACGCCCTTGGCTTTGAGCCATGCCCGAAGATTGCGGTTCAGAGTGATCAGATCATCCTCAGCACCACATGCGATCCACAGCAGATGGATTTGCTGGTTTGCCCTGGTGTCGAGAGCGGGGAAATCTTTTTGAAAGTCCTCGGGAATCCCTCCCGAACTGAATGCGCCGATCCAGGAGAACTGGTCGAGGTTGTTCAACCCGGTGAGCAGAGATTCTGAACCGCCCATCGATAATCCGGCAATCGCCCGCGCATCGTGATTCCTGATGATGTGGTACTCGCCTTCGACCCGCGGCATGACCTCCGTGAGCAGCGTCTCGCGAAACTTCTCGAAATTGCGATCCCGCAGCTCGCTGTGGCTCCACGCATCCCATCCCAGGCGCACGAACTCCAGCGTACCGTAACCCAGCGGCATCACTACGATCATGGGCTTGGCTTTGTCCTTCGCGATCAGATTGTCGAGAATCACGTTCGCATAGCCGACCGACGTCCATCCGCTGGCGTCATCACTAAACCCGTGTAACAGATAAAGTACTGGATAAGTCTTGTTCGCGGCCGGATTGTAGCCTGCCGGGGTGTACACATAGTAGTCGCGGTCATCGCTTGCGATCTGGGACCTGTAAAAATGATGATGGATCTCGCCGTGAGGCACATCGTTCATTTCCCAGGGCAACGACGAAGGCCCGGGCACATGTACCGCATTCTCCGTGGCCAGCAGATTCGGCTTCAGTAGCGGATTCTCCGGATCAATCAAGCGCACGCCATCGGCGACAAAGGAATACCCGTAGTAGTCCGGTGCCAGTGGGACAGTGGTCAGAGTCCAAACGCCGTGGTCATCCTTCTTCATTGGCAGCGGTTCCGCTCCCTCGCGCGCCAGCTTTACATCTTCAGCATTGGGCGCGCGGAAACGGAATGTAACGCTGCTGTTCGCACGCACCTCGGGTGAGACCAGCGGGAGTGGCTGTGACGGGGCTAAAGGTTGGCCTGGCTTACTCTGCTGCGCCATGACCATGACTCCAAGCATCGGGAGTGCGCAGAAGCATGATTGAAGAAGACTTGCGACCGATTGCACAGACTGAATCCTCAGAAGTTCGATTGAGTGGCGACTGATTGCTGATTGTATTTCTCTTGAGAAAATCCCACAAACTGGATTTCATCGTTAGAAACCGTCCAGCGAGTCGCGAAAATGAAATTCTGCAGCCGTCAGAGGGAGGAAATCGCATCGGCGTCGGCCGGCCTGCGGGAGGGGGAACCTAGTTTCTATCAGGTTACGATAGTAACTCAGGCCTTTGACTGAAGTGTTCCCCATGATATAAGAGCGAGTATAAGTAGAAATCAGCAGAACCCCGGAGTCCATCGGGAGATGCCATCGTGGAGTTGGCTTTTGCAGGCAAAGAAAGCCAGGAGCTAGGAGGACTTGTGTCCGAAGCGCGGACCGGAAAAAGGTTTCCGCTCGAACTGCCGATTAAGATCCATAAGGCAGACGAGGCGGGACAAGCAAGCGGAGTAACCGGAAACTTGAGCGCCGCCGGAGTTTACATTCGGGCGGATGCGGCGTTGGAAGTGGGCTCGAGCGTAGAGTTCGAGATCGTCCTGCCCCCCGAAGTCACCGGGGCTAAGGAAAACGTGACGGTGCAATGCAAGGGACGCGTGGTTCGCACCGACGAACCCGCCACCGGCGGTACTTCCGCGGAGGCCCGAGGTGTGGCCTGCGTGATTGATTCGTATGATTTTGTTCGCCATCCGTAATGGTCGTCAGTTCGTCGTGACTCGTAAAGAGGTGCTGAAGCGATGCTTAAATTGATTCTGGCCGACAATCAGGCAATCTTCCGCGCGGGAATCGCCAAAGTGCTGGCGGTTGAAGACGAGATGCGCATTGTGGCGCAGGCGCAAACCCAAGAACAGATGTTCATGGCGCTGGATAAGTTTCGCGCTGCCGTATTGGTGGTCGCGGGCGGATTCCATGGCGATTTTCTCGCCGTCCTGCAAGCCGCGAACAAAGCCAAGACTCGCGTAGTCGTGCTCGCCGACACCGGCGAAAGCACGCAACGCTACATGGCTGCGGGGGCGCACGGCGTGGTCTATCGCAACGTGACCAGCGCGGCGCTGGTCGACTGCGTGCGCAAAGTGGCTCGCGGCGAAACTTGGGTGCAGGACATTGCTGTCCCCAGCGAGCTTACCGAAAACGACATGGTCGGCCTACGGGTGCGCGATCGCTTAACCGCCAAAGAGCTGCGTATCGTTGCGCTGATCGTCCAGGGATATAAGAACAAGGAAATCGCCACGCAGCTTGGAACTACCGAGCAGGTGATCAAGAATTACCTGCGGAACGTGTATGACAAGATTGGCGTTTCCGACCGGCTGGAGTTGGCGTTGTTCACCATTCACCACCGAATCCTGAACGAGGCCGCAGCAGCCACGGCTGCAGCAGCGCCGCAGGCAGGACAAGCTGTGCCCTCTTAAGAATTTCTTGTCAGGGAAAGGCCGCCCGCGCGCGGCCTTTTTGGTTGTTGGCAAGATCCAGTTCGTTGTCATCCCAAACCATCCTCTGTCATTCCGAGGAGCGAAAGCGACGAGGAATCTGGGGCTTTGCGGGCGCAACAGGAACCTAATCCCCCGCTTTGCCCGGGATGACAACGGCAGGGGCATTCCTGTTGTTCCCACTACCTGATTTTTTCTGCCACCGACTTGGCCTGCGTGAACAAATACAAATAATCTGGGCCGCCGGCTTTTGAGTCGGTGCCGGACATGTTAAACCCGCCAAACGGATGCGCGCCCACCATCGCCCCAGTGCATTTGCGGTTAATATAGAGGTTGCCGACGTGGAATTCGCGGACGGCGCGATCGATCTTGTCTTTGGAGCTCGTGTACACCGCGCCGGTCAAGCCGAACTCGGTGTCGTTGGCAATTTCAAGCGCATGATCGAAGTTCTTCGATTTGATCACCGCCAGCACCGGGCCAAAAATTTCTTCCTGCTCAAGCTTTGACTTGGGTTTGATGTCGGCAATCACCGTGGGCTGGATGAAATATCCCTCGCTCGCATTCTTGGCCGGACCACCGCCCGTGATCAGGCGTCCATCTTTCTTGCCGTATTCGATGTATTCGAGAATCGTCTTCATCGAGCCTTCATTTATAACCGCGCCCATATTCGGATTCTCAGCCGGATCGCCGACAGTAATCTTTTCCACCCGCGCCTTGAGCTGATCCAGAAACTTGTCGTAGATGCGCTCGTCAATAATGGCACGCGAGCACGCCGAACATTTCTGGCCCTGGAAGCCGAACGCGGCTTGAGCAACGCCCTCGACGGCGGCGTCGAAGTCAGCATCGGCATCGACAACGATCGCGTCCTTGCCGCCCATTTCGAGCACGGTGCGTTTGATCCACATCTGGCCGGGAACCTTGTCGGCGGCGCGTTTGTGAATGTCGAGTCCAACTTCGCGCGAACCGGTGAAGGCGATATAGCGCGTCTTGGGATGCGCCACTACTGCATTGCCGAAGCTCGCGCCCGCTCCCGGACAAAAGTTGACTACCCCGTCAGGCAAGCCAGCCTCTTCGACCAGTTCAATGAATTTTGCCGCAATGGTTGGCGAATCGCTCGACGGTTTCAGAATGACCGTGTTACCCGCGACGACCGAAGCCATCGTCATCCCTGCCATGATCGCGCAAGGAAAGTTCCACGGTGGAATTACGGCTCCGACGCCGAGTGGGATATATCGCAGAGAATCATGCTCGCCCGGCATTTGTACATCGGGCTTGACCTTCGCCAGCCGCAGCGCTTCACGGCCATAGTACTCGCAGAAGTCAATGGTCTCGCAAATGTCGGCGTCAGCCTCCGCCCAGTTTTTGCTGACTTCGAAGACCAGCCAGGCACAGAACTCGAATTTCCGTTCCCGCAAGAGATCGGCAACATGAAACAGCAGGCTGGCACGCTCCTCGACCGAAGTGCGACTCCAGTGTTCAAACGCGCTGAGAGCGGCCTGCATCGCCGGCTCGACGTGCTCCTTGCCCGCCTTCTGGTGCAAACCGACAACCTGCGATGGCTTCGCCGGGTTCAGCGATTTGATCTTGTCTTCAGTTTTGATGCGCTTCCCGCCAATAATGAGATCGTACTCGCGTCCCAGTTGCCCGCGAACTTTATCAATGGCTGCTCGCATCTTGCGGGCATTGTCTTCCTGGCTAAAATCGGTCAGCGCTTCGTTGGCGAACGGGCCTTGATGTAGGCGAATCTGCGGTCGGGTGGGGGCTTCAACGGTTGCCATAAGTGCTCCTCGAAAGGTATATGGATGCGGCGCAGAGCGGCGCGGAACCACTCAATTGTAGCATCGAGAAATAGAGAGGCGGATGGCGAACAGTACGTAAATCCGATGCATTCCTCAGCGGTTTCTGCGTTTTAAGGTTTTGCTGAGACCACCAAACGTTGTAACTACTGAATTTTTCGGTTGGTTAGCGCTTTCAATTCTTCTACGATTTGCTCCAGCCGGCCGCGGCGCTGGGCGTGGTTCTGCTGCGCCGGCAAGGTACGTCGCTGCTGGGCATATTGCTCGTTGAGCCTCTGGATGTCGCTGATTTCGGCTTTCAGCAGGTGGACACGGGTCAGGATCGCTTCTCTTCCGTTTAGCAGCATGTTCCTAGCATACCCTAGTTCGCGAAGATCCGCTCGGCTTGTTGTAGTGACTTTGGGGATATTCAGGGCGATTTACGGACACGTCTTTCGTGGCGTGAGAACGCTTTGCAAGCGAGATCAGAAACGAGGGTTACGGCACTTTCACGGAGTCGTGGCTCTCGGTGGTTCGAAAGCTCATGTTGGCGGTGCGCTCCAATTTATCCCAGGCGAAACGCTGACCTTCGATGGCGCGCTTCACCGTCCTGAAGAGCACCACTGAGAACAGTTGACGGTAGGCAAAGCGTTGCAGCCATACTTGGCTGAGCAGCCAGCCGTCTTCGCGGGCTTCGGGTTGGCGGCGTTCCAAGGCAAACGCAATGGCGGATGTGATGAAATCAATGATCAGAAAAGCCGCAAAGAAAAGTATGAGCCGCTGGAAGCTGGCCGGATCGGTGGAATCCGGATGGAAATGCTTTTGAATGAAATACCAGATCGCCCCCACGGCGAACATCAGGTCGATGAAGGGCGAGACCAGTGGCAACAAGATTTGAAAGATGACAATATTCGGCAGAGCGACCCAGCCTAAGGCTCCTTTGCGGGCGAACACGGCGCGATGTTTCCACACCGACTGCAGAATTCCAAAAGACCAGCGGAAACGTTGCCGCATCAGGCCATTGGCGTTGATGGGCGCCTCGGTATAGGCGAGAGCCAAGTCTTCGTACTCCACCCGGTAACCGTGGCGCAGGAGCGCCATCGTCAAATCGGCATCTTCAGCCACGGTATCTGTGTGATATCCGCCCGCTTCGCGGACCGCCGACGTTCTCCAAGCGCCGATTGCTCCCGGCACCACGCTGACGGCTCCCAGAACGTTCAACGCCCTACGCTCGAAATTCTGACTGGTGATGTACTCCAGCGCCTGCCAGCGGGTCCACAGATTGACACGATTCCCGACCTTGGCGTTTCCCGCTACGGCGGCAACTTTGGGATTGAGGAAGTGTGGGACTAACCGTGAAATCGCGTTGCGGGCAATCACGGTGTCGGCGTCGATGCCAACGAAAATCTCCTCGGCACGCAAATGCTCGAGCCCGAAGTTGAGGGCCTCAGCTTTGCCGGAATTTGGCTTGGTCAATATGAGCACGCGGCCGGACGCTGCTTCGCCTCTAAAAGCCCGCCGCGCGACTTCGAGAGTGTTGTCGGTAGACCCATCATCAATCACAATTACGTGCAGGCCGGGATAGTCCGAGGCCAGCACAGCGCGCACCGTGCGCTCGATAACTTTCTCTTCGTTGTACGCAGGAACCAATACCGCGACCGCAGGTTTGTAAGCGGCCACCTCGCCCGGACTGCCGTACTGTTGTTGCCGGAAGCGATCAAAAATCGCGAAAGCTCCGACAAACAGCAGGCGTCCAGTCATGAGCAGGTCGCCAAGGAAGAAGATCCAGACAATCGCATGGGTGCTGAAATCCCAAAGAGCGAAGCCCATCCAATCCAACCGCGCCGCCCAGCGCTCATTGTAGGGAATCGCGGGCATGACGTCGGCCCGGGTCTTGCCTATCAATTCATGGAGCGGGACAATTTCATCCCCTTTGGCGCGCACACCCTGGATGATCATAGGCAAGGCGCGGACGGTCTCTTTGCGATCGCCTCCGCCATCGTGCAACAGGATGACGCTGCCGCAGAGTCGGTCAGTGGGTGCGCAAGGTGGAACGTGGGCGAGCACGTCGGCAGCGATGCGCTCAGCGTGCGGGTTAGGTTTCCAGTCGTTGGGATCGATCTTGTCGCCCACGCTGATGTAACCCAGATCCTGAACCACCTCGAGCGGCCGGACCTGGTCTTCGGTATCCGGCTCTTCATCGATGGAATAAGGTGGGCGGAAGAGGATGGTGTGAATTCCCAAGCGGCTGGCAAAGAGCTGCTCGGTAAGGTTCAACTCCACTTTCATGTAGCTACGCGAGATGTTGCTGATATCCGGATGAGTGAAGGTATGGTTTCCGATTTCATGCCCTTCACGGTAGATGCGTGACGTGACGCTGCCAAAATCCTTGGCCTCAAGCCCAATCAAGAAGAACGTCGCGGTCGCATTTTCTCGTTTCAACACATCCAGAATTTTCGGGGTCCACTCTGGATCAGGGCCGTCATCGAAGGTGATGGCAACCGCTTTTGGATTGTAGCCATAGCGCGCTACACGATAGGGTTCGGGTAGAGTATCCATGATTTCGTCGGTGATGATTCCCGACGCAGGGTCGACGGTAATCTGGCGCACGCCATTGGCTGGACGAGCCTCGATGCGCAGGATTTCGCCCTGACCCTCCATGTCGACATCCTGGCCCGGGAGGACATCCTTTAACTTATCGGACGCCCCGGGCTCACCGGGCACGTCCCAAACGCGCCATAGCGAGCGGTCTTCAGCGCCCAAGCGCCAGAGTGCAAAAGTCTGAATGCCCAGACTTTGGGCGGCCCGCATCTGGTTGAGTGCGGTTACCGCATCCAGGAACCAGATGTCATGCCGCCGATTTTGCTCGTCCATGTAGCTGAAGTGCGGATTGCTGCTGTCGCCGTCGAAATCGATATCTTCATCCGAGTCGCGCGCTCCGAGCCATGCTTCTTGCACCGAGACGTTGGTGTCGTGTATGTCCGGAGGCAGCTTTCCGCGCTTCGGCTTGTGCACCCAGTCATAACCGTAGTTGCCGATGGCGCAGATCAGTTTGTTGAGGGGAACTGCTTTGCTGGCAAATTCCAGATTGGCGACAAACCAGTCCTGGGAAGCAACCGGCCCTGGCGTGCCCTCGGGATAATGCTCGTCGTAGTTCATCAACACTACGCCATCCACCCGTCCGGCCACGGCGGGATAGTCGAAATCTTCATTGTGAGGGGGCACGCTGACGTACAGCTTCATGCCTTTGGCGTGAAGATCACTCGAGAGTTCCTGCAGCAAGGCCATGTAGCCCGGTTGGGCTTCGGGCTCGATCTCTTCGAAGTCGACCATGAGGCCGTGGTATTTGTCGCTGGCGAGAAATGTGGCCACTTGCTGACGGAAATTTGCACGCCCGTCCGGATTGTTCAGGAAAGTTGTAATATCGACCCAGTTCACGCCGTCGGAATTGTTCACCATGGGGAACACATCCATGCCCGTATTTTCGGACTTCAGGAATGGCATGACTTTGTCGTCCACCGGATGGATGGTCGGGCCTTGGGTTGTTGAATTCTGGGTCGTCGAATTCTGGATCACATCGAAGTATTTGTTGGTCTGATCATCGACGCCCTGCAAGTGGCCGTCGGGGGTCAACACGTGGAGCCAGTCAGGATAAAGGAGATCGATCTGGCGCGCGTATTCACGAAGAGACGAGAAGCTGGCGGCATCCCACGGAGCATAGAAAGCGGCGCGAATGCCTTCCTCGGAGTTGAGCCCCACCATCGAAGGATTAGACTTGCCTTTGGAATTCCCGCGCAGCGCCGCCTGTTTGCGCCTCCGTTCCTTGGCCTTCTCTTTTTCGTTCTCCTTGAGCGAGTGATACGGCTTTTTCTGCGTTTGCCAAATCAACTCCGGCAGCTGTTCGCCTTGCAGGGCGTTATAGATGAAAAAGGCAACCAGCAACATGATGCTGATGCCGATCACATCAAACAGGCCTCGTAATCGCTTCCAGCGGGCTTGTCGGGGGTCGTAGAAAACCGGTTGCGCCATGGGGGGTAGCAGAGTCCATCCTAAGCTGTGGAGAAAGCTCGGTCAACGGCAGATAACCTCTGGCCCTGTAATACATTGCACTTATCAAGCCGCTCGACAGTCAATCTTTTGCCGGGCGTACTGCGAAAAGGCGGCAAGAAGCCGTTTAATTCTCTCAACCACAAAGTCATTTGACATTGAAAGAACCGCGTAGAACAATGATCCCCACTGCTGGAGGCTCTATGAAAACGTTACCCCGTTCCCCCCGGAAAGCTGCCAGACTTTCCGCATTCTCTGAAAACCTTCTCGGTTCCTACGCACTAGCGGCTACGGCGGCAGGAGTGAGCCTGCTTGCTTTGGCCCAGCCAGCGCATGCGGATATCATCTACACGCCTGCCCATACTAAGATTAAGAGCGGTACATTTACTCCTCTTGACCTCAATAACGATGGCACCCCAGATTTCGCGTTCATGAAGAATTATAGCCACTCTTCGGTGTCGTACCTGAACCTGTATCGCGCGCCGTCGCAAGGCAGCAACGCAGCCGTCGCAGCCGTCGAACATCGCTACAGATTTAGTCCGGCAGCGCTGCGCTTTGGAGCTCCAATCGGGTCTTCGCAACAGTTTCTGAAGAACGGTGTCAGCAGGATGGCGTACCGCGATCAAGGCGGATCCCAGTTTAAGGACCCATGGGCGAATCACGGTCTGGGTTTCAAACACCGCTATCTCGGCTTGAAGTTCCAAATTAACGGTACGCTTCACTTCGGTTGGGCGCGCCTCAAGATCGTCATAAGCAACAATGAAATGCAGGCCTACATCACTGGCTACGCTTATGAGACGGTCGCGAACAAGTCTCTAACCGCGGGTCAGACTAAAGAAGCAGAAGAGACGTCGCTTGACGCAAAACCCGCTGTGATCAAGGCTTCGACTTCTGAACCCAGAACTCTCGGCGCGTTGGCCCTGGGCTCAACAGGATTGTCAATCTGGCGGCGGAGAGAGTCGGCTCTCGAAATCTGACTTTTCGCTGGCGGTGAAGCTTGAGTTAAGAGCTGGACGCTTTCTGTTATATTCCCTCCGTGCGCGAACTGCTGCGCCAACATCTCCGTTTTTTTCTGATTGTGAGTTTCGCGGGCGTAGCGCTACGTCTCTTGTTCATTCTCCGCTTTCCTGGAGTTACCACCGACTCTTTCGTGTACGGCGACATCGCCAAGAACTGGCTGCAGCACGGAGTTTTCGGCCTTAGCGGCGTCGGTGACATCACTCCAACCTACATTCGTCTGCCTGGCTATCCTGCCTTTTTAGCGGCCGTTTTCGCAATCTTCGGCGTGGAACATTACCGGGCTGTACTGGTGCTGCAGATGTTCGTGGACCTCGGCACCTGCTTCCTCATTGCCGATCTCGCACGCCGGTTACTTTCTCCCCGAGCCGCAGGGGTTGCCTTTCTGTTGGCAGCGCTTTGTCCGTTCCTCGCCAATTACGTCGCGAACGCGCTTACCGAAACATGGGAAGTATTCTTTACGGTGCTGGCTCTGGACTTGGCCGTCATCGGACTCCAAGCCCTCCAGCATCCATCATTGAGGCCATGGACGGAATGCGGGTTGGCGGTCGGAGCGGCCATTCTGTTGCGACCGGACGGTGCGCTGCTGCTGTTCGTGATCGAAGCATACCTTCTTGCGCTGGTGTTATGTCGCAAGAAAAAAACGTGGACAGGAGTGTCCGCCCTGCACGTAATTACGCCGGGCTTGGTTCTGGCCGTGGTCTCGCTCGCGACCCTCATCCCCTGGATGCTGCGAAATCTAGACACGTTCCACGAGTTTCAGCCGCTCGCGCCGCGCTATGCCAACCAGGAAAATGCCTTCGTCCCGCTCGGATTCAATCGCTGGATGCGAACCTGGATCGCCGACTATACATCCACCGAAGATATCTACTGGTCCGTGCCAGGTAACCCTGTGCCAGCGGAGAAACTTCCTTCGCGAGCCTTTGATTCGCCGGAGCAACGACAGCAGACGCTACATTTACTGGAGGATTACAACAATGCACGGATCGTGACCCCAGAACTCGACGCCAGGTTCGCGGCGCTGGCCGCTGAACGCGTGCATCATTCTCTTTTGCGTTATTACATTGGGCTTCCGCTGCTGCGTATCGCCGATATGTGGCTGCGGCCGCGGACGGAAACCTTGCCGCCGGATACGCGATGGTGGGAGTTCGACGACGATCCGCAATGGTTGGTGCTGGCAGTAAGCCTGGGGATTATCAATCTTCTATATGTGGGTGCGGCCCTCGCGGGGATGGTGCGTGGACAATTTGCGCCTCATCTCGGCCTGCTGCTCACTTTCGTGATTTTGCGGTCGGCATTCCTCGGCACTCTGGAGAATCCAGAGACACGCTACACACTTGAGTGTTATCCAATGGTCATCCTTCTGGCGGCTGCCTTGTTCCGGGATGAAAATCGAGCCGCGGTAGTTGACCGTTAGTCTCACCTGCGGCGATTTGGAAAGTGGAAAAGTGCCGTTCAGCCAAGGGGCGAATCGGTCATGCGGAAGCGGGTGCGCACGTGCTCGGAAAGCAGTTCAATAGCGCCGCGATTATTTACCGGGTCCGCTTGGGCCAGATATCTCATCGCTTCGACCAATAGACGCTGGCCGTCGACGTAGCGCGGATCGGAAGTCCGCTCGCGCCGCTTGCGGCCAATTTGGGGAGGACTCGGGATGGTGAAAACCTTGGCCATAAATTAGTAGCGTCCGAGCAACTGGAGTCTTATAGCCCTCTTCTTTCCTTCTCTAAGAGGTGGCTTTCTGGCAGTATAACGTCCCGCTCGCGGTTTTTCAGCCTTTATCTTTGCACAGGGGATGAATCCGATTGGCAACCCCAAATTCATTGGGTTCATTGCGAGGCATTGCATTACCCCTGTGGCGACACGATCTTGGTTTTCCCGGTTGTTTTCAGCTTGAAAACCGTCTCCGGAATCTTTTGATTCAATTGAATGTCCGAGTACTTGGCGAGGCGGTAATCGCCGGAAGGCTCGAAAAGTTGCTGCTGGACCGACACACCCCGCGAGGGGTCGATCCATAACCAGATGTGGTCGAACGTGTTGCGAACCTTAGGGGACTTCGGCACCAGTTCCAGCTTCGCCGTATCCGCGCCATTCACCTTTTCAGGTCCAATATACTTCACGTCAAAGGATTTAAGCATGTCTCGTCCGCTGCCGCCAAAGCCCAGAACCAGGAAGCTCTCAAATGCAGCCCGGTCTTTCCCCGTGTTGTACCTGGTAACCTGGTCGATTTTCGGCTGGTAGATTTCGACCTTGCTGTCGGTGAAGAGCACGGTTTTGGGGGACGTGGGATCGTTAATTTCGGCGGCCATCTGCACCTCGTTCCCGGCGCGGCGAAAATAAACCATCCCCTTCTGGACGTCGGTCTCATCCACCACTTTCTGATATTGGTCCCATTCGAAGGCGGCTTGGGTCGTGCGGAAGTTCGCCGCGGTCTGATCCATCTGACTCAGAACGCGTTGCAGTTCAGGAGAAACTTGGGCCTGGGCAGGTTCTTGCCCCAGGGCCGGGGCCAGCAAAACCGGAACCAGCAAAACCGCGGCCGGTAAAATAACGACCGAAAGCAACCTCCTCACCGTGTGAGCCCAGTTCGACAATTGCGAAGAATTCATTTTTTCGTTCCGCTGTCGATGTCACTACTCTCTTGCTACCCAAACTTTGTAGCTTAGAACATGTCCCGCGCCGTCGCGCACCGGCTCAACCTTCGTAATACTCACTTCGCCGGAAATAGGCTCGATAATTTGCAGCAACTCCCCGCGAATGGCGCCGTCGTCTTTGCCCGCAGCTTGGTCCACTGCCCCCGCTTCAATCTGGTAAATCAGTCCACCCTGACCGTCGGGTATAACGGCGACTCCGGTACGATGCGGATTGTGTTCGACCGGTTTGTCTTTGAAATTGATCAGCTTCGGGGAGAGAAAAACAAACACCAGGATAAGCGTGACCATCACATCGTACTGGATGGTGCCACGCTCGTACGACCAGAAAATGTAATCGCGGATTGTGCGCCAGATCCCACTCACGGGAACGGGGGAAGCCGCCATAACCGTCGCATTTGTTTTTACCCCGTCCAAGTCTATTTTCTACTCCCCGTCTTTGCAACGAAAGATCATGTCTAAGTAGAACGCTTGTGCGCCGATTGAGTTGCTTGGACTACATTTTGCCCGGCGTGAGACGGTCCGTTCCCATGTACGAGCGCAATGCCTCCGGCACAAGCACAGTGCCATCGGCCTGCTGGTAATTCTCCACAATCGCCACCCAGGTTCGGCCCACAGCCAACCCGCTGCCATTCAGAGTGTGCACAAATTCAGTCTTGTTCTTGCCCTCAGGACGATAACGGATATTCGCCCGCCGCGCCTGAAACGATTCAAAATTCGAGCACGACGAAATCTCACGAAACAACTGCTGACCCGGCAACCATACTTCGATGTCGTAGGTTTTGGCTGCGGCGAAACCGATGTCCCCAGTCGAAAGCGTCACTACACGATAATGCAGCCCAAGTTTCTGCAGCACTTCCTCGGCATCGTGAGTAAGCTTTTCCAACTGCTCGTAGGAATCCTCCGGCCGTGTGAACTTCACCATTTCGACTTTTTGAAACTGATGTTGCCGGATGATCCCGCGCACATCCTTGCCATAAGACCCAGCCTCGCTGCGGAAACACGACGTATACGCAGCCAGCGAAACCGGCAGCCGCGCCGCCTCGAGCACTTCGTCGCGGTAAAGATTGGTCACCGGAACTTCCGCGGTCGGAATCAGCCATAAATCTTTATCCCCGTGCGGAACCTTGAAAGAATCGGCCGCGAACTTCGGCAGTTGCCCCGTCCCATACATCGAATCCGAGTTCACCAGATACGGCGGCAGCACCTCGGTGTAGCCATGCTCACGGGTATGCAGGTCGAGCATGAAGTTGGCGAGCGCGCGCTCCAACCGCGCTCCCATATCCCAGTACACCGCAAAGCGCGCGCCGGAAAGTTTGGCGGCTCGCTCCAAATCCAGCACGCCCAGTTGCTCCCCGATTTCCCAATGCGGCTTGGGAGCAAAATCGACCTGCGGCGGCACACCCCAGCGGCGGACCTCAACGTTATCATCCGCGCTTTTGCCAATCGGCACACTCGGATGTGGAATGTTGGGGATGCCAACTAGAATCTGCCGCAGCCGGGTCTCGTATTCCTCGGCGGCCTTGCCCAGTTCCTCGACGTGCTCGCGCAATTTCTTCGTCTCTTCAATCAGCGCGGAGGCGTCCTGCCCGCTCTTCTTCAATTTCGCAATCTCTTCCGAGGCGCGATTGCGTTGCGCCTTCATCGTCTCGGCACTGGTAATGGCCTGCCGCCGCTGCGCATCCACCTGGGCAAAGTTTTTCAAAACCTCAGACGGCTTCATCCCGCGCTGGCGCAGCTTTTCCTCCACCAGCGCCAGATTGTCCCGGACAAAATTCAGATCAAGCATGGGAATGAATACTGTAACGGATAAGTGCCCACCAATGCACGTACTAGCGCCACCGTCTCGGCGGCCCGAAGAGCGGGCGAACCCTTGCTAGCAAGATACGGAGAAACCCGATGCTCCAATTGATTTGGGTGGCGCACCTCTTCAGCGCTGCGATAAAACGCTCCGAACAAGATTCACGCCCTGCATGGGAGCATTACAGTGCTCACACACATACTTCCACCGCTCAGAGCATTAAGTTGAATCGGGCCTTAAGCCGCTAACCCAACAGCATCGAGTTTTTCAAAGTCTGCTAAACGACTAGCAAGGTCCCGAGTGAAGCCAAGGCCATCCCAGCGCGAAAACTTTTAACCTCGGCCACGTCACGCGATACACTACAAACGCGATGACCGCCTCCCCCGCTGCGAGACGCACACCCGACCTCACCGTCAGCCTCGCCGGCATCAAATTCAAGAATCCGGTAATTGCCGCCAGCGGCACTTTCGGCTACGGCATCGAGTTCGAAGATGTAGTTCACCTGGACAAGATTGGCGGCTTCGTGGTGAAGGGCTTGTCGAGAGAGCCCATGGCCGGAAATCCACCTCCACGCCTGTACGAAACCGCAGCTGGTATGCTCAATGCTATCGGCCTGCAAAACATCGGAGCCCGAGCCTTCATCGACGAAAAACTGCCCAAACTTCGCGAGCTGAAAAACATCGTCGTCATCGCCAATGTCTTCGGCTATACCCGCGAGGACTACGAACTTACCCTCGAAATCCTGAACGAAGGCGAGGGCATCGCCGCCTACGAGTTGAACGTCTCCTGCCCCAACACCGCCGCCGGGGGAATGCAATTTGGCAGCGATCCCCGCGCGCTCGACGAGGTAGTCGCTACCGCGCGGCATTACACCAAGCGTCCGCTGATCGTGAAGCTCTCTCCGAACGTAACCAGCATCGCCCAGATGGCGTACGTAGCGCAGGAAGCCGGCGCCGACGCGGTTTCTCTGGTCAACACGTTCGTAGCCATGGCCATCGACCCCGAAACCCGCAAGCCGCGCATCGCCAACATAACCGCCGGACTTTCCGGCCCAGCCATCAAGCCGATCGCGCTGCGCATGGTCTACGACGCAGCCAAGGCGGTAAAGATCCCAGTCATCGGAATGGGTGGCATCTCCACCGCCGCAGATATCGTCGAGTTCATGCTGGCAGGCGCTACCGCCGTGCAAATCGGAACCGCCAGTTACTGGGATCCCCGCGCCACTGAAAAGGTCGTCGACGAACTCCAGGACTGGTGCATAGAACACCGAATCGAGCGCCTAGCGGATCTCACCGGAGGCCTTGTTCTTGAATAGCCACTTGGACGGGGCTTTCGTCGCACAATGACGCGAGCCCGGCAATACTGATCCGCATAGTTCGATCATCGTCTCGACTCTCGAATACCTGAGGGCTATTCCGACTTATCCAGCAGCTTGCGCGAAACCGCCGTTACCATCTTCCTCGGGCTGAACCGCACAGATTCCGCCAGCAGCCAATTTCGAAATCCCGAGATCACGAGCGTCTTGCCGGCCATCAGGCCGCGATAGCCGTCGCGAGCGACAGTCTTCGCATCCATGGGGCGCAGCGTTTTGACCAGCCTGGTGTTTTCCATACCCGCGCGTTCTTGGAGGTCGGTGTCGGTCGGCCCGGGACACAGGCAAGTCACGGTCACGCCGGATCCCTTTAGTTCATTAGCGAGCGCTTCCGAAAACGAAATCACGTAGGCTTTCGTCGCGTAGTAAACGGCCATCATCGGACCAGCCTGAAATCCTGCGGTGGAAGCCACGTTCATGATCTTGCCGGAATGGCGTGCGATCATGGGGCCGACAAAAAGCCTGGTGAGGTGAGTGAGCGCCGTGACGTTGAGCTGAATCTGGCCGAGATTCTCTTCCAGCGAGACCTTGGCAAATTCGCCCAGCACGCCGTATCCGGCATTGTTTACGAGAATGTCCAGCGCGATCCCCTCGCGCTGCAGTTGGTCGAACAGGAATTGCGGCGCAGGCGCAGCGGTGAGGTCGAGCGGAATCGCTTTGGCCGAGATGCCAAACTGGCGCTGAAGTTCATCGGCAAATTGCGTAAGCTTGGGCGCGCTGCGCGCGACCAGCACGAGGTTGTAATGGTCATTGGCAAAGAGTTTGGCTAGTTCGTATCCGATTCCGCCGGAGGCGCCAGTGATGAGTGCGGTCTGGTTCATGCCACTGATCCCAAATTGTTCGAGAAGAAAAAAGGCGTGCCGATGCGAGCGGCACGCCATACCGATCCCTCTGAACGCTACACACTCGCCATGGCAGGTTCAACCTCGTAGATCGAGTGCCACGACGTCGCGGCCTTTAGCCGGTCGTTCACGTTGTTAATATTCTTTACGCCCTCGGTCTCCAGCCATTTGCGGAAGGCTTCTGCGCCTTGTTTGGCGTAGATGGGGATTCCATCTTTCCAGGTGGCGCGGCCGCAAAGCACTCCGTTGAACTTCACGCCGGATTCGCCGGCGAGTTCAAGGGCTTCCGTGAACTCGGCATTGCTGACTCCTGCGGACAAATAAATGAACGGCTTGGTGGCGACCTTCGCCGCTTTCAGGAACAGGTCGGCGGCTTCTTTCTTGGTGTAGGCTTTCTGGCCGGCGTAGGCCTTCGCGCCTTCGACAAACTTCATGTTCACCGGCACTTCAACTTTCAGCACGTCGACGTTGTAGCGAGGTTTGCTGAACTCACGCATGCTCTCGGTAACGATCTGCGGCTTTTTCTTGGCGTAGTCAAAGCCTTTTTCGTCCGCGCCTTCTTCGTACCCGACAAACTCGAGGAAAAATGGAATGTCGTTCGAGCGGCATTCATCGCCGATGCGCTCCACCCAGGCATGTTTCTTGTCGTTGACTTCCTTGGGATCGAGAGGCGTGTAGTAAAGCAGAATTTTGACGCAGTCCGCGCCAGCTTCTTTCAGGCGGCGCGCCGACCAATGATCGAGCAGGTCGCCCAAGCGGCCGGGGCCGGTCTTGTCGTATCCGGTTTTTTCGTAGGCGAGCAACAGGCCGGCGTTCTTGGCGCGGCGCTTGGCCGCGGGCAGGCCCCACTCGGGATCGAGCAGGATGGCGCTGGCATGCGGCGTAAGAACTTCAGCCACCAGCGACTTGAATTCCTCCATCAGCGCATCGCTGACTTCGCCGCCTTTTTCCTTAGCCAAAGACTTCTGCAAAGACCCGCGTTGGTCCATGGCAGCAGCCGCAATGACGCCGCGCTCGTTGGATACTCGCTTAAGGCCAGCTAGCTTTCCGGGAGTGAGTTTCATAGGATTCCTCCTTAGGTTATTCGGACCTCATGATTCGATGAATTCTTAAAGCACCCAATTGTAAACCCAAACGAGGGTCGCCCAAGTATTGGGACGATGCGCTTCATGCCGCTCGCGACCGCCGGATTGTGCGGCTTAGCCGCTGAGGTTCGCTCCCTCTAACTGCGGGTTTCACCTGTAGTGATTTGATCTAGGCTTCCCGAAAATAAAGTTTGTCTTCGATGCTGTTTACTTTTCAGTTAGGTGGGGGCCCCCCTCCCCCTGGATCTTTTGGAATCATAGGATTAGGGCCAGACCACCACCAAGATCTTTGAGGAATAAGGACTTATATGCAAAATATTCCGGACAAAGGAGTTAGAGCTTCACCGTATTATCTCCAAGCTGAGTATACAGTTACAGGATTATCTCGAAGTCTGCTTGAAGTCAAGCGAAGAATAGGGAAAGGTCGCGAGCTTTCCCGTTTTGGGAGACGCGACCTGCCGATTACGAATTCGCGGGATTGAGGCCGTACCACGTAACCCCAATCACTTACGCGCACTCACCCACCCAGCAGCCCGCAATGTCACCTCATTTGTCAATTACGGGACACCTTAACGGACAGCAATCGCTGGCTAGACGTCTTCAGTTGAAATCTCCCTGAACTTTCGCTTAAACGCTTCGGTTGCAGCAGCAGGGTCTGGCGAAACAGTTACCTGAAAGCGGCGGTATCGATCCACGAAGTCAGTGATCGTCCCCCTGAACTCCTGATCGGTAATAAGCTGCTTGCGCCAAAGGTCACGATCTGACCGAAGCCGTTTCAGCGCAGAGCGCAGTAGTATATCCTCATGAATATCGATCTCCTCAATTACCGTTGCATTCTGTTCCAGTTCATCGCGGCGTCGCTGGTCAGCTTTCCTGAGCCTTGTTTCCGCTCTGAAATGATCCCAAAGCCCCTGCGCCCCGTTCTTAACACCGGTGGCTGCCATTGTGCTCAACGCCGCAGCAGTCCCGGGAGCAAGACCGGCAAACGGGAACTTAACATTAAGGACGTAACCCAGCACAAATCCCAGCAGTGCAGTCGCAAGATCACCCTTGCTCGAAATCCGCGTCAAGATTGCGTCAACGATCTTCTCTATGTCCATTTACTCGCGCTCCCGCAGCGGCCGCCGACTCTGCTCTAGCTCTTCGACGGCGCGCCGAAGATTCTCCAGCACAGTCTTGTCTTCCACGATGACCCTCCCAGCGGCATCCTCCGTCTTTCGTCTGAGCGAGGCGGATTCGACGCGTTGGGTTGGAGTCATAAGCCGACGTTTCCGTTCCGAGGCCGCGAATTCCCAAATCCGCACGACCGTGAGAGCCGTGATCGAACCGACCCACAACCCCACAAACCAAAGCGCACCACCACGGAACACAAGAGCAAGCGAGGCGATTAAAACAGAAATGGAGAAGATGCTGGCTGGGGAAGAGGTCTTTCGCGATGCTGCTTCGTGCTGCTCGGTAGTCGGCACAAGCCTGGCACCTCCTGCGACAGCGCTGCTGTGAGAAGCCGATTATAACCGAAAGCTGTCCAACCCCACGCCCCTTACTAGCACAAACCAGCGGACACCGCTACAATTCTCGACACCATGGCCCAGCAGGCACCGCCCACGCTCGCAGAGTTTTTGGCCTCAAGCCCTCCTGATCGAGGGACGGAGATCTCGGATCTCTTTGAATCTCGTGGACTGAACGCAGCCCGACTGGCTAGCCCTGACGTCCTTCTCCACTGCGATTCCGAAGAGTGCCATGGACCGCGCAAGTTCGAACGAACCAACGGATACCTTCACGCCGACGACTCGTCGTGGGGGTACGCATTCCTCACCTACCGCTGCCGGAATTGCCGAACAAATACGAAAGTCTATGCGATCGCGGCGCGCTGGAAGTCCGAAAAGGTGGGAGAGGTATTTAAGATCGGGGAAATACCGCCTTTCGGGCCTCACACCCCGCCTCGCGTCATTTCGCTTATCGGTCCCGACAAAGAGCTTTTCCTGCAGGGCCGCCGCGCTGAAAGCCGTGGCCTCGGTATCGGAGCCTTCTCATACTACCGCCGCGTCGTCGAGAATCAAAAGGGTAGGATCATCCAAGAGATCGCGAAGGTGGCCAAAAAGCTGGGTGCCGGGCCGGACGTCCTGAAACGGTTCGAAGCAGCTGCGAAAGAGACGCAATTCACCAAAGCCATTGAGGAGATCAAGGACGGCATTCCTTCCGTTCTCCTCATCGACGGCCAGCATAACCCGCTAACTCTCCTCCACAGAGCACTGAGTGAAGGCCTGCACGAGCACACCGACGAGGAGTGCCTGGAAATCGCGAAGGAAATAAGAATCGTCCTTTCCGACCTGGCCGACAGACTCTCGCAGGCACTCAAAGAGCATGCAGAACTAAAGAACGCTGTGACCCGCCTTATGAGCCGCAAATCCGTGGCCACTACGACTACTTCGGAAGAGCCATCGTCAAAGTCATCACCCACTTAGCCCGAATTCGATCCCACGCAAAAAGAGGGGGGCCACGCCACGTACTTTTTGCGCACTTTCGGCCCCTGGCGATGCGCTTGTTTGCCTGACCGGTCTTCGCCATGGGCGATTGGGCAGATGGGCGAAAGCCTAGGCTGTGCCTGTCACTGTCCGAACTTGCCCTGTTTTCCCCGACCGACATCCTCGCTGAGTTTGATCTTCAGGGTGGTCTGCGCTGCGAAGGACGGTCCGGTTCGTTCACAGCGGAGCTGCGAGGAAAGAATGATCTCGTTGCCGAGCGGCACAGTGATTTCCCAGGGGCTGGAGGGCGCATTTTTCTTGGCTGTGTGCGGCACGGCTGAAGAGCCTGTGGCAAGTGACTTTCGCGCCACCGCTCATTCGTTTTCCGCTTTCCCACGGCTTGCGAGGCTGCGTTCTGCCGCCGCTTCGCGTCCATTGAGGGCGGTCGCGTTCCACTTTTTCATCGGCAGTGAGTTGCGACACGCCCGCGAGAACCTTTACCTCAGGGGCTGAAGCCCGCATTTTTCCTGTTGTCGACGGCCGGCTGAAGAGGTTGCGGAAAAACTCATTCCCTGCCAATAAAGCGCGCCTAAAGCGCGCCCTCAGCGGCTAAAATGTGCTTACCGCAGCGCTGAAAGCGCTGCGCACCCCAAAATCAAATGCGACATCGAGTTTTTCCGCAGCCTCTGAAACTGTGCCCTGCCACAAAACCTCTCAGGCACTGCTCGTGGCTCAATCGTGGATCTGCTTGAATGGTTCGTGCCAGGCTTCTCGTCTTGCTACGAAAGCGCGGGGCTGGACGCAGGAAAGGCGAGCCGCAGACCGGCTCGCCTGTTTTGTCGAGAATGCGCAGCCGTCAAGCGGCTCGGCCTGCTGCTATCCGATGAGTGGTTGAGGTGTGTACGTTGAAGGTGCGGATCACAGGCGTGCTCTCCAGGAGGGGCGCCAGCAGTTCGTTGACTTTGGGGTACCCTTCGCGGTGATAGCGGTCGGCGTCCTCCTTGGTGTTCCAGAAGCTGAGACCGATCATGCGATGGGGCTCAGTATCGGAGGTGAGGACGGTTTCGTCCACGAAGCCTGTCTGCTTCTTCAAAATGGGCAGGACTTTCTCATGGATGGTGTTGGCGAGTTCATTGGATTTTCCGTTTTTGGCGTTGATTTCGACTACCCGTGTAAACATCAGACGCTCCTTTCGTCGGCTAGAGGTTGAAAGGAACCTTCGCCGCAGGGCGCGGCGACGGAATTGTTTTTGTGTATGTAAAGCACGTTATCCCTTTCAGGGCGGATAAGTCAATTGCCCAAAACCGGTGCATGGGGTTAGGTTGCCGCGGGTCTGGCAATCAGCGGTGCTGAGCACGTAGCTAGTGAATTCTCGTGCTTTCATGAGTAACACGCGGGCGAGGGCGGCCGCGCCACACCTGACTCCCCATAACTCGCAGAATTTATTCAGGCGCCGAATCGTTCGGCGGCGCGGGCTCTGGCTTTGGCTGCCTCTTCTTCACGGTTCTTGGGCGGGGCGCTGGTTTCCAGGGAACGGAGTAGACGATTCGAGATGCCGGTTACTTCCTCGATGGCTGCCAGAAATATCTCCTCGTTGGCTTTTGAGGGTTTGTTAAAGCCGGTGATTTTTCTCACGAACTGCAGCGAAGCTGCGCGAACCTCTTCCTCCGTGACGGGCGGATCGAAGTTGAACAGAGTTTTGATATTGCGGCACATTGTTATACCTCAGCGATTACCTCTCGAGAATTTATCTTAACAATCCTCTGAAGTTTTTTCTTGATCCGGACCTCGGTCTACACGAAAAACCCGCGCCCTGCGGAGCCTGGACGGGTAACTTTCTCGTGCAGAAATCTCGGGCAGCCAGTACCATAATTGCGAACCGAGGATCCAACTCCTATGCAAGAGTTTGCAGGACGAGTGGCTCTGGTCACGGGCACCACGGGGATTGGCCGCGCCATTGCGAAACGCCTCGCCGCGGGAGGCGCCCAGGTTGTTGCGTGTGGCGTGGAAGCGATTGGCAACGAAGAACTGGCTCGCGATGCGGCCAGGTTTGATTTAACCCTGCAGGTCGAAAGCTGCGATGTGACCAGCGTCGACGAAGTACGCGCGATCATTGCCAAGACTGTGAGCCGGTTTAAAGGATTGGACATCATAGTCAACGCAGCCGCGATTCATCCTTTTGGCACGGTCGTGGAAACTGACCTGGCCACTTGGAATCGTTGCATGCTGGTAAACGTTGGCAGTATCTATCTCACGGCGCACCTGGGCATCCCGGAGATGAAAAAGCGCGGAGGGGGGGCCATCATTAATCTCGCGTCGGTTCAAGGGTACGCATGTCAGAGGGGCGTCGCCGCGTATGCCACGTCCAAGGGGGCGATTCTTAGCTTGACTCGCGCTTTGGCTCTCGACCACGCCGCCGACAATATTCGCGTCAATTCGATCAGTCCCGGCTCGATTCGCACGCCCATGCTGGCGCGCTCCGCGGCGCACTTCGCGCCGGACCTGGCGGCAGAAGAGGCGTTCGCGCGTTTTGGTGCGGCTCATCCGCTGGGCCGGATCGGCACACCCGAAGAGGTTGCTGAGTTAGCGGCCTTTCTGGCGTCTGACAAAGCCGGATTCTGCACTGGCGGCGATTACCTTGTGGACGGTGGACTACTGGCTGGCATTGGCGTCCAATAATCGTTCCCCGATCGCTACGCTTTCATTTGGATTTTGATTGATACAACGTTCGTGTCATTCCGGGCGAGCGCGGGATGTGGCCCGCACTCCCGGTATTGCCGCCGCAGCAGACACCTGGATCTCTCGCTTCGCTTGGGATGACAGTGCGTCTGGGGATAACATGCGGGGTGGGACCGCGTTCGGGATCGAGCAATTGTGTAACTGGTGTAGCCAAACTTCCCTCGGGAGCAATCTTGCCTCAAACCGTCTCGAGCAGGTCGAGCGTGCCTCGCCGGCGATGGCGAATCGCCATCCTGCTGGCTTTCGGGGTTCTGGTCAACTTCTTTGACCGGATCAACTTGTCGGTTTCTCGGGACGCGCTTCATGCCTCGTTTGGGTTGTCGTTGGTTGCTTTTGGTTACCTCTCCAGCGCCTTCAGTTGGACTTACGCCTTGATGCAGATTCCCGCAGGCGTATTGCTGGATCGTTGGGGAGTGCGCCGGGTGGGGCGAATCAGCGCGTTGCTGTGGAGTGTTGCATCCTTTGCAGGCGCGCTTTCTCCCGGCCTCAGTTGGTTTTTCGGAGCGCGCTTCCTTCTTGGGGTGAGCGAATCTCCGACATTTCCAGCCAATGCCAAAGCTTTGGGCTACTGGTTCACGCAAGAGGAAAGAGGTCTGGCGACGGCAATCACCGATGCAGCGGCAAAATTGTCCAGCGCTATTGGAGTGCCGTTGATCGGCGTGCTGCTCTTGTATTTTGGTTGGCGATGGAGTTTTGCCGCTACCGGCTTCATCAGCTTGCTCTATTTTGGGTTGTTTTATTGCGTCTACCGCAACCCCAGCGAAGACAAAGGACTGTCGGCCGAGGAACTCCACTTAATTCTTCGGGGTGGGGCTCAACGGGAAGGCGAGACGAGAACACGCAGTGGCGCTTCCCTTAGCTACCTTTTGAGGCAGCGCAAGGTATACGGACTTGCGCTGGGGTGGGGGGCCTACAACTATACTTTCTTTCTCTTGCTCGCCTGGCTGCCCAGCTATCTTTCTGTCTCACTCCACATGGATTTGTTCCATTCTGCTTTCTACACCAGCGTGCCCTGGCTGTTCGCCACGTTCACTGATCTCTTAGTAGGCGGATGGCTAGTGGACGCTCTGATCCGGCGTGGCTACAATGCAAACCGTGTTCGCCAAACGGTGATGGTGGGGGGAATGGCCTTCGGTCTCGCGATCTTCGGGGCGGCGAGCGCTCACAGTCCTGCGACGGCGCTGGTGTGGATCAGCCTTGCCTTGGGAGGTCTGGCTGCAGCGGCGCCGGTAGCGTGGACAGTTCCATCTCTCATTGCGCCGCGCGAAAGCGTCGGCACGCTAGGCGGGGCGGTAAACTTTTGTGGCCAGATCGCAGCGATTTCTGCGCCGATTGTTACCGGCTACATCGTCTCGGGTACGCGCTCTTTTGCCGCTGCCTTCGTGACGGCAACCGTGATCCTGCTGCTGGGAATTGTGGGCTACGTTTTTCTACTGGGACCCATTGAACCGATTCCGGAACCGGAATGAAAGATTAGGAGAGTTCGTTGACCCTGATTGGCAAGAGAATCCTATTGACCCTCCGAATGCCCTACTTACGACGACTGTCCGCTCTTCTCCTGATGGCGCTCGGCTTCTCTGTGCTCGCGGCGGAGCCAGCGCAGCAGAAATATGTGGTTTACGTTGGCACCTACACGGACCGCGGCAGCAAAGGGATTTATAGCTACCGTTTTGACTCCTCGACCGGCAAACTAACGTCGCAGGGTCTCGCAGCCGAGTCCGCCGAACCGACTTTTCTTGCGGCCGATTCCAAGGGGAGATTCCTTTATTCAGCAAACGAGATTGCCAACTATCACGATGAAGCCACGGGGGCAGTAAGCGCATTCGCGATTCAGCCGGATACCGCGAAACTTTCGGTTTTAAACCAGGTCTCCTCGCGCGGCGAAGGTCCGGCTCAAATTACTCTGGACCGGACGGGCAACTACGCGCTGGTTTCGAATTACACGTCCGGCAGTGTGGCGGTGCTTCCTGTGTTGAAGGACGGTCGGCTAGGGGAGGCTACGTCGGTCGTGCAGCACAAAGGTTCCAGCGTAAATCCACAGCGGCAGAAAGGGCCTCATGCCCACGCTGTTGCGGTCTCGCCGGATAATCGCTTCGCGATTGTCGCTGACCTCGGACTCGATCAGTTACTGATTTATTCTTTCGACGCTGGGAACGGAACCCTGAGAGCCCAACCGCAAATTGTGAAGGCCAGTGCGGGCGCGGGGCCGCGGCATTTGGTTTTCAGTCCCAACGGCCGGTTTCTCTACGTGATCAATGAACTGCAGTCTACCGTCGCGGCCTACTCGTATGACGCCGCCACTGGAGCTCTGCATGAATTGCAAACTGTTTCCACGATTCCAAAAGGTTTTAGCGGCAACAACACAGCGGCGGAGATTGAAATCGATCCTTCCGGCCAGTTTCTCTTTGCTTCGAACCGGGGAGATGACAGCATCGTCGTGTTCGCGATCGATTCGCCTACAGGGACGTTGACGCACATCGAAACCGCTCCTACAGGCGGAAAGACGCCGCGCAACTTCGCAATTGATCCCGGCGGATCATGGCTGCTCGCCGCAAACCAGGATTCCGGCAACGTCGTGGTTTTTCGAATTGATCGCAAAACCGGTCGTCTTACTCCAACGGGAGAGGTTGTCCAGGTGCCCTCGCCCGCCTGTTTGAAGTTCCTGGCGCTTCATTAGCTCTAGAGCTCTAGGCCCGGGCTTTATCGATCATCGCTTTCCAGATGCCTTTCGATTTAAGAATGACTTCGACGGCTTCGCGGATCGCACCATGGCCGGCGAGAGACTTGGTGGTGTAATGTGCGGTTTCTTTTACCTCAGGGACCGCATTGCCCACGGCAATTGCGAAACCAGTGCGGCGCATTACGGGAATATCGGGAAGATCATCTCCGATGTAGGCTACAGCGGAATCGGAGACGCCCGCTTTGCCGAGGATTTCCTCATACGCCGGCATCTTCACCGGTTGCTTCATGTAAATAAATTCCATCTTCATTTCAACTGCGCGACGATGGAGTGCGGCGCTCTCGCGGCCTGTGATGCAGCCTGTCCGCAGACCGGCGGTCTGTGCCAGGGTCAGGCCCTGACCGTCGTGCGCATCAAAGGTTTTGATTTCGAGAGCCGTGCCGTCGGGTTGCGAGAGCAGAGTGACACTGCCGTCCGTCATCGTGCCGTCTACATCCATGAGAAGCACTTTGATTTGTGCGGCGCGTTTTCTGAGTGAAGGAGAGATTTTAGTCAGACGAGCCAAGGATCCTCCAGAACAACAGGCGTTAGTCAAAAGCTGATCATACGGCTACCCGGTTTGCTTGCAATCCGGAATACGAATCCAACGCTCCCGCAAACTTTTCGTTGCCAGGGTCGAGAGCATGGCAGCATTTTAGCCTGTTCAATTACACCTGGAGGGCACGAGCGCCTGTCATCGTTCTCGGTTGAGCTCGGGGGAAACCACCACAGCGTATAATCCCCGGAAGAAAATTGGGAATGAATTGAAGATACTCAGGCTAAAGACCGCGGTGGTCGAGGGCAACTTTGATTGGACCTTCGTTCGCATCGAGACGGACGAGGGCATTCGAGGTCTGGGAGAGTGCTTTTTCGCTCCGGGCCTTACTGGTATTCTTCGCTCGCTAGAGCCGCTGCTGCTCGACGAAGACCCGCGCGACATTCATCGTTTGTTCCGCAAACTACAGCTTGCGACTTCCGGAGCCGGTTCGGTGGCGGGCATTGTCTATAACGCGATCAGCGGCATCGAAGCTGCGCTCTGGGATTTGCTGGGCCAATGGCTCGGCGTTCCTATTTATCGCCTGCTGGGCGGAAGGTTTCGAGACACAGTCCGCATCTATGCTGATTGCCACGGAGGCGAAGCCCTCGAGAGCCTCGACGAAGTGTTGCGTTCTCGTCCGGCGCCGTGGGAGTCAAAAGGACCGGCGCAGGCCTCAAAAGATTATTTCGGCGAGGCCGGCGAAGACTCTCCGGCGTCACCTGACGACTATCGTCGCCATGCTCTCGCAAAGAAAGCGGAAGGATTCACTGCGCTGAAGTTTGATTTGGATGTGCCGGGCACGCACGGCTCCGATCCCCACAATCGCGTGCTCAGCAATCGGGCAATTGATCACATGGTAAGTCTAATTGGCGCGGTTCACGATGCGGTGGGTGGCGATACTGATGTGGCGGTAGATTGCCATTGGCGTTATAACGCAGCCGACGTGGTCAAAGTGGCGCGTGAACTCGAGCCATTCCGACTGTTGTGGCTCGAAGATCCGGTTCCTCCCAACAACACCGCCGCGCTAAAGGAAGTGAGCTCGAAAGTACGGGTGCCCATCGCGACCGGGGAGAATCTTTTTCTGTTTGAAGGCTTTCAGGAAATCATCGCGCAGCATGCGCTGAGCGTGGTTACTCCCGATCTCCAGAAAGTCGGCGGCTTGTCCATCGGGCAAAGCATCGCCCAGTTTGCCGATGTGCATACCATGCCGGTTGCTCCACACAACATCAGTAGTCCGGTCGGCACTCTAGCTGCGGTCCACTTCTGCGCCGCAATTCCAAACTTTCTTGCTCTTGAGTTTCATGCCTCCGAAGTTCCTTTCTGGAACGATTTGGTGGATGGCTTGTCGAGCCCGCTGATTCAATCCGGATTTATAAATGTGCCTGAAAAACCCGGGCTGGGCGTGACCTTGAACGAAGAGGTGGCGCGTCGCTACGCGCGTCGGGGAGAGCCATTTTTTTGAGTGACTAGACTTCGGCCTGCGCCAGATGCACAAGTCTTGCGAACGAGAACATGAAAGGTATGTCAATCGCGAAAATAAAGGTTTTGGAAGAAATCGTCACGTCGGGTTTGGTTGCCGTGATCCGCGCGGACAATCCTGAGCAAGCCGCGCACATCGCCGAAGCCTGCGCTCTGGGGAGCGTTGCTGCTTTGGAAATCACCTTTACCGTGCCTGGCGCGAGCGGAGTAATTGAGCATCTCGCGAAAGAATTTTCTCACACGATTTTGCTGGGAGCGGGTACGGTTCTCGATCCGGAAACCGCACGCATTGCCATTCTCGCGGGAGCTCACTTTGTGGTCAGCCCTTCGCTCAATCCCGAAACCGCGCGTCTCTGCAATCGCTACCAGGTGCCGTACATGCCCGGGGCGGGAACTATTCGCGAAGTGGTCGAGGCGATGGAGTGCGGCGCTGACATTGTGAAGGTCTTTCCCGGCGAAATTCTGGGGCCGGCATTCGTAAAAGCGGTGAAAGGCCCGCTTCCGCAGGCGTCGTTAATGCCGACCGGTGGGGTCAGCCTCGAAAACGTTGTTGACTGGATCCGCGCCGGTGCGGTTGCTGTCGGCGTGGGCGGCACCCTCACGGCCGGGGCCAAAACCGGCGATTTCGCGTCCATTACCCAGCTCGCCAGGCAATTCGTCGCAAAAATCAAAGAGGCGCGCAGCCAATGAGCACGACGAAGCTTTGGAAATCCGACGACGAACTTTTTGCCATCGTACGACGCGAACTGTTCACCTGCGTCGTCGGCGATGTGATGGACAAGTTAGATCTTCAGCACCAGTTTCTGCCCCCGCAGATTCAGCCTCTTCGGGAGGATATGGTTGTGATCGGCCGCGCTATGCCGGTTCTTTCGGTGGATGTGTTTGCCGAAAAAATCGCCGGCAGCGCCAACAAGTTAATGGAAAAATCGTTTGGCCTGATGCTGGAAGCGCTCGACGATCTGCGCAGCAACGAAGTTTATGTCAATACTGGTTCATCGCCTCGAAATGCGCTTTGGGGAGAACTCATGAGCACGCGCGCTCGCAAACTTGGCAGCCCCGGCGCGGTATTGAATGGCTACGTGCGGGATACCAAGGCCATCCTGAATATGAGCTTTCCTACATTCGGTTTCGGTTCCTACGGGCAGGACGCAGCTCCGCGCTACAAAGTAATCGACTTTCGCATTCCGGTTGAGATCGGATCGGTGCGCATCCGCCCAGGAGACATTCTGTTCGGCGATATCGACGGAGTCTTGTTGGTGCCCGCCGAGGCGGAGACCGAGGTCTTCACCCGGGCGCTTGAAAAAGCCCGCGGTGAAAAGCTGGTAAGGAAAGCCATCGAAGAAGGAAGTAGTGCCGTCGAAGCGTTCGAGAAGTTCGGAATCATGTAAAGAATAATGGGGACTCCGATCGTGAGTACAAGCCCGCCGTCTCGCGCAAACCAGATACGCACCTTTCTCCGGCAACATGATTTACGGGCCTGGATTGCATGGAGGCCCGACGAACTCCTAATGCTGTCCGGATATTTTCCCTTCTGGGGCGCTTCGCTGCTGATCTACTTCGCCGAGGCGGAGCCCGTGCTTTTTGTTCCGCAGATCGAACCAAGAGACCATATTCCGGCGGGGTTGAGCGTTCAGGAATATCCCTGGGGTGATCTCAAATGCAGCGATCCCTATTCAGTTTTGGTGTCGGCGGTTGGCGCTGAATTAGGCAAAGCGAGAATCAAGGGTAAACAGGTTGGGGTGAATCTTAGCGCCTCCAGAATTTCTCTGCCCATTCAAGCAGCCGAACAAATTCCCATCCCTGAGGGTTTTTCTGGACAACTGTCCACGCTCGCGAGCGCCGGCGCTCAGTGCCAGACCGCTTTTTCCGATCTCTATCTGCGAAAAACTCCGGAAGAGATCAACGCGATCCGACTGGCAAACCGGATTGCGAATGTTGGCTTGCAGGCTTTCTTTGAGAATTTGCAGCCGGGAATCGCGGAGGCAGAAATTGCGGCTGCGGTAGAGTCGGCCATTTATCGGCAAATTGGCCTCGATGGCATTTTCCATTCCCGAGGGTGGGCCATGGTTCAATCCGGTCCGAACAGCGCCAGCGCGGGGCGATTTAATCGCTCGACCGGGCGACGCCTGGAGAATGGTGATCTGGTATTGATCGAATTGGCAACTTGCGTCAATGGTTATTGGAGCGACCTCACGCGTACGGCTGCAGTGGGTTCCGCGAATGCTGAAGTCGCGCAGGTTCTCGCCATTGCCAAAGACGCGCAGCAAGCCGCGGTTGACGGTGTGCGCCCCGGTGTTTCGGCGGCCGACGTCGATGCATTGGCAAGGGACAAAATCACGGCACACGGACTCTCGGCTTTCTTCACCCATCACACGGGCCATCACGTTGGCTTTCGTTATCACGATCCCGGATTTTTGGTTCTCCCTGGAGAGTCCGCCAAGCTTGAGCTCGGCATGGTGATTACGATCGAGCCCGGAGTATACGTTCCCGAGCGCGGGGCGGGCGCGCGCATCGAGGACAACGTGCTGGTCACCGAGTCCGGTCATGAAGTGCTTTCGAGAATTGACGGGAGCGAGCAGGCATGATCAGCATTGATCTTTCCGGCAAGACGATTCTAATCACCGGAGCGTTGGGCGCGATTGCCGAGCACATGGTGCGGAGGCTGAATGCAAGCGGCGCAACGCTGGTCCTCACCGACATCAAAGCGAATGATCAAGCCAGGGATACGCTCAACGAGTGGCAGATTCCGCCTTCGTCTTATCTGTACGTGTCCGCCGATATTACGGATTCCAGCCAGGTAGAAGCCGTCGTGGACACAGCTTTCAAAAAGTTCCCGAACATGGACACGGTCATCGGTCATGCCGGTGGCTGCGGACTGCATCCCTTCGCCAACACATCGGAAGTCGATTACGAGCGCATCTTCCGTTTCAACTATTTTGCCCAGACTTATCTTGCACGCTCGGTGCTGGCGCGATGGGTACAACGCAATATCAGCGGGCACTTGATCTTTACCTCCTCCTACGTAGCTCGCATGCCACACACGCAAATCTCTTCGTACGCCTCGGCCAAAGCGGCGCTCGAAAACTTCGCCCGCAGCCTGGCCCTCGAATATGCGCTGACCGGTATTCGTGTGAATGTGGTTTCACCGGGGAATGTTGCCGCTGGCAGTTCTCTAAAAGTTTTCGAGGAGGACCCCGCCTACAGGGAATTTGTGCTGCGAGTTTCTCTCGGCAGAAGAAACAGTCCGGAGTCGATCGCGGACGCATTTGTTTTTCTTTGCTCGCCTCTGGCCAGCGAAATCAACGGACAAATTCTCAGCCCCGATTATGGTGCAGGCATCGGGAATCGCTTATGAAGATTGGCCTCGGCCTCTACCGTCACATGCTGACCCGCGATTATTATGACTTCGCCCGCCAGGCAGGCTGCACGCACGTAGTCGCTCATCTGGTCGATTACTTCAATCACGGCCCTTCCAACCCGCGCGACAACCAACCCACCGGCGAAAAATACGACGCGTGGGGATTTGCCGGCGATCCCAATAAACTTTGGACGGTGGAGGAACTCAAGAGCCTTCGTAGTGAGATTGAAGATGCCGGGCTCGTTTTGGCCGCAATCGAGAACCTCGATCCCGCGCACTGGCACGACATTCTGCTCGATGGCCCACAACGTCCGCAACAGATCGGGAAAGTGAAGACCATCATTCGCCGCCTCGGCGAAGCCGGCATTCCAGTCCTTGGCTACAACTTCAGTCTGGCGGGCGTCTGCGGTCGCGTGACTGCACCACAGGGGCGCGGCCGCGCAATTACGCTGGGGATGGATGGTCCCGCTGAAGACGTGCCCGTTCCGAACGGGATGGTCTGGAACATGGTCTACGACCGCAACGCCGATGCCGGAACTCTGCCCTCAATTTCGCACGAGCAACTCTGGCGGCGCCTGCAAAGATTTCTGGAAGAAGTTATTCCCGTGGCCGAGCAGGCGGGGGTGCGGCTCGCGGCCCATCCTGACGATCCTCCCATGCCGATCATGCGACGGCAGCCGCGATTGGTCTACCAGCCTCACATGTATCAAAAGCTGATCGATCTGGCTCCAAGCCACAGTAATGCTCTTGAGCTTTGTGTGGGAACGCTGGCCGAGATGACCGAAGGCAATATCTACGACGCGGTCGATCAATACAGCAAACAAGGCAACATCGCCTATATTCATCTCCGCAATGTCGCGGGGAAGGTGCCGAACTATCATGAAACTTTTATCGACGAAGGCGACGTAGACATGATTCGCATTCTCGCCATCCTTCACCGCAACCGCTTCGACGGCGTGCTCATCCCCGACCACACTCCGCAGATGACGTGTTCCGCGCCCTGGCACGCCGGAATGGCACACACCCTGGGCTTTATGCTGGCGGCGAAGGCAGTCGTAGAATCGCCGCAACCGTCCGGCGTGCAACTAGCGCCCACAAGGGAATAAGCTGAACTCCCCCTCCAGTCCCGCGCGCGCTCCTCTCGTTATCGCGGCCAGTGTCTCCACTCTCGGCGGCTTTCTGTTTGGATACGACAACATTGTGATCAGCGGCGCGATCGGATACTTAGGCCAGTTGTTTCATTTGGACGCTGCCGGCGTGGGCTGGGCCGCGGGATGCGCGTTAATAGGATGCATTGCCGGCTGTGTCGTGGCAGGCACCGTGGCTGACTATCTTGGCAAGAAAAAGGGTCTCGCTCTGTGCGCGCTTTGTTTCGCCCTTTCCTCTGTCGGGATGCTGTTCGCTGCGGATCTCCATCAGTTCGTTCTATGGCGGCTGATTGGCGGAGTCGGCATCGGGGCCGCATCCGTGATTTCTCCGAACTACATTGCGGAGATTGCGCCCACGCGGGTTCGCGGCCGCTGCGTAACTCTCTACCAGCTCGGCATTGTGGTTGGAATTCTCGCCGCCGTGTTCGTCAACATGCTTATTCAACGCATGGGGGATGAAGCGTGGAACATATCGACCGGCTGGCGCTGGATGTTTTTCGCCGGCATTGCGCCGGCGGTTCTGTTCGGACTGATGATTTTGCCTGCGGTCGAGAGTCCCCGCTGGCTGATGAAAATGGGCCGGCGCGATCAGGCCATCGAAGTCCTTACCAAGATCAATGGCGCTGACGCCGCACGGCGCGAAGCCGCTGAAATCGAAAATTCGCTGGCCAGTGAAGAAGGCCACATCTCGGAACTCTTCACCACCTTCCGTCGCCCCCTGCTGCTTGGCATCATGCTGGCGGGGCTGCAACAGATCAGCGGAATCACTCCCCTTTTTTCTTTCTTGCCCGAGATTTTTCGTTCCGCCGGAACCGCGACCAGCGACGCATTTTTCCAGTCCGTGCTGGTCAGCCTCATCAATCTTTTGTTCACCTTCTTCGCGCTCTGGTTGGTCGATCGCGCCGGGCGCAAGACGTTGATCCTCGCCGGTACCACCCTGCAGTTCATCTCTTTTGCTTTAGTCGGTTGGTTTTATCACGTGCACGGCAGCGGTTTGGCGGTGTTGATCTTTGTGATGAGCTTCGTGGCCGGTCATGCGTTTGGCAACGGCGTGGCCTGTTGGGTCATAATCTCGGAGATTTATCCTACGAAAGTTCGCGGCCGCGGCATGTCCATCGCTACAACGGCCCTCTGGCTGGTGGGTTTCCTGGGAAACCAACTTTTTCCAATCATGCAGAAGCATCTGGGATCGGATGGTACATTTTGGTTCTTCAGCGCCGGCGCATTGCTGACAGTCATTCTAGTCGGCTGGCTGGTTCCCGAAACCAAAGGCCGGTCGCTGGAGGAAATCACAAAATTCTGGACCGAAAAGACGCCGGTTATGGCGGAATAAGAATCTCAAAGGACCCGCGACCGGCGGCGCTAGCGAAAATAAATCTCGCCTTTCTTGCGATTCACCTGCTTCTCGGGTACCGTAATTTAGGCGAAGCCGGCCTTCAGGTTGCCATTGCATTTTGCCATCGGTCTCGCGACTAAACTGACCTGCTGGTGAGTGAGAATGAAACGAATCTTGAATCTGCTGCGACGACCGCCGAACACTCGACTCGGTCCACTCGAGCAGCAACTGCTGTCCGCGTTGTGGATACGGGGAAGCGCAACCGTTCGCGAGGTTCTGGACTCTGGCGAAATCAAGCTCGCTTACACGACTGTAATGACCACGCTCGACCGGCTTTTCAAGAAGCAACTGCTAAATCGCAGGTCCGAGGGTAGAGCATTCCGCTACTCCCCGCGATACACACAACAAGAACTGGAGAAAGCCGTGGTCGGCGAAACCATCCGGGATTTGTTGGGCACAAGCGCGGCGGCCACGCTGCCCCTTTCGTATCTGGTGGAAGCGGTCAGCGAACACGATGCTCGTCTGCTGGACGATCTGCAGCGATTGCTCGATCAAAAGCGTCGCGAGCTTCGAAGCGAACTCCGTACTAAGGAGAAACCCTGATGTTTACTGCGCGCTGCATCGGGGTCTCGCTCGCGGTATTCATACTGATCTATGTGTTCCTCTCCCTGGCAGTTTCCTGGGGATGGAAACTGGCGCGACGCATGTTTCGAGCACGCTCGGCCCGCACCGCGGCTGATTTGTTATTCATTCTGCGCGTGCTCCCGCTGGCGCTGTCTGCCCTTGTAACCTTCGCGTTCACCTTACCGTCTTTTTTATTATTGGAGCCGCGTTCAACGAGTGAGCGGATCGGAACCGCTCCGCTCGCCCTTGGCCTTTGTTGCCTGATCTTGCTTACGGCGGGAGTCGCACGTGCGGCCATCGCTCAACTACGGGCCTCGCGAGCCTTGGTTGAATGGCTGGCCAGCTCCATGCCGATGGGGTCTCAGGGTAGGGGGTCTGGCGACGGCGTTCCTATTTTTCGCACTTCCAGCTCCGCCCTGAGTCTGACCGTCGCCGGCGTGTGTGCGCCCAAAGTATTCATATCCGAGGCTGCCGTGGCCACCTTGAATCCGGCGGAACTGCGGACCGCTTTGCGGCATGAGATCGCACACGCGCTTCGCTACGACAATCTGAAAAAACTTGTCTTTCGGTTTTCGGTGTTTCCCGCGATGGCAGCTCTGGAGCGCGCCTGGTCCGAGGAAACCGAGATGGCTGCGGATGATGCGGCCGTATACAGCTTTCAGGACGCGCTCAATTTGGCTGCGGCTTTAATCAAGGTTTCGCGACTGGGGCCGATGAAGTCTTCCGGTGAGCTGACCATGGCTCTGCTGCACAGCTCGACCGCGCTGACTGCGCGTGTGCGTCGGCTGGTCGCGTGGGACAAGACGCCGAAGCCCGAATCCCAGGGAGAATGCTTGCACGCTCTGCTGGTGACTGCCGCGATCGTGATTGGTGTCGTCACAACCTACGGCTCGGTACTCACCCGAATGCACGCCGTAACCGAGTGGCTGGTGCGCTAAGAAAGCTCCATCCATAAGACTGCTGTCATCCCGAGCGAAGCGAGGGATCTGAAGTTCGCTCGCGCCAGTACAATTCCACGGTCGGCAAGAACCCAGATCCCTCGCGCTGCTCGGATGACAACATGACTCGAAAACCTACCGCCGCGCCGCTGGGACCTTCGCCGGTTCCGGAGCCGCACTGGGCATGGTGGTCACGCGTGCTCCTTGCGACGAACTTTGGGCGGCCGCGGCAGCAGCAACTGGTGCAACCGTCGGGGTCAATCCCAGTTGTTTCCGTACTTCGGCATCAAGCTTGGTCAGAGTATCTTTGTTTTCCTTGAGGAAAGCGCGCGCATTTTCGCGGCCCTGGCCGATCCGCTCCCCTTTGTAGCTGTACCAGGCGCCGGATTTTTCCACAATATTATGGACGGCAGCAATGTCGAGCAGGTCACCCTCGCGCGAAATACCCTCGCCGTACATGATGTCGAACTCGGCTTCCCGGAAGGGCGCGGCCACTTTGTTCTTTACGACTTTGATTTTGGTGCGCGAGCCGGTAACGACGTCGCCTTCTTTGATGGCGGCTATGCGGCGAATATCAATGCGTACCGACGAGTAAAACTTCAATGCGCGGCCGCCGGTCGTGGTCTCCGGATTGCCGAACATCACACCGATCTTTTCCCGGATCTGGTTAATGAAGATCAAACACGTGCGTGACTTCGAAACCGTTCCAGTGAGCTTACGCAAAGCCTGCGACATCAGCCGCGCCTGCAGGCCCATGTGACTGTCGCCCATCTCTCCATCAAGTTCGGCTTTCGGTACGAGCGCGGCGACGGAGTCGACGACCAGCACGTCGATCGCGCCCGAGCGCACCAGGGCCTCGGTAATTTCAAGTGCCTGCTCGCCGTAGTCCGGCTGCGAGACCAACAAGTTGTCCACGTCGACACCAAGCTTCTTAGCGTATCCGGGATCAAGCGCGTGCTCGGCATCCACAAATGCGGCCATGCCTCCCATCTTTTGCGCTTCGGCGATGACTTGCAGGGTGATTGTGGTTTTGCCCGAGGATTCGGGGCCGAACACTTCGACCACGCGTCCGCGAGGAAAGCCGCCGACGCCCAAAGCCGCGTCGAAGGAAATCGCGCCCGTAGGGATCACCGCAATAGGGACGATGGCTTCCTTCGATCCCAGGCGCATGATCGAACCCTTGCCAAACTGCTTTTCGATTTGTGCAAAGGCCAGATCAATTGCTTTTGTCCGTTCGTCGGCCATATCAGGCAGCTCCTTGTGAAATGCGAGGATGAGTTCAGGCCGAATTATACACGTCCATTTGAGCGAAGAAAAGGCGAATTACATAACAATTAGTGGAAAAGTTCCCGAATTGGATATTTCGCTTTGACGAACTATTCCCAGATCGGCATAATTTCCCGCCATGGACACGTCCGCCGTAGAGTTGGTGCAGCGCTATTATCCGCAAATCTATCTTGCTTGCCACAAGCGTCATATTCGGGCGTCGAGCACCGCGTATCGACTGTCGGCCAGAGACTCTTCGATCCTGGTTCACCTGAACGAAACCGTTCCGGTGACCCCTACCCAACTTGCAGCTCATTTGAGCGTGCGCGGTTCAACCCTCTCGGCGGCCATTCACCGGCTGGAGCAACTCGGCTATCTGCAACGCAAGAAGATGACGCAAGACCGCAGAGCTGTTTCCCTAACTCTCACACCGCATGGCGCCAAAGCGATGGCGGAGACGTCAGTGTTGGATGCAGAACGAGTAGCAGCTGTTTTGGCTAAGCTGAATCGCAATGAACAGAAGCGGGCGCTCGAAGGTCTGGCGCTATTGGCGAAAGCGTCGCGGCAGACCATGAACAAAACAAATCCAAAGGAGTGGCAGACATGAAGATCGTTCTACTGACCACAGCAATACTCGTGACCGTTGCGTCCGCCGTCGTCCTCATCGGCTGGCTGCTGCCCAAACAGCACGTCGCTTCTCGGGCCATAGTACTGCATCGCAAGCCGGAAGATGTTTTCCAATTAATTTCTGATTTTAAAGCCGCTCCCTCCTGGCGTTCCGATGTGCGGGAAGTGGAGTTGCTCCCGTCCTTAGGAGGGCACATTCGTTACCGGGAGAAGGGCGCGAATGGCGCGATCACGATGGAGATCGCTGAATCAAATTCTCCCTCGCGCATGGTCGCCCGAATCGCCGACAAAGGCCTGCCGTTTGGCGGAATTTGGATTTTTGATATTTCTCCAACCACCGAGGGTTGCCGCTTGAACATCACCGAGCGAGGAGAGATTTACAATCCCGTGTTCCGCTTCGTCTCTCGTTTCCTCATGGGCTACAACCGGACGTTGGATGCTTACCTGCAGAACGTCAGCCGCAAATTCGAGGAGCGCTCGCTCCCGCGGGATGGCACTGCAGCTGTTATTTAAATCTTCAAGAGTTTACCCGGATTTTACAAATTACAGTTATTTCCCTGCTCTCTGCCTCGTGAATGTGTAGTAACATTCGCTCAGTTAATCCGTTTCTCGTGCGGCGTGGGTAACAATAAGGTGGCGTCCCGCCAGTTTCTTACTTTAGGAGGTTTGCATGGAACCCCGGTCTCTTGGTGATTCCTCGACAACCGCGTCCGGCTCTCGATCTTCTGCATCGCGTCGAGAAGGCCGCGGGGTCTGGGTTCTGACCGCATACGGCATTTCAGGATTGGCATTGTTTGGAATATTGATTTATTACGTGTCGATCTACGTAACTCATTAGCCGCCGGTCAAGACCCAGCAAGCTCCGTCTGTACGGACGTTGCTTGCAACGTCGAACGGTACGGCTCGCGCCAGCTACTTCATCGCGGAGCCGCCACGTTAGTGTATCCGACGGTTCCTCACCAGTTCGAGCTTGAGATGTTTTCCGCGACGGCGACAATCCATCTCGCGACATCCAGCGTCACTCGCGAACATGCTACAATGAGCCGCACTCAAGCGCTCCGTTCGCGCCGCAAACACCCAGAGTTTCCCCGCATTCTTTAAGAGACGGAACTGGACCGTGGCTCACGATTCCATGAACAGCACGCCCGTTACATATGCCGACGCCGGTGTCGACATCGACCGCGCCAACCGCACCAAGAAGCGGATCAAGTATCTCGCCCATAAGACGTTCACCCGAGGCGTGCTCAGCGAAATTGGCGGCTTCGGGGGTCTGTTCGCGGTTGATAAAACTAAGTACCTCGACCCAGTGCTGGTCTCAAGTGTGGACGGAGTTGGCACCAAGCTGAAAGTCGCCTTCGAGATGAAGGTGCATCACACCATCGGCGCGGATCTCGTGAATCACTGCGTCAACGACATCGCGGTGCAAGGCGCAACTCCGCTTTTTTTCATGGACTATCTCGCCACCGGCAAGCTCGAGCCGGAAGTCGCTGAAAAAGTAATTGAAGGCCTGGCCGAGGCCTGCAAACACAACGGCTGCGCTCTGATCGGCGGCGAAACCGCCGAAATGCCAGGCTTCTATCCCGAAGGCGAATACGATCTTGCCGGCTTCATTGTGGGCGTCGTGGAGCGCGAACGCATCATCACGGGAAAGACCGTTGAAGTCGGAGACGTGATCTTGGGTTTAGCTTCGAATGGCCTGCACACCAACGGCTATTCGCTCGCCCGCAAACTGCTGTTCGAGGTCGCCCACTACACGCCGGAATCCTACGTCAACGAACTCAAAGGCAAGGTCGGCAACGAACTCATGAAAACTCACAAGAGCTATTGGCCGGCGGTGAAGCGTCTGCTCGCCGATGGCGAATGCGTTTCGGCGATGGCTCACATCACCGGCGGCGGCATTACCCAAAATCTTCCCCGCGTGCTGCCCCGAGGCGTGGCGGCCGTGATTGAGATCAATTCGTGGCCCGTGCCACCCATCTTCGAACACCTGCAACAGCTCGGCAACGTGCCGCGGGACGAAATGCTTCGCACCTTCAACATGGGATTGGGCATGTTGCTGGTGGTTCCGTCAAAGAAGTTCAAGAAAGCTCAGACTCTGCTTGAGCGCGCGGGAGAGAAAGCGTTTACAGTGGGCCGGATTGTGAAGGGCGACCGGAAAGTGATGTACGCCTGAGAGGCTTAACCACAGAGTCACAGAGTCACAGAGAAAAGCAACGCCATTTCTTCCGCGCGGTCTTAATAGCGTCGCGCAATGCTATGGCGTCTTCGGCGGAAAGCGAGCCAGCAAGCGACAGCAACTCTTTCCGGCGTAACGCATGTGACCGGTCGCAATCGTGATCAGGCGTTGATTCCCTAGTGACTCGCACAGCGTCAACTTATCAGATGTCGGATGGAGGTCGAAGACCGATCCGCGGTTCTCCTTTACGGTCACCTCTTCAGCAAGTCCACGGGCTCTGTGACGTTTGTCACCCTTAAATATTTCGCCAGTGCCGGATACTTCTGAGCCACCGCTTCATACATCGCATAGGCAACGTTGCGATACGAGAAGTGACCTGCTGGTCCGGTTCTCAGCTCTGATATATAGACCACTTCGGCGAAGTCCATCTTGAATAGTGTCCGCTTGCGGAATGCCAGAGGGATCGCATACTGAGAATTTTCTTTCGCTTCCGTTCCAGAACGCTGGCCTAATTGTTCGACCGCTTCCGCTGTCCGCTTCATAACGGTGTCGTAACCTCCCTGGGCTCCGGCCGCGTCCACTTCGTCGGGAACATCGTATCCATGCCTGGTGATGAATTCCTGACCAATCTGAATGCACCGCCGGTGCCGGTGCATGTCGCGGAAGCCGCCGGCATCCATCAGGATGTCGAAGCGAAACTGTTGCCCGGCACAAAAGGCGCGCAGCATTTCGTCGTGCTTGCCGCGCTGCCGTAATCCAACGTCAATAATCTCGCGCCGAATGCGTTCTCCCGCACCTTGTATCGCTTGCCGAATTTGTCGGTACGAATAATGGCTGTGTTCGTAGATCAGCGTCGTGGCGAGTTCCACTTCCAGCGGCTCTTCGTCGAGCAGATCAACCGTGGGCGCGGGTGCGATCTCTAAATTCCCCAACAACTCCGTCGCGACCTGCCGCAGTTGGCGGCGAGTCTCGATCTCGTAAGAATTCGGGTCGGCATACTTCACCAGAGTGGGGGCCATGCGCACATCTCGCAGCAACTCCTGCTCTGCGCGCTCGCCCAGTTCCGCAGAAACCGAGCGAATCTGATCCACCAATTCCCGCAAGGTCTGATGGCTGGCGTTATATGCCGGAGAAATTGCCGCCCGCTTCAGCAACTCGCCGAGATATCGGACTTCCTTGTGAGTGTGCGAAAGCAAGCGCGAGACCTGGGTTTCAAGCGTGCGGGCGTTGACGATCTCTCCCAGCGACGTATTCGTCGCGAGCGGCAACAGGTAGCGTGAGATATCGAAAGCTCTAGCCTTCAACGTTCGCTCGTAAGCTTCCTGCTTCATCTCCATCGGCTTCGGAGTGATGTCGAGCAAGTATCGGAACGTGCGCTCCGAAAGCGATTCGTATTCCGCGAACAAGTTTTCGATCGTCTCACGATATAGCGCGCGCGCCTGCTGATCATCGCCAAAATCAGGTGTGAAGTAACCGCTCTTCTTGAAATCCTGATAGCGGGTAGAACGTTCCTGACCGTCCCAGCGTTGTTCGTCGGCCACGGCAATCGCAGCCAAGATCGATAACCGCTCGATGGCGAGGGCCACGTGCGCTAAGTCCGCAATCGACCTGTGACCGTACTGGAAGTAGAAGGTGTTGAGAAACTTCTCGGCCTTCTGCTGGCTGATCTCCTTGAGCGACTCCTTCATGGAAAGGGAAGATCGCGAGTATTTCGCCATGGCGTAGGCCTGAACTTCAGGCTCCACGCCGTATACCGCGTAAACCTCAACTGAAGGTGCATCTGACGTCGGGTGCTGTCCATTTGTCGAGGGCGGGTTGGTGACCTCAGGCATGCTTGTCGCTGACCTCGTATTTGAAGAGACTTAATCTTAACCGATCCAGCGTGCACGATTGATGGGGAACACAAGTGTAAGGAGAGACGGACGTGTGACGCAAACTCCCGCTACAGCAATGCTGTAGGGTAACCATTAGGGGCATCCACGGAAATGAATGTATCTTCCTTTCGGCAAGGGAATCATATATAAAGTCAATACTTGAATTACTTCATGCACCGACTTTTTCTTAAAGTCTTGTTTTTTTATTCCTGGCTGTCCTTATTGGCCGCGGCCCAAGCCCCGTTGTTGGGGAACCCAGATACTGCCGCCAGTCCGCCGCCGATCTTATCTCTGGGGACGCCGGCGTTGGACAGCCCGGCCTCGGTCCCTGCGGCTATTCCCGCCTCGGAGCATATTGCCGTGCCGCTGGTTGCGCCAGCCATACTTCCTCGGATGGCTCCCGAACTCGCGCTCCAGGTTTGCCGGGGACGCTCCGTGATACAAGCTCAGCAACTAGCTTCTTATTCCGCCACGACCCTGATCCGTGCCCAATTGCCCGACGCTGCGCAGTTCGGCGAATACGAAGTGCAACAGCACTACCTGGCTCCTCATACGCTCGCCTTCAAAGGGTTGCGATTCACGGGAGACACCTTCGTAAAAACCAATGTCATTATCCGGCTGCTGCAATCCGAAGTGGATCATGCGCAAAAGGACGACCCCGCGCTAAACGCGATCAGTCCAGCGAACTACAAATTTTCTTATAAGGGAACGAGCCAGCTGAGTGGACGCATGGTGCACGTCTACCAATTGAAGCCGCGCCAGAAACGGGCTGGCCTGTTCAAAGGCCGCATTTACGTCGACGCCTACACCGGAAGCATGGTGCGAGCCGAGGGCAGGCCCGTCAAGTCGCCGTCGCTGTTCATCAAGAAAATCGACTTCGTTCAGGACTACGCCGATATTGGTGCTTTTACTTTTCCGGTGCACATCCACTCTGATGCCAATGCTCGCATCGTTGGTCGCGCGATCGTCGACGTCTATCAGCGGGACTACGAGCCGGTTGCCAATGCTACGGCCAATACTGCCGTGGCTTCGCAGCAGGTTCCGGCGCTGTAACACTGGTTCAACAAGCTTCGATCTAACCTAACCCGCCCGGTTGCAGCTATAATTCCCGATTCAATCGATAAGGAGAAATCATGACCCTTTCAGGCCGGGTTGCGCTGGTCACGGGTGCATCTCAAGGCATTGGTCGTGCCTGCGCCCTCAAGCTGGCCGCGTCTGGTGCTACCGTGGCGGTCGCAGCCCGGAACGAGGAGAAGTTGGCCGAACTCGTACGGCAGATCGAAGCCAGCGGCGGAAAAGCGTTAGCGTTTCCCGTCGACGTGGCTGACGAAGAAAAAGTCAAGACCACGTTCAAGGCCGCTCTCCCACAGCTCGGCAAAATCGACATCCTCATCAACAATGCCGGAATTACCCGTGACCAACTCATCATGCGCATGAAGCGTGCCGACTGGGATTCCGTTCTCAACACCAACCTGACCTCTGCCTACCTCTGTATTCAACAAGTGATTGGTTCGATGCTCAAACAGCGCTGGGGCCGGATCATCAATATAACTTCGATCTTCGGCCAGATGGGTCAGGCAGGACAGGCCAATTACGCAGCCTCGAAAGCCGGTCTGATCGGATTGACGATGGCCGTCGCGCGCGAGGTTGGGTCTCGCAATATAACTTGCAACGCGGTCGCGCCGGGGTTCATCGAAACCGCCATGACCTCCGGCTTCACGGATGACTTCAGGCAGAACGCGTTAAAGGCGATTCCTCTTGGACGCGTAGGAGCGCCCGAAGATGTGGCCAACGCTGTAGCCTTTCTCGCGTCGGACGAAGCTTCTTACATCACGGGTCACGTGTTAAGCGTCAACGGCGGCATGCTCATGGGGTAGCGCGTACCATTTCTGGACTCGCACTTGTGCAGGCGGAGACTCCGGCGCAAATCGCGCAGGCCCGTGAACTTTTCCTCGAGTATGCTCAATCGCTCGGCATGAACCTCTGCTTTCAGAACTTTGAGCAAGAACTGGCCGGGCTTCCCGGCCATTACGCCCCGCCGAGCGGCCGTCTGCTGCTGGCGGAATACAAATCACAGTTGGCGGGATGCGTGGCCCTGCATGAGTGGGAACCCAGCATTTGCGAGATGAAAAGGCTTTACCTGCGTTCAGCATTCCGGGGAAAAGGTTTGGGCCGTGTGCTGGCGGAAGCCATCGTTGCAGAAGCTCAAAACATTGGATATCAACACATGCGGCTGGATACCATCGAACCCATCATGAAAGACGCGGTCGAGATGTACCGCAAACTGGGTTTTCGGGAGATCGCGCCGTACCGCCCCAATCCGATTGCCGGGGCAATGTACATGGAGCTGCCGTTGTAGCGCCGGTGTCCCGCCGACTGTCGCGAGGGCATCCTGCCCTTACACCGCGAGCATCGAATGGGCGGACAACAATCGCACAACACGCCGTCCGCGCAACCATGCACCGCATTGAAATCGAAATGAGGGCCGACGCCCCCACGATAACCGGCGAAACGCCGGCACAACGGAGGAATTGCCTTGAAATTCTTTTGCTTGACTCTTACTTTGCTTTGTACCATGACTGCTTTCGCAGCCACTTCCAAGAGCGTTTCTTATAAGAGCGGGGACGAGACCGTTCAAGCGCTGCTTTACTCGCCTGAAGGGAAAGGTCCGTTCCCAGGATTTGTGGTTATCCACGAATACTGGGGACTCAACGACTGGGTGAAGGAACAGGCTTCGAAGCTGTCCGATCTGGGCTATGTCGCGCTGGCCATTGATCTGTACCGGGGCAAGGTCGCGACCACACCCGACGAGGCGCATGAACTCATGCGTGGCGTGCCCGACGACCGCGCCGCCCGCGACTTGCACGCGGCTGTGGAATTTCTCAAGTCGCAACCGAATGTGAAGAAAGACCGCATCGGATCCATTGGCTGGTGCATGGGCGGAGGCTATTCCTTCAATTTAGCGTTGCAGGAACCCACACTGGCGGCGGATGTGATCAATTATGGTCACCTCGCCACTGACCCCGAGTCACTCAAGAAAATTAATGCCGCCATTCTTGGCATCTTTGGCGGCCAGGATCGTGGCATCCCTGCGGAGGACGTAAAGAAGTTTGAGCAAACGCTGAAGCAACTCGGCAAGAAGGTCGAGATTGTGATCTACCCCGATGCGGGCCACGCCTTTGAAAATCCCAATAACAAGACCGGCTACAGAGCCGAGGATGCCGCCGACGCCTGGAAGCGGACAGTAAAATTCCTGGCCGACACATTGGGAAAATGAGCACTCAGCAGTCAGCAATTCGCATATTACGGTTTCTCTGTTAATGCCTAAGCACTGAGCGCTGAATGTTAACGTGATTTCCGACTGCATCGCCAATTGTGCAGCAAAATTTCCACTTGCCAGACGGTACTACTCTGGTTACTATTCACCATCGCGGAGAACCAAACTTGGCCGTTTTCTCTATGAACATCGGCGAGACCATCAGAAACTACCGGCTGGGGAAAGGTATGTCCCAGGGTGATATAGAAAAGCGTACCGGGCTGCTGCGCTGCTACCTTTCGCGTGTGGAAAACGGTCACACCATCCCGTCTCTGGACACGCTTTCAAAAATCGCGGGCGCCATGGAGTTGCCGCTATCCCAGTTTTTCGCCGAATCCGGACATAGCAACGGAACCAAAGGCATGCCCCAGCTCTCCGATGATGAAGTCCGCTTTTTAAGCCAGATCCGCCGCTATTCCGTGAGCCTCAACGATAGCGACCGCAAGCTGGTTCTGGCCATGGTCAAGAAGATGGCATCGAATGCCAAGTAGTGCAGCTGCTAGCTTCTGGCCACTCCCTCTAACCACGTCACGCAGCTAGGAGCCAGCAAATGGAAGCTTCCTTCGCGGTTACTTCCGTTCCATCCCTCCGGTGACCGACCGGTACCTCGTCCGCACGCCGCTGACACCCTAAACTGTGATTGGAGAACTCCCAGTGACTATCGACGAAGAACTGAGTTTGCTTGAGTCGCAACTGCGCCGCCTCAAGATCGAGTACGAAGTCTATTTCAGCAATCCCACCAAGAAGCCGCCCACGGATGTCGAGTGGAAGGTCCTGAGCCTGCTGCGCAAGTTCAGTGATGGCGGACGGATGAGCTTCCAACAGCGGTTCCGCTACAACGAAATGGCGCAACGCTACGCCATCTACAGTGACCTCTGGCGCAAGAAGGCCCGCATCCGCGAAGAAGGCTACCGCCGTCCGCAGGACGCGTTGCTCTCCGTACAAGGTGTCCGCCCCTCAGAAGAACACGAACCGCAGCACCACCCTGTCTATGGGCTATCCCACGCATCCGTTGCGGCAATTGCGAATGCACCCAGCGCCAACGATGGCCCGCTGACGATCCAGTGCTCCGACGCCCGCACCGAACACGCCCAGGTAGAGAAGCTCTATCAGGCGCTCACGGACGCAAAGAAAAAAGCCGGCGAATCGGTGACCGGCAACCTCGATAGCTTCACCTCTTTCGTGCAAAAGAAAACGGACGAGATCCGCAAGAAACACAGCTGCCAATTCGTGGAATACACAGTCGAGATGCAGGAAGGCCAAGTCCGCCTAAAAGCAAAAGCCAAAGCCTAAACGAAACTTACGTAGGCCCGGGTCCCTCGTCCGGCGCCGAGCGAAGCGAGGCTTTGTTTTTCCCGCAAGCCCTCTGCTGATAAACTTTCTAGTACGCCATCCTCAACCAGCAGAGGCTTCATGTCAGAAAGCGCAGCAAAGATCCAGCGTGCCATTCTCAGCGTCACGGATAAATCCGGACTCGTCGAGTTCGCGCGCAAACTCTCCCACCTGGGAGTGGAACTGATCTCGACCGGCGGCACGGCCAAACTACTGCGCGATGCTGGCATCACGGTAAAGGATATTTCCGAGCTAACCGGATTCCCCGAGATGCTCGATGGCCGCGTCAAAACTCTGCATCCCAAAGTGCATGGAGGAATCCTGCATCGCCGCGAGAATCCCGCCCACCGTACAGCGGTGGCCGAACACGGCATCCTGCCGATCGACATGGTGGTCGTCAACCTCTACGCCTTTGAGAAGACCGCAGCCAAACCAAATGTGCATTTCGATGAATTGATCGAGAACATCGATATCGGCGGCCCGTCGATGATTCGCTCTGCCGCCAAGAACTTTCAGGATGTTGCAGTCGTCACATCGCCCTTCGACTACGACCAGATTGCAGAAGAGTTGGCCGGGTCCGGCGGAGAACTGTCCTCCCATACAAGATGGCGTCTCGCGCAGAAAGCCTTCGCGACCACCGCAGCCTACGATTCCGCGATCGCTTCGACGCTGGAGCGAGTCAGTGCCAACGGCCGTTTCGGGCTTCACGAAGAAGCCGGCTTTCCGCGGACGCTGCGCCTGTCCTTCAACAAAGTGATGGATCTTCGCTACGGAGAGAACCCGCACCAGAAAGCGGCGATGTACTCCGACGGCTCCGGCCAAGGCGTGGCCAATGGTCGCCAGCTTCAAGGTAAAGAGCTTTCCTATAACAACATCGTGGATCTCGAAGCCGCCTGGGACCTGGCCCAGGAATTCGAAGAGCCGGTCTGCGCCATTATCAAACACACCAACCCTGCCGGAACCGCGACTGGCAAGACTTTAGCTGAAGCCTACCTGAAAGCCCTTGAATGCGATCCCGTTTCCGCCTTCGGAGGCGTCATCGGCGTGAACCGCCCGGTGGACGCTGCCGCTGCCGAAGAAATGGCCAAGCTCTTTCTCGAAGTAATCGCAGCCCCAGCATTCGACGAAGCCGCCAGGGCCAAGTTCGCGTCCAAAAAAAATTTGAGGCTCGTCGAAATTACCGATGCCCGGCCAAAGTGGACCCTGAAGAATGTCTCCGGCGGAATTTTGCTGCAAGATGCCGATGTGCGCCCACTCGCGGAAAGCGACTTGAAAGTCGTCAGCAAACGCCAGCCCACAGCGGAAGAAACGCGCGCCTTACTCTTTGCCTGGAAAGTGTGCAAGCACGTGAAGTCGAATGCCATTGTCTATGCCCGCGACGGCCAGACCGTAGGCGTCGGAGCCGGACAGATGAGCCGCGTGGATTCGTGCAAGATCGGAGCAATGAAGGCGGTGCTGCCACTCAAGGGTACCGTGGCCGCCTCGGATGCATTTTTCCCGTTTCCCGACGGCGTCGAAGAGATCGGCAAAGCTGGCGCCACGGCCATCATCCAGCCCGGCGGATCGGTGCGCGACCCTGAGGTGATCGAAGCTGCCGACCGGCTCGGCCTGGCCATGATCTTCACCGGCGTGAGGCACTTCCGGCACTGATTAAGGCATCTGGAGGGCGGACTCAGGTTCATCCCTAACGCACTAAACAACCATCTGTGGTATAAGATTTCGACGATTGTCGTCTGCATTTGCATTGGAGGAAAACGCCGTGAAATCCGATGAGCGGCACCCAGGCTGGGCCGATCTTTACCACTCCGCGCTCTTGGAAGTGGACTATCAAAAGCTTCCCGAACGCCTGAAACTCGTCGACGACGCAATCCAGGCGAGGCTTTCGACTCTCCCAGCCAGTGGCATTGAAGAACTGAACGCGATTAAGGACGCACTACAGAACTTGCGCCTCCTGCAAGAAGAGTTGAAGGCCCAGTCATCTCCGTCCACCGACCGGATCAACCACTCTCACTCCGAAGTCGCTGGAGAATATGTGGTTTTTGTGGACGCCAATCGCCGGTATGTGGAGGTTACCGACGGGGTCTGTCGACTGCTCGGTTATACCCGGGAAGAACTCTTATCCAAGACCATCGATGACATCACCGCGCCGGAGTTGCGCGCGCAGGTCCCAGAGACCTTTCGCCAATATATAACCCAGGGTGGCTTAGGAGGCCACTTCAGCCTGCTTGCCAAGGACGGCCGCCGCATTCCGATTCGCTACCAATCGAAAGTTTACCCAGATGGGTGCCGGGTTGCGCGTTGGGAACCACTGAACCCGGAAAACGAATGGCAGCCTCGGGATTTCCCCAAAGAGCGGGCTTCGTAAGTCCATCCGTCCCTGTACCTCCGAATCTTTTCTGCCAGGTTTCGCAGGCACTTTTTCGCTATCCTGGTTGACGAAGGTTTACAATAAACAGAGCACCCACCTGAGGCGGTTCGGCATCCAATCGCTATGGGTTTGGTTATCCGAAGGTTCTCGATGAAAAGCATGCGCTGGTCTATTTTTGTGTTGTTTTTAGCTGCTACCGCCGTGGCGCAGCAAGCCTCCGCCCCCTCCACTCCCGCACCCGAGAACTCCAAGCCGGTGATTGCGCCTGCTTCTCGAAAGACCGACCGGGCAGCCGCCTATTATCACTACAGCGTCGCTCACATGTACGAAGATCAGTTTGCGGTGTACAACCGCAGCGATCTCGCCACCAAAGCTATTGAGGAGTACCGGCTAGCCATCGATGCGGACCCCACTTCCGAGTACCTGACCGCGGGTCTGGCCGAACTTTACGCCAAGACTGGGCGCATCCGCGACGCCGTCCTGGAAGCCCAGGACATCCTCAAGAAAGACCCCAACAATCTCGAAGCGCACAAGTTGCTCGGCCGTATTTACCTGCGCTCGCTGGGAGATGTTCAAAGCGGCAGTGGCTCTGACAGTGTCCTCAAATTGGCCATCGAGCAGTACCAGGAAATCATAAAGATCGAACCCGATAATGTGGACGACCACCTGCTTCTGGGCCGCCTTTACCGCTTGAACAACGATCTGCGAAAGGCGGAATGCGAATTCAAGATTGCGGTAAAGCTGCAACCCGATTCCGAAGAAGCGGTCACCACGCTCGCGTACCTGTATAACGAAGAAGGCGATACCGCTCGCGCAACCGAGGCTTTAAGCTCCGTTCCCGACGCCGCTCGTTCGGCCAAGCTCTACTCCGCATTGGGATACACCTACGAGCAGCGCAAGGAATATAAACAGGCCATTACAGCTTACCGGAAAGCGATTGAACTCGATCGCGACAATCTCGACGCCATTCGTGGCTTGGCGCAGAATCTGTTAAACGACGGTCAGACCGAAGCGGCCCTCGAACAGTACAAAATTATTGCAGAATCGAATCCCGAAGACGCGCAAACCTACCTGCGCATGGCTGAGATCTACCGCAGAAATGGCAAGTTTGATCTGGCATTGGACAATTTGAAGAAGGCCGAGTCCATGGTGCAGGACTCGATGGAAGTACCCTACAACATCGCAGCCGTCTACCAGGCGCAAGGCCGATATGACGAGGCCGTTCAGATTCTGCAGGATCTGGTAAAGAAAACCGAAAAAACAGATGGCAACTACAGCCAGAGCGAGAAAAATAACCGCGCCGTATTTCTTGAGCGTCTGGGCACGGTTTATCGTGACAACAGCAATGAGCAGCTCGCGTTAGAAACGTTCCGCAAGATGCTACCCCTGGGCGACGACAACGCCGAACGAGGCTACCAGCAGATTATCGACACTTATCGCGAAGCCAAGCAGTGGCAAAAAGCAACCGACGCGGCTAAGGAATCGACCCAGAAGCTGCCCAACGATCGCGGCCTGAAAATGGTTTACGCCGCGCAACTTGCCGACATGGGTCAGCCAGACGCCGGCCTGGATCAAGTGAAGTCCCTGCTCGACGGAACCGCTCAAGATCGCGACGTCTACATCAATCTGGCGCAGATGTACAGCCGCCTGAAGCGCTGGCCCGATGCCGAAGCGGCTCTCGACAAAGCAGCCAAGCTCTCCACCAAGGACGAAGACAAAGAGTACGTTGAGTTCTTGCGCGGGTCCACCTACGAGCGTCAGAAGAAATACGAACAGGCAGAAGAAGTATTCCGCAAAGTGTTGGCCACCGATCCGCAGAACGCCGCCGTACTCAATTATCTCGGGTATATGTTGGCCGATCGCGGCGCCAAGCTGGATGAAGCGCTCATTATGATCAAAAAAGCGGTCGAGCTTGAACCCGCCAATGGCGCCTATCTCGATTCACTCGGCTGGGCCTACTTCCGACTAGGTAAGTACGAACTAGCTGAGGACAACCTGATGAAAGCCTCTCAGCATATGGGGATGGATCCCACCGTTCAGGACCACCTCGGCGACCTCTATCAAAAAACGGGACGTCTGAAACTCGCTGCCGCGCACTGGGAGCGGGCCATTAATGAGTGGAACAAAACCGTAGCCGCGGAAATAGACACCGATAACTTGGCCCAAGTAACCCAGAAGCTCGAATCGGCAAAGATGAAACTCGCCAAGGAAGAGCCCGGGAACAAGTAGCAACAACCCATTCAGCCCCTTAAGGTCTACGGAGCAACCAGAATCCTGGTTCGGCTGAGAGCTAAGTGTCGCTTCTGTTAGACTTTCTCCATGCTCGCCGACTACGCCGTGCGGGTTCAGCAATCCCGCGGACGCCGTTATCCCGAGCCTCCTCATCCCTACCGCGACGACTTCCAGCGTGACCGTGATCGCGTCATCCATTCCAGAGCTTTTCGCCGCCTCGAGGCCAAAACCCAGGTCTTCACCCGCCGCCAGTCCGACCATTTCCGGAATCGCCTGACCCATACCATTGAAGTCGCGCAGATCGCCCGAACCATCGCGGCTCAACTCGGGCTGAACGTCGACTTGGTCGAGGCGCTGGCGTTAGTGCACGATGTCGGCCATCCACCCTTCGGACACGCCGGCGAAAAAGCTCTCGACTCCGCCATGCGCGAGCATGGCTTTTTCTTTGACCACAACCTGCACGCGCTGCGCATTGTGGAAGACTTCGAGCTGCGCTACGCTGCCTTCCGTGGACTTAATCTGACCTTCGAAGTTCGCGAAGGCATCATCAAACATTCGCACGATTACTCGTCCGCCCAGTTTCCAGAACTCGCCGAATACCTGCTCGACCTTCGTCCCCCCCTCGAAGCCCAGCTCATCGACGTCGCCGACGAAATCGCCTACAGTACCGCCGATCTCGACGACGGTTACGAATCCCATCTCCTCGCCCTTGAGCAAATCCGCGACGGCATCCCGGTATTCGCGCGCTTCTACGCCGAGGTCGAATCCAACTACCCGGATGCCATCGATAAACTGAAGTTCAATGAGACGCTCAAGCGCATGCTCAACCGTTGGGTAGGAGATCTGATCGAAAACACCAAAGAAAAAATCGGGCACGCCAGCATTAGAAATATTGAAGCAGTGCGCTCCTGTCCCGATCGACTCGTCACCTTAAGCCCGCCAGTCGAACAGGAGCGGCGTGACGCCAAACAATTTCTTTACCAGAATCTTTATTTCAGCGTCACCCTCAACCCCGAAAAGAACGACGCTGAGCGGGTGATTAGCGAACTGTTCAAGTTCTGGCTCGCAACGCCGGAAAGCCTGCCGCCCAGTTACAGGGAAAAAGCCACGCATGAACCCCTCCCGCGGATCGTGTGCGACTACATCGCGGGCATGACGGACAACTACATCTACGAACAGTACGAGAAGTATTGCGGCTAACCAGGAAGGTCAAACACGCCATGGATTTGCGCGGAGCCCCAAAAAATTCCGGGGCGTGTTTGACCGTTTACAGACGGCAAAAAGTAAACTCTTTCCTTGATTTTAGGCATCCAACCTCCTGTGCTGCTTGAGGCTCAGCAACGCAGTTTTTATACCAGCTTCGCCAAAATTACCCTCGAAGCGGACGATTATTTCCGCTCGGCGCGGCGCGGGACTACAATGTTATTGCAAGCTAAGGAGTTAACAGTCCCGCAGTTTGGCAATCGACCTGTTATAGAGACCAGCGGTGCCAGAGTCAAACGGCTACCGATTTCCAAGTTTTGATATCACGCCAGAAGGCGTACCGGACGGAGCCCCAGGTGCTCCCTCCTCGGAGGAATGTGAAATGAAGAACCGTGTATTCGTAGCGCTAATCATCTCCCTCGTGCTTGCTCTGCCAGCCTTTGCGCAGACCAGTTCGACCTCACAGGATCAATCGACCGCCAACCAACCCACGCAGTCGGCCCCGGCCGCTCAGACCGCGCCCGCAACTCCGCCCAGCAGCGACCAGAGTTCGTCCATGTCGACTTCGCAGAGTGCTGGCGCCACAGGCAAACAGCCCTTGCAGGCTGAAACCCACGAAGGTTTCTGGGGAAGAGTGAATCCTTTCGCTCGCAAGAAGTACGTCCAGCGCCAGACTCAGCCCATCCGCGATCGTCTGAATGAACTCGACGAGCTCACCGCGTCCAACGGCAAGATGATCAAGGACGTGGATTCGCGCGCCCAGCAAGGCATCCAGCTCGCATCGGCCAAGGCCAACGAAGCCGACCAGCACGCCATCGATGCCGGCAATCGAGCGCAGGCGGCTCAGCAGACCGCAACCCAAGCCAATACACGTCTTTCCACGGTTGAACAGGTAGTCGGGAACATCGACCAATACAAGGCCACCACCCAGACCGAGATCCGCTTCCGTCCCGGCCAGAGTGTTCTGAGCCAGAACGCCAAAACCGCTCTCGATGACATGGCTACTCCGCTGAAGAGTCAGCGCGGCTACATCATCGAAGTCCAGGGCTTCTCCTCTGGACATGGCCAGACTGCTATTGCCACTTCGCAGAAGATGGCAGACTCAGTAGTGAGGTATCTGGTACTCAACCACGACATTCCGGTCTATCGGATTTACGTGGTGGGTATGGGCAACGCTCCAGTTCCGAACGCCAGCACCGAGGAACAGCCCAAGACCAAGCGCACCAGCGGCGGCCGCGTAGAAATCAGCCTCCTGAAGAACGATCTGGAACAGCTGGCTTCAACCTCAAGCACGCCGGATCAGCAAGCCCCAGCGAAATAGTTTCAGGACGACGGGCCCAACACCCGGACTCCCTCCCCCAGAAAAAGCCTCCTGCGCAAGCAGGAGGCTTTTTTGTTCTTGCTGGGAGTTCGGCGGAGAGTGCAATCAAGCCGTGGCTACGCCCCGCGAACCCGGACGCCGCATGCCTACGTAGACCCGGACGCGCTCGTCGGGGTAGCCGAGCGAAACTCGGTTCGAATTCGTATCAGGGTATGCGTTCAGGCGTACCGATAGGTCGCTGAAAATAGGTTCGGCTTCAACCGCTGAGTGTTCTTAAATGGATTTTCTTGAGCAAGCCACTCACACCACGCTAGCGGTCTCCTGCTTCATTTTTTCTGCCTGATAATGCGCAGTCAGCGCCTCAACCAGCGGCTGCAATTTCCCATCCATTACTTCCTGCAACTGATGTACCGTCAAGCCAATGCGGTGATCGGTAACCCGATTCTGAGGAAAGTTATAAGTTCGAATCTTCTCACTCCGATCCCCCGAACCCACCATCGCCTTTCGTTCTTTGGCCAGAGCGTCCTGCTGCTTCTGCATCTCCATCTCGTAAAGCCGCGATCGCAACACGCGCATACCCTTTTCGCGGTTCTTGATCTGTGACTTTTCATCCTGGCAGCTCACGACGGTATTGGTCGGAATGTGCGTAATCCGCACCGCGGAGTAAGTCGTATTCACCGACTGTCCACCGGGCCCCGAAGAACAAAAAGTATCGATACGTAGATCCTTGGCCTCGATCTTCACATCCACATCCTCCGCCTCTGGCAGAACCGCCACGGTAACCGCCGAAGTATGAATTCGCCCCTGCTGCTCCGTCGCTGGCACGCGCTGCACCCGATGCACCCCGCTCTCATATTTCAAGCGTGAAAACACTCTCTGTCCTTCAATCAACGCGATGACTTCCTTCAATCCGCCGGCAGAAGATTCCGAAGTAGAAAGCACTTCCACCTTCCAACCCTGGGTCTCGGCATAGCGCGTATACATGCGAAACATTTCCGCCGCGAACAAAGTAGCCTCGTCGCCGCCAGTTCCCGCCCGGATTTCCAGAATCACATCCTTCTCATCATTAGGATCCTTGGGCAATAGCAAAACCTTAAGCTCATCTTCCACCGCACCCACGCGTGCCTCCAACTTGTCCAACTCCTCCTGCGCGTAAGCCCGCATTTCAGGATCTTTCTCGTCGGCAAGCATAGCCCGGCTCTCCGCAATACCCCGCTTCAAATCCTTGTATTCGCGGTACCGCTCGACGATAAGACTGATTTCACTGTGGGCTTTGGCAGTCTTCTGGTATTTCGCCGAGTCATTCATAATCTCGGGCGATGCCAGCGTCTGCGTCAGCTCGTCGTACCGCGCCTCGATTTGATCCAGCCGTTCAAACATAATGTGCCCCGTAGAAACGTAGTGTGCTACGTTTCGGCTGCGCGGAGACGTAGCACGCTCCGCCTCTGCGACTTATTTTAGTTGTAGAAGTGAAGATGAGGTAGAAAGAGTTTCGCGGCGGGGCCGCCTAGGCAATCACCAGTTCCCCACCACGCTGCTTCTCCAGGGACATAGCCTGATCCAGCGCAACGATCGCGCACTCCGCCTGCTCATCCGAAGGAGGCTTGGTGGTGATGCGCTGCATCCACAAACCCGGAGCAGTCATGAGTGCAAACAGCGAGCCGCGATGCTTGGCGGCAAAACGAATAATTTCGTACGACAACCCGGTAATCACCGGCAGCAGCGCGATACGCACCGCAAACCGCGCCCAGAACGTCGTGACCGGCACCAGCATATAAACAAAAATCGAGATGATCATCACCGTCATCAGAAAGCTGGTACCGCAGCGCGGATGATACGTCGAATACTTCTGCACCGAGGGCGTGTTCAGCGGATCACCGTTCTCAAACGCGAATACCGTTTTGTGCTCGGCCCCGTGATACTCATACACCCGCCGAATATCCTTCCACAGCGAAGTACCCCAGATAAATAACAGAAATAAAACCAGCCGAATGATCCCGTCCACCAGGTTAAAAACAATCTGCTCCCCGAAAACGGGGTTCACCCGCTTGAGCTCAGTGGTCGCCACCAAAGGCAGAAACTTGTACATGAATATAAAGAAGCCAACCGAAAACACAATATTGACGGCTGCAATCCACCCGCTGATTTCCAGCTTCTTTTTCTCAGGCTCTCCCGCCGCAGGTTCAGGCTGCAACTCATCAAGCGCAACGTTCGCGGAAAACTTCAGCGCCCGAAAGCCGAGCGTCATAGCATGGCCCAACGTGATGACGCCGCGCATCACCGGCCAACCCATCCATTTATGCTTTTCCGAAAGCCGCTCCAGCGGCTCGCAGTGAGTCGAAACTTCGCCCGAGGGCTTGCGGCAAGCAATGGCCCACGCATGCGGCGAACGCATCATAACCCCTTCGAGTACGGCCTGCCCGCCGACCAGGGTTTCCTCGCCGCCTTCGAGCGCAGGCAGCAATTGGATCGCTACGAAGAACCGCCACAATGTTCGCAAAAAGGGCATGCTGATTGGATGATCTTTCCGGCGACAGAGTACCAGAACTAAGAGTATCACAGCGAGGGTTGATTTAGGATGGGCTAGCCGAGCCCTTAAGTGGCAGGTTTGCTTACACTTGTGTGGGGACGGGCGCCTCGCCCGTCCGGGCCGAGCAAAGCTCGGCAGTAAACTCCGACGGATAATAAACACCAATCTCCGTCACGAGTATTGCCTATGCGTACATTCGCCGAAGCCTGTGAACAGATCGCAGGCACCACCAAGAAGCTCGAAAAAATCGCCATTGTCGCGGACTACCTCAAGTCAATCCCGCCCGAGGAAGCCTCCGTCGCAGCCGTTTTCCTGTCGGGCAGGCCCTTCCCCATGTGGGAGGAAACCACGCTACAAGTAGGAGGAAGGCTGCTCTGGCGGGTGGTCGAAGAACTATCGGGTAAGAGCCCACAAGATTTAACTGCCGCCTATCGCAAATACGGAGACCTGGGCGCGGCTGCCGCAGAAGTTTTGTCCCATGATCGCGTAGGGACGGGCGCCCTCGCCCGCCCAGACCGAGCAAAGCTCGACAGCGTGGCGGACGGCCTGGATTTCAGCCCCACCGAAGAATCCTGTCTCAAACCGCGAGACGTGCAAACTACATTTCGAAAAATCGCTGCGGCTCGAGGCTCTACCGCCAAAGCGATTCTCGTACGCGAACTGCTCTCTCAATTAACCCCGCTCGAGGCCAAGTACATCGTCAAGATCATCACCGGAGATCTGCGCATCGGCCTGAAAGAAAGTCTGGTCGAAGAAGCCATCGCCAAGGCCTACGGTTGTAAACCAACCGAAGTACAGCGCGCCAATATGCTGCTAGGCGACATCGGTGAAACGCTGCAGCTCGCAGTCAAGAACAGCGAGGCAGAAGCCGTCCTGAGCAACGTAAAAATGCGTCTGTTCCATCCCCTCGGATTCATGCTGGCCAGTCCCGCGCAGTCCGCGGAAGAAGCCCTGAGCTACTTCGACAACGCGCTGGTGGAGGACAAATACGACGGAATCCGCGCCCAGGCCCACTGCTCCGGCGGCGAGGTCCGCATCTTCTCCCGCACCCGCGACGAAATCACGGAATCGTTTCCCGAACTGCCAGACCCACTCGCCCAGCTTCCGCAAGACGCAATCCTCGACGGAGAAATCGTGGCCTGGAGCTACCTGGCCGCCGAATCCGGCGAAGCCGGCCGCGCGCTTCCCTTCAGCGCATTGCAACAGCGTCTGGGCCGCAAGAAAGTAAGCGAGCAAATGATGCGGCGCGTGCCAGTCGCGTATCTCATCTTCGATGTGCTGTATGCGGCAGGCGAATTGCTGATCGATCGTCCGCTGCACGAGCGGGCCAAGCGGCTCGATGAGTTATTAGCAGCTGCTCGCATTCCGACCCAGGCAAAATCAAGCGCAGCGCAGGGCCACTTGCTTCTGGAATCGACTGAGCCGGCAATCAACGCACGACTTTTCCGCGCCCCTGTTTTTCGTGCATCCTCCCCTGCGGAACTCGATCAACTATTCGAAGCCGCCCAAGCCCGCGGCAACGAAGGCTTAATGATCAAGAACCCCGAGTCCACCTACACTCCAGGACGCCGAGGAAAATCCTGGCTGAAATTAAAACGTGAACTGGCCACGCTCGACGTCGTAGTCACGGCCGTCGAATACGGTCACGGCAAGCGCATCGGCGTCCTAAGCGACTACACCTTCGCCGTCCGCGATGGCGACCACCTGGTCAATATTGGCAAAGCCTACTCAGGCCTCACCGACGTCGAGATCGCCGAGATGACCAAGTGGTTTCTCGCTCACACCATCGAAGACCAGGGCTTCCGCCTGATTGTCGAACCCAGCATCGTTCTCGAAGTAGCCTTCAACAATATGATGCGCTCCGACCGCCACGAAAGCGGATACGCCTTGCGCTTCCCCAGGATCGTGCGAATAAGAACCGACAAACCACCGGAGGAGGCGGACACGATTCAGAGAGCGCAAGAAATTTATGAGAAGCAGAAGCGCGAGCCCAGCACGTAGAGCAGTCGGCACTCAACCCTAGTTATTTGTCCAGGAGCCGGCGATGTTGCGGAGAAATCAGCAGTACAAACAAGGGAGGATTGGGCTGCCCCCGCCAGAGGGCAAAGCATACGACGAGCAACCGGGAACCGAGTTCGTGCAAAAGCACCTCGCCCCCCTGCGGCAATGCAAGCAGAATGCAGGGGATGATTTGCGGAGCTTCTGGATCCTGCTCAAACTCGATAAAGACGGGACGGTAAAAGAAGTTTTACTGTACCCGGCAACCAAACTGGGTACGTGTGCGCGGGAGCCGAATTCAGTGGTCATGCCCGTCTTCTTCACTCACCGGAATCACACACCCATGCGCCACTTCACAAATCACATTCTCAAACTGGATAGTCGTGTGATCGATGCGAAACTCTTCGTGAAGGCGTTGTTTCACATCACGCAAAATCCGCTCGCTGACTGACGGCGGAATGTCCTCAATCGAAATGTGACACGACAAAGCCCGCGTCTCCGAACCAATGTTCCACACATGCAAATCGTGGACATCGTTCACCCCCTCAACCGCCCGCATCGCGGCTTCGACCCGATCCAGCCGGATGCCGCGGGGCGTGCCTTCCAGCAGTATGTTGAGAGTCTCGCGGCAAATGCCAAACCCTGACCACAGAATCAGTGCGCCAATGCCGAACGACAGCGCCGAATCAATCCAATACTGTCCCGTCGCCAAAATTACCCAGCCGCCAACGATAACCGCCGCGGTCGAAACCGTATCACCAATCTCATGCAGCAAGGCACTCCGGATGTTGACATCCTGCCCCGAGCGATAAAGCAGTAGCGCAATCACTCCATTCATCACTACGCCGGCGCCAGCAACCCAGATCATCAAGCCCGCGTGCACTGTCCCAGGATTCTGCAGACGCCGAAACGCCTCGTAGAGAATCAAGAACGAAACCACAACCAGCGAACCCGCATTCACCAGCGCCGCCAGCACTCCCGCCCGATGCCATCCATAAGTCTTGGTAGCGCTGGGTGGACGCGACTCCAAATACACCGCCACCAGCGAAAGCAGCAACGCCACGAAATCGGAAAGATTATGGCCAGCCTCGGAAAGCAATGCCAAAGAATGCGCGCGGATGCCGGCCACTACCAGCAACACAACGTAGGCCAAGGTGACGCCAAGCGAGACCCGCAGAACCTTGTAGGTTCGCTCGCCCGCGCCATGACTGTGCATATGCATCTAGATTCAGTTTAAGGCTGCGGCAAGAAGGGTTCAAGGCAGCGCAGAGCAATTCAGAATGGCTCAAGTTCACGGTACAGCCCATTTTCGCCGTAAGGCTTAGGCCGCGGATGCGAACCCTCTCGGAGATTGCGAGAAAGTTACCCGAGTTTCACTCATGCCCTACAATGCAACGTAATGCAGACCGCGGAAGTCGTCATCATCGGCGGAGGAATTGTTGGCTCAAGCATCGCCTATCACCTCACCGCCGCCGGATGTAGGGACGTGTTGGTGATCGAGCGCGAGACCGCCCAAGGCAAGGGTTCCACCGGCAAGAGCATGGGAGGAGTCCGCGCCCAGTTCTCCACTCCGGTCAACATTCAGATGTCGCTGTATTCCATCCCCTTTTACGCCAGCTTCGACCAGAGACTTGGATATCCCGCCGACTACCGGCCCCAGGGTTACCTGTTCTGCGCCACCAACGCAAAGCATCTCGCCTACCTGCGCACGAACTACGAGAAGCAAGTCGAAATGGGGCTCAAGGATGTAAGGCTTATCTCGGCGACTGAAATCCGTAACATGTTTCCCCAGCTTCGCGCCGATGACATCGTGGGCGGCAGCTTTTGCTCGACCGACGGCTTCGTCGATCCCTACAGCGTCATGATCGGATTCATGACTTGCGCGGTCGATCAAGGAGCGAAGCTGTGGAAGAACACCCAGGTCACGCGCCTCGATCGCGACTCCCGGGGCATGGCCGCCGTGCAGACCAGCCGAGGTCCTGTCTCCGCCCGCAAGGTGGTCAACGCCGCCGGTGCGTGGGCAAAGCCCATCGCCGAAATGGCTGGCGTAAATCTGCCAGTCGAACCACTGCGACGCATGCTGGTTCCAACCGAACCCTTCGATCAGTTCCCTCACAGCGCGCCCATGATTATCGACATGTCCAACGGTTTTCATTTTCGTCCGGAAGCATTGGGATTCCTGCTCGCCTGGAACGATCCCGAAGAAACTCCCGGATACAAAACAGATTTCGATCCCGCATTCATCGAAAAAATCCTCACCCGTGCAGCCGACCGGGTTCCGGTATTTGAGAATCTCGCAGTCAACCCAAAGCGCGCCTGGGCTGGTCTCTACGAGATGACCCCCGATCACCATCCGATTCTCGGCGAGGCCCCCAACGTTCCCGGATTCTTTCTCGCTAACGGCTTCAGCGGCCACGGCGTAATGCACGCCCCCGCCACCGGAAAAATTCTCTCCGACTTGATACTCACCGGAAAGACCGACCTCATCGACGCCTCACTGCTTGGCCTCTCCCGCTTCGCCGAAGGCCGCATGATCGAAGAAACCGCGGTACTGTAGCGCCATACCTACGTAGCCCCGGACGCCCTCGTCCAAGGGCGAGCGAAGCTCGCATTCTGTGTTCAAATGTTCCCGTGATTCTCAAAGACGCGCTCACGTCGGCAATCGCCCGCCTCACTGCGGCCCAGGTCGGCTCCCCACGCATGAATGCCGAGTTGCTGATGATGTTCACCTTGGACTGCGACCGCGCCTATCTCTTCGCTCATCCAGAGCGCGAACTCACGAAGAAAGAGCAAGCCCGCTATGCAGAGGCCCTCGACCAGCGCGCCCACGGAATCCCAGCACAGTACATCACCGGACACCAGGAATTCTGGGGCATGGACTTCGTGGTCACGCCTGCCGTGCTGATTCCCCGTCCAGAAACTGAACATGTGATCGAAACCGTTCTACGCTTGCATAAAGAAAGCCATGACGAAGGCCGGGTGTCCTCGCCCGTCGGCCTGACCCACATCGTCGACGTAGGCACAGGATCAGGCTGCATCGCGGTCGCGTTAGCCAAGGAATTTCCGCATTCGGAAATCTTCGCGACCGACATCTCCCCCGCCTCGCTCGAAATCGCTCGCAGCAACGCTGCCCGCCATCAACTCGAAAACCGCATTCATTTCCACCAAACCGATCTGCTCCACGGTCTCGACGCCCCCACATTTGATTTCGTTATATCCAATCCTCCGTATGTCGGCGAATCCGAACAGGACGAAGTCCAACTCGAAGTCCGCAAGTTCGAACCGCGCAATGCCGTGTTCGCCGGACCCACAGGAACGGAAGTAATCGAACGCTTGATCCCGCAAGCGCGCGCCACGCTCAAGCCCAGTGGCTGGCTGGTCATCGAGATCAGCGGAACCATTGCGGAGCGCGTCAAACGCCTCCTCGAAGGATGGGATCAGTTGCAAATCACCAACGATCTGCAAGGCATCCCGCGTGTAGCCTCCGCGAAAAAATCGTGACCGAGGCGCCCTCGCCGCGTAAGTCGCTGCGGAACCCGGCTCCAACGAGCGCTGGTAGTAGATCCGCATCGCGCGCTAACCTCGTGCCACTCGCCCCGCTCCCATGCAACGGCCCGATAACAGACGATCCGATAACAATCGGGCAATGCCACTAATAACGCGGCCAAGCCGCGGCAACTCGTCGCTTCGGTGTGGGAGATAACTATCCGATGAAGTCGAAACCTCGAAGCATGCGCCGGATGAGCGGCGCAATTCTAATGTTTCTTTGCGCAATATTTATTTCGGGCGGCGCTTACGCCCAGAATCCGAACGGCGCGCTGCGGGGCGAGGTCCAGGACGCCAGCACCGCGCGAGTATCGGGTGCCCGGGTCGTCGTCCAGTCGAAAGGATCTTCCACTACCCGCGAGGCAACGGCAAACGATCGCGGAGAATTTCGCATCGAGGGCCTGCTGCCCGGCGCTTATCACGTAGTCGTTACAGCCAAAGGTTTCGCGGAGGCCACGGCCGATGTAAATGTCGCAGTCAGCGTGGTGCGCGATATCAGCGTTACGCTCAAACTCGCGAGCGGACATGAGACGGTGAATGTGCCCGGGAATCCGTCCTCGATCACAACCGAAACGATTGACACCTCGAGCGCGGTACGCGGCGGCGTAGTTGGCAGTCAAGACCTGGAGGCTCTTCCGCTCCCCGCACGCAGCTTCGCCAACATCGCTTATCTCGTACCTGGAACCGAGCCGGTTGAGCCTTCCGATCCTACCAAGGCGCGCATCACCGCCGTCTCCACCGGCGGAAGCTCCGGCTTGAACAACGAACTCTCGGTTGACGGCGCCGATAACTCCGACGACTGGATCGGCGGCTTTCTGCAAAATTTCTCGCCCGACGGCATTCAGGAATTTGCCGTCCGCACCTCAAACGAAGACGCGGACACTGGCTGGACCACCGCCGGCTCCGTCGTGATCACCACCAAGCACGGCACCAACGATTGGCACGGCGACGCCGCTTTCTACGAACGCGCGGCGGCGCTCAACGCGCGTTTCCCTATCGAAAATCCTGCGCCCAATCCCAAGCAGCCCTTCTCCCGCCAGAACTATGTGGGCACGATCGGCGGCCCCATCGCGAAAAACAAAGCTTGGTTCTTCACCTCATTCGAGGCCGTGCACGAGGATGCTAGCATTGCCTACAGCCCCGCAAGCACTACCCAGTTTCAAGCGCTTGCGGAATTGGCGTCACAAGGATTGATCACCGGCGTCCCCTCCATCGCTGTTCCCCCGAACGTACCGATTCCCTTTCGCGACTACCTCGGTTCGGTGCGTTTTGACTGGGCCCAATCGTCGAAATCCAACTGGTTCCTGCGGACATCTGAGGACAGCTATCTCACCCACAACGCCCTGGTGGAGCAGGGCACATTGCCATCAACCGGTTTGACTACGCATAACAACTACTGGAATGTGGCGCTCAGCCATACCTATACTTTCACTCCAACCTGGCTTGGCAACCTGGTTCTCGACGCCAGCTTATTGCATCTCACGCAGGCTCGGAACTCCGATTTGGGGTTCGCGCTGGCTTTTCCTTTCAGTTCCACAGCATTAACCATTTCCGGCTTCGAAACTTTCGGCGACAACCAGTTCGCCACCCCGATAACTCTTTTCCCCGACCTGCGCAATCAGCAGAAATATCAATTCCGCTACGACCTGAGCCACGTTGCGGGAAGCCACGGGCTCAAGTTCGGAGTCGACTTCATTCACGAACCAGTTCTGAGCGGAGCATTTGCTTCCACGGCCGAGACTCTTGCCAAGTACGCCAATGACCCGACTTTTTATATCCAGAACCCCGGGGTGTTCGGAACCTTCACTCCACAGTGTGTCAACTTCACCGCTTCGGACGGCTCAACTTGCACTTTCACTCCCGCCGGCGACGGCACGTTTTCGCAGAGTGTTCAGCGTCTCGGGTTTTACGCCGAGGACTCCTGGCGCGTCTCCCATGAATTCACGTTCAACTACGGCTTGCGTTACCAGACGACTTGGGGCCTGTTCACCGGTTCGGGCCGGAGCGAAGCCGACAATGCCGCGTACGTGACGCTGCAGGCATTGCAGATTCCGATTGTGCCCAGTCTTCCGCAGAATTACCGTAAGCAAATTGCGCCTCGCCTCGGAATCGCTTATTCACCCGGCAACAGCGAGAAGACCGTAATTCGCGCCGGCTTCGGCATCTACTACGACGATCTGGCACAAAACGGATGGGCGACCGCATTCCAGGGCGTCAACAGCACGAACTTCACTACAGGAAGCTGCAGCCTTACGGGAGGTCCAGGCACCTATGCGCTCGCCGGCGCGGGCTGCCTCATGGGCGGCAGTGCAGTGACGGGTAATCTGGTCGGCTCCCCTTACAAAACACCCTACGCCATTCACATTACCGGCGGGGTGCAACACGCCTTCAACGAACATTGGCTGGTGAGCGCCGATTACGTACACGAGCAGGGCAATCACGGATACCGCGCCTTCCCCTATACCAGCGGCACCAACCTATTTACGCCGCTCATTTCCACCGCGGACCCAAACTATGCCACCGATCAGGCGAGCGTGGTGCCTAACCTCAACGCGTTCGAGTCTGACAACCGTTCCAGCTACAACGCGCTGATGCTGCATCTGCAAGCGAATAGGCGCCGCTTCAACCTGGTCGCGAACTACACGCTCGCGAAGGCGCAGACTTGGGGCTGCGTGCTGGGCGAGCTGTTCGACTATGTGGATGGCGTCTGCCAACAACAGCCACCAAATCCACCCTTGCTCAATGCTTTCGGCCCGGGCGATTACGGACCCTCTGGCGAAGACGTTCGCCACCGCTTCGTTTTAGCCGGCACGGTGCACATTCCGGGTGGATTCGAGTTGAGCACCGTCACCCAGGTCGAGAGCGCCCGCCCCATCACCATCACCAGTGCGAGCCCCACCGGCCGTATCTATGTGAATGGAGCGTACACCAGCCTCGACGAATTCCGCGGCACGCCGTACATCCAGTCAGACCTGCGCGTCAGCCGGCCTTTCAATTTCCGCGACCGCTGGTCGGTAATCCCTTTTGCCGAATTTTTCAATCTCTTCAACCGTAACAATCCCGGCGCGAACTTCGCGGTCAATGTCGCACAGCTTCCGGTTCCCGCAGCCCAGATGGCGCCAAATGCACAAGGCATCACCAACGTCACCAGCATTTGCACAGTGGCAGACTGCTCCCAAACCGCGCCCATCACCAGCCTAAAGCAGCTTGAAATACCCGAAGGCGCCCTCGGAGATTTCTTCGGCCCCGGCACCACCGTCGGCATTCCCTTCGCCGCCCAACTGGGAGTCCGCGTAACCTTCTAGCTGAAACATGCTCGATTCATATCCGCACATCGCTTCACCGCATGGAAGCTCTGCGGGCCGCATACTCCCCAATCTTCTAAGCGGATTGCAAATTCACATTTGTCTGGCTGTGTCGTTCGCTGTTTTGTCTCGTCTCTTCCCGACCTTTTACAAAATTATTACCTTCACTTGACATACGCCCGCCTCCCGCCTTGCTAACGTTCCCTCCCGCAGGTCAATCTCTGCCGATCTTCATCGATGCCTGAACTTCGCAATTCGCCCGGGGAATCTCCATCCAAATCCCCTTACCAATTCACCACCAATCGTTCTTAAGGAGACGAATCCGTATGAATCAACGCTTCACAACTTCCACCTTTAGAAAGAACACCAGCATACTTGCGGTCTTGGCCCTCGCGGCGCTCGCGGTCGTGGGAATCACTTCGGCGCGCGGCCAGGACGAATCCGCCCGCCTCACCGCCTTCTTTGCCGTGCACCCCTTGGACAACCCCGACTTCAAGGCTCTGCAGGACCAATCCGACGCTAAGGCGGGTCTCAAGGTCTTCACCTACCATGTGACCTCCACCCGCGCGGGATCGAAAGGCCAGAAGTTTACCGGCATGATGGTCGGCGACAGCCCCTTTACCAGCAAGGGAACCACCACCACCACCATGCAGATTGTTCCAGTGATCGTGACCATCAAGGGCCACACTTTTGATCCAACTAAACCAGACGCAACCTGTGATGCCGGACAAACGCCCCTGACCCAGTTCCAGCAGTCTCCATTAGTGTTGCCGGCAAAGTTCACCCTGAACGGCGTGAATGTCGGCACCACCCAATACAGCGATGCTTTCCAGCGCGCGAATTTCTGGAAACCTATCGTCAAGAACGGCGGCACTTATCACACCGACCTCAAGGTCGTCACCCTCAAACCGATCCACTATAACCAGCCCACCAAAGGTGTAATTCTCACCAACGGTGCCTGCGGAGGCCCGTTAGGCGGACTCGAGTTCATCACCCTGCTGAACGACTTCGAAAAAACTGTCGTTCCCAAACTGCAAAACTCCGGTCAGGGCGTTGGCCCCACCACTTTTCCCATATTCCAGTTCTACAACGTTGTGGGATATGTTCAGACCGTGAACCAGTGCTGCGTGGGCGGCTTCCATGACGCCTTCAACTCCGCCAAAGGCGTGCAGACTTACGGAGTCTTTGACTACGACTCGCTCGGCGTCTTCAAAAATGTAGCCGACGTCAACTCCGCATCCCACGAAATCGACGAATGGGTGAACGATCCATTCGGCGTGAATCCCACCCCGCCGTGGGGCCACATCGGACAAGTGAGTGGATGCCAGAACAACCTCGAAGTCGGCGATCCTCTGTCCCAATCCACGCCCATCGACATCAAAATGTCCAACGGAATGACCTATCACCTGCAGGAGTTGGCCTTCTTCTCCTGGTTCTACGGTCCGCCGTCGATCGGCACCGGAGGCAAGTTCTCCGACAATGGCAGCTTCACCTCAGCCCAGGGCGCCTGCCACTAGGCCCGAACGCCGGAGCAACGCCATTCGCAAATCACAAGAGAGCTTCCAGATCCTCAGCGACCTGGAAGCTCTCGATATTAGCCGCGAAGCGGCGTAAGACTTGTTGGAGCAGCGCTTCCAGCCCTGCGATAAGTGCATCGTTCTAAAATTCGGCTTCAGGCGCTGAACTCGCTCTTGATTGGCAGCACCTCTGCACTCGCTCTTGACTTTCGCCCTCCGCAGACCTCCTCTGTCACCGAACATGCCAAACTCCCGCGCACGGATTTGCGCAACAACTGCAAGAATTTTCCCAACACCAAATATTTGTTAAGTTTCCGATTGACTTCCACCGTCAGCGCCGTTGAGAATCGCTGGGCTGTTTACTGCATCCCCGCAGGTGATCATTCAGGACCGCTGAGAAAAACCATTTGTCGAAGAATTTCTCCGTCATCGCTCAAAAGCCCCGTAATGACACTCGTTCAAGTCACCGATGTTCCACCAACCAATCAAGGAGGGAAGAACTCATGAAACATTCCATCGCGCTGCTGACCATTGCAGCGGCTTTGCTTTTGGTGTTTGCTGCATCCACACCGGCCGCTCTGGCCCAGCCCCAGTCCCTGCTCACGCGCAACGTGCCGGATGCGGTTGTTAACGGGCAGGCGCCGTTCGTTGGTCGGCTCCCCGCAACCCAGTCCCTGCGCTTCGACATTGTTATGGGCGTGCGCGATGAAGCCGGATTGGATAATTTCTTGCAAGAAGTCTACAACCCTTCCAGCCCCAACTACCGCCAGTTTCTTACGGTCGAGCAGTTTACTCAGATGTTCGGCCCCAGCCAGGAGCATTGGGACGCCCTGATCCGCTTCGCAACCACCAACGGCTTCACCGTGACCGGTGGCTCGCGCGATGCGATGGACGTACAGCTCAAGGGCTCGGTGGCAACCATTGAGACCGCCTTCCACGTGAAGTTGGGTCTCTATCACGACCCCATTGAGAACCGCAACTTCTATGCCCCGGACCGGGAACCCACCGCTGACCTCCCTTTCCAACTCTGGCACATCACCGGCCTGGACAACTATTCGATCCCGCGAAACGCATTAGTGCACAGGCCTGCGGGCTCCAACCCCCCTGCCACGACGGGCTCTTGCCCTGGAACCGCCTTCTGCGGAAGTGACATGAGGGCAGCCTATTACCAGGGAACATCTCTCACCGGCAAGGGCCAGAACATCGGTCTGCTGGAGTTCTTGGGGTTTGACATCGCCGACGTGAACACCTACTACAAAAATGCGAAACAAAAGAGGACCGCCAAGGTCATCGGCATTTCCACCGATGGATCCAACATTCTTTGCACCCAGAAGCAACACCCGGCTTGTGACGATACCGAACAGACCATCGACATCACCCAAGCCCTCGGCATGGCCCCCGGGGTAAGCGCAGTCTACTTGTACGTGAGTAACAACAGCGATACGGCCATGTTGAGTAGCATGTCTTCGCATAAACCTTTGCCTCTGAATTTGAGTTCTTCGTGGTATTGGACCCCGGTGGATCCCAAATCTGACGACCCGTTCTTCAAGAAGTTCGCTGCGCAGGGCCAGAGCTTCTTTGAAGCGGCCGGCGATTCCGGCGCATGGAGGAGCAAGAAAACTTGGTGGCCGATGGAATCCCAATACGTCATCTGCGTCGGCGGCACCCAGTTATTCACCAAGAGCGCGGGCGGCCCGTGGAGCTCGGAAACCACTTGGGTCGACGGCGGCGGCGGCATTTCTCCCGACAATTTCCCCATTCCGAGTTGGCAGAAACTTAAAGGAGTGATCACCAAGGCCAACAAGGGATCAACGAAATATCGGAACGGCCCCGATGTCTCGGCAAACTCATACTGGAGCTTTTACGTCTGCGCCGACCAACGGGGTTGCACGTCCAACAGCTACGGCGGGACCAGCTTTGCCGCGCCCATGTGGGCCGGCTACTTGGCCCTGGCTAATCAACAAGCGAAGGCCCATGGCGATAAGCCACCCGGCTTCATCAACCCAATCATTTATCCGCTGGGTCTGGGAGCAGGCTACCACACCGACTTCCACGACATCACCACGGGCACTAACGGCTTTCCGGCGACCAAAGGCTACGACTTGGCGACCGGATGGGGCAGTCCCAACACCAACGGCCTGATTAACGCACTAGCCAAGTAAGCACTTGCTGCCGCGAGTCCAGTGCGAAGCCCGCTCCTCCGGGAGCGGGCTTCCGTTTGCCCAGGCGAACACCCGATCGACACCGCCTAATTGGCTCACTTGCCGACCGCTTGCTCCGCAACTTGCTTTCCCTTGCTCTCAAAAAGCTCAGGATGCAGGTAGTGTCCCTGCTCCCTCGGCGGCTTTTGTTCTTCAACCTGGACCCGGTGCGCATTCGCGTAGGCGTCCTGCCGGATGCCCGTGACTTGCCACGAGACCTCGACCCCCGGCTTGCTCGTCCGGATGGCAAAATGGTTGTCCTCGATCTTCTTTGCCACCGTAGCCCGCGCAAACGTGCCGATGGCCGTCAACTGGTATCGGAAATCCCGGTTCAACGCATCGAAGTAATCCGGCAAGGTCACGACCGCCACACCATGCTTGTCCGTAGTCACCGAACCGTTGTACACATTCATCATGTCCGGCGACTCCACAAAGGAATGGTAGAGGTACTTATTGGAAGGATCGAGCGGATGATCGATCTTGAACGATCCCGATGGCTTTTGGAGTGCGTTCAGGACATCAAGGCCCCCCGGGGCTACCCACTCCAAGTTCGGGCTGTGCGACCCACTCGACGCGGTCGCGCTCGTGGAAATCACCGCCGGGGAGGTACCGGTACTATCCCCAAGCAGGTAATAACCGAGGTAAAACGGCGCCCCCGGTCCGACGGTGATCTGATTCCCGGTAACGTTGTCGTCGAGCACCTCCGCGAAAGTGGTGGCAATGCCGCTAAGCTGAACGTCGTAGGCTTTCGCTATTGTGACGCTCCACTCGACGTTCGAGCCGGGGTAGATAGATACATTCTGAATTCCGACATTGTTGGTGTTGGGGTACACGGTGGAGTTAGCACCTATCTCAATCCCAGTGGTGCAGAACTCAAGATGACTGTTCGTAATTTGGACGGGCATGCCTATTACCTGTATGCAGGCCAAGATGGATCCGACTCCAACCCCCGAGACCGTAACGTTGTCGATACCGCGAACTCCGCTGACTAGCTCACCGGGACAGCCTACGAAACCAACGCATGAAACGACCATGATCCCGACCGTGCCCGATCCGCAACCGGAGCCACACTCAGAGTTGTACTGGATGTTTATGTTGCGATACGGCCCGCTATTACCGGGACTGCCGCCGCTAGCGGTGGCCAGAAGCGCTAGCGCGGTGCTCGTCGCGTTGAAGATGTTGACATCCTCAACCGTGGAACCTTCCTCGGCAGACTCGTTCAGGATTCCCGTCGAAGCTATTCCCGCTGCGTCCACCGTCAAGTTCCTAACTTGAGCGTCGAACTCCCCGCCGCCAGATCCCAACTGAACCACCGCACCCGTCAAGCCTGACCCTGCTTTTATCACGGTATTTTGGAAGCTTACGCCCGTTGGGGGGTTCAGTTGACTTACGCCGATACCCTCGACGTGCAGCCTGGACGGAATCTGCCAGGTTAGAGAAGTGGTGATTAGAGTGTTACCGAGCAATAGCTTTCCGCTCGCATCATTTCCGGTGATTCCATCGATCGTATGCGGGAAGGGGCTGGCCGCGCAGGTCTGCATACCCCCCGTGATGCCTCGGGCATCGATCGTCGCACTTGTGAAACCTGCACCCCCGTGACCAACGGTTTTTTGGGCGTATGTCCACGCTGCATTGATCTTCGCGCAAATGTCGGTTCCTGTGAACGCGGTCGCGTCAACAATGCTCGCTGACGCCGCAGTGCTGCCTCCCTTCTGTATGATGTTGTAGCCGGTTTGGGCAGGGGCTGATATTCCGGCCAGTGCGAAGGCGATACACAGCGGCATATATAGGCGGGCCGTTCGATTCGCATGTCTCATAGCTTCTCCTTACTCTTCGGAAGCTTTAAAGTGGCGCTTTCTCAGAGTGGCGCGAACTATGCGCCGTCCGAATGCAGAAAAGTGAGGGCTCTAGATTCTGTTACGAAAGTCGAACTTTGTACGCGCCTCCAAACAGTGCGAATGTCTTCCGGGCCATCGGGATAACTGCGAGGGGGCAGACCGCTCTCGATCCCTGTGCAAAATCGAAGATCAATCGGATCCTCGTTCGGATTTCGTAAAAAGATCCGGAGAGAAAGAAACCGCGCTATTCGCCGACGCCACATCGCGAACCGTAGCCGGGCACGCGCACAGACTTGCGCAATAGTCGCAACAGTTTGCCTAACCCCAAACATTTGTTCAGTTTAGTATTGACTTCCGGCCTCAGGCCGTTCAGAATCCCTTAGCTTTCTGCTGCGCCCCGCAGCTGGCCACCCAGGATTACTGAGAAAAAATTCTAAGGAAGGCCTGTGACGCCGTCATTGGGGAATGCACTTTGTCGAGAGAAATCGGACGCTGAGAATCGAAATCTAAACTGATCAACCAACCAAAACGAGATGTCGCATTTAAGCAATCCAAAAATCAACTCACCAAAGGAATGAAAGGAAAAACTATGAGGAAGTTAATTATTGTCGCGGCCGCGCTCGTCTGCTGTTTTGCAGCGTCTGCGATCGCTCAGGATGAAGGGGTTCCGGTTCCCAGATTCGTTACTTTGCCGCCGAAGCCCAGTGTGGGAACAGCCAAGCCCCCAGTCGTATTGCCCACTTGGACTGGCTCGTTTAACTACAATGGGACGAAGTATACCTACTATATGGTCGGGACCGCTCCGAACACGGGCAAATCCACAACCGTCAAGGCTTTCATTATCCCGGTGAAGATTGTCATCGGTAGCCACACATTTGATCCCAATAAGACAAATGAGAGTGGTGAGAGCGTTGTCCAGCAAACGATTGAGTCGCCGATTTTCCAAAATCAGACCTATACCCTCGGTGGAACCAATGTAGGCGACACCCAGTATGAGGACGCCTTCCAGCGCGCCAATTTCTGGGGGACCGTCAAGAGCCATACGGGTTACCACGTCCTGCTGGGTGGCCCAACCCTTTTGCCCGAACTGACCGTGAAACCAGGGTCGAATGGCGCCGTTCTGTCGTCCAATCCTTTCGGTGGCAATGTTCCAACCGCCCTGGTGGACATCAACTACATCGACCCAGTATTCGGCGCATACATCACAGCCCACAGCCAGATCACGCCGGACACCATCCCGATCTTCATGACCACTAACACTTACCTGACAGGGGGCCCACCGGTCATCGCCAACTGCTGCATCGGCGGCTACCATAGCGCGAACGGCCCACAGGCCTATTCGCACTACACCTATATCCCCATCCCGGGCGATTTCTCGCAGGATGTGTCCGCTCTGTCCCACGAACTGGGCGAGTGGATGGACGATCCCGGCGTCAAGGGAGCATTCAACAACGTCGCTTGCGGAATTCTTGAAGTTGGCGATCCCGAAGAGGTTTTCAGCAACTACGGCGCCTTTAAGTATCCGCTGGGCGGATTTACTTACAATCTGCAAGACCTGGTATTCCTTGAATACTTCGGCGCTCCAACCAGCACTTCAGTTCACGGGTGGTTGACCTTCCACGACAATCCGTTTGGTCTCGGTGTCTGTAGCCGAGGCGGCAGCTAACCTTCAGCAGACATCTGCTTGAGGCTCTTGCAAGGAAACAAACATGACGCCCGCCCGCGTAAGTGGGCGGGCGTCATGCTGTTTAGGCATGAGAGCGCAAACCGACTCGCCGAACAAACGGTATGCCTTCCAGAATGACATAGGAGTCTGTCCAGGCCAGTAAGGCCTCACCTGATTCGTTCACACCCGCTCCCAAAAGGAGGCTTTTTTCATCGGGCGCAGCCTTTGTCGCCGGCGATTTCGGCGATCCACCGGAAAGCTTGTCAAGCCCCCTCGACCATCAAATTCCGCCTAACCCCATCATTCCACTCCCAAAATATTTCTGAAAAATTGGCGGGTTTACCCTAGGCAATCTGCCATACTAGTGATTAGAGAATAAACCATGGGAGCGCGGACACTCCCCCGTCTGCGGCCTCTTCGGGGCGGACAGATCGCATCAAGCTAAGTCCTTTAGAAAAGATATTTTACAGGCATATCCCAAGAGAGTGCCTGTTTTCAGAGACTTACGAAGAATGGGTATCTCCGACCTAAGTCCTTTAGAAGGGATATTTTAGCCGGGTATCTCCAAAGCAGACCCTTTGTTTCCATAGATCTACAGCGAAAACGCAATTTTCGGGGTATATATCCGATATGAAATGGTAAACAAAAGAACCAGTATATTAAACAAATAGTAAACATAGCTGGCCTGTGTCCAGGCTCCGCGGAAACGTCGGCATCGCGCTACATTTTGCGTGGCGCAGCGCTTCCAGCGTTGGTTGAGGCTGCGGATAAACTTCACGCCCCGCCTATCGCTTACCCACACTCGCCGGCTGAATCTCTTCCACGTCGACCCAGTTCGTGGGATACGAACCGGTATAGCAGGCAGAACAATAGGTCGTCTTCTCGCCATCCCCGCAAGCCCTTTTCAATCCGGGCAACGAGAGATAACCCAGCGAGTCCGCTCCAATGAACTCGCGAATCTGCTCCACCGATTTGTTGGCGGCGATCAACTCCTTCTTGGAAGGCGTGTCCACCCCATAGAAGCAAGGTGAAATCGTAGGCGGGCACGAGATGCGCATGTGCACTTCCTTAGCCCCCGCGCTGCGCACCATGCGCACGATCTTGCGGCTGGTAGTGCCGCGCACAATCGAGTCGTCGATCAGCACCACGCGCTTGCCCTCAAGCAAACTGCGCACCGGATTAATCTTCAGCTTCACCCCAAAGTCGCGCACACTCTGCCGCGGCTCAATGAAAGTCCGCCCCACATAGTGATTGCGGATCAGCCCAAAGCGAAAAGGAATCCCGCTCTCCGCCGCATAACCGACCGCCGCGGTCACGCCGGAGTCCGGCACCGGAACCACCACGTCGGCCTCCGCCGGCGCTTCCCGCGCCAACTGCCGCCCCAGCTCCTCGCGGCTCTCCTGCACCGCCCGCCCAAACACCCGGCTGTCCGGCCGCGAGAAGTAAACATGCTCGAAGATGCAACTCGATTGCGTCAAAGCCGGAGCATAAGTCCGCGAAGTAATTCCCTCCGGACCGACGATAACAAGTTCCCCCGGCTTCACGTCGCGCTCGAAGGTGGCGCCGATCAGATCAAACGCACAAGTCTCGGAGGCAAACACGATGGTGTCCTGCGTTGCGCCACCATGCGCCGGAATCCGCCCCATGGCCAGCGGCCGAAAGCCGCGCGGGTCGCGCGCCGCAAAGATCCGGTCGGGACTGATCATGACCAGAGAGAATGCCCCGTCCACCCGCCGCAGCGCATCCGCAATGGCTTCCGGCAAAGTCTGCTCTTTCGAAAGCGCGATCAGATGCACGATCACTTCGGTATCACTGTTCGTCTGAAAAATCGAACCCTGACTATCTAGGCGCTGCCGGATATCCTGCGCGTTGACGAGATTACCGTTGTGCGCCAGCGCCATCATGCCCTTATTCGACTGCACCATAATCGGCTGCGCATTCAAAAGCGCCGAATCCCCCGCCGTGGAATACCGCGTGTGCCCGATGGCCAGCGTACCCCGCAGCTTGGCCAGCACGCCTTCCTGAAAAATATCGGCGACCAGGCCCATGGCCTTATGCATATGCAGAGCCATGCCATCGGAGGTCACAATCCCCGCCGACTCCTGACCCCGGTGCTGCAAAGCATGCAGACCCAGGTAAGCAAGCGTCTCCGCCTCGGGATGCGCGTAAATCGCCACCACCCCGCACTCATCTCGAAATTTGTCGAAAGGCATTTTCGCTCTCAGCTCCCAGCTGACACCAACGGCCCAACCGCTTCCGATCCCGCCCGCAGCGCCGCTTCCAACGCACCTTCATGCGTATCACGCAACTCGCTCACCGTCGCCGACACAACCACCCGATCATCCAACCGGATCTCGACCTGCCCGGAAACGGTCTCGCCAATCTCCTCCGCGGACAGCCGATATTTCGCCGCCACCGGTTGGATTCGCGAAAGATTATCCCGGTCGCACGAGATCACAATGCGGCTGGCGTCCTCGCCAAACAGAACAAACTCCGGCGGCAATCCGAGCGATGCCAGATTCACGCTCAGGCCAACGCCCTTGGCAAAAGCCGATTCCGCCAGCGTGACCGCAAGGCCACCCTCCGAGCAATCGTGCGCGGAATCGACCAGCCCAGCGCCAATCATTTCGACGATCGCCTTCTGCAGCGCCGCCTCTCGTGCCAGTTCGAGCGCCGGAGGAAATCCCCAAACCGCACCCAGAATTGCCTTGGCATACTCGGATGAACCAAACTCACACTCTGCGTCAGTGAGATCACCCGGCTCCGAAGCCCGCAGCAGAACTACAGCCCGGCCAGGCTCGCGAAAGTGCGGGAACACAGACTTGTGAACGTCCTCGAGAATGCCGACGATTCCAATCACCGGGGTCGGATAGATTCCCTCACCCAAAGTTTCGTTATAAAAGCTGACGTTGCCGCCGGTAATCGGCACGTCCAGTTCCTCGCACGCTTTGGTGATGCCGTCGATCACCTTCGAGAACTGCCACATGATGTGCGGCTTCTCCGGATTGCCGAAGTTCAAACAATTGGTCGCTCCCACCGGAGTCGCGCCCGAACAGGCGACGTTGCGAGCCGCCTCAGCAACGGCGAGCATCGCTCCGAGTTGCGGATCGAGATAGCACCAGCGGCTATTGCCATCGAGCGCCATCGCCAGCCCGCGCTGCGAGCCCTGCGGATCGGAATTCTTAATGCGGATCACGCCCGCATCCCCCGCCCCGGGACCCTCGACCGTATTGGTCTGCACCATGTGGTCATACTGCTGCCACACCCAGCGCTTGCCACAAATGTTCGGACTGGCCAGCAAGCGCTTTAAGTTGTCAGTGAAGTCACCCGCTTCAGCCAGGGTGATTGATTCAGGCATCTCCCGCGGCACCGGCGGCTCCCATCGTTCGAGTGGGCGGCTGTAGACCGGCGCGTCGTCGGTGAGTGCTTCGTTGGGAATCTCGGAGACAACTTCGCCGTGGTGGAGGACACGCATCTTGCCATCATTGGTGACGCGGCCAATTTCGACCGCGTCCAGTCCCCACTTTTCGAAGACGCGGAAGACTTCGTCTTCGCGGCCCTTTTGCGCCACCAGCAGCATGCGCTCCTGCGATTCGCTGAGCATGATCTCGTAAGCAGCCATGCCGGTTTCGCGCTGGGGCACGCGGTCGAGTTCAATCTCGGTCCCGACGTGGCCGCGCGCTCCCATCTCGCAAGTAGAGCAGGTCAGGCCAGCCGCGCCCATGTCCTGGATGCCGACGATCGCGCCCGTCTGCATGGCTTCCAGGCAAGCTTCGAGCAGCAATTTCTCGAGAAATGGATCGCCAACCTGAACATTCGGCCGCTTCGCCTCGGAACCCTCGCTGAATTCTTCGCTGGCCATGGTGGCGCCATGGATGCCGTCACGGCCGGTCTTCGATCCCACATAAATCACGGGATTGCCTTCGCCGGCGGCTTTCGCGTAAAAGATCTGATCGCTCCGCACCAGACCCAAAGCAAACGCATTCACCAGCGGATTGCCCGAATAGCAAGCTTCGAACTTGGTTTCACCGCCGAGGTTGGGCACGCCAAAGCAGTTTCCGTAAGAGGCAATGCCACTGACGACGCCTTCGAGCAGCGAATGATTCTTGCGAATTTCAGATTGTGTAGGTTGAGATTCTCGTGACTGCACTGCCGAGCTTTGCCCGGCTGGACGGCCGGGGGCGGCCGTCCCCGCGTGATTCTCGATCGGGCCGAACCTCAGCGAATCCATCACCGCGACCGGTCTTGCTCCCATGGTGAAAATGTCGCGCAGGATCCCCCCGACTCCAGTGGCCGCTCCCTGGAAGGGCTCAATGAACGAGGGATGATTGTGCGATTCGATTTTGAAGGCGCAGGCCCATCCATCGCCGATGTCGATGATGCCCGCGTTCTCGCCCGGGCCTTGTACGACGCGCCGGCTGCGCGTCGGCAGTCGCTTCAGGTGCACGCGGGAAGATTTGTAGGAGCAGTGCTCGCTCCACATCACGCTGAAGATGCCAAGCTCGGTAATAGTGGGTTCACGTCCGCCGAGAAGTTGTTTGACCTTTTCGTATTCTTCGGGCGTGAGCCCGTGCTCGCGGACGACTTCTGGAGTAATGCCAAGAGTGGAGGCAGTGGACATGAGGAAACTCTATTGTCGCATCTGCAGCGGGCGGAGAAAAGATGTTTCGTCTAGGGGACACCGATTCGGGGTTGGACCTCGGCGAGGAAAATAGCGAAGGCCGAAGGCTTGCAAGTCCGGCCTTCAATCAAACCGCCCAGAGTTAGTGGGTAGCCGCCACTGAGTTCGTTTTACGCCACGCCGAAATCGCAGGCGCACCGTGGGCCAGATGAGCGAGACTGGCGGGCTCGAGACTAATCTCCTCCGGCCCCTTGGTCTGTCCCGCAACGATCGGCTTGTTGGCGATGGTTTCGTAGGCATAACCGGTGAGTGTGGCAGTGATATGAGCGGGGTCCAGCGTAGCGTGAACTGTGAGTCGCGCCCAGCCGTAGTGTGTCTCGCCGCCAAGGATGAACTTTAATCCCAAGTAGCGATTCGAAGCATCTCGCCAATTTCCTTTGAATCTTTCATTTCCGTGTGTCGAGGTAGATGCCACTTCCATTACGCCGAATCCTGAATCGAACATCCTTCCGCCATTGATCCTGGCTCCTTTACTCAATGCCAAGGCGTACCCCCGGCTTGCGCCGACCGCAAAACCATTGCCCCTGGGCGCATTCACCCGCATGACAGCCCCTGTTCCACCGGACTGATTGCGGTAATCGTTGCTCAAGAAGAAGTCAGTGGTTCCATCGTTGTTGATATCAAGGTTATAGGGGGTGCCCACCTTAAAGACATGATGAGTCGGCGTGTAAACAACCCTGGCGTTTTGCAGGCTGCACTAGCGCCAGCACACTAACCCCTGCGGCGCTGGCCGCCAAGGTGTAAACGTTAAGGCCGTGCTCCAACGAGGGAGACAAGCCCTTGCTTTGGCGTTTCATCTATTACCTCCTGTTTGCTGCGCAACGCAGAAATCGTGGATGGCACCGAATGACCGAGACCAGAACCTTCAACCCCGACCTCCGCGCCCTGTTTTTGGTGCCATGCCAAACCAATGGCTCCGCGCTCAGTCCGTCTTTTTTCCAAACACACCGAAGGCGGACGTAAAGGCGGTGTCTTGGTACCATCCCTGTCCGTTATTGTTGTTGATCGCGTATATGCCCTCGATACCGGCGTAGGCATAGTCCCACTCGTCGCGCGTTTTTCTTTCGCTGGAATTGGTCTCGGCCACCACCCAATACTGTGTTCCTTTTCTCACTTTCAAGCCTTGCGCAGTTCTTACCACGTCAAGCGTGCAGCAGGTTCCAAAGTGAGGCAAATGTTTCACCAGCCACCGATGAATGACCTTACCCGGCAGACCACCCGAGTCCTGGTTGAGACTTAACACAAAAGAATTGGGCGATCCAGAGATGTGCTGGACCGCGACCGAGATCTGAGTAACCTCGGCGTCGGAGGTGGGCGTGAAAGGCATTGCGATCCACTCCTCGGTCACGCCCGAGTCGGGTCCGGCAACGTCCAACCCGACGTTGTCTGTGTACACTTTTCTCCCTCTTCCCAGGTTACTGAAGATGGTAAAAAGATTCTCAGGGTTCGGATCCACGGGTCGCAAGACTGTGGACGGTGTCGCAGCCATCGCCCAACTGGGCTTCCCCCGAAAACTGATTACGCCGCCATCGCCGGAACTCGCAGCTAAGAGGGTTACGGCAGCGATGGTCAAAATGCTCAGGCAGAGTAGCGTACGGACAACGGTTGTGTTTGCCATTAACGGCCTCCGGAAGATAGAGAGTTTCCGTTTACCGGTGGATGGGCGTCTTGAGCGCCCCCACCATACCTGCGCACTAAAAGGCATTTGTCACAGCAATGTCAAAACTCTGTCATTTGTTCTTGTGTCGACAAGTCGTCTGCTTCTCTTCAGAAAGGCCTCGCAGAATGACGTACGCACTTCGAAAAAACAAACTTGGTTTACGGCAAACGCGAAAGCTGCACCTTGTATCATCATGTTGAAATGAAATCCGTCATCGTCGGTACCGCCGGGCATATTGATCATGGCAAGACTGCGTTGGTGAAGGCGCTCACGGGCATCGATGCCGATCGGCTTGAAGAAGAGAAGCGCCGCGGAATCACCATCGATATCGGCTTTGCCAATCTGGAGTTGCCCATGCCCGATGGCGAAACTCTGCGTCTGGGATTCGTCGATGTGCCCGGGCACGAGCGCTTTGTGCGCAACATGCTGGCCGGGGTGGGTGGGATCGATCTGGTGTTGTTGGTGATCGCGGCGGATGAATCGATCAAGCCGCAGACTCGCGAACACTTCGATATCTGCCGCTTGCTTTCGGTGCGCCGCGGCATCACTGTATTGACCAAGTCCGATGCGGTCGATTCGGAAACTTTGGATGTCGTGCGCTTGGAAGTAGAAGAGTTTCTTCTCGGGTCGTTTCTTGGTTACCCCAACCCCATCGTGGCGGTCAGTTCGCTGACTGGCGCTGGAATGGACGATCTGAAGCGGGAGCTTTTAAGAGTTGCAGGCGAAGTTTCAGCAAGAGATTCAAGAGCGACCGCCCGTCTGCCCATCGATCGTGTGTTCACCATGAAAGGCTTTGGTACGGTGGTGACGGGTACGCTGGTTTCTGGCAGCATCCGCAAGGAAGATGAACTTGAAGTTTTTCCCGACGGGCGGCGCGTGCGAGTGCGCGGGGTTCAAGTGCATGGAAAGTCTGCGGAGCAAGCGGTGGCGGGACAGCGCACGGCGTTGAACTTGGCGGGTGCGACCACCGAAGAATTAGCGCGCGGGATGATGCTGGCTCCAGCTTCCACTTTTCATGCTACCTCCCGCGTGGATGTCGAACTGTCGCTGCTGCCTTCCGCTAAACCGCTGAAAGACCGCGCCCGCGTGCATTTTCACTCCTACACTTCGGAAACGATTGCCGGCGTAGTGCTCTATGGCAGGAAGCAGGTGGGTCCGGGCGAAAACGCTTTCGCGCAATTGCGGCTGAGCAAACCTCTGCTGCTGCTGCCCGGAGATCGCTTCATCATTCGGCAGTTTTCGCCAGTGGTCACCAGTGGCGGAGGCGTGGTGGTCGAGAATGCTCCTCCGAAGAGAGTCAAGGACGCGACCGATTACGCTCATTTCCTCAAGACGCTGGCCGAAGAATTACGCTCCGGGATGCTGCGGGCGCGGGTGATCGCGAGCGGTGCCAGGGGGCTCGGCATCGCAGAAGCGGTGGCGCGCACGGGCTGGCGGGCGCAACAGATTATTTCCGGGGTTGCGGGGAATCCGGAGATTGTCCGCATCGGTGACATTTTTATCTCCACGGCTGCGTTGGATCAGGTCAAAAAAGATTTCATCTCCGCTCTCGAAGCTTTCCATAAACACAATGCCCTGGTTGCGGGCATGAGCAGGGAGGGAGTGCGCGGACGTTTTTCCGAAGTGGCGCCGACGGTGTTTGATCACGTGTTCGACGAGGCGCTCGGGGCGAGAAAGATTGAAGTTGCCGGTGAGCTGGTGCGCCTGGCGGGGCGCGGTGTGGTGATGAAGGACGAAGAAGCCGAATCCAAGAAGATGATCGAGTCGGCATTCGCCGACGCCGGTCTCAAAGTGCCCGCCCTTAAAGATGTGCTCGCGGGATTGAAGGTGGACAAGGCACGGGCGCAAAAGATTGTTACCCTGCTGCTGCGCGACAAAGTTCTGGTGAAAATTTCAGACGACCTGGTTTTTCATCAGGAAGCCCTGGCCGGTTTGCGTAAGCGCATTAGCGCGGAAAAAGTAAAGTCGCCCCGGCTCGATGTGGCACGCTTCAAGGACCTGACCGGAGTCAGCCGCAAATATGCGATTCCTTTACTCGAGTATCTCGACCGAGAACATGTGACCCGGCGAGTAGGCGATGAGAGAGTGATTTTGTAGAAGAGCAGCACTTAGCACTTAGCATTTAGCACTACACGAGGTCATCGGGCGATAACCGACTCTGAGGGGATCAGAGCAAGGAACCCAAAGGGCTAAGTGCTAATTGCCAATTGCAAATTTCCCAGTGCCAGTGCCAAGTGCGGACTTCCATTCCACCCCAAAGGTATCGGCTAGCTAGAAAGTTACTTCTGTTTCCACAGTCGGAGGGAGTATGCTGCGCGCATGGCAGTGTCGGTCTCGGTCCTAGCGAGTGGGAGCCGGGGGAACAGCACGATTGTGCAAAGTTCCTCCACGCGAATTCTCGTGGATGCGGGAATTTCCTGCCGCGAGACGTTCAAGCGGATGAAAGCTGCGGGAGACGATCCGCATTCGCTTTCCGCCATTCTCATCACCCACGAGCATACCGACCATGTTTACGGCCTGCTGGTGCTGGCGCGCAAACTGAAGATTCCCGTGTTCATGACGGGCGCCACGCATCACGCTTGGTCCAGGTCGATGCGGGATGCGGCGGGGGAGCGTCCGCAGTTGGCGCGCCTGGAATTGTTCTCCTCCGGGCACAGCTTTCGCGTTGGTGACATTGCGGTTACCCCCTTTACCATTCCTCACGATGCGGTGGACCCTGTCGGGTTCACCTTCCTCGCGGAGGGCATTAAAATCGCGATTGCTACCGATCTTGGACGCTTGTTGGCGAATGTGAAGGACAACCTCCGAGCTTGCGACGTGCTGGTAATTGAATCGAATCATGATCTTGAGATGCTGCGCAACGGGCCTTATCCCTGGTCGGTGAAGCAGCGGGTGGGGAGCCCTACCGGGCACCTGTCGAACGAGAAGCTCGCGGAATTCTTTGCCACCAGCTATGATGGGAACGCATCTTATGTAGTATTGGCGCATCTATCCGAGCTGAATAACCATCCTGAGCGAGCTCGGAGAGAGGCGGAGAAGGCTTTGTCGGGCCGCCGCACGCTATTGCATAATCGGGTCATGCTGGCGGCTCAGGCGGAGCCCATGCAACCAATCCGGTTCTGACGTACCTGGGGATTAGGAACGTAACCTAGATCGACAGTAACGAAGATCAGTAGTTGCATATGAGTCAGTGCGTTGATCCTATCGTAGGCAAGATTCTGGCGGGCTGGCGCTATGATATTTCCGGCCTGGCGCCCGAGATGGGTGGCGACTACGAGGAACACTTCGCGGCCTGCGAGCACTGCCGCAGCCGGCAGCGTCTGCATCGTACCATCGACATTTCCTTGATTGTGCTGGCTTCCGTTTCCGCCGGAGTGTTTCTGCTGGCTTTCGGCGTGATTCGCCACTTTGGCCCGAGCAACGCCTTTTGGCTGGAAATCGCGGCGCTGGCGGGTTTCGCGCTTTCGGCGTTGATCTGGCTGATCGTCGCCGTGGCTACACCTGCGCCCATGGCGGTGGTAGATGCAGCCAGGATTGGCGCCCGCCATGTGCACGATCGGCTGCCGGCCGAAATTCGCGAACGGCTTCCCGAAGAACTGCGCTTGAAGATTACCGGCTCGTAACCTCATGCACGTTCTCTCCAAGACGCTGGGGTTGCTCCTGCTGGTTGCAGTGGTTACGGCTCCGCTGGCGGCGCAATGGCTTCACGCGGATGGTCCATCACAGCAGCGAGCTGCGGGATGCCATGAGGACGGCGGGAGCGCGCCGGCGCCTGCACCTACGAGTCACAATTGCTGTCTGGGCGCCCATCATCCGGCAATTCTGCAGCAATCCTGTAGTTTGAGAGTTTCGCTTCACAGCACGGCACGACTTGATCTGGTGCCGCATTCAGCTGCCGTGACCGTGCCCGGCAGTTTCCCCAATCCCGTGATCGTCCCCGGCGATCCCCCGATGCTATCCCCTCTGCGCGTCTAGACTCTTGGGAGTTTCGCCCCTGCATGGGCGTGGACGCACCGCGCCTACTTCAAGACCGTCTTCATTAAATTCGTCGAGCTCTGCCTTCCAGCAGCGTCGACGCCTATCTTTTTTCAGCGCGAGAGTGATGATGCGAGGAGCGGTGTGGTGTATTCCAGCAATTACAGTTCTCGTGATCTCGTCCTTAGCTCAGAACGCAGATCACGATATGAGCATGCCTGAATCCGGCGAGTCTGAGCAGGCGACGCAGCCCGTCGACGGAATGCAGAGGATGAACATGGGCGATGCATCAGTATCCTCGATGCCCTCGTTTCACGCTTCTTCCGGCTCCAGTTGGCAACCAGCCTCGGTGCCGGAGACGATGTGGATGATCTCGCGGGGCAACTGGGATTTGATGTTTCATGGCACCGTGTTCATCACTTATAACCAGCAGGGTGGGCCACGCGGCGAGGGTAAAGCGGAGTCGACGAATTACTTCATGTTCATGGAGCAGCACCGGCTGGGCTCGGGCACACTCTTGCTCCGGCAGATGTTTTCGGCGGAGTCGCTGACTTCGCCGCATCCCGGTTTTCCCGAGCTTTTTCAAACAGGCGAAACTTATCACGGCCAGCCGCTGGTCGATCACCAGCATCCGCACAACGTATTCGCTGAACTCGCCGCGCTATACACGGTTCCGATCAACGAGAAAGTCTACTGGCTGCTTTATGGAGGCCCATCCGCCGAGCCCGCGCTGGGGCCGGTCACCTACATGCATCGCCAGTCGGCGTCGGAGAATCCGGAGGCGCCGCTCGGCCATCACTTGCAGGATTCGACCCATACCAGCTTTGGGGTGGTGACTACGGGCTTCATCTTCGATGCTGCCAAACTAGGCTACTTTAAAGTTGAGGGATCGGCTTTCAATGGACACGAACCCAATGAAGAGCGTTGGAGCATTCAACTGGGAGCCCTCAATTCGTGGTCGTTTCGCGCGACTGCCGCGCCCAGTCGCAACTGGACCGCCGAGTACAGCTATGGGCGGGTGTTGCATCCCGAGGCGCTTGATCCCAACAACGAATTGCGGCAGTCGGCCATGGTCGAGTACAACCGGCCATTATCCCGAGGGAAGTTGGGGAACGGCAACTGGGCAACGTCGCTGATCTGGGGACGCAAGCATAAGCAACTCGACAACACCACGCAGAACAGTTTTCTCCTCGAATCGACGCTGAATTTTTTCGAGCGAAATTACGCTTACACCCGGCTTGAGCTGGTCGACAAAGACGAATTGTTTCCGCACGCGCCGACTCACCCGGCGTACCGCATTGGCGCATACACCTTCGGCGGGGTGCGCGATTTCGTGCACAGCGAGCATTGGCAAGTGGGACTCGGCGGGGACGTAACTTTTTACTCGAAGGCTGCGGTTCTCGATCCCATCTATGGCAACACCCCAGTGTCATTCCATCTGTTCGTGCGGATACGTCCGGGATCGATGATGCACAAGTAGCAGAACGTCCATTTTGAACACGTAGGGGCGGACGCACTCGTCCGCCCAGCGGGGCGAAGCGCCGCAGAGTTGCCAGGAATCCCGGCCAGCACCTCCTGGACGAGGCGTCCGGCTACGTGAGTTTTTACGCTTTGATGTGGCAGCTTGCCAGGCCCTTCTTCTCCAGATACTGCTGGTGGTAATCCTCAGCTTCGAAGAAGGTTACCGCTGGAACGATTTGCGTGACCACCGGCTTACTGAATCGATGAGACTTTTCCAATTGCTCCTTCGAAGCCTTGGCTGCGGCTTCCTGTTCTGGATTGTGAAAGAAGATTGCCGAGCGATACTGCTTGCCCCAATCCGGCCCCTGCCGGTTGAGCTGCGTGGGATCGTGGTTCTCCCAGAACACTTCAAGCAATTTGTCGTAGGAAAGCTTGGCGGGATCGTAATCGATTTCGACGGCCTCGGCGTGGCCGGTCGTGTCTGTGCAAACCTGCTTGTAGGTTGGGTTAGGGGCACTGCCGCCCGTATAGCCGACGCGGGTCGAGATCACGCCGGGCAGCTGGCGGAAGGTAGCTTCGACCCCCCAAAAACAGCCTGCGGCAAAAGTGGCTTTAGCCATTTGAATGACTCCATTCTAAAGTGTAGCGATTCTATTGGATGCCGCAAGCCCCGGAAAGTGGCATGAGACCGGGCTGCGAGTTTTGCGGGGAAAGTCACTTCCTACAGAGCTTTCCCGGTTGACGCACCCCAGTTTGCCGCGCTAAATTGCTGTAGCGGCTTTTGCCCCCCATCCGCCTGAGGTGTAGTGTCCCTTGGTTTTCCAGCGCGCCACTAGAAGTTTCCGGCTGGCTTTCTCGATCTTGCTTGCTTGCCTGATCGTCCCCGCGGCATTGGCCGCGAAAGCCGGTTTTACTCCTCAAGCCCGGGTCGGCTTCACCGTGGGCGATCAATGGGAGCCCGCCATAGCCAGCGACGGGTTTGGCCACACCTACATTTTGTATCCGCAGTATGGGCGCGTGCCCGGATGCCGCACCTGCCCGCTCCCTTCCATGATTCTGGTGGTCAGCCACGACAATGGGGTTACCTGGCAGCCGCCGCGGGAGATCACACCGCCCGGCACTGGCCAGTATGATCCGCAGATTGCCGTCGATCCCGTGGATCGCCGGACAGTGTATGCGGCGTGGTTGCAAAACAGGAAGCTGGACATGATCGTGGCCAAGTCCGTGGACTTCGGGCAAAGCTGGTCGATTGTGGTGGCCGATCGCGGAATTTCCGAAGCCGATAAACCCGTGCTTGCGGTTCGAGGGCCGGATGTTTATGTGGGGTTCAACCGGGTTCGAAAGATGTGGGTAGCCTCATCTCATGATGGCGGGCTCACATTCACAGCGGCAGACGTGGGTCCAAGGCTGAGATTGGTTCGATCTCTGGCAGGAGGGGCAACGGTCGATTTGCGAGGTTACGTTTATTTGGCTTGGGCTGGATACACCCGGCAAGATGGCGCCAAGGGTCGCGAGAACCTCTATGTTAGCAAGTCGTCCGATGGCGGCGGGAGCTGGGCGACACGGCTGATGGATGTCTCGGGCGCTCCTCCCGATTGCGGAGCGTATCACTGCGGGTGGGGTTACCTGGGGGCGCAGATCACGATGACCTCCGATGACGCCGGCACTTTGTATGCGCTGTGGAATTCCGGTGCGGCGGATAAGAGTCCCGAGCGAATTTACTTTGCTTCCTCTACCACGGCCGGCGATACCTGGTCGCCGAGGCTGAATGTTTCGACTGCGGCCTCGAGCGTGGAGCATGCTTTTCCGGCGCTGGCAGCGGGCGAAGCGGGCGACGTGCGCATCGCATGGATGGATGCGCGCAATCTCGATACGCGCAACCATCCGCTGTGGAATATTTATTACCGCAGTTCCACGAACGGCGGCGCAACCTGGTCGGCGGAGTCCAGGATTTCGAGCTACGTCCCAGGCTATCGCTACATTCGCTCCAGAGGCTTCAGCTTTCCGTTTGGGGATTACTTCGCGCTCGGCATTGACAACCAGGGGCAGACGCAAGCCGCGTGGGGCGAAGGTCTGAATTTCAGATCGCCGGGTTCGATCTGGTACAGCAACGGACGGTAGACCACGATTGCCCTAATCGCGGTGTACTTTTTCCCTCCTTTTGTTTCGCGGTCCCGTGCTGCAGGGCTGCTCGCTTTGCGAAGCTTTCCTCGCGTGCAGCGTCGGAGCGAAATTCCTCCGATTTACCGCGCAATCGCTAGCAAAGCTTTTGACAAGCCGACTTCCGTCAGCGATCGGTTGAATCGATACTTCACGCGACGAAGCGTGTGGTCTACAATTCGTGACACCACCCGGAGTTCTATTCGTTCTCCTTGTATAAGCCGATTCTCGCCGAATGCGGAGATATCCATGATTCGACATTTTCTTGCCCTAGTGCTTTTCGCCTTGGGAGCGGTTTCAACCCACGCTCAGCCCTCGTTGCCGTCCAGCTTTCAAGCAAAGACGATCCGCAGCCCGGAAGGGGCAGATATTTTTGTACGCTGGGGAGGAAGTGGCCCCGTGGTAGTCCTAATTCACGGGTACGCGGAGAACAGCGATTCGTGGGCTCCTTTGGCTGCTGATCTCATGAAAGACCACACGGTAGTGGTGCCGGACCTCCGCGGCATTGGACGATCCTCCAAGCCTGCCGATGGCTACGACAAAAAGACTCAGGCCAAAGATATGCGCGCCGTTGTAACCGCGTTGGGATACGACAAGACGTTTGTTGTTGCTCACGATATCGGCAACATGGTGGCTTACGCGTACGCCGCGATGTATCCCGACAAGGTTGAGAGGTTGGTCGTCATGGACGCACCAATACCTGGGATTGATCCGTGGAGCGAAATTCTCCAAAGTCCAGGAGTCTGGCACTTCAACTTTCACGGACCGGATGCGGAACGGCTGGTGGCAGGGCGGGAGCGAATCTATTTTGACCGGATATGGAACGACTTTACCGCCGATCCTGGTAAGCCTGACGAGGACACCAGGAATTTCTTTGCCGCCACTTATGCGCAGCCTGGTGGAATGCGGGCAGGGTTCGCGCAGTTCACCGCGTTCTCGCAGGATGCGAAGGATAATAGGGTCTTCGAACAAACGAAGCTGACGATGCCTGTAATGGCGGTTGGTGGAGAGAAGTCCTTCGGTCCCCTGCAAGCTGTGATCATGCGTCACGTAGCGACCAACGTGCGGGAGGAGGTCGTCGCTGGCTCAGGACATTGGCTGATGGAAGAACGGCCGGCTTACACTGTTGCGCTGATTCGTAAATTTCTTGACGGTCCGGTGGTTGCGCATAGTGCAGGCAGTGCTAGTAGCGACTCAAAGGAGGAACGCCTCACTCCTACGGAGTACAAGTTTCCGCAAGTGGGGAATCCGGGTACGGGAAGCTCAGGGCTGGGCGGGATCCAGACTGTTGTTCTGAAGGGCGATCCAGACCAAGCAGGCGTTTATACCATCATGCTTCGCGTCCCGGCACATACACGGATCGCTGCGCACTCGCATCGCGATGACAGGGTTGCGACCGTGATTTCCGGCACATGGCATTTCGGGTATGGCGACATATTTGATGAGGCCAAACTGAAGGCCCTACCTGCTGGCAGTTTTTACACCGAACCGCCCTCCCGGAATCACTTCGCAGCAACCGGTGACGAACCGGTTGTCGTTCAGATTACCGGTTTCGGTCCGTCTTCGACTGAGTACGTGGATGCCACACAGGATCCCCGCAAATCAGCCAGGTCGAATTGAATCATCGACCAGAGCCGAAAGGAGAGAAGGCTCAACACTCTACCGATAAAGGCGCTTGCGCTGACTGAATTTTGGCACGAAATTTCCAGGATGGTCCCCGACGCCGGCGCGATCCCACCCCGGCTCGAGACAGGCCAAGTCGCTTCAACTGCGACTGCTTAAGTTAGCGCTTAGGGGGCTGTTCCCGCGCGATTTTGCCACCTTAATTGCAATGATCGTGAGCACCGCGAGGACCTGGGTTTTTCGCCTCGCCACGCAACCAGACCTTTTCGCTTCCGCTTCTCGGAACGAGGGGATAAGTTTGTCCGACGGCGTGCGATCTTGCTCGCTGTGCTAAATTCGTAGACTTACGCATTCGGCATTTCTTTTTAAATGTCCTCATTCGTACCAAACATCCGGCGTCCTGCCGTAAAGGTCTTCGTCGCTACCACGGTGATGCTGACCTTTATCTCGTTCTGGCGGGCCGCTGCCATCGTCCTTGCCGACCTGGCTTCGTCCGCTTATTACGCGGGCGGTGATGCGGAGAAAGTCATCGGCAAGAGCGCCCCCTGGTTCATCCTGGCAGTGATGTTGTTCAGTTACTGCGTCCGGGCCCTTTATATCGAGTCCAGCAGCATGTTTGTGCGTGGCGGCGTTTACCGGGTAGTTAAGGAAGCTATGGGCGGCACGCTGGCCAAGTTTTCGGTGTCCGCATTGCTGTTCGACTACGTCCTTACCGGCCCTATCAGTGCCGTCTCAGCGGGTCAATATCTTGCGGGATTCATTGAAGATATCGGGAAGTATGTCCACCATCCCCTGGTCTTTTCGGAAGACCATTTTTCCGCCGGCTTCGCCGTTCTCATCGTGCTTTATTTCTGGTGGAAGAACATCCAGGGCATGCATGAATCCAGCGAGAAAGCCCTGCAGATCATGATTGTCACAACCGTGATGGTTGTGATTTTGATCATCTGGTGCACCATCACGGTCTTCAGCGCGCCCGTTCATCTGCCGCCGAACCCGCTTCATCCCGGGGTGGTGAAGCTCAACAAAGAATCGCTGGGATGGCTGGACGGAGCCTGGATCAGTCATTTCACCTGGATCATTTTGTTTGTCGGATTCGGACATTCCGTCCTGGCCATGAGCGGCGAGGAAACGCTGGCCCAGGTCAATCGCGAGATCGAACATCCCAAGCTGAAGAATCTGGAAAAAACCGGCTTGGTTATTTTCATCTATAGCCTGCTGTTCACCTCACTGGTTTCGTTCTTCGCGGTCATGATCATTCCGGATCACGTTCGGCACGACTACTTCGCCAACCTGATCGGCGGCATTGCGATGTACCTGGTCGGCCCGACGGTGCTAAAGCTGATCTTCCATGCCTTCGTCGTGCTGGTGGGTGTCCTGATTCTGGCGGGCGCGCAAAATACATCAATCGTGGGCGCGAATGGCGTCTTGAATCGTGTGGCGGAAGACGGCGTACTCACCGACTGGTTCCAGAAACCGCAAAGCAGATTTGGCACCAGCTATCGCATCATCAATTTGATTGTCGGGTTGCAACTGCTGACCATCGTCCTCAGCCGAGGCAACGTTTATGTCCTGGCAGGGTTGTACGCCTTCGGCGTGATCTGGAGCTTCGCCCTGAAGTCATTGGCAGTTTTGGTGTTGCGCTACACCGAGCCGGAGAATCGCCAATGGAAAGTGCCCGGCAATTTTCACATCGGTGGCCGTGAAGTGCCAGTGGGCCTGATTCTGATCTCCGCGGTGCTGCTGATTACGGCATTGGTAAATCTGTTCACCAAGTCCGAAGCGACAATCGCCGGCGTCACTTTCAGTGCTGTTTTCTTTGCGCTTTTCACTTACTCCGAGCATCGGGTCGCGAAAGAGCGACATGGCAAGCCGGAGAATCTGGATCAATTCCGGGTTTATGGCAACCAGGAGCTAGGATCTGGCGCCCTAGGGGTGAGGCCGGGAAACATTTTGGTCGCGGTTCGCGATCCTAGAAATCTCTATTATCTGCGCGATGTCCTCAGGAACACTGACACGATCCGGCAAGATGTAGTCGTGATGACGGCGCGCCTTTACCATCGCGAGCATTCCTTCAGCGGCAGCGCGGTCATCGATGCTTCGCAAGTCTTCGATCATTACGAGCAGGAGCTGTTCACCGCCGCGGTCGCGGTTGCGGAAAAAGAAGGCAAACCGGTTTCGCTGCTGGTAGTCCCGGCTACCGACGTCTTCGAGGCCATCGTGGTAACCGCGCAACGCCTGGACTCGAGCAAGATTGTCTGCGGACTCTCCAACAAGCTCACCCCCGACGAACAGGCCAAGCTCCTGGGAGACGCGTGGGAACGTCTGCCCGAACCCCGACCGCGTTTGATCTTGGAGATACATGAGCCCAACGGAAGAGTCCGCGAATACCTGCTCGGCCCCCACGCCCCGCGCATGCGTCCCCAGGATCTTGAACTCATGCACAAAGTGTGGCTCGATATCACCTCCGATCCCAAATACTGTGGCGCCCACCACTATCATGTTGTCGCTCTGGCGCTCGAAGAGTTACGCCGCGAATTGAATAGCGATCAGCGGGCGGAGATATTGGCGAAATTACTGGACGAAATGCACAGAGATGAGGCCCCGAAGAGCGAGGGCTAAGTTCTCGCTCGGGCTACGGCGAATTCCGACGGCTCCGGAACTTCCGTAGCGCCAGACGTCCTCGTCCGGGGTCAGCAACGCTTGGAATCTCCCGAAGCTGCGGCGCGTTGCGCCGCTGGGCGGACGAGGGCGTCCGCCCCTACGTGATTATTCCCACGCCGCCACGGAGATGATGCGCATTCGGCTCTCCTGATAACATCATTTCGTGAGCCCAAATTCTTCAGTCCGCGTGCGCTTTGCGCCTTCTCCTACGGGTCATCTGCATGTGGGGAACGCTCGTACGGCTTTGTTTAACTGGCTCTTTGCGCGCCAAAAGAACGGCACCATGGTGCTGCGCATCGAGGATACCGACGTCGAGCGAAGCGAAGCGCGCTTTGAAGACCAACTCATCGGCGACTTGAAATGGCTAGGGCTGGATTGGGACGAGGGTCCAGACGTCGGCGGTCCTTACGCGCCGTATCGTCAATCCGACCGTCTGGAACTCTATCGCGAGCAGGCCGAGCGGCTGCTGAACGAGCACAAAGCCTATTTATGTTTCTGCACCGAGGAAGAGCTGCAGAAAGAACGCGACAAGGCGCTAGCCGAAGGCGGCCAGCCAATTTATTCGGGCAAGTGCCGCACCATTGATCCCGGCGAAGCCAAGCGCCGCCGCGCGGCTGGCGAGGCCTGTGCCATCCGGCTGCAGATTCCCGAGCACCCGATTCGCTTTCACGACATTGTTCACGGCGACGTCGAGTTCTCCAACGAAGTCGTCAGCGATCCCATCATTCTGCGTTCGAATGGCATGCCGGTCTACAACTACGTGGTAGTGATTGATGACGCGCTGATGAAGATTACCCATGTAATCCGCGGCGACGATCATCTTTCGAACACTCCCAAGCAAGTCGCTCTGTACGAGGCTCTGGGCTGGCCGGTGCCGGAATTTGCCCACTTGTCGACTATCCTGGGCGCCGATCGGGAACGGCTATCGAAACGCCATGGCGCGACCTCGATCGCCAATTTCCGCGACATGGGCGTGCTGCCTGAGGCGCTGGTGAACTATCTGGCGCTGCTGGGCTGGGCTCCGAGCGGAGGCACGCGAGAAATTTTCACGCTTCAGGAACTGGTGAAAGAATTTTCTCTGGAGCGGATCACGCCCTCTGCGGCTGTTTTCGATATGGAAAAGCTGTACTGGCTGAACCGGCAATACATCAAGACGTGGCCACCCGACCAGCTCAGTGCGATTGGAGTATGGTTTTTCGCCAAGGCTGGCTTAGTCGCCTACAGCGATGCCGCATGGCTGAGTTCCCATAGAATTCCGATCGTCCAGGTGAGCAACGATTTGCGCAGTTGGTTGTCACAAATTGTGGGACTGCTGGCGCCGTACGTAGATCGCCTCGAGCAACTGCCAGAGAAAGCAGCTTTCATTTTCAACTACGACGCAAAAGCTGCACTGGCCGCGCCTGATAACGCCGAGGTTCTCAGCTGGCCAAACACGAATGCAGTATTCACCGGGTTCACGGTCAAGATTATGGCAGACGAATCGGCGAGCACGGGCCAACTGACGCCCGAGCAGTTCAAAAAAATTATCAACGAGGTAAAGGCGGAAACCGGCGCCAAGGGGAAGGAACTATTTCATCCCATCCGCGTCGTCATTACCGGCTCGCATTCCGGACCCGATTTCGACAGACTGATCCCCATCCTCGAAGTTGGCAGCCATTTGAATCTGCCCAAGCACGTGCTCAGCGTGCGCGAGCGAGTAGAAGAGTTCGCCAAGGCCCAGGCTTCAGCCACGGATTTCCGCTGATCGGCAAGGATTTTTCAAATTCAGAGATCCAGAACATTCGTGTTGATCTGCGCAAATTTTTGGCTGGACTACTTTTTCAAAATACCCTCTAATGCTGCTCTCAGGTCGGGCTTCTGGAAGACATAGCCACCGGCCAAAAGCTTCGCCGGTTCTACTCGTTGGCTCGCCAGCAAGAGCTCATTGCCCATCTGTCCAAAGACCAGGCGTGCTGCAAAAGCGGGGATGGGGAAAATCGCAGGGCGCGATAGCACGGAAGCCAGCGTCTTGGTGAATTCTGCGTTGCGCACTGGAACCGGCGCTACCACATTGACCGGAGCGTGCATCGTGTCGGTCTTGATGACATGTAGAATCGCGCCAACCAAATCGCCGATATCAACCCAGCTCATCCATTGACGCCCGTTCCCGATGTTGCCCCCAACGCCCATCCGAAAAGGGGGAAGCATCTTTTGCAATGCCCCGCCTGACCGGCTCAGCACTACGCCGAAACGCATTTGTACCGTGCGAATTCCGGCTTTGGTTGCGGGCACGGCGGCGGCCTCCCACTCCCGGCATACTTCGGGAAGAAAGCCGACTCCCGCAGCGCCGTCCTCGCGTAGTATTTCTTCGCCGCGGTCTCCGTAGTATCCGATTGCCGAAGCCGAGACCAGCACCCGCGGGCGCTGCGAAGCTGCGGCGAGAGCTTCGGCTAGATTGCGTGTGCCCTGCACCCGGCTTTGGCGAATACGGCGCTTCTTGGCTTCTGTCCAGCGGCCAACAATGGATTCGCCGGCGAGATGGATGAGCGCGTCGAAACCGGAGACCGACTCCGGCGCGAGACCCTGCGTCGGATCCCATCCAATTTGCCCTTTGCCAGAGGCGCCGCGAACCAGTCGCGTGACTTCGAATCCACTCGACTGCAAGGCAGGCAGCAAAGCAGCGCCAATCAAGCCAGAGGACCCGCTGACCAAAATCTTTTCCGGCATTAAGGTTAACCAGTGATCAACTTTATCAGTTTGCCGATTAACCGAACATATAGGCACCGTCCGCAAGTGTAGACGTTGCTTGCAACGTCTCATTCCCGGCTATAATTCTTCATGGCGACGCTGCGCGAACAGATCGCGACCACCGCCCTTACGGTGACCAAATTCCGGGAGTTGTTGCGCACCATGCGTGCCAACCGGCCCGGCGACGATCTGGAACTGGTGCGCAAAGCCTACGAATTCTCTCAGAAGAATCATGCCGGCCAGAGCCGTGCTTCTGGTGAACCCTACCTCGCCCATCCCCTCAGCGTGGCGCAGGTGTTAGCCGAAATGAAGATGGATGCGGTGGCCATCGCCGCCGGTTTACTGCACGACTCGGTCGAGGACACGTCTGTCACGATTGTTGACATCCGCAAAGAGTTTGGCGAGCAGGTGGCGCATATCGTCGAAGGCGTCACCAAGATCAGCCAGATTGACTTCGCTACGCGCGAGGAGCAGCAAGCGGAGAATCTCCGCAAGATGATGCTGGCCATGGTGGACGACATTCGCGTCGTCCTCATCAAGCTTGCGGACCGCTTGCACAACATGCGTACCCTCGAACATCTTCCGCCGGAACGCCAGCAAAAGATTGCCAAGGAGACGCTCGAGATTTATGGCCCCATCGCACACCGGCTGGGGATGGGCAAGATTCGCGGCGAACTCGAAGACCTGGGGTTCCGCTATCTTGATCCCCTCACCTACCAGCAAGTGCACGATACCGTGGAGGCCCGCCGCAAGCAGGGCGAGCAATTCTTGGCCAAGGTTGAGCAAACCCTCCGCGACAAGCTGAAAGAAGCGGGCATCACAGCCGAAGTGGAAAGCCGAATCAAACGTTTATTCAGCATTCACAAGAAACTGGTGCGGCAGAAAATCAGTGTCGACCAAGTCTATGATTTATACGCCATGCGGGTGATCACGAAATCATTGCAGGACTGCTACGCCGTGTTAGGGATCGTGCACAATGTGTGGCGGCCCGTGCCTGGCCGCATCAAGGATTTCATCGCCATGCCGCGGCCCAATTTTTATCAGTCGCTGCACACCTCGGTGATTACCGAGGACGGCACCCCGTTTGAAGTGCAGATCCGCACCGAGGAAATGCACCGCATGGCGGAAGAAGGCATCGCGGCGCACTGGAAGTACAAGGATGGCCCAGTCTCGGCGCAGGACGAACAAAGGCTGGCCTGGCTGCGGCAAGTGGTCGAATGGCAGCGCGACGTGTCCGATCCCACCGAGTTTCTTTCCACCCTCAAAATCGATCTGTATCCCGAAGAGGTCTACACGTTTACTCCTAAGGGCAAGGTCGTCGTGCTGCCTCGGGAATCCACGCCTATCGATTTTGCCTATACCATTCACACCGAGGTTGGCCACAGCTGCGTGGGCGCGAAGGTGAACGGACGCATGGTGCCCCTGCGTCACAAACTGCACAGCGGCGATATCGTCGAAATCATGACTCAACCGGGGCATAAGCCGAGCCGCGATTGGTTGGCTGCGGTCAAATCGTCGCGGGCGCGCAACAAGATCAAACATTGGCTCAACATTCATCAGCGCGAGCGCGCGGTCGAAATCGGCCGCAAGCTGATTGAAAAAGAGGCGCGCAAATATCGGGTCGCGCTGAAAGAGATCAAGGACGAAGAGCTGCGCAAGATTGCCTCCGACTACGGCCTGGGGCAGATCGACGACTTGATGGCCGGAATCGGATACGGGAAATATTCGGCGCGGCAAGTGCTGGCCCGGTTGGCACCCGCCTCCGCTGCGCCTGTCGCCGACAGCGAAACGTCCGGTGGCTTCGTTAGCGTGGTGCGGCGGGTTTTCGGCGGAGACAGCGGCAACAACGCCATCCGCGTGAAAGGCCACGGCGACCTGCTGGTATATCGGGCCCGCTGCTGTAACCCCATCCGCGGCGAGGACGTTGTAGGTTATGTGACCCGCGGCAAAGGTGTTGCTGTCCATGCCGTGAACTGCCCCAACGTCGTGAATCTGCTGTATGAGCCCGAGCGCCGCATCGATGTGGAATGGGCCCGCGATGAGGGAACTCCGAGCTCGTATCCGGTGAAGCTTACGGTCTTTTGCGACGACCGCTTCGGCATGCTGAAGCAGATTACGGCTGTGATCAGCGACGCTAAAACCAATATCCGAGATATGCAGGTGCGCAGCTCAAATGGTCAAGCTAACATCGATGTCATTCTCGACATTGCGGACCTCAAGCACCTGGAAAACATTATTAACGGCGTGCGCAAGATTCCTGGCGTTCATGAAGTGCAGAGGCTGCAGAAGGTTTAGTTGTTGGTCGTTCGTCGTTGGTCGTTGGTCGTTCGTCGTTGGTCGTTCGTCGTTGGTCGTTCGTCGTTGGTCGTTGGTCGTTCGTCGTTGGTTGTTGGTCGTTCGTCGTTGTTGCTGGCCCAATCATTTGACATCCTCTGCGTGCATCTGCGTAAATCAACTGCGGCGAAGTTTCTGTTTCTGGAGGATGGATGCGAGATGTGGTCTCTACCAAAGAAGGCCCGCAGGCGATTGGGCCGTATTCACAGGCGATCCGGGCCAACGGGTTCGTCTTCGTTTCTGGACAGGTGGCGATTGATCCGTCAACTCAGCAGGTGGTCAGCGGCGACGTTGGGTCGCAGACCGATCGTGTGCTCAAGAATCTTTCTGCGATCTTAAAAGCTGCGGGAAGCGGGCTGGAAAAAGTTGTGCGCTCGACCGTGTTCCTGAAAAACATGGGCGACTTTACCGCGATGAATGAAGTCTATGGGCGCTATTTCAGTTCAACTCCGCCGGCTCGATCGACGGTCGAAGTGGCGCGTCTGCCTAAGGACGTGCTGGTCGAAATTGATGTGATCGCGTTAGCATAGGATTGGCAATTTGCGATTTTCAATCTCCAATTTAGAATTCCAGTCTTGATTAAGAATCAAACTACAAGGGGAAAATTGATGTTGAAAAGTGCGTTTTTGATTGCAATCGTCCTATTCGTGGCTGCTGCCCTTTTTGCGCAGGGCGGCAGCAAGAAACCCGACAACAGTGCGCCCACGAAAGTTACCGGGGACGGCACCAAGACACCCGATGGCCTGCAATACTGGGACATCAAAGTTGGCACTGGCCCTACGGCTACGGCCGGTCAGACCGCCAAAGTTCACTACACCGGATGGCTGACTAACGGCAAGAAGTTCGACAGTTCCCTGGACCGCAACGAGCCGTTCTTGGTAGAGCCCCTGGGCAGCGCGCCCGTGATCAAAGGGTGGAATGAAGGCATCATCGGGATGAAGGTTGGAGGCAAACGGCAGTTGCGGATTCCTCCTCAGCTCGCCTACGGATCCAGCGGGGCAGGCGGCGTAATTCCTCCGAATGCGACTCTCATCTTCGACGTGGAACTGTTGGGCGTGCGATAGAGCGTACCCGCAGGATTTGCGATTGCCAATTTTCAATTGACGATTGTAAATCGGCAATTCGAAATCTTACCCTAAGCCTTGACGACTTTGCCGCTGCGCAGGCAGGAAGTGCAGACGCGCATACGCTTGGCTCCGCCTTTTACTTTGGCGCGAACCGGGCGGAGGTTGACGTTCCAGCGCCGCCGCGAGACGTTGTGGGCGTGGCTGATGGTATTTCCGAACTGCGGCCCTCTGCCGCAGATATCACAAACTTGTGCCATGACGACTCCAGAGAAGTGCAGAACTTGATGTGCAAAACATAAATTTTACCGGAGATGAGGTGGTTTCAGCAACTCGGGACGAGAATGAATCCTCCTGTCCAACCCGCCACAGAGAATTACGAGACCGAATGGAGTGAATACCGGCGAATGCGAAATACAGGACTCCTGATCTGGCTCGGCGGCGTTCCGCTCATTGGCGCGCTCCAACTCGCGTGGGGATGCTATTCCACAACGGCTATCTGTTCAGTGTGCTCGGCAGCGTATGGTTCCTCGCCTGCGTGTTCTATGGCCTCCGATATCGGCTCTGGCGCTGCCCAAGATGCAACGAGACCTATGCCGGCAAGTTCTGGTACCACTTGGGCCCGTTCGCCCGCCACTGCGTCCATTGCGGTCTACCAAAACCGTGAGATCGTTGAGGCTCTTAGTGTTCCAGAATCCATTTCCCAACCACATCCAGGATCTCAGGCGTTTCCGGATCCCATAGGGTTGTGTGGGGCACGTCGTCGTAGATTTTGAAACACTTGTCTGTCGACGCGGAGAGGCGATCGAAAGCAACGCACTCTCTATGGCTGACGACCTGATCTTTTCCCCCTTTGATCAGCAGCGTCGGGGCATGCACGCGGGGTGCGATTTTCCACCTCCATCCGAAGACGATGCGCTGGATGTCGAGCAAGTAGCCGAAACTCACGTTCTTGTAAGACAGCGGGTCCACGCGACGACGGGAGACGAACTCTGGGTCGCGGGAACTTTCCTCGAGACGCTGGCCGACCAAGCTGATTACCGGTTCGCGGTGCGCGAGGGCGAAGTACGGCATCAGGCTCAAGCTTTCGAGGCTAAGGAACTGGCGGAAATCCAGGTTCAAAGCCAGGGCCAGCAGAATCAAGCCGGCGAGCTCGCGGCTGTTTCGCTTGGCGTAGTTGAGCGCGAGGTCGGCGCCCATGCTGTCGCCCAGCAGAAAAATCCTGGCCGCCGGACGCTGCTGTTGCACGAAGCGAATCATGCACTCGACGTCGGCTCCGACTTCGATCGATGTACCCACGTATCCGCGCCGGCCTTGGGAAAGCCCGTGGCTCCGGGCATCCAATGCGTAGATGTCGGTGCCTTGAGGATTCAGGGCGTCGGCGATGACTTTATAAGGGGCGCTGTGATATCCGATGCCGTGCAGCACCACGACCACGCGGCCGTTCCAGGTGGTGCTGGCGGGCCAATGGCGATAGAAGAGGCGAGTCTGGTCGGCAGAGGTGACAAAGCCGTGCCGGTCGGCAATCTTCCCCGAAAGCAGAGATACGTCCTCAGCAGAGCTAACCTCCGGTGGCATCGGCGCTTCTATCTGAACGGAATCGAGCATTCTGGAATTACGAACGGAGGCTAATGTCGTGCTTCCGGGTTTTTTCCTGGGACCGGTTCAAGGTCGTTCTATTGATACCACGCGGCGGAGCGTGGCGGCTATTTTACTAAAGGTGCCGATATGATCTTGGTAATGTTAACCATTTAGTACATAAATGTAGTGAGCTGTTTACCATTTCATATCGACAATTTCTATTTTCTCTCTCAAATCCATGAAAACAAAGACGCTATTTTCGAGATACCCATCTAAAATATCCCGTCTAAAGGACTTACAAAGGGCATACCCGTACTGCCGGAGTATCCTTTCTGTCTTAAGTCTATGAAAATACGTGATGCGCCGCGAGATACCCGATAAAATATCCCTTCTAAAGAAGTTAGGCTTCCTGCGACCGGTCGAAGAGCTGCCCATCTAGTACACAGTATGACAGGGTGAACAGGGTAAACCCGCCATTTCTCGAAAAATATATTTGGAATGGAATGATGGAGTTAAGGAGAATCCAGCGGTTGCAGGGGCTTGACAAGCTTTCTGGCCCTCAAAGGGAAAGCCAGGCGCCACTGTGCGATACTGAATTCATGGCGGCCGTGGCAGACCCTAAGTCAGTGAAAGTGAACCTTAGCACGGGCACGGGTCTTGATATTGAGTGGAAGGATGGCCACCAGTCGCATTATTCGTTTCCGTTCTTGCGCGATGCCTGTCCCTGCGCGCTTTGCGACGAGCAGCGGTCGAAGACGCACCAGCAGCCGGGAGAGCCTGCGAAACCTGCGCCGGGGACGCTTCCCATGTTCAAGCCGGCGGTGAAAGCCACGTCGGCGGAGGGAGTGGGCAAGTACGCGATCAAGTTTCATTTTAACGATGGGCATGAGTTAGGGATTTATTCGTGGCAGTTTTTGCGGGACTGGTGTCCGTGTGAGGATTGCAAAGCGGCGCGACGGAGCCAGGCAGGCGCTCATCGCTAACAAATGCGGCTAGCAAATGCGATGGCCCCGATTTCTCGGGGCCAAAGAATTCTTGGGTACTTACAGCATCCTGCGACTCTTTCAGTATAAACGGCCGACTTCCTCCGTCAAGTTACTTTTGTAGGAAAGCGATCCCTGCTTTCTCTTCCCACAGAACCCGCGCCCAATAGGCTGAGCGTGGAGCCGACGGGATTCGAACCCGCATCTGCTACCGTCGCAGGGTGCTGTGTTCCCGTTACACCACGGGCCCGCATAGAGTTTACGGACGCTTGAGGGAAATCATCACGGCTGAATGTCACACCGAGCTGTCGTGTGTGTCCCAAAGAGGAGCTCTGTCCGCAAAATCCCTGTAAAATCTAAGTTGCTGACGTTTGGAGCTTCTCCCGACTTTGTCTTTCCTTGACCAACTTAATCCGCAGCAGCGTGAGGCTGTTGAAACTACCGAGGGGCCGGTGCTTATTCTGGCTGGCGCGGGGAGCGGGAAGACTCGGGCGATTACCTACCGCATTGCTCATCTGATCGAGAACGTGGGCGCTATGCCGGAGTCTATTCTGGCGATGACGTTCACCAATAAAGCGGCTTCGGAGATGGTGGAGCGGGTGGACAAGTTAGTGGGCGGATTGTCCATTGCGAAGCCGGTGATTTCTACGTTTCATTCTTTCTGCGTGCGGGTGTTGCGGCGGGATATCGAGGCGCTGCGTATTGCTTCATCCATTCCTGGGACGCCTCCGATTGGGCACACGAAGAGCTTCGTGATTTATGACGAGAGCGATCAGGCGCAGCTGGTCAAGTCGGTGATGCGCCGGCTGGGAATCGACGACAAGCAGACTACGCCGCGCGCTGTGCTGGCGCACATTTCGTGGGCCAAGAATCACATGCTCGATCCGCAGGAAGTTTATCTGCAATCGGCGGATCCGAAGACCGAGCGGGTGGCGCAGATTTACGCCGAGTACAAGAAAGAATTGGCCAAGGCGAATGCGTTGGATTTCGACGACCTGTTGCTGGAGACTGTGCGTTTGCTGAAGGCTTCGTCCGTGGTTCGCGAATATTACAACCGGCGGTTTCAGTACATTCTGGTGGATGAGTATCAGGATACGAATCGTCCGCAGTATGAATTGATGCGGTTGCTGGCGGGTTCCCGGCACAATGTTTGCGCGGTTGGGGATGAGGATCAATCGATTTATTCCTGGCGCGGGGCGGACATCCGCAACATTCTGGAGTTTGAAAAAGATTTTCCCGAGGCCAAGATTATTCGGTTGGAACAGAATTATCGGTCGACCCAGAACATTCTGCAGGCGGCTTCGGCGGTGGTTGCGAACAACCTTAAACGTAAGGGAAAGAACCTGTGGACGTCGCGGCAGGGCGGCGCGAAGCTCGGTTATTACGAAGCTCCAGATGGCGAGAACGAAGCGCTGTTCGCCGCGGACTACATTGCGAAGTATCTGCGGGAGGCTGTGGACCAGGGCGAGAATGCGCGGGCGGCAGTGCTCTACCGTACCAATTCGCAGTCGCGGTTGTTTGAAGAAGCTATGCGCCGGTACCAGCTTAAGTATCACGTGGTGGGCGGGTTTTCGTTTTACGAGCGGGCCGAGATCAAGGACATGATTTCGTATTTGAAAGTCATGCACAATGTGGACGACTCGATCTCGCTGCTGCGGGTAATTAACACGCCGCTCCGCGGCATTGGCAAGACCACGATTGAGGTTTTGGAGCGGGTTGCGCTCGAAACTGGCGTTTCGTTGTGGGGCGCGTTGGGGGAGGCGATCAAGCGTCAGCTCTTACCGCAGCGGGCGCTGGCGGCGCTTAAGAGTTTTCGACGATTAATTGAAGATGGGCGCGCGATGTTGGCTGGAACTTATGTGGAACGATTGGAAGAGACGGCCCGAGAGGAGAAAAACTTAGATGTCTCGCCTGCCGAATCGCCCGACGACGCAGACATTTCTTTTGATCCGAGCGAAGACGAGAATATCTCGTTCGACTTTGGGGTTGCTGATCTTGACGCTGCCTCTCAGTCTGCGGTCGCATCCGAAGCTGGCGAGGGCGCCCGCTCCACATCATCACACCAGGATGAAACTGATTCCGGCTTCCGCACGCCTGGCGGTCCCGCCAGCACCGCGGAAATTCTAAAATTCCTGATCGATCGCACTGGTTACATCAAGCAGCTTGAGGAAGAAGACACGCCGGAGGCTTATTCGCGGATTGAGAACCTGCGCGAGTTGGTGAATGCGGCCATGGATTCGCGCGATCGGGGCGAGACTCTGGATCAGTTTCTCGATCATGCCGCGTTGGTGAGCGATGCGGATGCTTACGATGAGCAGGCGCAAATCACACTGATGACTCTGCATGCCGCGAAGGGTCTGGAGTTTTCGCTGGTATTCCTTTGCGGGTTGGAAGAGGGATTGTTTCCCCACTCGCGTACTTTCTTGCAGCCGGACGATATCGAAGAGGAGCGCCGGTTGTGCTATGTGGGCATGACCCGGGCGATGGATACTTTAATTTTGACCCGGGCCGTGTATCGTCGGCGTTATGGAACGGATTTGCCCGAGGCCAGCGTTCCTTCGCGATTTCTCGAAGAAGTGCCCGCGGAATTGGTGGAGGAACTGGGCGGGTCGCGGCGGACGCGGGAGTCTTCGCGGGCAAATTCGCGGACCAGAGTGTCCGCGCCACATGAGTCTGAGCAGCAGGCCCATTATGCTTACGAGGATGAGGACCAGAGCAGCGCGAACTGGGCCGCAGGCACTCAGCCTCGGCGTCCTGCGTATTCGGGACGCAGCTACAATTCCATCGACAACATTGCGGAGTTTTTTGCTTCCCGGGGGAAGAAGTTTACGCGCCCAAAATTACCGCTTGAGGAGCCTACAGGCAAGAAGGGATTCCGGCCAGGACAGAAGGTCCGGCATCCCAAATATGGAGAAGGCACCGTTTACCACCGAGAAGGAGACGGTGAAGAGGCCAAGATTACGGTACAATTCCCTCGCTTCGGTTTAAAGAAGCTGGTGGAGAAGTATGCCCAACTGGAAAGAGCGTAAGGGACGAAGGGGCTGTTCGCCGACCAAAGCTCGGCAGCTGATCGCGAATCATTCAAGGAGAAATAAATAGTACTCATGGCAAATACCAAGACGCTAAGCAAGGAAGAACGAAAAAAATCAAAACGAACAGCGCGCAAAAAAGTGAAGACGGAAAAACCGCTCAAGCCGCGGGAATATGCGCGTGGCTCAAAGAAGCGCAAAGTGAAGAAATTGGCACGCGGCGCAGCCAAGCGGTAAGGTAGCGCCTGGCAATTAGCATTTGGCACTTGGCCCTGAATCTTCGGGGCTGAGTGCTGACTGCTGGCTGCCGCACTTCTGGAGACAACGGCCTTTGGCTCAGATACCGACGATTTCGAAACCAACCACCGGGGGCAGTCCCCGAACCTCGGACAGTCAGCTTTTCTGTTGCAAGTCGATTGACAAGCTGATCTCGGACTCGGAGGAGCCTGAACGAAAACTGAAGAAGACCCTGGGCCCGGTCTCGCTCACCGCTCTCGGAATCGGCGCGGTAATCGGATCGGGCATTTTCACCGTGATCGGGACTGCGATCGGCGGCCAGAAGTTCGACACTTCTTCTATTCTCAATGCCCCGTTGCTCGATTTTCTAATCACGCACCATGCCACGCTAGGACGTCCGGGAGCCGGGCCGGCGCTTGCGCTGTCCTTGGTTCTAGTCGCCACCGTGTGCGCTTTCACCGGGCTCTGTTACGCCGAACTGGCGTCGATGATTCCAATCGCAGGCAGCGCCTACACCTACACCTACGCGACCATGGGCGAGTTGATTGCGTGGATCATTGGCTGGGATCTGATTTTGGAATACGCCGTCAGCAACATGGCCGTAAGCGTGGGCTTCTCGGCTCACCTGGTGGGCATGTTTGACTGGTTCGGATTTCATCCCGCATTGCGTTGGATATCGCCGGCCTATCTGCCTGGCGGCCTCACTGATCTGAAGGGCGATGTTCTTTATGCGCCTGGCCTCCACTTCGGTTTCAACTTCCCGGCGTTTTTTGTGGTCATGATTTTGACCGTGATCCTGGTGCGCGGTATTCGCGAGTCGGCCGAAGCCAACAACGTCATGGTCCTGCTGAAGATTGCCGCCATCGTCGCATTCGTCATTGTGGGCGCGCAATATGTGCACCCCGGCAACTGGCATCCCTTCGCTCCCATGGGATGGTCCGGCATCCTGACTGGCGGCTCAATTATCTTTTTCACGTACATCGGATTTGATTCGGTCTCAACCGCAGCGGAAGAAGCTCGCAATCCGCAACGCGATTTGCCGATTGGAATTATCGCGACTTTGGTGGTGTGCACCGTACTCTACATCGGGGTTGCGGTTGTGCTGACTGGGATTGTGCCTTGGGCATCCGTCCGCGACGATGCCGCCCCGGTAGTTAACGCGATGAAGCTTTTAACCGTGCGCACCGGCTCGCACACTTTGAGTTGGATTCATTTGGGAGTGCTGTTCGGGGCGATGATGGGGATGATTTCGTCGCTGCTGGTTTTCCAGTTGGGGCAGGCGCGGGTGTGGTTCTCCATGTCTCGGGACGGTCTGCTGCCGCGGCTCTTCGGACGTGTTCACCCCCGTTTCCGGACGCCAGCGACAGCCACCTGGATTGCTGGTTTCCTGGTTGGCATTCCGGCAGGCTTTCTGGACATTGGCACCCTGTCTGATCTATCGAACATCGGGACGCTCTTCGCCTTCGTCCTGGTTTCCATCGGAGTGATTATTTTGCGCTATCGCGATCCTGGCAGGCATCGCGGGTTCCGTGCTCCGGGGGGCATCGCAGCGCCGGTGCTTAGCGTGTTTTTTTGTGTTTTGCTCATGTCCGGTCTGCCGATTCTGACTTGGCTACGATTCTTTGCCTGGCTGGCTATCGGTTTGACCGTCTACGCACTCTACAGCCGGCATCACAGCGAGTTTTGTAAGAAGACCTAGGGCGAAATCAGACACAATCGTCAGGCCGGGCGTCCGATCAGGGTTTTTTCAAATATTGTCAAATAGTTACAGCTGCTTCAGGAGACGAAAACTGAGGCGGTTACGGAACTCGTGCCGTCCTCTAAAGCGGACTTGGATTCTTCCACTTTCGCTTCCCGGCACTACCATGCCGGGCTTCCCGACGCCGCCGCGACGCGGCTGGAGCGGAGTTTGTCCCATGGTCACGGGTATTCCATCGATTTCATAACCGCCTCGAAGGCCTTGATCGGAGGTGGCGTTGATCCTGCCCTGCGGTTCTAGAAGACCCTGGGTCACATTTGAGGTTTCACTTTATTTCACATCATTGTTAATTCTTCTCTTGCCAGAACGAAAATTCCTGAATATTATTCCTGCCGTTGCCTGAATACCGGCAGCGACGTTCATTAGCTCGGGTTGATGTTTTGTATATCGCAGTCGAAACTCGCGTCATCAGGACAGGCTTCGGAGCTTCGCGCCATTTTCTCGACCGCTGGCGCGAAACTCCGGAGCCTTTTTTGCTGGATTAGAGGTCGACGGCCGCGAGCCAAAACATGTTCCGTCCACATGCTTTGAGGGGATCACTCACGCGCGCGCTTCGCGAAGTAATGTGGAATTCCAAAATCAGCAGAGGCGAAAGGAGTTCATTGTGAGAGAGAAGGGTACAGTGAAGTGGTTTAACGGGGCTAAAGGATACGGTTTTATCCAACGGTCCACAGGGGAAGACGTCTTCGTTCATTTCTCCGCCATCCAGGAGAATGGCTACCGCACGCTGAATGAGGGCGAAACCGTGGAGTTTGATCTGCTGAAGGGCCCCAAGGGGTTCCAGGCGGGCAACGTCGTCCGCGCCTGACCCACGAGTACGGATTCGCCAACCCTCTCAGATTTTTCTGGGAGGGTTTCTTGTTTTTGGTTCGCTTTCGCGGCTTCCTGATGGTTATTGGCCGGCTGCTTTATAGACGCCAAGCACTTTGACCAAGTCGCCACCCTCGGCGAGATGCCGCAATGCGCGGCGAGCGACTTCATCGTGGCCACAAAGTAAATCTGCGTAGAACACGTACTCCCACGGCCGGCCACGCATGGGCCGCGATTCGATCTTGCTCAGGCTGATGTCCCGCAGCGCAAATACGCTCAATGCTTTGAATAGTGCGCCCGGCAGATTCTTGACGGTGAAAGCAATCGAAGTCTTATTAGCGCCTGGAACGATGCGGCGGGTCTTGCGGATCAAAAAGAATCGGGTAAAGTTGCGTTTGTCATCCTCAATGCCAGCGGCCAAGATCCGGCCTTTGTACACGGTTGCAGCGTGACGGCCCGCGATCCCGGCTGCGTCCCGCAATCCGTTCTCGATTACATGCTTGACGCTGCCGGCGGTGTCGTAAAACGGCGTGACCTCGATCTTCGGATGCGCGCGAAAAAAGTCCCGGCATTGGTCGAGGGCGACGGGATGGGAATAGATACGGCGCACGTTGCCCATCTTTACTCCGGGTGCGGCGATCAAGTTGTGGACGATCCGCAGCCGGTACTCCTGCTGAATAAAAGCATTCCGCGCCAACAACAGATCGAAGTGCTCCGCCACCGAGCCCGCCAGTGAATTCTCGATGGGAATCACAGCCGCGTTGACGGAACCGCGTTCCAGGCGGTCGAAGACTTCGAGCGAGCGTGCACAGGGCACAATGCTGCAGCCTGGAACCATGCGTTTCGCGGCTTCATGGCTGAACGAACCCGCTTCCCCTTGAATCGCAACTTTCATATGCAACTTACTGGTCCAAGTTACTTGCCCCCGGAGCCCGAATGCAATTCCTTCTCGAGCACGAAGGCGTCCACGCCATTCGAGTAGTAGCGGGGGATGGTCTTTACCACGCTGTAATTGTGCCGCTTGTAGAAAGCCAGCGCGGCCGAATTATCCACAGCAGTTTCGAGAACGACGCTGTGGCAGGGCGCCGCACGCAGACGATCTTCGGCTGTGGTCAGCAGTTTCGATCCAATCCCCGAACGCCGGCTGCCGGGCGGCACATCAATGGTGAGGACGTGGCCGACTCCGCGCCGGGTCGCTTGGGCAACTATAAAGCCCAAAAATTTTGGCGGCCCTTCGATGGCTGGTCGCGCCGGCTCTGCGACGATAGTAAAGGCGCCACGCAACCGGATGTAAGCCGCCAGCTCCAGCCTGGAATATGCAATCCGAGGGGGAAAGCATTCCTGGTCAATGCGCCAGAGACTTTCGAAATCGTCGCGGCGAAAGTCTCGCAGTGCAAATTCCACCCGCTCATTGTAGCCGTAGAGCTTCACATATTCCGGCCTTCCTGGTGATGGGCGAAGCTTTACGCATCTTGGCAAAAAAATTACCCAAAAGTGTTGCTTGCCTTGCACCCCAAGACGTACCATTCGCATCAGAGGTGGTTGTGGGGCGTCTCTTTCTGATTGACGCGGCCGGTGCGGCGGCTTTGGTGGGGCTGTGGTATTTCTGCCTGGCTGCTTACAACCACCGGCGAGGGACGAAGGCCTTGCGCTGGGTGGAAGCCGCCTGTTCGTATCGCGGTCAAGTGACTGATGCCCGCTGGATTGGGGCATCCCGGTTGCAGGCGCATTTGAGATTTGCCACCCATTGGTTTGAAAACGCCCGTGTAACCATCCGCCTGGTACCGCGTCCGCTGCCCATACGGTGGTTGTTGAGTGTCTACCGCAAACAGAGAGAGACGCTAACCTTTGAGGCCGATCTGGATTGCGCGCCGGGTGTCCGTTTAGAAGTGCTGCGCCATCGCTGGCTGACTCATAACGACAACAAGCTGGTGCGAAAATCGCGCAACTGGACAGTCGTCCGCCCCGGGCCGGTTGTTTTGACGACGTGCACGCAGTGGAGGCAGGAACTTCCACCCGTGATCAACACTCTGATGACTTCTCGCGGCCACAACCTGCTGAGCGTCCACTTCCGCCCGGAATCGCCGCACCTGGCAGCTACCATCGACCTCGAAACGCTCGCCGACGAACGCGCCGCCGCCGGTTTCCTTGGAGTGCTGCGCGATCTGGCAGCCGGTGCGTCGACCCACCGGCAGTAGATTCAGGTTAGACGTTGCAAGTCTGTCCTGCATTTACCGGCGCATTCTTTTCTATGGGGTCACTTCAAACACCACACCCAAGCCGCCAGACCCACCGATTGGCGTGGTGCCCTAGAGATTGTCTTTACCGTCAAGGATCAGGTTGGCGTCAGGCTGGGCCCCGTCGCTGTATGCGAACGTATGCAGAACTGTGTAGGTCCGTTTTCCATGAGTACCCGGCGCTAACTTATAAACGACCCCGCAACCACATTGGCCTCCTCCGTACACAGTAGTTCCATAGAGATTCCCTGCCTTGTCGACGACCACGCCTGCGCCCGGACCGTTACCGCTTGCACCGTTGCGGAAGTTGTACAGAACCGTTTCTTTCCAATGGCCGTTTGACTCGGGGGCCAGCCTGAACACCGTGCCACAGCCGGTGGAACAGGTGTTCTTGCCTCCGGCGAAGGTCGTGCCATAGAGATTGCCCGCTTCGTCGAGTGCCAACTGCCCAAGGCTCGCCCCCTTCCCGTCATATTGGAAACTGCCAAAATCGTGCAGGATGATATGCCTCCACCCTCCGTCCGCAAAACGCTTGAGTTCGTACACCGTGCCGCAGCCTGCCGGAGGACAGGCAGTGCCGCCGTTCTCTGTGGTACCGTACAGATTTCCGGCCTGACCCAGAATCGGACCGGCGAGCGCAGTTGTCCCACCCCGGTTGGAACGGAAGCCGTAAAGCAATTTCTCAGTCCAGCCGTCGGAGCCGGGCGTCAGCTCGAAAGCCTCGCCAGCCGTGCCGTATAGGTTGCCCGCCCGATCGATCGCCAAACTGCCGTATGGCGCGGCCCCATCTTTGAAATCGAACACGAGCAGCAACTTCTCAGTCCACCCGCCTGATCCGGGGCTGAGTTCGAATACTGTACCGCAGCCAGCAGTGCATTTAAGATTCCCACCTTCTTCTGTCGTGCCGTACAAATTGCCAGCCCCATCGAAGACGAGACCCCCCAACGGTCCGTGCCCGCCGCTGCCCAGGGCAAATCCGTGTAGTATCGTGTGCGTCCATTTCCCGCCGGAACCGGGACTGAGCTCGAACACGGTACCATAGCCGTCGGGACCGCCGCCTCCCGTAGTCCCATACAAATTGCCCTTCTGGTCGAAAATCAGATTGCCCCAGAGTCCGGCCCCGTCGCTTCCGCTGAAGGCATGGAGAATCTTGAATTTCGGCTGCGCCGAAGCAGCAGACACCATTACTGCGAATAGAGCCACGATCATTCGAAACTGACGTGTGGGAAGCGGAAAACGTCGGCACAGCATGGAAACTACCTCACTTCAGGCCGGGAACCTCGGGTCGGTTCGGAACGTCCGCAGCCCCGAACTATAGCACGATTTCCGAGCGAAACATCCATGTTCTCAACGGCCGCTCCCTTGACGCTGGCTCGGTTGATTCTGCCGCGTCCGGGATCCCCGGTGCTACAATCGGTCTACCTGGATGCATCGCAAAGGCGCGCATTTCGCGATTGTTGCTTGCCTGTTGGTGGCAACGCAAATCCACGCCGCCTCGCATAATCCGGTCGTCAAGAACATTGATACGATCCTCTCGGCATCCGATCTGGCCCGCGGATTTTGGGGCATCGAGGTGGTGTCACTCGACAACGGAAAAATCCTTTATGCCCGGAATGCGGACAAGCTGTTCACTCCCGCTTCGAACACCAAACTGTTTACCACCGCCGCTGCTCTGGCGCTGATTGGACCCAACTACAGTTCGCGCACCACCGTCGAAACCAGCGGAGTCCTCGACAAATATGGACGCCTTACGGGCGATCTGGTGTTGGTCGGCCGCGGCGATCCCAATCTTTCCGGCCGCGAATTGCCCTATAACCTGCGAACCGCGCGCAACGATCATCCCATCCAGGTACTCGAACAACTCGCGGACGCGCTGGTGCAGAAGGGCGTGAAGTACGTCGATGGCAACATCATCGCCGACGACTCTTACTTCGCGTTTGAACGCTATGGGGAGGGTTGGAGCCAGGACGATCTGGTTCTCGCCGACGGCGCTCCCGTCTCTGCGCTGACTATCAACGATAACGTCGTGTTCGTGAATATTCTGCCCGCGGATCGCGTGGGGGAGCGCGCCTTCGTCAGCATCACACCGTTCGCCGATTACTATCGCATCGACAACCGCATCATCACCACGCCAGCCGGCACGGGACGAAAGATTTTCATCAACCGCGAACCGGGATCCACATCGCTCACATTATGGGGAAATGTGCCGCTGGATGATGCCGGCGCCAACGAAGCTCTCGCCATCGACGATCCCGCCGAATTCGCCGCCGTGCTCTTTCATCAATTGCTAGAGAACCGCGGCATCGCCGTTTACGGCAAACAACGAACCCGGCACACCGAATTGGCGAGTCTTTCCACTTTGACGGTGACGGCGTCTGCGCCTGCCCGGGGCGGTGATGATTCTTCGCGCGCATTGCCGAATCAGCCTCTGGTGCTTGCCACCTACCAGTCCAAGCCTCTGATTGAAGATGTGCGCGTGATCAACAAAGTCAGCCAGAATCTGCACGCGGAAATCCTGCTGCGCTTGTTGGGGCGGGAGAAAGGCACCGCGGGCACGGTCGAAGGTGGACTTGAGGTGCTGCGCGGCTTTCTGAATCAGGCCGACGTGCCCAACGACCAATATGTTTTCTACGATGGCTCTGGGCTCTCCCGTCAGAATTTGGTCACGCCGCACGCGGTGGTACAGTTGCTGCGGTATGCATCGAGCCAGGCCTGGGGCGCGAGTTTCCGCGAAACGCTGCCGGTTGCCGGTATCGACGGTTCGCTGGCGGATCGCTTTTCGAACCTTGATCCACGGACGCACGTCTATGCCAAGACGGGCTCACTCGGCGGCGTCAAGGCGCTGTCCGGATATGCCACAACTGCGCAGGGCCAGCAGGTCGCGTTTTCCATCCTCTCGAATAATTTCAATCTGCCCAATAAACGCGTTCTGGATGCCATCGACAGTATCGTCGAAGCGATCGTGAACGATGGAAAGAAATAGAAATCAGCGACAGCATTTAGCACCTGGCGAAACAAAAATGCCTCAGGACTAAATCCCCAATTGCTAAGTGCTGCCTTTCATTCTTCTTGCCTGACGGTCACGGGCGATGTGGATGCCGCCGGGGCCGCTCCCGCTAGGCGGTTTGCGCATTCCATCGAGAAGATCTTTCAAGGCAACGGCGTTGTTGAATTCCTCGTTTCTGGATGCGAAGAGCAGGGTAAGCTTTTTTCTGCGATTGGCCAGCCGATAGAGTTCAGCGAGTGCCTGAGCGCATTCTGGCCGCGCCAGCTCCTTCAGATAACGCTTGCGGAAAAGTGACCATGCGTCGGGGCGGGCATGAAACCACTTTCGTAATTCGTCCGATGGCGCCAGGTCGCGAAGCCAGCGGTCCACCGCGGCGCGGGCTTTGCTCAAGCCGCGTGGCCAGAGGCGGTCCACCAGGACGCGGGTTCCGTCGGAGCGCGCGGCTGGTTCATATACGCGTTTCACCGCTACTCGTTTTGCTGTCACTGGGGTCCCGCGCTGGGCATGGGCTTTGCTTATTATTGTAGCGGTTTTGTATAAAGGAAGAATGGAGCCATCGGGCAATTTTCTCAGTCGAAAGTACAGGCGGGAGAATCTGAAGCTGTTGGTTTTGTGTCTGTGTGTCTCTGTGGCGAGTCTGTTGTCGCTGGCGGGCTGTGACGTGCAACGCCGCAAGAGCGACGCGGAACTCGGACTTAATCCGCAGCAGATCGCCGGCCGCCGCATCTACGACAACTATTGCGACCGCTGCCACGCGCCGTACTCTTCGCGGGGACGGCAGGGTCCGGGCATGAAAGGCGTGTTCCGGCGGCAGTATCTACCGATGAGCGGCATGCCCGCCAACGACGATCGCGTCACCGACGTGGTCCGCCTCGGCCGCAACAAAATGCCCGGCTACGCCCAGGTTCTCAATCCGCAACAAATCAACGACCTGTTGGCTTACCTGCACACTCTATAAGGGTGTAGGGCGGACACACTCCGCTCTACACTAAATTGGTTCCAAAAGACTTATCCATGGCGGGTTTTGCGCTTTACGGGGAGACAACCGGCCCTCGCGGTAGGCCCATCCAAATGCGGCATGTCACAGAATAAATTTGTGCGCACTCTAACCTGTGTGGCCACCGGTCTGGTGGTCGGTTGCTGGGGACTTTATTCGGTTGCTCAGTCTTTGCCTTCCGATACTCCGAGCGGGATCACGAAGCTGAATCACATTATTTTCCTGGCGCAGGAGAATCGTTCGTTCGATCACTACTTTGGCGAACTGCGCCAGTACTGGGCGGACAACGGTTATGCCGACCGATCGTTCAACGGCTTGCCGCAGTTCAATCCGGCTTCAGGGCTGCCGCCTTACTACGGGCCGCCTCCGACCAATCCAGGTTGCGATCCGGCGGATCCGCCGCCCAAGGACTGCACCATCGACGGCAAGAGCCCTAAGATCGAATCGTTCGAATTGATCACGCAGTGTACGGAAAACACGAGCCCGTCCTGGAACGAGGCGCACGTGGACTGGGATTATTACGATCCGATGGGCAGGTCCGCGGCCAAGCTGAATGGTTTCGTTTATACGGCGGCTCACGATGCCCGAGCTGACGGCTTTTACGACGTCGACGGAAAGCGCGCAATGGGTTATTACGACGGGACTGATCTGAATTACTACTATTTCATGGCATCCAACTTTGCCACCTCGGACCATTGGTTCAATCCAGTGATGGCTCGGACCCATCCGAACCGAGAGTACCTGGTGGCGGCTACGTCGCAGGGGGATGTTTATCCGATTGGGACTGACAACGGGGACAAGAATTTGCTTACTGCCACGACCATCTTTCAAGAGCTGGAAAATGCCGGCGTGAGTTGGAAGATCTATGTGAATCCCACGAACACCGGTTGTAGTGGGCCACCCTATAATCCCGCCTGCCTGCTGCAAACCAGCTACATCAAGTATTTCGAGTGGGGACAGACGATTCCCACGAAGTATCCGAGGAACATCGGCACCATCGGAGTCGCAAACTCTGATTTCGAGAACGATGTGCGCAATGGCACTCTGCCCGCGGTGGCGCAGATCGAGCCGGCTACCGATGCGGGGTTGGACGAGCATCCTTCTTCTTCGGACTCGTCGCCCAGCAAAACCCAGAATGGAGCTTTGTACGTTTCCGAGATCATCAATTCTGTGATGGGCAGTTCTTCCTGGAAGGATTCCGCGTTCATTCTCACCTATGACGAATTTGGGGGGATTTACGACCACGTTTCACCACAGAAGGCAATGAGCCCCGATGGCATTAAACCTAAGGATCTTCTGCCCGGCGATATTTGCAACAAGGGCCAGACCGGGCCGACGTGCGACTTTGTTTATACGGGATATCGGGTTCCGCTGATCGTGGTCTCGCCGTATACGAAGAAGCACTACGTGTCGCACACGGTAGCCGACACCACGGCGATTCTGAAATTGATTGAGACCCGCTTCAATCTGCCGTCGTTGACGAAACGGGATGCCGCGCAAATGAATATGACTGAGTTCTTCGATTTCGCGCATCCTGCATGGATAACGCCGCCGAATCCGCCGTTGCAGAATACCGGTGATCCTTGCTATCTCAACCGATTGCCTTGAACAGATTTTGAGCTATCTCTTGAGTTAGCTTGTGACTTACGCTGCAGGGCATGGGCCTTGCGATTTCTGAATGTCCGTCGCCAGCATACGGAGGATTTCAGCGATGCAAAGGAACGATTCCGTTCGCCAAACCATGGAAGTCCGTTGCTGCGTTGCGGGCGGAGGACCGGCCGGCATGGTGCTGGGTTTTCTGCTCGCTCGGGCAGGGGTCGACGTGGTGGTGCTCGAGAAGCACGGGGATTTTCTTCGTGATTTTCGCGGTGACACGGTGCATCCTTCCACGCTCGAATTGATTTACGAGCTCGGAATTCTGGATGACTTTCTACGCCGGCCGCATCAGAAACTGCACGAAATCGGAGCCCTGGTCGAAGATGTTGAGGTCTCGGTCGCGGACTTTTCTCATCTGCCCACCCATTGCAAATTCGTGGCTTTGATGCCGCAGTGGGATTTCCTGAATTTCATGGCTGAAAAAGCGAAGGCTTATGCGCAATTTCGTTTACAAATGGAGTCTGATGCCACCGATTTGATTATAGAAAACGACCGCGTGGCCGGCGTCCGCGCGAAAACGCCACAGGGCACGCTGGAAGTGCGCGCTGACTTAACCGTGGGCGCGGATGGCCGGCATTCCACGGTTCGCGAAAAGGCCGGCATGGAAGTGATGGACCTGGGCGCACCCATTGATGTGCTGTGGATGCGCCTATCGCGGCAGGCTAGCGATCCCAATCAGACGCTTGGCCGATTCCGGGCAGGGAAGATTTTGGTGACCCTGAATCGCGGCAACTACTGGCAATGCGCGTTTGTAATCGCTAAGGGAGAATTCGAGGTCATCCAGCGAAGAGGCTTGTCGGCATTTCGCGAGGACATCGAGAATGTCGCGCCTTTCCTGCGCGGACGGACTGACGAATTGAAGGAGTGGAACGATATCAGGCTGTTGTCGGTTGCCGTCGACCGGTTGCGTCAGTGGTCGCGGACGGGGCTTTTGTGCATCGGCGACTCCGCTCACGCCATGTCTCCGATCGGCGGGGTCGGGATCAATCTTGCGATTCAGGATGCGGTTGCGGCGGCCAATATTCTGGCGCAGCCGCTGTTACGTGGCGCTGTAACCGCCGGCCTGCTTCATGAGGTGCAAAGGCGACGCGAATTTCCCACGCGGATGACTCAGGGATTCCAGGTTTTCGCGCACAAACGATTCATTCGTCCCGCGTTGAGCCTTCGAACTCCGTTGCGAAAGCTCCCATTGCCGTTCAAGTTTCTAAAGCGGTTTCCGAGCTTGCGGCGAATTCCGGCTCGCATGTTGGGATTGGGATTTCGCCCCGAGCATGTTCGCACGCCGGATGCGAACCAACCAATCGAGAAACAAAGCCCGCCTTAGAGGGGCTAGGGCGGGCCTGAAGACGAAACATGGCACTGTTTCATATTCCGTTGGGAATATTCTGCCTCTTCCTTGGGGAGAAGGGTAATTGCACAAATGGCGAAGTGATTGTGCGTTCGCATTGCTGAACTTTACCTTGGCGAGGAAAACCTTACGAAAGTTTAGGGCTCTTTGGTAGGGATTCCCAATTTCTCGGCCATTCTTACCAGGTCCGGCAAAGAGTCCGCATTCATTTTTCGCATGAGCTGGCTACGATGGACCTTGACCGTGGTTTCGCTGGTTCCAATTTTATCGGCGACCTGCTTGTTGGGAAGGCCGGAAACTACCAGTGGCAGTACCTCTCGTTCCCGCGGCGTCAGCCATTCGTAGCGCTCCCGCAGTGTGGCCAGTTCCGCCTCTTGTTGGTGTCTTTTCCGGTCGCGCTCGAGTCCGATATGAATGGCATCGAGGAGATCCTGATCGCGCCAGGGCTTGGTCAGGAACTCGACGGCTCCCCCCTTCATGGCACGAACGGACATGGGAATGTCACCGTGGCCGGTAATAAAAATAATTGGAATGGGAATGTTGGCCTCGGTCAATTTGCGTTGAAAGTCGAGTCCGCTGATGCCTGGCAGTCGGATATCGAGGACCAAGACGCTTGGCAGGTTTGGCCTCTTGCTTTGCAGAAACTCCTGCGCCGAGCCGAAAACCTGAACGCGTAAACCGACGGAACGGATCAGACTGTCGAGTGCTTTGCGGACGGCGGCGTCATCGTCGATGACGAACACGATGGATTGCAATTCAGTCATAGCTACGCTGCCTTGGGCAAGATCACTTGAAAGACTGCTCCGTGCGAAGACCCGGGCTCAGCCCGCAAGCGGCCGCCGTGAGCTTCGATAATGGAACGGCTGATCGACAGTCCCATACCAATTCCCTCGGGCTTGGTGGTGAAGAAGGAATCGAAGATATGGGATGCTTGTTTCGCATCGAGTCCCCTGCCGGAATCCTGGATCTCGACCACCACATCCGCCGCATCTCTGGCGGACTTGATAAGCAGCGTTCTGGGGCGGTCCTTGATGGTAATCATGGCGTCGATGGCGTTCATGATCAAATTCAGCACCACCTGCTGCAACTGGACGCGGTCGCCGAGCACGGCGGGAAGATCGGTCGCCAGTTCCGCGCGTGTGGCGACGCCGCCGGTTATAAGCTCCCTGTGGGCCAGGGTCAACACATCGCGGATGACTTCGTTGACATCCACTGGCCGGAGTTGAGGCGGCGACTTCTGCAGCAGGGTTCGAAGCCGGTCGATCACGCCGCTGGCGCGATTGGCGTCATTCATGGCATTGGTCATGGCTTGCCGGGCTTCGGTCAGATTGGGCGGCTGTACGGCCAGCCAGTGCAGCGAGGCGCTGGCATTCGCGGCGACGGCCGCCAGAGGTTGGTTGATCTCATGGGCGATGGAGGCGGTTAATTCACCCATGGTCGCGATGCGGGCCACGCGAGCCAGTTCGGCCTGCGAGAGCAGCAGAGCCTGTTCGGCTCGTTTGCGCTCGGTGATGTCGCGGACCACGGAGACCCTGTAGTTTCGGTCAAGATAGACTTGCTTGATGCTGACTTCCACCGGGAACGTCGATCCATCCTTCCGCCGGTGAAGACTCTCGAAGATTGCGGAACCTGAAGTTCGCAACTCCTCAGTAACCCTTACGTTTACCGATTCGACGTTAGGAGAGATATCGTGAACGCTCATGGACAGAAGTTCTTCGCGAGAATAGCCGAGGTCGGTGCAAGCTCTACCATTGACATCGATAAAGCCGAGGGTTTTGGGGTCAACCACCTCAATGGCATCATTGGATTGATCAAGCAACATGCGGAAGAGCTGCAGTGATTTCTCGGCCTGCTTGCGCTCGGTGATGTCGTGAGCCATACCGCGGACGATGGGGAAAGGCACGCCCTCGGTGCGAAGGGTGTTGTTGTATTCCCAGATTCTGCGCTCTCCGCTGCGCGTGATGACTGCCAGCACACCCTGGTCCACACCGGCTGTCCGAATTTGGGCCAGGTAGCCGTCGAACTGTTCGCGATATTCGGGCGCGATCAAGTCTCGCATGGGGATTTGCAGCAGTTCGGCGACTTCGTACCCCAAGATGCGCGCGGGAGCCGGGTTTGCCGACAAGAGTTTCCCGGTTAGATCGTGGGTGCAGAGCAGGTCCTGGCTGTGTTCGACTAAGTCCCGGTAGCGGTCTTCGCTCTCGCGCAGTGCTGCTTCCGCCCGTTTGCGCTGGGTGATGTCGACAAAAACACCCGTCGCTCCGCGAACGTTGCCCTCGTGATCCAACAAGGGCGCGGCATTGCCGAACATGTCGCGAGAGGTGCCATCGTCGAACAGCAGAGCGTACTCGGAATCGCGAACTTCCTGTCCGGTAGCGGCGGCTTTCTGAAGCGGCAACTCGGTCGGCGGAAGCTCCTGCCCGTCCCGAACTGCGCGGAAGTTCGAAGGCCGCTCCTCCTCGGGCGCAGTCTTGGAAATGTTGGCGCCGTGCGGCAGGCGCAGCAGCTCGTAGGCAACGCGGCTGCCGGTTATCCTGCGGCAGGCTGGATCTCGGGAAATGAGAGCCATACCAGGCACGGCATCGAAGATGACTGCCAATTCTTCCGCGCGAGCTTTGGCTTCGGCTTCGCTGCGCTTCAGGGCTTCCTCCACCTGTTTGCGCTCGGTGATGTCCTGGCAAGTACCGACTAGGCGCGCCGGCCGTCCTTGTCCATTATGAAAAACCTTCCAGCGCTCCTCCAAGACCTTGACGCGGCCGTCTGCCATGACAATGCGGTATTCGACGGTGGAAGGCGCATCCTTTTTGAGGGAAGTCTCAAAGGCCGCATCCACTTTGGCACGATCCTCGGGATGAACAAGTTCCACAAAGCCTGGACGCCTAGGGTGAAAATAGGAGGGGTCAGTCTCAAAGATGCGGTGTGTCTGCTCGGACCAGGTTATGTCAAGACTCGGCAACTCGGTTTCCCAACTGCCCACTTTTGCGACCGCTTGGGCCTCGATCAAGCGGGCGCGTTCTGTCTCCAATTGCTCTGCGATCTTGTGCTGCTCCCGCTCACTGGTTCGGAGGGCTTCGTCCGTTTGTTTGCGCTCGGTGACGTCCTGCATCACGCTGACCACCCGGTCGACGCCGTTGGGGCCCTCGATGGGAAAGTACGATATGAACAGGTCCCTTTCGCCGTGCTTGGGAGTTTTGTATCTCAGCTCATAGGTGACGACCTTACCCTGGAAACACTCATCCAGTTTTTCCTTGGCAACCGTCTCAAACACACCGTCCTTCAATACTTCTGGGACCGAACACCCTACGACTTTTTCTCTCTCCGCGCCTCGGTAGTTCAGGTATGCGCGATTGGCAAGCACAAAGCGATACTTGCGGTCGACCACCACGATCATTTCTTCCAGACCTTCCAGGGCTTTCTCGTATTCCCGCAGCCTTGCCTCGGCGCGCTTGCGTTCACTGATGTCACGGATAGCGCTCGAAATCAGCGTGCCTTCTTCGGTGTCCAGGGGGCTCAGGCTGATCTCTACCGGGAACTCGTGCCCGTCCTTGTGTAAGCCAGCGAGCTGCAAACCAGCTCTCATCGGCCGTACTCTAGGCTCGGAGAAGAAGTCCGTTCGGTGTCCAGGGTGCTGACCCCGGAAGCGCTCTGGCAACAGCATGTCAAATTTCTGTTGCAACAGTTCCGCCCGCCGATACCCGAACAACCTTTCAACCTGGGCATTGACCAGCACAATATGACCCTCTCGATTCACGACTACGACAGCGTCCGGGGCCGCCTCCAGCAAATCACGGAACCTGCCTTCCGCTGCTGCGGAAGCCTTGGCGGTCCGAATCAGAGAGAGGACTTGCGGAACGGTGAAGGGCAGCAGCACGGCGGTTGCGAGCGATACCAGAGCCGTGAACACCTTGACGCTTGCGGAAAGCACGTAAACCGGAATCCAGACGGTGACCACCTCCATGAAATGGGTGCCACCACAGGCAATAATGAACGAGCCAAATGCCAGGAACATCCAGTGGAACGGTATGTCGCCGCGTCCTTTGTGAACCAGATAAGCAAGCGTTCCGGAGATAGTGAAATAGGCCAAGCCGATGCAGGAATCAGCAATGACATGAGTCCAGACCAACCCCGGTTTGCCGAGGTAGCAATACAGATGGGGCAAGAAATTCGACGCCAGAATGCGACCGGCAAGAGTCGGCCAGATCAGGAATGGAGCCGCCGCAATCGCCAACAGCACAGCCATCCCAAAGAGCAGCTGACGGGTGGGGAATTGTGGCGGTTCAAGTAGTCCAGAGGTGGTTGCAGGCGTTAACATACGACCTCCTGCTGATGGGTTGCTCGCGCGGTCGCGGGAGTCCAGCAGTTCTTGTAGAAAAAGTTGATGAGAATGATTCCGGAAGCGAAGCGGTCGGGAAAGATCGAGTACGGCGCGGGACGCGGAACGGCCAGCAACACCGAGAGCGCCACCTGAAGCTGGTCGTAGGAGCCGGTCATCGGCACGATCGCGGAGACTGTCAAGAAGAATCTCCCCGGGGCCCGTTTGGAGGCGACTCCAAACTTACAGCACAAACCTGCGGATTGTAGTGCCTAAATGCTTGACCCAGTGCGAGCTGAAGGACCGCGAATCAGAGTCTACAGGGCACGCACACGAATGCGCCTGCCTTTACGCGGTTTTGCCACGTCAACCTCTCAGGCCTTTCGCAGCCAATCACGGAGCAAGTGGTGAAGCTTCGCGTAAAGCTCAATGTGTCCGCAGTCTTCACATACACCTACCGAGACAACTCCCGAATACATGGGACCGTCAAGGGCGTCTGGGCGCGCAAAGTCTAACCTCACTACACCGCTAACCCTCTTCGAATGCTCGCATGGTGCCGGAGCCATTTTCCCCCCTCGAGGCAACCGGTTTGATACGACATGAACTGAGCTTCAGATGTCCAGTTGACACGAGCACCCAAATCAACTGGTGAGGCTCCCACATCACAGTGCGGTTAATCTACACCGAAAGGTCGAGTTGTCCAAGAGTTTTCCAAAATAGCTAGGTGTAGAAGGCAAATCAGGACGATCCCCAACGGAGGAGACGGGCGTTTTCGTTGCGGCTCTAAACCTTGGTAAAGCTTCGCTTTGCATATGTAGAACCGGGTTGTACGAATGCAGAATGGATTGGTGGCCATTGAGGTTGTTAGGTTTGGGAGTGCGAGGTGGCCGGATGCCGGGAACGCCGTATATCCAGATCGCAGAGGCCCATCACAAGAACAAGCTTTTCGCGATGGGAAGGAATGGACAGGGATGAGTGCCTATAAGGAAGACGAACGCTCGGACAATAGCCTCCAAGATATTATGGGCCAGAGCCCAGAGCTGAAGCGGATGCTGCAGCTGGCGATGAAGGTGGCGCGCGGCGATATGCCGGTGTTAATTCTCGGGGAAGGCGGATCGGGAAAGGAGTTGATCGCCCGAGGCATCCACCGTATAAGCCTCAGAAGGAACGAGAGTTTCGTGAAGGTCAACTGCGCGGCAGCGGACGACCGGAAGCTGGAGCGTGAGCTGTTCGGATACGCGGAAGAACATGATGGGAAGAACCCAAAGATCGGACAAGTTGAAGCGGCCAACAAGGGCATACTTTTTTTCAATGAAATCGCGGACCTCACGTTGGACCTTCAGGCTAAGCTGCTTCGGTTGCTGGAGCGCCGGGAATTTCAGCGAGTGGGCAACGCGCAGAGCGTTCGGGTGAATGTGCGGCTGATCGCGAGCACCAAATACGATCTTGGTGAGCGGGTGGCGGAAGAGATATTTCGCGAGGATCTGTACGACCAACTGAATGTCTTTCCCATCCGGGTTCCACCGCTGCGCGAACGACGCCAGGACATTCCCATCCTGACGCACTATTTCATGCAGATGTTCGCTCGGCGCCTCAACAGACCTATCGAGAGTATTCCGGCCGAGAGCATGAATTTCCTCATGAATTCCGATTGGCCAGGCAACGTCAGACAACTGGAGAACCTGATCCAGCAGTCGGTAGTCTTGACCGAGGGTCCCACATTGAGAGTTTCACTTCTGGGGCTGCAACCACCCGGAGCGGAAACCAACTAGCGGTCTGCAGCCTACCTCGTCTTGCGACGCCAGCGAGCCTTCTTTATTTTTCGGGTTTGCGACAGGCGAGTTTTCTTTACCTTGACATCGTCTTGTCAACCGGAAGAAATCATCGGACGATCTGTCTGCGAGCGGGCAAACTACTTAAACGACACTGTCACATTCTTGGCTGTTTTTATCTTCCTTTAACATCTCACGGGGTAAAATATTGACGCCGTTTTTCTGGAGACGTTAGGAGTTAATCGTTATGAGACGATTGTGGTTTGCGACATCTCTTGTCCTTCCCCTGGCGGCACTCATGGCGGTTGAGCTGCCATCCAGTGATTCCTGGCCACAGTGGGCGAAGAATCCCCAACATACCGGTTTCACCCAGGTAAGCGGCCAATCTGCCGGCGAAAAACTTGCTGAAATTCGCTACGATCCCTTCGTTGAGCAGGAAAAGCTCGACGCCGGTGGAGAGTTGATCGTGCATTATCAAGTACCGCTCACTGAGGGCCAGAGCGTGTACATGGAATTCAAAACGGGCAAATGGATTCCGTGCCATCCTCGATTTGCGTGGCAGACGGGAGCGGCGTGCGGCCCCAATACCTGGGACAAAGAGATCTGGAATGAGCAGCGTCTGGACTGGCAGCAAGGGAAACTGGTTGAGAGGTGGAATTATCAGAGCGACTGGAAGCCTGAGCCTAACGCTGCCGAGACCGGGCTTGGTGGCTGGGAGCCGGTTTTCCATCCGGTACTGACCGGAGAGTTCGTCTACGTGCCCGGTTTCGGAGGTACCGTATGGAAGGTCAATAAAAGCGATGGCAAGGCGGTTTTGCGCATCAATCCGTTTGGGGCATCGATCGACAAAAACAAATTTGTCTCTGGCCCGCTGACCGCGGATTCGCAGGGCGATGTGTACTACAACGTGATGAAACTCGACCCGACAAATCCGTGGACAGCGGACATCCTCGGATCATGGCTGGTCAAGATAGCGGCGGACGATACCGCTTCGACTGTAACCTTTGAGAAATTGACCAAGGGCGCACCGAAAGGTACCGATAACTGTCCGTTCATCTTTTACGAGTAGAGCACATTACCCTGGCCCCCGAGCAAGCACGCCAAGCCGATCAAGATTCCCTGCGGAACGCAACGGCCAGGCGTGAACGTGGCGCCAGCCATCGCGGCGGACGGAACCGTTTATACGGTGAGCCGGGCTCACATTGATTTGACAGTCGGGTATCTGATCGCTGCGAATTCCGACTTGACCCCGAAATGGCACGCCTCGCTGGGAAGGCGTTTGCACGATGGCTGTGGCTTTCTGGTACCCATCGCCACTCGCAAGAACCAGCCTGACGCTTGCCGTGAAGGCACGACGCCGGGAGTCGATCCCACCACCAACGACTGGGGATCGGGGTTGGTTTACGATCAGGCGTCTTCGACTCCCACGGTTTTACCGGACGGAAGCGTGCTCATGGGAGTGATCACGAACTACAACGGTTTTCGTGGTCACCTCATGAAGTTCAGCGATGCGGGCAACTTTTTGGACGCCTACGATTTCGGCTGGGATTCGACACCCGCCGTGTATCCCCACGACGGTACCTACTCGATCGTGATTAAGGACAACCATTATCCAGGCGGACTCTATTGCAGTTTTGCCGGAAACCCCATTTGCAAGCCGCTTGCGGCTGGCCCGTACGATGTGACCCAGCTCAGCGCCGATCTTAAGCCGGAATGGAGTTTCAAGAACAGTACCGTCGACAAGAAACATCGCCACGGTTACGAATGGTGCATCAACGCTCCGGCTATTGACGCGAACGGAACGGTTTATGTCAACAGCGAGGACGGGCACGTGTATGTTCTCGAGCAAGGCGGAAAGCTGCAGTCGAAGCTTTTTCTCCAACTCGCGCTCGGTGCGGCATACACACCGCTTTCGCTCGGACCGGATGGCAGAATCTACACTCAGAATGATGGCGAACTGTTTGTCGTTGGCCAGTGAGGCTGCGGTAGCCCTTGCGCACGTTGCGGCGCACGCCGCCTTTGTCCGGCGGAGCGACGACCAGCCTAATGATCGTTGGGCTCGCTCTGCTCGCTGCCCGGACGAGGCGTCCGGGCCTACGTGTTTGTGCGCTACGCAATCCTTCTGAGAACGACTAAACTAGTTGGTAGGGATCTACATTGCAGGTAGGCAATCTTTATGAACAGCTTTGGCAGCCGTTCCACTCTCCGCGTTGCTGGCCACGACTACGAAATCTATCGCATCGACGTGCTCGATAAGCAGGGCATTTCGACCAAGCATCTCCCTTTTTCGCTGCGCATTCTTCTGGAGAATTTGCTGCGAACTGAAGACGGCGTCAGCGTGAGCAAAGAGGATGTTCGCGCGCTCGCCGCATGGAACAGCAGGTCGAAGCCGGACAAAGAAATCGCCTTCACGCCCAGCCGCGTTTTGATGCAGGACTTCACCGGGGTGCCGGCGGTTGTGGACCTAGCTGCCATGCGGGATGCGATGAAGGTGCTCTCCGGCGATCCGGCGTTGATTAATCCGTTGCAGCCGGCCGAGTTGGTCATCGACCACTCCGTGCAAGTGGATGAATTCGGGACTCCGCAAGCGTTCCAGTTGAATGCCGAACTTGAGTTTCTACGCAACAAAGAACGCTACGGATTCCTGCGTTGGGGGCAGACGGCTTTCCGGAATCTGGCGATTGTTCCGCCCGACACCGGCATCGTGCACCAGGTCAACCTTGAGTTTCTGGCGCGGGTTGTCTATGTGCAGGAGTTGAACGGAAAGCGCGTGGCTTATCCCGATACGCTGGTGGGCACCGATTCGCACACCACGATGATTAACGGCCTCGGCGTACTTGGCTGGGGCGTGGGTGGGATCGAAGCTGAGGCCGCGATGCTGGGTCAAGCCGTGTCCATGCTGATTCCACAGGTGGTGGGCGTGAAACTGACGGGCGAACTCCGCGAGGGCGCCACGGCAACTGACCTGGTGCTGACAGTTACCGAAATGCTACGCAAGCATGGGGTGGTGGGGAAGTTTGTCGAGTATTTCGGGCCCGGATTGCAGGAACTCCCTCTGGCCGATCGCGCCACGATCGCAAATATGTCTCCCGAGTATGGCGCCACGTGCGGCATCTTCCCGGTCGATAAAGAAACCCTCGCTTACTTGCGACTGACTGGACGAGCTGAGGAACAGATCGCATTGGTCGAGAGCTACTGCCGCGAGCAAGGATTATTCCACGACGAGAAAACGCCCGAAGCGCAATATTCTGAATTGCTTGCTCTGGACCTGGGAACGGTGGAATCGAGCCTGGCGGGACCCAAGCGTCCGCAGGATCGCGTGCCGCTGAATCAGGCACGAGAATCGTTTCAATCGTCGTTGCCATCGTTGATAAAACCGAAACCGAGCGCCACCCTTGCCTCGCAAACCACGGCTCCGTCTGACACCGCGAAGAAGCTGGCCGGATGGGAGCAGGAAGGCGGTAGTCCCACCGCTGTGGGAGTAGGAGACCATCGGGCGGAGGAGCACGTTCCAGAAGCCGCGGGCGCAGCATTGCGGCACGGCAGCGTTGTGATTGCCGCCATCACGAGTTGCACGAATACTTCCAACCCATCCGTTATGGTGGCCGCAGGACTGGTGGCAAAAAAGGCGGTCGAGCGCGGCTTGCAGGTTCCGCCCTGGGTGAAGACTTCGCTGGCTCCGGGCTCGAAGGTGGTGCGCGATTATCTGGAGCGCGCGGGGTTGACTCGCTATCTGGAGAAGTTGAAATTCCACATTGTGGGCTACGGCTGCACTACCTGCATCGGAAATTCCGGACCGCTAGCGGAAGAGATTTCGAAGGCGATCGACGAGAACAATCTGGTGGTGGCGTCGGTGCTCTCAGGGAATCGTAACTTCGAGGGACGCATCAATCCTGAGGTTCGGGCTAACTATTTAATGTCGCCGCCGCTGGTTGTGGCCTTCGCACTTGCGGGGCGCATCGACCTCGACTTGCGCAAGGATGCCATCGCAAAGGATAAGCAAGGCCAGCCGGTGTATTTGGCCGACCTTTGGCCGTCCCGCAGTGAAGTGGATGAAGCCATCAAGAAATCCATTTCCTCGGACATGTTCCGGCGAAGCTATGGCGAGGTTTATCACGGAGACGAGCGCTGGCGCGGCTTGCCCGTCCCCAAGGGTGAGACTTACGCGTGGGATAAGGATTCGACATACATCCGCCGCGCTCCTTATTTCGACGGAATGACGCTGAAGCCCGCAGCGGTTGAAGACATTCGGAATGCACGCGTGTTGGCGGTGCTGGGCGACAGCGTTACCACCGATCATATTTCGCCGGCCGGTTCCATCAAGAAGGATAGTCCGGCGGGGAAATATCTGATCGAGCACGGCGTGAAGCCTGCCGATTTCAACTCCTACGGCTCGCGGCGCGGCAACCATGAGGTCATGGTGCGGGGGACGTTTGCCAATGTACGCTTGCGCAATAAGATGGTTCCCAACCTCGAAGGCGGATTCACGCGTCACCTTCCGGATGGCGCGGAGATGAGTATTTTTGAAGCGTCGGAGAAATATACTGCCGAGCACGTCCCGCTCGTGATTCTCGCTGGCAAAGAATACGGTTCCGGTTCCTCGCGTGACTGGGCTGCCAAAGGTCCGCTGTTGCTTGGAGTACGTGCCGTCATCGCGGAAAGTTACGAGCGCATTCATCGGTCGAATCTGGTGGGCATGGGCATTCTTGCCTTACAGTTTCCTGAGGGTGACGCGGCGCAGTCGCTGGGCTTGACGGGCGAAGAAGTTCTTGAGATCACCGGCATCCGTGATCTGATTGGCAGGTTCGCACCGGGCCGGCAGGTAAAAGTGCGAGCCAGTGCCAACGGCAAGACCACGGAGTTCAAGGCGCTGGTTCGAATCGACACTCCGCAAGAAGCGCAGTATTACGCCAACGGCGGCATCCTGCAGTTCGTTCTGCGCCAATTGCTGTCGACCAAGCCAGCCGCCGTACACGCGTAAACTCGTAGGGACTTTGCTTGCAACGTCTCAGTTAGACGACAAAGGCCGAGGCGCGAACCAGGGAAAGACCAACTCCTGAAGGCGGGTTTTTTCCAGTGTCACTACGATATGGCTGAAGCCATATTCTGCTACGAATCGTGGGTTTGTCAGGGAGGCTGGAGATGAGCGACCATCTCTCGAAACGGGCCCAACTCCTCAGCGAAATTCTGCGCTACATCAACGACGGAAGCTACGAAAAAGCGGGCGATGCCTGGTCATTCGGAATCGGGCGGGGCACCTCTCGTGAGCAAGCGAACCAGGATGCAGCAGTTTTCGGGAAGATGCGCCATCTGGTTTACGACCATGTTGCACGCACCGCTGCCATCCAGCGGACCTCACTTTCAAGGCCGCCTACGGTAGATTCCCTCGCGGACGAGTTCAAAAGGCCGATGGATGAACTGACGCCGGAAACCCGCGACGCTTTAGGCGAAGCCTTTGTTCCGATTGCGGCGGGACAGGACTCGCCGGCGGCCGAAGCGGCTCCCGGAAACGAGGTTCAGTTAGACGCGCTTGATCGCTACTATGCCAACGAGGTTCTTGAAAAGCTGGGTGGAATTGTTTCTCGAGCCGCAGTGCTGGGGCGCATGGACCTGGAAATTGTGCCCAACCGAAGAGTCCAGTTTTTGTTTGAAGAGGCGCATCGTTGTTATCTCTATGGTTTTCACTTAGCTTGCGCCGTATTCTGCCGCGCCATCCTGGAGGCGGCGCTCAAGGAAGTCGCCGATCCGCAGAGCGAGACCAATCAGTCGGTTCATGAAATGGTTGCGATGGCGGTAGAGAAACGCCTTCTTGTCGATGATCGTTCTCGTTGTGCCCGCGAAGTGGCCAAGGCCGGCAATCGGGCGATTCATGATCCGGAGATGTTCGACCGGGATTATTCCGCGGAAAAAATCGAAGAGATTCTGATCAACACGCGGAAAGTCTTGGAAGAACTGTATCGGCTGCCGTCTTGACTTTGGGTGGTATCGAACGAGCGCGGACGTTCGCGCGTACATTTTTAGAACGTCTTGGACGAATCGAGCAGAATCGTTACGGGGCCATCGTTCACCAGTTCCACTTGCATCATTTCCCGGAAGCGGCCGGTGTGGCAGGGGAGGCCGGCGGCTCGGATGCGTTCCACGAAATATTCGTAGAGTTGGCGGGCGCGCTCGGGCGGGGCCGCGGCGTCGAAGGACGGTCGTTTGCCGCGGCGCACGTCGCCGTAGAGGGTGAACTGCGAGACGGCCAGAATTTCTCCACTTACCGAAGCCGTGTCCAAGTTCATTTTTCCATTCTGGTCTTCGAAAGTTCGCAACCCGACAATCTTTTCGGCCAGATAGTCAGCGTCCGCTTCGCTGTCCGCGTGGGTTACGGCCAGCAGAACCAACAGACCGCGGCCGATCTTGCCCACGATCTCCTCGTCCACGGTGACCTGAGCACGGCTGACACGTTGAACAACAGCGCGCATAGAGGCAGTTTCAAGTTTCTTGCTCTGACTTTCAACTGCCGATCAGTGGCGATCACGGCCGGGTTTCTCTTGGCTGGATAGGTCGAAGACCCCGGGCCCTCACAATTAAGATCGGTTGCCCCGCCGTTGACCTCGGCAACGGCCAGCGGTTAGGATTCTTGTGGGGCCTTCTCAGAGTCGACCGCAGTCCGGTTCGGTTGCGGCGGGACTCGCCTTTACAGCGATTCGTGCTGGCCATTACACTACTCGTTCCCTTTTTTCATTTTTCGGGAGGTGGATTGCTATGGCCGCTGGAGATAAATTGAAAGAGACCGTGGAAAAAGTAAAGCAGATTATCAGCGAGCAACTGGGAGTTGATGAAGCTGAAGTCACGCCCAGCGCTTCGTTCGTCGACGATTTAGGCGCCGATTCGCTGGACCAGGTGGAATTGGTGATGGCGCTCGAGGAAGCATTCGATCTGGAGATTCCGGATGAAGATGCGGAGAAGATGCGCTCGGTTCAAGATGCTATCGACTACATCGATAGGCACGCCAAAGTAGCCAAGTAAGTTGCGCCGCTTCCAGGGGGCCGGGCGTCCCCTGTCAGTTCGAGGGGACGAGACGCCCGTCCTCCATGGTGGCAACTTAATCGGGGAGGTCCGGGTGGGTCTGACTCACGTCCATATAGAAAACTGCAAGGAGAACTCATGGCAGCCGTTGACGAAAAAGTAAAGCAAATTATTGTGGAACAACTAGGAGTGGACGAGGGCGAAGTCACTCAGAATGCCTCGTTTGTCGACGACTTGGGAGCCGACTCCCTGGACACCGTGGAACTGGTCATGGCTTTTGAAGAGGCCTTTGAGATCGAGATTCCCGACGAGGATGCCGAGAAGATCCGCACCGTGCAGGATGCGGTGGACTATATCGGCAAACACGCGAAAGGCGGGAAGTAGTTGGCGAGACGGGTCGTAGTTACTGGCATTGGCCTGATCTGCGGGGTGGGCAACACCACGGAAGAGATTTGGCGAAACCTGCTCGCGGGCAAGAGCGGTGTGGCCCGCATCACTCACTTCGATGCGGGGCAGTTCGCTTGCCAGATCGCGGCGGAAGTCAAAAACTTCGATCCTCTACAGTTTGTCGAAAAAAAAGAACTGAAGAAAATGGGCCGCTTTATTTATCTGGCCCTGGCCGCCGCGGACGAGGCTATGCAAGCCGCGGGCCTGCAGGTTACGGAAGACATTTCCACTCGCACGGGCGTGCACATCGGATCCGGAATCGGCGGGTTCGACGTGATCGAACGCGAGCACATCAATTTGCTCAATGGTGGTCCGCGCAAGATCTCTCCCTTTTTCATTCCTGCCTCGATCGTGAATCTGGCCGCGGGACACGTCAGCATCCGATACAACGCCAGGGGGCCGAATGAGGCCACGTGTACGGCCTGTACTTCGAGCGCGCACTCGATCGGAGATGCGTACAAGATCATCGCGCGTTGCGATGCCGATGTCATGATTGCGGGTGGGACCGAAGCGGCCATCACTCCCATGGGCGTGGGTGGTTTCGCCGCCATGCGCGCGCTTTCGACGCGCAACGATGCGCCTGAAAAAGCCAGCCGTCCCTGGGACTCGGGGCGCGACGGATTTGTGATTGGCGAAGGGGCTGGAATCCTTATTCTCGAAGAGCTGGAATTTGCCCGCCGTCGCGGAGTGAAGATTCTGGCTGAAATTGTGGGCTACGGCATGAGCGGAGACGCTTACCACATCACCCAGCCAGCCGAGAACGGCGACGGAGCTTATCGGGTGATGCTAAACACTCTCAACGATGCCAAAGTTCAACCGCAAGATGTGGACTACATCAACGCCCATGGCACTTCGACGGATCTCGGCGACAAGTTGGAAACCATTGCCATCAAGCGCGCCTTCGGCGATCACGCCCGCGAGTTGGCGGTAAGTTCGACCAAGTCGATGACGGGGCATTTACTGGGCGGAGCCGGTGGTCTTGAGGCGGGTATTACCGTACTCGCGCTCCGCGACCAGATTTTGCCTCCGACGGCCAACCTGGATAATCCGGACCCTGAGTGCGACCTCGACTACGTCCCCAACCATCCCCGGAAAGCGGAGTTGGAATACGCCATGTCTAATTCCTTCGGCTTTGGCGGGACCAACGGCGCCTTGCTCTTCCGGCGGTGGTCGGAATAGCGATTTATCGAGCCCATCCTCACTTCTCAACCCCACGCGAATGACGACTCGTGGCCCCCGGACTGACTAGCTGCCGTTCCGCATTCAGCGAACTGCAGGAAACGTTGGGCTGGGTCGGCGACTAAACAAAACGTCTCCGTTGCCGATAGCACATAGAATGGAAGGTTTGCGCCCAAACCGCGCGCGGGGACGAAGCCTCATCTACGTTCTTCTTACCCTGGTATTGATAGTGGGTGCCATTCCCGCTCACCGGTCCGCATGGCAGGGCAACGAAGAATTGCACACCTTGCTCGAGACCATTGCCACCGTACTGGGATTTGTCACCGGTGCAATGGCCTTGGTCCGCTATTACACAAAGAAAAGCGATATGTTCTTGCTTCTGGGCACTGGTTTTATCGGAGGGGCTTTCCTCGATGGCTACCACGCGCTGGTCAGATCGTCTTTCCTTACCGGACATACTCCCTCAGCCCTGTCTAGCCTCACCCCATGGAGCGGAATTATGTCCCGCGTGTTCATTTCCCTGCTGATGTGCGCGAGTCTTGTAGCGGGGAAAAGAGAACAGCGAAGGCCGACCGGAGACAAGATCAAGGAGAGCATGGTTTACCTGCTGGTCGGGAGCTGGACTGTCGCCAGCTTTATCTTTTTTGCGCTGGTACCGCTGCCTCCTCCCTTCCATCCCAACCAACTGATTCATCGCCCCGCAGACTTCGTGCCAGCTTTTTTCTTCGCATTGGCGGCGGTTGGATATTTGTGGAAGGGCCACTGGAAGACTGAGGATTTCGAACACTGGCTAGTGCTTTCGCTCATCCTGGGTGCGCTGGGCCACATGGGATACATGTCCTTTTACAGCAGGCTTTTCGACACCCAATATTTCGCCGCTCATGCGCTGAAAATTCTGGGTCATGTGGCCGTTCTCATCGGCCTTTTCATCAGCATGTTTTCCATCTTCAAATCGGAGGCAAGAAACACCGCCGATTTGTTGCAGGCCAACCAATCGCTGGCCATACAGATTACGGAACGTGAGCAGATTGAGGAAGCACTGCGGCGAGCCCACGACAAGCTGGAAGAACGAGTCCGGGCACGTACTGCCGACCTGGGCAGAGCCAACCAGGCATTGGAAGCAGAAATCGCAGTGCGTGGCGAGGTGGAAGAGGCGCTCTCGAAAGAGCGCACGATTTTGCGATCCCTGATCGACAACGTGCCCAATTTCCTGTACGTAAAGGATACCCAGGCCAAGTTCGTTGTGGCCAACTCGTACTGTGCACTCCGGCTCGGATTGAAAACCAGCGAGGAGATGCTGGGCAAGGGTGATTTCGACCTGTACCCGCAACATCTCGCTGCCGATCTCTATGAAGATGACCAGAACGTCATCCGCTCGGGACAGCCATTGCTCAACCATGAAGAAATCGGTGTCGACCACCAGGGAAATGCAACCCACGTCCTGTCTACCAAGGTGCCCATTCGAGATAAGGATGGCCGCGTAACCGGACTGGCAGGCGTGGGCATCGACATTACCGCGCAGAAACGCGCGGACGCGCAACTCCGCGATAGCAGAGAGTTGTTCATGCTGTTGTTGGATTCAATCCCCGAGGGAATCTACGGTATCGATACGCAGGGCAACTGCACTTTCTGTAACCCCTCTTGCCTTCGAATACTGGGTTATGAGAAGGCCGCGGAGTTGCTGGGTAAGAACATGCACGCTATGATGCACCACACGCGAGCAGACGGAACTCATTACCCCGCGGTCGAGTGTCACATCTACCAAGCCTTTCGCCGTGGGCAGGGTACCCACATCGATGACGAAGTCCTCTGGTGTCGCGACCGAACCAGCTTTCCTGCCGAATATTGGTCTTACCCTATGCTCCGAGACGGAAACGTAATTGGCACGGTTGTGACTTTTGTGGACATTACGGAGCGAAAGCAAGCCGAGCTAGTGTTGCGGGATGCCCGCGAGGCCGCCGAAGCGGCCAATCGGGCTAAGAGTGAATTCCTAGCCAACATGAGCCACGAAATCCGTACGCCCATGAACGGCGTCATCGGTATGACCGAGTTGGCGCTTGACACCGAACTCACACTGGAGCAGCGCGGCTATTTGGATCTTGTCAAGAGCTCGGCTGAGTCGTTGCTGGCACTAATCAACGACATCCTGGACTTCTCCAAGATTGAAGCCGGCAGGTTGGACATGGAAACCATTGACTTCAACCTGCGCGACAGTTTGGACGATACCATCAAAGCCCTTAGCTTACGGGCGCACGAAAAGGGGATCGAGCTTGCATGCCACATCCTGCCTGATGTTCGGGACGGGTTACGAGGTGATCCCACCCGTTTGCGCCAAATCGTTACCAACCTGATTGGCAATGCCATCAAATTCACTTCTCTGGGCGAAGTTCTGATCCGCGTAGAAACGGAGCAAGAAACCGAGGGTGAAACGACTCTTCATTTCTGTGTAACCGACACGGGACTTGGAATCCCGCTGGCAAAACAGGCGGCTATCTTCGAGGCATTCACGCAGGCGGACAATTCAACGACGCGGAAATATGGGGGAACCGGCTTGGGCCTGTCGATTTCCTTGCGGCTGGTCGAAATGATGGGCGGCCGCATGTGGCTGGAAAGCGAATCAGGGCGGGGCAGTACATTTCACTTCAGCGCGCGTTTTCAATTGCAGAGCCTCGCGGCCGGCAGGCACACCCCCCTCGGTTTAGAGATGCTTCGCGACGTATCGGTATTGATCGTGGACGACAACGCGACCAACCGGCACATTCTCAAAGAAATGCTTGTCAGTTGGAAGATGAGCGTAGTCGAGGCCGACGGTGGCCGTCCGGCTCTGGCTCTCTTAAAAGGAGCTGCCGCCGACGGAAGAGCTTTTTCTGTAGTGCTGCTTGATGCTCAAATGCCGGAAGTCGACGGTTTCCAAGTAGCGGAACAAACGAGGCAGAACCCACACCTTACAACCACGGCTCTAATTATGCTGACTTCGGCGGGTTTTCGCGGCGATGCCGCGCGTTGTCGAGAGTTAGGCATTCAAGCCTATTTGCCCAAACCAATCAAACATTCCGATCTTCTCCAAACCATTCAAACTGTGCTGAGCTCTCCCGCTCGAACGAAACAGGCGCCAGCGCTCATTACGACTCATTCCTTACGGGAGGGTCGAGGACACTTGAAGATTCTCCTGGCCGAAGACAATCGCGTGAATCAGGTATTGGCGGTTCGTCTATTGGAGAAAAGGGGACACAAGGTGGTCTTGGTGGAAACCGGCAAAGCAGCTCTGCAAGCTTGGCAGAACGAGTGCTTCGATCTCATCCTGATGGACGTTCAGATGCCGGAGTTGGACGGGCTGGAAGCCACGGCCAGGATTCGCGAACATGAAAAAACCACCGGAAAGCACATCCCGATTGTCGCCATGACGGCTCATGCGATGATGGGTGACAGAGAACGCTGTCTGCAGGCCGGAATGGATGCCTATATTTCGAAACCTCTCTCCGTCAAAGATCTTTTCGCAACTCTCGAAGAGCTCTTTCAGGGCTCGACAGGATTGTTGAGCGTTCCTTCTCCCGTGCCCTAACTCTATGAAATATATGGAAGTTAGTAATTACTGATCTTTCTAGAAGATGCTGGTGGCTGAGTTATCGCTCGTACCAATTTGGCAAGGAACGTTAGGACTCCTCCATCTACGCTTGGTAATGCGAACCTTAGTACTCAGGGCTTGGCCTTCTTCTCCTTTGCCAATGCCGATAGTGCAATACAGAATAGACTTTGAGGGACGAAACCCCTTCTAATGGACAAAACTTTTGGAACTGCCGTCCTGCCTACGCTTAGCAGCAAGAAGGCCTCGGCGCGGGTTGCTCTGGTTGACATGAAGGAACCCGCCGGCAGCACTCTTTCGGAGTGCTTTCGGCAGTTTGGCATCGAGAGTGTCTCGTTGAATGGAAATGCGGCGGAACGCCTCAAGAAGGAGAAATTCGAGGCCTGCGTGGTTAAACTGGCACCAGGGTCCCAGGCCATAATGGAATCCGCGCGCACCTCTCCCTCGAATAGCCGGATCGTACTGTACGCCGTGGGCGGCAGTGCGCAGGAGGCGATGGGCTACTCGAAGTACGGGATCAATGCCATTTTCCACGAACCGCTCGAACGCCCGTCCGTGCTGAAATTGGTGCGGGCCACGCAAATGCTGGTATTGCACGAGATGCGACGATACGTGCGCGTACCAGTAATCACGGAAGTCGCGTGTGCCATGAGCGATGGCCGTAAGGTGACGGCAACCAGTGTCGAGATCAGCTCCGGAGGCATGTCCCTGCGCAGCGCCGAGGATCTTGCAGTTGGGCAGTCAGGAGAAATCTCATTCGCATTGCTGACCTTGCCACGGATATGGGTGCGTTGCGCGGTGACCTGGCGCAACATTCATGGCAAAACCTTCGGCATCCGCTTCGACAACCAGGACGAGCGCCGTTTTCGAATCAAAGAGTGGATTGACGCTTATCTGGAAGGTTAGCTGGCTGGTGCTCTCTCCAGCAGCACTACGGCGTTAGCGATCGCCGCGTTGTCGGTACCCAAGCCTTCCGGCGTTTTGGCTTTGATGCCGACGCAATCCGCGGGCACACCCAACAATTCCGCAACATGCGCCCGGATGGCGCCGGCGTGCGGCCCGATCTTGGGCGCAGCCAGGATAAGCGTGGCGTCGATATTGACGACGGCATAACCCGCCGCACGCACGCGTTTCAGAGCCTCGCGTAAGAAAACCGCCGAGTCAGCCCCTTTCCACTGAGGATCGGAGGGCGGAAACAACGAACCAATATCGGGCGCAGCCAGGGCACCGAGCAGAGCATCGGTGAGCGCGTGCAGAAGTACGTCGCCATCAGAGTGACCGCACAACCCTTTGGGGTGAGGCAGAGTTAATCCCCCGATCTTGAGGGGAATACCAGCTTTGAATTCGTGGGAATCCCATCCATAGCCGATTCTCGTGGAAGGTCGTTGGTCGTTAGTCGTTGGCATCAATAGGATTTGCGTTCTGTAACTGACCTCAGATAGAACTCTGCCAGCTCCATATCCGCGGGAGCCGTGATCTTTATATTTCTTGGTGATCCCATAACCACTGCCACTGCGTGTCCGGAGCGCTCGACCAGCGCCGCTTCGTCCGTTCCCACAAAGCCGTCGGCCGCCGCCTCGTCGAACGCCTTCTTGAGAACAGCGTAGCGGAAGCCCTGCGGAGTTTGCGCGAGAACGACGCGCTCCCGCGGAAGAGTAGCTGTAATCAGCGCACCATCGGATGTACGTTCGACTTGTTTGACCGTATCCACCGCTGGCAGCCCGGCAATCGCCGCACCGTATTTCTGCGCAGCCCGGATCACATCATGAATGATTTCCTCCGTGACGAATGGGCGCACGGCATCGTGGACCAGAACAATGTCGTCGTCGGCTGCGGAGACCGAGCTCATCGCGTTGGCGACGGAATGTTGTCTATGCTCTCCGCCCTCCACCAGATGAATCTTCTTCTGCAGGATGCCTTTTGCTTCTTTTTCCAAGCGGGCGTGGAATCCTTCAATCTCATTTCCACGCAGAGCGACATAGATTTCCGAAACCTGAGGACTCGCCACGAACTTGCGCAGAGTGTGAACGAGAATGGGCGTGCCGCCAAGCTCGGTGAACTGTTTCGTCGCTGCAGGCTTCTTTCCCTTGGCGCTTGGAGCCGACGCCATGCGCGTCCCCAAGCCTGCAGCCGGAATGATCACAACCACCTTCATAGCGGGTGGCAAGTATACGAGGGTGCGTGCTTCAGTTCAAATCGGATTCAGCAGGGAGCCCTCACCCAAGACGCTTTTCGTATCGTTGGCGGCTGTTCCATAGGACGCCCGGTGCTCGGCCGGTTTCGAGGAGAATTCCATCGAAGCCGCTCACTTCTCCTACACGATTTACTTCAGGCGCATTCTTGCTCGGATCGGGCGCTTCTTCCCGAGTCGACGCTCGTCCCAGTTTGTGTTTCATCGGACCGGCTCGCTCCAAGTTGTGCACATGCAGGAACTTACATTTAAACCTTTCCCGGCAACCAAACTGGCCTTCAAGTTGCAGAAGCAAATGCGAGGGCAAGGTGAACAACAGTCGCTCCTGGATCGCGCTCATAACGTTTTGTGTGACTCCGGCCTTGATACTCGCTTTGGGTTTGGCCGTCCTTTTTGCTGGCGCTGCAGTCGCGTTCGCAGTTTCCGATGGTGGGAAGCCGGCAGGAGCCGCAACTCGGGCCGCCGCTAACCCAAGGGCACGGGTATTTGCTGGCGTGATCACCGACGACCGTTGCGGCGCAAGACACGACAGGGATTCCGGCATGAATCCGACAGAATGCACGAAGATGTGTGTGAGGAACGGTTCCAAGTACGTACTGATTCAAGGAAATAGGAGATACGCCCTGGAAGGAGACGAGAGTCAACTCGGCGGGTTGGCCGGCCAGCGAGCGAACGTTGCTGGAACTCTTGACGGAAACACCCTTAAAGTAGATTCGACCAGCGCCGTACAGTAGCCAGCGAATTCTGAAAAACACCAACCACGGATTCACGCGGATAAACAATCCAGCTGCAGCTCTGGTGTTCCTGTGAATCCGTGGCCGGCGTTACTTACTCGGCAGGTCTCTCGAGCACGACCGGCGCCGTCTTTTTCGGCTCTCCGTTTGGAATGGCGCTCGCCGTAGTCAACACGACGGCCGGCCGTGGCTCCGTACGGGCCATGGCGCGCTCGTCCCACTTCCCAAAGATCATCTTCCCTGCCGTCGTTTGCAGCACCGACGTCACCGAAATGTCGATCGTCTTACCAATCATTTTACGCGCGTTGTCCACGACCACCATGGTGCCATCGTCCAGGTAGGCGACGCCCTGGTTGTATTCCTTGCCTTCTTTCAGGATGAACACCTTCATGGTCTCGCCTGGCAACACGATCGGCTTCAGGGAGTTTGCCAGTTCATTGATGTTCAGCACCGCAACCCCTTGCAGTTGCGCCACTTTATTGAGATTGAAATCGTTGGTGATGATTTTTCCTTCGTAAAGCTTGGCTAATTCAATCAGTTTCAGATCCACTTCGCGGACTGCCGGAAAGTCGTCCTCGACAATTTGTATTTGCACCGAAGCCATCTTCTGCAGACGTTGCAGGATGTCAAGGCCCCGGCGTCCGCGGTTACGTTTGAGTGAATCAGCCGAATCGGCTACGAGTTGCAACTCGCGCAGAACAAACTGCGGGGCCACGATCACGCCATCAAGGAAACCGGTTTCGGCGATGTCGGCAATGCGTCCATCGATAATGACGCTGGTGTCGAGAATCTTGTAGCTCTTTCTGGACTGTTTTTCTCCTCCAAAGATTCCGCCCAGCGCCGCCAGATTGAGCAGATCGCCTTTGTTGGCGCCGACGATCAGGCCCACATACGCCATCAAAAGCATGACCATGATCTGCAGGAAGCTTTGGGTGGGTCCCGCAGAAATGCTGTTGCGAATCACCAGGGTGAACAGATAGGCACCGAAAATGCCAAGCACGCTGCCGATCGCGGCTCCGATCAGACGCTTCAGGCTCATTAGACGCAGTCGCCATTCGAAAGTGACGATGGCCAAACCGACCAGTGTCCCTACGCCCGCGTCTAGCTTGGAATCGAGGCCGAAGGGCTGAATTAGATAGCAAGTAACCGTAACAAAGAGAACAAATAATAGACGCACTGCTATTAAATCCACTGATGGACCTCCCCGGAACCCACTTCAATCAAGTCGAGTCCCGCACCGGCCGCCCAACCGCCGAATCGATTGCGGCCAGTAATCTAAATGCGGAGCCTATGAATGAAACAGATATGAGACGCCAACTCCACTTTGTGTCCAAAAATCGGACACACACATCCTACAAATATTCCAGTGGAAGTATATACCTGCGGAGAAGCTTGCGGGATTACGCAAGTCACAGCCGGAGGTGATATGCGCCCCGGTTGGGCCTGGCCAAGGCTGGGCCTGCTGTTAGACTGTTAGTCATGAAAGCTATTGTCATCAGTCGCTTAGGTGGTCCCGAAGTACTCGAGGTACGAGAGGTTCCAGACCCCGCGGCCGGCGCCGGACAGGAATTGGTCCGGGTGCAGGCCGGCGGCCTGAACTTCGCCGACGTCATGAGTGCGCAAGGGGGTTATCCAGGAACGCCGAAGCCCCCGCTGGTGGCTGGACGCGAGTTTTGTGGGGTAAGGGAAAGCGACCAGCGACGAACCATGGGCTACGCGCAATGGGGAGCGTTCGCGGAACGAGTCGCCGCGCGCTCAGAATTGTTATGGCCAGTCCCAGACAATTGGACCGCGGAGGAGGGAGCGGCTTTCCCGGTGACTTACTTCACGGCGTATTTCGCATATTGGAAGGCGGGACTCATCGGCGAATCGCAGCCAATGGCGACCGCTGCTCCCCGAGTTCTGATTCACGCAGTAGCTGGAGGCGTAGGAACAGCTGCGGTGCAGATCGGAAAACTGCTAGGCATCGAAATGTACGGGACGTCTTCTTCGGACGAGAAACTCGCGCGAGTGAAAGAACTCGGGTTGCAGCACGGCATCAATTACAAGCAGAGTGATTACGGAGAGGCTATCAAAGACCTCACGCACGGCGAAGGTGTGGACGCAGTATTCGAAATGTTGGGCGGCGAGCACATAGCGAAGAGCGTGCGCTGCCTGCGCGATTTCGGCCGTGTGATCGTATATGGAAATGCGACCGGACAAAAAACGGAAGTGGATACCCGACTTCTCTACGCCAAAGGAGCAAGTGTGCACGGACTGTGGTTGACATATCTGTCAGCTAAGCATGAATTGATGAAGAATGCCTGGCAACAACTTTCCACTTGGATCACGCAAGGCCACCTGCATCCAGTGATTGGCCACGTACTGCCGATGGAACGTGCCGCCGAAGCCTATGGATTGTTATCCGAAGGGAACAATTTTGGCAAAGTGATTCTCAAGATCGCAATGTAGGCGCGAGTGTCCTCGCTCGCAGCGGAAACAACAGCAATAGCTCCTGTTCGCTTCCGAACACCACTAAGCGTTAGCGAACACGCCAATACCCTGCGGTCGCACTTCCCACTTGGAATCAACACTTCGTTTTGTCTGCGCTTGGAAGCGCGCGTGCAGTAGTAACTTCGAATGTCACGAGCTTGTGAAAGTTTGTGAACATTCGTAAATTAAATCGCGCGTAAACACAACAAATGTGGCTTGTGTCGATACGCGCGTGCGCGCACTTGCTAACGATGCTGGTTATGAAGCGTCCAACTTTGTGATTGCGAGTTGAAACGAGACGGAACTTCGCAACATCCACAAACGTATATGCACACGGTGGGGGTATAGATCCGGGAGGAAAGGTAGCCCACCCGGAATGCAAAACAATTTCAGGGGTTAAGGGACTGGCTCAATCTCGGTTTGGCGGCCCAGGTGAGCGCAATCCCTGCAGCAGAGAGCCCGCGGTCTTGCGGCCACGCGCTTTCTCCTTAACCCCGCGGCAGCATTGTAAGGCTTTCACGGCAAAACGCAAGTTCTTCGTGAAAGGCTCAGTCCAGGCCGCCCAGAACCGGTTCCCGACGCTATCGGGAAAGAAAAAAGGAGTTTATGAAATTCGCAAACATTTCCAAGGGCTTGCTGCTGGGACTAGCTTTGCTGGCGGCGACAAGTGTATTCGCGGCTTCCAACAAGGGTTCCGTGCAACTGCTGGATCCAGTCACCGTAAGCGGGAAGCAACTGCCCGCAGGTGATTACTCGGTGAAGTGGGACGGCAACGGTCCCAATGTTGAGTTGAACATTATGAAAGGAAGCAAAGTCATAGCCACAACCCCGGCTCGGCTGATTGACCTGAGTCAGAAAACGACCGGTGACGCGGCAGTGGTGAAGAGTAACGAGGACGGCAGCAGATCGCTCACCGAAATTCGGTTCGGCGGGAGAAAGTATGCTCTGGCAATTGGCCAGGAAACGGCCAGCATGGACGGCAGCAGCAACAGCAGCACCAAGTAGAGCTGGTGTTTTTGAGCGAGAAAACGGGGAGCTTCACGCTCCCCTTTTTGGTCTGTGATGCCAACTGTAATCGATGCTAAAAAACACTCGTCGAGTGAGGCGTCTGTCCCTCTTCGTCTCGGTTTCCCCTTAGTTCTTTGCCAGGGACGCCTTCAGGTTCACTTCCGAGTCAGCAAACACCGAGACATCTTTTGTCCAAGCCTTGTACCCGTCTTGTGAAACCTTCACCGTGTGTTTACCGGCAACAAGGTTTAGCGTAGCTGGCGAGTTGCCAACGAAACTGTCGTCTACATAAACGTCCGCTCCGTCGGGCACTGAACTGACCAGCACTTTGCCCTTTCCGGAAGAGGACGCACTGCTGGCGGCTGGTGGAGGGGGTGCTCCGTCAGCTGGTTTGGTCATGGACGGTTCTGCCGGAATCGCTTTCGCATCGGGAACAGCGATTGCTTTCTCTGGAGCTTTGACAGCCGATTTTTGTTGGGGATCGCCAGCCAGTTCGTCCCCCACCTGCTGATAGAATTTCTCCGCCATGCGGTCCCCGGCGCCAAAGGAAAAACCGGCCTTGGTTTGAACGTTGATGATCAGCGTGGCTTTATTGTCTCCCTCAGGTTCGACCGACGCATTAGCCACGAATCCTTGCGAAGTAAACGATCGGCCAGTTTGAAAAGTGAACATCAACGTCTTCTCATCGACATAGGTCACCACGTGCCGTTCACGCGCAGTCCGCAAGGCGGCTTTAAATACCTCGTCGGGAGAGTTGTTATAGACTTTTTTCTTGGGCTCCGCGTGTGCAAAGACCGGCAACAGCAAAGCAACGGTGGCGATGAGGACGAAACGTGACGCGACCCTACCTCTCATGACTTGCCTCCAATTTAGGTGAAATTGTTGTCCCAGGGGCCCCGAGTACGCTGCCCCTCGGTGAGGAAGATTTTAGGATCCTTCCGGCGGGGCCGCCGGTCGAATTGTGCGGTCAGAAGCTGGGTTTGTCAAGCTCGCCGCACTGACAGAACAGGGAGCGCAGGAGCTCCCTTGGAATTATTGCCTGTAGCTGAGACTCGTTCTCAATACTTCGGCATCTTGGGATCCACCCGATCCGCCCAGGCCAGGATTCCGCCGGCGAGATTGTGCACCTTCTTGAATCCTGCCTGTTGCAGGAAGGTCACTGCTTTCGCGCTGCGCACGCCGGAGCGGCAGTGGGCGATGATCTCGCGGCTCGAATCGAGCTCGTGTACGCGGTTGGGCAGGTCGCCCAGCGGGATCAGATGGCCGTTGATGTTGCAGATTTGATACTCGTGCGGCTCACGCACGTCGAGCACGAAAAGGTCTTCGCCCGCATCAAGACGCCGCTTGAGTTCTTCGACTTGTATTTCAGGAACGCCTGCTTCCACTGGTTTCTCCTGGCTTCTTTCTTCACCCCGTATTCCACAAAACTCGTTGTAGTCTATCAGTTTTGTGATGGTGCGATGCGTGCCACAGGCCGGGCAAGCGGGATTCTTGCGCAGCTTGAGCTCGCGAAACTTCATGCCCAGCGCGTCGATCAACAGGAGCCGTCCGATGAGTGGGTCACCCTTGCCCAGTATCAGCTTGATGACCTCGGTCGCTTGAATAACGCCGACCAATCCCGGCAGAATGCCCAGCACCCCACCTTCCGCGCATGATGGAACCAATCCCGGAGGCGGCGGGTCGGAATACAAACAGCGATAGCATGGGCCATCCTTTATGGCGAAGACGCTGGCTTGTCCTTCGAAGCGGAAAATCGAACCATAAACATTGGGCTTCCCGGTGAGCACGCAGGCGTCGTTCACCAGGTAGCGCGTCGGAAAATTGTCGGTTCCATCGGCGATGATGTCGAAATCGCGAAATAGGTCGAGCGCATTTTCGCTGCTCAGGCGAGTTTCAAATTTTCGGATATTCAAAAACGGATTGATCGCCTTCAACTTTTCAGCCGCCGAATCCAGTTTCTTGCGCCCCACGTCGGCCGTGGTGTGAATGATCTGGCGCTGCAGGTTGGTGTAGTCCACCACGTCGAAGTCCACGATGCCAAGCGTGCCCACGCCGGCCGCGCCCAAGTAGAGCGCCAAGGGCGAACCCAGGCCGCCCGCTCCAATACACAGCACGCGCGCCGCCTTGAGTTTCTGCTGACCCTCCATGCCCACCTCGGGCATGATCAGGTGACGCGAGTAGCGCAGAATTTCGTCATTGGTAAGAGTGGCGGCTTCGGGCTTGGTCTCAGTTGGTTTGACTTCGGTAATGGTGGCCATAAAACCTCGGTTGAGAAATGTTGATTTTTGGCGATTACGAAATGGACAACTAGAAACAACAACAGGACGGACGACAACAGCAGCAGTCGCTGTGGCAGGGCATTCGAAGAGTGGTCCATCCGCGATTCATCAGCTCACCGGCCTCCGGCAATCGAAGGCACTATTGAGATAGTATCATTGTCCTTGAGCGCAGTGGCTTCTTTTTGCAGGTAGCGGACGTCTTCGTCGTTCAGGTAAACATTCACAAAAGAACGGAGTTTGCCGTCGTCGGTGTAAAGATGCCGCCGAAGGTCAGGGTGCTTGGAAACCAGTCCGGACAAGGCTTCGGAGACGGTACCAGCTTTGACTTCGACCGTCGGCTGCTTGCCGGCATATTGGCGCAAGGGGGTGGGGATATTGATCTTCGTCATGGTGATAAAGGATGCCCAAAGATGCTTGCCGGATTCATCGTCTAGGGCGGACACTCTTGTCCGCCGCTTTTGAATTACCGATTCACGTCAAAACCGGCGGACAGGAGTGTTCGCCTACACGTTCAAATTACTTCGACCTCTTCGTCCGCCAATTTCTTGTCGACCTCGTCGCTGCCCGTCAGCTCGAACGAATTCGTCACCGTGGCCTTGCCTTTTTCCACGCTGGTAATTACATAGGAGCAGCCGAGCCAGTGCGCCTCGGCCAGATCAGTCGGCGACCAGCGCGCGGGGTGGTCGGGATGCGAGTGATAGAAACCGATAATGTCTTCTCCACGCTCGCGCCCCTGCCGCTGGATCCGCACTAACTCCCGCGGATCGATGTGATAGCGATTCCGCAGCGAATCGGTGCGCGTGTTTCCGCAACGGGCAATGGAAGTGACCCGGCGGGCATCCCCATTCATTTCGCCAAGTAGCACTCCGCAGCACTCGTGCGGATAAGTCTCCTCGCCGTGCTGTCGCAGAGCTTCGTACTCCTTGCGTCCAATCTTCAACATGAAAATTTGTTTACCGCGGAGAGGAGAATTTACGATTGTCAATTTTCAATTGCCGGGTGGATCGCTAATTGGCACTTGAAAATCGACAATTGCAAATCCTCACTCCTGCCAGAATCTCTCGCTCAAATACTTGTCGCCCGAGTCGCACAGAATCGTGACGAAAACCGCCCCCTCGTTTTTCTTCAACTGCCGCGCTAACTGCAGACAGCCGACCACAGCCGCTGCCGCCGATATCCCGACGAGCAGACCCTCCTCGCGGGCCAGTCGCTTGGCCATGGCGTACGCGTCTTCGGTGGAAATCCCTAAGTCGGCGTCGGCTAGCGCCGAATCATAAATTTTCGGAACGATGGCGCTGGCCATGTGCTTTGCGCCCTCGATCCCGTGGAACGCCGAATCCGGCTGCAGCGAAATACAGCGGATGCGCGGATTCAATTCCTTCAACCGCCGCGTCGCCCCCATGAAAGTCCCACTGGTGCCTAACATCGAAACGAAGTGAGTGATGCGTCCTTCCGTCTGTTGCCAGATTTCGTTGGCGGTGCTGTGGTAGTGAGCTTGCCAGTTGGCGTCGTTGGAATACTGGTCCGCGTAGTAATAGAGATCGGGATGCTTAGCAGCTAATTCACGCGCCATGCGGATAGCACCATCGGAACCATCCGCAGGATCGGTATACAAAATGCTCGCGCCGTAAGCCTGCAAGATGCGCTTGCGTTCGACCGATACATTCTCCGGCATGCACAGCGTCACCGGAAATCCTTCGGCAGCGCCAATCATGGCGTAGGCAATTCCCGTGTTGCCGCTGGTCGAATCCAGCAGAATTTTACCGGATGTTAACTTGCCACTGGCCTGGGCTTGCGCCACGATGTTGGCAGCGGCGCGGTCTTTGACAGAGCCGCCGGGATTGAGCCACTCCGCTTTGCCGAGAATATCGACTCCGGGCAGATTGCTGGCGAGGCGTGCCAGGCGAAGCAATGGTGTATTGCCGATGCGATCGATGGTTTGCTGGCCCAAAGTGGGTTTGCTGAGCGGATCGCTGTCGTCCGCATGTGCCGCAGGACTGGACACTTCCGCCATAGTTGAAGACGAGCGCTGCATAAATCTCAAACTTAAAGACCGTGACTTACGTAATGTCCCTTGGAGCCGAAATTAGACGCCACAAACGGTTGATTAGATTATAAGAGAGACTGATTAGTTCCACCGAAGATGTGGGCCGCGCACCTTTTTCCGGATTCCGCATCTAACTTATAGCGAGAACGAAGGAAGAAATGGCATCCAAGGTAGAAGAACGAAGTTACGAAGAGGCGCTGAATTGGTTTCGCGATCATGGCTTTGATCTGCTCGAAGCGCCGGGCACGCAAGCGCGTGTGTTCCTGAAGAAATATAACGTCTCAGCCGCCATCCAGAAGAATGGTGACGAGCATGTAAAGATTTTCGCTTATCCCGGCTATCTGATCGGCAGCGAAATTTCGAAGCTGGTCAACAAGGGATACCAGCAGTTTCTCAAAACCGCAAAGACCGAAGTCCCAGCCACCGCAGACCACCTAAAAGCCTTGCAACAGTTTACGGAAGAATTGAAGGAAGGCCTGGGCCTGCCCACGCTGTACAACGAATCGCTCGGCACAGTCAGCGAATCGTACCACTACGACCGCGTGGAGAATCGGGACAAGTCCGCTGCAGCCCGGCCCAAACGTCCTTGGGAAAAGGCAGGAGTCATGGCCGCGGCGGCGAAGAAGGGCCGTGCGTAGCCCTCAACGTTCAATACACCACGAACTCGGCGTGAGTCTGATGGCTTCTGTTGACATGCCCCTGCAGAGATTGATCCAAATTTCACCTTCGTAATCACGAAACCCTCTTCCGTGATTCGCCATCTGGCTTTATGCTGTTTGAGACACTGTGACCCTTGACCGCGCGGTTTCTTTCCAGAAGTCATGATTCCAATTCGTCTCTACACCATGATCATTGGCGGCGCAGGCGCCTTGCTGGCCGCATATCTCCTGCTGCGTCGCAAGCCCAAGGGGCCGGATGAAGTGGAACGGGAGCGGCGGGTGTGGCTGGACCGCATAGGCCGAATTACCGACGGAACCGTCATCGATGTTCAGGAGATGCAGCCCGACGGACGCAAGCCTGCCACCTTCCTGATTTTCCAGTACGACGTGGCTGGCGTATCCTACGAAGCCTCCCAGGACGTGACCTACTTGCGGCAACTGATCAACCTGCATTCCTGCCGGCTCGGCTTGCCTACTTCCGTACGCTATGATCCCCAGAATCCAGGAAACTCCATTGTGGTTTCCGAGCGCTGGATGGGATTGAGACAGTAGAACTGGTCGTTCGTCGTTGGTCTTTGTCTCTTGGTCGTTGACCCGCACAACTCTCCGCTCGCGTGGCAAGTAGAGTGGAATGAATTGGGGGCTTTTGCAGTTCGGCCAACGACGAACAGCCTACGACCAACGACCGTCTAGCTTCCCGCCGCGAATCCGCCGGCGTGGGCCATGGTCAGGCGAAGGAATTTGTGAGGATTGACCGGAGTGTCATTGATGCGGACTTCGTAGTGCAAATGTGGACCGGTGCTGCGACCGCTCAAGCCGACGTATCCGATGGTATCGCCCCGGCGCACATACTGTCCGGGCACAACCGCGTAGCTGGCAAGATGCCCGTAGCGGGTGGTGATTCCGTGGCCGTGGTCCAGGGCGATCGCCCGTCCATAGCCGCCCATGAAGTCGGCAAACGTTACTACCCCATCGGCGGGAGCGATGACCGGCTGCCCGTAGGACGCCGAGATGTCAACTCCGCGGTGAAACGCACCCTCACCGTTGAATGGGTCAATTCTCTCTCCAAACGATCCCGTGATTGGACCTTCCACAGGCCAAAGGTTTGGAGCCGAATTGGCTTTTAGCCAGTCCGCCGTGGTTGCATTCCGGGTAAGACCGAGAGAGATTCCAGTCGCTGCCGCACCGCTCAGCGCGGTGTCTTTCAAAGCATAAAGCCGATCCAGGGAAGAGCTTACCTGGGCGTCCTGAACATGATCGGAAGATTCCGATTCGAGAGTCGGATTCGATTTCAAACCGTAGAGCGAAGAGACTTCGCTGGCCAGCGAGCCCAGCGATGCCACCTGAATGTCCCGTTCCTGGGCCACCTGTTCCAGCCGGGAATAGCGGTTCTTCAACTCATCTTTCTGGATTCGCAGCTCATTGTAGTGTGAGACCTTCAACAGCATTCGCATGTAGGAGCTGGCAATTCCGGTGAGGCTCAAGGCCCCGATCGCCGCCCCGACCACCAACACGTAAAGGTAATGAAGTGGAATTGGAATCTTGCGGAGCTGGCCGTCGTCGCCCCGCGCCACGAAAAGTATGTAGAAACGTTTACGCAATATTTTCCCTTCACCAATTAGTTGAATCGAGCCGTCGCGGCAGGTTCGCCACATTTGATCGTAATAACCTGATCCGGACGCGCGATTACCTTTCCCTGCGTTGGGGAAAGGCCAACAACCGTTCAGTCCTACCAGAACCAGGGTCAGCCCGAATCCTCTGTGTCTGCAATCCTAACCGCATGCAGCACTTAGCTCGGCCAGAGTTTATGGAAGCAGCTTCGCAACGGTAACAAAGTAGGCCCCTCCTGTCAACGTACCCAAGTGCGGGCCACGGTTACGGAAGACAGGGGAGACGCGGTACTTCGGCGAGTTACCAAGATCTAAACTCCTGTGCGGTATAAAGATCAGTCCACCTTTGGAGGCCGCTTGACCCGTACCCGCAGCCATGGCCGACAACCAGAGGCTTCTTTTGGATGGGAAGGGGTTCTCACGAGTTGCCCATCTCAGCGCGTCCCTTCCTTGTATATTAGGTTGTCCGGGTACATAGGTGGCATATTGCCTCACCCCGAAAAATTATTGATCTCTCGCATTCGGGATCGGGCTTCCCGAAGGCGAGGGATTGCAACGGGCATCGGTGATGACTGTGCCATCCTGCAAATCCCCGCTGGCCACCAGATGCTGATTACGACCGATTTCAGCCTGGAAGGGGTTCATTTCCGGCGTGAATGGCATCCCGCCGAGGCAGTTGGCCATCGCTGCCTGGCGCGCGGTCTCAGCGACATTGCCGCCATGGGCGGCAACCCCGTCGCCGCATTCCTGTCTCTGGCCCTGCCGCAAACCTTGCCCCAGTCCTGGGTCGACCAGTTTCTAAAAGGCTTGTTGAAGCTGGCGGATAGGTTCAACGTGAGCCTCGCTGGTGGAGACACAGCGCAATCCCCGGACGGGGTTTTAGCGGACATCGTTGTCGTCGGATCGGTCGCAAAAGGAAAAGCAATAAAGCGCTCGGGTGCCTGCGCCCGCGACCGTGTTTACGTGACTGGCGCGTTAGGAGGCGCTGCCGCCACGCTGAAGTTGCTGTTCTCCGGCCGAAAATTGCGGCTTGCCGACTTTCCCCGCCACTTCCACCCCAGCCCCCGAATCGCAGCAGGCCGGTTTCTTCTGGAAAAAAGTATTGCTTCAGCCATGATCGATCTCAGCGACGGCCTCTCCACCGATCTCGCGCACATTTGCGAGGAGAGCGGCGTGGGCGCCGAGATCCACGCACCAGCCATCCCGTGCGCCAGCATCGGGAAACCAGCCCGCGAAGTCGATCTGCAATTCGCCCTGAATGGCGGTGACGACTACGAACTCCTTTTCACCGCGCGCCCTGGCAAGCGTGTCCCCCCCCAAATTGCAGGTCTGCCGATCACGCAAATCGGCCACATCACCAGAGACAAGCACGTCGTCCTGGTGAATCAGGACGGCGGCAGCTCCGAGCTCCGTCCCAAAGGCTGGCAGCACTTCAAGCAGTAGCCTGGAATGGATTGTGTTGGGGGGCGGGTCTATGACCCGCCCAGTCGAGCGAAGCTCGACTCACCCGTGGCGCCGCGCATGTGACTTTCGTGCTACAGCCAACTCTTCTTTAGGTGTCCCCCGCACGCCAACCGGACTAGAGTAACTCTATGTCCTACCGAAAATCCTTTGCCCCTGTGATCGCGTTCTGTCTGTGCCTAGGCTTCACGCTCGGCACAAAGGCAGCCTCCGTGCCTTCGCCGGCCAGGCCCACCGTCAACAATGACTTCGTGCAAAAGCAATTCGGATCGACTTGCTCCCTTATCGGAATCGACCCGCTCATAGCCGACTTGGACAGCGACGGCGTCGAAGACATCGTCATCCCTGCCCGCTGCACCAATCCGATGATGGATCAGGTTGAAAATGGTTTTGTAGTCGTGGATCCCTACAACAGCTTCTTTGGTTACGGCAATCCCAAGGTCACCACGCAATTTGCATCGGATGACCCGGAGCGTCGTGGCTACTCGCTGCTCGTGATCCACGGAGCCGGCGCTGAAGCGTGGCACTCTGCCACACCGAAAGCGAAATTCATCATCGTGAATCTGCCCTTCAAGCAGGTCGTCGTGAAAAAGCTGGCGGTAAAGAGAAACAAAACGATCATGGGGATCTTCACCGAAGAAACCGGCGGCGATCAATCCACCTCCGTGGTCTTCTGGGACGGCAAGAGATATAAATACCAACCCCTCGGCTCCAGCATGGAGTAACCGCAACCCGAATCACGTGGGGACAGCCGCCTCGGCTGTCCAGCCGAGCAAAGCTTGGCAGCCTCTACGAGATCAATCCGAATCCTCCGCCGCAATTCTCACTCCCTGAACCCGCTATAATTCTCCCGCCATGAACCTTGAACAGAAACTAGCTGAATTAAAAAAGCGCGATCACCTGGCCGAAGACGGCGGCGGCGAGCAGCGCCGCGAACGGCAACACAAAGAAGGCAAAATGTCAGCCCGCGAGCGCATCGACTTCCTGCTCGACGAAGCCACATTTGAAGAGACCGACAAACTGGTCACGCACCGCTGCAACGATTTTGGCATGGCCGAGCAGAAGATCTACGGGGATGGCTTCATCACCGGATACGGCCGCATCGAAGGCCGCCTGGTATTTGTCTTCGCCCAAGACTTCACCGTGTTCGGCGGTTCGCTCTCCGAAGCTAACGCCGCCAAGATCGTCAAAGTCATGGACCTTGCCGCCAAGATGGGTGCCCCGATGATCGGCCTCAACGACTCCGGCGGCGCCCGCATTCAGGAAGGCGTGATGTCGCTGGCCGGATACGCCGACATCTTCCTGCGCAATACGCTGTATAGCGGAGTCATTCCCCAGATTTCCGCGATCATGGGCCCATGCGCCGGCGGCGCCGTTTATTCCCCGGCGATCACTGATTTTATTCTCATGGTCGACAAGACTTCCTACATGTTCATCACCGGCCCCGACGTAATCAAAACGGTCACGCATGAGGAAGTCACAAAAGATCAGCTAGGAGGGGCAGAGACCCACAACGAAACCTCGGGGGTGGCCCACTTGAAAGCCCACGACGACGCCGAGTGTCTTTCCATGGTGCGCGAGCTGCTCAGCTTCATGCCGTCGAATAATCTCGACGACCCGCCACGCAAGCCCTGCACCGATCCCATCGACCGAGTCGATTCCGCCCTCGACAAGATAGTCCCAGACCAATCGAATCTACCTTACGACATCAAAGATGTAATCCAGACGGTCGTGGATGACGGCTACTTCTTCGAAGTGCAGGAACACTATGCCAAGAACATCGTCGTAGGATTCGCCCGCCTGAACGGAAAGCCCGTAGGAATCGTGGCCAACCAGCCCGCGTTTCTCGCGGGCACCCTGGACATTAACGCCTCCATCAAAGGCGCCCGCTTCGTCCGGTTCTGCGACTGCTTCAACATCCCGCTCGTGACCTTCGAAGACGTTCCTGGATTCCTCCCCGGCACCAATCAGGAATACGGAGGCATCATCAAACATGGAGCCAAGCTGCTGTTCGCCTTCGCCGAAGCCACGGTGCCGAAGGTAACGGTGATAACCCGCAAAGCCTACGGCGGAGCCTATTGCGTGATGGCGTCCAAACACATTCGCACCGATGTGAACTACGCGTGGCCCACGGCCGAGATTGCGGTCATGGGCCCGGAAGGCGCAGTGGATATCGTCTACAAGCGCGAACTGGAGCACGCGAAAAACCGCGCAGAAGCGCGCCAGGAGAAGATCGAAGAGTTCCGGGAGCGCTTCGCCAACCCTTACGTAGCCGCGGACCGCGGCTTCGTCGATGCCGTCATCCAGCCCCGCGAAACCCGTAAGAAATTAATCCAGGCCCTGGAAATGCTGGAGACCAAGCGCGACAAAAACCCGCCGAAGAAGCACGGCAACATCCCGCTGTAGGCCCGTGTAGAGCGGACACTCCCTGCCTGTCCGCTGGCTTTGGCAGGGCGAAGCGGAATTTCCCCGTGGCAGCCAAGCTTTCCCGTACCGGGATATCTGCCCTTTTCAGGGTACCCCCTCCCCCCTCTTGTATGCAAAATATTGACAACAAACGATTTATTTTGCGGCTACGTGCTAGATCTTTGAGTTTAAAGGAGTTACACGCAAAATCTAGACAACATTGGGGTTACGGCTGGCGCGATGTTCCCATTTTGGAACGGAGTCTCCATTTGGAGCGGGGAGTCTGGAAGCCGCGCCGTCGCCTGGTTCAGATTGTCAAAGATCGACCATTATCTTGTAGATAATGTATGTTGTAGTAGGTTATCTGATTTTGAAGCCGGCGGTCAACGATAAAACGCGGGGTCCGACGAGTGAACTGGCTGGAAGGCAACCCGACGAAGTACTGGGCAGCCGCTTCTCAGAAACGCGGGGTCGGCTCAGTCGGTCAGCAGGCACATAAAAGCAACTACTTACTTGCATATATAGCGTTTATTGATAAGCTATTTATAGACCTGAACCGCGCAAAGCAGGTCTATGGCAAGTGAAGGCCGGGCTTTCGATGCGACTTCTAACGAGCAACAAGAAATCATCGACATTTACAGCAAGCTTCGCGAGTCCGAAGCAAAACTCATCGGCCTTGACGGGAAGACCGAGATTCTGCCCAACAACCTCTATTCGTTCCTGCTTCGACTGCTGGCGGATCTGCGAGCCGGCAATTCCGTGACGATCCTGCAAAGCAGGCACGAGCTCACCACCGCGGAAGCCAGCAAAATTCTCGGCATGTCCCGGCAGTACCTAGTGCAACTGCTGGACAAGGGAGAAATCCCCTTCCACAAGGTCGGCACCCATCGCCGCTTGTACGTGCGCGATGTACTTGCCTACAAAGCCAGGCGCGACACTTCCCGGCGGAAAACTCTCGACGATTTAGCCAAGCGCGAATTCGCCGAAGGGAACTACGGCAAGATCCCCGATGATTTTCACACCGGGCAATGACTATTCCGCCGTGCTCGATGCCTGCGTTCTCGTGCCCATGGCGCTTTGCGATCTGCTGTTGCGCATGGCCGAGGAGCCGGCAATGTATCGTCCGCTATGGAGCGAGCAGATACTGGCGGAAATGGCCAAGGCCCTGAAAAGCAAACTTCATCGCTCCACCGAAGCATCAGCGTGGAGGCGGCAACAGATGAAGCAGGCTTTCCCAGAGGCTATGGTCACGGTGCCGTCTGCGCTACTGAAAGCTGTCGAATGCGTTCCCGACAAAGACGACCGGCACGTTCTGGCCGCCGCGATTATGGCGCGAGCCGACGCGATCATCACCCAAAACATCAGGCATTTCCCGAAAGACTGTTGCGAGAAATACGGCGTCCTCTGCCAAATGCCAGACGATTTCCTGATTGATCAGTACCATCTCCACGCGCAACTCGTTCTGGACAAACTGGACGATCAAGCGGCCGGCATTGGCCAGAAGCGGGAGTTCGTGGTCGCAAGCCTGAAAGCCTCGGTGCCTAAGTTCTGCAAGTTGCCAGATTCCAACTGAGAACCAGATAACGCGTCAAGTGCCCGAAACTCATTCGGAACAGGCGCCCCTATAGCCTGCTCGGTTATTGCTTAGAGACATCGAACATGTCATAATGAAGCGCCTACTTATTAGCGAACAAAAAGCGAATTATTTAGCCACACTTTCGAGCGGGATTTAGTCATGGCGAGTGATGAAGCACCGCGAGCGTCGGACGACGGCTTGCTTTGTCCGGAGGTCGGGGGCTGGACCGAGGAGAAGCACAAGCTTGTGTCGCTGTACTCGACATTGTTTTCGTCCGGGATGAAAGATAAGTGGGATAGGCGCGTGTACGTGGAGCTATATGCGGGAGCCGGCTACAGCAGGATTCGTGGTACTTCCAAGTTGATAGTCGGTTCTCCTTTGCGGGCGCTAACCGTGAAACACCCCTTTGACAAATACATCTTCTGCGAAGAAGATCCGGAAACGTTGCACGCCTTGAAAGTTCGCGTTAAGCGAACCGCGCCCAACGCAAACGTAATCTATGTTCCCGGCGACTGCAACAGGGTGGTGGCTGACATTTTAGCTGAGATTCCTGCCGGATCCAGCGCTGATACTGTTCTCTCGCTTTGTTTTGCCGATCCTTTTGACATCGGCTTGAAGTTTGAGACACTCCGATCTCTGTCGCCTCGATTTATAGACTTCCTGGTATTGCTCGCCGTCTATATGGATGCAAACCGTAATTACGAACGGTACGTCAGCGACGAGGCGACAAAGGTCGATGAGTTTTTGGGCTCAAAGACGTGGAGGGACCGATGGGTTGTAGCGCGCGTTAACGCTGTAGGCTTTCCACAGTTCCTGGCGATTGAGTTCGCTTCCAGCATGGAGACCTTGGGCTACTTACCCACTCCCCTACATCGGATGAAGCGCGTTAGATCGGATGAAAGAAATCTGCCGCTCTATTATCTCGCATTGTTCTCTCGTAATGACCGCGCCCATAAGTTCTGGGATGAGGTCCTGAAATATGGCAGCGATCAGACGATGCTGTTTGATAACTGATTGTCAGACAACTCCAAAATCGAATGGACCGACGCCACATGGAATCCCGTCCGCGGCTGCACGAAGATCAGTCCTGGGTGCAAGCACTGTTATGCCGAGACTTTCGCCGAACGGTTCCGGGGGGTCAAAGGACATCCTTACGAGCAAGGGTTTGATCTTCGTTTGGTGCCGGACAAGCTGACTGAGCCATTTGCATGGCGGTCACCCAAGTTGGTCTTTGTCAATTCGATGAGCGATCTATTTCAGGCAGGCGTGCCTGACGAATATACCGAGGCCGTCTCGCGGGTGATGGCGACCGCTGACTGGCATACGTATCAGGTATTGACCAAGCGATCGGAAAGACTGCGGGACTTGCTCAATGGCAAACTGCGGTTCGCCGCGGAGAAAGAAAACGTTTGGTGGGGCGTAAGCGTCGAAGATCGGAAATACGGATTGCCCAGAATCGATCATCTTCGTCGAGCCCCTGCCAAGGTCCGTTTTCTCTCAATCGAACCTTTGCTCGAAGATCTCGGAGAAATTGATCTGTCCGGCATTGCGTGGGTTATTGTTGGCGGCGAGAGCGGGTCTGGAGCGCGTCCCATGAAGCGAGAGTGGGTCGTCTCCATTCGTCAGCAGTGCCAAGCTCAAGGCGTGCCTTTCTTCTTCAAGCAATGGGGGGGCGTAAGAAAGAAACGAAACGGCAGATTGCTCGATAAGCGAACCTACGACGAATATCCGAATCGCGTTAGCCGGCCGATCCCAGAAAAAGGAGAGTGCATTGCTTCCGCGGAACAGTTTCGGAAAGAGTTTGAAGGCGACGTCGCTTCAGCTACTGCGATGCGAATTGCGTCGTGAGTGCCCAGTTGCTGAGCTTTGCTCGCCTGGACGGGCGAGGCGCCTGTCCCCACGTGGTCGTCGTGGGCTGACCTCATTGGCAAACCACTTTCAAACACTAAGAGTCCCGAGGTGGTGTTGAGCTCATTCGTCTCGGCCAGTAGCTCGCGTTAGACCCTTGCTGACCTGACCTCGCTGCTTCCCTTGCGGGTGCGACGAGCGATCCTTGCTTGGGCTCCGGGCTTACCGCCAACCGGATAAACCTGCTCAGCGCCTCGGGACTCTATCCTGCCTTTGACGTGATGTTCTTGTTCGCCTCGACCAGCGCATTGCTATAGACCCTTGCTCACCCTCTCCACTTTTCATCTTGCGATGCCGCAGAGTGACTTCGCTTGAGTCCCGGACGCCGCACCAACCGGCCAAACTTAGAACGTGTCAAAGAACGATTATGTTTCTACTCTTCCTATTCTGGGAGTCAACGAAAAACGCGGAAGTGTATCTGCTTTGAATGCAGCCGAGTGCAGCTGCTCCACATGCCACTGACCGGAATTGGTGCAAGTGACTGAAGTGAACTCATACAAAACTCGCTTGCACACTTTGTTCTCGCACACGCAAGATTGCAAGTTCATCGTAAAACTGCAGCTCATGCGAATCACAGAATGTGCAAATTGCGACGAAATCCTTGCTGGGAGCCGAGTTTGCAGATTCGCAAAAGTGTGGGTACAAAGAAAACCGCCAGCGCTGACACGCTGGCGTTTAAGTTTGAAAGTCACAGACTCATTTCTGCTTCGGAGGCGGAATCAGCCGTGAGGGAGGAATTTGAACAAGGCCTTCGTCGTCGAGGTAGAACTTCATTTCGTGGTCCGACTTAGCGTCGCGCACCGGCTTCTCGCCCTTCGAACTGAACCGAGGCTCGCCCACCGCGGCAAACAGCGGTTCTTTGGTGGTATACATGGCTTCATTCAGGAGCGTGCCGGAAGGAGTTTTGGCGACCGCGAATATGCCGCGTGGATTCCCGTTGGTATAGGTGACTCCAATGTAGTCTGCGACCATGTATCCCGCGTCGGAGACTGGGAGCCAGGTTAACTCCATGGGGCCGGCCAGTTGCTTTCCCGCGGTCCAGGTCTTGCCGCCATCGGTGGAAGTGGTAAAGCCCACGTCCAGCTTGCAGGAATTATTGCAGGCTGAGACTGGGTAATAGTAATAAACGATGGTGAGGTGAGCGGTGCTGCCGGAAGTCGCCGGATCGGCGCCGATTCCGGGGAGGAAGTGGTCCACACTGCTGTTGAGATGATCGATTGGAATGCGGGTGACTGGGCTCCAGGTCTTGCCGTCGATAGAACTGCTCATCACCACATCGTTGGAGCTGCAGCCGCTACGAAAACGGCAATCCGACCAGACGACGTAGACTTTCCCAGCGCCATCGACGGTAGCCCCGGGCAGATCAAACCCGGTGCGGATGCCGCCATCGTCCTGATGAGTATCGAAACTTGCAATGTTTACGGTTGTGCTCCAGGTTTTACCGCCGTCGGTCGAACGGAAGACGTCGACACCGCCACCGTTGAACGGGACAATCACGGTTCCATTCGGCTGCACCACGGGTTCACCGCCTAGCCCGACGGCGCCATCGGCTGAGGACTTGCCGGCACTCCAAGTCAGCCCGCCGTCGTGGGAGGTACTCATCAAGACTTCGCCACTGCCATAGGCCTGGTCCCACTCGGTGTAGCAGTTGCCATAGAACGGACTGGTCGGCGAGTTATCGCATGTGGTCCAGTTCTTATCGTCCTCCAGGGTTTTATCGATGATGATTGGCTTTCCCCAGTGGATGCCATCCGGAACGGCTCACGGCCACATCTCCTATCGTGTTTGAGTTCTCCTGGTGCAAGAGAGGGAGCGTCGAAATCAACCATTGCTTGTGTTTGGCGTCGTAAGCAACGGAAGGGTCGGCTGCCCATCCATAGTGTCCGTTTTTGTACTTATCCGTCAGTCCGGGGAGAATGCCGTACGTCCACGTTTTACCGCCGTCGGTGGAGGTGGACCACCCCACGTCCGCGCTGCCCCATCCGATAGAACCGGGTACGCGGGCCACATGGAAAGTACCCACGATAGTATTGCCCCAGGAGAAGAAGTCGGGCTCGACTTCGGTCTTGTGCACACTGTCGGAGTTGGTGAATTTATCGTTACTGATTTTCACCAGTGTGAATTGCGCGTGGGCGGGCGTGACCAATACCGCTGAGACCGCCGCCGCCAGCATAACGGTAACGAAAACAAACGCATGTCGGGTCATCAGATTTCCTTTGGGTTGAGATTCAACCGGCGCAGATCGTTGCGCGGCTGCCAACAGCTTGTCGCAGACAGCCGCGTTCGATATCCATGTTCTAGTTCTGTTTCGAAGGTCGTTTCTGTTTCGATGGCGGGATGGGATACTGTCCATCGTCATCGTAATACTTCCAGACATATTTCCCCTTCGCGTTCGGCACCGGCTTTTCGCCCTTGGAGCTGAATCGAGGTTCATCAGCCGCTGCCAGAAGAGGAGCCTTGGTTGTAAACATGGCCTCGTTCAACGGGCCACCAGATGGAGCTTTGGCGACAGCGAATACGCCAAAGGGATTCCCGTTCGCGTAAGCCACCGCGAGGTAATCGGCAACCATCAACCCGTCTTGCGATTGGGGGAGCCAACTCAATTGCATCGGCCCGGCCAGGTGCTTTCCGGCCGTCCAGGTTTTGCCTCCATCCTGCGAAACCGTAAACCCTACTTCAAGCTGGCAGGAGTTATTACAACTCGCGACCGGGTAGTAATAGTAGGTCAGCGCGAGATGAGCGGTTTTTCCGGAAGTGGCCCGGTCAACGCCTAATCCTGGAATGAAATGGTCCACGGTGCTGGTAATCGGATCAATCGGAATACGGGAGATTTTGGTCCATGTTGTGCCGTTGCTCGAGGTGGTCAGGACGAGGTCGTCGGTGCTGCAGCCAGAACGAAAGCTGCAATCCGGCCACACCATATAGATTTTCCCGTTGCCATCGATTTGCGCTGTTGGCATTCCATAGCCGTCGCGTAGACCACCATCCTCCCCGCGATAGTTTTGATTGGCGATGAACGAACTGCTGGTCCAACTCTTGCCACCATCTGTAGAACGGAAGGCGATCATGGTGCCTAAAGTTGAAATCGGCACCACTACGGTGCCATTCGGCAGCACTAAGGGCTGTCCGCCAATGCCGCTAGCGCTATCTCCGGTGTTCTTCGCTGGTCCCCACGTCAATCCGCCATCGGTGGAAGTGCTCATGAAGATGAGATCGCCGAGCGCGGGCTCGTCCCATTCGGTGTAGCAATTGCCATAGTGGGGACTGGTTGGGGTGTTGTCACACGTAATCCAGTTCTTGTCGTCCGAGCCGCTCTGATCCACGAAGACCGGCTTGCCCCAGTGGATTCCATCCTTCGAGCGGCTGGTGGCCACGGCCTGTGCGTTGTTGTTAAGAATGGGAAGAGTAGAGATCAGCCACTCGCCGTGTTTCGCGTCGTAAACCACAGCCGCATCGCTCGCCGCCGTGAAAGTCCCACCCTTGTAGTTATCGGTCAGGGCAGGAAGATAGCCGCTAGTCCAGGTTTTTCCGCCATCCGTAGAAGTAGCAAATCCCACGTCCGCGCCGCCGCCTGCAAAGACGCGCGCCACCTGGAAAGCGCTCACGATGGTAGAGCCCCATGCAAACGTATCCGGTTCGACCTCAGAGCGATGTTCGCTGTCAGAATTGTGGAAGGTATCCGCGCTGAGTTTTACCAGATTGGACTGGGCATGCGCGGGGACGGCCATTGCGAGCGCGGTCGCGAGCGCCAGCATCCATGTGCAGTAGGCAGACCTGCTGCTGCCACTTTGAAACCTGAGGGAAGCGCAATTCATCCGGATTATCCTTGGTACGCCGGGGTTTACTGCCGGCAAAGCCGCCGCGGTTTGAATCGGGAGAAGATTCGAGGAGGCAACGAGGCGCGGTAGTAGGGCGCTTGGCGAACATACACTGCTGCCCTGCTACTGTCAATGTGAAGCTTATTTCACACGACCGGCATGAAGCATGGGCGGAGGAGAAAACAAAACACCGCCGGCATGTTGTGCCGGCGGTGTTAGGCAACCAGTTGCTAATCCTTGGTTGGAGGAGGGATAGGAGACGCTTTTTCCTCACCCTGGTTCCTGGGGAATGGCCGATCCGAATGGATACCCGGTATGCGTTTCTCCCCGCGCGAACTGAATCGAGGCTCGTCCGCCGAAGCCTCGAGCGGTTGCCTGGTCGTGTAGGCAGCTTCATTGAACAGGCCGCCGGAAAGCGCCTGGGCTACCATAAATACTCCGAATGCTTTTCCATCCACGTACGAGGACGACAGATAGTCGGCAAGCATGGGTCCGTTCTGCGAGGCCGGTAACCAGCTTATCTGCATGGGACCGACTCCCAGATCTTTTCCGCGTGTCCATGTCTTGCCTCCGTCCGTGGACGCGGTAAAGCCCACATGCACTCGGCAGGTCGAAAAGTCGCAGTTGGCGTCGGGATAATAATAATAAGTCGCGGTAAGATGGGCGGTCTTGCCGGAAGTGGCGCGATCCACTCCCAGTCCAGGAATGAAATGGTCCACCGTGCTGTTGAGGGAATCGATCGGAATGCGAGCGGGACTGGTCCATTTGGTCCCGTTGGTCGAAGTGCTCAGCACCAAATCATTCGTGCTGCAGCCTGAGCGAAAGCTGCAATCCGACCAAACCACGTACAGTTTCCCCGACTTATCAATGCCGGTAGAAGGAAAGGGCAAGGAATCGCTGCGCACATTGCCATTAAAAAATGTGGTGACTTGCGCGATCGTGATGCTGCTGTTCCAACTCTTCCCGCCATTCGTCGAAGTAAATGCCTGCATGTTATTTCCCAGGTACGGAACCACGACGGTGCCATTTGGCAGCACCAGCGGTTCGGCCCCCGAGCCACTGGCCTGATCAACCGTTGATATACCGGCACTCCAGGTCAACCCGCCGTCGTGTGAGGTGCTCATCTGGATGAGGCCCGTGCTAAACGCCTGGTCCCATTCCGCGTAGCAATTGCCATAGAATTTGCTGGTGGGAGTGTTGTCGCAGGTAATCCAGTTCTTGTCATCCACTTCGTTCCCGTCTATGACGATAGGATTGCTCCAGTGAATTCCATCTTTGGAGCGGCTGACCGCCACATTCACACCAGCGTTTGAGATCGGAAGGCCCTGGATCAACCAGACACCGTGTTTTGCGTCATAGACGACGGACGCGTCGCTAGCCGCACTGGCGCTGCCCCGTTTGTAGTTCACTGTCCATCCTGGGAGGGAACCGAAGGTCCAAGTCTTGCCGCCATCGGTGGAAGTGCTAAATCCCAGATCGGCGCCGCCGCCATCTTCAACGCGAGCTACTTGAAAAGCGGCCACCATGGTTGAGCCCCACGAGTAGGTGTCGGGCTCAACTTCGGTCTTGTGCTGGCTGGAGGAGTTGTGGAAGCTGTCTGAGCTGATCTTAACGAGAGTGAATTGCGCCTGAACCGGCGCGGCCATGGCGATGCAAATAACAAACGACAGTATGGATGGGAGGCAGACATTCTTGCTACGTAAAGACAACAGGGAACTTCGATTCATCGCATTATCCTTATGGCTGGAAGTGTAAAGTTGACGGACCCGGTTGCGACGTCAAAATGGGGAGACATCTCTGGGCAGCAACGATCAAGCGTCGGGCGAAGATACATCGAGTATTCAGGCGCTGTCAATGTGCATCATTTTTCATCTTCACTTCCCGCCAGCCAATGCTGTTTGTTTGGCGGAGCGGCCTGATCCGTAGGACAGTGAACCGCTCGGACCCAGGCTTCGCAGCGCCGCAACACGCCGAAAGCTTTGCCAGGCGCGGCTGGGCGGGCCCCTTATATTCTTGACAGGCAGGATTCCTTGGGGCACAGTTACGGGTACTTGGCGCGTCAAGCCGGATTTCGCAGAATGGAAACCGCGGCTTTGAGAGATGAAGCCAATTCCGGGGGGCATATGAAACTCGTTGCAGCGATTCTCATTCTATTGCTTTCACTTGGTACAACCGTGGCGCGCGCCCAGGCTCCGCGAGATCACCGCGGGGTTCAGAACGTGGTTGTAATCTTTCAGGAAAATCGCACGCCTGACAACTTGTTTGGAAGCAATCCAAACTTCCTGCCGGGTGTGGACATTGCCACCAATGGAGTGAATTCGAAGGGTCAGACAATCCCGCTGACCTCGGTACCGCTGGCGAACAACTATGACCTGAGTCACGCCCATTCGGCGTTCGGGGCGATGTACGACAAAGGGAACATGGACGGCGCCGACAAGGTCCCAGCGACCTGCAATAAAGGCGCGACTGGTTGTCCACCGGCCAATCCCCAGTTCAAATACGTCGACAATTCCACCGGACTCCTGAACCCCTACTTCCAACTGGCCGAACAGTACACCTTCGGCGATCGGATGTTCCAAACCAACCAGGGGCCAAGCTTCCCCGCGCACCAATTCATTATTTCCGGAACTTCGGCACCTACCGCTAATAGTGATCTGTTCGCCGCGGAGAATCCGGTTGGAATTGCGAATGCTGATCACAATACTGGGTGTACAGCTCCCGCGGCCGAATTCGTCAGGCTGATCGATCCCAGCGGAAGCGAATCGCAGACGATGTATCCCTGCTTTGAGCATCCAACCCTGGCGGACCTGCTCGACAACGCCGGAGTCAGCTGGCGATATTACACTCCATCGGCAGGTAGCATCTGGACAGGGCCGAATGCGATTCAGCATTTGCGCCTCGGCTCCGACTGGGCCAATGACGTGGTTCTGAGGCCAGCGCAAATACTAACTGATATCGCCAAAGGCCAACTCGCCAATGTGAGCTGGGTGATTCCAACCGGCCAGGAATCGGACCATCCGGGGGGCAATCAAGGTATGGGACCTTCCTGGGTTGCGTCGATTGTCAATGCCATCGGACAGAGCCAGTATTGGGACAACACCGTGATCTTGATCACGTGGGACGATTGGGGAGGATGGTATGACCATGTTCCGCCGACCGTCATCAACTCATATGAATACGGTTTTCGGGTGCCGCTGATCGTCGTGTCTCCTTTCGCCAGGCCGGCTTACGTCTCTCACGTTACCCATGATTTCGGCAGCATTCTGAAGTTCATCGAAGAGGTGTATCACTTGCCTTCGCTGGGCTATGCCGACTCCCTGGCCGACGACCTGTCGGATTGTTTCGACTTTCACAGGCACAATCGTTTTCAAAAAATTCCAGCGCCGCATGGCGCACAATATTTCATCAATGACAAGACAACACCCGAAGACCCTGACGATGACTGACGAAAGCCGATGAGCCAGGCCTTCCACCTCCGGTAGTAAGCCCACGCGGGCACACCAGCCCTGCTAGGATAAGCTTCGTGCCTCCGCTGCTCGATGTGCGGCATCTTACTGTGGAATTTCGGACCCAAGGTTCGAGGTCACAGCCTTCGCTTGCGGTTCGGGACCTGAGTTTTACCATCGCACCCGAAGGGGTTCTTGGCTTGGTCGGCGAATCCGGGTCGGGAAAATCCGTCACTTCGTTGGCTCTGATGCGACTTCTTTCCCCGCAGGCACAAGTTGCCGGGGAAATCTTGTTTGCCAATGGAAACGGCGCAGGGCGTGATTTACTGCGGCTTCCACCGGAAGAGATGCGAAACCTCCGTGGATCGCAGATGGCCATGATTTTTCAGGAACCCATGACCGCGCTGAATCCGGTGATGCGGGTTGGCGAGCAGATTGCCGAAGCCGTCGCTGTACACGCTCAGACGACAAGAAAAGCAGCCTGGGATCGGGCGGTATCTGTAATGGAAGACGTGGCGATCCCGAACCCGGCCCTTCGTGCCCGCGACTATCCGTACCAGCTCTCCGGGGGCATGCGTCAGCGGGTAATGATCGCGATGGCAGTGGTGAATCGTCCTGCCTTGCTGATTGCCGATGAACCCACGACCGCTCTCGACGTCACTGTGCAGGCGCAAATTCTCGAACTCCTTGCGGAGTTGCGAGCCAAGTTTGGCCTGGCGATGCTGTTCATCTCTCACGACCTTGCGGTGGTTTCGCAGGTCGCCGACCACATTGCGGTAATGTATGCCGGCAATCTCGTGGAATTGGGATCCAAGCGCGACATTTTCCATGCTCCGGCGCATCCCTATACGCGTGGACTTCTGAATGCGGTGCCTACGCTCGAAACGGATCGTACGCGTCCGCTCGAGACTATCGAAGGTGCGGTGCCGCCCATGCATGCGGTTCCTCCGGGATGTCCGTTCGAACCTCGTTGTGACTTTCGCGTAGCGGAATGCGGGCGCAGTCTGCCGCCGTTGCTGGAGGTCGCGCCCGGCCACTGGGCGCGGTGTCCGGTGCTCAATCCATGAATGTGTAGAGCGGACACTCATGTCCGCTGGTTTGGATTTATGCAGTAATCAAGGACAAAATCAAAGGCAGCGGACAGGATTGTCCGCCCTGCACGAATGCCTTCGGCCCGTCTAGTCTATAATCGCCATGCCCGGTGATCAGTGCGCGTACTCCTTTTAAGCGACATTCACAGCAATCTCGAAGCTCTTGAGGCCTGCATCGCGGCCGCTCCAGCTTACGATCTAGTGGTCAATCTGGGTGACATCGTGGGCTACGGCGCCAGTCCCAATGAAGTGATCGAACGCTCGCGCCAACTGGGGAAGTTCTTCGTCCGGGGCAATCACGACAAAGCGGTGTGCGGCCTGATCGACATCAAGGATTTCAATCCTGTGGCAGCCCTGGCTTCGTCATGGACGCGTGCACAACTGACCAAGGAAAATCTGGAGTGGCTCCGTTCCCTGCCCCAAGGTCCGCTGCGAATCGCAGAACTCCCCGACGCCCAATTTGTGCACGGATCGCCCGTTCATGAAGATGAATATGTGGTGAACGTGGGCGATGCGGTGGCGCCGCTGATGATGTCTCCAATAACGATCACTTTCTTGGGACACACCCATCTGCAAGGCAGCTTTACTTTGAACGGCGATTACATCGACGCTAGTTATCCCACCTACCGGACGGTTGGACAAAGCGAAAACTCCGAGTTCCCGCTCAAGCAAAACTTGCGCTACCTGGTCAATCCCGGTTCAGTGGGACAGCCTCGTGATGGCGATTGGAGGGCGGGGTTCGCATTTTTTGACTCTGAGACCCGCATCGTTGCCTTCTACCGCGTGCCCTACAATCTGAAGAGCGCGCAGGACCGTATTCTCTCCTCGGACCTGCCGCCACGGTTAGCCACCCGCCTGGCTGCAGGAAGATGACTGCCCCGAGTTGAGCGATGCAGCGACGATCATTCCTCAAAGGTAGCGGAGCAGTCCTCGTCGTAGTCGCGGGTGCGGGAGTGTGGCGCGCCTATGACGAGGGCGTTTTCAGCGTTGGTGAAGGCCCAGCCTACCAGCCATGGAAGGACTGGCAGAACGCGAACGACGGACCAATGGCGCCAGTTCGTGCGGCGATCCTCGCCGCGAGTCCACACAACACCCAGCCCTGGCTGTTCAAAGTCACCGACGCACGAATCGAGTTGTTTGCGGATACGGGACGGTACCCCGGCGCTCTTGATCCTTACTTGAGAGAACAGCATATTGGTTTGGGCTGCGCGCTGGAGAATCTCATGCTGGCCGCAGCCGCCAACGGCTATCACGCCACAGCCACGCTGCTCCCGGGAAAACTTCAAGCGGCCCCTTCCGATCCCCGGCCGGAATTGGTGGCCCAGGTGGACTTTTCGCCGGCCGCCCGTCAAAACAGCGCGCTCCACGCCGCGATTCCTCATCGCCATACCAATCGCTCTCCGTATGATGTGGGTAAGCCGGTTCCGGCCGAGGTGATGGATGCGCTAAGCGGTTTGACTAGTGAGGAAGCAGAAGTAAAGATGTTTTTATTCAACTCGGAATCGGAGAGAAACCAGATCGTTGAAATAATTGCCAAGGCCAATCATGAGGTATACGCGGACCCGGATGTGGAGAACGGGAGCCAGGGATGGATCCGATGGGACTGGAGCGACGTCCAGAAGCACGGCGACGGCCTCACCGTTGACGCATTCGGCTTGCCGCCACTGACCGCGGCATTTATCAAGTTCAGGCCGAAACGGTTACTGGTAAAGTTCGCTCCCCGTGGAAATGGGGATCCCTACGCGGAGTTGCTGCGAGCCACGCCGGTTTTTGGCCTCATCGCTGTACGCGATCGTTACGACCAGGAACAGAGCCTTCGCGCGGGGCGGATCTGGCAGCGAGCGCATCTATTGCTAACCAGCCGTGGAGTCGCAGCTAGACCGGTCAATGAAGCCGTGGAGCTCATCGATCATGAAAGGCACCGGAACCAGGACCCTCGAGCCTCGGCTGAGTTGGCAGAACTCACGCATGATGCCACATGGCAGCCGACTTTCATGTTTCGCATTGGCTATCCGGTTCGCCCTGGGCTGCCCAGTCCCCGACGCCCGCTGAAGGACGTAATCATTTGACCCCTGCCCATGAAGTAGTCTTATCATCAATCGCCGTGGGGTTTTTGTGTTGAGATTTAATTCTGCGCATCACTATCCGAGGGGAAAGTCTGGAATGAGAACCAACCATTGGAAGCTAGCAAGACTTGCATTTCCGATTGCTCTGTCAGTCGCCGTAGTTGTTGCCGCGCAGGCGCAAAGCACCGGCCCCACCACTCGAAACTTTGATCAGGTCGCGATTTCGCCGGATGGAAGCCGTGTTGCCTGGGTGCAATCCTCTGCCAACGCATCCGGGGAACCAACCGGTGGCTCGGAGATTTATGTTCAAGACTTAAAGTCTCCCAACTCCAAGCCAAAACGTATCTCCGCAGGCACCGATGTTCAACTCGCAAGCGAGGACACGATTGCGTGGTCGCCTGACAGCAAACATTTGGCTTTCCTTTCCGATGTTGATGGCGACGGGCAATCGAATTTCTACGTGGTGAACGTGGATGGCGGAAGCGCGCGCAAGCTGACCACCCTCAAAGGATTTCTGGCTGATCCGGCATGGTCTCCCGATGAAAAGACGCTGGCGTTCCTATTCACCGAGAACGCTCCCCGGGCTGCCGGTCCGTTGATGCCCATGGTGCCCGAAACCGGCGTCATCGATCAGAAAGTTTATGAACAGCGGCTCACGCTGGTAGATCTCGCGTCGGGTAGAGTTCGCCAGCTTTCGCCGCCAGACATGTATGTCTACCAGTACGACTGGTCGCCGGATGGCAAGACTTTCGCCGCAATTGCAGCGCACGGCGCTGGAGATTCCAATTGGTACGTGGCTCAGATCTACACCCTGAGCGTTGAGAGCGGAGAACTCAAGCCGGTTTACAAACCTTCGTTGCAGATCGCGGTGCCGCGCTGGTCTCCTGACGGAAAGACCATCGCATTCATCGGCGGGCTGATGAGCGATGAGGGCTCGATCGGCGGCGACATTTTTACTGTGTCTGCGAGCGGAGGAGATGCGCGCAATGTCACTCCTGGAATTGCTGCATCACCCTCCTGGCTGTACTGGGAGTCGCCGAGCAGGATTCTGTTCACCGAAAACATCGATGGTCAGGCGGGCGTATCGAGGGTTGACCTCGCGAACGGAAAGGTCTCTTCATTGTGGAAAGGCCCGGAGGCCATTTCCACGCAAGCTGAAGGCGAACCTACCCTCTCGCTGACGGCGGATCGCCGGACTTCCGCAGTGATTCGCCAGTCATCGGAGCACCCACCGGAAATATGGGCTGGCCCAACCGGCGAGTGGAAGCAAGTCACTCGCATCAACGACGGCATTCGTCCGGCGTGGGGTGAGCTGAAAAGTCTTCATTGGTCAAATGGCGACATGAAGATTCAAGGGTGGCTCATGTATCCCACCCAGTACGATCCGAACAAGCGCTACCCAATGGTCGTGGTGGTGCACGGCGGCCCTGCCGGGGAGGCCCATATCGGATGGCCCGAGGCCTTCTTCAATACCTACGATCTCTCCGCGCACGGATATTTCGTTCTCTATCCGAACCCTCGGGGCAGCTTCGGGCAAGGAGAAAAATTCACAGCGGCCAACATCAAGGATTTCGGCTATGGAGATTTCCAGGACATTTTAAAGGGCGTGGACGAAGTCGTGAAGACGCTGCCGGTCGACAACAATCGCATCGGCATCACCGGATGGAGCTATGGTGGCTACATGACTATGTGGGCGGTGACCCAGACCAATCGTTTTCGTGCCGCGGTGGCCGGGGCCGGGTTGGTGAACTACCAGAGCTATTATGGACAAAACGATATCGATGAATGGATGCCTCCCTATTTTGGCACGACCGTATATGACGATCCTGCAGTTTATGCCAAGAGTTCACCCATCACTTTCATCAAGAATGTGAAGACGCCTACTCTGGTCCTGGTCGGCCAGTACGATGGGGAATGCCCAATGCCACAATCCCGCGAATTCTGGTGGGCGCTCAAAACCTTGGGGGTGGAGACTCAGCTGGTAATTTATCCTGGAGAGGGACACGAATTCCTACAAGCTGAACATCGCCGCGATGTAATCGACCGTCTGACCGGATGGTTCGATCACTATTTGAAGTAACAACGCTGAAAAGATTCGTGTGGTGACGGGCGACTCGCCCGTCAAGGCCGAGCATAGCTCAGCAAAGCTGGCTGGCAGCAATGTAAACTTTCATCATGCCCACATACTCCTCATCCCGCACCACCAAGGAGCTTTTCCCTGCGCGTGAAAATCCTCCAGAGCATTACCTGGTCGCCTTCATCGACGGCGGAGCACGCGGAAATCCCGGGCCGTCCGGTTTCGGCGTCGTAATTCAAGATGAAGCCGGAAGAAAGGTCGCTGCGCTGAGTGAATACCTTGGCCATCAGACCAACAATTTCGCAGAATATCAGGGCTTGATCGGCGCACTCGAGTATGCGGTTGCTAACGGCCACAAGGCGCTCAAAGTGATTAGCGACTCCGAACTGTTGGTGCGGCAAATCAAAGGCATCTACAAGGTGAACAATGCCGCGCTAAAAGACCTCCACGCGCGCGCCAAAGAATTGATTGCGCAGCTCGACTGGTTTTCGATTGGCCACGTCCTGCGCGGACACAACGAAGAAGCCGACCGATTGGCCAATGCCGCCATGGACAAAGGCATGGAGCGCGTGGCGCGGGCGCCATCGCCAGCGTCTGTTCCCGGCAACATTCCTGAAGCGCGCCGGGAATTCAACGGAATCGTTCGCGCTGGAAAGATCGAACTACTGGATGGCAAATTGACCGACGGAACTCACGTCCAAGTGAGAGTGAAGACGTAATCCTTCTTCGCCAGGCAGGCTAGCCGGCTGTGGGCACCGAACGCGGCTTGATGTTGGCGCGAATGAATTGAACGATGTCGTCCATGGCGGTGCCCGGCTGAAAAATCGCAGCCACGCCGATCTGTTTCAGATGAGCTATATCCTGATCAGGAATGATACCGCCGACGATCACGATGACATCGTCCATTTTGTTTTGCTTGAGCAGATCCATCACCCGCGGGACGATTGCGTTATGCGCACCCGAGAGAATCGACAGTCCGATCACGTTGACGTCTTCCTGCACGGCAGCGCTCACGATCATCTCTGGCGTCTGGCGCAGGCCGGTATAGATGACTTCCATGCCCGCATCACGCAGCGCGCGGGCGATTACTTTGGCGCCGCGATCGTGCCCGTCAAGGCCAGGCTTCGCAACCAGTACACGGATTTTTGGTTCAGTCGGCATGGAGGTTCGTGAGACGGCCTTTTATTTCCTGATACGTTGGGATTGCCGTCCTTCCAACGACTCCTCCCCAAAATACAACCTGCATCCAGGGCCACAGTCCCCACTGGCGCCTTCCCACAAGGATACCGATCAAGATGCCCCACATCAGCACAGAAATGCTGGACAGAATCACTAGCCTCGGAGTGACTCTTATCTTAGGACGGAGATCGTCGAGTTGCTCAAACACAGGGCAAATTATACGGGAAGAGCGCACAAATCGCACAGCTACATGGTTTTGACGTCCAGGCTTCGCCACAGATACCAGCAGGCGATGCTGCGATAGGGCTCCCAGCATTTGGCGATCTTTTCCATCTGCAGGGGCTTGGGCAGTTTGCGTTTGTTGTAGTGTTTCTTGATAGCCATCTGCACGCCGAAATCGCCGGTCGGCAACACGTTTGGCCGCTTCAAGGTAAACATCAGAAACATGTGCGCGGTCCAAACGCCGACGCCTTTGACTTGCGTCAGATGTTCGATCACCTCTTCGTCGGTCATCTCGGCCAGGCGAGTGAAATTCAGTTCGCCACGAATTGCGCGCTCCGCCATGTCGCGCAGATACGAAGACTTCTGTTTGGAGAGGCCGACCGACCGCAATTGTTCATCGGTGAGCTTGGCGATTCCTTCCGGAGTGACGGGGTCACCCGCAAGCGCGGTAAATCGATTGAAGATTGTTACCGCGGCCTTCCCGTTCAACTGCTGATACACGATGGCCTCGGCCAGACTATGGAACACTGGTTCGCCGAATTCCATGCGGCAGGGGCCAACACGTTCGATGATGGCACGCAGTATGGGATCAGATTTTTTCAGATGGTTGATGGCTTTCCGCATATGAACATCTTTTTTATCACAGCCTAAAGCCTCTAGCGAATAAAAAACGAATATGAAGCCTTCGGCAGACTCGGGTTAGTCCGAAACGCTTCGCGCGTGGTCGCGAAGGTCCGCTGGTAAAGGCGCGGGCCTCCGGGATGGCACAAGATGCCATAATCTGTTCCTAAGAGATGCCAATTAGCTTCACAGCATCCCGATCGTCCCTAGCCACGTCTCCACCAACTGAGGCCATTCCGTTATCGGCAGCTTCGTACGCCGCAGTCCAAATGCATGCCCGCCCTGCGCGTACAGGTGCATCTCCACCGGCACCCCGGCGTTCTTCAGCGCAATATAGTAAGCCAGCGAGTCGTTTACATTGTCCACGTGGTCGTCCTCGGCCTGCAGCAAAAACGTAGGCGGAGTCTGATGGGTGACAGGAATGTCAGGATTCAACCCCAAATCTTTATCGGCAGTCGGCGGATAATGAATCACAAGCTTTTTGGTGCCTTGCTTTGCATCCCACTTCGCGGCGGACAGCGACAGATGTCCCGGATAAACAGCCACGGCAAAATCGGGGCGGCAGCTCTCTTTGTCGGCGGCATCGACAGCCGGATACAAACGCTTGGCAAAATGCGTGCTCATCGCTGCCACCAGATGACCGCCTGCTGAAAACCCAAGCACACCAACCTTGTGCGGATCAATGTGCCACTCGGCCGCGTGCAAGCGCACCAGCCCCACCGTCCTCTGCGCATCTTCCAACGCCATCGGTGATTCTGGATAAGGCCCTGATTTCGGATATGGCGCGGGCTTCGGATACCCCGGCTCACCCGGCACGCGGTACTTCAACAGCACACACGTAATGCCCTTGGACGTCAGCCAATCACAGACCTCCGTGCCCTCAAGATCGATGGCCAGCTCCTTATAGCCCCCACCAGGGAAGACGACGACCGCTGCGCCCGTATTCTTTCCTGGTGGCGAATAGACCGTCATCGTAGGCCGCGACACGTTGCTCACGCTCACCGCTGGCCTGCCGGCAACCAGGAACTCTTTCCCCGTCGCTTTAGCGACCTCCGGCCCGGCGACAGGTTGCAGATCAGGCACAGCTCCCGGCCATATCGGCACTTGCGTATGTCCGTGCAATGGTTGCCACGCAGTCTGCTGCGCGCTCACATCACTAAACGCAAACACAACACAGAGAGCAAAAAGCAAAGGCTTCATCACAATCCTCAGAGCGAAACTGGCGTCGTCGTGCTTCTGCACAACCGGCAAGGATCGCCGATCAACTGCTAACGTCCCGCCATCGTGCAGGTGGAGTCCGACAGGTTACCTTTAGAATGGACCATTTCCAGCCCTCCAGAATGTTTATGAGAGTGGTTCTAGTGTGGTAGCCCGAAAATACGTGATCCGCGTCTGTGGTTCTACGCAGAGCAAGGGGTTAGGCGCCGCGCACAAAAATACATAAATTCCTTCGCTTTGCTCAGGACGACAGGGGGCACTTCACTAGGTGATGCTGGCTTCGGTATAGGTTCCGTAGACTTCGCGCAGCGCGTCGCAAATCTCGCCGACCGTCGCATAGGCGCGCACTGCATCCACAATGCAGGGCATGGTGTTGGCCGATGAAATATTTCCACCGAGTCCGACCCCCGGTTCCGCGGCAGCGGCTTTCTTTAGCGCTTCCAGACGACGCCGGACTTCCTCATTTGATCGCCGCGCCCGCAGAGCTTTCAACTTCGCGCTTTGGTGAACGGCTACGCTCTCGTCGATGTACAGAATATGGGGCGACTCTTCCTCGATGACAAACTCATTCGCTCCGACAATGACCTTTTCCTTCGCTTCCGCCGCCCGCTGAAATTGATAGGACGCTTCCGCAACTTCTCGTTGCGGATACCCGCGCTCGATGGCTTTGACCATGCCGCCCATCGCGTCCAGTTTGCCAAAGTAGTCGAACGCGCCTTTTTCCATTTCGAGGGTCAGGTTTTCAAGGAAGTAAGAACCGCCGAGTGGATCAACGGTCTGCGCTACACCGGACTCGTAGCCAATGATTTGCTGGGTGCGCAAGGCGATGCGCGCGGCTTCTTCAGTCGGCAGCGCAAGGGCCTCGTCATAACCGTCAACGTGCAACGACTGGGTTCCGCCCAGAACCGCCGCCATTGCCTGAATGGCGGCGCGCGCGATATTGTTCATCGGTTGTTGCGCGGTTAATGAAACGCCCGCCGTCTGGGTATGAAACCGGAGCAGCCAGGTGCGCTGGTTCTTGGCCTCGAAGCGCTCTTTCATCACCTGGTACCAGATCTTGCGGGCGGCGCGATATTTGGCGATCTCTTCGAAGAAATCGTTGTGGGCGTTGAAGAAGAAGCTGAGGCGCGGACCGAATTCGTCTACCTCGAGCCCTCGACGCCGCGCCCATTCTACGTATTCCACGCCGTCGTAGAGAGTGAACGCCAGCTCCTGCAGGGCGGTCGAGCCCGCCTCGCGAATATGGTATCCGCTGATGGAAATGGTGTTGAAGCGCGGGGTGAACTTCGATCCGAACTCAAAAGTATCAACCACCAGGCGCATTGACGGCGCTGGCGGATAGATATATTCCTTCTGCGCAATGTATTCCTTGAGGATGTCGTTTTGAATGGTGCCGGAAATCTTTTTCCAATCCGCGCCCTGCTGTTCTGCAACCACCAGATACATTGCCCATAGAACCGAAGCCGGTGAGTTGATGGTCATCGAGACTGTGGTCTTCTCCAGATCAATTCCGCTGAAGAGAATTTCCATGTCCTCGAGGGAATCGATGGCCACGCCGCACTTCCCTACTTCACCTTCGCTGGCCGGATGATCGGAGTCGTAGCCCATGAGTGTGGGCAGGTCGAAAGCAACGGAAAGTCCTCCACCGCCGTGTTCGAGCAGATATTTGTAGCGTTGGTTGGTTTCCTCCGGCGAGGCAAAGCCGGAAAACTGGCGCATGGTGAAAAGTTTGCCGCGATATCCGGTGGCGTGAATACCGCGGGTGTAGGGTGGTTGGCCGGGATAGCCGAGATACTGATCATAGTTCCAGTCCTCGGGAAGGTCAGCCTGGGTGTAGAGGCGGCGGATGGGAACACTCGAAATTGTGGAGAAGCGGGCGTGGCCGTTCTCGTCGAGGTTGGTGCCGGTTGGCGCGCCAATCGGGCGCTCAGGAGCTTTCTCCAAGGTTGGCGCCAGCGTTTTTTCTGCCCAGCGTTTCTCTGTCTCGGAGGGATGACGTCCCTCGAACACGTCTGCGATTGGATTGTCCGCGACTTGTGGTTTGGAAGGTTTCTTATCCGCCATGAACACCCCGTCTACTTTCGATGATAGAGGAGGCAGCAACGCGTCGGCAAGCTGCGCCTGAGCTCACTTGGCAGCACCGATCTTGGCCATCAGTTCTGGCGACCATGGCGCCAACTGGTCCTTCTGGGAGCGGTTTAGTTCTGCGGCGGCCGAATTATAGCGGGACAAGAACTCGCGAGCATCGATCATGCAGTCAATCAGCGTAGCGCGGCCGTAACGCTTCTCTACGATCACGGCCACTTTGTATCCCACTGTGTACCACGGACCTTGAACACCGTAAAATTCCGAGGCTTTTTCGCGAATTGCGTCGTCCGTCTTGAACTTCTGGTCGATAATGTCGAGGAAGAAACTCTGTAGAGTTGCCAAGTCCTGGTTGAAGTTGGCCATGTCGTGGTCCCATCGGGCCCGCTCTTCGGCGGAACTCACGGCATGAGGATGAACATCCGGACTGCCAGCCGCCGCCAGCATCGCAAAACCCTCGCCGAAAGCGCTCATCCATTCGACGGCAGATTTAACATTCGGTGCCAGATCCTTGAGCTTTGCCTTGGCCAGAAAATCGACACTGGCAAAGCCGATATGGTGCAGTTCATGCGCGACGGTATTTTCGAACTCCGGAGCGGATTCCCGCGGGTCCAGATAGAGGAAGATTGCCGGATCGGTTTGCGTCTCGAATACGAAGCTGTTGATCTTTGGCTTGATGACGGGAAACACCTTGGCATGAATTGTTGCCTGGCCGGGCAAATAGCTTAATACGCGCTCCGCAGATGCCTTGAGATCAGTTTTCTTCCAATCGTCCAGCGTGTGGCGAAGCGCGTCAGTTTTGGCAGCCAGTTCGGGAGACATTACAAAGTTCATGAAATCTTCGTCGGTAAAGTCGCGCTTCATGCTGGCTTCGCGCTTCTTTAGCCGGACATAGGGTTCGGTGTGGAAAAGCGTAAGCCAGTCCGATTCGAGGATTGCCTGTCCGGCTGACTTCTTGGCCAGAATCGCGAACACCTGATCCGCCTCATCGGTGTTTAAGTGAAGCTGGATACGGTCAGAATTCTTCTGCGCATTCGCTACGGGGATACGCGGATGACAGGTGATGAAAACGAGCGTGAGGATGATGAGAACAGGTCGCCGACAGTCCATGAGTGTCTCCCTAATCGGACGTGCGTCGGGACGATCTGTTAGCGCTTGCTTGGCCCAACTCGCGCCAGTTCCCACGCTTTGGCGTATTTCCAGGAGACGTAAACTGAATGATAAAGGTGCAACAGCAAACCCTCGCGTCCGTCGAGGAAGCCAAGCCGCAAGAAATAGTTGTAGACGAAAGTTAGCATGGGACGGATCACAATATTAGCCGAGCTGAAGCTGCGATGACCTTTGGCTGCTGCAACCTCGGCGCCCATTGAGGAATAGCTGTTCATGTGATCGATGTAACCCCGCAGTGTGGGATAGGCGTCGTGAAGCAGTGCGTGGGAGAGCCTGCCGGTAGTCCCATCCACCTTCATCGTGGGATGCGCACCGTACTGTTCGAATTGCCCCGCACCGCGCCGCACCAGGCGCAGCTTAGGATCGGGATAGAAACCGCCATGCTTGACCCAGCGGCCGAGAAAAAAGTTTTTGCGCGGGATCCAAAAGCCAGCCATCGCCGAGCCAGCTTTTAGTGCGACCTCCATTTCGGCTGCCAATTCCGCCTCCAAAGCCTCGTCCGCATCCAACTGCAGCACCCAATCCATCGACGCTTTGTCCATGGCTGAATTTTTCTGGGCGGCGAAACCTTTCCATGGCTCGACAAACACCTTCGCGCCATACGATTGCGCTATCTCGACCGTGCGATCCGTCGAGCCCGAATCCACCACAATGATCTCGCCTTTGCCATCGCGCACCAACGGCATCACGCTTTCCAGGGTGCGAGGGAGATTGCGTTCTTCATTCTGCGTGATTAAAACGACAGACAGCGTCACGCGTGGAAGGATACATCGGTGCTTAGGAAGACTGAAAGCAGAAACCACTTGGCCCCGCCATCTGAACGTCAGATGACAGGGCCAATCCAATCCAGTCGACTCAGTAACCCGGCGGTTGTGGTTGCGAGGGCGCGCCCGGTTGCACCTCCTGGCGTGGCGCAACATAGGGAATATTTGGCATGTGAGTCACCTCGCCCCGCTCAGCATCCGCCATAACGATTCCAGAGTGGTCGAGCAGAAGGCCGGTAGCGCGGTCCAATTCGACCCGCGCCTTTTCGTAAGCGGCTTTCGCGGAAACCAGATTGGATTCGGCCGTGGTCAAGCCCGATTCGTCTTGCAGAACCGCCGTTGGATTGGAAACTCCGACCGCCAGTTTCTGCTGTTCGGCGTCCAGTGTCTGGCGGGCAAAATCAACCGCGGCCTGAGCGGCTTGCACACTGGCGCGATTCTGCGCTAGCGCGAACTGTGCGTTACGCACTTCGATGCGCACCTGGTTCGCGAGCTGCTGTAGACGGACCTGCGCCTGGCGATATTCCAACTCGGCCCGAACCTGATCGGCCTGCGCCTGCCGATTTCGAAGCGGAATAGTCAGACTCACCCCGACTCCTTTATCGGGCGCGGTACCATTTACCAACTGATCCAATGTGCTCCCGTAGCCAACCGGCCCGCCACTGCGGAACGGGGGCGCGGCTTTGGCTGGATTAAAGCAGAAGGTGCTGCCACCAGGCGTACAAAGAGGCACAAGGGGGCTCACATCTCCGCCGATGCCCGAGCCGCCGTAGTAGGCGAACACATCGAGAGTCGGCAGCATGGCGTTACGAACGGCTTTGTTATTGAGCTCGCGACTGTTCAGGTCAATCCGCGACTCGGCCAATTCGGCGCGATGGCTGAGCGCATCGCCGATCAGATCATGCATCGGCACCACCGGCTCCTGCTCGGGCAGTTGCATGGTAGAGGTAGGAATCACGTCGGCTCCGGCGAGAGCCGGATCCTCAAGTGTGCGGCTGAGGGCGTTCTTCATGAGCAATTCCTGCAGCTCGAGATTGGTCTGGGCCAGAATCAAAGCCTGTTGATCCGTGGAGACGGTACTCTGCGCACTTACCACCTGGATTGGCGGCAGAGTTCCGAATTGCACCTGCTTCCTATTGTCGGCGAGTGTTCTCTGAGCAAACGCCAAAGCCTCCTGCTGCACGCGAACGTTCTCATAGGCGTAGACCAGATCCCAATACAGGTTTTCGATCTGGTCCACCGTGGTGATGATTTGCAGGCGGAAAGCTACATCGGAAATCTCGCGGTTATTCTTGGCGATCCGAATGAAGCGGGTGTTGGATACAAAGCCAAATCCTTGAAGCAGGTTCTGGGTGATCCGGAACTGAAACCCGGAGCTGAGAGCTGGCGTGTAGGTGCTGGTCAGATTATTGGTTGTGGTGTGAGTATTGTTGAAACCCACCGAGAGATTTGTCCCCGAGTGCAAACCTTGTAAGTAGGAAAAATTGGCGGTCCCGGTATTCGTATTCCCGACGCCATTCGGCACTTGCGTGAATATGCTGGTCGATTCAATAAAGTTCCGGTCCATCTGAAGGGTTCCACTGATGATTGGATCGAAGCTGGTGATCGGGGAACCAATGCCCAACGTGGAGCTGACCAGGCCATTCGTACCTGTGCCTACGCCGCCCGCGGCTACGCTGGTGCCGCCGGCTCCGGAGCCGACATTTCCGCTGAGGCCGCCCACGCCGCCCCCGGGCGTGTTCTGCACGATCCCGGTGTTCACGCCGAGAATGTTCGCGCCCGCGTCGGCGCGCAGAATATCGGTGTCCGCGATGTTCAGGTTGTAACGCGCCAGCACCAGGTCAAGATTGTTCTCGAGAGCCAGGGCAACCGCATCGTTCATCGAAAGCATGATTTTGCCATCATGCATCAGCTGTTGAATGCGGTCGGTGTTGCTCAGATTCGGCGGTGGCACGTATCCCGGCCTATAAGGGGCGATAACATTAGGGAACTGGGAGCGGGGTTTGGAATAGTCCACCGGGGTGTAGTGCTGTGATTGCGGCACTGCTGTGGCTGTGGGCAGCGGCGCCTGCGGTAACGCCGATGGAGACGGGCCCGATGGGCTTGTGGGCTGCGCATCTTGTGCCCGCCCGCTGAGCGAGAGCACCCCAGCCAGCGCGATGCTCGCAACCCACCAGCTTGCTAATTTAATTCCAGGCAAAGCCATTTCTTTACCTCCTTATTGGGTAGAGACTTGTTGGTAAATATTGCAGTGGTTCTCAATATCGAGATTGGATGCATCCGGAAACTTGCGGACACACTAGAGTAGCGTTGGCGGCGGCGAAATAAATCGCGAGTAATGTAAAGATTTATAAAGATACGATATGTTTAGGTCAGGCGCAGATCAAAGAGTGCGAGCCAATATTGAAGGGATTGCAGAGCAAAACCGCAAACGATCAGGCCAACGCCGAAGACTCCGAGCCGTCGCTCCGGAAGGTTGTCCGCGTAATATTCAATGTAGGGATTTATCGTCACTCCGACAGCGGTCACCAAGCCTGTCACCAGCCCTACCCGGAGCGCAAAATACCAGACATGATCGACACGACGCACCAGAGCGCTACAAACCAGCGCGGTAGCAATGTAGCCGACAGTCCGGGCGACGGTTCCCCAAAACTGACGGCGCGCAAGGCGCGGACGGCGAGTGGCTACATATTCGAGGGCAGGGCGCATGCCGCGAGAATAAGCGAAAGCCTGGCCGAGCGTTATTAAGACGGCGAATGCGATTGCGAATCGGAAGCCCAGAATCGTGTACAATCCCGCGCCGAAAGCCAGGCCGCGGATGGCAGAGAACAATGTTTCCCAAGGCAAAGAGTAATGGTCGAGGCCGCGAGCGGCTCGATTGAATTCAATTGCCAAGGTAATGCCAGTCGCGATCCCTGAGGCGATGCCAAAGAAAAGACCCAGGCCAATGCCGTAGCCGATTCCGAAGACGACCGAGTAGGTCACGGCTCTGGTAAGCAAACGCAGCGGGCCGTGTTGGCCGCCCAGCAGATCATAGGCAAGATAAAGGCTCCCCAGCACATCGAGACAGCTGCCGGTGATGCTGACGGCTGCGACAGTATGGTGGTCCATTCAGTGATTGTAGAGGGAATGCTTTGGAAACTTTCAATGCCACTTTTGAACACGTAGGGGCAAACGGACTCATCCGCCCGGACGAGGGCGCCCGGGCCTACGCAAGCTCGATCCCTCCGGTCCAAAAGCAGTTCCATCTCTAGCAGCGCGCAACGCCGGGCCGTGGGGCGACCCCGCGATTGCGGCCGCATTTATTTCTGAGGCGGTGGCTGCTGCTGAGGAGCCTCCATCACCGACTTCACATCTTTGCGCGGGGCAACGTAAGGCACATTCGGCATATGGGTAACCTCGCCGCGCTCTGCGTCCGACATGACGATCCCGGCATGGTCCAATAGCAAGCCAGTAGCTCGATCCAGCTCAATGCGCGATTTTTCATAGGCCGCCATCGCCGAAACCAGGTTGGATTCGTTGGTTGCCAATACTGATTGGTTTTGCAAAACCAGAGTGCTGGTCGAGGCGCCAAGATTTAGTTTCTTCTGTTCGGCATCCAGCGAGGTACGGCCAAGCTCCGCCGCCGCTTGAGCGGCCACGACCGCGGCGCGGTTCTGCTGCAATGTGAATTGCGCATTGCGGACTTCGATTCGAATTTGGTTCTCAATCTGCTGCAAGCGCATCTGCGCCTGACGATATTCCAGTTCGGCACGCACCTGGTTGGCTTGAGCATCGCGATTGCGAATCGGAATGTTCACTGTCACGCCTAGACCTTTGTCCGGCGCACTGGAATTCACGAGTTCATTCAGCGCGCTGTTATAGCTCGCCGTAGCGGAGGGCGGGATCAACGTCCTGCCGCCGAAGTCGGGATCTGGACCTGAGCAAAAACCCAACGACCGAACAGACGCGGGCTGATTGACGCACAAATTGGTCGGATTTTGCGCACCTCCGAGCCCCGAACCGCCGTAGTAAGCAAACAAGTCAACAGTTGGCAATTGAGCGTTGCGAACCGCCTTGTTATTGATCTCGCGATTCGTCAAATCGATGCGCGATTCAGCCAGTTCGGCCCGATGTCCTAACGCATCGTTAACCAGATCTTCCGTAGGAATCACCGGTTCCTGCTCAGGTAGCTGCATGGTCGAAGTGGGAATGACTTCCGCATCGGCCAGCGTGGGATCGTGCAGGTTCCGGCTGAGAGCGTTCTTCATGAGTAGTTGCTGCAACTGCAGATTATTCTGGGCCGTGATCAAATTCTGCTGGTCGGTAGCTACGGTGCTTTGGGCGCGAACCACCTCGATCGGCGCCAGGCTTCCGATCTGCACCTGTTTTTGGGTGTCAGACAATGTCTTCTGCGCAAAGGCCAGCGATTCCTGTTGCACTCTCACGTTCTCGTAGGCGAACACCAGGTCCCAGTACATATTTTCTATCTGGTCAACCGTGGTGATGGTTTGTAGGCGAAAGGCTACATCGGAAATCTCGCGGTTGTTCTTGGCGATGCGAATAAAGCGCGTGTTGGGCACAAAGCCCAACCCCTGTAACAGGTGCTGCGTCATCCTGAATTGAAAACCGCTGTTAATGAGCGGGCTGAAATTGGTAAATGGGCCGTTCGTAGTAATGCGGTTGTTGTTGAAACCAACTGAGAGATTCGTACCTGACTGCAACCCTTGATTGTAGGCGAAATTGTAGGTCTGGGTATTCTGGGCGAGCACCGGAACTCCGGTGAATACACTGCTGGCTAAAGTATCGGAGTGGTCGAACTGCAACGAGCCCGTGATAATCGGGTCGAAGCTGGTGATGGGGCTGCCGATGCCCAAGGTCGAACTGACCAAGCCATTGGTGCCAGCGCCGATGCCGCCGGCGGCAACGCTCGTGCCTCCAATCCCGGAACCGACCGACCCGCCAAGACCCCCAACGCCGCTGCCCGGTGTGTTCTGCACGATGCCGAAAGGCACGCCCAGAATGTTAGCTCCGGACTTCGCCCGCAGGACATCGGTATCGGCAATGTTGAGGGTGTAACGCGCGATGGCTATGTCCAGATTGTTCTCGAGTGCGAGCGCCACCGCATCGTCAATCGAAAGCATGATTTTGCCGTCGCGCATCAACTGGTCGATTCGCGGCGTGTTGTTCAATGCGGGCACCGGGACGTGTCGCGGCTCATACGGGGCAAGTGGATTGGGAAAGTGCGCACGCGGTTTGGTGTAGTCTGTCGCGAACTGCTGCGGCTGCGGAGCCTGCACCGGCGTGGAGGGAGCAGTCGCTGAATTCGCGGAGGCAGGAGATTGGGATGAGTCTTGCGCCCAACCGTTGACGGCCAGCGCGCCGGTGAACACGATTGCAGCAACCACCCGACAGACAAAATTCAAAGCAGGCAAAGACATTCGCTTATCTCCATTAATTAAGAGCTGCTCGTAAATGACGAACAAAGGCTTTCCAGATCAAGAGTTATTACGCAAAACACGCGGCCCAGGTTTCATTTTTGTGTTCTCTTCTCTATGTTCTCTGGGCAAGGCGGTGCGTCTCGTCGAAAACCGCCACGTGGAATGCAATAGTATAGCTGACGCAGCAGGCATCACGTGCGGACCATGAGACTGCGCTAAATTTGCAAAGACTTGCAAACGCTTTCACTGGGTAATTGAGAAGACTCCAGAAAATCCTCATGCGTAATCTCAAACTCATTCTGGCGTATGACGGTGCGGAATTTTCTGGATGGCAAGTACAGCCAAATGCGGCTACCATCCAGGGCACTCTGGCCTCGGCTATTGGACGATTGACCGGCGAAAAGGTCTTGCCGCAAGGTTCGGGACGAACCGACGCCGGCGTTCATGCTCTCGCCCAAGTGGCAACATTCACCACCGCCTCCCCCATTCCAGCGCAAAATCTGGTCAAGGCTTTGAACGATGTGCTGCCTCCCTCTATTCGTGTGATCGAGGCCACTGAGGCGCCGCCTGAATTTCACGCCCGCAAGTCTGCCCACGCGAAAACCTATCGTTACCGTATGTATCGTGGCGCCATCTGCCCGCCGTCTCTGGCACGCTATGTCTGGCACTATCCCTATCCACTCGACGAACACGCCATGCTGTGCGCTGCTGGCCTGGTGCTCGGCGAGCATGATTTCACTTCCTTCGCAGCAGTAGATTCAGAACGCGGTCGCGAGGATGAAACTATTTCGAATGTGCGGCAGATCTTTGCTTCGACATGGGAGCGGGCCGAGGAAGAGTTCGTCTACATTGTCCGCGGCAACGGATTTCTACACCACATGGTGCGGAACCTGGTGGGAACGTTCGTACTGGTCGGGAAAGGCACAATGAAGCCCGAGCACATCACCGAGATTTTGGCAGCCCGGAAGCGCTCGGCCGCGGGAGCCACCGCGCCACCCAGTGGGCTATATTTGGTGGGCGTCGACTACTAGTTGCCGGTGTGGCGCGGGCGCGCTCGCCCGCGTAAACTTTCACAAAACATGGGTACTAATCTTCAAATCGCCACTACGAGAGCAGCTTCAGTCAATCCAGCAACTGGCGAAACGCTACGTGAATTCGACTCCGCGACCGACGCCGACGTTCATGCTGCTGTAGCGCGTGCTCGAACGGCTCAACGGGCATGGAACGAATTGGGAGTGCGGCGACGGGTTGCGATCCTTCGCGAGTTTCAACGTCTGCTTCACGCGAAGAAATCGGATGTTGCGGGCCTCATTACGCGCGAGGCCGGCAAGCCCGTGGTCGAATCGTTGCTCACGGAAGTTCTCGTGGTGTTGGATGCCGCGCGTTTCTGCATCGACAACGCCTTCGCATTCTGGCGCGAACAGCCTGTTCCGCACGGCAATCTGGCCATGAAGACCAAGGTCGGACGCATCCTGCGTGAACCGCATGGTGTGATCGGGATTATCTCGCCGTGGAATTATCCGTTCTCCATTCCCGCGACTGAATCGCTGTCCGCGCTCGTGACCGGAAATGCGGTAGTGCTGAAACCCTCAGAGCTCACTTCGCTCACTGCGCTGGAGCTGGCATCGTTGCTGCATGAAGCTGGTGTGCCGAAAGATGTCTTTCAGGTCGTTGTTGGCGATGGATCCGCAGGCTCGGCGTTGTTGAACGCAGAAATCGACAAGCTGGTCTTTACAGGAAGCGTCGCTACGGGAAAGCGAATCGCTCAGGCTGCTGCGGCGCGACTTCTTCCAGTCGTGTTGGAGCTTGGCGGAAAGGATCCCATGCTGGTGCTCGATGACGCGGATGTGGACATCGCATCCACCGGCGCGGTTTGGGGTGCGTTCGTGAATTGCGGACAGGCCTGCCTTTCGGTCGAGCGCTGCTACGTGCATCGCAGCCTGTATAACGCGTTCCTCGAGGCTTGCGTGCGAAAAACCAAACAGCTGCGGGTGGGCAACGGGATCGATGAGCAAACCGATGTTGGGCCGTTGATCCAACAGAGGCAATTGCGGAATGTCGAGTCGCATATCGAAGATGCGCGTGCGCGCGGCGCGCGCGTGCTCACCGGAGGCTCGCGGCTCCCAGAACTTGGCGCAAATTTCTACGCTCCCACCGTACTGGCCGATGTCACCCACGCCATGCAGATCATGCGCGAGGAGACGTTTGGTCCTGTCCTCCCGGTGATGCCGTTTGACAGCGACGACGAGGTGATCCGGCTGGCCAATGATTCCGCTTACGGTTTGGCTGCCAGCGTGTGGACGCGCGATCGGGGCCGCGGAGAGGCTCTGGCCCAGCGCATCCAGGCAGGAACGGTCATGGTGAACGACGCCGTCACTTGCTTCGGCATTAGCGAGGCTCCGCATGGCGGCGTGAAGGCAAGCGGCATGGGGCGAACGCATGGGCGTTTCGGGCTGGAAGAAATGGCGCGCATCAAGCACGTGGACTCGAATCGTACGAGCGGGATGAAACAAGTCTGGTGGTACGGATACGGCGAAGCGTTCACCCGGCAGATGGAAGGCTTCGTCGATCTCATGTTCGCCCGCGGGTTACTCCAGAAGTTGCGAGGCGCGTTTCGGTCAGGAGGAGCCTTCTCGCGAAAAGGGCGGCTCTAGAGGAACGTCGCATCGAATCCTGTTTTCTCCAACATTAGGACGGCGTTTTCTGTTTCGTATCGCGTCCCCCTGCCCCGGTTCGCCTGCAAAATATATAAAACAAAGGACTTAATATTTGACTAGGTGCTAGATCTTTGAGTTTAGAGGAGTTACAGGCAAAATCTAGAGAACATGGGAGTTACGGGTGGTCCGCCGGGTGCCGCGGCCCGTTATGGGACTTCACTGGAGCCGCATCAGAGTCGACTCTTTCCGCGGGACGATGGGCTTTTCACTCTGCCCACAGCTTACGCTGTGGGCTGCATTGTTTCGCCGCTTTGCCACTACGACCCTGCTTTTGGACTAGGTTGTCAAAGAACTGGTATTATCCAGCAGATAATGTGCTGTGATATAGGTTATCTAGTTAGAAGCGTGGAGTCAATCAGAAAGAGGAGCGAGCATGTCAAGCACGGATCCGAGACGTGATTTTCTTCGGCATACTCTGGCAACACTGGCCTATCGCGGCGGCAAGGCTGTACGCAATGCGCCCGCCGGGTTCGCGGATTTCCAGGGAGCAGGGAAACCTCCGGTGCAAGTTTTAGCGCACCTCGGGGACTTGCTGGATTGGTCGCTCTCGATGGCGATAGGAAAACAGCGATATATCGAGTCTCAGCCACTGATCTGGGATCAAGAAGTAGACCGATTTTTCTCCGCGCTGCAACGCTTTGACGATTACCTGGCCTCAGCTGAGCCGGTACACGCGCCTATGGAAAAACTCTTTCAGGGGCCGATTGCCGATGCGTTAACCCACGTGGGACAGATTGCGATGATGAGGCGGATGGCTGGGGCTAAGATCTCGGGTGAGAATTACTTCGTTGCTGATATAGCGGCCGGGCGGGTGGGTCCCGAGCAAGCCGCGCCTAAAAAGGAGTTCTAGATTAGCGGATGGGTCTAAAGTTGTGCCCGCCATGGTGTTACAAAATATCACATGGGTTATTCCAAAAAGCATACCGGGACTATGGTTGGCCCTCTATAATATGGGAAGCTGTTGTATTTGGGCGTCTTAGAGGCGGCCCCATGTCTCTCCCGATGGCAGTGAAAGTGCTAAAGAGGCAGCAGGATACGTTTTCCCTGCGGGCGGCGGAGCCTGTACGGCGCATGAACAGGGATTTTCAAATACGATTCACGGCCATCCTGCTGGCTTTGTTGACGACGGCTGCCGTCGTTTATGCCGGTTACAACCTCTCGGCGGAGCGGCAATTTCAGGTTCCGCACGACGGGGTGTGGTGGGTCGAGCATCAGGGCAGGCTTACCGCGGACCGAGTCGAGGCTGGCGGACCGGGTACTCGAGCTGGAATTAAGGTGGGCGATCAGCTTACCGCGATCGATCAGCACGAAGTAAATTCCACAGCCGCTCGAACCCACCAACTGTATCGCGTGGGCGCCTGGTCGAAGGCTACGTATTCACTGGTGCGGCAATCGGTTCCGGTGGATGTGGTGCTGATACCGATTCCGGCGGACCGATCCCTTGACAACTGGCTGCGGCTGATTGGTCTGATCTATCTGGGCATTGGGCTGTATGTTTTGCTGCGACGCTGGACTGCGCCGGGCTCGACCCACTTCTACACCTTCTGCCTGGTTTCGTTTATTTCCTACGCATTCCACTATTCGGGAAAATTCAACGGCTTTGATTGGACGATTTACTGGGGCAACGTGGTGGCGGGGCTGCTGCAGGCTGCTCTGTTTCTGCATTTCGTTTTGACCTTTCCGGAGCGGCATTGGTTCGTGCGCAGGCATCGTTGGGCAATCTTTGCGATCTATGTTCCGGCGCTACTGCTGTTGAGCGTGCACGTTCTGGCGGTCTCGTTCCTGCAAGCCAGCGAGGTGCTTCGCTGGAATCTGGACCGGTTGGAGATGGGGTGTCAGGCGCTGTTCTTCGTCGCCGCGGCAGGTGTGCTGCTTTACAACTATGGCCGGGCGAGCACGCCGATTCTCCGACAGCAGTTGAAGTGGATCACCCGAGGAACGGTGCTGGCGATCACGCCGTTCACGGTGTTTTATGTGATCCCTTACCTGACCGGCGCACTACCAACGACGGCGATGAAGGTTTCGGTATTGTCGCTCGGGATCCTGCCGCTGACGTTCGGTTATGCCATCTTCCGCTACCGCTTGATGGATGTCGATCTGATTTTCAAGCGCGGCATGGTCTATACGTTGGCTGCGGCTGCGATTGCCGGCGCGTATTTTGCCGTGGTGGCAGGAGTGGCCGAATTGGTACATCTGCAGGTACCGAGTTCGGGGCCGATCGGGCTGGTGCTGGCCATTGTGGTCACGGCTCTTCTGTTTGATCCGGTGCGAAAGTGGATTCAGGGGCGGATTGACCAGGTCTTCTACCGCACCGGCTACGATTACCGAAAGACGCTGATCGAGTTTGGACGCGAACTGAGTTCGGAAACCGATCTCGACAAAATGCTCAGCGCGGTCGTGGACCGCTTGTCGCGAACCCTGCTGGTCGATCGCATGGCGGTCTTCGTCTCCCAGGGAGACACCTCGCAATTCGTGGTAGCAAAATCGTTCGGTATGACACAGACGGGGGGCCTAGATTTGAGTTTCCTGGGCATGCCGCGGCCGGAAGACGCGGTTGGCCATTTGTTTTTCGACAACACTCATCAGGTTCCGCGGGAAACCATCGAGGCGCAGCAGGCGATCGCCAAGCTTGATCTGAATTACTACATTCCCTGCCGCGCGCAGAAGCAGACCATCGCCGTACTCGGCCTGGGCAAAACTGTGGAAGGGGATTTCCTCACCAGCGAAGATGTGGAGTTGCTCGAAACGCTGGCGGGCTACCTGGCAATCGCCATTCAGAATGCGCGCCTCTACGCGTCGCTGCAACAGAAAGTCGCCGAATACGAGCGCCTGAAAGACTTCAACGAAAACATTGTGGAGTCGATTAACGTGGGCGTGCTGGCGGTCGACCTGGAGGATCGCATCGAGTCGTGGAATTCGCAGATGGAAGTGATGTACGCGCTGCCCCGATGGCAGGCGCTGACCCGGCCTCTGGGCGACGTTTTCCCGGCTGCATTTGTGGAGGCGTTCTACCGGGTGCGGCAGAACCCGGGTATCCACAATTTGTATAAGTTCCGCCTGGGGACGCCGACGGGTGAGAGCCGGGTCGTCAATGTCGCCATTGCACCTCTCGTCACCAAGGACTTCAGCGTGATTGGCCGCCTGATCATCATGGATGACATCACGGAACGCATTGAACTCGAAGCGCAACTGTCGCAGGCGGACAAACTCTCGTCCATCGGGCTGCTGGCCGCGGGCGTAGCGCACGAAGTGAACACGCCTTTGGCGGTCATCTCTTCCTACGCGCAAATGCTCTCGAAGCAACTTCAGGGTGATCCGCAAAAGGGTGGACTTCTGGAAAAAATTACCCGGCAGACCTTCCGCGCCTCCGAGATTGTCAACAACCTGCTGAACTTTTCACGCACCAGCGGCACCGAGTTCACGGCGATTGATGTCAACAAGATTATCTCGGACACGCTGGCACTTCTCGATCACCAATTCAAAGTCACGAAGATCAAAGTACAAGATGACCGAAGCCCACAGATCCCGCTGATCTATGGCAACGCGGGACGGCTACAGCAGGTTTTTCTGAACTTGTTCCTGAATGCCAAAGACGCCATGAGCAATGGCGGAACGCTGCGCATTGCCACGACCAACGGCGAGAGTGTCGGCGTGATGGTTTCGGATACGGGCACCGGCATTGCGCAGGAGCACATCCACCGGATTTACGACCCATTCTTCACCACCAAAACGGCTCCCCGCGAAGGCCAACCGCGCGGCACGGGGCTCGGGTTGTCGGTTACCTACGGCATCATTCAGGAACATGCGGGAAAAATTCGTGTCGAGAGCCGCAGTGGCGAAGGCACGACATTCTATCTCGATTTCCCTTTGAACAGGAAGGCTGTCAATGTCTGAAGCGGCGGTGATCGTGCGGCATAACTCGGGAGAAGCATCTCTGCCGTCCGCCGGTTCGGTGCTGATTATCGACGATGAGGCGGCAATCCGCGAGTCGCTGGAAACGTTGCTCGAACTCGAAGGCTACGGAGTGGAATCCGCGGCCACTGGGGAAGACGGACTGGCCCGAATCGGCGAGCGAAGCTTCGATCTGGTGCTGCTCGATTTGGCGCTGCCGGATCGTAATGGCATCGATTTGCTTACGGAAATTCGCCTCCAGGACCCAGGCCTCTCGATCATCATGGTCACCGCTTATGGAACGGTGGAAAACGCGGTAAAGGCCATGCAGGCGGGGGCGGCAAATTTTGTCCAAAAGCCCTGGGATAACGAAAAACTGCTTGCGGATGTGCGCGCCGCGGTTGCCCGCCATCGCGCGGAAGAAGAGAACGTCCAACTCAAGCGCGCGCTGAAGCAGCGTTACAACTTCGAAAACATTGTGGGCAAGAGCGAGCCCATGCTGAAGATTTTCGATCTGGTCGCGCAGGTCGCACCCAGTCGTTCGACAGTCCTGCTGCAAGGAGAGAGCGGAACCGGCAAGGAACTCATCGCCAAGGCGATTCACCTGAACTCGCCGCGCCGCGACCGTCCTTTTGTCCCCGTCAATACTGGCTCGATGCCGCCTGATCTGCTTGAGTCCATTCTCTTCGGACATGTGAAGGGGGCGTTCACCAGCGCCGTCGCTTCGAAAAAAGGCCTATTCGAAATTGCCGACCGGGGCACGCTCTTCCTCGACGAAATCGGCACCATGAGCCTGGACACGCAAAGCAAGATTCTGCGCGTGCTGCAGGATAAGAAATTCATGCATCTGGGCGGAGTGCACGAGCTTCAAGTGGACGTGCGCATCATCGCCGCCACCAATGTCGATCTGAAACAGCAGGTACGGGAAGGCAAATTTCGCGAAGATCTTTTTTACCGGCTGAACGTCATCACCATTGACCTTCCACCGCTACGCCAGCGTAAAGAAGATATCCCGCTGCTGGCTGGATTCTTTCTGAATCGATATTCCCAGGAAAACGAGCGCCCGACGCGGCGCATCACCCCGGAAGCTTTGCGCCCGCTTCTCACCTACTCCTGGCCCGGGAATGTGCGCGAACTGGAAAACGTAATCGAGCGCGCCGTCGTACTCTCCGCGGGTGTAGATGTTGGCCCCGAGCTTCTTCCCGATCAGATCGCCGGTCGAGCCACCGCGTTGTCCGCGCTCGAACATCGCACCGATGCATCGCTGTTCGACATCATGGAAGATTGCGAGCGGCAAATCATTGTCGAGATGCTGGAAAAATGTAACTGGAACCAAACCGACGCCGCCGAGCGTTTTCACATCCCTCTTTCCACCTTGAACCAGAAGATCAAGCGCCTGAACATTGATATCAAGAAAAAAATAAAAGAATAATTGTCTTGGGCGGAAACTCCTGTCTGCGGCCTTTGGATATTGGGCACGCCTCTAGCGTACTGCTGTCCCGCATCTCCCAACCCGGCACGCGCATCTACTGCTCATGGAATTCCGACAGCTAGGCTATTCCGGATTAAAAGTTCCCGTCCTCAGCTTCGGCACCGGCACCTTCGGCGGTCGCGGCGAGTTCTTCCAGGCTTGGGGTAACAGCGACGTGAAAGAAGCCACCCGCCTGGTGGACATCTGCCTCGACGCCGGCGTTAATTTCTTTGACACCGCCGACGTCTATTCCCAGGGCGCCTCCGAAGAGATCCTGGGCAAGGCCATCGCCGGCCGGCGCAGCTCAGTTCTAATTTCCACGAAAGCCACGTTCGCCATGGGCGAGGGTCCCAACGACCTCGGCTCCTCGCGCTATCACCTGATCCAAGCCTGCGAAGCCAGCCTACGCCGTCTCAACACCGATCATATCGACGTTTACCACCTGCATGGCTTCGACGCGGTTACGCCGGTAGAAGAATCCATCAAGACTCTGGACACGCTAGTGCAGAGCGGCAAGGTTCGCTACATCGCCTGCTCCAATTTCTCCGGATGGCATCTGATGAAGTCGCTGGCCGTCTCCGAAAAATATGGATGGGCGCGTTACGTAGCCCATCAAGCCTACTATTCGCTAGTAGGCCGCGATTTCGAGTGGGAGCTGATGCCACTCGGTCTGGACCAGAAAGTAGCAACCATCGTCTGGAGTCCGTTGGGCTGGGGCCGACTTATAGGAAAAATCCGCCGCGGAAAGCCGCTGCCAGAAGTAAGCAGGTTGCATAGCACCGCCGAGCAAGGCCCGCCGGTTTCCAATGAATATGTTTATAAAGTAGTAGACGCGCTCGACGAGGTCGCCCGCGAAACCGGCAAGAGCATTCCGCAAATCGCCCTGAACTGGCTCCTGCAAAGGCCCACGGTAGCCAACATAATCATCGGTGCCCGCAACGAAGATCAGTTGCGCCAGAATCTGGCCGCCGTAGGTTGGAACCTAACCCCCGAACAATTAGCCCGCTTGGACGCCGCCAGCGAGGTAACCCCAGCGTACCCTTACTGGCACCAACGCCAGTTCACAAGAAACCCAAAACCAGAGTAGGGCGGACACTCCTGTGCGCCGGGTTTCATCCTGATTGTGGAGCGGTTATGGCACTTCTGTCAGTCAGACTTTCCCCGGCTGGCTGGCGGCACAATTCCGTTCATCCGCAAATACTCGACCATTTGTCCGTAGTGATCAAAGGCGTGCGCGACACCAAATGTAGCCAGACGCAGGCGAGTCGATTTGCTGCCCTCCGCGGTTTGCAACATATTCTCAGGAGTCAACGTAGCCGCGGCCTTGTGCCCCTGGGCATAAGAATCCTTCAGGAACCTGATGATGTCGGCTTTGGACTTCAAGTTCTCAGGCCCGTTTCCATCTTTTAAGCCTTCCGGCAGCTTATCGCCGGTAAGGTGGGACCAAATGAAGTAGTTGGATGCGGCGACATGCTTGACCTGCACAGCAAACGTACGCACTCCCTTGTAGTCGCTGCCTGGAATATGCAAGCTTTCGGGAGAGAAGTTGTATTTATCCTCTGGCATGGCTTCCGCAATTTCCACAATTTGCTTTTCGATGTTGCTGATCTCGCCGTCCAGGATTGAAGCCAGGGTTGGCGGAGACTGCTGCGGCGGCTGAGCTTGAGGCGCGCTCGCGGCTGCGACGCTGTTGGTGGCCTGTGCCCAAGCGGTCACGGCAAAGATGAGTACTGCGAATGGCAAGAAGATGCTTATTTGTTTCATTGAGTAGCTCCTCCAGATTCGAGAACTTTCAGGGCCTCATCCGCCGGCTTAACGCCGCGAGTCCGGCGGCACCAGATTGTTCGCACGATAATAGACCACCAGCTGGCCGTAGTGTTCAGCGCTGTGCTCAATGGCAAAAGTCCAGATGGAGGAGTTGTGGGCCAGCCGGTTCCCAAAGAATTTCGATGTATTGTCCAGCCCCGCGTCGCCCTGCTGTTGAATCACTTTTGCTCCGTCGGCGACGGCCTCCTGCACGAACTTCACCACGTCGGCCTTGGTCTTGAAAACGTCACGCGAAGGATTGTCGCCCCCGCCGAAGTCGGGCCCGAGGTTTGATCCGGAAATCCTGCGTATCAGGACGAAATCCAGGGCGGCGGCGTGGAGAAGATTCTGGGCGAAGGTGCGCTGGTCTTTCTGCAACTTGAAATCGTATTTGTCTTCCGGGAAATCCTGGGCCATGGCGATGAGTTTGTTCCCGATGCCGTGCCATCGGTCCAACATCTCATCGGATCGGGAACGCGCGGGTTGCGGAGCGGGGTCCTGCGATTGGCCCTCAATGTAAAGACTCGTCCCGACAACAGCGAGCAGCGTGATCGCAACTAGTGCAAGGGAACACCGCTTCATCACATGTTTCTCCTTTGGAGTGGCAATCAATGCGAAAACAACTCATGCGAGAATTTAGCATTTCCTTGTCAATTGAACGCTTCTCCTCAGTCCCTCTGCTGATTAAACCCGGTTAGACGTAACGCCACTCCAGAGGTTTTGGGGAAATTTCGCCCGCAGAACGCCAGCCGCAACGACAAACTTTTGACATGTTTTTGACAATGCCAAGGAGAACTCGTGGAACAATACGTCGCCGCATCTCTTGCGAAAAAGGTGTTTCCATGAAAGGCTTTCAATCTGTCGCGCGACTCCTCACGGGCCTGATTCTTCTGGCGCTCTGCGCCCTGTGCTCCGGGCAAACTGACAGCGTCATCGATTTCAGCTCGCTCCCGGCGGGCAATGACTGGCCGCAGTGGGCGCGCACTTCCGTGCACAACAGCTCGACTCACGCCTTAGGCCAAAGTCCAAACACTAAACTCGCCGACATCACCTACGACCCATTCGTGACCCAAGAAAAAGCCGAAACTTCCGGAGAATTGCTCGCACACTATCAAGTGCCTCTGGTTGATGGCAACTCTGTGTTTCTGGAATTCAAGACGGGAAAATACGTTTCTTGCAATCCACCCGGTTCCGGCCAGCCGTATCCCTGCGGACCGGATGACTGGAACACTGAAATCTGGAATGAGCGAGCCTTCACCTGGAAAAACGGCGCGCTGGTCAAGTCCTGGAACTTCCGGACCGACTGGAAACCTGAGCCCAACACTGATTTCGGCGGCCAGAATGGCGATGGTCTTTTTGGCTGGGAACCGGTATTCCACGCCGCATTCCATAACGGAAACGTATTCGTTCCCGGCCTGGGCGGGACGATCTACAAGGTCAGCGAGGCCACGGGGAAAATGGTGGCCCACTATAATCCGTTCCGCTCGGTCGATCCCAACCGCTTTGTCTCGGGACCGCCAACTATCGACGGCGCTGGGAACGTTTACTACAACGTCCTCGAATTGGACGCCAAGAATCCGTGGAGCGTGGATGTACAAAACTCCTGGCTGGTGAAAGTCAAGCCCGACGGGGTGGTCGAAAAGGTCAGCTACTCCAAGCTGGTAACGCAAGGGGGCTCAGACGGATCGCAGCGCCCTGGCGTGAATATCTCGCCCGCCGTCTCCGCGGACGGCAAGACGATCTACACCGCAAGTGTTGCGCACTTCAATGTGTCGGACGCAAACGTCATCGCGGTTAATTCCGATCTGACGCCGAAGTGGCACACCTCGTTGATCAATTTGGCGAATGGCCAAATTACCGGCGCCATCATTGACCTTTCTTCCGCGACCCCGGTCGTGCTGCCCGACGGCAGTGTCCTGTTGGGGGTCCTCGCCACCGGCAGCAACCGCGGCTTCATGCTGAAGTTCAACCCCTCCGGGCAATACCTGACCTCATTTGATTTCGGTTGGGACGATACGCCCGCCATCTACGTTCACGATGGCACATATTCGGTCATCACCAAAAACAACTTTTACAGCAGCGGACCTTATTACATAACCCAACTGAATGCCGACCTGGTCCCCGAGTGGAGCTATCAGAGCGTCGACAATTTCGAATGGTGCGTCAATGCCCCGGCGGTTGACGGGAATGGGACGGTCTACGCCGACAGCGAGGATGGGAGCCTATTTGTGATCAATCAAGGTGGGACGCTCAAGGGCCAGATTTTCCTCCAACAAGCTTTGGGAGCAGCTTACACGCCGGTCTCGATTGGCCGGGACGGAAAGATCTACACCCTGAATAACGGTGACATGTTCGTGGTCGGCCAGTGACGCCGTGTAGGGCGGCAGACACTCCTGTCCGCCGCCGTTGACGTCTCTGTCCCATCGGGTTCCACATGACACAACATTGACGTTCCCGGCCAAACGTGACAATATTCAGCCTTATGGGCTACCGCAATCACATTCTCTTTGTCGTGTGCTTATTTTTCGCGATGACATCCACCGCACCTGCCCAGCAGCCCACTGGAGTGAACGTCAGCGGTGCGGCCACTGCCATGAGCAACATCCCGGTTCACGGCACCGGGAACGGTGCCCGCGTTACCTTGACTGTGGTCGACGATAAGATGGGCCGTCTCGCTCATCTGGCAATGGTGAAACTCTATGAAGAAAACATAAAGTCTGCGACCTGGCAGCCGACCTCGAAGAACTCGGAAACCACCTTCGAGGACGTGTCCCTGGGAAAGTATGATCTGGACGTGACCGCGATCGGCTATCTTCCCGCCCGGAAAGAGGTTGAGATTTCAAACGCGCGACAGCCGGTTCACCTGCAGGTGGTTCTGTTTCGAGATCCGGACGCAGTGGAGTTGAATGCCGCTGACCCTTCGATGCCGGCAAAGGCGATTAAGGAAGCCGATCACGGTGTAACCGATATGGAGTCCGGGAAATATAAGGACGCGGAGAAGCATTTGGAGTCGGCCTGTAAGCAGTCGCCTTCGAATGCTCATGCCAATTTCCTTCTTGGCTACTTGTATTTTCAGCAGAATGACTTCGACAAAGCACAAACTTACCTGACCCAGGCTACGACCCTGGACCCGCATGACATTCAGGCGATCAACTTATCCGGTCGAGTGCACCTGGCACGGCGGGACTATCCGGGTGCCAAAGCCATTCTGGAGCAGGCCATTGCCACCGACCCTGAGAATGCGACTGCGCATGGACTCCTGGCCGATGCTTACCTCAATCTGAGCGACTACAAGGACGCACTTGCCCAGGCTGATTTCTCGATTGAGAAGGGTAAGAGCAACATCAGCAGCGCGCACATTGTGCGAGGCGAGGCTCTGGCCAACCTGGGTCGTGACGACGAAGCAATCCAGACCCTGAAGACCTATTTGCAGACCGCACCTGACAGCGCATCAGGCCCGAAGGTTCGTCAGTTCATCGCTGCAATCGAGGCACGCCATCCCGCCGCGCCCTCAGCTACAGCCCAGCCGGCAAAGCAGTAAAAGCCCCCGTCTCACTGGTCAAAGGAAAAGGCCACCAAGATTTTTTCTCAATGGCCTTTATTTGTGCCAGCGACCAAACCCTCCTACGCCGCGGGCAGCATTTGGATCAGATCCTGCTTTCCATCGAGAAGGTAGTAGCAGATAAACTTCAGCGGCCGGTCGGAAGAAGCGTTGTCAAAGCGCATTACCGCACCGGCGGGTTCGTAAAATGCTTCTCCCGCTACCAACCGTTGTTCCGGCTGGCCCTCAACCTGCACCACGGCCGCCCCCTCGACGATGTATCCCAACACCGGGCATGGGTGGAGGTGACGTCCAGTTTCCTGGCCCGGTTCAAAATTGATCTCTCGCACTTCCACCGAGGTCACGTTTTTGTCATCGAACGGAACCGACAGGAGCTGCTTACGCACAATGGTTTTCACGCTCATGTCTGATTGGATGTGACGCAAACGCCGCGGTTGCGGCGGGAATTTCGGAGAGTCGTGTAAGAGAGGGCTGGCCTCGCTATCCCATAATCAGGTGCGTGATCCCCTGCCACCAGGAAGGATTGCTCCTCCACATGTAGATCGCGAGGCTTTGGCCGACAATCAACAACGGCAGTGCATAGCGATACACCTTGTGAACGCGCCCATCGACCAGCAGGTCGCGCCCAACCCCGAGAAGGATCAGCAGGTCCAGGCAGGGAAAGAAAAGATTATTGTCGAACACGTAGTCAAAGCGGGCAACGGGCGCGTCCATGAGCCCACAGGTTGCGATGAAGATCAGCCGGCGATGCAGCTCTGGTTTCGTGCGCCAATAGATGGCCAGCACAATGAGCACTCCAAAGACGATCATGTCGTAGAACGGGATGCTCAGAAAAGCATGCGCGTCGCTCTCGCTCTGATGGAGTTTCACCGTGTCAAATCGGGCCATGATGATGGCCGTGATAACGCCCAGTGGAACCATAACAGTAGCCAGCCCGGCGCCAAACCATCCGATGGAGCGATGCCAACTGACTTTGCGTACACGGACCAGCGTGGACTGGCAAATGAAGAAGATCACCCAGCTGGCGAAAGCTGCCCCGTGAATCCAGAGAATGAAGGGCCGCGGTATCGCGGGATGGAACAGGTTGTCGCTGACCGTCCGCTTGAAACCGGTGACCACAATGGCAGCCAGCAGCAGCGACATCGCAAAGTAGAAATACCGATGCACGATGCCGTTTCGACCGGTCACGGTTATCGGGTTCAGTTTTTTCTCCGGGCTTCGTGCAGCCCGGACAGGTTCTGCGTTGGCAATGGACATAGAAAGGGTGAGCCGGGACTTTCATTCGGTTTGCCCGGCCCACGCGAGAATACACGCCAAGCGCCCGATTAGCCATCTTTTTCCGACACGTTCAAAGGAGTCGGAAAGGCTCCCACCCACTTTTGCGTGCTACCGCTCATCCCCAGCCGCATTCCGCAACCACCAGGCCTCGCGATACATTTCAAACCGCGACCGCTTCCCCGGCTAGCCGGAACAGAGAGTTGCCCAAAGCCGAACTTCATCCACTTGTGGCGTCCTACGCGTCGGTTCGTCCCGTAAATATGGTAATATGGGAGTGTGAAAACAACCTTGGAAATCCCCGACTTCTTGTTCCGCCGAGCCAAATCGGTGGCGGCCGAACGCGGCATTCCTCTGCGCCAGTTCGTCACCGAGGCTGTCCAGGAGAAATTGCGGACCACGTCTGAGGAAAAGCCCTGGATGAAGCATCTGGGAAAGCTCAAACATCTCCATAAGGAACGAAAGCATGTCGAAAAGCGCGTGGAGCAGGCTTTCGAGCAGATTGACCCGGAAGTCTGGCGCTGATTCTCTGGAATGATCTTCTGGAATGATTCTCGATACCAACGCCCTGTCCGCCGCCGCCGACGATGATCCGGCAGTCATCGCCCTTCTGGCGGACGCCGACGAGGTGGCGATTCCGGTGATTGTGCTTGGGGAGTATCGCTACGGCATCGCACAGTCGCGGAACCGGGCCAGCTACGCAAACTGGTTGAAGGGCCTGCTACAGGACTGCCTCGTGCTGGACATCCATGAGCCGACCACGCAATATTACGCGGAAATCACGCTCGAATTGAAGCAAAAGGGCAAGCCGATTCCAACCAACGATATCTGGATCGCAGCCCTTTGCCGCCAGCACAGGCTTCCGTTGCTGAGCCGCGATCGCCATTTCGACCTGGTCGCCGACACCAAGCGGATCAGTTGGTGATCAGCTGTTTCCCGGCTCTAGAATGGGACCACCAGCTTGTCAGGGCCTTCGATTTCGTTCTTGGCCTCCAGGAATTCTTCGGTCCATGGCTTGCCCGCGCACTCGGGGCACTCGTCGATCATGTTGCCAACGGCGAAACAGTGATAGCAGGTTCCGTCGGAGTTTGTGCCAGGGAACTTCTTACATGTCTTGCAGGGCTTGAAGAACTCGCCTTCGAGCGCTCGGTGCTCGCCCCATAGTTCGCGCTCACACATGATGCACATAATCTCCTCCTGACTGCCCATTTCCTGGGTCCTGAGCGAGTCCTTCACGGGAGTATTTTTCCTTAGCCGTTAATATAACTCCATCGCCTTGTTCCACGTTCTCCAAATAGGAGTCGATACCGCTTTGTTGCAGACATCTATCCCAAAACGGAAAAGGCCAATCTGATCTCTCAGACTGGCCTTTATTTAATGACGGCAACGACCGGATTTTATCCTGAGGTGAAGCCGAAGGACTCCCACACACTTTCGCGTGCAGTACAATCGGCCCTGCGGGGGCTATTCTCGCAATTAATCAGGCCTACCGCTGCCTTCTCCATTTGTCCAAGTCAACGCTGCTCCGTCTGGGCTTGCCGGGAGCGTAAATCGTGAATAGCGTTTTGATGCACTCGCCTTCACCGCAAATCGTGAAAGAGTCGAAACATTTGTGCCGGCCCTTCGGGAGCTTCGTCAAGGTCCGGAGCTTCAGGCTCAAACACGATACGTTCCTTGACTATTACCTTTGCGAGTCCCATCTGGAATGTCACCGCGGATTTCTGCGTATGGACGACTACTATGTGCGCGTGCTGACGCTCAAGGAGCCGTCGGCACAGAGTCTTCCTTTGGTTTTCCAAAAGCTCCTGGAAGTGCAGGCCAATTTCTTTGTGGCAACCGAATGGAAGAAAGAAGAGCCAGACAAAACCCGCAGCCGCATTCATTCGCGGAGACGGCACTTTCACAGCACAAAGCAATCTTTCGTGAGTTATCTGAATACGTCGGACGCTGGGCCAGCAGCGCAAGACATTCTCATCGACGATTCCAAGGAAGCTCAAATCCACAGTCTCGGAGAAGCCCTCAAGGAATTGGAAGTGAAGGGCAACTATTTCGGTGAATTCTCATTGACGGTGGTCGTTTACGACCTTGACCTAGCGAAGGTCCAAGCGGCCTGCGCCGAGTTTTACAAAGTATTCAGCGTCCATGATGCCCAACTTTACGAGGAGCGTTACAACCTGCTCAACGCTTATCTCGCCACTGTGCCGAGCAACACAGCATTCAATTTACGTCGATTGCTCATCACGAACGCGAATTACGCGGACTACTCGTTCCTGTTTACCTTGCACACTGGCGACCGGGAAAACTCGCATCTAAAGCGGGAATATCTTGCGGTTCTCGAAACCAGCCATCACACGCCGTATTTCTTGAATCTGCACTACCGTGATGTGGCGCACACCGTAATTCTCGGTCGAACCGGATCGGGCAAATCTTTTCTGCTGAATTTTCTCATCACCAACCTGCAAAAGTACGAGCCCTACACCTTCATCTTCGACTTGGGAGGAAGCTTTGGAAGCCTCACCCAGCTTTTTGGCGGCTCTTACCTGAAGGTTGGTATCGAATCGCGCGACTTCAAGATCAATCCTTTCGCGCTATCGGCTTCAAAGCGGAACCTCGATTTCCTGACCATCTTCGTTCGCGTTCTCGCCGAATCCCAGGGTGAGCCTCTTGCTGGCGCCCAAGAGCGTGAACTATACGAGCAGATACAGAATCTTTATGAACTCGACGATTCAACCCTGCATACGCTCGGCACGTTGGGGAACACTCTACGCCGCGACCTAGATGCCCGCCTTTACAAGTGGAAGCAAGGCGGACAGTTTGGCTTCCTCTTTGACAACGCGGAGGACAATGTCAGCTTCTCGCGGTTCCAGTGTCTCGACTTCCAAGGAATGCGGGAATATCCGCAGGTGCTAGAGCCTCTGCTGTTCTATGTTCTGCGTCGTGCCGATGCGATCATCCGCGACCCGCAGATCAGCCACGTCTTCAAAGCCTTTTTCATCGACGAAGCGTGGGTTTTCCTGAAAAACCCCAGCATCCGAGCTTACATCGTTGAGGCACTTAAGACCTGGCGGAAGCACAATGCGGCGCTTGTGCTCTCGACGCAATCACTCGACGAACTGCGGAAGTCCGACATCCTCGACGTGATTCTGGAAAGCTGCGTCACCAAGATCTTTTTGGCCAATCCCGAGATGGATCGGGAACTGTACCAGCAGCACTTCCACCTTAACGACCATGAAATCGAGCTGATTGCCGGCCTTGTCCCGAAGCAGCAAATGCTCATCAAGACGCCAGACACATCGAAAGTCGCCAATCTCAACGTAGATGCCAAGAGCTACTGGCTTTACACCAATGACCCCTTCGACAACCGGAAGCGTGATGAAGCCTTTGCCGCCTACGGCTTCGAGAAGGGTCTGGAAGTTCTCGCCGGAGTTCATCCGACTTTGACCGATGCAAGAAAGGATTCCGCTGGAGGTTCGTTATGAAACTGTTCGCTTGCCGCGCTGTGTTGCTGCTCGTTTGCCTGTGTCCGTTTACGCTCGTTCACGCCGACAACGGCGCGCGAGTCGTGAAATATTCCCAGACCGACATCATTCAGATTCGTGCCAAGGTCCGCTTCTCGACTCTGATCGTCCTGCCAGCGGATGAGGAAATCTTGGACTTCACCACGGGCGACAAAGAGTTCTGGATCATCAACGGCGCTCACAATCTTTGCTATTTGCATCCCGCCCAAGTGGGAATACGCAGCAATCTCAACTTGGTCACGGCTAGTGGTCACCTTTATTCGTTCTTGCTGACGGAGATAAGCAAGCAACCGGGAAGCGAACCCGACCTAAAGGTGCTCGTCACGCCAAGCGACGGCCCAGGACTTGCCGGAAACATCGTGCCATCAAAGTACGTCCGCGCCAGCGAAGTTGAAGCCTACAAGAGTGAGGTGTCCGACCTGCGTAGCCAGCTGGTCGAACAGAAAAAACGCACCCTCGATCAGATGACATCGCAGATTTCTGCCTACAAGCAGAACTACCCCACGAAACTCCAATTCGACTACGACCTCGACAAAAAGGGCCGGCTCGCACCCTTTCTCGTTTCCGAGATTTATCACGACGATAACTTTACCTACATCAAGTCCGCTGCCAGCGAGCGACCCGCGATCTACGAGATGAAAGACGGCAAACCGAACCTCGTCAATTTCGACTACGCGAACGGCGTCTACATCGTCCCGAAGATCGTTGACAGCGGCTATCTGGTCGTTGGCAAAAAACGGGCGACTTTCAACCGGCGATCAACAGCACAGGCCCGAGCGAGTGAGTGAGGATTTTATGGAACAGGCAATCAAAGACAAAGCTCCAAAGCCAGCAGGACTCGTTCCCAAGAATCTGCAAGCATTTCTCTTAGTCGGACTCGCCCTGCTCATGGTTCTCGTCATGGCCCTCACTGGCCACAAGCGGCCTGCGCCTCCAACCAATCCACAGACATCACCCGCGCAGAACATCCTCCCCGTGAATGCCGACAAGGTTACAGATTTTCAGAAAACAATTGAACAAGCGCAACGTGAATCCGCCCCGCAGGCCGAGGAAGCATTGCTTCAGCGACAGAGGCAATTGGCGGCGCAGGGGATGGGATCGGCCCAGCCATTTCCATCGACGCCCTATGGAACCCCGGTCGCCTCTGCTTATCCCAACGGCGCGTACCCGCCAGGTCCCTACGCGACCGGCTCTCCTCAGCCTGCGGAAGGGTCAACCGACCCGATTAAGGATGAACAGAAAAAGCGCACGTACATGTCGCTGTTCTCCGACAACGTGGCACTGACTTACCGGAAGGAGTTACGCACTCCAGAGGCGAACCGTACTCCGTCCGTTCTTCCGACGCAGGATCAGCTCGCAGATCAGGCAAGCGCAGAGCTTGCGCGCGGACAGGAAATCTTGGCCGAAGCACAAAAGGCAGGTTTCTTGCAGCAACAGGCTAGTAGCGCAACCCCGAACGTGGCAACGACTCAGAACGCCGGAGATTCGGCGGCGAAGCGAAGCGATCCACAACCGTCCGATCCAAAAGCCCCAGACCCGACCGTTGCCTACCAGTCCTCAGACGGCAAGAAGTACGTGATATTTGAAGGAACGATTCTTGAAGCAGTCCTCATCAACCGTCTGGACGGCAGTTTTTCCGGTCCCGTTGATTGCCTGCTCTCTACAAACGTTTATTCGCACGATCGCCAGCACGTGCTCATTCCAGCGGGCAGCAAGATCCTTGGTGAGGCCAAGAAAGTGGACACGTTCGGACAGGGACGGCTTGCCGTCACTTTTCATCGGCTCATCATGCCTGACGGATTCTCCGTCAACCTTGACCAGTTCAAGGGCCTGGATCAGGCGGGAGCCACGGCCCTCAAAGACAAAGTAAATAACCACTACGTGAAGATTTTCGGCGCGTCTCTGGCTCTCGGAGTTCTGGGAGGCGTCGCCCAGATCGGCACCGGCAGCACCCTCACCTCAAGCGGCACGCAACGCATTCAGGAAGGGTTTGGCGTCGGCATGGCCAGCGCCGGAGAAGATGTCCTCGACCGCTTTTTGAACATCTTGCCAACGGTCACCTTACGCGAAGGTACACGAGTAAAGGTGTACCTCTCGAACGATCTATTGCTCCCGGAGTATTCTGCCCACAATATGGCGTCCAATCTGTGAACTGGGAGATCAACATGTCCGTTAACGCAAAATCGCCGAACCGAGTCAGACAAATTTCTTATTACGCAGCTTTGTTTTTGATCGCGCTCGCTCCGGCCTGTCGAAAGGCTAAGAACTACAGTTGGCAGCAGGTCTATCGAACTGTGAGCTGCGAACCCAGGACACCACAGGCGAAAACTCAAGTGGGGGAGTGTCCCAAGCTGGCAGATCTTACGCACCCAACACCTGAAGACGCTCGTGAGTACGTGGATTACATGAACCGTCGGGACGCGGTCGAGGGAACACTTAATTCCGGTCAACTTGAAGGGCCGGGATGTTTGCAATGGCGAATCAACATCACAACAGATCGGCCGGAAGTAACCAGGACCGGCAAAAAGGAAGGATGTTCCAACCTTCAACCGCTTCAAAACTACAAGGTTCCTTAACTCGAAAGGAGAGGCAATGAAGAAGTTCTTGACCATCACGTTAATCGTTCTCGGATTGGCCGCAATGCCTGGACCAGCGAATGCCCAGCTTGGCTCGGGCGTTGTTTACGATCCGACAAACTACCACCAAGCACTGCTCCGATACGCGCAGCTGATCGCACATTTGAAGCAGTTGCAAGCCACATACATGCAAATCGTCAATGCCTATCAATTGGCCCAGCGAATGTCGCAGACCCTTCCCAACATGCAAACTCGCTACGCCACAACATGGTCGCCTTGGGGCTATGGCAGTGCCCAAGACACTTATGGAAATACAGCGCCGTGGATTAACGGAATAAACTCTGGGAACCTTCAGAGCATTCTTAGCGGTTTCCAGCAAGCCACAAGCGCCCTGTCACGGTACACACCCGCCCTTCTCGTCGCCATGCCAGCGGGCGAAGCGCGGCGAATCCAATCCGACATCGCCACCATTGAACTCATCGACGGCGCAGCCCAAAACGCAATGGCCACCATCGGTGGAATCCGTACCCGTTCGCTTCAGACTACGAACGCAATCGGAAACATTCAGTACGATTCTCTGTCCAGCGACCCTAATCTGAACAGCGAAGTTTCCGTTCTGAACAAGGTCAATGCGACAAACGTTCTGTCGTTGCAGAACGCTCAGGACACGAACAAACTGCTCGTCGCCATCCTTGAGCAGCAGACGATTCTGTCAAAACAGCTCCGCGATTCTTCTACCAACATCGCAAATGCTGACATCGACCGCCGCCAGAACAGCGCGAACTTGAACCAACAACTGACCGGGAGCATCGGGCAATCGCTCAATAGCTACACGCTGCCGTAGAGACTGCAATGTGAGGGAAAGGAGCATTCGTATGGGTCAACTGAACACGATCACGAACTACATCACCCAGTTGCTTACCCAGCACGTCGGCCAGTTCACCTACCTCGGCCAGAGCATGTTCCTTTCCTTCGCCACCATCATGATCGTCTGGTTTGGCGCTAAGTCCGCGCTCGGTTCTGCCGACCGGGCCGGCGGATTTCACTTCGGGAACTTTGCCAGCCTCATCATGATGATTGCCTTCGGTTATGCCATGACCCAGTATTACGACACGCCGATACCGGGTTTCGGCAGGAGTTTCTATCACCTCATCATCGACCAGACCGAGTATCTCAGTAATCTGCTCGCCGGAACGCAGCTTCAAAACGCCTCAAACGCGATTGCCAATTATCAGGGCCAGATTCAGTCTCCGGGATTGACCGACGTCTCCGGCAGTATTGCCTACATACTCGATGAAACCATCCTCGCTTTGTGGCAAGCAGTCGCCATCATCATCACTGCCTATGGATTCGTGGCCCAGGCGATCTGCATTCTCGTAGGCCCAGTCTTTATTCCGTTTTTCATCGTTCCAAAACTTGAATGGCTCTTCTGGGGATGGCTGAAATGCTTCATGCAGTACGCCTTCTATCAAGTGATTGCCGCCGCCACCATGTTCGTCATGGGCAATCTTGTGATTTACGTCCTGACCCAGCCGCCATTCCTTCCCGTGCCTGACCCGCTGAGTCTGCTAACCCTGCTGATCATCGTTTTCCTTGGCGGAATTTACGCCTTGCTGAAAGTTCCGGCGCTTACAAGCCATATCTTCAGCGGCATGTCCGGGCTCAATTCGGGGGCCATCGTGGAGTATTTCCTGCCATGAAGGACGCTGAGTTCAACGAAGCGAAGCAGCTCTACCTGGAGAAGTACGGCGATGCCATTGTCACCAACAACTACCTCAAGATTGCCGTCGCACTGCTATGCCTCGCCGCACTCGGGCTGGTCTTCCTCAATGTCAGAACGATCCGTACGTTTCAAAACTTCCGGCCTCTGGTCATCCGCATTGATGACCTTGGACGCGCCCAGGCCGTCGATTACAGAAGTTTGGAATACCATCCCGGAGACCGCGAGGCCAAGTATTTTCTCTCACAATTTTCCAGTCTCTATTACCGCCGCAACCGCTACACCATTCACGACGATTTCACGAAAGCCCTCTACTTCCTCGACGGCAAGGTCGCCAACGACATCATGGAGCAGTACCGGAAAGATGACACGATCAATGCTTTCCTAAACAATCCTTCGTCCCCGGAAGTGGACATTGACGTTGAAAAGGTAGCCTTGCAACCAATGCAAGCGCCGCCCTATCGGGCATCCGTGGACTTCTACCGCGTTGAATATGCCCCAGCGGATCACTCCATTTTGAAGAAGACCCTCTACACGGCGAACTTCATTTTCGTGTTCAAAGACGACGTGCCGAGCGAGCTGATTCCGATCAACCCGCTGGGTTTGACGATCACCTACTTCCGCCAGGACCAAGCCTTCACGAATGAGGTGCAGCGATGATCGCCAACGCTTTGTTCGCATCTACCGGTCTTACCTTGGCTCTACTTTTCTTCCTTGGGAACGAATTGCGTTTCCTGATTCCGTACCGTTCGTTACTCGTCCACCAGTACGGAACGGCAATTCTGATCTTCATTGCCGTACTGTTTGTGAACCTCACAGGCGCAATGTTCACCTTTGGGCGCCGGTTCTTCCTGAAAGACACGGGTCGCAAACTTGCCCACTTCGACCGCGAACTGAATGCTGGACGCACGCCGATGCCGCCCCACCTTCACCGCGAGGAGCTTAGCTAAATGGGTCGCGATTTCAGCATCGACGATGAACGCGAGGCGGATTCTCCACGGTCCGACCGGGCAGATTCCCCGCGTCCCCGCCGCACACGGTCCCAAGAGCCCGAATCCTCCGATCCGCGCGGTTCAAAGAGCCGCAATCCGATCCCGGAGCGGAGCTACGAAGTAAGCCAGTCCCAGCAGAAAACGATGGCCGATGTTGGTACATTTCGCACAATTGCGCTCAGCGTTCTAACCCATGTCCGCTACGGCGGAAACGAGAAACAAGCGCTTGCAGAGGTCAACAATCTTCTCCGCCAGAAACTTCTCCTGCGTTCCATCAGCCAGCCGGATCGGGCCGTCTATCTAACTCTCACTCCTGAAGGACACCGATTTGACCTTGCCCGGAGGGGGCAAGGTGCGGCCGAGAATCAGGTCTTTTATCACGGTTTTGTGAAGACTCGGGAAACCGAGCACGATGCAGCCATCTATCAGCTCTACCAAAAAGAAGCCGAGAACATCACCCGGTCTGGCGGCAAAGTCACCCGAGTGATTCTCGATTTCGAGCTTAAGAAGTCCGTCAATAGGGAACTCGCAAAGCTCTCATCTTTGCCGGAAGAAGAACAAGAGGGACGGAAATCCGACGTGGCAAGTGAGCATGGCCTGACCGTCGTGAAAGGGCGAATTCAGATCCCCGACTTGCGGCTGGAATACGAAGACCGGGACCACAATCCGGCAAGAGTTGATCTTGAACTGGCAACCGGCCACTACCGCCACGCGAGTCTTGCTGCCAAAAGCGGCGCTGGATTCAAGATCTATGCTTCCGCAAGCGATGCCGTGAGGCTTCGCCCGGCGATGGCCGACCCGGAAATCATGCAGGAGATTTTTTCGCTATGAACGCCAAGCCGGAACACGTCGCAGCCATTCAACGCTTCGGCTACAACGAAACGGAAGCTGCCTTCTTATACCTTGTGGCTACCCACTCGGGATATTTCACGCGCAGCCAGTTCCTACGCTACAGCCAACAGAGCAAGGGCTGTCTCGTCCATCGCTTTACTACAAAGACTCTGACCCAAAGACATACGACAGTCAAAGAATACGGTCATCAAACCTTGGTTTTTCATCTTTTCTCACGCCAGATTTACGGCGCCATCAACAAGGACAACCTGCGAAATCGGCGACAGTTGTCAAAGGAGCTGATACGCACCCGGCTGCTGATTCTTGATTTCATTTTGTCCGATCCCCACCGCCAATACCTCGAAACCGAGGCCGACAAAGTCCGGTACTTCAACCGTGAACTTGGAATTCCGCTGACCCTAATTCCGTGCCGGACCTACAGAAGCCAGAAATCAGGTTCCCAAACAGACCGTTACTTCGTGGATCGCTTCCCGATCTTCTTGACCAGCGAACCTGTTCCAACGCCGACGTTCGTCTACTGCGATTCTGATCTGCCTGGCTTGTTTGGGTATCTCACGCACGTCCGAAATTACGAACAACTTCTCCGGCGGCTTAATGGGTTCAACCTCGTTTACGCCTCTCCCGATTCTGCAAAGTTTCGCCGTGCGCAGCGCTTTTTCTCGCGGACCTTTGATTCTGGCACCGGCATGGATTCAGGCCAACTGTCCCGGTATTTCGACATCCGCCGACTTTGGGAGAGCCACAATACCGAGTCCTTGACCCGTGCCGACCGCGACTTCTTGCGCGATGGAGATAAGCAATTCCAGGGCGAGTTCTTCGAGTCTCTCTATCAGAAATGGTCAACAGGAACCGTTTCGCAACAGGATCTGAAACTTCAATTCGGTAATTCAGGAGCCAGCATAAAGAGGGTTTTCTCTACTCATTTGTTGCCGAAAAGCTACGACATCTTCCGAGGTGTAAGTTGCGCCCCGATCAGACCGGCATTTGAGAACCAGGGGTCTAATTCCCGGTCTAGTTCAGCGCCTACCGGCGCATGAACCAAGGCATTGAAAAGGAACCAAGTGCAATGCTCAAGAAACCAAATTCCGACGCGGCAAAAAACATTTTGTGGCCGGGAGCGACCCCATTTTTGGCGTTGCTATCACGCCAAAATCCCTTCGGGCTTCGGGGGTCGCTCCCGGCCACCGTGAACTGGCTTCGTTGTCTCCAGTTCGTTTTTTGCCGCGTCTCTCACAGACCAGTGCTTGCCAACATTTGTTGGCAATTCTTGCCAGAACCTTCGGGCAAATCCTGCCAGAACTCGCTGGCAGTGCTTGCCACAGATCCAGCGACGGAGAAAAGGAACTGCTATGCCGTTACTTAAGCCCCCACACCCAACCGTTCCGAAACGCAAATACTACGTCCGGCTCGATGAGCCACTCGCTGCCACGATGGAGCGTTACGCCGAGTTCATCGGCGCACACACTGCCGATCACGTCATCAGTCAGGCTTTGGAGTTCGTCTTCAAGTAAGGATAGCGATTTCCGCAACTGGCTGGAGAAGAACCCCACTCGCAGTTCCCAACCGAATCTGCGAAAGGCGAATGGTACCCGACGTGGGGAGACGGCAAAAGCCGCGGATATTTCCCAGCGACAGGAGGCCGTGTGATTCAGCGCGTGCTCGGTTCAAAGAGCGTGGTGGCCTATTTGCTCGCTTGCGCGACCGGGCTGACTCTGTATTTTCGATGGCCGTTCCCCGCCGATGACCTCATGCTTCATCTGATCGCCTTGCGGGCGCCAGCCATATACCTGGGCTTCAAATACACCTACACCTTGTTCCTCTTCACCACGCCCTACATCGCATACTCGCTTGTCTTGTCCGGTCTTTACATCTTCGCGTACCGGCCATCTCGAAAGCTGAAACCCAAAGAGCTGCCGCCTTATCCCGACGCGGCTGCCCGTAGCGACCTGTTCTTGGTGCTCGGTGAGATCCACGACCCAAGGAGAGCCGCTCCTTCGGCAGAGCCCTATTGGCTTGCTATTCCCGAGCGCGGCTTGTTCACGGGCATCGCCATTTTTGGAGCGATCGGCACGGGAAAGACCAGCGGATGTATGTATCCATATGCCGAGCAACTCATCGCCTACCGCGCTAGCGACCCCGACCAGCGCATCGGCGGACTCGTGCTCGAAGTCAAAGGTGACTTCTGCCGCAAGGTCAAGGACATCCTCGCGCGCCACGGACGCGAGAGCGACTACGTCGAAGTCAACCTGAACGCCGACTACCGCTACAACCCTCTGTACAACAACCTTGATGCCTACGCGCTCGCATACAACATCGCATCGCTTCTGAGCAACCTCTTCGGCAAGGGCAAGGAACCTTTCTGGCAGCAGGCTTACACGAACCTCGTCAAATTCATCATCCAGTTGCACAAAGTCGCATACGACTACGGAACCCTGTTCGATGTGTACGAATGCGCGATCAATCCCGAATTGTTGGAATCTCGCATTCAAGAAGCAGAGCGGCGCATCGCCGGAGAACGTTTCGTGCTCGTTGACGATGTCATCTTCCGTGCCCATCCCGAACTTGAAGCGTTCGGGTTTGTGCCAGATGGGCCGAGCGGAAACCACAGAGCGACCGAGTCCAAGCCGTTGATCGAAGCCCTTAGTTCGGCAGCAGTGAAGTACCAGTGCAGAGTCGTTCCTCCGCCCGGAGGCACGGATGCGATGAAACAGGAAATTCTTGACGGCGTGAAACGTTGGTTCTACCACGACTGGCGGCGCATCGAGAACAAACTGCGCACGTCAATTGTCGAAGGGATCTCCGTGTTTCTGTCTCTGTTCGACGACAACCCGATGGTCAAACGCACCTTCTGTCCGCCGAAGGAGTGCTACGACCCCAAGCTCAATGCAGACGGGAAATATGGACGACCGTTGCCTCCGTTCCACGAGCTGATCGAAGCCGGCAAGGTCTGTGCTCTCAACTTTCCCGTGTCGCTCAATCCGGGTCTGGCCAAGGCCATCGGTGTCATGATGAAGCTCGACTTCCAGAGAGCTGTAGTCAACCGCATTCCCAAAATCGAAGCCAATCCGAAACAGCATTTCCGGCAGGTGTTCTTCATCTGCGATGAATACCAACACTTCGCCACAGTCGGGGAGAATGATCCGACCGGCGACGAGAAATTCTTCGCCCTCTCCCGTCAGCCCAAGTGCATTCCCATCGTCGCCACCCAGAGCATCAGCTCGTTGCGCTCGACCTTGCCGGGTGAAACCTGGCGAACCCTCATGCAGACCTTCCGCACCAAGATATTCCTTGCGCTTTCCGACGAACTCTCCGCCAAGATCGCCAGCGAACTCTGCGGCAGAGAAGACCAGTGGAAGGTGAACTACAACATCTCGGAGAGTGGACACGACGCCCGTGTGAGCCTGTGGACCGGGAAAGCTCTCGCGCACAAAGCCAATGTCACGACCTCCAAGAGCTACAACACCCTCAGTGATTTCCGCTTCGACTTCAAGACCTTTACCGAGTTGAAGAACGCACAGTGCGTGACTCTCGCCTATGACGGGCTAAATCCGTTGCCGCCGACCTTCATGTACCTCAAGCCCTACTACAACGACGTGAACAAGTCCTACTTCCGCCAGTTGGCCGACGGAGAACTCTAATGACAACCACTGGCTTCGAGCTGATCCTGCCTTTCTTGCGCCCGATCCAACATCTGATCCTCGATCCTGAAATCAGCGAGATCATGGTGAACGGCCCAGAACACGTGTTCATTGAACGCGCGGGCCGGGTCGAGGGAATCCAGGGCCTAACTCTCAGTCCTAAGTCTCTTGAAGTGGCCGTCAGAAATATCGCGCGCCGCTTGGGAGATGACATTTCAGAGGAGAAGCCAGTCCTCGACTCACGCTTGCCAGATGGCAGCCGGGTTGCCGCTGTCATCCCGCCGTGCAGCTTGCACGGCGTCACGCTCACCATCCGCAAGTTCAATGCAATACACTTTGGGATTCAAGACTTGATCCGCGTCGGGACCATCACCGACGAACTTGCAGCGATCCTCAAAAAGGCTGTCGTAAGCCGCCAAAACATTCTTATCTCGGGAGGAACTGGCACAGGCAAAAC